>Ga0172375_10000076_pt1 | contig 136875 bp, 134 predicted proteins | sample LakKiv1m_FD_114537 | JGI IMG/M metagenome (GOLD analysis project Ga0172375, IMG submission 114537) | Freshwater microbial communities from Kabuno Bay, South-Kivu, Congo - kab_092012_11.1m | ecosystem: Environmental > Aquatic > Freshwater > Lake | place: Democratic Republic of the Congo... | reverse complement strand
CAAAGATAATATAAAACACCTATGTTATTATTATATAGATATTGAGTAAGAAAACAAATACTATTTGGCTACTTTATCGCGGATGGGCCTCTAGTAGACTGTCAGACCTCAATCTTAGGATAAAGCCTTTTTAACTTTATGCGAGCGTCAGCAGTCGTGAACTGCCAATGAACCTTAACAACTTCAGAGTTTCGTTGATCTTGCCAAGCTTTGACTTCTTCGACCATCTCCTCTTTATCTGAAATACGGCGATCCAAGCATTGACGGACCAGAGCACTCAGTTCAATCTCAGCCATATTCAACCAACTGCCATGTTTTGGGGTGAAGTGGAACTCAAATCGCTCAGCCAAACGTCTTGCCTTCTCTGGTTCAAATACCAGATAAAAAGCTGCTGGGGTGTGCGTGTTGAGATTATCCAGAACGACCACGATCTTCTCAGCATCTGGATAAAGTTCATCTGACACTTTCCGCATCACATCTGCCCATTCCGCTCTTCGACGTTGATCCGTAATCTCTATTTGTCGTTTACCAGCCAAGGGTTCAAAGAGCATGAACACATCCGCCACACCTTCACGCTTGTATTCATAATCTTCACGGGCTGGTTTTCCAGTGCAGATCGGCAAAGGATCCCGGGTGTCACTCAAAAGCTGTTTGGGCATCTCATCCATGCAGATCAGGGGTCGGTTGGCATCATAAGGACGCTTGTAGACTTCCAAAATGTCCTCCATGTTGCAGACAAAGGCCGCATCTCCTTTGGGCGGGATGCACCATTGTTCTTTTAGCCAGGGTTTGAGTTCGTTTTTTTGAGGACTGTACGGATTGTTTCATGAGAGACGCTGTCCACATGACCCAATCGAATAATCCGATCCCGGAGTAACCGTAAGCTCCATCGTTTTTGTCCAAGGGGTGGTTCTCCACAAGCCAGAGCAATCAGATGAGCCTCGGCTTCTCCATCCAAAGCATGCTCATACTCTCGTTCCGGTTTCTTGCGGTCTAGCGTGGCTTGTAATCCCTTTTCAACGAAACTCTTGCGCACTTTCATGACCGTTACCTGGGTCACATTGTAGGCTGCGCAGATTTGCTCGTATTTCCAGTTCGTACCCTGCTGGCTGCTGTCTGATTTGAGCAAAATATGAGCTCGCATCAACTTTCGTGATGATATGCTTCCTGAGGAGGTTAGTTTTTTAAGGTGCAGTCGTTCTTCGTCGGTCAATTCGATGTTGTATTTCCGGTTCATGGCTCTTGCCTTTCAGTTGAGGATTACCCGACTGAGTAGCAAGATTCTTGCCATTCTACATTTTTTGCTTTGACAGTCTACTAGTTGTCTGGGAATTATGGCTTCATCAATGATCTTCTTGTTCAGAAAAGTGAAATAACCGTCCAATATCGATACGATGGCTATGGTCAACAAGAAGCCAAAGACCCAGCTTTTATGCGGCGCAAGTAATTTTAAAATGCGCCGAAAAGTCTTGCTGTCCAGGCGAGAAGTATATTCTTCCTCTGTGAATTCCTCATATTCGGGCACGTTGTACTTCCTTTTCTAAATCTTTTTCTATGCTGGTCTGTAAATGATAGATTTTTTGGTACATGCCATCCTGAGTGACCAGTTGCTCATGGGTTCCCCGTTGGATAATTGCACCTTTATCAAATACAAGGATCAGATCAGCAGTCATGATTGTTTGGATACGGTGGGCGATAATAAATGTGGTTCGTCCTCGCATCAAGTTCTCCAGCGCACTTCGAATGACAGCCTCAGTTTCAAGGTCTACGGATGAGGTCGAATCATCCAGGATGAGGATGCGAGGATCTTTTAGCAATGTTCGGGCAATTGTGACTCGCTGTTTTTGACCGCCTGAAAGTGTGACACCTTTTTCGCCAACCAAAGTGTCATAGCCATGCGGGAACGAAAGAATGACATCATGGATTGCCGCTGAACGGGCAGCTTCATAGACTTCCTCATCGGATATGCTGCGGTTTAACCCGTACGTGATGTTTTCCCGGATCGTACGTGAAAAGAGGAAAGGCTCCTGCTCGACGATGCCAATCTGAGCGCGTAAAAAGCCTTTGGAATAATCAGCTAGAGGTCTTCCATCCAGGAGGATCATGCCCGCGTTCACTTCGTAAAAACGTGGAAGTAAGTTGACAAGGGATGTTTTACCTGATCCTGTAGAACCGAGCAACGCAATTGCCTGCCCCGCAGAACACTCGAAACTTACGTTCTCTAAAATGGGGCTTCCTACCTCATATTCGAAACTGACATTCTGAAACCGAAGATCACCCTGAATTCCAACCTGTGGGGATATTCCCGATTCCAGATCCTCCCGGTCTTCCAGAATGATTTTTGCTACTCGGCTATAAGAAACCAATCCAGTGGACATTTGTACGATCATGCGACCAAGCGTCCGCAGGGGAAAGATGAGCCAGACAATCAGACCTCCATATGCCAGAAAGCTGCCTAAAGTAAGGGTTTCCGCCATGACCATGCGCGCTCCCATGTATGTCCCACCCAGGATTTGCAAGCCACAGAAAATATCGCTGATCGGCCAGAATAGAGCATGCTGCATCATCAGGTGACGGCCTTTGAGGTATTTTGTCTCATTGACGGTTTCGAATTTCCTTACCTCGAATTCCTGACGGGCATACGCTTTGACTACCCTGACACCTGTAAGATTCTCCTGTACGGTAGTTGAAAGAACAGCTTCCTGTTCCTGATACTTTTCATAGGCTGAGTTGATTCTTTTAAAGAAATAAATGGCGGAAGCCACTACAAAGGGTACAACGATAATCGAGGTAAGAGCCAGCTTTCCATTCAAGCTGTAAAGAGCTGTGAAATTAATAATGAAAAGCAGAACGACCCGGCCCACATTAACTGCCTGGTCCGCAAAAAAGCGACGAACGGCATCCACGTCTGATGTGCAGCGTTCGATTAATTCCCCTGTGGATGTGCCGGCATGAAAACTAAAAGGGAGGTGCTGGATGTGATCGTAAAGATAATTTCTTAGACGCCTGGCTATTCCTTCAGCGCTGCGTGAAGCCAGTGCACCGCTAGCAAATGTCATAGATCCCTCAAAAACAGCCAGCGCGATGAATCCGGCAGCCACCATAGGGACAAGATGGTACAAACGGGGAGTGAGTACATCATCCACGAAATAGCGCAAAAGCAGGTAAGTAAATGTCTTGGATAGCGCACTACCGCCGAGAGCCAGGTTTGCAGCCAGATATTGCCAGCGATACCCGGACATCAGATTCCACAAGCCTTTCAGACGATTATTCGAGATAGTGGATTTAATATCCAAACCAGAGATATTTACCATGAGATTTCTGCAACTCCTTTTGATAGCCGAAAACCTTTTCATTCTATAACAGAGGTGGAGTGTAGTCAAACGGCAGGTCTACTTTATGCCCATTTGATCGGAAAATACTTGAAGATTGATCCATCTTATGGTAATATAAAACCGACCGTTCGGTATGATATTATGCAAACCAGAGCCTTAGCCACCAGACAAGAAATACTAATATCCGCCAACCACTGCTTTAGTCGCACAGGATATGAAGCCACAAGTGTTGTTGAGATTTGCCAGGAAGCCGGCATTAGCAAAGGTGCGCTATATCATCATTTTCCCAGCAAGCATGATATCTTCATGGCATTACTTGAAGATTGGCTAGAAAGGCTGGATATTCGCCTTAGAGATATTTCCTTAAATGCCGCCGATGTCCCGTCCGGGTTGTCATCGATGACTGAGGTGCTGCCATTTATCTTTGCTGAGGCAGAAGACCAGGTGCGGATGTATCTGGAATTCTGGACGCAAGCAACCAGAGATCCAGTGATCTATCAAGCCTTGATCCGCCCATATGTGAAATACACCAGGTTTTTTACATCCCTGATCGAAAGAGGGGTGGGTGAGGGTTCGGTCCAGACAGATCAACCAGAATTGATCGCGCGCATCATCTTATCCTTGTCAATGGGGGTTTTGTTACAGGGATTGATCGACAAAAATGGTACGGACTGGAAAAAAGTCGCAGAGACAGGAATTGGCATGGTTCTTTCTGAAGTGGAAAAGGAGAAAAAATGATCCTTGTGACCGGAGCAACGGGGCACATTGGGAATGTTCTTGTTCGGGAGTTGGTAAAAAGAGGGGAGAAAGTTCGCGCAATGATCCTACCAAAGGATGATTTGACTCCCCTGAAGGATCAAGAAGTCGAGCTTTGTATCGGAGATGTGCTCGATCCTTCTTCACTGGTACGGGCTATGCGGGGTGTAGATACTGTTTATCACCTGGCAGGGATGATCTCAATATTGCCAGGGGATAATGAGATACTTCGCAGGGTAAATCTGGAAGGCACAAGAAACACCCTGGCTGCTGCTCGTAGCCAGGGTGTGCGGCGATTCGTTTACACATCTTCAATCCATGCTTTGGCGCATTTACCGCATGGAGAAACTGTAGCTGAAAATGCTGGCTTTTTACCTGGAACAACGGTGGAAGGCTATGATACATCGAAAGCGTTGGCTTCACTGGAAGTGAGGAAAGCTGCTGAGGAAGGTCTGGACGCGGTCATTGTTTGTCCTACCGGTGTGATCGGTCCGTATGATTACAAATTATCTGAATTAGGAACCCTGATATTGAATGCGCTTAAAAAACGGGCAGCGTTTTCCATTGACGGCGCGTATGATTTTGTGGATGTTCGTGATGTTGCCCAGGGAGAGATTTTGGCGGGGACCTACGGTCGAAAAGGTGAAACCTATATCCTTTCGGGAGAATGGATCAGAATACGGGAAATTCTACAGCTAGTTCGTGGCATGGTTAATAAACAAGGACCGATTTTGCAAATACCCACATGGTTAGCTAAAGCGGTTGCTAATTTCACGCCTTACTATTATCAATTGATCCGGTCAAAACCCCAGTTCACACGGTATTCTATTGATACTGTTCAAAGTAATGCGGTGGTTAGCCATGAAAAAGCAACGCGCGAGTTAGGGTATCAACCTCGTGGTATACGGCAGGCGCTTACAGATACAGTTAACTGGTTGATCGAAGATCGAAAGACACAAGAAGCGTGGCATTCGTAAATCCAATTTTGACTGGAAAAGTAATGCTAATTACCGGTGCATCTGCGGGTATCGGTCGTGCGTTAGCGATTGAAGCTGCTAAGGCTCGTGCTCAGGTCATCCTACTGGCCCGCAGTACCGATAAACTAGAAGTGCTATGCGATGAGATCAGGCGAGAAGGCGGTGACGCATCTTTCTACACGGTTGATATTGTCGATAGGGATAATTTACGAAATGTATTGGAGAGTATTCTGAGGGATTTTCCGGTGATCGATATTCTAGTGAATAACGCTGGGATAGGCTGGTACGGATTATTCACGGATATGCCGGTAGGGAGTGTTCAGAATCTGCTGGATCTAAATATTTGTGCGCTTACGGAAGTCACCCGGATGATTTTACCGGGGATGCTTGCTCGCGGACAGGGTAAGATCTTGAACATCAGCTCAATTGTGGGTGACCTGGCTGTACAAGGTGCCGCATTATATGCAGCATCCAAAGCCTATGTGAATGCTTTTAGCCGGGCAATCAAGCGTGAACTTCATGGAAGTGGAGTACATGTGGCTCTCTGTAAAATTGGTCCAGTAAGTACAGATTTCTTCGGCAGGATGAAAAATGCTGGCAGCTTGCGCATTCCTGGCGAGTTGATGGCAATCCCGGCAATCCAAGTTGCTGGTAGATTGGTTAATATCAGTGCAGGGAAAAGGCAAGGTACTTTTTTTATACCGTTTTACTATGGGTTTTTCCCACTCGTTGAACAATGGTTTGGATGGGTCATCGATCTGCTTGGCCCGGTATTGCTGCGGGTGAACAAACAGACCCCTTGACCTTTATTAGTCTTGAAGCTGGGGTACGTTACACCGGGTTTCCTTCATCCTCAATTGGCGTAATTAAAACCCGTGCGTCTTCTGCGAATTCCAATGGGACAAAAATCTGCACAATACCAAGGGAGCCTACGGTCATCCCATAAGTAAGACCGGCACTTTCCTGAATTGCCTGTACTGGGATTCCGTTTGCTTCCAACTTTGCCCGAAGGATTTCACCTTCCATATACCCACGGCATTCTTCAATACAAACCCATTCTTCAAAGTTCGTCATCCTCTTATTATATCCATAGTTATTAAAAAGAAAACAGGTGCCTGAAAAACATCCAGGCACCTGTTCTTTTTTAGGATCATTTTGTTTTTAAGATGATGCGGGCATCAACGACCTTCAAACCTTTGCCTTCTTCATAAACCAGGACCGGGTTAGCGTCTGTTTCAGCGATCTCATCACCCAGTTCATGGATCATAGCCGCATATTTACTCAGCACGTCCGCCAGAGCTTTGCGATCACGGGGCGATTCTCCGCGAGCGCCAGCCAGAATTGGAGCACCGCGGATTTCACCCAGCATCTTGACTGCCTGGGATTCAGATATAGGGGCGACACGGAAGGTAACATCTTTTAGGACTTCGACAAAGATACCACCAAGGCCAAACATGACCGTGGGCCCGAAAGTGGCATCATTGACCGAACCAATGATCGTTTCAGTTCCCCATGGGGCCATTTCCTGGATTGCGATGCCGTGAATATTAGCAGTTGATTTGTATTTCAAGGCATTGGCCAAGATTGTGTTGTAAGCCTCACGAACTCCTGCCTCATCCTTGATATTAACTTTTACGCCGCCAGCATCTGATTTGTGAAGGATATCCGGAGATACAATTTTCATAACGACCGGGAAACCGATCTTCTTAGCGTGTGTGACCGCTCCTTCTTCCGTTGTGGCAAGGACAGTTTTGGCGGTTGGAAGACCGTAGGCTTCAAATACTTGTTTGGATTCGATCTCGGTTAAAGCGCCGCGACCTTCCTTGCGTGCTTTTGCGATGATATTTCGAGCAATCTTATCATCCAGCAGATTTGTGCCCCGAGGTTTATGCCCGACCATTTCTCGCAAAAGATGGAACTCGCGTAATGCGGCCATGGCATTGACTGCAAGATCAGGGGCGTTATAGGCGGGGATCCCCTGTTCTACCAACCAGCGCATTGCTTTATCTGAACGTTCACCACCCACAAAGGAGACTGTGACCGGCTTCCCCTTTACGCCAGATTCATCAATGGCTTTCCGAATGGACTTTGCGATTTCTTCCGGATTAGTCTGTGCTGTTTCGCAATACAAAACAACGAGACCATCCACCCATTTGTGGCCATAGGAGAAGAGGGTGGTTTTGTAATACCAGTCATTTCCAGCCATACCTGTCATATCGACCGGATTTTTTGCAGAGCCAAAATCAGGCATGTGTTTCTTCAATTCAGCCTGAACATCCTCAGGGGCAAATTTCAACGGTATGCCGAATTTTTCGGCTGCATCGGTCGCCAGTACGCCAACCCCTCCGCCATTGGTCAGGACGAGCATATTATCGCCCTTCATCGTTGGTTGGAGCGAAAGTGCCAGTGTGCGATCGAACAGGTTGTTCAGATCTGTAGCACGTAAAGCTCCAGCCTGCATGAAAGCTGCGTCATAAACTTTACCTGAACCAGCCAGAGAACCTGTATGGGATGCTGCTGCAGCAGCACCATGCGCGGAAACTCCCGATTTCAGCGCGATTACTGGCTTGTTGGTTTTCTGAACGGCTTCAATAAAGCGTCGTCCATCCTTAAACCCTTCTACGTAGAGAGAAATGCAGGATGTATTTGGATCATCATCCAACCAGGTGATCAGATCAGCGAAATCCACATCAGACATATTGCCAATGGAGATAAGTTTTTCAAAACCCACTCCGCGTGTATATGAAATGGCATCAATAGCTATGAGGAGAGCGCCACTCTGAGTGATCAGAGATGCTTTTCCTGGTAAAGGTAGATATGGGGCAAAGGAGGCATTCAGTTTAGTTGAATTTGTCAGCGTTCCCACAATATTCGGTCCAAGGATGCGCATACCGTAGCTGTGGGCTTTGCTTACGATCTCCTGCTCTAACGCTTTATCACCCACTTCGCTGAAGCCTGAAGTGATGATAATGAGGCCTTTGATGCCTTTTTTCCCGCAATCATCAATGACATCCGACACAAATTTTGCGGGAACTACAATGACTGCGGCTTCCACTTCATCCGGTATCTCAGCGATGGTTTAAAAATTCTTTAATCCCTGAATTTCATCATCTTTGGGATTGACAGGGTAGATCTTGCCGGAATACTTACTATCCAGCAAATTCTTGATGACGGTATAACCGATCTTTCCGGGTGTGGCAGAAGCGCCAATAATGGCAATGGATGAAGGAGCAAGCAATGCGTTGATCTGGTCTTTTTTCATGGGGGTCCTCCTGATAGGATTTTCTGGCTGGCAATAAGGCAAGCCAGGACAAGTCACTCCCATATTTTATAGTTACTGTGCAAAATTTCCTATTGTAGGTAGTAAATAATCAGAGGGTGACATTCGTCCCAATCTTCCTGGTACAACTGTCTGATTGAATGTGAAAGACTTTATTCAGGAATGAGTGGAATGATCTCAAAGGATGTTGTGATCTCAGCTACTCCCCGAAGGGTGGATGCAACCGAACAGTATTTTGATTCGGAGAGTTCGATTGCTTGTGCTGCAGCTTTGGGAGATAGCCTTTTCCCCGACAGGCGATAAAAGAGATGAATCCTGCGAAATGTCCAGGGTGGATCCTGATCTTGTTCCGCTGTCGCCTTGATCTCGAGCAATTGCAGGTCAACTTTCTTTTTTTCAAGGATCTCGACTACATCGACAGCCGTGCAGGATGCCAGAGCAACGAGCAACATCTCACTGGGTTTCACGCCGACACCTTCATCGGGGGTGGAGAGTACTACCGAATGGTGTGTTGAATCAATACCTATGAATTGCTTGCCAGTTATCCGGCGGACCGTTGCTTGTGCCATTATTCCTCCAGTTGATCAAGTAGAGTCAGCAACTGATTGATATTTCCTTCTATTCCGGGAGATTGCGTGATCAGGCATTCCCTCAGATATTGTCGCACCAGTTCACGGCTAACTGAATGGGCCGCCGATTGCAAGGATTTTAATTGCTGTACGATCTCCAGGCATTCACGTCCTTCAGTGATCATTTTCTGAATACCGCGTGTCTGCCCTTCGATGCGATTAAGCCGGTGAATTATCTCTTGAGAGTATTCCATATCCTCTGGTAACTACCAGACCTCCTAACCTCAGGTATATCTCGAGCCTGAGGAGCATCCACCCGCAGAGGATGTAGTGTTGCTCCCATTGGAAGCAAAGACAGAGATCAGACGGGTAGTATGGGTGCTGTCGCAGGTGGGACAGGTTTTGTGATCTTTCGTTTCGTTAAACCCAACCAGTAGTTCAAACCCCTCGCCACATTCCAAGCATTGATATTCATAAATTGGCATTAAATTAAATCTCCTGAGAGTATATACTATACTGGAGTATAGCATATATTGGAAATCAGGACAATCATTAACAGCTATTTAATGAGGCAATTTCTGCCCAGGGTTGCCGAATCCATTCTGAAAAAGAACCGGCATATAGCTTGATACCAGAATAGCCGGCAATCTCCATAGCGAGAATTCCAAGAGAAGAGGTTACGCCAGAGCCACAATAATAGATGAATTGCTTATGATTCTCCGGTAAAAGATGGTTTAATGTTCGCGAAATCTCAGGGATGGACAGAAGACGCAAGTCTTCCTGTAAGAAAATTGTAACTGGCAAGTTGATCGCTCCGGGAATATGACCGGAAGTAGTGTCGATTGTTTCTTCTAATCCATTGTACCGATTCATGGCTCGGCCATCCAGAAGGACAACATTCGATTGCTTGATGGTGTTTCGCATTTCGGATGTTGTGATTAACAACTTAAGATTGGGTGAAAGTTGGCGTTGAACCGCTGTGGCAGCGCGGTGAGTGATACCCGCTTCCATCCGAAGACCCGCTTGCATCCAGGTATTCAATCCGCCATCTAAAAAGGAAACGTGGTCGATACCAAAATACCTGAAAAGCCACCAGCCGCGTGCCGCAGCCATAGTTCCCCCGGTTGCGTCATAGACAACCACTTTCATACCCGGTTGCCAACCCCAACCTGCAAGCGTGTGCGAGAAATGAGTTGCATCAGGTAGTGGATGACGCCCGGTGATCGGGGTCATGCGACCAGATAAGTCTTTCTCAAGGTGGGCGTAGATCGCCCCAGGGATATGTCCGCGTGCATAATCTTGAAAGCCTTGCTCTGGCTGAGCAAGCGAGAAACTACAATCCAGGATCAGGGGATTGGAATATTCTATTAGTTGATCCAGTTCATTGACTGTCATCAGTAAGGGGGGCATTCTCTCTCCTTCGGGATATTAGCAGGTAAGCAGCTATTAGTAGAAGCGCTCCGAGACTATCGAAGATCACAAAGCGTAGAATGGAACTTCGCGCGACTATCAATTCAGGGATGGTGGTATATAGCCAGGTTTCCCCAAAGACACCCGTCAGCTGCATCAATACTGATGCCAGAAGAGTAGTGCGATGTCTATGAGGGTTCAGTGTGGCAAAAATATACGGAATATTCCACATCAGAAAGAGGATACCCACAGAGCGTATTGCGGCATGGCCGGCTGTCCCGGAGAGTTCAAACATCGGTGTATATACCTGTGGATAAAAAAGAAATACAAAAGCACAATAAAGGTTCATTCCAAGCACGGGAAAGATCAAAGCTCTGGATAACCAGTTGAATCGAGTTGTTCTATTCTTCATTCGTCATCCCATACCGCAGCCAGTACGCTGCAACGGAAAATGCGATGGCCACATTCAATGATTCTTTGGATCCAGCCATGGGTAAATGGGTTACAAGATGGCTTTCCGCCAGAATGGCTGGGTCGATACCAAAATTTTCATTTCCAGCTACCAGTACCAATGGTGAAGCGATAGAACGGATTGAAAACAATGGAATACTAGTCGCATTGAACTCAAGGGAAATGATTTGATACCCATCAGCTTTCAGGTGTTGAATGGCTGATAGCCCATTCCAGTGCTGTTCCCATGGAATAATATTTTCCGATCCCAAGGATGTTTTATTCATCTTGGGATGGGATGGCGCAGGCGTAATTCCCCCCAGATGTAGTTTAGAAATACCACACCCCTCTGATGTGCGAAAGATGGATCCGGTATTATAGATAGAACGGATATTATCCAAGAATCCTTCGACACGGAGGGTGGAATCACCCCGCTCGATAGGGCGGGCTGGTGAATTGCGCCCACTGGCAATGACAACAGTACCTGCACCGCACTTGGGGCAACGAAGATCAGCTGAGTTCTCCTCTGGAGAGGGGAAGCGAAAGGAACAGGCAATTCTTACACACTGGATATACCTGTAAGATTGCATTTTTACATGGTTACAATATCAAAATACTCTGGATGTTGCCGGGTGAGATCTGAATACGCCCCTCTATACCGTTCAGGGAGAAGGGCAGCAATTTGATACATCACCTGGTCAGCGACATCCTGCCGAATTTCACGATCAGCAACTCGAACCCCCTGTTTTAACTGAATGAGATGACCTACCCGAATATGAAAAGGTGTGCGCTCCAGACGGTGCAGGTTATCCCAAATAACTTCCCCACCATAGATCGCCATTGGCAGGATCGGCACTCCACTTTTCTGGGCAAGGATTGCTAGTCCTGGATGAGCTGGTTGAAGTATCCCAGTCCTGGTGCGCGTTCCTTCAGGTGCGATAGCCAGGATATTTCCATCTGCCAGGACCTGCCTGGCTTTGGATAATGCCAGCATATCATTCTCTCCCCGCTTGATTGGAATGCCATTCCACATATCAAATAGCTTTGCCATTACCGGGTTATTCCACGTTTCTTCTTTCACCAGAGAAAATATCTTTCGTGGTAACAGGTGGGTATACAGCAATGGGATATCGAGAAAATTCACATGATTTGCAGCCAGAATCAATGGCCCATGAAGTGGTACGCGTGCTAGCGCGGCATCATCCACCTTACAGGCGGTGCGGGTGATAGATTTGATGGCTGAATTCACCAATTGCTGGGCGATGGTCATCTTCCCTCAGGCGAGTAACCTTAACGCTGCGGGTAAGATGGAAATATCTACCTTCTGACCATTTTCGCATACAGTTTCACCATCCGCATGGCAGGGAATCCCCCCGGTTAATGAGGTGACATGGATTGTTTTACTGGTAAGCATTTGAACGCGAGGATCTCCTGTTTGGCTTCCTTTCATGAATTTCATGATCATGGGGAATGTCGCCAGCTTACCCATCCCATCTACCACACATAGATCGAAATGACCATCAGAGGGGTTCCCAGAAGGAGCCATAAAGAATCCGCCACCCATCCGGATTCCATTCATGATAGAAACCATCAAGTAACGTCCATCAATAGATTTATCGTCGAGTTCCACGCGTAGGTGAGGGGCCTTGAAGTAGAGAAAAATGGTTTTCAGCGCAGCTACCAGGTACGAAGGCATTCCAGTCAGGTATTTCAACTTAACTGCTTCGAAACCGACCACTGCATCAAAGCCAATACCAACACCATTCCCAAAATAGCGACCAGCGGGGAAATTTCCACCGACGACCGAACCGATATCCACTCTGTGTGGGTTTTCTGGTGCTAAGAGTAATTGGCAGGCTGCGAGAAAGTCTACCGGGATACCCATACTGAACGCAAAGTCATTCCCTCTTCCTACAGGGATGACCGCCATTGCAGCATCCCGCTTGTATTCCTTATTGCCAAGAAGAATGCCATTGATCACCTCGTTCGCGGTGCCATCTCCGCCGGCAGAAACAATCACATCAACCCCTGTTTTTACGGCATCTTTTGCCAGTTGAAGAGCATGCCCGGGACGTTCTGTGACCACCAGAGAAAAATCGAGTTTATGTTCAATGCAGAATTGTTCAATTTGCTGTTTGTGCTGAAGGCCTGAACCTCGTCCAGAAATTGGATTGAGAATGATAAAATAATGAGCCATGGGTGTCACCTCCGGAAAAGAATAGAATTATTTTACCTGATTAAGTACCCTGGATGTGCAGTGGGATTTCCTTGATCAATGTATGGAGGATTTCAGAATTTTCCGCAGTCATCAAAGTGTAAATAAAGAGCCGATTTACTGGGAATGGCTGCAGATACGCCTTGAGGTGTTTACGGAAGATAATATCACCCCGCTCAATTCCATAAAAGTTTTCAACCAGTTCAAGGTGCTGCCAGATGACATTCAATGTTTCATCTAGAGTGACCTCATTTCTCACTTTGCGGGAGAAGATCCACGGATTCCCGAACGACCCCCGTCCGATCATCACACCATCGCAGCCAGTAAGTGAAAGGATATTCGAAATATCGTCCGGTGTACGAACATCCCCATTGGCAAGAACTGGGATATTTACTTTTGCTTTAACCTCTGCAATGGCTTGCCAGTCGCTCTGACCTTTGTATGCCTGTTTTTTTGTGCGCCCATGCACTGCGATCAGGGCAGCACCACACTCCTCGAGTATGTGGCTGATCTCTAAGTAATTACGGGAATCATCATCCCACCCAAGGCGAATCTTTGCGGTGACTGGGATTGGGCTGATTTTTACCAATTCGGTGAATATTTCTGCGATCAGCCTGGGGTTCTTGAGAAGGCCGGCTCCTGCTCCACGGTTGGAGACTGAATGGGCAGAGCATCCAAGATTGATATCCAGAATATCAGGCTGAAAGGGAAGGAGGAGACGAGCCGCAGATACGATACGATCCAGATCATTATCGAACATCTGGAAAACGACGGGACGTTCTTCTGGAAGATAAGAGATTTTCGCCGAGACTCGGTGGATATCCTGATTAATATCGATGGCGTTGACAAACTCCGTGTAACTCATTGCAGAGCCTAATCGCCTGGCAATTAGCCGATTGGGTGAATCGGAATAACCAGCCATAGGTGCTAGGATGAGGTTCCCGTAGATAGGAATATTTTTTATGAAGAAATCGGGCTTTTTTTGTTCATCCAATGACATGCGCATAGCTATTTACTTGCTGTGTGGTTGATAATACTTTTTGTATGTTGCATGTAAGCGCGCAATATCCACATAAAAACTAGTCCCCCCAATTTTCTGTACGGACAGGGCTCCGCAGATGTTACCATACCGCAGGCAATCCACTTGTGAATCTCCAGCCAGAAAGCCATAGATATATCCGGCAGTAAAACAATCACCAGCACCGGTGGTATCAACGACTCTGGAAGGAATTGAAGGTACGTGGGTAACAACTTGCCCCGTTGCTCCATAAACCCCATTCGCTCCATCTTTGATGGCTACTTGATTGGTCAGACTGGATAAAACAAGTGCCGCTGATGGCAAGTCTTCTAAGCCTGTTAAGGTACGGGCTTCACGGCTGTTTGGTATGAATACATCCGTCTCCCGGATTGCTTCGCGGATAGACCGTGTGGATAATTTACGAATCCCCGAAAAATTACCATCCATTACAATTTTCATTTTTTTTGCGCGGATCAAGGGAAGGGCTGAGGTATATAGGGGGCCATGATAAAGACCCGGTATTAAGATCATCCGGGCATCTACCCGCGGAAGAGCTTTAAGTGCCGCGGAAATCGCTGGGTCTTTATCATAATAAGACATAAATGCGCGGTCTTGGATGTAAGAAGCAGATACAGAAACGCGACGGAAGGGGGTGGCATGATGCACAAACCAGGTTTCATCCAATCTTTCAATCCTGGCATACTGAAGAATTGCCTGACTAAAGGGATCATTACCGAAATCCGCTGCCCAGGCTACGCGAATTCCCAGTCGATGTAAAGCTACCGCATTGGTAAATGCTTCTCCAGGGATGAAGACGAAATCCGTGGCAAGGGTATCTTCTCCAAGGACGGGGAAGCGTGACATACCTGCGAATACCAAGTCCATTGTTGCATTACCGACTACCAGTACATCATATTTCATACCAGCTACCTCAGAGGTGGGAAGTAAGAGCCATGACGCTGTATATAGGCATCCAGGATGCGTCTAGCAAGATCATGGTCACCTACCAGGGGGTGTATAGTCAAAGCTAGCAGCGCTTTACCATAAGACCCCTCCAGGGCTGCCTCGATCGTCAGTTTTTCAAAGCTCTTGACTTGCTGCATTAATGCCAGGCAATGACGGGGAATGTTTTGCATCTTCTCAGGAATCAACCCTCCATCAATGATTTGTGTGGAAATTTCTACAATATCCGTGCTTTGCATCTCTGGAATTGCCCCATCGTTCTGAATGTTTAGAATGAGTGAAGTTCGCTTATTCCCTTCAAGAGCCTCAAGTAAGTTTAAAGCCAGCTCCGCATAACCATTATCTATACTCTTATCGTCTGAGCTGCCTGTACGTTGATGTGCCTGATTCCGATGTTGGGTATATTGTTGGTAGGTGGAGGTTAGAAGTGAATAATTTTCTGAAGTGACTAACCGATCAATTTCAGTAAAAAAAGCAGTGTTCATCTGAAGAACTTCTTGTCCCCGGGTGAGCGCGGAACGTTGCTGTGCCTGCGCCAGGCGAGACCGGTGGTAATAATAGGATAAGTACTCATTGGGGATTAATCCCATCTGAAGCACAATATCCAGGGAGACGCTTAATGGCGAAGCCTCCGGCTTTTGAGACAATTTCTTTAACAATTCTGGTTGTATATCTTTTCCCAGTAATTCGATGGAGGAGAACCACCCCAGGTGATTTAAACCAAAGTAATGACCTTGCAGAATATTTTCAGGCACATGCAGGCTTCGCGCAATGTACTGGATCATGGACGATGGTCCATCACAGATACCTACGGCCTTCACGAACCCCAAATGATTTCGAATGGCTTCTGTCAACATACCAGAAGGATTCGCAAAGTTAATAAGCCATGCATTTGGGCAGACTTTGTTCATTATTTGGATGATATTCCGTAGGACTGGTATGGTGCGCAATCCCATTGCAAAACCACCCGCGCCTGTTGTCTCCTGCCCGATACATCCAGCTTCGATCGCGACAGTCTCATCGATGATCCGGGCTTCCATCTGACCCACGCGAAAAGTGGTAATGACATAATCCGCGTCTTTCAACGCTGCACTCAGGTCTGTCGTGAACAATATCCGAAAAGAGGTGTGTTTTGGAGAGGGATCTGACTGTATGATCGCTTGTATGAGTGCCAGATGCTGCTTGTTGATATCCATAAGCCGCAGTTCGTGTATACGCAGGTTTTTCTGCCTGTGTAGGATCTCACGAACTATTAAGGGGGTGCGGACACCAGCAGCACCTAAAAGGGTCAGGATCATACATTCCTCATAGTACTAGTATTGTAACAGTAGCTTTCTAAGAGTACGGTCTGAAAAATACGGTTTTTGAGAGTAACTAAATAACTCCTGCTTATGTAGCAGGAGTTTTGATCGAATAATGCTGGAATATAAATGAAGTTAAATTACCTGGTGAAGTCGGGCCTGACGACTTGCGATCGGCAACAGAAGCAAGAAACCTGTTACGAAAAAGATAATACTGATGATCCCCATAGAAGTATGGAAAGCATCCGCGTAATTCACACCTCCCCATGTATGGGTGGTTCCCTTCAGATTCTGGATAGTAATAGTTAGAATCGCGAGCAGAATGGATGAAATACCGCCAGCAGTTTTATTCTCTGCAGGTTTCCCGCGGGAGAAATCCACGATTTTCCATATTCCAGGAATTTTGAAAAGCAAGAAAACAACGAGTGTGAACCCGGTTACAAAAACAATTGCATCCACAGGCATCGATTTTCCCCTTAAAGTTCGGGAGGTTGCCATGTGTATTACTCCCAGGATAGTTCCCAGCAGCAAAATGATTACTGAAAAACGGTAAGCATTCGGTTTACCCCGGATAAGGTTAATCACGGCGCGGATACCCAGAACCCCGAGGGTTACACCGCTAAGGACGAAGATGATATACAACCATTGCATAGAAGCCAGTGCGGACATATTACTACCAAAACCGGTTGGGTTGATGGCGACACAGGTTGTGCCCGCTCCCCCCAATAAAGTGAAGCCAGCGGTTATCGACATGAGGATGATACCAATGGCACGCAGGAATTTTGATAATTTCTGATGAGAAGACATAAATTTACTCCTTCGCAATCCATGTTTTTTTGGGTAACTATTTTTGGATTTATCCAAAATGGAAGCCAAGCACGTAACAGAGTGTCATCGAGAAAAGTAAGGCCGGGAAAAGATGGAGATTGATTCTCAATGGTACTATTTTGGGTTTAATTCGGGAGATACTGAAAAGTAAACCCGCCAGACCTATTAGCGAACCTCCAATAGCCACGAATATGTACCAGAATTGCATTCGTCCAAGGATCACTATGAAGGCAGGAATAATGCAAATCGTGAAGCCGGCAATTCCATGAACAAGCGTTACACTAATTGTATGAAAGAGCGGCTGATGTTGGATCGATCGGGTGATCATAACCAGTATTAATCCAATGATGGTAAAAACTAGATAAAGCGAACCATATTTAGGAAAAAACTGAAGAATCAGCCCTAAACCTATTGCAAGTGGTATCACTGTAGAAGATATTCCCGGCACCGGTGATGTGAAGCCATCCAGACCAAATATCAGAAAATACAGGGATGTGAGGAGTAGCATACCAAATGCGATGGTAAAGGAAAGTACCGGGCCGAGCGATAATCTATCAATCCCGGTAGTAACTTGATACGCCGCGAGCAATCCGGTTCCCAGGAAAAGTATACGATCAAGTTTTGTGGATATCATCCAAATCCCCCGAAAAATATCACAAACATAGAGGAAAGCATATATATGGATGCAAATTTAAATAAGCCAAATGTTCCCTTTTCCGTGGGCTTCAATGATTCGGTTACCGAATAGATAAGTAAACCAGCTGAAAGAACACCCAAAAGGCGAAGATATCCCCAGGATATTCCGATGCCAATCGCAACGCCAACCATTGCGATCGCAGCCAGGATACTGGAGATGGTTATCGTTAACCGGGTAAACTCAATGCCATAGGCAGAGACAAACGTGGGTACTCTTGCACATTGGTAATCTGCTGCATTGCGAATGCTAAATGTGAGGATGTGAGTCGGTATCCAAAAAAAGATACCCAGGAAGAGAAGTACTCCAATCCAATCCAAACTACCCACCGCCAATACCCTTCCAGCCAGGATTGGCATACCGCCTGCAATTCCGCCCCACACAATGCTCCAACAGGACCTACGCTTAAGGAGTATGGTATATACGACCACATCAAAGAATAAACCAAGAAAAATAATGAACCCCGTTAGTGGATCAAGTAGGAGGGCACCAACAACCCCCAGAAAAGAGAGTAAGAGACCAACTACCTGAGCCTGACGGGGTGGGATTCTGCCGGACGCCAATGGACGATTGCAGGTTCGCTTCATCAGGGCATCGATGTCACAGTCCCACCACATGTTAAGGATGGTGCTGCCACTGATTGAAGCTACCAGAGAGAATAAGAAGCCGGCGAGAGTTGGCAAATTAAAAACCGGGCAGCGAGCACTCATGTAACCGGCAAGTCCTGTGACAACAAGTAAACCGGTTTGGAGACCTTTGAGAAGAGGTGCGTACTCCTTGATAAGTCGGGTAATAAAGTTCACAATTGGTATATCTCCATAAGAAGCACAGTGGGAGTAGTTCTATTTCACACACCTAAAACCAACACCGGGGCTGTAGTATGTAGGAGTGGCGTTGTTCCGGACAAAGATACGTAAATCCATTTCGTAAGTATCTTTTGATCCACCCCGCAGGAAACGATAATGCATCCCTTCGTAGACATTGGCTGTCCATTGCCAAACATTACCGGCCATGTCAAACAAACCGTACGGCGAGCGAGAGTCGAGGGTGACATACCCATTCGGATATGTTGTCCCATTGAAAAAGCCCACAGGCGTGGTTCGAGAACCGAATGTTTTCATGTCTTCAAATGGATCCCGGCTGGCATAGAAGTTGGCATTCGATCGTAGGATCTCATCACCCCAGGGGAAAGCACGTGTATCTGTGCCACGGGCTGCTTTCTCCCATTCTTTTTCGGTTGGAAGTCGAAAACCATAATACTCACAGTATCCACGAGCTCCAAACCAGGTGACTAACGTCATGGGATGATCTTCATAACCTTGTTTTGGGGAGAAGAATGTACCATCAAATAGAATATGTTGTGCAGGGTCATTTAACGGAATATATAGCCATTCCCCTGCATCGATCCTCTCCTCGTGTTTCTTCCCCGAAAAACTATCTCCAGGGTAGTAACCTGTAATTTCATCTTCATTTAGTTTTATTGAATTTGAGCGTAACGCCGCATTCAGGAAATCCGCGTATTGACGGGTGGTTACATCGGTAATCATAATCTCGAAGGCTGGAGTGTTTTCAACTGTATTGTACTGACCAAAATAAAAATCACCTGCCGGTACTTGAGCCCAGGTATTCGGATCAATATTCGTCTCAAACGATGGCAATGCAGCATCCAAATCGACTGGAGTACATGCAGACAGGAGAAATAATGGGAAAAGCAATCTGAACCAAAACCATTTCATGAAAGCACCTCCCGATCTAATTCCTGTCCTTTTTCTTCAAACCAACGCCCTTTCTTTCTAAAAAGATCGATCAATCTCCAGACCATCAGGGTCGCCAGTAAGATCAGAAGAAAAGCAAGGCCTGTATCGACAGCCAGCATTAAACCATTGACAAGTGGTTGTTGTTGGGCTTCTTCTACAAAGAGACGTTTCATCTCAAAAAAGGTTATCCCTGCAAGGGCGAGGTCAGAGAAGAATATGATCGCCCAACCGAATAATTGGCGAACCTTCCCTTTCAACCCGGAGATATCGCCGTAATACATCAGGATAATGGTGGCTATCACCAGCGATAATGCGTGCCAATGGCCGGTCAATTCGATACGTTCTTCGCGGGCTGGCCATACTCGGAAGATTTCATCCAGCTTGACAGCCATGAAAATTCCGAGCCCACTGGTGGAAAAATTCATGAACAGCATTTGCCAGGTTGGCCCAAATTTTAGGGGATCTTCCACCAGTGCTTTAAGTTTTTGAAGGATTGTCGGTTGGACGATGTTTTGAGTTCCTGATTGGATCAACATGCGCCAGCTCCAAATCAAAAGCAGCAGCGCGGCAAGCATGGATGGGGTCGCTCCGACATAAATGACCATGTGCGCGATGGGCTCCAACGGGGTGACAACTCCCCAGACCCCTAAATTCAATATGATCGTACCCAGTATCATTAATGGCATTGCGATTTTATGCAAGGTGCCTTTAAAATTCAACCATCTACCGATAATCAAAGTGATCATTACAGCGATCAACGCCAGCATGATATGCAGATGGCCAATTATGGAATATTCCATGGTGGTTTTTTCAGGGAACCGGATAATATTTTCAGCAAGAAAAACCTCGAAACCATTCCCGAAGAATGAGCCGGGTATCGCCCCGAAGAGGGCTGAAATGACTGTGGTTACTGCTGTGGCAAAGAATGCCACACGCTCAAGATCCAACCCGCTCTTTGTACGTGCATATTCCTTATTAGGTTGCCTTACTTCCTTATTCCACGGCCAGAGGGCTATAACTAAAAGGACTCCTGCGGCAAAGATCAGGGTTAATCCTGCGATGTATAAACCATGAAATGCCCAGTTATGTCCAAAATATGCAAAACCAAGACCAAAGACCATGGTTGCAAGGTAGCCGACCGTGATCAAGCCATTGATGACAGTTTTATAAAGGGGGTTGATTTTCAGGAGCCCATTGATCAGATAAGTCTCAATGGCAACAACAGCCATAGCAATTGCATGATAAAGAATGATGATCCTGCCTTCACGTTCAGCAGGAACCATATCCATACCCAGAGCTTTGATGACAACCTCACGGATACCCATTTCAGCCAGAGGACCCGATAACATCCCCCAGATGGCTGAGGTGATAGCGATCATAGCTATGGCTACGAGTACCAACCCTTTTGTTGATGAAAAAAGATAATCCAATCGGGCTTTAATAAACTTCATGGAATAATTTCCTCCAGTTCCATTTTGAGTCAATAACGTTCGATTACCCAGCCATCCAGATGATTCTAACTAATAATCATTGCTGATTATTACAGGTATATTTAATATTACGAATGCCGGATCTGAATAGTATTCAGACCCGGCATCAGAAAACCTACTCTGCATTCCAAGCTTCAACCATCTGACGGGTCCCGGGTAATACGAGGTATACCAACAAGCCAGTGCTTATTAAAGGTGCCGGAAGAAACATGGAGAAACGATGGACTTCAAAAAACGCATTGTGGATTCCAAGCGGATATCCTGCTACCATGGACATCACAGCAGCAAATATTCCGATGGGAAGTGCCCAACTTTTCTTACTGACCAGAGCGAAAATAAAAACCGCCCAGGCAGCAGCACCCCACCAGTTCACCTGTTGGGTCATCACATACATACCATTACGAAATGAGAAGCTTTTTGAAAATACATATTTTGAGATGGGTGCAACGCCATCGATGAAGGTGAGAACAAAGGCCAGCCCCGCAATGAAACTTAGTGCAATGATCTTGCCTTTAACTTTTCCAATCCATAACATGGAAAACCACAATATTGCAGCCATTGTGAAAACGATCAAGGTCGGAGCAGGGAGGTCACCATCCAGCGCAGGGATGGCTGGAAAGAAACCGGTCAGGAGTTGAATAGTAGAAGCTACTACCCCCCAGAACCAGGCCCAGTTTTGACGATGAATAAAACCATACAGGACCGCTGACCATATTGCACATGTAGTTATCCCCAACCATCCTAAAACAGCAAAAGTGATTGAGACTGAAGTGGCTTCGTCTACCCTACCCATCAACTTATGGGCATCGATCACTGGATTATATTGTAAGGTGATCAGGTAGAAAAAAAGTAGGCCAGCCAGTATCCCTAAAATGGATAATCCCAGTCCCAGACGATGTGTATTTTTCATGACTCCTCCAGTAGTTTTCAAGTTGGATGAAATGAATTTATTAAATTCATTTCTATGAGGAGTATAAAGAATCACAATTTACCCGCAACGACTTAAGTCGTATGGAGCGACTAATTGTATTTATTTAATTATTCTTCGGCACGTTGTGCGAGTTTTTGGGGATCAAGCAGGAAGATAATGTTCTTTTCCACGCGGATCAATCCATCCGCTTCGAGATTTTTCATGGCACGGCTTACGACATCACGCACGGTTCCCAATCGTACTGCCATCTGATCCAGAGTAGTCCAATCCCGTCGGGGAACAATATACTGACCATCGACTATTTGCACATTCCGTAATAAGGAGCATGCTAAACGTACTTCCACATTACGAAGTGATAGATCTTCTACTAGATCGATAAAACCTAGTACGCGTTGGCTGAGTCTTTGGATCACAGCTGTTGAAAGGTCATGGTTACTGGCAACTAATTTTAGTAGAGCCGGGGCAGGTAGAACCAGAGTTTCTACCTCTTCAAGGGCAGTCGTAGTGCCTGGATAACTCGTGCCAGCAAATACCGCAATATCCCCAAAAAGATCTACTGGTTTTAAGAACATCAATCCTTGTTCACGGCCTTCCTTCGTGATTCGGGTCGCTTTCACCCATCCAGTTATTAGAATAAATACATAATCAGCCGGCTCTCCTTCCAGATAGATCACCTGACCCGCTGAGAAATGGCGTGGCGTTGCGAGGTTTAGAATGGCATTCTGAGTTTCCGCATTTACGGATTTAAAAAATGGAAAGGACTGAAATGCGGATATAACAGATTCTGCTTGAAGTGAAGCTGGTGGATTGGTCGGCATAAAACACACCCCAGATTGAATTGGTTAGTGAAATTATAGTGTTATTCATCAATAATGCTAATATGAACAACCATACCCACAGATAAACATATCTGTCGGTATGGTTGTTACAAAATAACACATATTACTTACTATCTTTTGTCAGTATTACAGTTTTCCCGCGGACAGCGTATTTTCCCGTGGATTGACGCAATACCTTACCAGCATGGCGGCGATCTACATCTACGAAGGAATAATCATCCTGAATCCTGATCTCTCCGATGGATTTCCCGGGGATACCCACTTCACTGGCAATTGCACCAACAATGTCTCCAGGGCGAATACCATGACGGTGACCCAGATTGCAACGTAGGCGGACCATATCTTCATGCCCGTGTTCGGTAGGGGGAGAGCCGGCATATCTGGAGGATTGCTTTTTATCACTTCGAATTCTTCCACCCTTCATAGCTGCATTCTCAGATTTGTACTTGCTATGAGTTTTCGGGGTTTCTTCGATGACATGAAATGCTGGGTGGGCAGGTTCTACGAACTGTTCCCGTGGTAGTTCGGGCTCAGTTTCTCTGGATAGTTTAATAGCTGCGGCAGCAATCGCTTCCAGAGAGTACTTCCCCCCAAGTGTCTTTACAGCCGATAATTCGGAGGTAAGTACATTTTCCTCAAGAACCTCCATTAATCGATCCATGAACTTCTGATCGCGATGTGAGCGGATCTCTTCGATGCTCGGTATTGGAACTTCGTTCAGGGCTTTCTTGGTGAAGTTTTCCACCTGACGAAGACGGTGTTTTTCTTTACCAGTAACAAAAGTCAGGGCAATACCTTTTTTGCCCGCACGACCCGTACGTCCTATGCGGTGGACATAATCCTCAGGATCCTGTGGCATATCAAAGTTGATCACATGAGAAAGATCGTCGATATCCAGGCCGCGAGCGGCAACATCTGTAGCCACCAGTATGGAGATTTCACGGGTGCGCAAGCGGCGTAAAACCATTTCACGGCGCGCCTGGTTCAAATCACCATGTAAGGACTCTGCAGGTACTCCTCGGCTATTCAATGCATCCGAAATCTCCTGAGCACGGACCTTGGTTCGTGTAAAAATCAACGCAGATTGAATGCCTTCAATTTCCAACAAGCGGATCAGGGCTGCAAGCTTGTTCTCTTCTCGCAGGTATACATATCTTTGCTCGGTATCAGATACTGTAACCGCAGAGGGATTAATCCGGATGTGGTCGGGGTTTGGAACATGGGCGCTGACCAGAGCTTGAACAGCCCGTGGAAAAGTTGCGGAGAAGAGGGCAATTTGACGTTCTGATTGTACAGCGGACAGAATGGTATCAACATCCTCAGAGAAACCCATATCTAACATTTCATCCGCTTCATCGAGAACCACATGAGCGACAGAGGATAGATTCAAGATATCCTGGCGCATCAGATCCATGATACGACCGGGAGTGCCTACCACAATATCGGTTCCTTTTTTCAGCGCGCGGATCTGAATGGTATAGGATTGACCGCCATATACAGAAGTTATCCGCAGCTGAGTATGAGCTGCCAGCCAACGAGCTGCATCAGTTACTTGCAATGCCAGTTCTCGGGTGGGAACCAAAATTAAAGCTCGCGGGGAATCACCAGATTTATTTAATAATTGTAATAATGGAAGGATAAAAGCGGCTGTTTTCCCGGTTCCTGTTTGTGCCTGGCCAACCACATTTCTTCCGGATAGGAGAGATGGTATGGCTTGTTCCTGGATGGGAGTTGGTGCGGCATAATCCAATTCTGTGACAGCTGTTAATAGCTCCGAAGATAATCCGAGTTCAACAAAAGAAGACGACATAATTATTTTTCTCCAACAAAACAGCCCTACCTCTGCTGGCAGGGCTGTGAAAACCTTGCAAGATCCTGGATGCAACGCTAAAAATGAGTATACCATAACGCCAGACGAAATGGGTTAAAAGAAAAAAGACTGCTTTCACAGTCTTTTTAGCGGGAGCGACGGGATTTGAACCCGCGATCTCGGCCTTGACAGGGCCGCATGTTAGACCGCTACACCACGCCCCCCCAACGGCTTGAATATTATCACTATGGAGTGCTGACGTCAAGGAATTTTGTAGATCTTTCACAGATCATAGATCCATGAATCGGCTATCCGATCCCAGGTGATTAATTCTTCCGGTTTAAACCATAAAGCAATTTCGTCTTCTCCTCTTTCTGGTGAATCTGAGGCATGGGTCAGGTTCCTGCTGGTGATCATGGCAAAATCGTGGCGGATCGTTCCGGGTGCTGCTTCCACAGGATTAGTTTTACCCATCATTTGTCGCACAATCGCAATCGCATCCCGGCCTTCCCATGCCATTGCCATCACCGGAGATGAGCAAATATAACGCATCAGTCCGGGATAAAAGGGTTTTCCGACATGCTCTGCATAATGCGTGGAAGCCAATTTCTCGTCCACCTGCATGAATTTTGCACCAATGATTTTTAATCCACGGGCTTCTAACCTTTTTATGATCTCGCCAATTAATCCACGTTGAACGCCATCTGGTTTGATCAGTATTAATGTTCGTTCCATCATCTTCTCCGGTATCAGGGGTCAATTATTCTGGGATGATTTTAATATGCTTTCTGCTTTTGTGTACGCCTCAATTGCCCCTGAAAGATTACCCGTTTCTTTTCGTAGATCACCTGCCAGCAGCCATAAAGTAGAATTATCAGAGTATTGCGATAATAATTCATCCACCTGTTGAATGGTGCTGATTGGATCTGTGCCTGAACGGTACAAATCCGTTAGCTCACTAATACGAGTTGCGAGCTCTGTTGCATCGGTTGGTTGTGTTTCAGCTGCTTGGGCAGCTTCAACCTCCGGATCTCCCAAACTCTCGTTGTCATGGATATTTTTCAACCACTCCGGAATTTCAAATTCGTCATTGTCTTTGCCGACTGAGGAAATTGAACCTGATGAGGAAGTCTTTTCCTGCATGCTCTCTTCTGGAATACCGATGTCTGGAAGATTTACTACCGGTTTATCCCCTTCAGATTCTTCAACCACCTCTTCAGGCGATTCTGCAGATTCAATACTGTCTAGTTCATTCAACCATTCTGGTATATCGTTATCAACCTTCCCGGTGATGTCCGCGATTGTTTCGTCGCTTGTTGACGTGTCAACGTATGTAGCGCCTTCAGCTGGTTTTTCAGGGATGTATTCATCCGGTGCGGGTGTATTCCACATCGGCGAATTGGATGCTGGTGTATCATCCATAAATAAATTCCTTAACCATTCGGGTGTTTCATCAGCTTCATCAGCTCTGATGGTACCCGGTACTGGTTCTTCTGCCATCTCTGATTTCAGTGTTTGATTCTCTTGTGATGCTTCTGCAGAAAGGGGAGATTCTTCTCTCTCCCATGCGGGAATATCGGGAATGGTAGGCAGTATTTCACTATCCATATCAGACGGCACTGAGTCTGATATCAGTTCATCAGAGGTAGCTGGCATTACATCACCTGATGATGGGTCCGTTGACTCTATTTCTTCTGTCTCTAGCCACTCCGGTATCTCAATATCCTCCACAGGAGAATCAGGCTTTTCTATCAAGATCGGTTGGGTATCATCCATGTCAGTCGAATCATCCAGCATAGGAGCTTCTTCAAAATGTTCATGATCCAATACTGTGTCGATCGATAGATCGGTGGGGGTCAAGTATTCCAACTTATCCAGCATGATACTGTCCGCCGGGACAGAGTCAGCTTCCGGATAGTTAGCGGATATATACTCATGGTATGGATTGATCTCAGCCAGGCGAAGATCGAATTTACTCGCATCTGAACTGCCAGGAGTTGATAACTTCAACATCAACTGGTTACAAGACTGGCAGTATGGATATTTCTGCAAAATACGCAAACAGATGTTCTTGCATTCATCCTTCTGATCTGTTGCAGCAAGGAGTTCAGCCAAAAGCACTTCCAGATCATACCGATCCGGTGTGGTGGCGAGAACAGCACGGACTTCGGCAATAGCTTGCCGGTATTGATTTCCCCTGGCGTACATGCGACAAAGGGCACCACGAGTCAATCGAACCTTTTCCGGTTGGGTGCCATCCCTTTTTCCGTACAGCCCTCTCAACTCAGCCTGAATGGCGGTATTACCCGGCTGGCATTCAAAAGCCCGTTCCATATGCCAGATAGCCGCCAAAAGATTACCGTTTTTTTCCCGGATAATGCTCATACCAGCATGTGCAAGGTAATCATCCGGTGTGACTGCCAGAACACGAAGAAAGATATCTCCGGCTTCCTGGTATCGATTACTTTCCAGATATGCTTTCCCCAGGAGTTTGTATGTTTCCAGTGTCTTTGGGTATTTTATAAGGATAAAACGGCAGTGATCGCTGGCTTCATCAGTGAATCCGCGATCAATTAGTTTAGAGATCTCTTGGTTATAGTCACGTAAAGATATGGCAGTCATAAAGGGAACCTCCCTTAAAAAGTATGCAACTTCTCTCAGGAGAATGCAAGTATCATACCTAAAAAAACACAGAAGGATTTCTCCTTCTGTGTCGATTATTTACTGTAGATTGGCTCAGTCGCCGAGGTAATCGCGTAATTTTCTGCGGATGGATGGGTGGCGAAGGCGTGAGAGAGCCTGGGCTTCTATCTGGCGAACTCGTTCGCGAGTCACACCCATTTTTCGTCCCACTTCTTCCAGAGTATAAGCCTGTCCATCCAGTAACCCGTAACGCAACTGCAAGATGCGAACTTCACGCGGGGGCAGTGAATTTAGCACATCTTCGATGTGTTCACGTAGCAGGTTATAGGTAGCCGTTTCATCTGGTGGAGGTGCCTGATCATCTTCAATAAAATCACCCAGAACCGAATCTTCTTCATCATCAGTGGGAGTTTCGAGGGATAACGGCCGACGGGCAACCTGAATCATGTTTTCCACTTTCTTGGGTGGAACATCCAGGGCTTCTGCCAGCTCTTCCACACTGGGTTCGCGGCCAAGGCGTTGGGTGAGCTGGTGTTGCACTCGCAGAAGCTTATTAATTTGATCACCCATGTGAACCGGCACGCGAATCGTGCGTCCCTGATCCGCAATTGCCCGGGTAACTGCCTGTCGGATCCACCAGGTAGCATACGTCGAGAATTTATGCCCACGACGGTAGTCAAATTTCTTGGTTGCCCGAATTAACCCGATGTTGCCTTCCTGAATCAAATCTAAAAAGGGAACACCACGGCCCATATATTTCTTGGCTACCGAGATCACCAGGCGACTGTTGGCGGTGATAAGGTGTTCGCGCGCTTCCCAACCATTCTCAATTTGCAGCCGAAGATCGTGACGGCGTTTATCACTGGTAGCACCCCTGGCTAATTCCTCGCGAGATTCTCGCCCTTTTTCGATTCGCTGTGCCAGGCTAACTTCTTCATCAGCATTCAGCAATGGAACACGGCTGACTTCCTTAAGGTAGAGGCCTATGGTGTCACTGGTATCAATGTTTGCCAGATCATCCACAGCAGGCATGATATGGTCATCTTCTTCTTTTTCCTCATCCGCGCTTAATTCCTCCTCAGAGGGTTCTTCAATAGTTGAGTGATCCTCCAGATAAGGAATGCCGGCACTCATCAGAGCGGCAAAAGCTTCTTCCAGTTGTTCTACATCCTGTTCAGCGTCAGGGAAGAAATGTAAGATGTCATCTATTGTCACATAGGATTTCTGCCTGCCCAGTTCGATCAGTCGGGCAATGGCGGAGTATTCATCTTCTTCTTCTTCGGTGGCGTGTATAATCAAATCATCCATCATTAAAATCAATTTCCTTTTATTTATAGCAGTCCTTCCATCATGGACTGCCAGATTGGCACTTCAAATAAATCTTATTTACGAAGCTAATTTAGAATAACGCGAAAATTAGGTAAATACAATATATAGAATGTTTAATGTAGTACAAATATTTTGGTATTATGGCTGATTTACCTGCAATATCAATGCCTCAATAGCCTGCACGGCTGCTGTTCGAAGCATCACCACCCCTCCATCGGATGATCTTGCGTAAGTGCCGGTGCCTGTCGGTGTGTCAATGCCGATTGATATGGAAAAAATTTGATCATCTAAACCAGTTAACGTAATTTCCAACCTGGGCGGAATTGTGAGACCGATTTCATTATCAGATATATCCAATTTCCGCAAAATAGCCAGGTCAAGGATTTCATTGATCAGTTCTGGCGCTATGTCTGAATGATTCTCGGAGGGCTCAAGGAGAATCCATGAGTTTCCGCTGCCAGTTGCTTTGATGCTCCCGCCTGGAGTTTGGATTTCAATGTTCCGAAGAGTAGTTAAATCTAATGGGAAAACCCGGGAGAGATCTGGTGCAGGTGTGCCTTTTGCTGATTCCAGTTTATCGGAATACTTTAAACCAAAGAACAGGGCAAGAATCAGCCCGAATAACGCCAGTGAGATGATAGTCGTTCTATGCAAGTAAATTAACCTTTTTTACGGCGGTTGAGAAACACCATCAAACCTGCCCCGGCAATCGATAGGGGTATCAGGAGAACAACAAAAAGCAGTAACGCATTGATCACAATACTCTGTGGGGGAACGACCAAACGTTGTGTTTGGGGTTTGATCGTCAGGCTGATCATCTTGTCTTCTTGAGCAGTCCAATCTACCGAGTTGATCATAAAGTCACTATTGCCATAAGCATCAAAATTCTGATTGATTATAAAGTTAGAATTTCCAATGACCACAACCCTTGCACGTGTAGATAAATTCTCTGCTGATACCGCCAGAGTTACCGGACCAGGGTAGTCTACCGCTGCATCGAATGAGACCTGATTCTGAACGAGTCCAGGCAGATCCGTCTCTCCCCACGTGCTGGCAGAAGTTTTTACCAGGTTGATCAGGGACACGCCGGTTGGAACATTGGCGGAAAGGGAGATACTGCGTGCCGATGGGAAGATCGTTACGATCTTGTTCAACTTCTGCGTAATGGGGCTTTCACCATATTCATTTGCAACTGAGTACGTGGGGTTTTGCCCTCCCGGGTCGACGATAAAATCATTATTAATGATAATTCCCCAATCCACGGCAAGATAATTGGCTAGTGGATCCGGATAGCCATTGAGTTGATTCATAACTGTCGGATCTATCATCAGGATGAGTGAATGTCCGGAAGAAATAAAGCTGCGAAGAAGTTCTACTTCTCCATCACTGATCGGTTTTTGTGGGCCAGCAATAATGATCTGTTCTGCATCCGCGGGGATACTGCCTGTTGACATCAAATTCAGGCCAGCAACCCGGTAATTCTTGGTTGCCAGTGCCGAGGAAAGCGAACTGTATCCTTTTTCATCATTGCTAAAGGGATCATGTTCGCCATGACCCGTTAGAAAATAAACAACATGTTGAACGGGATTGATCAATTTGATGATCGTTGTGGTAATTTCCTGTTCATTAATGGTGCTAACTGGTAAAAAATTACCATTCATTTCAAGAACCAAGCTGCCATCGCGGGTCACATGATATGCCTGCCTCTTTGCAGGCTCTAAATCGGGATCAATGAACTCATAGTCGAATAGACCGCTACTGTTTTCTTTATATAATTCGAGAAGTTTTTGTGTCGTTTCAGTGGATATTGCAGGTGTAAAGAAAGCCAGCGCTTTGACTGGTTGGGGAACAGCCTGAGCTGCGGCGATACTCTCCGGAGCCAGTGTGTTTGTCTGGTCTTCAGATAAATCCCAGGTGGGTGAATATTTGTTGGCCAGGATGTTAAGGATGATAGCGGTTCCAATTACACCCACAATAAGAAGAATGGAATTACCGCCATACTTAAACTGCCTGCCACCAAAGAAACGCCTAACACCATCCGGATTGAGGATGGCAAAAATGGCCAGGCCGAGGACCACCAATACTGCAAGAATCTGGAAAGGGATATCCATTTTACGGATTAAGAAAAAATAAACACAAAGTGAGAATGCTGCTACCGCGGATAGATACAGCCCAATAACCGAATACTTACGGAACTTTTCCATTATTTCCACCTTCTGGCTTCCAGACTGGCAGTACCAAGAAAAAGCATGACAATAGTGGCACTGAGATAAAAAATTATATCTTTCAGATCAATTACACCGGTTAGAAAAGTTGGATAGAAGTGCTCGCTGAAATCCAGATATTTCAAGATCTCATTCCCAGAGGGTGTTGCTGCCTGAGATGGAGCGGAGATCATCCACAGAAGTAATAATATGGCAAATGTAAGGAAATATGAGGCGATCGAATTATTTAAAAGGCTGGAGGTAAAGATACCGATGGAAACGAAGGCCGACATAAGCAGGAAGACACCAAGATAACCGGATATAAGGATACCCTGATCGATGCCCGGGTCCACAAATTGGTTAAGAATGAGCGGAAAGATCCATGTGAACACTAATAATCCGCCAAAGAAAAAAACTGCTCCCAGCCATTTACCAACAATGAGCTCCCAATCTCGAAGGGGGGCAGTCATGATGGTTTCCAATGTACCAGTTTTATATTCATCTGCAATCGAACCCATTGTGATCGCTGGTACGAGGAAGATCAATAGGAAAGCAATGGGAGCGATAATAAATTCCGGGGAAGGCGCGGATGTATATAAAAAGGCCACCTGAATATTCGTAAAGAAAATCAATCCAATGATGAGCATCAATGCAAATGCTGCCAGGTAGGCAACCGGGCTGGCAAGGTAATGCGTGATTTCCCGTTTTGATATGGTCCATATATTTCTCATGATGTCACCTGCCCTTATTCCAAATGATTGGATGCAGTACTGGCCGAAGTTTTTTCATCAGCTGTCAATTGAATAAATATCTGTTCCAGGCTCAGGTCTGCTCCACGCAATTCGATCAGATCCAGCCCTTCCTTAATCACGATACGCGCAATCTCTGGGCGGGCTTCAAAATCTGGTTGAACGGTAACCTGGGCTGCAGAGTCTCCTAAAAGGGTTGCGCCAGTGATGCCTTTTACTTTTTTAAAGGCATTTATAAGAGGAGCTATGCTGCCATTTACGCGAATGACGACATTTCGTCCACCGCTGAGCCTCATTTGCAGTTGCTCTGGGGAATCTTCAACCAGAATGCGCCCTTTGTTGATGATTAGAACTCTGTCACATAGTTGTTGAACTTCCGAAAGAATGTGGGTTGAGAATAAAATTGTTTTTTGTTTTCCATATTCTTTAATCAGATTACGGATCTCATGGATTTGGGAGGGATCCAACCCGATCGTGGGTTCATCCAGTAGCAGCACATCAGGATCGTGCAGGATGGCTTGCGCAAAACCAACTCGCTGCCTCATCCCTTTGGAAAGGTTGCCTATATATCCATCCGCGCGATCTAGGAGGTCGACTTTTGTCAGCGCACGATCAACCAGCTGGTCTACTTTTTTCAAATGCCGCAAGTTCCCCATATAGGTCAGGTAAGAGCGAATCGACATGTCATTGTAGAGGGGGACCGTCTCAGGCAGGTATCCTGTAATCCGACGGATAGCCAGTGAATCTTTGATTAAGTCTTTACTATCAATTATCGCAGTACCTGAAGTGGGTGGTAGATAACCAGCCAAAATACGCATGGTGGTTGTCTTTCCCGCTCCATTTGGGCCGAGGAAACCAACAATCTCACCCTGATGAATGTTGAAGTTTAGCCCGTCTAAAGCACGACGGGTGCCATAATCTTTTGATAATCCCACTACTTCGATCATGCGTTGCTCCTTTTATGGATAAATTGCCTGTATTGATTACAGGCAACCAAAATACATCGGATTTGGTGACCCGTAAGAGTTTACAATAAACAATACACACAAGTCAATAGGAATTTATGTATTTATTGTATAGATTTATTGCCAATTATCGAATAATTACGGTAAAATTGACTTTCGCTAGTTTGTAGGTGTTTAACATTTTCTTTTTATTGGAGGATTATGGGAACAAATTTGCTAGGTCTCGCCCGCCATGGCTTAAACAGCTTTGAGCAATGGGCAATTATTGGCGTACTCATCACTGCTTTCATCAGCCTGATCTATGCCTGGTTGCTGAAAGATGTGGTCATGCGCAAAGACAAAGGCACCGAAAAGATGCAGGAAGTTTGGAATGCCATTAAAGAAGGCGCCAATTCATACCTGAATAAGCAACTGAAGACCATTCTGCCCGCCATCGTTTTATTAGGTGTGGCACTTTATTTGAGCGTGGCAGTTGTGCCACCCAGTCGGGAAGCTCTTGAAGAATTCCCAGCGAACACAACCACAATCATTGCAATCGGACGTACCGTTGCTTTCATTATGGGTGCCACGTTCTCTCTATTGGTGGGCCAGCTCGGAATGCGTATGGCGATCGAAGCCAATGTGCGCGCTGCGGCTGCTTCTCGCCGTGGATTTAATGAAGCTCTTTCAATTGCATACTATGCTGGAACGATTACTGGTATGCTGACGGATGGCCTAGGCCTCCTCGGAGGTACAGTAATTTTTATTGTCTTTGGTAAGGCTGCTCCAGATGCCTTATTGGGCTTTGGTTTCGGCGGAACCCTGCTGGCTCTATTCATGCGAGTTGGTGGCGGAATCTACACCAAAGCTGCCGATGTCGGCGCTGACCTGGTAGGTAAAGTTGAAAAAGACATCCCTGAAGACGACCCACGCAATGCAGCGGTAGTAGCCGATCTTGTAGGTGACAATGTAGGTGACTGTGCCGGTATGGCCGCGGATATCTTTGAGTCCTATGAAGTGACAATCGTCTCAGCGTTGATCCTTGGCCTTTCCTTGATGGCTATTGATCCTGCCCATAGTTTAAAATGGATCGTTTATCCCCTCATTATTCGGGGGATTGGTGTGATCAGCTCCATTCTGGGCACATTCACTGTGCCGATCTGGGAAAAATTCCCCATCAAGTTCCTGCGTTCACATGATGCGGAAGAATCCATGTTCCGCTCCTACGAAGTATCCAGTGTGAATACTGTGCTCTTCTCCTTCCTGGTCGCTATTCTGTATGCAGGTGATTGGAGATTGGCTATGCTGACTTCCATCGGTGTGGGTCTGGCAGTTGTGTTCAACCCCCTGACTTCTTACTTCACCTCGACACGCAAAGCTCCAGTTAAAGAGATAGTCAAGAGTTCCAACACCGGCCCGGCAACATTGATCCTTTCCGGTCTATCCGTTGGTATGGAATCCAGCGTGTGGGCATTGGTTGTTATTGCCATCAGCTTCATTTTCTCACTCTTGCTTTACCAGGGTGAGGGGAATCCAGCTTATGTTCTTTATGCTGTTGCTATGGTAGGTATTGGTATGCTTAGCCATACCGGCAATAATGTCGCCATGGATTCCTTTGGCCCGATCTCTGACAATGCCAATGGCGTCGGAGAGATGTCCTGGCATGGTATGGAAGATGAGAACACCCTGAAGGCTCGCCAGATCATGGCAGACCTGGATGCCGTCGGAAATACGACCAAGGCTATCACAAAGGGGGTGGCAATCGCCTCCGCGGTAATTGCGGCTGTCAGCCTTTTCGCCTCTTTTATTATGGACATTGGCCGTGTTCAAGAGCAGTTGAATGTTCCAGTCATGGATTCCATCCGCATCAGTGATACCCGTGTATTCATCGGTTTCCTGCTCGGCGGTGCTCTACCCTGGTTATTCAGCTCACTCTCCATCCGCGCTGTCTCTCGTGCCGCTGGTGAGATCGTTGAAGTCGTCCGCAAGCAGTTCAAGATCCCGGGGATCATGGAAGGTACTGTTAAACCAGATTACGCAGAAGTAGTTGGTATTTCCACACGCTCTGCTCAAAAGGAACTGGTACCTCTGGCTGCTATCGCGGTGATCATGCCTTTGCTTGTTGGTATGGTGTTACAAGTGGAAGCTCTGGGTGGTTTCCTTGCCGGTGTCATTCTTTCTGGTCAATTATTAGCCGTCTTCATGTCCAATGCTGGTGGAGCCTGGGATAATGCCAAGAAAGCAATTGAGGATGAACCGCGGAACGTAGCCGCAAATACTGGTAAGGGATCAGAACGTCACAAGGCTGGTGTAGTAGGCGATACCGTTGGTGATCCCCTGAAGGATACCGCGGGCCCTGCACTCAACCCGATGATCAAAGTTGTGAATCTGGTCTCTCTACTCGCCGCACCTGTCATCGTCAAATTCCAGAATCCTACGCCGGTATTCTGGGTGGTCGCAGCGGTACTTGCCGCTGTTTTGGTCTGGGCAGTTGTGACGAGTAAGAAAGAAGTATCCGCTGTTGTGTAGTCAGGATTACTTTTGAATTCAGGAGGCTTGCTTATAAAGAGCAAGCCTCTTTTTATGTCATAATACGAACATGCCTACCGGTATTGCTATTTATGAGCGATCTGAAAAATATTCAGGTAGTATCGCATTCTTAGCGATTTTCACAGCCGTTTTCCTTTCTTGCCTGCTCATCGGGCAACGCATGATGAATGCGGATGGCGATCTTGGCAGACATCTCGTTGTGGGTGCGTATATATTACAGAACCACGAAATCCCGCTGATTGACCACTTCTCACATACACTGGCTGGAGCCGCATTCACCCCCCATGAATGGTTGGCAGAAGTTTTATTTACCCTTGCATACCGGTTGGGCAAGTTTTCTGGGGTCGTCTGGCTGACTGCGTTTGATCTGTCTGTGGCTTATGCCTGTTATTCTTGGCTGATTTATAAGATTAACCGAAGGATTTGGAGTACCCTGTTTCTGGTGACCACTGCCATTGCTGCAGGTAGTCTGCACTTCCTCACCCGGCCGCATATATTTTCCATCTTATTCTTTTCTCTATTACTGTTGCTTCTGCAGAGCAGAGTAAAACCAATACTTGCCGGATCACTTATCTTTATTCTCTTCGTCCTTTGGGCGAATACCCACGGTGGGTTCTTATATGGCATATGGTATCTGATCATAATTCTTACCGCGGAAAGCATCCATGCCTTCGTCTGGAAAAACAAACTCATCTTTAAATCTTCCCTGTTTTATTTACTGGCAGCTTTTTCTGGAACCATGATTAACCCGGCTGGATGGAAGCTTTACCAAACAGCTTTTGGATTTCTTTCCAGCAGTTATCTGGTCAGACATACTGTGGAATATTTACCCCCGGATTTTGGTGATCCTTTCGGGCGGCTCTATTTTTTGATTGTCCTGGCAGTAACCGTTGTATTTTTTATTAAAAAAAAGAGTCTGAAATTAGTAGACATCATTATTGGAACTGTTTGGGCTGGGTTGGGCTTTATCAGTGCGAGACATATCCCCTTCGCAGTGTTAGTGCTGCTTGAAGCACCCGCAAGATTGTTAGGGTCAACCACTAATTCGGATGAAGAATTATCAAGGAGATACTCTTTACATGGATTTCCCTACAGACTTAGTGTAAAACCCTCAGTTTTCATTATTGGTGTGTTTTTATGTGCCATCACTGGATGCGGATTTTTACTGGCAGAAAAATTAGAATATTCTTTCAGTGAGGAAGCGTTTCCTGTGAAAGCGGTTGAAGTGATCAGATCTGAACCACCGGGTGGAAACATGTTCAATGAATTTACTTGGGGTGGATACTTACTTTTCAGGGAAATTCCAAATGGAAAGGTTTTTATTGATGGGCAAACTGACTTCTATGGAGAAAAACTGGCGCGTGATTATATTTCAATTCGGCAAGCGCAAGCGGGATGGGAATTATTGCTGCAGAAATACGATGTGAAATGGGTGATACTACCACCGGATGCGCCACTTGTGAAAATTCTGCGCGTTTTGCCCTCTACCTGGCAAGTTTTATTCGAAGATAGCATCGCAGTTATTCTGACCCATCCATGAGTATTCTACAGTTATAGATCCCGGCGGATATCATCCAACACTGGAAAGTGCGAGCGGAAATCAATTACTTTTTCCGGGTCGATATCGATGTGAAAACAACCCTCTGCAAATCCAAGCTCAACAAGGATCTTTCCCCAAGGATCGATTGCCATTGAGTTTCCTGCGAATTCCGTATTAAATACTTTTCCGCAGCAATTCACTGCAACCACAAACGCTTGATTTTCGATCGCTCGGCTGATCAGCAATGACCGCCAATGATCTACACGCGCAGATGGCCACTCAGCGGATATCAAGAAAAGCTGACAACCAAGATCCGTCAACTTTCTAAACTGTTCAGGAAAACGAATGTCATAACAGATTGCAGCTGCGAATGGGAGCGGAATAGTGTTGAGTAAGGCGAACTCATTCCCCGGAGTGAAAAAATCACCTTCTCCCAGTTGTTTGAAGAGATGAGTTTTGCGATAATACCCTATTTCACTTGAATTAGGCGATAAATAGGCGAATGTATTGTAGAAGCTATTCTCTTTCTTCTCAACAAATGTGCCAGCGATAGATATTTGCCAGTGGTCACAAATAGCTTGTATGGCAGTTTTTACATTGGGCAAGAACCATTCTGTCATCCGAGGAAAATCTCTATAGTTATAACCGTGAAGGCAGAGTTCAGGGAGCAAGAGCAGGTGACTGCTCGCCCCTGAAGCTTCCATGGCAGCATTTTCAATCTTATTAAAGTTTTGTGTTGGGTCGAGTGGGTCTATCTGGTACTGGAACAGGCTGATACGCATATTCCTCCTTAAAACGATTATTATTAGTATACTTTGAAACACAGAACCTATGAACAATAACTCAAAGATCCTCTGGCGAATATTTTTTATCGTTTTTATTGCTTCTGCTCTACTGGTGGCAATGACCTTGTTGAACACCTGGCTGACCAGTGGGCAAGTTGTTGACAATGATTTTTTCCCGGGTTGGAATGCCGCAAGATCGTGGGTCATGGAAGGAAACTCACCTTATTCGGAAGAAACATCGCGGCAAGGTCAATTTCAGGTATATCAGAGGACAGCGCGAATTCATACTGGTGAAGATCCAATCCACTTTACTCAACCTGTCCATGCGATTTATTTCTATGCGATCTTCAGTTTCTTGAAATTCCCAATAGCTATGGGGTTGTGGATGACGATGAATGAAATACTACTGGTTGCCGCAATACTCATATTATTTGAAATAACAGGTGACAAAGGCCCTTTCTGGTATCATGCAGTAATTGTTGGATGTCTTGCTGCAAGTTATTTCTCGATCCGAGCATTTTCGACGGGTGTTATTTACCCACTCCTTTTATTTCTATACACTGCTCTCTTCTGGGCGATCAAAATAGGGAAAGATCGGATAGCCGGAATCATCCTGACATTAACTACCATTCAACCTGGAGTGGGATTACTACTTAACTTTTTTGTCCTCATCTGGTCTATCCGGCAGAAAAAAAGTAGATTATGGATCACTTACCTGATATCACTAGTTTTATTAATCGGTCTGAGTACATATTTGATTCCTGCTTGGTTTATTGACTGGTTAAAACATCTCTGGGTGATCCCAGGAATTCTTGAGTGGAAGAGTGAGGTATTACGGACTCTGGTTAAGGTGGTACCCGGAATTGGTGAACGCGTATTGGTTGTTGCAACCTTTTTCTTCGTTTTATACCTGTTATATAACTGGACAAGAATGAATAACAATCGCTTTGCTGAAGTTCTGCGATGTTTGAATATCACCTGGATCTTGACTTTTTTACTACTACCAATCAGTTCAGGTGTTATGCAATTGCTTTTATTTCCTGCAATCATTCAGTTTCTGCAAGTATTGAGAGAGCGATTTGGAAAAAGGGGGGACAGGTTATCGATCGGCTTGGCGGCAATGATGACGGTCGGTTCGTGGGTGTTATACCTGCTCACCAGGCATGGGATACAGGAAAGCCATGCCATGCTGCTGCCATTGCCTTTCTTGCTGCTGGCAGGTTTCTGGTGGTCCCGATGGTGGATGCTTCGCTCCCCAGATCGATTGATCCATGATCCGGCAGACATCTGAACCTCCCTGGTTTTTGTTATAATACGAAGTTACTTGGCAAACCAAACCAAAAACCGAAATCGGTAAACCGATTGTGAAGAACAAGGCATTCAGAATTTATTTTTCTCATTGAGGAGCTTTTATTATGACAAAGACGCTTGGGATATTAACCGGTGGTGGAGACGTACCTGGGTTAAATCCAGCTATGAAATCAGTAGTATTAAATGCCCTGGATTCAGGTTATAAAGTCATGGGAATTCGCCGGGGATGGGCGGGTTTATTGCACTATAACCTTGATGAGCCATCTACCCATGATTACTACATATATAAGCTGGATCGCGATGATGTTCGGACCATTGACCGCAGTGGTGGAACTTTTCTACACACAAGCAGAACCAATCCGCAAAAAGTTAAAGCAGACAAAATTCCAGATTTTTTAAAGAATTCATCATTGGGGAAAAAAGTCAATGCAGAAGGGGTGATGGATTACACCGATCATGTGTTGAGTGTGATCAATGCTCTAGGGATCGACAACCTGATTACTATTGGCGGTGATGATACATTGTCATATTCGGTGCGGCTCCATAAAGAAGGCGTCCCGGTGGTAGCTATTCCAAAGACGATGGACAACGATGTTTTTGGAACAGATTATTGTATTGGCTTTTCTACTGCTGTTACCAGGTCAGTGGAATTTATCACTAATATGCGCACCAGCGTTGGTTCCCACGAACGGATTGGAGTGGTGGAATTATTTGGACGCAATTCGGGCGAGACGAGCCTGATCAGTGCGTACCTAAGTTATGTAGACCGAGCAATTATCACTGAGGTGCCTTGTGATATCACCAGATTATGTACTTACCTCATGGAGGATAAACGTAATAATCCATCGAATTATGCCATCATGACGATCTCCGAGGGTGCGATCATTCAGGGGATGGATGTGGTGGAAACTGGAGAAGCAGATGCCTATGGTCACCGTAAACTGGGCGGGGTAGGCGAGATCTTATCTGATGAGATCAAGAAACGGACCGGTCAAGATATCATGTACCAGCAGGTGGCATACCTGATGCGTTCTGGCGCTCCCGATTCACTGGATCGCATGGTGGCTATGTCGTATGGGAATCTGGCTATGCAATTAATTCGCCGCAATGAAACCGGCAAGATGGTTGCATTACACGGCGGGAAATATACGACCGTTCCGATCGATATGCTACTGACCGGCACAAAACGAGTCGATGTCCCCAGTTATTATGACGTGGAACATTATCTACCGCGTGTGAAAGATTTCATGGGTGTGCCCATGTTCCTGAGTTGAACTAGAATGAAAATAAAGTGGAGCCAGGCTCCACTTTATTTTATAATCGGGGTATGGTCGAAGAGAAACGGTACAAAGTAATTCCCAGAACTCTAATTTTCGTTTTTCATGGCGATAAAATACTGCTTATGCAGAAAGATAAGTGGCGTAGGCGGTTCAATGCTCTGGGCGGGCATATCGAAAGGGGAGAAGATGTGCTAACCAGCGCTGCCCGAGAACTATGGGAAGAAGCCGGTATAACTACTCCATCCATGCAGATTGTAGGAAATATCTTGATCGATGGAATGAACTCCCCCGGGATATGCATCTTCCTGGTTCGGTGTGATGTTGAAGACACGGCGTATAATCAGGGAGCTGAGGGCTACTTGGAATGGGTGGACATCCACGAATTACCGAATTTGCCAGTTCTCCCGGACCTAACAGATCTGGTTGGTAGGGTTAATCAAGCACATTCAGGGGGCGAATTCTTTTGTTTACACTACGAAAAGGATATGTCGACTTAGGGTGATAGTTCGGGTTTTTTTTCAAAGAAGAGAAGCAGCGTATTCCCATATTTTCTTTCCTCGAGAAGAGAAAAATTTACGAGGGAAGTTTTTTCATATTCCTTGGGGTGAATTTGAACGATAACCCAACCATCCTCGACCAGGTGCCCGGGGTGTTCATCTAGGGCCAGAAGGGCTGTCTTCCAGAGGCCTTTATATTGTGGTGGCGCAATATATATATAGTCAAATGATTGCGCTGGTGTTTGTCTGAGCAATATGAAGGCATCTGCTGAAATGATTCGCGATTGTTTTTCAAAACCGGTTGTGGCTATGTTTTGCCGTAAAGTTAGAATAGCATGACGATTATTATCGGAGAATTGAGTAAATTTGGCACCGCGGCTCAAAGCCTCTAACCCAACACTGCCTGTACCTCCAAATAAATCCCAGAAGGTTGCTCCGTCCACATCATCCGCAAGAATATTAAATAAAGCTTCTTTCACCATGTCGGTGATCGGCCGCGTAGAATCTCCAGGTACATCTTTGAGATGATACCCTTTGACTTTTCCACTAATAATTCTCAATCCTGGCATGGGGTGATCCTTCTACCTGCTTGTGCTTTGGACATCTGCATAGGTCCAGTAACGGTTGGCGAAATAGTTCCACAGCATAATAACTAGGATGGCGATGGCAAGCGCAAGATTATGTCCGATGAATACGGGGGTAAACGGGAAGGGAAGGGGATTGTTTGAGAAAAATGCCCCCAGTGATTTTTCTAGGAAGGCAAATAATGGAGTGCGTATAGATAAACCTATCAGGCTGATCACAAGAAACTGGATCAATTGGTGAGCCACATGTTTGCTGCGGGAATCTGGATATGTCCAATATCTGTTCCAAAGAAAATTGCTGCAGACTGCGCAGATGAATGAGATCACACTGGAAATAACAGCAGATAGATGCAGCACATGAGTTAGGAGGTTAAACACCCCAAAATCAATGACAGCGCCAATAGATCCGACGATCGCAAATCGGATAAATCTGGCTTTCTCTTTCCGTACAATAGGCATCTTCATTGACCCAGTTGATTTTTGAAATACTGCAAAGTCACTTTTATTCCATCTTCCAGAGCAGTGGTTGGTTCCCAGCGAAGGATGTTTCGCGCGCGGTGAATATCCGGTTGTCTCCGTTGTGGATCATCTCCTAGCCGTTTATCTGGAAAAAAGGAGATTCCTGCGCTGTTACTGGCAATATGATTAATGGTTTCAGCAAATTCGAGAATGGAAGTCTCCTGTGGATTCCCAATATTCACCGGTAAATGCTCATCCGATAAAAGAAGTTTGTAGATGCCATCGACGAGATCATCCACAAAGCAGAAACTTCGTGTTTGACTACCATCCCCATAGATTGTAAGAGGTTGTTGTTTTATCGCCTGCTGCAGGAAATTTGGAACGACCCGACCATCATCTAGCCGCATTCTCGGACCATATGTATTAAAAATGCGAACGATGCGCGTATCCAAACCGTGGTACCGGTGATATGCCATCGTCAGTGCTTCAGCGAACCGTTTTGCCTCATCATAGACTGATCGAAAACCGATTGGGTCTGCGTGACCCCAGTACGTTTCGCTTTGAGGGTGAACTTCTGGGTCACCATAGATCTCACTGGTAGAAGCTAAAAGAAATCTGGCGGAATTCGCCCTGGCAACCCCTAACGAGTTGTGGGTGCCAAGCGCTCCAGCTTTCATGGTTTGGATAGGTAAGTTCGGGTAGCCATAGGGGGAACCGGGATTGGGGCTTGCAGGGGAGGCAAAATGAAGCACAGCATCGATTTTTCCCTGGACATAGATGAAATTAGCTACATCATGGCGATAGAACTCAAAGTGTGTGTTACCAGCAAGGTGAGAGATATTTTCCGGGCACCCGGTAATGAAGTTATCCAAGCCTACCACTGAATGGCCTTCATTCAGTAGCCGGTCGCAGATATGCGACCCAAGAAAGCCTGCTGCGCCTGTGATCAAGATCCGCATGAGTGTACCGCCTTTCGTTATCGCCAGTAGATTGTTGTAATCAGTCCGCTTTCGGTGGCTTGGATGGCTTTACCACTCACGGAATCGATCAGCCAGATATTGCCACCGTAGACTACTGCAAGCATGTTGCCATGATCGAAGGAGGGAGACCAAAAAATCGGTTGCGGCGTGATGCCAGGTGATCCGGCTTGAGGAAAAAGTACCTCGGGGTTGGAGCCATCCTGGTCCATGACCGTCAGCCGGTAACCCGAATTGGTGCTTGCTGGATCCATTGCTTGCATATATGCAATCTGGTATCCACCATCCTGCATAATACCCGATGGAGAGGTGTTAGCGAACAAGCCAACATTCTCCAACATCGTAATATTCAGAGGAATTTCCCGGTCTAAGGCAGCAAGGTCGAATGATACACTGTTTTGAGAAATATCAGTAGGTGTGGGCGAGGAATAGAAGAGCAAATCACCCAGCGGAGACCATGCGATTGGTGGAACCCATGCCCAATCTCCACCGGTTTCGAATGGATTAATAGAGACAAGCTCCTCAATTTCTCCCTGAGGTAGATTCACCAGGCCAATACCATCCGGACGTGAATATGCAAGGTGAGCCCCATCTCTTGACCAGGTGAACTGAGTACCCCACCAACCATAAACACCTCCTGAATTTACCTTAACTTTAACTGTCGGTAACTCAGGCAGACCATCAGTTGTGAAAGTAGTCATTATCAGGTCATTGTTAGCCTGCCATCCAGGGGAGGTTTCACGAGGTTCCACGGTGGAATATATGATCGTCTGACTGGCATTTGGCACAAAATCCGCAAATTGGATGATATTTCGTGCCTGCAGATCCACAGGTGGATCATTAGCATGATCAATACGAACGACCCAGAGGGAGTTAATATCCTTGTTAGCAGCAGGAAAACTGCGAGTAAAAAGAAGCCACTTGTAATCCTGTGAAATACGCAGAACACGCCCATCCAGATCACCTGTGGTAACCAGAGGACGCCGCTGGCCGGTATTTTCTTCGATTATCCAGCAATTTCCATTTTCAATATAGGCCAACTTGCCGGAAATTGTGATTGGTTGGGTCGGGGCAAGTACCCCCACCATGATAATCTCAGGGATGGGTTGTCGGGTGATTTCGCTATTCACTTCCACCGGTTCGCCTGATGTTCCGTTTAGTATTGTGGTCCGGTAAGTGACTATCTTTTCACCGTTCATCCCCTGCTGTAATAAGCGACTTTCTCCCTCTTTTAAGGTTTCATTCCGAATAATCTGCTGCTCGAACGGTATCGTCATCGTTTTTTCAGTCAGCTGATCGTCGACTCTGGTAATCTGGATTACCATACCCTGGGAGACGATATCTGAAAGAGGTGGAATTGTGAAATCCTTTGAACCGAGATGAATGGCACCAATTTGTAAAGCAGTTTCAACCGTGGATCCATCGGGTACAAGAGTTCGGATTTCGTTACCATCATACAAAATGATAACTTCTACTTGTGAATCGGATGAAACAAGAACTGGTTGGCAGGCAACCAGCAGCAGGCAACTGAGGATAGGTAGAACTAGCCGGCGTAAAAACATGTTATATGGGACGCTACGGGTTTCCCACACGTATGATCATCTGGCCATTATCAATGTCTAAACCCTTCAGGACAAAGCTACCCGCTTCAAGTTCCAATTGTCCAGAAATGGCAGTGCTGATCATAGAATCTAGCGCGTTTAACAAAAATGTTGGTACTGGAATTCCATTCAAAGTCAGGGAGTGGAATTCTACCGCCGGTTGAAGCTCGGGGCTTAGAATGATGCTGAAGCGGGTATCAACCTTTCCGTGCATGGAAACCGCAGGCACGGAACCATTGGCAGATTGTTCCATGTTGATATTTGCTACCAGATGACATTCGCCGTTATCCAACTGGATGGACGGGTCGGTAATCTTTATTGGATTCTCTCCCTGTGAAAAATTCATTAGACTTGAGAGCAATTGAGCTTCAGTAATTGTGATTACCGTGTCATCCGGTGATGCTGTCGGTATAGGAAGGGCAGCTGGTTCTTCCTGGCTCAAGATGGATGGCAGCTGGCAAGCAAGTGATGTAAACATCAGAATGCTTGATATAATTAGAACTCGGGACCTTCCAAATATCTTTTTCATTTGTTTTTCCTTGAGATTAATTATAGCATGACAGAATTGACAGATCATATAACACTAAGTATCCCTGAACAACTTGAAGGACTGTTATTTGTTGCCCCTGGACCAGTGACTGCTCAGCAGCTCGCGGTAACCTTGGATGTACCGACCCGGGAAATTGAGGAAGCTTTAAAAATACTCAAAGAACACCTGTCTTCGTCAGGCGGGCTTGAATTACAGGAGCATAAGAACCGCTATCAACTTACAACCAAAGCAGGCCTAAGCCCGATTATCGAAAGGTTCTTAGGGCTTCAAGCCACATCAAAACTGAGTAAAGCCGGGGTAGAAACACTGGCAATTGTCGCTTATAAACAACCCATTACGCGTCCACAGTTGGATGAGATCCGTGGTGTAAACAGCGATGGTGTGATAAAGAGCTTACTCAGTAAAGGGTTGATTGAAGAGATAGGTAGAACAGAAGGCCCAGGACGCCCCATAATCTACGGAACCACAGCAGATTTCTTACAGTACTTTGGATTATCTTCACTTGAAGACCTGCCAGTACTGGACATCAACCCAGAAGGCGAAGTTCTGGAAATTCAAGAGAAAGTATTCAAGGACTAGGATGGCGATAGAACGCGTACAGAAAATTCTGGCAAATATGGGATACGGATCCCGACGTAACTGTGAAGAGTTGATCAGCGCTGGTAGAGTCAAAGTAAATGGTAAATTGATCAGCCTGGGTGACAAGGCGGATGGCGAGGTCGACCGGATAGAGCTAGATGGTAAAACAGTCAAAGATCGCGCGGAAAAAGTATATATTGCCTTATATAAACCGCGAAAATATCTTTCAGTGATTGATGAAAATGATGATCGACCGAATGTAAGGGATATTATCGGTATCAAGCAACATGTTTTTCCTATTGGAAGGCTGGATTTTGATAGCGAGGGGTTGATATTGCTGACCAATGATGGAGACCTTGCCAACAAAATGACCCATCCACGCTATGGGCATGAAAAAGAGTACCATGTGGAAGTAAAAGGTCGCCCGGATGAGGAACAGCTGGCAACCTGGAGGCGTGGCGTCGTTCTTGAAGATGGCTATAGAACGCAACCTGCGCGAGTGGATGTGATGCGGTCCACGAACGATACAAGCTGGTTGGTAATCATCATGAAAGAAGGACGCAAGCGCCAGATCCGAGAGATCGGCGGTAGGTTGGGTTTACCTGTGTATCGAATCAAACGGGTACGTATCGGCACGATAAAATTGGGGAATATGAAAGCAGGAGATTGGCGCCATCTGACAAAACAGGAGATTGCGGTACTGACCGGAAAAAAAACCGCCCCATAAGGCGGTTTTTTTAATTAATTCTGCAAACTCTGATTGATTTGAGTAAGCAATTCGAGTGAGAGTACCTCTCTTCGATTCTTCTTGCGGATAAAATCCTTTAGTTTTTTGGTTGGTAACACTGGATACGGAGCCCCATCGCATGCCAACTGGGTTTTCGGATTCGTAAACACCAGGACAGGTTGGTAATTACAGTTTTCAAAATCCGGTAGCTGTTTCTTGATCCCCCTTTCAAACGATTGGATATTACTTTTAGCATCGAGATCTGGTCGACCCAGACCATCCCCTCCAAATATCTTGCGGAATGTATTTCCACCTTTCTGGCGAAAACGGTTTTTTTCAAATGTAATTGAACCTTCATGGTGATAAGGAATCAGACCCCAGAGCCCGGTCGGGCTGACCAGTAGGTACGGAATTACACTCCGATAAACGTATAAGGTATGCCGATCATCCAAACCTTTGAGCTCTGAAAGTATGATCTCATCCGGGCGAGGAGATTTACCCCAGCGCAATTGCATATAGACGCTAATCTGGCTGGTAATAAAACCGGCAACAAGCGCGGCAAAGGTGATATACACGGTGGAAGGTTTATCTGCTTGGGTGAGAGAAAAGTATATCCCGACGCCCAGGATGATCAGACTACCAACGGTAGCATATTTTGTTATCTGAACATTCCGTTTGATTAGACGGTCATTTGATAGGATCTTCATTTTTTATCCTAAATGGGCAATATTTTCTTGTATGGAGGATTTCAAGGCTCCTAGCAAATCTACCTGCACCATCTCATGAGCAAATTTCAAGGCGCTGAACATTGCTCTGGCATCAGACCTTCCATGCCCAACAAATACCAGGCCATCGATACCAATTAACAATGCCGCACCAATTTCAGATGGATCTAAAAGTTTCTTCACACCTCGTAAGGCTGATTTGGCAAGCAGTGCGCCGATTTTTGCCTTTGTGGATGCCACGAATGCATCCTTCAATGTATCCATTAATAATTTCGCAACGGCTTCACTGGATTTTAGCAAAACATTCCCTGTAAAACCATCCGTCACTGCCACATCAGCGCTACCACCAAATAGCTCCTTACCTTCAATATTCCCAATGAAATTTAGTTTACTTTCAGCCAGTAAATGATGCGTGTCTTTTACCAGCTGATTCCCTTTTCCTGCTTCTTCACCATTTGAAATTAGGCCCACTCGCGGATGTTCCAGTTTTAGAACTTTCTGGGCATAAACACTACCCATAACCCCGAATTCGAGTAAGAACTCCGGTTTACACTCAGCGTTAGCTCCAATATCCAAAACAACGCACTTACCATTACGCACGGGGAAGAAGCTGGCAAGGGCCGGGCGTAATACACCTTTAATACGTCCAAGCTTGAGCAGAGCATTTACCATTGCACCACCTGTGTTCCCGGCGGTTATAAAAGCGTTCGCTCGTCCCGATTTAACCAATTCCATACCCACCGCCATTGAGTTCTGGCCTTTTTTCCTAGCATTTTCTACAGGTTTATCGCCCATTTCCAGCACTTCAGCTGCATGGATGATCTCAATCGGTAATTCTTCTCCTCCTGCTTGTTTAATTTTCTCGCGAAGGATATCTTCTTGACCCACGAGAATGAGAGGTTCATGAAAAAGACGAACAAACTGTATGGCAGCTTCTACTTCAGGATCTGGGTAATTATCTGATCCCATTGCATCGAGTACCAGGGTCATTATTCCTCCTAAAAAATGTAATTTGAAAAGTTTCCTTGACAAGCATTAAGAGATGATTATAATAGCACTACTCTCGCGCTGGTGCTGGAACTGGCAGACAGGCATGGTTGAGGGCCATGTGACGAAAGTCGTGGAGGTTCAAGTCCTCTCCAGCGCACAAAGCCGCTTTCGCGGCTTTTTTTATTTCCGTAATCTCTACCGCGAGTGTATATTTAAGGATAGACGATATTGGAAGAATTGGCAAGGTGTAACCATGACCGTTCAGAGCGAGAAGATTATCTCTATTACTAAAATGCGTAAAGTTGAAATGTTGGCTGATCAACATGGGTTATCTTTTGCCAACATGATGGAAAACGCAGCGTCTGGGCTGGCTGATGTTATCCGACGAGAAGCAGGTAAGGACAGAGATCATCCTTTTATTCTTGGCATCGCTGGTAAGGGAAATAATGGGGGCGATTGCTTACTTTCCCTGACATTGTTAGCTGCTGAAGGATATTTGACAGGAGCTTTTTGTTATGGCCGGGATGTTCAAAATGATCACCTGGTGCTCAATGCGAAATCTGCTGGTGTCCATGTGATGGGGGTAGAAACTTTTGCCATGCGTGAATGGTTTAAGGCGACCACATCTCATAATATCATTCTGGTGGATGGCCTTCTTGGGACAGGCTTTTCTGGTGAGCTCAACCAAGAAGCTCGTCAGATACTAACAACCTTAAAGGATCACCTGAATCGTTATGTAAGCAAAGTTATTGCTGTCGATTGCCCTTCGGGGACGAACTGCGATACGGGTGAAGTATCACTGGAAACGCTCAGGGCGGATATAACTGTCTGTATGGCCGCAGTCAAGGGGGGACTCTTAAAACCGCCTGCAAACGCTTACAGTGGCTCTCTGGAGGTTGTCAGTATAGGATTGGATACTGTCCTGCCAGGCTGGTCAGATCAGCTGGATAATATCATTACCGAAAAGTATGCGGCCGGATTATTACCTATCCGATCAGCAGATGCGCATAAGGGATCATTTGGTAAAGCACTTGTGGCGGGGGGAAGTGGGCGATATCCTGGTGCATTATCCCTCTGTTTACAAGCGGCTGCACGAACTGGAGTAGGATTGGTTACTGGCGCATCCGCAAAGCTGGTGAAAGATACCATAGCCTGTCATCTCCCGGATGTCACATGGATCCCATTAGAGGGTAATAGTGAAAGCCAGCTTAATTCGCAAGCGGCTACTTCATTGGGAATGAATTTAGCAAAATACACTGCCCTGGCATGTGGACCGGGGCTTGGTGTCTCTCCGGATACGATGAGTTTCATGGATTACACACTACATGAGCTACAGACTCAAGCAGATATACCCATCATCTTAGACGCGGATAGTTTGAAATGCCTTTCTGAAATTCCCGAATGGTGGCAGCGAATTAGTTGTAATGCCATTCTGACCCCGCACCCGGGTGAAATGAAACGATTGACAGGCTTATCTGAGGATGAGATCCTGGATAACCGCATTGGTATTACCCGGAGATTTGCTGTTTTATGGAATAAGGTAGTTGTTTTAAAAGGTGCTTTCAGTGTGATTTCAACACCACTGGGTCAAGTCTGGGTTTCACCTTATGCGACTTCTGCCCTTTCACATCCCGGCAGTGGAGATGTACTTACTGGTATCATTTTGGGCTACCTGGCCCAGAAGCTGGATGTAACACAAGCCGCAATATTGGGAGTTACCATCCATGCAATCAGTGCAATTCTGGCGAGCAAAAACATTGGGTGTGATGATTCGGTTCTTGCGAGTGACCTGATTCGATACATTCCAAATGCAATCGCAAAGCTGCGGGCTATATAAAAAAAGATAGCCCTTACGGGCTATCTTCTAGTGCGTAAATGAAATTCTCCAGGTTATTATGCAGCCGGGGTTTCTTTCCCTTTGCCGATACGCGAAATCTGGGCTTTTCCTTCCTCAAGGACTGCCTGACCTTTGACTTTCAACTCTCCAGCTTTTACTCGAGCATCAGCAGCAACGGTGGATGCTTTGGCTGCGACCTCTTCATAGGTCTCACCAGCTTTGTCCTTGAGTTCGATAGCTTTTTCTTTTATGACGGCGCGGGTTTCTTCACCAGATTGAGGAGCCAGTAGCAGAGCAACGACGGCACCTGTCAAACCTCCGACAATAAAGCCTACCATAAAAGATCCAAAATCGTTACGTTCAGACATTCGATTCTCCTTTCAAAATGTGAAACACTTACTTGAAGATGTTGATCATATCTACGAGTTTCTTTATTCCCGCCAGGTACTCATTTAACTTTATCACAGGTTCCACCATATTATCACTCAAGAATTTTGTTGTACCTTTGAGGTTGGCAACGGTCTCACGGGTGGAATTGAGGATCGGTTTGACTTCATTTTGCAGCATATTGATCAGAGAGGCCAGTTGGATGATCAGAACAACCAGTGCGACACCGATTACCAAAAATTCGAGTGCCATGAGGATAATGAAAATATCCCGGATGCGGGCAGTTGCATCAGCGGGTTGGCCGGAAAGTGCGATTACGAGGTACGCCAGCCCTGCCAAAATTGCCAGAGTGAAGGCAATAATGCCAATCATTACCCAGCGAGAAGGATTCTGGATGGGGTGCACATCATCATCGGGCATTGGGTCTACTTGCTTTAAACCGTCCATATTTTCCATAAAAAAGATTATAGCATATTCCGATTATCTGACTTTTTGAACCTTATTCACCGAATTCAAGGTCATATTCCTGGTCGTCAGATATTGCATCGACGGCTTCCATTTCAATATCTCCAAAGAGAATTTCCTGACAGGGAGTGATCAGGTTTTGTTTGGTTAATTCTAACAATGCCAGGAAAGTGACAACAACTTCCAGCCGGGTGGTGGATTGGGAGAATAGAGAACGGAAGGAAACTTTTCCTTTTTCGCGAATCACTGAAATGATCAGACCGATCTTCTCACGAATAGAGAAGCGAGGAATTTGAATAACTTTTCCGCCGAATGTCGCATCACTTAGGTTCATCAGTACCAATCTAGCAGCCTCTGCCAGATCCATGGGGGTAATCCCAGAAAGATCAATAGTCCCTTCTACTTTTATCTGGGGTGGAATATGAAGGTATGTAGATAATCTATTCTCTTCTCGGGTACTAAAGAAACGGGCACTCTCTTTGAACATCTTATAAACCAGTAGTTGAGCTGCAAGGCTTTCACCTGGGTCATCCTCCCCGGGAGACCTTACGGGTGGGCTGGGTAGTAAAGCTTCAGATTTGATCTGAATGAGCTTTGCGGCAATTACCAGAAAGTAAGAAATTTCGGTTGCATCTTTTTCGCTTAATTCATTTAAGTAGAGTAAATACTGATCAGTAACTTGCGCCAGAGCCAGTTTGGTAATATCTAGTTCAGCACGCTCAATAAGAGAAAGTAAAAGGTCTAGCGGGCCTGAGTAGACAGGTGTGGCGACTTGGTATTTTTCACCTGAAAAAAGCGGGAGTGATAGGGACATATAAAGGAATTATAGCAAAGAGGTGGGGATGTGTACATTGAAAACTTACCATGAGAAAAGGTATAATCACGGGCATGGACGAAAAAAAACTTACGCATATCACAGATGATGGTTCGGCAGTCATGGTGGATGTATCTGAAAAAGAACAAACACTGCGCATAGCTATTGCCAGAGGAGAGATTATCTTATCATTAGAAACATTAAAGATAGTGAATGAGGGGAAAATGAAAAAAGGAGATGTTCTGGCTGTTGCACGACTGGCCGGGATTATGGCAGCTAAAAAAACATCTGAACTGATACCTCTCTGTCATAATATCCAACTCAATCAGGTCAAAGTGGATCTTGAGTTACGCGAGTCATTGCCGGGTATAGAAATTACATGCCAGATTAAAACATGGGATAGAACTGGTGCTGAGATGGAAGCACTAACGGGTGTATCTGTGTCAGCATTGACTATTTATGACATGATCAAAGCTGTTCAGAAGGATGCCAGAATCACGAATATTCGATTAATTGAAAAGCACGGCGGTAGAAGTGGTGATATCTTCAATGAGTGAAACTGTGAATACTATTAGTATCAGCTTTTTTGCTTCTTTGCGTGAATTAATTGGGCAGAAGTCGCTCTCAATTCCGTACCATGACGGGATGACCGTGGCCGATGTAAAAAACCTGCTTTGCAATGAATACTTAGCAGCACGTGAGCAGCTTGCCGTTTGCCTGGTTGCACTGAATAAAGAATATACCGATGAAAATGTACTGCTAAAGCCTGGTGATGAAGTTAGTTTCTTCCCACCTGTTTCAGGAGGAATTGGAACCAGCCCTGATCATGTCGTGATCACCTCAGATACTCTCGATGTCAACCACGTACTTGCTTTTATCACCACCCCTGAGAGTGGAGCCGCCTGTCTGTTTACAGGCTTTGTTCGCCAGGACACTCAACGCGGATATGCGCGAATAACCGATCGTCTGGAATACGAGGCATATACGCCGATGGCAGAAGCAAAGATGCTGCAAATTTGCATGGAAATTCGCGAACGCTGGCCAGCGATACTAAAGATTTACATGGTCCAACGGGTTGGAATATTATTCCCCGGCGAAGTTACGATAGCGATTGGCTGTTCTTCTCGTCATAGAGATGAAGGCATTTTTGAAGCCGCAAGATATGGCATTGATCGGATGAAGGAGATCGTTCCTGTCTGGAAGAAAGAGATCGGTCCTACCGGTGAACAATGGATCGAAGGACACCATCACCCGAAGGCTGGCGAATAATGCACATCCCTGTTTGTGTGGATTGCAAGACCCCTATGCCAATGGAGATCATGCCCCACCGCTGTCCAGAGTGTAGTGGGATTTATGATCTATTGGCAATACCTTATTATCCTTCTGAAAAAATGGAAGCGAGAGGATTGATGAGGTACCGGGCTTATATGGGATTGACCTCACAGTCTTTTATTACCCTGGGGGAGGGTCAAACTCCACTTCTTGAAGACCATTTACAGAAAAGGCAAGTTTTTCATAAAATGGAATGTATGAACCCCACAGGATCATACAAAGACCGGGGTAGCGTAGTGCTTGTTAATTATCTGCATGCTTACGGTCACCTTGCAGTGGTCGAAGACTCCTCCGGTAATGCCGGAGCATCTCTTGCAGGCTACGCAGCCCGAGCCGGTATCTCAGCCCGTATATTTGTGCCAGAAAACACGTCTGGAGCAAAGAAAGAACAAATAGAAAATTACGGTGCGGAGATTATACCCATCCCGGGACCCAGGGAAAATGCTGCGGCCGCAGTGTTTCAGGCGGCAGGACGAGATGGAGTATATGCAAGCCATGCGTATCTTCCATTTGGAATGTTGGGTATTGCCACAATCGCATTTGAGATTTATGAAACCATGGGAGATATAGATTTTGAGCTGATTTCACCAGTAGGGCATGGGAGTCTGCTTCTTGGGATAATCCGTGGTTTTGAATACCTGAAAACTGCAGGTTTGATAAAAAGTTTTCCTCATTTTACAGGCATCCAGGCGGAAGCATGTGCACCTGCCTATCACCAATTCAATCATACCTACCAACAGGATCGAGGATCGACCATAGCAGAGGGAGTCCGGGTAACTACACCTGTTCGCGGAGAGGCCCTTATTGAAAAGATACGACTGTATAATGGTATGATAAGAACTGTAACCGAGGATGAGTTGCTCATGGCATACATGGAGCTGGCTCGCAGAGGTATTCATGTGGAACCCACATCCGCACTTACGTGGGCAGGATGTAAAAAATCCTCCTTACGGAATATCCCTGCTGTCCTCATACAAACTGGCGCTGGACTAAAATATCATAAATAGAGGCGACGGAACTCAAGATCTTCACTTGGTGGAGTATTTGCGTTCCATTACCTCGCCGGAGGTTATATGACATCTCATCAGACGGAGTCTGCTCAGCAGGAAACTCCGCAGGAATTTGCCCGACGACTTGATTTGCCTTTTGGTAAAGACATTTCTCTTCTACAGCGTGCATTAACGCATCGATCCTATGTCAATGAACACACAGATGCAGTGGAGGATAATGAAAGGCTAGAGTTTCTGGGGGACGCGGTATTAGATTTTATTGTCGGGGCATTTCTCTACAACCATTTTCCAGAAATGGCCGAAGGGGATTTAACAAGGATGCGTTCAGCCCTGGTGCATACAGAACAGCTGGCTGAATTTGCTCAGAAAGTTCGGCTGGGAGAAGTGTTGCGGTTGGGGCATGGCGAAGCACAGGCGGGGGGTAGACAGAAACCGGCGATTCTCTGTGATGCTTTTGAAGCCGTTGTTGGCGCCCTCTACCTGGCTGCAGGCCTGAAAGCAGTGTCAACTTTTATCCTGCCGTTTATTACGAAGGAGACAGACCTCCTACAGAGGCAGGCGAAATTACAGGATCCAAAATCTCAATTGCAAGAATGGTCACAGGCGCGGGGATTATCCACGCCGATATACCAAACATCCAGCATCAGTGGGCCTGATCATGCCAGAATTTTCGAAGTGATTGTATCTGTAAGTGGTGAGCAAATAGGGTCCGGATCAGGGAAAAGTAAGCAATTGGCTGAAAAAGAAGCAGCCCGAAAAGCGCTCGACCTGGTGGAAAAACAGAATATCTTATAGACTGGGAAAAGAACCATGCGACTGAAATCATTAGAATTATTTGGGTATAAGACATTCGCCAGCCGAACGAATCTAGAATTCCCGGGTATGATCACGGCCATAGTCGGTCCGAATGGCTCTGGAAAATCGAATATCACGGATGGACTTCGGTGGGTATTAGGAGAACAATCCTACTCTCTCCTGCGCGGGAAAAAGACAGAAGATATGATCTTTACAGGTTCTGAGCAAAGGCCACGCGCGGGCATGGCAGCCTGTACGATCGTTTTTGATAATGCCACAGGCTGGCTCCCTATAGATTACTCCGAAGTAGCAATAACCCGTCGGGCATATCGTGATGGGCAAAATGAGTATTTACTCAATGGGCAGAAAGTTCGATTAAAAGATATCTCTGAACTGCTGGCACAAAGCGGGTTATCAGAAAGAAATTATGCCATCATTGGTCAGGGATTAATTGATAATTCGTTGGCATTACGACCTGAAGAACGTCGTAAGCTTTTTGAAGAAGCAGCAGGAATTGGCCTTTACCGCGGTCGACGCCTTGAATCGATCAATCGATTAGAGACTACCCATAGAAATATGGAAAGGGTGCGAGATATCCTGGTGGAGTTGGAACCTCGCTTGGCGATCCTGGAAAAACAGGCAAAAAAGGCAGAAGAATATGAACGGATCAAAGCCGACCTGAAGCTGGTTTTACGGGAATGGTATGGATATCACTGGCATTTGGGGCAGGCGGAGATTACAAAATCACGCGAACAGCAGAAGTCTTTAGAAATCAATCTCGATCAGGTAAGGTTACGCCATGAGATGTTGAATCAACAGATCCAGGCTACGAGATTGACGATACAAACTTTGCGTGACCAGATAACAAACTTGCGGGTTGGATCTGCTGATTTACTGGCAAAGAAAGAACAGATTTCGCGAGATCTGGCGGTGAGTAATGAACGATATCGTGCACTCAAGGCTGCGGTCAGTACAGCAGAAAGTGAGACACTTCGGCTCAAAGGAGAGATCCAAACCAACAAAGAAAGTATTCATGAAATTCAGAAAGAAGTAGATGAAATCACCACTGAGCTACAGGCATCGGCCAGGAAGGAAATGGAAGCACTGGAATCTTTTAATGCAGCTCAAGGGCAGAAGGATACACTAGCTGCAGAGATCATATCACTTCGGGCATTACAAACTGAATTAGAGACTAGCCTGGTGAGGTTAAGAACGCAGGCAGAGGAAAAGAAAACCCGAATAACTAACCTTGAAACTTCGGTTATTGACTTGAAAGCATCTGAAAGCCAACTGGAAAAGGCAGTTGAGGAAGCTAGTGACGTATTCCAAAATGCTGATGCGATACGGGAAGAAATCGAGCAGCAAGAAAAAGAATTAGCCGCCCGGATTATTGAACTCAATGGGAAGAAAGATCTGTTGGATTCTCAGATCAATGTTCTAACCAAAGAAAAAGCACGGCTAGATCGAGAAACTACGAGATTACAGATGGAAATTGATCTGCTTGAGCAGGCTGAGAAAAATCTGGTAGGCTACCCTTCTGGGGCAAAAACGATTTTGCAAGCAATTCGGAAGGGAGAGATTTCCGGTTTGGCTGCTGCGATATCAAGCCAGATTGTGGTTAAAGAAGAATATGATATTGCGATTAGCGCAGTCCTGGGTGAGTTTACAGACGCAGTGGTTGTAAAAGACGCTGAGGATGCGGATAAGTCTCTTGCGAGCCTTGAAAATGATCCTCCCGGTAGAACAGCGATTATCTACCATACCCGGGTTGAGACGAGTGCGCCAAGATCAATTGATCATCCCGGGATCATTGGAAGGGCAATGGAGTTTATAAAATATCCAGATAATTATCAAAAGATTCTGGAGCTATTATTAGGGAATGTCCTGATCATCAGAGATCGCAGCCTGCTGAAGGATCTTAAGGCTTGGCAAGATCAGGGTGTAATATTCGTTACTTTGAAGGGCGAAGTGTTTTATCCGGATGGACGTGTGATCGGCGGTCGTCAGGCAAAAAGCAGCCAGTTAGCTCGCCCGCGTCAACAGCAGGATCTTCGACAACAGGTTGAAAGACTGCTTCCATTATTGGATGATACCAACCAGGAATTAGGCGAGAAGCAAAACACTCAGGAATCCATTGTTCGTGAATTACAGCAACTGCAAGAAGCAAAGAAAACCCTGGATGGGAAGATTAACTCAGCGTCGAGCGAGGTTCAGCACGCGCAGATCCAATTAGAGAAAGCAACCCGTCAGTTAGACTGGACAACTACACAGCTCAAGGCGATCGAAATAGAAATTACACAGGCTGCTGGAAATATTGAGCAATTAATCATTCAAGTGAAAGAAAAACAAGAAGCATCGGCTGATGTTTCAGAAAAAATTAGAGTTGCATTGGATGCAGATGCAGGGATCAATTTGGATGGACCAAGAAGGGATCTGGCTTATATTCAGGCCACACATGCCGTAAATCAAAGGGCGATCAATGAATTACAAAAGCGGATAGGCGAGAAAGAAACCTCATTAAAAGCAAATGAGACGGCGATCACCGCAGTCCAGGACAGGATCCAGCAGTCTGAAGTTGAATTATCAGCAATCGAAATAGCGAGGGGATCTCACACAAATGAGGAAAGTCAGCTAAGCGAAAGTATAGATTTGATTCAAAAACAGATCTTACCCGCTGAACAACAGCTAAAAGAGACTGAAAAGGAATTCTCTGATCTTTTATCTTCTGATGAAACAAGCCAGCAGCAATTAAATGCTGCGGAGAGATATCACGCTCAGGCACAAATGGAGGTCCTTCGCAGGAAAGAACAGATGGAAAGTTTACGTCGTCGGATCGAGGAGGATTTCGGTCTGGTCAATTTCGATTATGCAGAGGATGTTTCTGGACCCAATCCCCTTCCTTTCGAAGGAATGGTAGAGCAGCTTCCTGTAATTAAATCCATCACACCTGAGTTGGAAGAGAACATTACCCGACAGAAATCACTGCTCCGTCGGTTGGGAGCAATTAATCCTGAGGCAAAAGAAGAATATGATTCCACTCGCGAACGGTTTGAGTTTCTAACACAGCAGATCGATGATCTCAATGCTGCGGATACCAATTTACGTCAGATCCTTTCTGACCTCGATAGTTTAATGAAATCTGAATTCAAGAAGACTTTTGATGCTGTAGCTGATGAGTTTCCCCGCATGTTTAGTCGTTTGTTCGGTGGGGGAAGTGCTCGTCTGGTTATGTCTGATCCTGAAGATTTAAATGAATCCGGTATTGAGATCCATGCCAGGTTACCCGGTAAGAGGGAACAAGAACTTACTCTGCTTAGTGGCGGCGAGCGTAGTTTAACCGCAGTGGCACTCATCTTCGCATTATTAAAAGTATCTCCGACACCTTTCTGTGTATTAGATGAGGTGGACGCCATGCTGGATGAATCCAACGTGGGGCGGTTCCGGGATCTACTATTGGAGTTGAGCCAGGAGATCCAATTTATTTTAGTTACGCATAACCGAAACACGGTTCAGGCAGCTAATATTATTTATGGCATCACGATGGGGAGGGATTCATCCAGTCAGATGATCAGTCTGAAGCTGGATGAGGTACCTGAAGAAATGTTGAGTCGTAGTAGATAAAATAAAGTGAGCCTTTCGGCTCACTTTTTTATAGTGATGGGTCTGAAGGAACGATTTCCTTCCAGTAGTCATATTTCGTAATTGTTGTTTCAAGTTTTGCAGCATCCAGCCAGTCTTGGAAAGTCTTATCTTTCAAATTGGTTAATTCCGTGCTGGAGAGGGTGCGTTCTTCATGGCCAGCTACCTGGATGAGGTGCCAACCAAAATCAGTTCGGACAGGGGCGCTGATGGAACCAACAGGTGTTGCATATGCAGCCTTTTCAAAGGTCTCTACCATAGCTCCTGGCCCGAACCAACCCAAATCTCCACCCGTGGCAGCGTTGGATGAATCTATAGAATTCTCCGCTGCAAGGGTTGCCCAATCCTCTCCGGCATCTAAGCGGGCTTTGATTGCTAAAGCTTCCGCTTCCGTTTTTACGAGGATATGGCGAGCCCATACTTGATCCTGGTTAGATGGTACATCAGCAGTAACCGTTTCGTACAATTTTCGGTAGTAAAGTGTAAACTCTACCAATGTGCGGATGTCCGATTCGGTTACTTCTATGGATGTTAGACCTTTGTAGTAGTTGGTCAGATCCGCCTGATAAGCATCCTGTGTATAGGGAGTGGCGGTCGGATATGGTGTGGTCGTTGGACCCGGTGCAACAGTTGGCTCAGACGCATCGGTTGCCACAGCCTGAGGGGTGGGAGTTCCATTTCGATAATAGCCAAAGTATTCTTCAAGGATAGTATCGATTTCTTCCGGGGTAACGGATATGCCACGTTTCTTAGCTTCCTGGCGGATCAAGCGGTCATTCACCATCTGATCGAGCAGAGTTGCACCAAGCGCTTCCGGGTCTTGTAGTTGATTTTGGTACTGTGATAGGGTGGTTTGAAAGTAGGATGCGATACTTGGGTTATCCCCAAAGGACTGCATTAGAGCTGCGGTTTGATTGTAACGTGTCACGATCTGCTGTCGATTGAATCGAACATATTTCTGGAAGTCTGTGGCTGTAATCTTCTCATTTCCGATTTTTGCTACAGGGCGCATGCCAGCAAGAACGGTATTGTTGAGAATGCCGTAGGCAACCACCAGTACGACGACTGCCAGAATGACAGCTGAGACAATGATAATTATGCGATTCTGGATCTCTTCTTTTTGTTGACGAGCCAGGTGTTTCTTCGATATGATCTTGGGAGTTTCTTCTGTAGCCATTTTTCCTCTTAAAAGCAAACAGGGCAGCAGGGTTAACCACGCTGCCCCGGTAGGTCTTAACGCTCAGACCAGGCTTCGCTGGTGAATGGCAGCAACGCGATATGGCGTGCTTTTTTAACTTCGCCAGCCAATGCGCGTTGGTGTTTCGCGCAAGTACCGGTCTGACGTCTTGGACGGATCTTGCCATCTTCCGTGACAAAACGTCGGATGGTGTCAATATTTTTGTAATTGATCACTGCCGATTTGTCCACACAGAACTGGCAGAATTTCGGCCGGGCTGGGTAGTGACGCCCAGATCCCTGTCCCTCGTTTTCTACATAATTTTCACTCATTTTCTAGCTCCTGCTTCTGTGATGGTTAAAAAGGATATTCCTCACCCTGTTCATCAGGTATGTGATTTGAACAACTTTCCCTTTTATCACCTAGCATCATCATTTCATTGGCCACAACTTCTATACTGACGTGTTTATGACCTTCGGGATCATCCCAGCGCCTTGTTTGCAGACGTCCCTCGATATAAATGGTCTGCCCTTTGGATAGACACTTTTTTGATAATTCAGCAAGGGCCCCCCAGACAACGATATTAAACCATTCAGTCTCAGTGTGCTGTTCACCATCATTCGATTTCCAAGATCTGGATGTAGCCAGTGTAAAAGTTGTTACTGGCCTTCCTGATGGTGTGTAGCGCATTTCAGGATCCCTGCCGAGATTTCCGATCAGCATGATCTTGTTCAGGCTTTTGCTCATCGTTTTCTCCGCTGGTATTTCACCAGCTTATTCAATCACTGTGATCATATGGCGCATGACAGGTTCGTGGAACCGTAAGTTTCGTTCCAGTTCGGCACTGTATGCAGGCAACATCTGAGCTTCAATCAAGAAATACTGGCCTTCACGCTGTTTGCTAATGGCATATGCCAGACGCTTGCGACCCCAGTTTTCCACTTTATTGATCAAACCACCAGATTCTGTGATCCAGCCTGTGATTTTTTCTACCGCGGCGGTAACTGCTGTTTCATCCAGGTCAGGGTGAATGATGCACACTACTTCATATGTACGCATAATAAGGAAGCCTCCTTTCCTCGGGATTGCACTCCATGATACCGTTGGTACCCGGACTGCGGAAAGTTAGACGCTAGATTGTTCGTCTAAACGGGAAAATTATATCACATTTAGCGGGAGACTGCTAATTTGACAACTTTTCCCTGCTTATCTACGGTGAGTCGGGCGTAATGGTGATGATTCTGGTTCGCTACCTGATAACTCTTCCGCAATGTGATGATGGTCCGGCCATTCCTTTGCCTTACACTATCCACATTTCCTAGCGATTTCTCACCTTGCATATATACACGAGACATTGTGTAACTGGCATCCCTCATACCCGGCAAGTACTTATCAACAATAGATTTCACCTGCCCCATAACTTCAGCGGACAACATACCATTGACAAGTTGTTCGCATTCTGTTTCGCAGGCTGTTAAGAAATCCCCATGATAGGTTTGTCGCACATAGCGTAAGTCCTTCGATTTCATGGTGGAAAGTGTAGCCAGTGGGTCTCCGAGAAGAATAAAGGAAATCAGGGTTTTTTGGTCTTCACCATCCAGGAAACCCTGAGCTCGATTCATATCTTGGGCAAGAGCAATTTTTGCATTTCGCAAGGCTTCTCCAGCTGTCTTTCCTTCTTTGATCTGTTTCCAGAAGGTAATAGCCAGACGATCGGCTGCAATCAGTGGGGATGAAATAGCGCCATAAGCCACACAGGTTGACCCGACTACTGCTTTAGTACCGCTGGAAATAAACTTCAAAGAGATCGCTTCATCTTCTAATTTATTTATTATGTAAGTTCCATAACAGGCTTCACTAAAAACGATGGCAGGTGTTGACTGATTTTCGCTAATATCTCGCGGTGAAAAAGCGATCGGATACTCAGGATTACGCTGCATTTCACTGTAATTCGGTTGCCCGTACCAATCGGCGGTCTCTGATGTTCCGTGTAGATTGAAGTAGCAAAGCTTTGCTGGAAAGATCCCTGTACTCGAGAGCTGAGATGTTTTTACGGGTGGGGATGATAGGATGAATTGTGAATCTCCGATCGGGCGAAATACTTCGGAAGAGGCTTGTTTCCAGATCGATGCAGTATAGCCAAATGCAGGGCGGTTGTTGATAATTGCATGAGATTGAGATATCCGATTGATTGAGGAGAACAAAGAAGAAAACAGGCCAATCCTGCGCCACCAGGGAGTAGGTGCATTGCTTGATGTATGATCTGCAATCATTTGCCGTAATGCGCGCAGTATAATTCCGGCATCTCTCCCTGAGCCTCCCGGCAAACGGCCTACCGGCCATTCAGGGATGAAATAATTCTCATCGGTTGTGCCATAAGGATTATCCGAAGCTACTTCAGCATCGGCATCATCGGTTGGATTTGGCAGCATGTGAAAAGGGACAACCTCTGGCCCGCCAACAATTAATAGACTGCCTATCATCTCTCCTTTACGAGAAAGTGCTCGATCAAGATCTGCCACAGCTAACTTTAGTTTCCATGGATCATTATAAAGCGCAGGTTGAATTCCCAGCCGGGAAGCCAGATTCGCATCATCTGCATAGAATAAGATAGAAGTCCACCCCGGCTTCTTACGAATTGTTTCAACAAGCTGTTTCATCAGTTCATCTATGACAAATGCTGTTTGCGTGCCATATTGTTCTTCAAGACCTCTACGGCTAGAAAAAACCACATAAACTGGAAAACGACGGTCAGTTGTTGTGATTCCGGGAACCTGCAATCTGGTTGCAATACGCTCCAATTCGGCATGAATTTCCTTTGGATCTTCTTGACCATCTTTCTGAGAACGACTTGTGGAAGTGTGGCTCGGAGTTTTTCGCGGACGCTGGATAGCTGCAGCAGAACTATGAGTCTGCTTTGACGGAATGGGTGTTGCGGGTGTTTGAGGTTTTGCAGGACTCGTAGGTGGCTGTGCAGACACAGATTGGTCAACTTGTGGTAGGTCAGGCTGTTGTTCTTCATTTACAGGTTGGGAAAATCCATTTTGAGCCGCATAAAAACTGGTCGTGATAGGATCGTCCACCGAAGCAGAGTTTGAATCAGGTTCTGGATTCTCTTCCACCTGTGCTGAGCCGAAGGTTAATCCAGTACTGGCAGGAGCCAGTCGATTCCAACCCAGCAAGCTTGATACACTTCCGGGAACTGAGATCGTGATGGGAATGCACAGATCATCCTGCCACATAGATTTGTACGGATTCCCCTCTACCCATAGGCGATCTACTACCTGACTACCGGCATCTCTACCAACACAGGAATGAAGCAGAGATACAGCTTCGGTATCATTGCCATTCTGTATTTGAGCATGGGCTAGAAGATAACCAAATTGCAGGCATTCAGGCCAACGGGCATGGTAAAGATTCGCAAGGTTTTCTAAAGTTTGCGTATCATTCCCTGCGGCTACGATACGCAGATGCAAAACAGCAGGAAGCGGTTGTGATGGATCAACAATCAGAGCCTGCTGAATAAGTGCTTCAGCATCTTCAATGTGGTGCGATTCCATTGAATTGTATGCGTCTCGATAAACGAGTGCCCAACCAGGTATTTGACGATCATCCAGCTTACGACCGGTTAAGGCATGATAATTCGCGATCGAACGGGTGTCCTGGTTACCCAGCGTAGAGGTGCCCTTATGTTTTAGTTCGTAAAGTTGTGCAAATTCAGGGTCAGCTTTTTCTAGCATTTCCTCAATGGCCAATGATACAGCTACTTTGCCATCGTCCATCAAGAATCGTGCAAACAGATAATTTACATGTAAATCACCCGGATATGCGGCGAGCCAGGTCTTAAAAAGGTGTTGTATGAATGCCGGCTCCTTGAGGGTAGCTGAATTATTCAATACCATGAGGAGTTCATCCCGTTTTATCTGTAATGTTGCTTGCGAATTGTTGGAAGAAACTGACATCCTAATCTCCTCTTAAGCGCGATGTACCAGGTTAATTGCAATAATCGCGCCTAATTGACGCAGGACAGCAACATCCTCATTGCTGAGTTCCGCAGCTTTTCGTAGCATAGCTTCTGCTCCGATATAATCTTTAGAATCTTTCATGGCAAGTCCCAGATAATAGTAGGGCCTGTAATCCAAAGGCAGCGCATCGATTGCCTGATGATATACGGTCGCGGCTTTTACATAATCACGCCGATCTTCGTAAATGTGAGCCATTTCAAGATAGCCATCCATATTTGCGTTTTCGATATTCATGGCATGGCTGACATGGTCTAGAGCCTGATCCAGTTGCCCCGTAGTGCGAAGTATACGGGCAGCTAGTATCTGAAGATCGAACTGATTTTCGTTTTGCTTCAATGACTGCTGGACAATTGATAGTGCTTCTTCATACAATTCATTCTCAGCCAGAGCATATGCGTACACTTTCAAGAATTTCTCATCCGTGTCATATTGATCTGCAATCTTTCTCATTTCCGATAAATAAGCTTTCACTCCACTTTTATTCTTAATAATCTCCGCTTTTTCAAGCATCAGGGGAAGGGGATCTGCTACTCGGTAGAGATTTTGCTCAATCAGCTGCAGAGCCGTCTCTTGGTGTGATTTAGCCCGGTATGCTTTGATCTTTATGAGCAGCGCGCCTGGGTGTTCGGGTGAAATACGGAGCGCGGCATCTGCCTTTTGAATGGCTAGATCGATTTGTTTATTCATTAATGAAATTTCTGCGCTGATCACCAGTGGATCTGGCAACTCTGGAGCAAGAGTAATTGCGCGGTCTATACTGGCAAGTGCCTGAAGAGTATCGTTCAATTTCTGGTGAGCTGCCGCCAGAGCTTGCCATAACTCGGACTTTGAATTGTCGATCGATGCGGCATTTTTTAAGAATTGTATAGCTGATTCAGGATCATCTGAATCCAGAGCAACTTTTCCCAACCGATATTGAATTTCATAATTATTGGGTTGCAGCTTAGCAGCTTGCAGCAGGTGTGTTTTCGCGGAAGCAGTGGATCCAATATTCTGACTAAGAGACGCAGCTAGCTGATGCCAGCTGAATTCGTCCGGCCAGATCTCCAGAGCTTTTTCGATTACCTCTAAGGATAACTGATCCTCACCGGATTCACGGGCAATTAATGCAATCATTGCCAGTTGAATCGGGTCGGTTGATTGGAGCAAGGATTGCAGGTGGGGAAAAATGATCTCCATTGCTAGGTTAGACTCATTCCGGGAGATATTTAAACCTGCCTGAAGAGCTGCCGAAGGAGCTTCAATGACAAATTCGTTTAATAGTTCCATGTCATTCTGATTGATTAGATTTTGAAGCTTGGCGTATTCAGTATCAAATGGTTTCGGGAAAACTAGCCATGCCTGCAGGTTATCTGCAGTGGGGAGAAAAGCAAAAGTCCCACGTGCCATCCAATAATCTGCCACTGAAGTATTATCTGATAAATCGTGAATGATGTTGAAGGTATGTTGTAATTCTGTGAGGTTCTGAACAGATAGAATCTGAATATCAGGTGCGTGAGTAACCACCATCAATCTGTCGCATAAACGTGCTTGTTCAGCCTGGTATGTAAGCGCTTTCATTTTGTATAAATTGATCGCTGGTTCCAGGGAATATGCACGTTCGAGTTCCCCAATAAGCCATGCGGCGGATTTGAATAAATTGAGTTTCAGACAGGCATTGATCAATGGAAAAAGCAGCGTAGGGGATGAGGTTACCAGATTATAAGGAGGTATGGCGGGCAGGTTGAGTGGATGGAGATCAGTAAGCGGTAAATCCGCGTAGATCTTTTCACAGGAATGACCTTGAAGTTCCTCGAATAAGGCGATCTCGTCTCGTGAATCTATCGGATGGTTGATTATTAATAGGGATGAAATCCATAATTGCCAACGGGAAGAACCTAATGCAGATAGATTTGGTTCCGTTGTTTGAGCTTCAAATAATTCGTAATCTATCAAAGTTGATAAAATGCTGATCGGCGTATGGATAGGGGATGAAATATCTTCAATATCTGTAAGAAGTTCCTTGGAGCCTGGAAGATCCATCAGATTATATTTCAGGTCAGCGATTAAATAATTCACTGCATTATCAAACTCACCTAAATGGATAGCAGCTTGCGCATTCTCCAGAGCTCCGGGGAGATCCCCGTTCTTTCGAAGTAGAAAAGCAATACGTAAATGGATTGCTGCAAGATTTGCGCTTAGCTCAATCGCATCTTTTTCCACAGGTTTAGATGACGCATCCAGCAATCCCTTTAATGTCTCCAGAGCGCTGCTTGTGTCACCAGCGAATGCCAATAAATCTGCTTTCTGGAGTATAAGGGTAGGGTTATTGGTATTTATCTGGATAGCCTGATCGATCGCTGATACTGCCCGAAGCACGTTTCCATCTTGCTTTTCGTATGTTGCCAGATCCATTAATAGGGTTAGTGCGTGCGATGGATCTTTTTGAATGGCATCGTGTAAAAGTTGGATGGCATCTGGTCCTTGTCCAGCTTCAGCAAGTAGGGCTGCAGCATCCTTCACCTGCTCTGGGGTAAGTTTATCTTCCTCAAGCAGCCGATTGAAAGTTAGAACTGCTGCTGCATTTTCTCCCATCTGCATTTGTAAACTTCCCATACGTAGCAAAAGGCTTATATTCTCTGGTTGTTGACTGATAGCTGATTGTAGCGCGCTAATTGCTTCAGGGATATCACCGGATTTTTGACAAAAGTTACTGTACCAGAGCAAATTAGCAGTGTCATTCGGCAAGATGGAAAGTGCCAGTTGTGCTGCATCCATGGCCGCCTTTTTAAGATTGGAAGACAAATAGGTTTCTGCCAGTTTTTGCTGAATTTCGTAATTCTTCGGGTTAAGGGTACCCGCTTCTTCGAGTGCCGCAAGGGCAACATCCACCTCGCCCAGCTTGGCTGATGTCAGCCCAATACCATAATTGATCCGCCAACGCATATCTTCAGTAAGAAGTGGTGATTCGGCAAGTGATCTGTAGGAATCACTTGCCTGAGAATAATTTCCCATCAACACGTTCAGATCTGCATCCAGGAGTAGAGCCATTTGATGATTGGGTTCTAATTCCAGACCGATTAACAAGTATTCCTGGATCATTTTGAGATCTATCCCACCCTGGGTTTTGTACACATAAATTGCGGAAGTCACGAAATCGAGATAAGGCGCGATATGATCAGGTTTTTGTGTAATTATCGAGAGTAATGGTGTGTAGGCTGCTGCCAGATCACCAGATGCCACCAATGCAGTTGCATAGGCTTGCAGCAAACCCGGATTATCCGGAATAGTATTTAGTGCGTTTCGGTAGATTGTGAGTGCTGATTCGGTCTTTCCCACAAGTTGCAGCATAGAACCAGCTTTATACACCAGGTTTAAATTGGATGGATCTAAATCAAGGGAATGTAAGGTATACGGGAGCGCGTCGGTGTATGCGCCTATGGTGGCGTATTGCTCTCCCAGCATTCCACAGAGCTCAGAAGATTCTGGGCAGGAACTTAACCCTGAACGCAACGTATCAATACTTTTGGCACTATCTCCCTGAGAGGCATAATATCCTGCTAATGCCAACCAGGGCTGCTCATAGGATGAATCAGCGGTTATTGCCTGCTCAAAGGCATAAATTGCCTGCTGGATTTCTCCCTGAGCCATGCATACTTCCCCTGAGAGTGTGTAAATTGCTGCATTTGGTTCATTTGTGGCGACTAATTGCTCACTGATAGCAGCAGCTTTTGGCAGATCATTTAGCACCAGGGCGATATGAGCATACTCCAACCAGTCCCTCTGGGCGGGCTGTTCGCTTCCCACTTCTGGATGTGTGATGATTTCCCATTGCGACAATGCGTCTTCAAACCTGCCTGCAAAAGATAATGCCTGGGCATATACACGTCTCGCAGAGAGGTTTGTAGGTTCCAGTAGTAAGACTGATTCAGCACTAAGCAGAGCAGCTTGTGTTTCCCCTACTTTGAGCTCATCTTCCGCCAGCCAAATCCTGTAATCCGCGATGAATGTATGATTTTGGGAAACGGCTTTAGACAGATCTTTTGCCAGATCAAAATACCCCATTTGGTGCAAAAAGCTTCGTATACGGCTAATTTCAGTCAGGCTGAAAGATGAATTACCTGAGGATATCGTTGCAGATTTTGCGAAAAGCCTTGCACTTTCTACATCTCCATGTGATTTGGCTATCGCAGAACGCGCTAATAATGATATTGGATGATCGGATGTTTTAAGCAGTTCATCCAGTTCCAAGAGATTCGCACCAGCGGGGATTCCCGATAACACCATCTCCGCCGTTGCCAGGGCGGAATTCGACAGGCTATGGGATAGATCGATCCACGGATTGAGCCCTTTCTGAGAAACTGATTTTCGTAACTGGTTTGCTTGAATACGAGCTAATAAACCATGAAGGAGAATATTCTTATGACTAAGGAGCGCCGTGTAAAGCTCTTCACACTCGGCAAGTTCGTATACATTAAGCCACAGGTCGATGGTTGAAAAATCAGGATCATAAGCATCATCCATTAGTGGATCAGAGTATCTGGAATTGACCGCTAGACTATGTAGATAGTCGTTGTACTCCGGCGAGTTCTCTCCATCTAGGCTTGTCTGGCTGTGATGAATATAATCTCTGGCTAAAGCGAGCGCAAGCTGAGGATGGATTGATTGCAGATAGCGTAACCAGGGAACCAGATGGTGCAATTCCTCACCATCAAGAGCGATATTAAAGTTAATAATCAACGTCTCAAAGGGGATGGTTTGGGATAAAAGGATGGCTGAAATGAATGCGCTGTAGTCTTTTTCAGTTAACTGCGAAGACAAACATTTGAACTCGTCAAGGATCTCAGGGGACTGATTAAACCAGGAATAAATGATCGCAAAAGGAGTTTTCCAGCATGTAGGCGAGAAAATACGAGAAGAGTTCGACCGGGTGATCTCATCCACCATCCCCGACCAGCTGCCAGTCAATCGATACCTTTCGCGAAGAGCCAGAGCTAACAAGCCGGCTTCTGAAAGGGTAATAGGAGGTGTTCCGGATTTAACTGCTTTTTGGTAGGTAGAGGAAGTTTGCTGTCTGATTTCTGGTGGTAAAGGAGATAGCGGTTCTTTGGAGATGCTATCTGGTTCTGGGTATTCTATGGAATGAAGGCAGTATTGTCCGATGTTCCATTTAGTAGAGTTGGAACCAGCGAACTCAGAGAAATTTGCTAAAAAATCTACCCCCGTAACAGTATCCCATAAAAGGGCATCCTGGTGGATTGACCGCACGACATTGCCAATTTGATCAGCAGGAAGGTAATTCTTCAGTTCCAGCAGCAGTTCACCAGTTTCCATTCTTCCTCACTTCGCCGAAATTCATAAACGCGTAACCAGGAAGTATGCTCCACCAATGAGGAGTAACCCGAGGATAACAAGGAAAACACCAACTCCAGAACTGGTCCGGATCAGGTCATTCAACGCATTCAGTAATGTAGATGCATTTCCTACAAGGCCAGATACATCATCGGTAATGCCTTTTTGTGCCATTTTACTTGTCTGGTTTGCAAGGTCTCTGACATCTTTACCAACGATCTTGGATACCAGAATATATATCCCGATACAGATGGAGATGAGGCCGAGAAGGGAACCGCCTGTTGCCAGTGTGATGAGGAATTCCGGGATAGACATATTAAGTAGCATAAAAACCTCCTGAATACTCAATTCAGGAGGAAACAATGCAAGTATTATGCCTGATACTACGCAAGTGCCTGAATGGTAGTCGGAAAATAGGATGCCACTAATACAGGCTCATCGCAAAAGATCATTGCCTGCTCCAAGAGATGGGATAACTCGCGAATATTCCCCGGCCAGGTGTGCCTGGAAAATGCGCGTAGCAACGTGGGGTGTACATCGGTGATATTGGTGCCGAGTTTGGGGTTAAGCTTTCGCACAAAATAACCAACTAATTCAGGGATATCTTCGAGCCGCTCCCGTAAAGCCGGCAGATGTAGTTCCACCACATTGAGGCGATAATAAAGATCTTCTCTGAATTTCTGCTCTTCGACCATTTTTAATAAGTTACGGTTCGAAGCACTGATAATTTGTACATCTACTGGGATATTCGTTGTTCCACCCACACGCCGGATCTTCCCTTCCTCAATAGCCCGCAGCAGCTTAGTTTGCATATCCAAAGACATGGACGCGATTTCATCAAAGAATAAGATGCCATTGTCAGCCATTTCCATCAAACCGATCTTTTTCTTATTATCTGCTCCGGTAAAAGCATTGGCTTCGTAGCCAAACAATTCTGATTCAAGCATCGTATCTTGAATGGCTGCGCTATTAATATCAATGAATTGTTTACCGGAACGACATCCCGATTTGTAAATAAACTTTGCTAGAACTTCTTTCCCGGTACCATTTTCTCCGGTTATCAGCAGACGGGCACCTCTCTGCGCAGCGCGTGTGGCTCGGTCAACAATTTCTTTCATGGCTTGTGTACTGCCGACGATGAAATCTTCAGTTGATGTACGAGATGCACGCAATAGGTATAATTCACGCCTTAAAGAAACAACTTCCATGGCACGTTGAATGGATTGTTCCAGGCGCTCCAGTTTGATCGGTTTTGGCATAAAATCATGTGCGCCATTTTTCATGGCTTCTACAGCCATATCAATATCACCATGTGCGGTGAAGATGATGGCAGGTATGTGATTTTCGCGGACTTGAGGTTCTTCTAGCAGATTTGGGCCATGACCATCCGGCAACCGCACATCCAGTAACAATACATCCGGAGGGTTCTTCCGTAATAGTTCCAGCGCCTGTTGAAATGTCTCAGCGTTTTGAACTTCATACCCAAGTGGGGTAAGAAATTCCGTTAGGAAGATCTGCATATTCTTTTCGTCTTCAACAATGAGCAGTGAACCAGACACTATATTCCTCCAGCATTCTTTTCTGCGGGTAGTGTAACATGAAAAACGGTACCTCCCGGAAAACTATCAACTGTAATCGAGCCTTTATGCGCAGAAACTATGCTCTTGGTCAAAGCCAACCCCAACCCGGTTCCCCCCTGCGAATGAGACACAAAAGGTTCAAATATATGTTCACGAAGTTCTTCAGGTATACCCGGTCCGGTGTCGGAGATCATGATCTCGACTTCAGGGATACTGGATACCCCTGTGGTGTTTACCATTTTTACAGCCAGGGCTCCCCCTTTTGGCATGGCAGTGATGGCATTATTAATGATATTTGTAAAAACGGATTCCATTGCTCGCAGATCACATAAAACCGGTCTGACGTTCGGTTCGATTTCAAGAATTACATGGATATTGGCATTGGTGAACCGGGGACGATATCGATCGAAGATGCGGTGGAATAAGCCGGCTAGATCGCTGGGTGAAATTCGGTATTCATTAAATTTTGAAAATTGCAGAACCGATTCCATCAAATGGGTCAACCTGCTTAGATCCTCAAGCATCATTTCTATATACGTCCGATTGGTATCAACCTGAGGTAAGGTGCGGCTTAACATCTGTAAGCCGGTACTAATATTGTTGATGGGATTTCGAACCTCATGAGCCATCACAGCAGTTAATCTTCCCAGGATAGCCTGCTGTTCCATATGCTGGCTGTTCAGGCGAATCTGCTCATGTTGGCTTTCATCCCGTATGAGAAGGATCACTCCCTGTAGTTCATCATCCATGACGACAGGGAATGTCTGCATCACTGCCAGAAAAGATTCTCCATTTCGACGGTGCAGGTGAGTTTCACCAAGGTGAACGGTCGGCTGACCTTCTCGTGCATTATTTAAAGCCGGAATTAATTCATCTGTACCGATAATGATGTTTTCGATCGGTTCACCGGCAAGTTCTCTGGATGCGTACCCAAAAATGAATTCCGCAGCAGGGTTTACTTCTTCTATGGTTAGATCCTGTTTAAGCAGGATAATTCCTTCATTAGCTCGCTGGATGACCGTATCTCGAAAGGATAACTCTTTCATATGTTGCTGAAAGGTTATCTCTAATGTGTCGCGGATTGTGAAATGATACAGGATCACTTCAAGATATTTTGCTAAAACAGTCGCCCGGGTTTCAATAGAAGCCAGATTGATCGTAGATGGATCAGATAAGATAAAATGGCCTAAGCGAGTTCCTGCCATTTCTAGAGGGATATGGATCAAATAGGGAAGCTGTGCTGCTCGGGCAATACGCGAATATTCATCTGTAACACGCTTCCCTGGCTGCCAGGTCTCGAAAAACTTACTATTATTCTGTTCTTCAATGATGGTGGATGGAAAAAATGGGGAGGGGCCCTCTCTGGATGCTTGTTTTACCGATACATTATTCAGATTATCTATTTGATATACACACTTTATTCGGGCAGGGATCAGATCATCTGTGACGGTCAGGAAAATATCCAGAGCTTCTTTCAGGGTGTTTGCACTGAGTGGTTCTAATAAAAGCTGAACAACTTCTGGCAATTGTAAATCTCTCCTGGATATTTCTTGGGCACGAACGGACTCAGATGGTTCGATATTGAGTAATACCCTTGAAGTAGACGCGTCAAGCAGGTTACTGGTAATCCTTACCTCCAGCAACTCTCCGGTAAAACGGCGTAAGAAACCAGTCGTCACCCCGGGAGCAGTAAATGAATATCTGCTTGTATTGGGTAGAAGAGTAGAAAGCTCACATTTCTGCATGTCAGGTATCGAGTAACCTGAAAATTTGTGAAATTCGGGATTCGCTGTAAGGATTGAATCGGATCGGGAGTCTATCACAATAGCCGGGATACCATACAGATAAAAAAGTGATTGAAAATCAACCACCCCGGGTGCTTTGCCTTTCCAACCTAAGTGATGTTGCTGTTTGGGGTCAAAAATCGGGTTCATTGCCTGGATGTATGTTTTTGACGTAAATGAGCAGGAAGAATGCCCTCCATTGCACGGTACTTTGCAACCGTTCGTCTGGCAACAAAATACCCTTCTTTTTTAAGGAGCTCAGCCAGTTCTGTGTCGCTCAAGTTTTCTTTCTCGCGGGCGATGATCTGTTGTAATGCAGTACGTATATGCAGGCTGCGATCAAAGAACTTTGAAAACGGAATGATCCTCCCACTGGGTAGCTGAATCGTTTTGTTTGCCACAGCCCGAGAGATTGTTGATTCGTGCACTTCCAGTTCTTTCGCCAGGCTGGCTCGCGTAATTGGTTTTAGTGCGCCTTCCCCATTGTCGATAAATTCCTTTTGGAGGACAACGATCCGTGCCAGCAAACGCTCCATAGTGTGGTTTCGCTGTTGGAGGCACTTAACAAATAGAGACGCCCGTTCAACATCCGATTTCCAATCTTCGATTTTGTCTTGCTGAACTTCTTTGATGGCACTCCGGAAGAGAGGATCGACACGTAAAGTGCCAGCTAGTGGCATAATGATTTCAACCACCAGTGGCTCGAGGATATTATTATTTAAATGATTAATGATGATATCCGGTCGATGATAGGCCCGATCACTGACCTTCACATTATCGCGGGTATCACCCCAATGTGACCTGCCGGGGAATGGATTTAGATTGGCTCCGATGAAGTGCGCTGCTTCTTCCACATACTTGATTGGTTCATGTAACTGATGAGCGATCATCGCGTATTGATGTCGGCTTAATAGACTCATACAATCTGTCACTACTTTTCGTGCCAGGGTAGGGATGGTACCTATCTCCTCCAGTGAGTCTAGTTGGATTAGCATGGCTTCCCGACTGTTGGCCGATCCAACACCAATGGGGTCTGCATGTTGGATCATGTGAATGATGTTTTGTACCCGGGAGGGGAGGATATGATGATACTGTGCAACTTCCAACGGAGTAATGGTTAACAAGCCATCCTCATCCAGATGCGTCAGGATGAAAGCTGCCAGAGATCTATCCTGATTGGCAAGTTCTGGGGCAATCTGGCGTAAAACATACGTTGGCAAGTCCTCGGTGGCAGCACTGATATTATCTTCAGGGCGTTCTTCGATAGGCATGGAAGTGCCCGTGAAGAAGTCATCACGTGGGGAAATAAAAACAATTGGGTCTTGAGATTCTGGCTGCTTCGGTCTCGAACAGTTGGGACAGATTTCTCTGGGATGCAAAGATCGACCGCAACCTGGACAACGGCGTTCATCCAGTAATTCCAATGCCGGGTTTGCGGCAAGTTCGGAGGCGATCTTCTCTCCCAGTTCTTCGGCAGTCATACTAAGCAGGGTCATCGTTTGTGCAAGATGAGCCGTAGTTAAATGCTGGTGCACCTGTTGTTGTTTCTGATACATGGTATCCTCATCTACGAGTATAGCTGGATAATGAAAACGTTGCAACAATAATGCCGCACAGTTTTGGTACAATTCCCCTATGGAATTATCGACAACACAAAATACTCACGTAAATATCATTGGTGGAGGACTGGCAGGGTGTGAAGCTGCTTGGCAGGCAGCCCAGCTAGGTGCATTGGTCACCCTTTACGAAATGCGTCCACAAAAAATGACTGGAGCACATACCACCGGTAATCTGGCTGAGCTGGTATGTTCTAACTCTCTGGGTACCATGCTCCACGACCGTGGAACTGGCTTACTGATCGAAGAATTGCGTGTTTGCGGTTCATTATTGATCCAACTGGCAATGGAAAGCCGGGTCGCAGCAGGATCCGCACTGGCTGTTGACCGAGAGGAATTCTCTGCCAGAGTGATAACAGCTATTTCGCAGCATCCTCAAATCGATATCATTGGAGAAGAGGTGAAGCAAATTCCTGATGAGATGACTGTAATTTGCAGCGGCCCTTTAACCTCTGACAGTTTGGCACAAAGCATTGCTCAAATAACTGGAGAAGAAGGATTGTTCTTTTTTGATGCAATAGCACCGATTGTGCGAGGGGAAACGATCGATATGGATATGGCATTTTTTGCATCCCGCTATGGCCGAGGGGAAGAGGATGAGGGGGATTATCTGAATTGCCCTTTGAATGATAAACAATATGAAGTATTTATAAAAGAACTGATTAATGCAGAACACATCGAACTGAAGGATTTCGAGCAGGATATCCTGAAAGGTGTAAAAGCAGGAACTAGTGTATTCTTCGAAAGATGTCTGCCCATCGAACAATTAGCTGCCCGTGGTGAAAAAGCTTTAGCTTTTGGCCCAATGCGGCCAACCGGATTAACCGATCCAAAAACCGGGCGTTGGCCGCACGCCGTCGTCCAGTTAAGACATGAAGACACGAAGGGTAATCTCTACAACCTAGTCGGGTTTCAAACCAACCTGAAATACCCGGAACAGGAAAGGGTATTACGCCTTATACCTGGACTGGAGAAAGCGCAGTTCGTGCGTTATGGGCAAATGCATAGAAATACTTTCTTGTGCTCTCCTGAAATCCTTCAGCTCACCCTGCAAATGAAGAAACGCAGCAATTTGTTATTTGCCGGTCAGCTAACCGGGGTGGAAGGTTATGCTGGAAATATCGCAACTGGCTTCCTTGCCGGGACAAATGCTGCCAGATTATTGTCAAATAAGTCAGTCTTTATTCCACCAGAAGAAACCATGCTTGGGTCATTGCTGCGTTATATCACTTCAGCTAATGCGGATCATTTTCAGCCCATGAAAGCTAATTTTGGTTTGCTGCCTGAGATTCCGACATCCAGCCGGCGTATACCCAAACGGCAGAAATATCAAAGAAAGGCTGAACGGGCGATTAAAGCCATGCAGGATTATTGTCATGCGTGGGAATAAACAGAAACAGAAAATATTTTTCGTTTTGGCAATCACAATTATATTGATTGTTATGGGTGTAGGAATCGTATTACAAAAACCGCTTAGAAATACGAATAGAAACCTTTTTGATGGTGAAGCCGCTTATAAAAATGTTGAAACTCAAATGGCATTTGGGCCACGCTTACCAGGCTCAAAAGCACAAACAGATTTTCTGTCTTGGGCTTCAGCCCAGCTAGAAGCGAATGGATGGGATGTGGCGCTTCAAAATGGATACCAGGATGGACACGAATTAGTAAACCTGACAGCTCAGAAAGGTAATGGAAAAGATTTAATATTTCTTACAGCCCACTATGATTCGCGGCTGGTTGCCGACCGTGACCCCGGATACCCCGCGATGACTGCACCTGTTCCTGGCGCAAATGATGGCGCTTCCGGTGTGGCTGTATTGCTAGAACTCGCGCGAGTTCTGGATATACCGAAAGGTTGCACAGTAAGGATCGTATTATTTGATATTGAAGACAATGGTAAACTGAAAGGTTGGGATTGGATCTTGGGATCGAAATACTTTGTTAAACACCTGGATGCAGTTCCGCAAGCTGTGATTAATGTAGACATGGTGGGGGATAAGGACCTCGTCATTTTCCCGGAAATCAATTCCACCAGCTGGTTGAGAGAAGATATTTGGAAATTGGCGGAGGATATGGGTTATTCAGATGTATTTGTTTCTGATGGTGGAAAAAGCATCCTGGATGACCATACGCCATTTTTATTGCTTGGTATTCCGGCGGTAGATATCATCGATATTGATTATCCCTATTATCACACCACGGCAGATGAATTGGGTAATGTGTCGGCAAATTCTATGGAAATTGTTGGCCGGGTAATTGAGCGCTGGCTAGAAGATTACTGATACAATTGAATATCTCAATTATTAATGATGGTGCTAATGACTACTTCATCGATCAACTTTCCTGCCGCAGACCGGATCGCTTTATTCAAACCGTATTTTTTTGTAATCCTTGCTAAACAGATAGCTGCCCTGAAAGCTCGCGGAGTGGATGTTATTCGCCTGGATATGGGATCCCCTGATCTTCCGCCAGATGAGGCGATCATCCATCGACTTCAGGAGCAGGCCGGGAGGAAGGATACTCATGCTTATGCTCCCAGTGGAGGTACGCCCGAATTTCGTGAGGGGGTGGCTACTTATTACCTTAATCGGTTCGGTGTCGAGTTAGATCCCGTAAAAGAAGTTCATGGGCTGATTGGCTCTAAAGAAGGGTTATTTGCTCTTAGCCAGGTGATATTGAATCCGGGGGATGTTTCACTAGTATCAGATCCTGGATATCCGGTGTACTCCGCCAGTGGTATCATCGCGGGAGCAGAAATCGTATCAGTTCCTTTACTCGAGCAGAATGGATATTTACCGGATCTTGCATGGATCCCCGAGGATAAATTAAAAAGAGCCAAGATAATCTGGGTAAATTATCCCAATAATCCTACCGGGGCAACGGCAAATGATAACTATTATCACGAATTAATACAATTTGCGCATAGACATCATATTTTGATTGCACATGATCTAGCCTACGCAGATGTTACCTATGATGGATACCTCGCGCCTTCCATTATGCAATACGATGGCGCAATGGATGTGTCTGTGGAGTTCAACTCACTCTCTAAAAGTTATAACATGGCAGGATGGCGCTTGGGAATGGCCGTTGGTAACCCGCAGGTACTGGATTATCTGGGTACCTACAAAAGCCAACAGGATACATCGCACTTTATCCCGGTACTATCTGCAGGCGCATTGGCGATGACAGGTAGCCAGGATTGGTTAAGAGAGCGTAATTCGATTTACCAGGAACGCCGTCAGGTAGTTCTCGATGCACTTGATACGGTAGGTCTCAAAGCCAATAAGCCAAAAGCAGCCATTTACATCTGGGTGAAGATCCCTGGATCGAGTTTAAGCACGGATTACTGTTCAAGATTATTGGATGAAACGGGAGTCAGTACCACACCGGGTAGTGTATATGGGCGGTATGGAGAAGGATATCTGCGAATATCCCTATGTATTCCGGCAGCCAGGCTTTTAGAAGCTATGAGTAGATTGACGGAGTGGGTGAGAAAGACAGGCTAATATGTCAACAAAGGTAACTGAGCCAACGAAACCGGAGAAGGAACGTGCTTTCCTCGTTGGAGTGGAAGTCCATTCTCAACCAGGATTGATCAGCATGCAAGATTCGCTGGAAGAGCTGGAACGTCTGGCCGATACTGCCGGCCTGGATGTAGTGGGTGAACTGACCCAGAAGATCGACCGACCGAGTTCTGATACATACATCGGTTCTGGAAAAGTGGAAGAGCTGCGTGCTTTTACTGAAGAAACCCTGTCTGATGTGATTATTTTTGATGTTGATTTATCTCCTAGACATCAGCGCGAATTGGAAAAGGTATTCGGCACAGAAGTACGAATTTTGGATCGAACGGCTTTGATCCTGGATATTTTTGCGCAACACGCCAGCACACGCGAAGGTTATCTGCAGGTCGAACTAGCTCAGTTGGAATATCGATTACCACGGCTCACCCGTGCCTGGACTCATCTGGCAAGGCAAGCCGGTGGAGGTGGCGGACGTGCGGGTGGTGTCGGTGGCGTGGGTTTGCGGGGTCCTGGTGAAACCCAGCTTGAGGTGGATCGCCGTGAGATTGGGCACCGTATTCATAAACTAAAAGAAGAGATTGAAAAGATTCGAGAGCATCGCAATCAGTATCGGCAACAGCGAAAACGGGCGCGCACGCCAATCGTCGCTCTGGTTGGATACACAAATGCCGGCAAATCGACTTTGCTTAATACTCTTGCAAAGACTGATATCTATGCGGCGGATCAATTATTTGCCACCCTGGATCCCACAACCCGCAGGGTATCCCTTCCTGATGGGCAAATTATTCTCCTGACCGATACGGTTGGATTTATCCAAAAATTGCCTACCCAACTGATTGCCGCTTTCAGAGCAACTCTGGAAGAAATATCAGAAGCTGATCTTCTGCTGCATGTGATCGACGGGACACATCCCATTGCATTGCAACAGGCTCAATCCGTAACACAGACTTTAGAACAGATTGGTGCAGGCAATATTCCCACAATTTCAGTATTGAACAAAGTGGACCAACTCACAAAGGATGAGATCAGCCAATTAACCCATGATACTTTCTCCGGAGCGGTTCCCATATCAGGACTTCGTGGGCAGGGATTGGACATACTACTGGAAAAGATCGAACATGATCTGTTTCAATCGTTGCTGCCTGTCCACATTCATCTGCCATATACAGAAGGGCAACTGATTTCCATGTTCCATGAGAATGGTGTGATTGATTCGATTAAGTACAATGCCAGGGTAGTGGATATTGTTGGAAAAATTCCTGGGCGAATGTATGCCCGTTATCAACCTTTTGAGGTATAAAAAAAACCGCCGAAAGGCGGTTATTTTTTTCGGTGATTGGGATTTTACTTTTTCTTGGCTACTGCGTCTACACTGATGGCTTCTTTGCCACGGTAATATCCACACTTGCCACAGACCGTATGAGCAAGGCGCATTTCCCCACAATTGCTGCACTGAACTAATTTGGCGGATGTAAGTGCGTCATTGGCGCGGCGGCGATCACGACGGCCCTGTGAATGTTTTCGCTTGGGTTGTGGAACCATTCTCTATCTCCTGAATACTCTATGATACCGGATTAACGGAAAGATTATACCAATACAGGGTAATATCTGTCAAGTCATCTTCTGGCTGTTATATCCATCCCTTGCGTTTGAAGAACCAGATCATCCCGATAGAGATCAGCACAAAAAGGACCCACACGTAAAGGTACCCAAATTGCCAGTGTATCTCTGGAAAGATGACGAAATTCATACCATATACACCTGCGAAGAAAGTAAGGGGTAAAAAAAGTGTGGAAACTATCGTAAGAGCTTTCATTACTTCATTCAATCTGTTAGAGGTCGCTGATAAGTATATATCCAGCGTACCGCTGACAATATCCCTGACCGATTCTGAAAGATCCTGTATCCGCACCAGGTGATCATATATATCTCGAAAGTAAATCTTACTTCCTTCTCGTATCTGGGGAAAATCATCTCGGCTGAGTATATTCATCATCTCCCGCTGCGGACTGATTAAACGTCTTAACGTAAGTGTGGAGTGTTTTAGATCCAGAATCCTTTCCAGGGTAGCAGGATCTGGTTTCTGTAATACCCTGTCTTCCAGATATTCTATTTCTTCATCCATTGTATCAATGAGGGGCATATAATCATCAACCAGGGCATCCAGAATGGCATGGCAGAGGAAATCGGCTCCCCGTCGAGTCAGTCTCTCATCCTTATCCAGGCGGTGCCAGATCAATTCAACCGGCCGCATATACTGCGAATGATGTGAAGTAACTATATAATTAGCGCCGAGAAATATATTTAACTCGTCTGTTTCCATGCCGCCATTACTTTCTTGCATGATTAAGTTATGCGCTATGATAAAGAGATAATCGCGGTAATCATCCACTTTGGCTGTTTGAAAACCGGTACTCTGACAATCTTCGATTGCAAGGGGATGGAATTTAAAAGTTTGGTGAAGGATCTGTTCTACTTCATTCTGATCAGGGTTATTTAGATTCACCCAGAGGAGACCATTACCACTGGCAACAATAGCCAAGATCTCAGATATTCCCAGGGCCATGGTCGCCTTACCATTTTCATAGTAGATGGTCTGGATCATGAAAACACCTCCGTTCAGGAAAAATTAACTCCTTTTCCTGTAAATCTAATTGGCTAAAACAAACCCCATTCAAATCCTTCTGGATTTTCCATCATAGATATGTCCCAGGGTTCCATACCAAGAGCCATCACAACTTCCATCTCGACCACACCTTTTGCCATCTCTTTGGTCGATTCTACAAGCACAGGGGCATAGGGGCAGAAAGGCGTTGTCATGATCATACTGATTACAAGCATACCATCGCTCACCTGAACATTACGAACAAGGCCAAGCTGGATGATGCTCATCTGGATCTCTGGATCCATCACTTGTTGAAAGGCAGCGCGAAGAGGAATGAGCAATTCCGGATTGGTTGTTTCAATATCCCAAGTAGGACGATTTGGTTTTATCTCAGGGATTTGGTTTGTCATGCGGTTTTTCCAATCTGGGAGGGGTTTTTAATTGAATAGGTGCAATGATCATTCCCAAAAAGAACACAATTGACCTTTTCAACTGGAGTGGCAAGGATGGCGGCAATCATGGTTTTATCCACAGTGCAGACCTCCGGATGGTTTTGCCCAATGTGCAAATAGGGGCAGGATATCTCGTGGATCAGATATTCATCCCCCGATTTTTCCCAGGCAACAGTAAAACCCTCACGCGAGAGGAGATTTTGGATGAGGTTTAACTTTTCCTCAATGCTCATGTTCTCAGCAAGCAGTTGGTAGTTAGCACTCATATCCAAAGCAATCTCAGTGAAAAGTCTATCAACCACCGGCGCAGGCAAGGTATTTTTCATCTGATCTAGAATTTTTGTGGTTAGTTTGAGGTAATTGGTTGGGAACATTTCTGTGCCCGATTCTGTCAGGCTATAAAGCTGACGCGGCCTTCCGATACCATGCCTTTCTTCCTCAGACTTGATCAAGCCCTGAACCAGCAGATTCGATAGGTGGTGGCGAACGGAGATATCGTTAATACCAACCTCTAAGGCCAACTCGGAAACGGTACTGTGAGGTCGGCTTAGCAGGGCTTGTAGAATCCTTTCACGGGTAGATTTCATCTTCCTCCATATGGCTATCGCTTTTATATCATATTACTGCGAGATTTGTCAATTATTATGAATATTATAATAAATATTGACTATATGCAATCCCCTTGCTATAATCCGAAGTTAAGTTTACATGAATGGAGACTTTATGGCTACACTAAAGATCAATAACCTGTTTGTTAGCATTGAAGGGAAGGAAATCCTCAAAGGATTTAACCTGGAGATGAAAAGCGGTGAAGTTCATGCCATCATGGGGCCCAATGGTACAGGAAAGTCAACACTTGCATATAGCATCATGGGACATCCCGCATATACCGTAACTTCTGGCTCAATTGAACTTGATGGAAAAAACATTATGGATATGGATCCAGATGTTCGTTCGAGAGCCGGGTTATTTCTGGCATTCCAGTACCCCGTTTCCATTCCCGGTGTGACAGTAGCTAATTATCTCCGTACCGCTGTCAACGCGCATCGAAAGGCTGCTGATCCTCAGTATAAAGGAATATCTATCCCCGAATTTCGTAAGTTGATGATCGAACGGATGGACTATCTAAAAATGGACCATTCATTTGCAGGACGATACCTTAACGATGGCTTTTCAGGGGGCGAAAAGAAACGTGCTGAGATATTACAAATGGCCATCCTAAAACCCCGTTTTGCCATTCTGGATGAGACAGACTCAGGACTGGATATTGATGCCTTGAGGATTGTCTCAGAAGGAGTGAATGCATTAAAGGGGCCTGATCTGGGTGTATTGGTGATTACGCATTATCAGCGGATTCTGAATTACATTACCCCGGATCAAGTACATGTCATGATGGACGGCCGTATTGTGGAATCTGGTGATGCTCATCTGGCTTTGCACCTTGAAGAACATGGGTATGACTGGGTAAGAGAAAAAATGGAAGCTGCTCGATAAGCAGGTAGTCTATTATGACTGAACAAGATAAATTTATCGATCAATTATCCGATTACCAATTTGGGTTCAGTGATCCCTCGACTTTTGTTTATAAAGCCAAAGCCGGCCTGGATGAAAATGTGGTGCGGGAGATTTCATCCCGAAAGGGCGAACCAGCCTGGATGCTAGAATTCCGGTTAAAAGCACTGGCTCACTACAAACTACGCCCAATGCCAAATTGGGGCGCAGATATCACCGGCTTAAATCTGGAGGATATATTTTATTATGTCCAACCTGCAGAGGTAGCAGGTCGCACATGGGATGAAGTACCTGATACCATTAAAACTACCTTCGACCGGCTAGGTATCCCTGAAGCCGAGCAGAAATTTCTGGCTGGTGTTGGTGCCCAATATGAATCTGAAATGGTGTATCACAGCATTCAAGATCACCTGGAAAAACAGGGTGTGATCTTTTTAAGCATCGAAGATGGATTACGTCAGCACCCAGATTTGTTCAAACAGTACTTTGGTACTGTTGTACCGATAGAGGATAATAAATTTGCTGCACTGAACAGTGCGGTTTGGTCAGGTGGTTCATTCGTTTATATTCCACCGGGTGTCAAGGTAGATCTTCCGTTACAGGCTTACTTTCGGTTAAATGAAGCAAAGATTGGCCAATTTGAACGCTCGATAATTATCGCTGATGAAGGTTCACAGGTACATTATGTGGAAGGCTGCACAGCTCCGCAGTACACAACCAATTCATTACACTCTGGTGTCATTGAGATCGTTGTAAAAAGAGGAGCGCGGATTCGGTATACAACGATTCAAAACTGGTCTACCAATGTGTATAACCTGGTGACTCAGCGGGCTATGGTCTTTGGCGATGGGACCATGGAATGGGTTGATTCCAATCTGGGATCAAAAGTCACGATGAAATATCCTTCCTGTTATCTCATGGAACCCGGAGCTCACGGTGAAATCCTTTCAATGGCATTTGCTGGTCCTGGGCAGTATCAGGATACGGGGGGTAAAATGCTCCATTTCGCACCTCATACATCCAGTAAGATCACTTCTAAATCCATCAGTAAAGGGGGCGGACGGACAAGTTATCGTGGATTGCTCAAGGTACACCGTGACATGGAGGATGTGAAAAGCAATGTAGTTTGCGATGCTTTGTTACTTGACCCTGAATCGCGCTCAGACACTTATCCATCCATCGAGATAGATTCTGAAGATGTGACTATCGGTCATGAAGCTTCGGTATCAAAAGTCGGGGAAGAGCAGCTCTTCTATTTAATGAGCCGTGGGCTGTCTCGGGAAGATGCGACCACAATGGTGGTTTCTGGGTTTATTGAACCTCTGGTGAAGGAGCTTCCCATGGAATACGCTGTCGAGATGAACCGATTGATTCAGCTGCAAATGGAAGGATCGGTCGGTTAATCCGACCTGGGTGATAAGATGTCCGATCAAGTGATAGTAACCAGAAGACAACGCAGTCAAACTCCCTCCATTGAGCAGGATTTTCGAATAGCGGAGGACCTGCTCCCTGATAGCCTGCCTGCAAGCATTCGACAGAAAATGATGGATGCTCTAGCCATTTATCAGAAAATTCCTTTCCCTACACAGAAAGACGAAGCCTGGCGAAGAACCAGCCTGGCAGCGCTTGAGAAAGCGATTTATTCCTTCAATTATGATACTCACCGGGTTGAGGTAGTACCCGATAAGTTTCTTCAGCCGATTATTGATGGTGAACAGGCCGGCCAATTGGTAATCGCCCCTTCCCAAATAACTGAAATGCTCAAGCCAGAATATGCTCAAGCCGGTGTAATCTTTTCTGACCTGTTTGAAATTCTAAGACACTCTCCCGAAAAAGTTGAGGGTACGTTAAACCATCTGGTAAAAGCGCAGGATGGTAAGTTCGCAGCGCTTACGGCTGCAATGGCTGTGCATGGGACATTTTTATACGTGCCTAAAGATGTAAAAATAAAGGAACCACTCCATGCACTTTTTTGGAACTCAGGTAACCTTGCAGGGGTCTGTTCACATCACTTAATCTGGGTGGAGAGTGGTGCAGAAGTAACCTTCGTCCAAGAGTTCGCCAGTGAAGGGGAGGATGCCGCTCAATTTCACTCAGGAATTCTTGAAGTATACGTAGGGTCGGGAGCCACAGTGAACTTTGTGGAACTACAATCATGGAATAAATCCACCTGGAATATAATTCATGAAAAAGTGAAAGTTGAGAGGGATGCGAATTTTTCGTGGATATTTGGATCCCTTGGATCTAAGGTAACAAAATCTTTTTCATCCATTGATCTAGCTGGGTCAGGAGCTTCCGCAAAAGTAAGCGGTTTTTACTTTGCAGATGGATCGCAGCACCTGGATATGGGTACCGAACAAAATCACCTGGCACCCAATACAACCAGTGATTTGCTCTATAAAGGAGCTGTCACTGGCAATTCGCGATCTGTTTGGCGGGGAAATATCTATGTTGCGCCTGGCGCGAACGGAACAGATGGCTATCAGGCGAATAGAAATTTAATCCTTAGCCGGGCGGCACGGGCTGATTCAATCCCTGGTTTGGAGATATTGGCGGATGATGTAAAATGTACACACGGCGCAACTGTAGGTAAGATCGATCCTGACCAGATATTTTACCTGCTCAGCCGGGGATTGCATAATAGAGACGCTAGACACTTGATTGTGCAAGGTTTCTTTGAAACGATCATGGAAAGAATCCCTTTCCAGGCAGTATCGGATCGATTCCGGGATGCAATTGTGACGAAAATTGATACACAAAACGATTAGTTTGGAGGATTCATTATGAGCCCAGCACCATTCATGCGAGACCCGGAACCAGAATCTGCTTATGACGTTGGCGATATTGTTGAAGTATTTTGTGACCATGAAAAAGGTGAAGAACGTATTCGTGGTTGGTTAAAGGGGATAGTTGTTCAGGTAGATCCTAAAATGGTGGCTGTTCAGTTCAGGAGCAATGTTTTTCTCACAGATGGGTGGATGGTTCCCGACCACATTTTATGGTACGCGCATACTAGCCCGCATATTCGCAATACCAAAAAAGGCGGGAAGTCCACTTCTGGTAAAAGCAGCTCGGTGGAGTACTAGGAGTGAATACCAATTTATCTAGACTTCGGTCAGATTTCCCGATATTGCAGCGTGAGATCAAACCAGGAATCCCATTAGTCTACCTGGATTCTGCGGCGACCAGCCAAAAGCCATCATGTGTCTTAGATTTAATGATGGATTACTATGGCAGGCATAACGCCAATATTCACCGTGGTGTACATACCCTTGCGGAAGAAGCCACAGGGATGTATGAGACAGCCCGAGTTAAGATCGGTAAGTTCATACATGCCAGATCGCATAAAGAAGTGGTCTATACCAAAAATACGACTGAATCAATCAATCTGGTTGCTTATTCCTGGGGAAGGAAATTCTTAAAATCAGGGAATATCGTAATTTTATCAGAGATGGAGCATCATTCCAATCTTGTTCCGTGGCATATTTTACGGGATGCGATTGGCATAGAAATAAGATTTATACCGGTTAATGCAGATGGTCTATTGGATCTGGCAGAGTATGAGAAATTACTGCGACTTGAACCTAAACTGGTGAGTATCACACATGCCTCCAATGTACTGGGTACAATCAATCCAATCCAAGATATCGCGCGCTTAGCCCATCAGGCAGGAGCATTGGTTCTTGTGGACGGTGCTCAAGCGATTCCTCATTTTTCGGTGGATGTCCAGGATCTGGATGTTGATTTCTATGCCTTTTCAGCACATAAGATGCTTGGACCAACTGGTATTGGGGTACTATACGGACGAATGGATTTGCTGGAACAGATGCAGCCCTTCCTTGGGGGTGGTGATATGATCCGCGAAGTAAGGCTGGAGGGTTTTACGACCAATGAGTTGCCGTATAAATTTGAGGCAGGTACACCGGCTATTGCTGAAGCAGTTGGATTTGGCGCAGCCGTTGACTACCTCACGCAGACAGGAATGGATGTGATCCGTCAACACGAAGTTGAAATAACCCAATATGCGTATAGACGTATAGCGGATTTACCCGGTGTTAAGATATTTGGGCATGAAAATCTTAACCGGGGAGGGGTGATCGCATTTGAAATGACGGGGATCCATCCACATGATGTTGCTCAGATTCTAGATACGGATGGAATTGCAGTCCGGGCTGGGCATCATTGTGCAATGCCCTTGCACCAGAAATTCGGGATCCCTGCGACCACCAGAGCCAGTTTCTATTTATATACAGAAAAAAGTGAAATCGATCAACTGATTCTTGGATTATTGAAAGTACAGAAAATTTTCGGATGATTTTATGGATGATTTGTATCGAGAGACCATCATAGAGCATTATAAGAACCCGGGGTACCGTGGAGTACTCGACCCTGCTGATATTTCATTTGAAGATAATAACCCATTGTGTGGAGATCATTTACGGATAGACCTTCGTATCAATGCCGATGGATGTATAACAGATGCTGCCTTCAGTGGTCATGGATGTGCCATTTCACAGGCCAGCGCGGATATTTTATTAGAATCAATCATTGGAAAACATCTAGACGAAGTGAAGAAAATGGATAAACAGGATGTCCTGGATCTGATCGGCATCGATCTTGGACCTGTTCGGTTAAAGTGCGCCCTGTTGTCACTGAAGGTTCTAAAATCTGGTGCGTATGGTATTCACCAGGGTGAGAGCATCGAACTCGATCTGGACTGATAAGATGTTAAATTTCGGGAATGTTGCTGAGGATGATCTGGATTACATGAATGTATGCTCTATAAGTGAAATCTCTAATGGAGAGCGGTTATTTTTTGAAATCCATAATTATCCAGTAGTACTTGTAAATATTGCTGGCTTACTGTATGCCATTGGGGATGTTTGTACCCATGATAATGGACCCTTGGGCGATGGCGGGATAGAAGACAAGACCATCATTTGCCCACGTCATGGAGCGCGCTTTGATCTGGAGACAGGTAAAGCGGTTCGTCTTCCCGCTATACAAGATATTCCAGCTTACCCGGTAAGTGTGGTAGACGGAAAAGTACAGATTGGTATACCGAAATAAAAAAAGAGCCCGCAGGCTCTTTTATATTAATTGAAATTTCCTATCATTCGGAGGGTTTCAAAACCTTCAGCATATTTACTTTCACACAATGCTCCATATCGAACCAAAATAGACCTTGTAAGATCGGGGTCAAAATAATATTTACCCGAATAGGTGTAATACTGGGATAAAGCTGCCAGTTTTCCAGCCAGATGGTCTTCCTGCAGGGGCACCAGCAGGTTTGGGAAAAAGCCATAGCTGCTGCGAATCACATCGAATCCCAGAACTGAGACACCTCGAAATGCGCGCAAGACTTCATCCGTTACCGTATTGTGATCCTGATGAAGATCTGCGCGGGTATGCACAAAAACGATATCTGGTTTGATTTCATGCCCGATCTTGATCAAATACTCCAGGATTTCCTGGCGTAAAGAAGGGAACTTGCGAGTTTCAAATTGCTCTACAATGACCTGATTGGATGGTATCCCCAGAGACTTCATACTTGCCTGGTGTTCCATAACAAGATTGGGTAAGGACGGGTTTTTTTGGTTATCCGATAAGGTGACACAAAACAGATTAGCCTTATACTTCAGGCTGGATATCAACCCACCGCAGCCCAGCTCGATATCATCCGGGTGCGCTCCTATAAAGCAGATCGTTTTACCTGAAAACTGCATAATGTCCTTTTACTTGGTAGCGAGAATTCCACCAACAACTTTAGTCATAACGATCTTTCCTTCACGGGCTATTCGTTTTTCAGCCACGCGGTTAATCTGATCCATCATGGCTTCAAAGCTTGCTTTGTCTTCAAACAGGCTGACCCACAAGCGGCGGTCTTCATTTAGAGAAGCACGAGTATACTCAACAAAGGGAGAAGCTGTATCAAATGTGAGGGGATTCTCAAATATCTCGACCTTAACTTCACTGAACAGGCTCTTAACTGTGTTTAGTATTTCGCTGCCAAACCGTGAGCTTCCAGGCATCGGAGGAATGGGTTTACCTGTGGCTTCACGGATGATGTCATAAAACACTTTCTTATTCTCCGGCATTGGACCGGTAGTGAAAAGACGTCCGCCAGGTTGAAGCACCCTGTGCATTTCGCGGATGGTAAAGGGTATGTTTTCTGCATAATAAATGGCAAAACAGCAAGAAAGCAGGTTGAAAGTATTGGTTTCAAAAGCGAACGGCTGATTGAAATTGAGCGATTGGAACGTAACGCGATTGTGGTACTTCAGGTTTTCTTCACGCGCCTGTATTAGAAGTTCATCAGACACATCCCCACCGGTGATATCGCAATCACCTCCTAACTGATTGAAGAAAGAAAAGCACTGCTTGCCAGCTCCACATCCGACATCCAGAATTTTGCTCCCATTTTGTAGTTGGAGGATTTCCAGCATCCATTGATCAATATCCCGACCGCCATATTTATTGTGAATGTCAATCCGCTTAAGTAGATCGCTGGTAGTTTCTTTGTAATCGATTTTCATGAGACCTCAGATTATTGTGATTTAATACAGAATTTTACCAGAATTAGCAGATACGTGGCAGTATCTCACCCGCAAGCATGGTCAGTATCCGGGTAGATCCATAAGGTGTCGATAATGTCACCTGTGGAGAGCCGTCCTTTGCTGCGGATACCCTACCAATCATCGCAGTATCTTTACCATATGGGTGTTTTCGCAGCATTTCGATGGCACGTTGAGCCTGGTATTCTGGCAGAATAATGATCAATTTTCCTTCATTGGCAAGATATAAGGGATCAAAACCCAGCATCTCGCATGCGCCTTTCACAGGTTCTTTCACTGGGATGCGGATTTCATCGAGCGATATGTTCATATTGCTTTGATTGGCTATCTCGATCAATGTAGTCGCTAAACCTCCTCGCGTTGGATCACGCAATACATGTACCCCGGGTGCGATCTCCAATAAGGTTTCAATCATCCCATTGAGAGGTGCGGTGTCGGACTCTAAAGTAACCTCAAAAGCTAATTCGTTCCTCGAACTGAGGATGGCTATGCCATGGTCACCAAGGGAGCCCGTAATCAGAACGACATCACCTTCTTGCGCAGCAGATCCTGAAATATTTTGTTTGCGGCTCGCCGGAATAACCCCAACTCCAGTGGTAGAGATATATAACCCATCCGCTTTACCCTTCTCCACAACTTTTGTATCACCAGCTACGATGGAAATACCAGCTTCCTTCGCTGCTTCAGCCATTGATTGGACGATCTTATCGAGGTCCGAAATTGCGAAACCCTCCTCAAGTATAAAGGAGGCAGTCAGGTATAGAGGAATTGCTCCTAGCATAGCGACATCGTTCACTGTTCCGCACACTGCTAGCTTGCCGATGTTACCCCCCGAAAAGAATAATGGCTTGACGACATGGGCATCTGTACTGATAGATAACTGTCCTTCTGGCAAAGGGAGTCTGGCAGCATCATCCCCTTGATCCAGATATTGGTTAGAAAACCACTTACTAAAAACGTTCCGAATCAGTTCATGGGTTAATTTACCACCACTACCATGCCCGAGTATGATGGTATCGCGATGGCTGAGGGGAACCGGGCAAACCGGACCTTGCGATATATCAGCTGTCATCAGGAACCTTTCCGATAACGATAATAGGCAGAGCAAGCGCCTTCATTGGATACCATAGGTGCGCCAAGAGGATTCTCTGGTGTGCATTCTTTGCCAAAAGCCATGCATTGAGGTGGTTTCATAACTCCTTGAAGGATTTTGCCAGCAATGCAGACTTCTGCTTCTCGAGTCTGGATGTGTCCGATATCAAAACGCTTCTCAGCATCAAATAACGCATATTCCGGCCGCAAAGAAAATCCACTCATCGGGATGGTGCCGATTCCACGCCATGTACGGTCTACAGGTTGAAAGACCCGTTGAATGGCGGCTTGTGCGGGTATATTTCCCGCTTCTGTGACTGCACGCGGGTAAGAATTAACAACCCCTGTTTCACCAGCTTCAAGCATTTTCACAACATCAATCAACCCAACCAGCAGGTCTACCGGCTCGAAACCGGTTACAGCAATCGGGACGTGAAACTTAGCGGCGATTGGTGGATATTCCCAGTAGCCCATAATTGCGCATACATGGCCGGCTGCTAAGAATCCTTGCACTCTATTGGCTGGAGAGGAGAGGATAGCTTGCATGGCTTGTGGTACCCGAACCTGTGAAACCAGCAGGCTGAAATTCTGTAATCCAAGGGTCTCAGCTTGAATGATGCTCAGGGCGTTGGGTGGGGTGGTTGTCTCAAAGCCAATGGCGAAGAAAACCACTTGTTTGTCAGGATTTTGCCTGGCAAGTTGAACCGCATCCAATGGGGAATAAACAACTTTTACAGCACCGCCAGCGGCCCGGACACTGAATAAGTCGCCCTTCGAACCTGGAACGCGTAGCATATCTCCAAAACTGGCAAGAATGAAATTCGGGTTTGATGCCAGCGCAATAGCTTTATCAATCATTTCCAGTGGTGTGACGCAAACCGGACAGCCTGGCCCATGGACTAGTTCAATTTGCGATGGTAATAACTGGTCAATGCCATAATGCATAAAGGAATGAGTTTGTCCACCACAAATCTCCATGATTACCCAGGTATTTTTTATAACCTGGTGCAACTCAGCGGCGAGTTCTTTTACCTTTCCAGCATCTCGAAATGCTTCAGTGTATTTCACTGGTTCATATCCTGTTCATTGGCAAGTTCGTTCATCTCTTTCAACAGACCCAGGGTATCTAATGCTTCTTCCTCGGTCAATTTTGATATTGCGAAGCCGACGTGAACGATGGCATATTCCCCTGGAATTGCGTCTGGTAGAGTTTCAAAGCAAACCTCACGAATCGCTCCACCAAAATCAACTTTTCCCATCATCAAAGTATCTTTTTTATAAACTTCTATTATTTTGCACGGGACTCCAAGACACATGATCATCTACCTTTCATAATGGATCCAGCAATGACTGCCTGTCCGAGGCTGATACAACCATCATTAGGTGGTGTCAGATGGTGAGTAACCACCCGAAGACCCTGTTGATGTAATTCAATTTGCATTTTTCTTAAAAGTAACTGATTTTGCCAAACGCCACCGCTAAGAAGGACGGTATTGATTGGTTTTGAGCCAATTATATGCCGAATTAATTCTGATGAGACTGAAATTACCGTATTGTGGAACCTGGATGAAATGACCGGAACTGGTATGTTATTGTCGATATCTTTGAGAATACTTTCGAAAATCGACTTTACCATGATTTGACCTTCTTGCAGAGTAGACGGGTAGCAATCTTCCACCGAATGGTCCGCAATCTCTTCTAATTCAATGGCTGCTTGTCCTTCGTACGATACTTCCTTGCGAATTCCAATCAGAGCAGACACTGCATCGAATAAGCGACCCATAGAACTAGTTTGGAATACATTAAGATTCTTATCCAGTTGTGTTTTAAGTAAGCGTAGCTCCTGCTCTGAACACCAATTACCAAGGGATGGTACCTTATCCAGAAGATCGAGTGAGTATAGATAGGCTAACGCGATACGGTAAGGTCTTTTAATGGCCGCATCGCCACCTGGTAGAGGAAGATATTGTAAATGGCCAGATCTTTTAAAATCTGTGGCACTGCCAAGGAGGAATTCCCCACCCCATATAGCGCCATCCGATCCGTATCCGGTCCCATCAAAGGTGAGCGCGAGCACCTCTTTGTCTAAAGGTAAATTATTCTCGGAAAGGCAGGCAGCCAGATGAGCATGATGATGCTGAACAGGAGTAATGGGAACCCGAAATTTTTCTGCAATTGATGCAGCAAAGCTGGTAGAGAGGAAATCGGGATGCTGGTCGCAGGCTATTCCCTCAGGAATGAACTGAAAGAGGTCAAAAAAATGATCCACAGCCTCGCGATAGGCTGAATATGTCTCGGCATTATCGAGATCCCCCATATGTTGACTAACAAAGATCCTGTCTCCATGAGTTATTGCAAAGGTATTTTTTAGCAGGGCTCCGGCAGCGAATATCCCGGGAATGGATGCTGATATACGAACTGGATCTGGCGAATAACCACGGGCTCTGCGCATAGGCGTGTATATGTTGGTTCCAATACGGAATACCGAATCGTCGACACGATTGATTATGGGGCGATCATGGCTCAGGAAACCATCAGCGATATTTCCCAACTTACTAAAAGCCAGAGAATCATCGACAACCATAGGTTCATCGGATATGTTTCCGCTGGTAACGACCATTACTTGTGGGTAATCCGGTTGGCTTTCCATCAGCAAGTGATGGAGCGGAGTATACGGTAGCATGAACCCCAGTGTATTCTGCCCGGGTGCAATATGAGCCAGGGATGCATTTATGGTTGGACCGATAAGGATCGGATGTTGGTAGTCATCCAGGTTCACCCCGGTATCGGTAATATGGATAAAAGAGTGGATTACATCTGATGAACTGGCCATTAATGCAAATGGTTTTGCACTTCGTAACTTCCCTTCACGCAATCGTTGAACTGCGGAGGAAGAAGCGGCATCACAGATCAGTTGAAACCCTCCCAAACCTTTGAGTCCCAGTATTCCGCCAGATTTTATGATCGTACGTGCCATATTTAGGGCCATTTCACGTTCTGCTACTTTTTTCTGGGCTATATAGAGAGACAATTGCGGGCCGCATTCCGAGCAGGCAATAGGTTGCGCATGAAACCTACGATTATCAGGATCTTTGTATTCCTTCAGGCATTCTGGGCACATAGTAAACTCTGCCATTGAAGTATTTGGCCGATCGTATGGCATCTTCAGAATGATGGAGAACCTTGGTCCACAATTCGTACAGTTAATGAAAGGATACCTGTATCGTCTGTCTGAGGGGTCGCGCATTTCTCGAAGACAATCATCGCAAATAGCCATGTCGGGAGGAATCAATGAGAAATCACCCGGCAGACTAGCGCTTTCAAGAATTTCGAAAGTATCGAAATGAATATCAGGTATTCGTTGGGAATAAAAGTACTCTATTCGGGATAATCGAGGTGCTTCCTTCTGGATCTTCTCGCAAAAAGACAGCAAAGTACTTTCATCCGCAGTAGCTTCTATGAATACTCCAGAGGATGTGTTTTTTACGTTTCCTGTGACATTGCAGTTCTTTGCAAGATTGTAAATGAAGGGTCGAAAACCTACACCCTGTACAATCCCTTTTACCACAATCTGGTATGTCGACATATTTACGAAAGGATCAATCTCTGCGATACTGTATGATTTCTTGAACTACCCAATCATTCCAGGCTTCTAGCCCTGTTCCATGTAGGCAAGAAACCGGAAAGGTAATCAGGTTGGGATTTAAGATGCGTACACCATCGATAAAGTAATCCATATTAAAAGGAATATATGGCAACAGATCGATCTTATTTAATATCAAAATATCCACGGCGGAGTACATAGCCGGGTATTTGTACGGCTTATCATCTCCTTCAGGGACTGATGCTATCAGGATGTTTCTGTGCGTCCCTAATTTGAATGCAGCCGGGCAGACTAAATTGCCAACATTTTCCACCAGAACAAGGTCTAAATCTTTCAGGTGTAGTTTATCCAATCCATTACGTACCATGTTGGCATCGAGGTGGCAATCACCTCCTGTATTAATCTGAACTGCCGGTAATCCCAGGGAGGATACCTTATCTGCATCGATGGTAGCCGCTGAGGTGTCCCCTTCGATCACTGCTATGCGATATTGATCACGTAGCAGGCTGATGGTCTTCATGATAAAGCTAGTTTTACCTGCTCCCGGGGAGGCCATAATATTTAGCCCGAGAGTGCCGTATTGATGAAGCAATCCTTCATTAGTTATGGCTAGCTGATCATTAGCACCGAGAATGTTTTCAATAACATTAATGTGGATCGTTTTCGACATCTTCTTCCTCTATGATCTCAATACTGTCAACCCTGAATTCATTCCCACTGAGCACCTTTACTTTAACCGAAGAGCAGTTAGGACACACAGCTATTCCAGCTTCAATTTCGTAATTGGTTAAGCATTCCATGCATATTAATTTTGCTGGCAATCGGTGAAATACAAGTGTCGCGCCTTCACAGGGAGTATCATGGCTGATTATCTCCCAGTAAAAGGTAATTGAATCATCAACCAAACTGGATAAACTTCCCAGTACGAGATGGATGGCGTTTACCCGAGCGCCAGGATATTTCTCTGCCTGTGAGTTAGCAATGGAAAGGATGGATTCTGTTACTGCGAGTTCATGCATGGGGAAATTATAGTCGATATCCCCCGGGTAAAGCCTAGATTATCCGTGGTTCATCTAATGATTGATCCAGTGAATTAGCCATTCAGCGGCTTTTGCACAATCGGCAAGGGTTCGGTCAGTGAGCTGACGTGAAAAACCAAATGAATATCCAGGAATTGTGATCAGCCACGAATCCAGCTGCTGTTGATGGGTGTCATCCAGGTAGGCGAGCAGAGCTTGAGGTGTCAAATGGTGTGATAAAGGTGAGATTATCGCCTGGGGTTGGATGGCAGTGATATGCAATGAAACGCCAACCCCGACCATTCCTGCATCCACAAAGGCAACGGCATCGTAATTGGCTAAAGTATCCACCAATTCCGGGATCAGCTGTAAGACATAAAGAAAATCGATATCATGACCAAGGCAGGAGTAAAAATCATCGTTATAATCAGTGAATTTCCTCCCAAAATGAGTGGAAACAAGATCTAAAACAACCCAACCTGCACCATCATCCTGTCGATCAGGATTTCCATAGGCAATGATGATTTTTTTCATATCAATGTGGGGTTAGCAGGAGGTGCTATAAACCAGCACCTCCTGCTAGGCATCTACTCTTTTGACAGGGTATCAACAAGAAGGCCATCCGAGGAAAGGATGTCTACATGGATCGGCATTTGACCGACAGCATGGGTTGAGCATGAAAGACAGGGATCGTAAGCTCGAATGGCTGCTTCGATCCTGTTGAGCATACCTTCTTTTACATTTGGACCTCTGACATAAGTCTTCGCAACCGAATCTACAGCTTCGCTCATTGCCCAGTTGTTATGCCCGGTAGAGACAATTAGGTTAACCGCCGTGATTTGTCCATTGGGATTGGTAGTGTAATCGTGGATCAAGGTTCCTCGAGGAGCTTCGATCACACCGACACCATGACCGGAAAAATTGCGGTGAGTATTTAGTATTTCGGTACTCAAAATATCCGGATCATCAAGAAGGACCTTTACCCGTTCGGCAGCGAACAAAGCTTCAATCAAGCGGGCATAGTGATAGTAAAGAGTATTTTCGATGGGTTTACCAGCGTTGATGGCGCGATATTTCTTGAATTCTTCATTGGCGAGCGGTGTGTCAATATGATCCGCTATGTTTAATCGGCCAAGAGGTCCAACGCGATAGACACCACCTGGATACCCAAGCTTTTTATAGTATGGGAATTTTAGATAAGACCAATTCTCTACATGTTCTGCAATGTGATCCAGATAGGAAGCAGGATCGAAACGTTCAAGTTGATTACCATCTTGTGAAATCAGGCGTATATTGCCGCTATATAGCTCGAGCCCGTCTTCGGGAGTGATCAAACCGAAGTATCCGGTTTTGAATACTGCGAATTTCTGAATATCCTCAGCGTTTTTCTCGGCCCAATCTTTCATGATGGATAAACCGACTTGAATGGTGTGGATGGCATCATCTGCACCCCTTAATATCTGATCCCTTTCACTTTTCTGCAGCGCCTTATTTACCCCACCTGGAACTGCGAAACTCGGGTGGACACGACGACCACCCAGGAGGTGAATGATTTCCTGACCCCATTTACGTAGTTGCACGGCGCTTACTGTTAGATCAGCATTTGCTTGCACCAACCCAACCACATTGCGGATTGCTGGATCCGCATCAAACCCGAGTAAAAGATCCGGGCCGGCCAGTTCGAAGAAATGCATGCCGTGGCTCTGAACTATCTGACCCATGTGCATCAGTTCTCGAAGCAGGTTTGCCGGACGGGGAGGTGGTGAGCCGGCCACCATATCACTGGCTTTTGCCGAAGCAAGATGGTGGGAAACCGGGCAGATGCCACAGATCCGCGGAGTGATCATTTGCATCTCGAAGTACATTCTTCCTTCGCAGAATTTTTCGAACCCTCGAAACTCGTTAACATGCAAATATGCGTGATCCACAGTTCCGTTATCATTCATTTGAATAGTAACCTTCGCGTGGCCTTCGATGCGGGTTACTGGTTCAATCGTAATTTTTTGAGATCCCATTTGTTCTCCTTAATGCCAGTGCAGCAGTTCGTCTTTTAATTCCGGTTTCCGGCCCTGTGCCAGCTCGCTAAGGACATAGAAAATGACATCTGCGTCTGGCGGGCATCCTGGAACAAAGACATCGACCGGGACAATCTCACTAAGGGCACGAACCTTTGTTGGAACTGCAAGTTCCGGATCTGAAGGGATTTTCCCTGATTCATCGGTGGATGGAGTCTCTACATACGCCCGGCGTAAGGCTTCTTCGATCGTGAAGAAGTTTCGCATAGCCGGAATGCCGCCGAAAACAGCACAATCTCCCAGAGCAACCAGGGTCTTGCAGCGTGAGCGCATTTTATGTGCAACTTCCTCGTTATATGTATTGCTTATGCCACCTTCCAGTACGCCAACATCCACGCCTGTGACATCAGGCTCTTTGAAATCCGTAATCGGTGTGGATCGTAATTCGGCAAGCTCCAACACCTGGAGAATGCGCTCATCCATATCCAGGAGGGACATGTGACATCCAGCACAACCTGCCAGCCAGTCGGATGAAACTTTAGGTTTAGACATACTATCTCCTGTTCTTAATACTGCCAGTTTTTCCAAGGCTAGCTACGCCCAGTGGTTGATATTAATCTCTTTTGCCAGTCTGCATTTAATTCAATTCCGAGATGTTTTCCAAAGATTGAAAGGGTATCCTGCATGCTGATAATATCATCAGTTGATCTTGTTATGAGTTGGGATTCCTGCAATTTTTTTTCAATATTCATGTATGTGCCACTGGTTTCCCACCAGGTTGAAGCTGGGATGACAACTTTTGCTCTTGCTGCGAGGTTGGAGTTATAAGAACCGATGACTACCAGGTTGGGAATGGAATTGAGCTTCTGAATCATTTTTTGATCTACTGTATCTTCACCCTGGAAAAGAATCACCGTCTTTACACCATTGAGATCCATAGAATGGTTAAGGCCAAATTGGCGCAAAGCTGATCCATTGGCTCCGCCTTTTAGGCTGAGGATATACGTGGCTTTACCAGATTTTACTAAGGTTTCAGAAAGATCTTTGATCAGTCCACTCTGCACACTGAAATCACCAGATCCAGCCGTTTCTCCAACGATAATACCAACCGATTTGGCATTAACCAGATATTTGGCAGGCGAAGCAGATTCATCCTTAATGCCATGGATCAATTCTTTCAGAGCAAGTTCTAAACCTTTAGAGGTATCCAAAACGGCGTCTGCATTGGCTGAAAAACCATTCTTTGCATCAGAAAGCATGATCATTTTACTGCCGGTTGGCAATTGACGTTTCACCATGAAACCAGCTACCTGGTGATTAGCAGCAAGGTCAGCACCGATTAGGATGACAACATCACAGTTGGTTACAGCGGACAATGAAGATTCTGAAGTAAAGGTGACGTTTTCTTCCATCTGAAGGAATCCATTGCCACCGAGTACCCCGGTTTTTACCTTACTGTTGCCACCAAAAAGCTGACTAAACAGACTTAGTTCCTCAAGGGATGCATTATCAGTTATTAAAGCCGCTGCAGGCTCCGCAGTCTGAATGAGGGATACGGCTTCTTTTACTGCGCCATCCAATGTGGATGCTTTCTGCCCATTGGTACCAGCAACCAGAGCAGTCGGGATACGCTCCTTGTCATTGATTAGGGGTTCAAAGCGTCCGATGGAGCAGAGTAAGCCGTGATTGATCGAAGCTTCCCAGTCACCATCAATGCGAACGACACGATTATCCCGTGTAAGAACTTCCATCCCGCATCCAATACTACAGCGGGTGCAGATCGTCTTGACTTTCGTCGTATCTTTTTCGCGACCATTATAGGCACTTTGCCGATCAATAATTGCACCGGTGGGGCACACCTGGACGCAGGTACCACAGGAAACACAGGTAGATTCGCCAATGGGTCCACCCAGATCGGCAACGAGGTAGGAGTTAGCCCCACGTTCTTCGATGCCAAGCGTGAAATTGCCGATCAGTTCGCCGCAGGCACGGACACAACGGCGACAAAGAATGCAGCGATTGTTGTCAATCACAAAATATGGATGAGATGCGTCTACAGTAAAGGGTGTGTAGTTTGGCTGCAATGGCCAGTGGGTCATACCTTCCGCGTATGCGCTGTTTTGAAGCTCGCAGTCACCACCAGAAACCTGACAAAACATACAGAAATGGTTGCGTTCGCTGAAAATAAGTGATAGAACGAATTTCCGGGCTTCCTTAACTTTGTCAGTGGCTGTATGGATGACCATATTCGGCGTTACCGGTAAAGTACAAGACGGTTGCAGCGTGCGAGCGCCTTCTACTTCTACCAGGCACAGACGACAACCACCATATGGTGCCAATTCCTTATGATCACACAGTGTGGGGATGACAACCCCGGCATTTTCTGCTGCTCGCAAGACGGTCGTTCCCTCTGGAACCGAGACCTGTTTCCCGTCGATCGTGATATTAACCATGGTTTTTCCTCTCTTGTAGACTATTTCGATTTTCTACCACTCATCGGGCAGACACCGGTAGGGCATACTTTGAGCTTAATGTGGGCTTCAACCTCAGCTCGGAAATGTGCCAGGGTATCACGGATTGGAGTACCGGAGGTTTGTCCCAATCCGCAATTCGACATTTGATAAAGATATTTCTCGATGTGCTCAAGATCAGCCAGATCTTGCATAGTGCCAACACCTTCAGAAATATTGGTCAGGATCTGGAAAGCGCGATCATTACCAATGCGACATGGATTGCATTTTCCGCAAGACTCATTTTTGAAAAAATTAACCAGCACCCTACAAAGATCGACCACGCAGGTATCTTCATCGCAAATGAGCAATGCTCCGGATCCGAGGGCAACACCAGCTTTACCGAACGATTCAAAATCCATAGGAGTGTCTTGCAGACTCGCGGGGATAATCGAGCCGGAAGAGCCGCCGGTTTGAGCCAATTTGAAAGTATGCCCATTTTTCATGCCACGAGCATAAATGGAGATCACTTCGCGTAGGGTAATCCCCATTGGTACTTCAATCAAGCCGGTCACATTAACGTTGCCCATAATTGTGTAAACCTTAGTACCTGGGCTTTTTGGTGTTCCAAGGCTTCGATACCATGTCGATCCACGATTAATGATCGCCGGGACATTTGCCAGAGTTTCGACATTATTCACAAGTGTTGGTTTATTCCACAACCCGTTGGTCGTTGGATATGGTGGACGGGAACGAGGTTCACCTCTTTTCCCCTCAATTGACTCGATGAGCGCAGTTTCTTCACCGCAGATGTATGCTCCAGCACCAGAATGTACGTGGATGTCAAAATTAAAACCAGTGCTAAAGATGTTCTGCCCCAGGAGCCCCAGGTCGCGTGCCTGATCGATGGCTTTGCGAAGTCGATCCTGGGCAAGCGCATATTCGCCACGGATGTAAATGTACCCTTCATCCGCTCCAACTGCGTAACCGGCAATTGTCATTGCTTCAATGATGCAGTGTGGATCCCCTTCGAGAACCAATCTATCCTTGAAAGTCCCTGGTTCTGATTCATCCGCATTACAGATAATATATTTTTTCTGGCTGGCAGTTTTAGAGACGAAGCGCCATTTTTGTCCGGTAGGGAAACCTGCTCCGCCGCGGCCCTTAAGTCCTGATGAATCGATTTCATTGATCACATCAACAGGTATCATGGATGTCAATGCTTTTCCAAGAGCCGCATAACCATCATGGAGAATATAATCGTGGATATCCTCAGGGTTGATAATACCTGCTCTTTCAAGCACGATCCTTTTCTCAGCTGGAAGTGTTCCTTTACGGGCTACTAACCAGGCAATACGTCCCGAAAGCTCATGGCTTGAAGCAACCAGAGACTCCACAATACGCCCCTTATACAGGTGCTCATCAACTATGACCTTTACATCTTTTGCGCTTAATGGCCCATAGATAATGGCTTCAGGGTAAACAATAGCCATAGGAAGAGCATCATGCCTGCCAGTATCTGATAACCAGGAGATTTTGATCTCATCCTGCAATCCGAGATGGGCGCATTCGATTTCAAATGTTTTGAAAATTTCAGATGCCCCTTTAGCCAGACTATCAGGATCACCGGAAACAAGAACCATGGAACGAGTAGTTTTCATCCGGATCTCCTAACCCTGATATTTTCCCAAAATGGCTGGCACCTGATCAGGTGACACATTCCCATACACATCATCATCAATGATGAATGCGGGGCCAACAGCACAAATACCAAGACAGCTGACAGCGAGTAAAGTCCAATGACCATCGGATGTAGTCTGTCCAATGTTGATATTTAAGGCCTGCTGTAAAGCTAGAATAACTTGCCTTCCTCCCACAACGTGGCATGGAGCAGATTCACAGAAACGAATGACATGTTTACCAACCGGGATCGTGGATAGCATCCCGTAGAAACTGGCAACTGTGAATACTTTGCTTTTTGGTTTTCTTAAGGCATGTGCTATCTCTTCCAATGCCTGACCAGGCAAATACCCAATCTCATGATTTACATGAGTCAGAATGGGGATAAGCTCATCATCCTGGGCACCAAAACGGGTCAGGGCATTTTCGACTGCCTGGTGTACCCGCTCGCTGATACTTGCTTCTACAACCATATACTCCTCCAGTGGTTTAGATTGTGGAACGTACCAGTATCAATTAACAATAATGGCGTTGAAATTACAAACTTGCATACAAATACCACAGCGCACGCAAATATCAGGATCTATCCCATGCGGCTGGCGCCGTTCACCACTAATCGCTTCAACCGGGCAATTTCGGGCGCAAACGGTACAACCCGTACATATATCCGGTTGGATTTCATAACTAATCAAAGATTTACATACCCTGGCAGGGCATTTCTTTTGGTAAATATGTGCTTCATATTCATCACGGAAGTGCTTGAGAGTGCTTTCTACCGGGGTAGGTGCTCCCTGGCCAAGACCACATAAGCTGGTAGCTTTAATTTCTTTACAGAGTAATTCTAATGTTTCGATATCACCATGTCGCCCTTTACCTTCACATATTCGGTTGAGGATTTCCAGAATACGGCGGGTACCCACACGGCAAGGTGTGCATTTACCACAGCTCTCATCCTGGGTGAATTCCATGAAGAAGCGGGCGATATCCACCATGCAGGTGTCTTCATCCATGACAATCAAACCACCGGAGCCCATCATCGATCCTGCGGCTGTCATGGATTCGTAGTCCATGGGAAGGTCGAGCTGGCTAGCAGGCAGACATCCACCCATGGGGCCGCCTGTCTGTATCGCCTTGAATTGTTTGCCATCTTTGATACCACCGCAAACATCAAACACAATTTCCCGCAGGGATATGCCGAATGGAACCTCAATGAGACCGGTATTATTGACATCACCGGCGATAGCAAAAGTTTTAGTGCCTTTACTTTTTTCATTCCCCATAGATGCGTACCAATCGGCACCCTTTAGAATGATCTGTGGCACATTCGCGTAAGTTTCCACATTGTTCACATTGGAAGGTTTACCCCATAAGCCACTATCCGCAGGGAACGGGGGGCGTGGACGTGGTTCTCCACGTTTTCCTTCAATGGATGCCATCAGCGCTGTTTCTTCTCCGCAGACGAAAGCCCCGGCGCCCATACGCACTTCGAGGTCAAAATCAAATCCTGAACCCAGAATATCCTTACCCAGCAGACCCAGTGCCCGTGCCTGATTAATGGCAATGTTCAAAGTTTTTACCGCGATTGGATATTCTGCCCGGCAATAGATATACCCCTGATTTATCCCCGCAGCATAGGCCGCGATAATCATACCTTCCAGCACAGCATGGGGATCACTTTCAAGTACTCGGCGATTCATAAAAGCGCCAGGATCGCCCTCATCCGCATTGCAGATGAGGAATTTCTCAGACCCCTGTTTGCCGGCGACGAAACTCCACTTACGAGCAGCAGGGAAACCAGCTCCTCCACGGCCGCGTAAGCCCGATGCTAGTACTGTTTCGATCACCTGGTTAGGTGTCATTTCGGTTAATGCTTTCCCCAGTGCTGCATATCCATCTTCCGCGATGTAATCTTCTATGTTCTCAGGGTCAATTTTGCCACAGTTACGTAAAACTACACGTATCTCCTTGGATTTCGGAGTGCCAAGCTCTTCATCTTTGACTGTTTTCTCAGGCTCAACAAATCGGGTGGCAATTCTTCCTTTGAGGAAATGTTCTTCTACAAGATAAGGAATATCATCAACGGTAAGGTTAGTGTAATGAACGCCTTCTGGATAAACCATCATTTCAGGGCCATTCCAGCAACTACCAATGCGGGAAGTTTCCAGCACCTGGATCTCATTGATCAAGCCTTCTGCAACCAGTTCATCCTGCAAGGCATCCATCACCTCGTGGGCACCTTTATGGATGCAATCCGGATCTTTGCAGACTAAAATATGTGATCGAAAGTACTTCATTCTTTCCTGTACTTCCGTTTATGCCAGTTGGATTTGATTGCCGGTAACGATCTGATTCTTGATTACATGGTCTTTCATGATTTGAATGGCAACATCCGGTGTAACTTTGCCATATGTCACCATTGGAGCTTCGCCAATAGTGACCTGTACAATGGGTTCTTTCTCACAAAGACCTATGCAGCCTGTTTGTGTAACAATCACACCAGAAAGATTATCCGCTTCGATCACATCCAGTATTGCTTTCATGGCATCGCGAGCACCTGCTGCAATCCCGCATGTACCCATACCAATTGTGACTTGAATCGCCCCGGATGTCGCTTTGGCTTTTTTCTTCTCAAGTGCTTCTTCGCGGATCTTCTTTAGATCCTCAAGCGTTTTTACTGTGCTCATTTGGGCTCCTGTATCAATTAGATTTATGGTAGGCTGAGCAGCAATAGTTCGCGAACCCCATGCATTCCTTCTTCCAGATGACAGCGAAGGAAGGAGATGATGGTCGGTTCAGAGAGTGCGATGTCGCCCAGCTCTTTCTTGAAATACTCGTCATCGAACTCGAATAACCGATCATTAAACTCGTACCGATAAATCCAATGAATATCAGGATAACCAATAAGAAGCATTGTCATGGTGCTGACCATATCCCCAAGGGGCATACGGTCTACATGACTGTGTTGAAACCAACAGGACACACGGGCCCCTTTATTTACAGAAGAAGTGATCGTCAACCCGCCGTTACATAATTCTGCAGCAGCTTTAAGGAGTGGAAGCCCCAAACCAACACGGCGAGTAGTGCGCGACGTATAAAAAGGATCCACCACCTGGCGTATAAGCTCTTCATCCATTCCATTCCCATTATCTGTAATGGAGAAGGATAAGCGGTCGGATACTGTATTCTCATGGATGGAGATCCGAACCATGGTGGAGCTGGCATTTACGCTATTTTCAGCGATATCCAGGATGTGAAGAGCCAATTCTCGCAAGGTTTACTCCTGGCACTGCCTGACAACCTGTGGAAACTTTGATGGTTTTACCCGGCCAAGAGTTTCGTCATCAACAACAATAACCGGTGCCTGGCTGCAAGCTCCAACGCATCGACATACTTCCAGCGTAATCTTTCCATCAGGTGTCGTTTGACCCATATCAATACCCAGTGCTTGCTTGGCTTTTTCGATCAGCTGTGGAGTACCTCCAACATAACATGCGGTTCCCATGCAAAACTTAATCGTGTGCTTTCCGCGGGGTTGGGTAGTAAAAAAAGAATAAAAAGATACGACACCATGGATTGTACTGACTGGTACCCGAAGAGTTTGAGCGATATAGGATTGCATGGTTTCCGAAATGAATCCAATTTGGCTCTGAACTTCATTAAGAATAACCATGGTTGCTCCCGGTCGGGTGCGGTTTTCGTTGATTATTTTGTCAATGATCGATTTTTGATCGATATGATTTACCGGATCCATGACCGGGGCTGTCACTGATGCAGAAGTCATTACTACCTCGTATATGGCACTGTGTGCCAGTCATAATTGTTGTACCTATTGTGAGTCTATCCTGTTAGGTCGAATTGGTTAATTACTAAATGTCATAAACCTCTACGCGGGTTGTCAATTCCTCTGTACATGCTTGATATATCTACCATCTTCTCCCTTGAATGCTTTCCTGATTTCTTCAATGGTTGGATGCTCAATACAATAACAGCAAGCGCCATGAATGTCCTTCGGAAAGTGCGCGTCACTGTTTTTCAGTACCGATACACCTGCCGGGTAACTTGGCAGGCTGGTAATGCTGGATGGGTCTGAGTGTTTGAAAATCTCTATAGCGTCGTAATGCAGATCCGCTGGAAAGAAACCCAAAGCCGGCAACAGGCCGTACGCTTGCCTGTCTACATGGGCGGGAATTGCAAGCCCGTTTAATGCATGGATATGTTCCATGGCGGATTGTAATGTTAGGGCTGTAGAATTCAATAAAAGGCGATCTTCAGAACGGATAAAATCCCCTGTCTCATCGACGATGAACTGTTCCCCAAAATAATCAGGTTTATTTAAGATCGCTGGTAAAAGATGATCAACGATTTCCTGAAGTGCGCTTGCCTGATCCATAGTGTCAAAAATACATAACAGATGAATATCCTCTGCTGTCTGAAGTTCCATTCCTGCGAGAATGGTAAGGTCGTAACCACGGGCTGCCCTTTGTACTGATTGGATATTGGCAGTATGGTTATGGTCCGTAACCGCCAGGATGTGAATGCCAGAGCTTACTGCTTCATCAATGATGACAGGCGGAATCATAGCGATATCGGCGCAAGGAGATAGAACAGTATGAAGATGTAAGTCTGCCCGATATGTTTTCATGGATGATAGGTTAACGATTTAAGAACTTCTCAAACCAATTTCCCATAATTTACCGCAGACTTCAAAATTCTTTTCACTGGTTCCCATAAGTTTGATTCCCTCCTGATTAGCTTTATGGATAGTCGCTTCATCAGGTAATGCATTTTCAGTAATGATAATTGCTGTGAGTTCGAGCAATGCGGCAACAGCAACAATATTTTGATGTGCCTGTAATGTGACCCAAATGGAGTGGTGTCCGGCTCCTGTCATGACACAACTGAGCATGTCAGAGCAGTATGCCAATGAAGCTTCATCGTCTGATCCGATCTCTTGGTTGGTGAACTGATGCAGGTTGAGTTTTTGAGTGATTTCATTGAGTTTCAAGGTGTACCCTCCAGGCGATTTCCACGGGAGTCTCCGAAAGACTCCTGTTCTTTAAGGAATATCTTCATTTTTAATCGAGTTCCGCGTTCGAGAGAGGAATCAATCTTAAGTTGATCGACACAACGTGTAATATTGGCCAGTCCCATTCCTGCGCCAAAACCCATCTCACGTACTTGCTCTGTAGCTGTTGAAAAACCTGGTTTCATTGCCAGATCTACATCCTGAATGCCAGGACCATCATCGATTGTTTCCATGGTTATTTGATGTGGTTCGATCTCAACTCGAATGATACCTCCATTTCGGGAATGAATGATGAGATTCATTTCAGCCTCATAGATTGCAATGCCACATCTTCTGGCGATCTGTGGTGAAGCTCCGAGGCGCATCAAAGCCCTTTTAATATACGATGAGGCAGTACCCCCATGGATAAAATCTCGGGGTTTAATGTTATATCGAAGAACCAGCGATGTTCGTGTAGATATAATATCTTCAAATAAATGACTGGCTCGATAAACACGAATCTCTTCCTGCTGAAATTCATTGGTCAGTTTTTTCAGCAGTCCGCGGGTAATATCACCTTTTGTGATGATGCCTACCAATTTATTGTGCTCATCGAGAACTGGCAATCTGCCAACCCGGTTGTGCACAAAGGTTTTCAGGGCTTCAATCACCGGGTCAAATTCCTTTACCGTGATCAATTGAGTCGACATATATTTATTTACCGCGGAGAAAAGATCCACTGCTCTCAAGCAGCGAATTAAATCTTCAATGCTTAATATCCCGACGAGCTCCCCATCGTTTAATACTGGCGCGCCTGAGATCCGTTTTTCCCGAAACAGATTTGCAACAAATTCCATGGTATCAGCGGGTGATATCGTGGCAATATCCCTTGTCATCACTTGATTGATGAGAAGTTCATATGCCAGCTCTTCAACCTTGGTGATGTTTTCAGCTACTGCATCTGTGATCGGATGGTTCTTTATATCAGTCATTTTCTACTCGTCGCAACCGCAATCACCATCGGTAACGGGGTTTTCGAGTGAAGGTAAGCCGGCTGCATAGAGGCGGCCGCACAATTCAAAGGTGCCATACGGTGAACTGATGAGTGGAATACATTCCATATTTGCCAGAGCGATTGTTTCTGGGGGTGGACGTTTTCCACGAACAAAGACAATTGCAGCAACATCAGCCATTTGAGAAGTGCGAATAACCTGCGGATTGCATAAACCTGTAAGTAAAATCGCATTGGGTTGAATGGATGCCAGGACATCACTCATCAAGTCCGCTCCACATCCCCCTTTGATCTCACGTGTGAAGTCACATCCTTCAGTTAGAAGTGTTCCATCGATGATATTTATTAATTCTTGAGTATTCATTTGCCTGCCTATTCGAAAACGCTATGTCTAGTATATTGCATCCCAGGTTCTAGGCAATATGTGTAATTTACCCGCAATCATGGATGATTGTAATGACATACCATGTTAAAATGTCTTCATGCGAATGGAAGGAAGAATGCTATGAAGACGTTGATACAGGGAGTTAAAGGTGCACGGGATTTTTACCCGGAAGATATGGCTTTCCGTTCCTGGCTATACCGGAAGTTGGGCAATGTTTCCCGCTTATTTGGCTACCAGGAATATGATGGTCCGTTTCTAGAAAGACTAGAATTATATGCAGCGAAATCTGGTGAGGAACTGGTCAGAGAACAAAGTTTCGTTTTTGATGACCGGGGAGGAGAGCGGATTGCATTACGCCCGGAATTGACTCCCAGCCTGGCGCGTATGGTGGCAACACGCCAGAACGAGTTGCTATTTCCATTGCGCTGGTGGGCTTTTGGGCCATTCTGGAGGTATGAAAGACCGCAAAAAGGTCGCTCTCGCGAGTTTTTTCAGTGGAATATTGACCTAGTTGGAGTGAATAGCCGTGAAGCGGATACAGAGATGTTGGCTATTGCTTGCACATTTTTTAAAGAAGTTGGCTTGAGCAGTGACCAGGTGGTAATCTCAATCAATGATCGTGAATTAATGGAAGCTGAATTAACTAACCTCGGCATATCCGCTGATAAATTGAAGGGTGCCTACCGGTTGATTGACAGGCGTGAAAAAATGCCTTCAGATGCATGGGATAGCTTCGCGAAGGATATGGGGATTACAGATAAGCAGCTTGTGGCTATTAAGAACTTATTAGAGAATAAAGAATTGTGGAAGAAGTCCCCTGCTTTATCCTACATTTTCCAGCTTCTGGAAGGGATGGGTTTCTTATCATATGTTCAATATGATCCGAACATTATTCGTGGATTGGATTACTATACGGGCATCGTTTTTGAGGCAAGAGATCGAGATGGTGGCAGGGCGATATTTGGCGGTGGCCGATATGATAATCTGGTTGGCGATGTCGGTGGGCAGCCAGCAGGTGGTATTGGTTTCGCGATGGGTGATGTAGTCATTCGACTCACACTTGAAAAATACAATTGCATTGGGGAACTTCCTGTTGCGCCGGCAAAAGTGTTGGTTACGTTATTCAGTCCGGAAACAGTGATTCCTTCGATCGCAATTACTGCAAAAATCCGAAATGCTGGAATTCCCGTAGAAATTTATCCGGAAGTTGGAAAACTCCCCCGGCAATTTAAATATGCGGATCGGCAAAAAATTCGATTTATTCTAATACTGGGACCGGATGAAGTAATCTCAGGTAAAGTCACACTGAAGGATATGCTGGATGGAACCCAGACAACAGTTCCATTGACTGAGGCAATTGAATTGATTTTGAAATAAAATCGGCCGGAAATGTCAAGTAAAGACATTTCCGGCTTGTTTTAAAATAATGTACGAAATTACCTTTGATATCGCTGACGGATGACTGGAATCAGATAATCTTCAAATGAAGCTTTTTCCCCGAAGTCCGGTTTCCAGCCCCAGTCTTTTCTAGCTGCCGAATCATCCAGATCAGCGGGCCAAGAATCCACAATTCCCTGTCTTTTCTTATCCGGATCAAAACTTATTTCAGCATTTGGGAATGCATTTAGCACATATTTGTAGAAATTCTGGGCTGAAGGGCTAAAGCTGGTCACATTGTAAACTAATTGTCTTAGGTTATTTCGTGGAGCTTCTTCTAATTGAATCAGAGATTTAACAGCATCTGGCATCACCATAAATGGCAAGGTGGTATCGGGTCGTACAAAACATTTATATGGTTCACCGGAAGCAGCATGGTGTAACATTTCCGGTCCATAGTCACTGGTACCTCCAGTCGGGGTTGTATACGCGCTGATCAAACCCGGAAAACGCAAACATCTGAAATCTACCCGATTCTCGTATAGTTCACCGGCAGCCAGTTGTTTGTAATGTCGGCTGTAATACCTGCCCAGATGTTCGCAGTATAATTTATTGCAACCATACATGGTTGTCGGGAAAGTCCATTGATCTTCAGTTATTTTTCCGGCAGCAGTTTTAGCTGCAACATGAGGGAAACCATAAGCCGCTATCGAGCTGGGATATATAAACTTCACCGGATTAGTTTGCCATTGAGATTGTTCAACTGCCATTCGCAGCAGGTTAAGCATTCCCTCCACATTGATTCGATGAGCAGTCTCGGGGTTGTATTCTGCCTTTGTTGAGAGAATAGATGCCAGATGATAGATGGTGCGAATCTCATACTCACCGACCAGTCTACCAAGGAGCATCTGATCCATGATATCACCCAGTATAAATCGGGAGCATAGTTTTGCGATTTCCTCATCGATTGGCTGAACATCTAAAGCCAGGATAGGGGTGGTGCAATGTTGTGACAGATAAGTGATTAACCCGTGGCCGATCTCTCCATTGGCTCCGGTAATCAGTATTACTTCCTTGCGCATAGCTATCTCCTCTCAAAATAAAAATAAATGGGTTCTGATCGCTCAGAGCCCATTTTTATTCGCCAATATGGTGATTTTCGCCATATCAGGATTATACCGTAGAACAACCTTTTTTCAGGCGGAGAGGTTCTCTTTTCTTTTGAACCAAGTCTTCCATTCCTGATTTTCCCAGACTACCAGAATGGGTGATGCATTGAAAATTGATGAGTAGGTACCGCTAAAAACACCAATCAGCAGGATCAAAACAAAGTGGCGTATTGTAACACCCCCAAAAAGGGTGAGGGCCAGCAGGGTCAGCATAACAGTCAATGATGTATTGATCGAGCGATCCATGGTTTGAACAATCGAATGGTTTACCACTGTTTCAAAAGGTAACTTTCGATAGATGCCTGAGTTTTCACGGATACGGTCAAAGACAACGATGGTATCGTGAACTGAAAAACCGATGACGGTCAGTAGGGCAGTTAGGAATAACGAATCGACTTCCCAACCCAGGAAATGGCAAAGGATTGCCTCAATACCAATAATGACTAGAATGTCATGCAGCATGGCGATAATTGCAGCGGTGCCAAAGCGAAAAGCGTGCGCAACGCCGCGAAACGCAAAAGTAATATAGATCAATATAAAGAGAGCAGCAAGTCCCACGGCACTTGCAGCCCGAGTAGCGACTTCTTTACCGATGGATGGTCCAACCGTGTCGAAGCGAAGAATGACGGGTTGATCCCCAGAGATTTTTGCCAGCTGGTTAACAACTGATGTTTTATTCTCTTCCTGAAGTTGTACTGAACGGATGATGAGTGAATTATTGTCCGAATTCTGTACCTGGGGAGCGCCAAAGCCTAGATCTTCGTACACAGTAATCGTGTCGGCTGAAGAGGGAACATTACCCGAGGGAAACTGTATTTCAAGCATCGATCCACCTGTGAAATCTATAGCCAGTGGTAATTTCCAGATTAATAATGCCACCATACCAGGGATGATGACGATCAGAGAAATGAGAAAGAAAAGGTAACGCCTTTTAATAATATTCATTGCTTACTCCTCGATCCCGAACCATTTATGGTGGCCGGCAAACTTGATCTTATCCAGTGTGACGTGCAGGAACGTTCGGGTAACGATGATGGCGGTAAACATACTCACCAGAACACCTAATGCCAGGGTAAGGGAGAAACCTTTCACCAGGCTAGCCCCAAAAGTACTTCCATACCAGAAAAGAATAGCGCATGTGATCAATGTTGAGAAGTTGGAATCGCGAATAGAAGACCAGGCACGTTTCCAACCCAGATCTACGGCTTGCTTTAATGTGCGCCCAGCGAGTAGTTCTTCTTTCAATCTCTCAAAAATCAAGATGTTTGCATCAACCGCCATACCAATACTCAGCACAAAGCCAGCAATACCGGGCAAGGTTAATGTTACCGGAATCAAGCGGAAGAGAGCGTAAGTGATACCCGCATAGATGAGCAACGCCAGGTCAGCTAATAGACCTGGAAGTCGATAGTAGAAAAGCATAAATAACATCACGATGCTTAGGCCTATGATGCCGGCGATCAGACTTTTATTGACGGAGTCTTGCCCCAGGGTTGGGCCAACCGAACGGCTTTCAACGACCTTGAGAGGAATGGGTAGTGCGCCATAACGTAGCTGAATAGCAAGAGCATTAGAGGATTCCTCTGTAAAACCACCACCAGAGATCTGTCCATTACCTTCGGTGATCGGCGTTTTGATCACTGGAACCGAAATGAGCTTTTTATCCAGGCTGATCGCAAGGTATTTACCCACATTATTAGTTGTGTAATCGGCAAAGATTGCTTTACCTTCGTCGGTTAATTCAAAGCTGATGTAGTACTCACCCGTCGTGGGATCACGGCCAACGCTGACAGCCTTTAATGCTGAGCCGGTCATGATCGTATGGTAGATCTGCTCAGCAGGAAGGGTTTCAGTCGCTGCTGATGTCGTGGGATCTACTGCAGGTGCAACCTCAGGAGCTGCTGTTGAACCAGAATCCGTTTTTACCACAGTGCCTTCTGGTAAGGGATTAGAGCCCATATCAATGAACTCAAGCTCACCAGTCTCCTTTAAGACCTTAATCACTTCTTCCGTATTGGTTAAGCCAGGGAATTCACCTACGATACGACGATTTCCTGCCACCTGGAATACAACTTCGCTAACACCTAGTCCATTAGATCGGTTCTCGAGGATCTGTTTGGCATCTTGAAGTGCCTGTGGATCTACGACATAATCCATGGGTTTGTCAACTTCCATTAGTACCTGTAAGCCGCCCTGTAAGTCCAGCCCTAGCCGGGTTTCCAGAGACCTGGTGAAGCTGCCGATCTGCACTATCGGGGTGACATCCACCCAGATAACAATGGCGACCAGGAGCAGTATCAGGAATAATACGACATTATTACGACGTTCCATGATTTACAATCTCCTCTTTTCACACAAATGCCAGGCTGAGCTGGCTGCAACAGTATATTATACCTGACATAAAAAGTGGTGAACAGGGACGGATGCACATGGATTATCGAAGCTCAAGATAAGAAATCACTGTAAGCAAAATTAGGTCGGGCGATCTGTAATTAGTATCAATGATTAGAGTCGCGTTCGCTCTGGCATGAGCCAGTCTGATCATCTGTTGATCATAATCTGCTTTCGTCCAGTTTAATTGACGACGCTGAACAGTTAATTCATAGGAAACATCAAGAAATATCAGAACATCTGGATTGGTGATCTTACGCCACATATCAGGTACGTAGGAGTGCTCCTGGGCAATCGCTCGCGCATTGATACCATTCAGCAAGAGTGCCTTTGCCAATGTAGTTTTCCCGGCGCCACAGGGCCCTGCAATTGCAACAAGCACAACTCCAGGGGGTTCCATATCACTGATACTGATCTGGGACAGGAAGCCTGACTGTCATCCGCCTTACTGAATCAGAAGCATTCTGTGTTACCCGGAGAACAACGACACTGATATCATCTGCGGGTCTGTAATCATCCAGACTTGTGGCCATCCCTAAGAGCGAATCAGCCAGGTACTGTGGGGTTGGCTGAGAATCCTCGAGAAGAGCTTCAAGTGTGGTTCTAATATCGAGACTATGCCCCTTACGGGAACCAGCAACAGAAAGACCATCCGAAAACATAACGGCGGTTAAGCCAGTAGAGATGGATATCTCGGTGATGGTAGGTTTAATATTTCTACTGGTGCCAATCGCCTCGCTGGGCTGAAGAATCAACTCGACTGATTCGCCCAGCGAATAATAAACGGGTAAGGGATTATTTCTACTGATTACCAGCGTTTTAGTCTGAAAATCAATAGAGAAGATATTCAATGTTGAAGAGACCTTTCCGGATCTCTCAGTAAAAAGATAGTCTGAAGCTGCCCGAGCTGCTGCTCCATCACGGATTCCTTCCGCCAGCAGAGCAATGACTTTTCGGACAACCATAGTAGATATTGCCTTTGCCCCTCTGCCAGATGATTGTCCGTCTGCCAGTACTACGGATAATCCTCCCCCTGGTCGTTCAACCATTTCGATCGTATCGCCACTTTCAGACGTGGCATACTTATTAATTTTAGCTACAGCGATTTGAATTTCCATATAGATATTCTACAAAGGTGTAATGTGAAATGCAACTTTAATTTCCAAAGTGCATCTAATAGGTTGATAGGAGTATATACAGGAGAGAAAATGAAAGAACCCATTCATGTCACCGACGAAAATTTTGAAAAGACAGTATTGCAATCGACGATCCCTGTCGTCGTAGATTTTTGGGCTCCCTGGTGTGGACCTTGTAAAATGGTTGCACCAATCTTAGATAAACTTGCCAGTGAGAATGATGGTAATCTGCTGATTGCTAAGGTCAACACGGATGAACATAACGAATGGGCAGGCCGGTACGGAGTTCAAGGGATACCCACCATGCTATTTATTTTGGGGGGTAAAGTAATTCACAAACAGGTAGGCGCATTACCTGAAGCAATATTACGGGATGCTGTTGGGCAGTTTCTTGAAATTGCCTCTGAACAGAAGAAATAATTGGATAGATCCCATTATAAACAACTGGCCCAATGACTTGAGCCAGTTGTTTTATTAATCTGGAAATGTGTAAATGGCTACTCCGTTAGTCTTTCTATGTGAGCTCCAAGTCCCTTCAGTTTGGTATCCACGTTTTCATACCCTCGGTCAATCTGCCCAATATTTCGGATGATCGATTTCCCATTAGCTGATAGAGCCGCAAGGACCAAAGCCATACCAGCGCGAATGTCGGGGCTTTCCATTTTTTCCGGTGCCAAAAGCGTGGGACCTTGCACGATACAACGATGAGGATCGCATAGCACGATCTGTGCGCCCATGCTGACCAGTTTGTCTGTGAAGAACATTCGGCTTGGATACATCCAATCATGGAATAAAACAGAACCTTTGGAACGGGTGCTGATCGTAATGGCTATGCTCATCAGGTCTGTGGGAAAGGCTGGCCAGGGCATCACACTGATAACAGGAATGGCTCCACCCAGATCATGCTCAATTTCTAAAGGTTGATCCGCAGGGACGATAACATCATTTCCGCTGTTTTCCCAAATTACACCCAACCGGTTAAAGACCAATTGGATCATATCCAGATATTGGATGCCAGCCTGTCGGATGGTGATGCTTCCGCCTGTCATAACTGCTGCACCAATAAAACTTACGACTTCAAGGTAGTCTGGCCCGATAGTAAATTCACCACCATGAAGTTTTGGAACTCCCGTGATTCGAAGCGTATTGGAACCGATATGCTCAATCTTTGCGCCTAGTGTATTCAGGAAATGGCATAGCTCCTGAATATGGGGCTCAGAGGCAGCATTTCGGATTGTTGAGGTCCCTTTGGCTGTCACAGCAGCCATGATAGCATTTTCTGTTCCAGTTACACTGGCTTCATCGAGCAGGATTTCAGCACCGAGCAAACCTTTTGAGACAAAATGGAAAACGCGATCGTACGTTGCTTCAGCCCCCAGGGCTTTAATTGCAAGAAGGTGCGTATCCACCCGGCGGCGGCCAATCACATCTCCACCTGGGGGAGGAAGATGTAATTCACCAGATCGGGCAACCATGGGTCCAGCAAGAAGTATACTTGCGCGAATTTTTCTGCAAAGATCCGGGTCCAAATCAGCCGGGCGGACTTCGGCAGCGTGGATTTGCCAGGTATGTTCCTCAAGAACTGTGATCTTTACACCCAGGCTTTCTAATAGGGCGCGCATGGCGAAAACATCCTTGATCTGAGGGACATTTCTCAGAATCACGGGCTCATCTGTTAGTAGGCAAGCCGCAAGGAGTGGTAAAGTCGAATTCTTGTTTCCTGAAGGTGTAACTTCACCCCTGAGAGGGATTCCTCCTTGAATGGCAAATTGCTCCATGTCATTCTCCTGGTATATAATTTTCACGCGAGGTGATGATGCTTACCAACCTATTAATCGCTATCCTTTATGGATGGGCAAGTAGTGCCATTATAAACTATTTAGCCGATACACTACCGGTTTCGAACCATGAATGCCCATCCCTCGAATCCAGACGGCCCATACATCAGTATTACTTCTACAACCCTTTTAAAATATTTCGAATTCGAAAGACAAGAATAATTGCGGTTCAGATTTGTGCTATAGCCAGTTATTTTGCTGCACTTCAATTTAGTTATCTTGGCATTACTGTCGCGGTAATGGATGCAGTCATTATTGCTTTTTATTTCCTGGTGATTGTGATTGATTTCGAGCATCATCTGGTGCTCCACAGGGTCACTCTTGTAGGGGGAATAATTTTCCTGCTATTTGGCATTCTTACCCACCGTTTTCTGCCAACTTTACTCGGCATGATTGCAGGTACGATCTTCTTTTTCATTATTTATCTCATCGGCCAGATATATAGTTCAATTAAAACTAGACGAACCGGTCTGCCTGTTGATGACGCTATTGGATTTGGTGATGTTACTTTAAGCTTAGTCTGTGGTTTGCTGATCGGCTGGCCGGGCATCATCCCTGTATTAATCTATGGAATCGCTCTGGGGGGGGGCATCAGCCTGCTTTATCTCGTTTTCCAGAGGATCTTTAAAAAGAAGGATGTATCTCAATCTTTCATTGCTTATGGACCATACATCTCTTTGAGCACAATGATCTTCTGGTTTTTCACAAGGTGATTAATGAGGACCAGCTGAAATTACTTCTGCGGGGAGCTCAGCTGCATATTGTTTGATGTTGATTCTAAATGCTTCCAGTAAGTTTTGGCTTGTCTGTAAAAATAGATTCTGATTCTGCCAGCTTTGTTGGGGATCTAACAACTTTTCTGGGATCCCAGGGCAATAGGTAGGTATTTCCAGATTAAAAACGGCATCTTTTTTCATCGGTGTTTGTACTAGATCACCATTTAATGCTGATTTGACAAGCATCCTTGTATATGGAATAGGAATACGATTGCCAGAACCAAATGCACCGCCTGTCCATCCCGTATTGACCAACCAGACATTCACTTTGTTCTGCCTTATCTTCTTCATAAGCATAGAGGCGTACACGACCGGTTTTAATGGCAGGAATGGAGCGGCAAAGCATACCGAAAAGGTCGGTTGTGGTTCTTTTTTTAAATCCTTTTCTGTGCCTGCTAATTTAGCGGTATAGCCAGAGAGGAAGTAATACATGGATTGCTCAGGGTTTAATCGCGATATAGGGGGTAACACGCCAAAAGCATCTGCAGATAAAAAGAAAATATTCTCTGGATGCCCTGCAAAGCCTGGTGCAACCCGATTGGGTATGTATTTAAGGGGATATGCGCCGCGGGTATTTTCTGTCAACTGGATGTCATCATAATTAATATCGTAAGTACCCGAGAAAAAGCGGGTGTTTTCGAGTACACTGCCAAATCGCTCGACTGCATTCCAGATCAGAGGTTCCAGATCCTGATTAAGGCGAATAGTCTTTGCATAACACCCTCCCTCAAAATTAAAAACACCTTTGTCGGACCACCCATGCTCATCATCACCAATTAATCGTCTGTCTGTATCCGAGGATAATGTGGTTTTCCCAGTCCCTGAAAGGCCAAAGAATAAAGAGACATCATTATGATTGCCAGTATTCGCTGAGCAGTGCATAGGTAAGACACCTTCTGCGGGCATGTGAAAATTCATAACAGTGAAGATAGATTTCTTTATTTCACCGGCATATCGGGTGCCACCGATTAATACTTCTTGGGCATCAAAGTTTATGATGATGAATACGTCAGAATGGGTATGGTGTCGTACTGGATCGATCGTACAGTCAGGTGCATCAAAAACTGTGTAGTGATGGGCAGGCGTGCCGGTTTTTTGCAGGAAAAGATTCTTTGAAAAAAGCGCATGCCATGCCAGTGGGGTAATCACACGTACACCGATTGCATGGTCAGGATCTGCACCAGCGGTGAGGTCTTCGATAAAAATATCTCGTCCGGAGAGGTGAGCGATCACCTGATCCCGGATGGCGAGATAATCTTCCTCGGAGAGAGGGTGATTTGCATCCCCCCACCAGATATGTATTGCCGAAGGTGATTGAACCACATATTTATCTTTCGGGGCTCTACCTGTATTTTTACCGGTTTCAACTACCACAGCGCCCGAATTGGAAAGTTCACCTTCATTTCGACGTAGAATTTCACGCACCAATTGCGATCTGGCGGTTTGATGGAATATGCGAGATCCATTAATCCCAAAATTGGCTAACTGATTTTGTATCAGATTATCGGGTTCCATTTACTTCTCCTTATATATAGAAGGATGTATTGGGAGGGGTAGTTTAATGGTTAAAGGTGAAAGTGTTGACGAATACTATTCTGGTTTTCTACAAGACTTCCAAGAACACCGTTTACAAAACGGGATGTTGAATCTGATCCGTACATTTTCCCCAATTCAATAGCTTCGTTAATAATTACTTTCACTGGAGTATCTTCCGTGAATAGCATTTCCCATAAGGCAATCCGAAGAATATTTCTGTCAATTATGGCTACCTGGTCCACAGGCCATTCCGGAGCATAATGCGCCAACACTAAATCCAACTCAGTTTTTAAGTTGGTAACACCATTTGTTAATTGATAGATGAATTGTCGTATGTGGTCATCGACTGGCTCAATATCAGCCAGTCGATCTTCGAGTATCACATCAATGGAGTGATTGGATTGATCAACTTCGTAAAGTGTCTGTAACGCAATACTGCGACCTCTGGTTCTGGGCTTCATCATCAGCTGTAATGGATATCTTCCACATGAATTGTGATTGTTCCTGGTTCCAGACCTACCATCTCTCGGATGGCGCGCGCAACGCGTGACTGAACAGATTTACTGACTTCGCGGACATTTACATCGTTATTTAGGATTAAGTAAAGGTCCACAGTCACTAGATTACCTGTAACTGAGATATTGACACCGTCTGTCCCACGTGGTTTAAGCAAGGTAGAAACTTGGGTGGGTACAGGTGCCATGTGAAAAACCCCAGGCACACTCATGGCGGATAGTTTTGCAATAGATACCAGTACTTCCGGTGCTATTGTGGTTCTTCCTTGAGTTTGGGTGGTTTCGGTCATTTATTCCTCCGTATACTAACTAAAAACATTATAACCTGAATTCGGGGTGCATATAGTATCTTCAGGCTATGGATGGGTTTGAATAAAATGAATGGTCTTTCGTGCAATGTCTGGCAGGTCTTCAGCCAGGATCATACAGTGCGGGCTGTTTTGGTAGTAGTGTATCTCGGCGTCTCTTGCTTCGATATGATCTAGAATAAACCGTCCACTATTCAATGCAATACGTTTATCGCGTTTACCGATAAATATACAGGCTGGTGTAGATATTTTTGGCAACAGCCGTTTTACGTATTTTTGAATTCGGTAGAGTTGAACTATTGCCCGGGTGGGATTCACCAGATATCCTTTCCATAGGAGGTTGTCACGAGTATTCGATTCTGGAAGATATTTAATGAAGTATTGCATGAAGAGAGCTGCCCAGATTTTCTTTACAATAATGGCCGGCGAGTAACATAGAATAGCGGGGATCTCAGGGTGAGAGTGGGCTAGATGCAAGGCAAGTAAAGCACCCATTGATTCGCCGGCAACATATATTCGATTGCATCTTCTGGAAAGCATCGAATAAGCCTGTTCCGCATCCTCTAACCATTTCGTAAAAGGGGTGTGGGCAAAATCCTGTGGAGTTGTACCATGACCAGAGAGAAGTGGGGCGTGGATGGTGTATCCTTCTTTACGGATAGCATCCGCCAGGAGGCGAACCTCAGTGGTTGTAGCGCGATATCCATGAAAAAGGAGGACACCAGTTTTACTTCCTTCATACCAAAAAGTCTCACCATCCAATTCCACGTTTCTTAAATACTCGGAATCCATGTTATTCCCCTTCCAGATATGGGATAGCAGCAACACCCTGCGGCATCCATGCCAGAGTGCTTAACACCGGCAAATCTGCAATGAATTTTTCAAGGTTGGATAATGTTATCGGATTAAATAATAATTGTCTGGTAAGAGTATCAGGTAGAGCAGAAAGAAGGTGGATCTGTACGCGTGATGCGATGCGAGCTATTTGAAAAGCTTTGTGGGGTCCCAAGCTGAAGCCTTCTGATGCAAACAAATTCTTGACAGCCTGCGGTGTGGTTGCCTTTCGCAGAAAGTCAACAAATCCCTCGCTACCAGCGCCATCTATACATTCAGCAACCAGGAAAACATGTCCACCATCTTTACAGATGGCCGCAGCATTTGTTAAAGCTTTCTGTGCCTGATATAAATTGATATCCTTCGGGTATCCACCGGCAGATGCAATCACACAATCGTATCGGTGCGGAACTTTAACCTGTGTAACTTGCGTAGAGATCTGAATCCCATATTTCATAACTTCCACTGGGTTACCCCATAAAACGTGAGTAATTTCCTTCTGATCATTTAAGATTGCATTCAGGGCATAATCAACGCCAATCAGCCTTCCAATTTCCTCAACGTCATCTCGACAGGGATTTCCAGAATAGATACCGGTAGCTGCCAGAGGTTCTACCAGATGGGAATGATTCTGTAATATTGTCTTCCTGGCTGTCAAACCAATCGCCGCGCTTTTAACTCCACCTGAAAACCCCATGAAGTGATGTGGTTCAATATTCCCAACAACGATCTTTAGATCTGATTTCCAGAACTCTTGATTGACAAACACCTCGGTGCCGGCTTGGGTTACACCAAGGTACTTCATGGTTTCGTAATCATCACAATCATGCGAAATGATCCGGTATTTTTGATGAATGACATCTGGGAGGATATAGGGGAACTCCTCTGGCTTCATCGGAGCGTGGGTACCGGTAGCAATAAAAAATGTCACATGATCAGGTTCAATACCCAGACTTACCAGCCAATCCAGCAACGGGGGCAGAAGAAATCGATGGGGTACGGGCCGGGTTTTGTCGTTGATAGCTATGGCGACTTTTGTCGCCTGGGTGACCAGTTTTTCAGGCTGATTTCCAATGGGTCGTAAAAGAGCTTGTGTTACCGAAAGTAATGGATCCGGTAGACCCGCTGCGAATGCGGGTTTGACCTGGTCAATTAAACCTGTTCTATTGATTGAAAGATCAATGGTTGATTTTCCATAATTTAGAACGATTTTCATGTTGACCACACTAAATGTTTGCCAGAGGTGGCTAGTGAAAAATGCCCGGCAAAGATCCATTCTGGCTTTAAGCTTTTTTGGATTTCAAATGAACTTCTTGATAAATTCACATCCCAGTTATTTGCACCGGAAGATGGAGAAAGTCTGCCATGCGCATAGGTAATTGAATCACCGCTAAATAAGATTCCTTCCCTTTCCATGAAGAAAGAGCAGTGACCGGGGGTGTGCCCGGGAGTGTGAAGGATCTGCATTCCTGGAAACACGAGAATACTTGACGTTGGTGAGAATGTATGGTCCACAATTTCAGGATTCATTTTAGTCATCAGACCAATTAATTTGTAGGGTATTTTTTCAAGTCCCCGGGGATGGATCTCTCTGGATAATTTTCCTGCAAGGATTGCCTCTTCCTCTGCAGGGTGAGCAGACACATTCAAAGGTCGGTGCTTACGTAAACTGGCAAGACCGCCAATATGATCTGGGTCTGCATGCGTAATGTACACATGAAGTAATTCACCAGCTGATACGTATGGTTGAACCCTTTTCAATAATATTTTTGAAAAAGATGATAAGCCGGTGTCTATTAATACTTTACTATTTTCAGAAACGATCAAGTAGCAGAAAACACCCGTTTCTTTGATTTCTTCGATTTTTAGGCCATTTATTATGTGCATCATTGAATGTCGTTGCTCACAGGTCTAATAGTTGGTTAATAAGCGGTGAATAGGTAAGAAAATTAAGGTAAGAGATAAAATGAAATTTCATCAAAATTAACAACGAGATTGGTAGTCATCTTTGGGCCAATATACAACCCAAAATATCCTTGTGAATAGCTGTTATCTATCAATGTGTCAACCAGCTTGCCGTTGACGTACATTTTTATCTCATGGCCATTGACCATGACTCCTAATCGGTTGATCTGATTCTGACCCTTTAGAATTATTGAATCTTCCGTCCAATTCTTCAGAACCGACATTTTTTCCCCATCCCACTTGCGCAACGCGTATTTACCCTCGCAGGATATACCAAATAGGTACCCTTGGTCTGCTTCTGTAAGCGAAGGAACACGAAAAATTAAACCATAATGGTCTGTTCCGTTACAGGCAGGCATAGCGGCTTTTGTCTCAAGGTAGAAGTTGACTGCTTTTTGGGATGCGAGGCGCCAGCCATTTTGCATGACCAAACCGGTCATTTTGAGTGTACCGTTGTATGCTTCAAGATTCAAAAACTCATCCGATCCCAATGGCCAGTTATCACCAGAATCCAGAGCGTCTTTCCAAGTGGGTGAACCCAAAATTGTTACGGGATCACCAGGGTATGCAGTCGGTGTGCTACTCACCAGGAGAGTGGGTGAAAGCTGTAATATTTCAGTTGGGATGATTGTCAACTCAGTTTCAAGTGTCTGTTCTGGAACCGGAGAACTCGTGGCAATCAGCCCAATTTCCTGCGAAGGTGGTTTGGCTGTCGGAGTCTCGATGATTGTCTGGGAAAGATAGGGGGTGGATGTCAAAAGATCGTGGGTGGCTGCTTCGTTGGTCGGAGTAACTTCTGTCACCATTGCGGTCAATATCTGAACGACCTGTGTTTCCATCTTTGGGTCATTCGTAGATTGGTTTCTGGGGAGAATCGCACAGGCAGTTTGTATCAGGGTAAAACATACAACTGGAATAATTAATCTAAGATTTTTCATCGGTTCACCTCTCATTAAATAATGCTTTGCAAGAAGAGTACCTCATTACCCGATCACATTTTTAATAGCTCTGATGTGGGCGGGCGTACTACCGCAACATCCTCCAAAAATACGCACACCAGCTTCGAGGAACCTGTGTGTATATTCTGCCATAATTTCAGGGCTTACGTCATATACAGACTGATTATTTTCAAGGCTTGGTAATCCGGCATTAGGCTTCGCCATCAACAGGATGCCATCTTGCATGTTTTTCATGATCTGGATGGCGGTTAGCGTCTCATCTAGCGTCCGTCCACAGTTGGCACCAATCCCTTGAATACTTCCTGGCCAGAGGTCGTGAACCACCTGATCTGGTTTAACGCCCATCATCGTTCGTCCCCTGGTATCAAAGCTAAAAGTGACAAAGATGGGAAGAGTAGTTTCAAGCCTGGCGGCTGTAATGGCAGCAAGAGCTTCTTCCAACGCGCTCATAGTTTCAATCAGAATGGCATCCACACCACCATCCACCAGCGCTCTGATCTGTCTGCGAAAGGAAGAAATCACCTCATTTTCTGATAGATTCCCTAAAGGAGCAATCAGTTTCCCTGAAGGGCCGACATCACCAAACACAAAACACCGGTTACCGGCAGCTTTTCGGGCAATTCTTGCGGCTGCAAGATTCAATTCTTCAGTACGAGCTGAAATTCCTTCTGAGGTCAGTTTTATATCGGATCCACCAAATGAGTTGGTGAGAATAATGTCAGAGCCGGCATCCAGATACGACATGTGATGTTGAAAAATTACTTCCGACTGTTCTATGTTCCATAATTCCGGAGGATAGCCAGCGGATAATCCTGCTTTCTGAAGCTGGCTGCCCGTTGCGCCATCTGCGATCAGTATCCTACTTTGAAGTGACTCTAATAAACCCATGTATTCTCCTATTCACATTATTATATGATAGGAAATTAACAAAACAAATATTCACACCTGGTATAGATAAACATTACTTGCAGTTAATCATCCCACCAGGCTGTTTTGTGTTGGGATTAATCAAGTAGTACGGATATCCATTTTCCAGAATGGCCATTAGCTTTACAGTGTGATTAGTACCTTTTGTAAAAGTGTAGCCAGGTAGATTAAGTAAATCAAAACTTATTAATCCACCTTTATCGCTAAATTTTCCAGTCACCAGCTTACCATCCACGTATAACCGTATGTAAACTGTTCCGGTAGGAGCGCTGACCTTTTGCGCATAGCCAATCGTCTTGCATGTTTCGGATGGTTGCACACCAAAATAACCGTATTGGACTAGATTATAAGGATATAGGGGTTTTGGTGTAATTGTCGGTTGTATCGCAGATTGCGTTGTGGTAGCTGTCGTAGTGAAAGGATATGTACTGGTAAGTGTTTGTGTCGGTGTGGTATTGCCAGGTATTAAAGTATCAGGAATACTGGTATGAGATGGTAGCGTAGTAGGTATTGCTGTAGCAGTTGGCTGGGGAGTTGCAGTAGCTGGCAAACAGGTAATATTACCACCTGGTTTTCCGGTAGTGGAATTAAGCAGGTAGTATGGACTTCCATTCTCCAGAACCGCCATCAATTTTACATTATGCAGGGTACTAAACGAAAATCCAGGAATAGTAGTGAGGTCTAGTGAAAAAGCGCCACCTTTTGGCGTAAAAAACCCATATACTTGTTTATTATCGAGATATACGCGTATGAATACTGTGCCCGTTCCTCCGGTCAACTTCTTTGCATATCCTGTAGCCTGGCAATGGCCTGCAGTTTGTGTTCCATAATAACCGGTTTGTATCAGTGAGTAAGGATATAGTGGAACTGGGGTTTTTGTGTTAGTTGGAATTTTCGTAGGTGTGCCCGTAATTCCATTCTGCGTTGTGGCAGTGACTGAGTCTGGGGTTATAGTAATTTCATTTGCATAGATTTCAGTCGCTGTTGGAGTAGGCGTCTGGGTCATAGTTGGCGACGCTTCTTGAGTATTCGTAGGTGTGTTTGTTGGTGTCGCTGTGGGATCACCCACAACATCGTTGATTGTGATTACGAATTGTTGGCTATCAAATTGCATTCCATCAGTAGCTTGAACCGTCACAATATACAGATTATTCATGTCAGAATCGTGAGGAAATTCATAATCGGGAGCTTTAATAAACCTTAAATCACCAGTTTGGGCATTGACAGTAAATCTTGGAGAGTCTGCAGTAAGTTTTAGTTGGTAAGTTGGTTCAGTTCCATCCGCATCTGTTGCGTGGATCGACGCAGCTGTCAGGTTATTCTCATCCAGTTCTATAAATACAACTTCATCGCCATTGTAGGTGTCAATAATCGGAGATAAATCATTGGCATTAGTAACCGTTACCGATAAGGTTTGTACATCTACAAGGATGCCATCGGATACCTGAATTACAACCTCATAAGTATTATCGGTATTATCATCACCCGGAGCTTCATAATCAGGGGATGTTAGAAATGAAAGAGAACCCGTGGTGCTGTTTACTATGAATTTATTGATATCTGCTCCACCGACGATCGAATAGCTCAGGGAATCGGTTTGATCTTCATCCGTGGATGTCTGCATTCCGAGATAGGTGAGGTTCTCAGCAATTTGTAACGACGCGCACGAACCCCCTCCATTGGAAGTAATCAGCGGACCATCATTTTGATCGGATATGGATACTCTTATTAATTGAGTATCAGACAATACGCCATCGCTCACTTGGATGACAATTTCGTATAGATTATCCTGGTCGGCATCTCCAGGATTTTCATAATTCGGTGGAACCTTGAGGGATAATTCTCCAGTTGCTGAATTGATACTAAACTGGGAATAGTCACCTATTGGCTTTATCCGATATGTGAGGATAGTATCGGAATCAGTATCCGTTGCCTTTATATTCACCACCGGCAGGGTATTTTCAGATACATTAATCAGTGCATAAGTTCCACCACCGGAGGATGTTATTACCGGTGCTTCATTCACATTAATAACTTTCACACCAAGGGTGAGATGATCTGATAGCGAGCCATCGGTTACAGAAATGCTAAGGTTGTAAATATTATCCAGGTTAGCATCCATCGGATTTTCAAAATTTGGAGAAGCTTTGAAAGCAAGGGCTCCATTGGCTGTATCTAAGGTGAAAAAGTCAGCATCTTCACTCTGAAGGAGTGAATAGGTGAGCAGTGTGGCAGGGTCTTCATCTGTAGCCGTAATATTCAGCACAGAAACAGCATTCTCTGGATGCTCAGCCTCACAACCGGATCCGCCAGCGCAATTGGTAAATATGGGAGGATCGTTCACATCCATTAGTTCAATATTTAGCAGTTGTTTTATAGTAAATTGGCCATCAGAGACGGCGATTTCAGCCTGATAAATATTATTTTGCCCTTCATCAATCGGGCTCTCGAAATTGGGCACATTAAGGAATGTAAGATGACCAGTTTGAGAATCGATTTGAAGTAGACTAGAATCCAAACTATCCACCAGGGTATAAGACAATGTGTTGCCAAAATCAGGATCGATAGCCTGAATAGTTGCAGCGCTGACCTGATTTTCTTCTACTTCTATATTCGCTGGAGAAAAACCTTCGTAGGAGCTTAAAAACGGAGTCTCATTAATATCTGTTACTTTGATATGAATGATTTGGAGATTTGATGTATTGCCATCTGTCCCTGTTATTTCAATAATGTAGACATTGTCTTTATTTAGATCAGTTTGGTTTTCATAATCAGGGGCAGTAATATAGCTTATTACCCCATTGGCTGAATTTAAATGAAAAAACGAGGCGTCTTCACCACCGGTGATAGTGAAAAGAAAATCAGGACCTGCCTGGGTAATAAAAAGGGATAGGTCTGTAGAATTTTCCGGTAGCTTATAGGTGGTCGTTGTTCCACTGGCTGGTAAATAGTTGCCATTTATTATCGTGAGTTCACCTGCGGCAATCCAGGGTGTTGTACCGCTGAGGATTCCCCCCGTCTTGTCTATTTGGATATTCAAAAACTGGGTGCTGGCTGTTCCACTGATTGTCTGATCACCTGCGCCATTAAAAATAACAGTATTGACTGGAGCATGATCACCGGATGGGACGAACCCTGATCCGGGCGTCGAATTATTGATGATATTGCCTGATATGAATAATGTATTTGTGCCAGATATTGTGCCATCCCCATCGAATATAACATCCACGAGTTGGCTACCATTAGCTGGTGAAAAGTATCCATGTGTTATCTTGGTAGTACCGGTGACAGAAATTGAGGATTCAGTGAATAAATAGCCAATTCCTGTTTTGGTGAGATTCATAAAAGCTAGATCACCAGTTACTGTCTGATTCGATGCGCCGGTAAAGTTTACGGTAGAACCTGAAAAGAAGGCTCCATTCATAGTAACGGAAAGATCGCCGCTCAAATTTGTGATGCTTAGATCATTACCGGTGAACAAACCTCCTGTGAGGAAATACTTGCCATTGACATTCCATTCACCTTCAGGTGCAAAGAGCGATCCCATGCTCTGAATAATTCCATCAAAGCTGGTTCCGATTCCAGGGTACAGGTCCACATCTTTTGAGAGATCAATGGTTTCACTGTAATTACCCTGGGCAATGTAGATCTTATCACCGGTGTTTGCTTGGGCAATAGCCGCATTAATACTAGAGAATCGAGTAACACCCCACCCGGGGGTGGTTGGACCAAAAGTTGAATCCACATACAAAGAACCAATTATTTCAAAGCATGCATACACCAACTGATCAGCATCCATCGTAATTGTGGAGGGGGAAGTTATCCCCGTAATAGCACCATTCCAGCCCGAAAATACGGACCCTGTCCCTGCAATTGCTGTTAACGATACCGGTGTACCTGGCAGGTAGCTGCTATCCTGTTCATTGGAAAGCGCATAATATATCGATCCTGTTCCCGAGCAAGCCACTTGCGTGGAAAGCGTATAAGCACCAATTATGTTTATGCCTTACGTAGTAGTTGTTGGCAAAGAAAGACGTGCTGCGACTGAGCCAGAATCGGTGATGCTACCACCATTCGGATCAACTACGTTTGAGAGAATAATGCCATTTGATGTAAAATCATTCTTTGCAACGATATATTTAAAAACTGATGATGTACTTGTACTGGATGCTGCATCATAGGTTGCATAACGCACGTTTGAACCAATGGTTAATGTCAGGCGGGGAATACCCTGAATAATGATGGGCTTGTTCCAGGTCAGTGAAAAGGTCAGAACATCATTTCCAACATATGTATTACTAGCTGGAACAGTAGTATTTGTGATATATGGCTCAAGCACCCAGTTGATGTTATTCCCCGAATCAATGCTTCCCGTATTTCGTACATCGATAGAAGACAATGAATATGAATCCTGCACATCTACCCAGGCAATGGTTTTAGTTCCAGGCGGGTTTATGAACCACTGCGTACCGGGATTGCTGCTGCGAAGGTAGAGCTCGCTACCAGAACCATTAAGATTTAAGGAAGAATATGGATAAAAAGTAGAACCCGATTTGAAAGTAAGAGTTCCTCCATTTAGCTTTGTGAAGCTTTTAATATTATAAGAACTATTGATATTTCCACTTCCATTAACGGCTAGATTCAAACTGCCAAGATTACTTATGGAACCATAGTCATTTAAGTTGGTTACATTTAATGTATCATAGCTACCATTACCTGATAGAAAGCCATAATTGGTTATCGTTCCAACAGTATAGGTACTGCCGCTGATGTAAAAATTACCACCAGTATCAACCGTCAAGCTACCAATAGTAGCATTCAGACCAGGCGCTATGTAGAAAGTGTTATTTGTATAGATCGTATTGGCAGTAAAAGTTGGAGAACCGGAACCAGTGTAAATGGTAGCAAAATATCCAGGTGCTTCAATTTCATTGAAAGAAGGCGGATTGTAGTCTTCCCAGTAGCAGGAATATCCAGCATAACAATATATTTTGTAATTATTTAAATTTATGGTTGCGCCATTCTGATTCTTGATCTTTGATTTTAGTTGCAATGTGGAATATATATTTAAAATACTACCTGTGGACCAGTTTGTAAATTCACTCCCAAGAATGCCGCCATAATAATTAAAAGTCCCTGAGCCATCATTAATAACAGCATTGACATTACCATAATTATTGAAAGTACTACGATTGTAAATAGTACCTGACATTGTTCCGGTATTCTGAGTAAAACTTCCTGAATATGAGTCATACAATGAATTTTGATAAGAACCACTATTATAGAAGCTACCACTATTCAGTATCCGACCGGTGATTGTAGAATAGTTGTGAAAGGACACGCGTGGATTAGAAATCGTGATTTGCCCGGATATATCAGCGTTGTTGTAGACATTGATGGTATATGGAACATCTTCCATCGAGATATTATTGAACTTGCCATAGAGTGTGACAGAGCCACTTCCATCTACCCAGGTTCCAATACCAAGATTTATACTGTTCTGTTCACTCCGGATTCCATAACTGGTTGATCTTGAAAAACTTGCACGGACTTCATTGTTCCCAGGCATATACCCATACGCATCCAGCCCATAATAAACTACTAATACTGAATCTAAGGTCAGAGTAGATCCAGAGGAAACTTGTACGTACCCAACCATAGCAGTGTTGTCAACCCTGACTGAATAACCATTCTGGATATATACATAATCAGTCTGATCAGGTGTGTGACCACAAGACCAAGTAGAAGCGCTGCTCCATGGCCCATTGGCGGTAGCGTAACACACACTAGCTGAAACGGGTTGTACAATTACTGCATTTAGTAGAGAAACAATCAACACGAAGAGGATAAACGGAGTAAGCGTTTTTGCGCGGTTGTTGGGATAATTCATAGTTTTTGAGGGAAAAAATATAATATTTTACTAGTTACAGTTAACACCTAACTAATAACTAATATTATACATGGTATTCGAATTATCAGTGCTTAAGTTAATCAATTTCACCCTTATTTCTCAAAAACATTCCAGTATCCCTGATCCAATTCATCATCGGAAAGATGCGCATATCTCTGCGTGACAGCGATATTTTTATGTCTCGCAAGTTCCTGACCTAATTTGAGGTTACCAGAAGCTTGCAATACTCTTGTAACGAAGTAATGCCTAAAAGAGTGGGGGGTGATCGTACCCTCCGCTTCTTCCCCCAGGATCTCGCGCACCCAGTAATTCACAATATTTCGACCCGTCGTTGGCGTCATCGATTTTGTCCCCTTACCAGCGCCTTTATCATGACGCGCAAAGAGGGGGAGGGAGCTAATAGTCCGACCAGATTTTTTATCATGTATTGCGCGTAGCTTTAAGTATTCTATGATCACTTTCTGCGATCGTCTTGAAAACCGAACAACAGCCTCACGGTTCCCCTTACCAATAACGATTGCACGGCCTTCATTCCAATCCATATCTCCTAAGGTTAACTTGCAGGCTTCATGAACGCGCAAACCCGTTTCACCCAACGTAATAAGATATGCTCTATCACGAAAGAAGCGAAGCTTTTCATCCTCATCCTGCGTAACAGGTAAGGTCTGGTTTTCAAGAATTTCAAGTAACCGGGAGATCGCATCTCTTGGGAATTGAGGAAGACGAACACCAGGTTTGCGGGCGCGTTGTTTGATCAGCAAACGTACTTTTTGCGCGTTAATAACTGTTTGGTTCTCTGCAGAAAGGTACTCGAAGAAACCAATCAAAGCCGTAAGATACAATCGTTCACTGGAAGCTGCATGATATTGCATGGAGCGTATCATCCAACTCACTACTTCCTCAGATAATACGGAAACATCAGTTATATTGGTATCAATCCCATGCACTGTGAGAACACGTGAGAGATGTTCCATTGCTTTTCGGTAAGTAAGAAATGTGTTTACGCTCCGAGAGAGCCGAACCATATCTAGGTACTTGTCAATTGATGCGGAGATTGAAGGCATTTTTCCACCTTGCTGTTGTTAGTGATAATAATACTTATCGAAAGCATTATAACATTTTATAATATTTTGACAACCCTCTAACCCCCTTCCGCCTTTCCGACTTTGTTACTTTTGCAGAAGCTGATAAGCACCAACCCACGGGGTTCCAATTCTAGAACGTTCAGTCACCTTCACGCTGGAAAGTTTTTGACCAACCTTAATTGCATTTTGGGCAATCCCAGCCCAATCATTTGCTTTTAGAGCGGATAATATATCCTTCCCAATAGTTCCTGTCCAAGCCCATTCCATTCTGAAGCGATCCGCTTTTACCCAGTAGTCGCGTTTTTCCCAGGCTATTACAGACTGATCGACCGTGGATTCGATTTTCAATAAACTTAAACCGATATAGGCAACAAGATCATAGCTATGCGCATTTACATCGTTTTGCTTCATTAACTCTCGCAAAGCAGCGACAATCCCCCGCATCAAAGTATTTCTCTCTTTTCCTGTGCTTTCTGTGTTAATAATTTTTCCCATAGAGAAATCTCCATTTCAGAATATTGGGCTTACGTTAAAACGAGCATTGACGCCAAACAATCGTGATGTATAATACCGCAACCGGGGAAGTGCTGGAATTGGCAGACAGGCATGACTTAGGATCATGTGCCGAAAGGCGTAGGGGTTCAAGTCCCCTCTTCCCCATATTCATATATCACTGTCGATTGTGAAGCCAACCATCGTTTCTTAAATCCGAACACGAGTATAAGCTGCATAATAAATGCAGCAGCAATAATTAATGGAATTACATCCAGGTTAATTCTTTGAGCTATCACCCCGGATAATCCTGGTAATACGACAGCTCCCAACCCCGCTGATGCTATTTGCAGCCCGATGGTATTGCCAGTGTGCTCATCCCCCACCCTTGCAGCCGTTCCACTTACCAGCGCAGGAAATATCGGTGCAATTGAAACGCCAATTAATCCTACACCAATAATATCCCACACTCTTCCTGCAGAAATTGAAAAAAGCGCAGCTCCGGTGATAGCGAGAATTAAACCACCTGTGACTAGATTTTCAGGTTTTACTTTGCGAGCGATAAAGCCTGCAAATACTCTGCCCGCAGTGAACATAGCCCAATAAGAACCGACCACAAATCCACCCACTTTTTCTGAAACTCCGCGTGATGTCAGTACACCGAAAGCCCAGGTGCCCGCAGTCACCTCAGTCCCTGTATATAAAAGAAAAAGAAACATACTCGCGAGTACAGCCCTATTTCTTAAAGACTGAGAAATGGGCGCGATAAATTTACGAATGGTTCTACGTGACCCGCTTTCTCCTGTTGAATCTATTTTCCATCCAGCGAATGTTGTAATAAATGCCAGTGCCATTAGAAACTGAAACGCAGCTACAATTCGGTAACCCAGTTTCCATGTGTCGAATGAAACGATTGCCGTTGTCATGATAAATGGTCCAGCTGTGATCCCTACCCCATAACTGGCATGCAGCCATTGCATCAATCCCGGCCCATAATGATCCGCTACAAAGGTATTCAGACTAGCATCGATCGCCCCAGCCCCAAATCCAGTAAAAATACCCAGTATAGACACCATCCACCAGGCAGGAACGAAAGTATATCCGGCAAGTGCTATACCCGTTAATGCGCAGCTGATAATGAGGATTCTGCCAACTCCAAGCCATCGGGTCAACGAACCATTAAAAAAGCTGGATAATAGGTACCCTGATGTGGAACAGAACAACAGGCTGGTAACAGCATCCAATGGTTGACCATATGAATTACGCATCGATGGCCAGGCAACACCTAATAATCCGTCAGGCATCCCTAAAGCAATAAAAGCAAAAAATATAAGGAGAATCAAACTTGCTGGATATCTAAAAACTTTGAAAATCTGTGATCGAGGCATTTCCAGAGTATACCCGAATTCAATCGGTTGATTTATGTTCGATAGTTTTTCTTTTTTCATTTTCATATAAAAATCTGATATGAATTTGTAAATTGGAATGATCCTTCTGGTATAATTTCAATTCACATTTTAAGCTCACCCCGCCTAATTCTGGGAATAATTCCAGAGCCAAATTAATATTGAGGATATCGAATTGAAAATTCAAACTGAAGCCCGCGAAGACCATCAAATCAAATTGATCGTCGAAGTCGAACAAGAAATGCTGGACAGAAAGATGCATAAAGCTGCCAGACACATCTCAGAACACAATAAATTTCCAGGTTTTCGTCCTGGAAAAGCACCTTATGAAATTGTTTTACGGTACGCTGGTGAAGAACGCGTGCAACAGGAAGCAATAGAGATGCTCGTTGAAGATGTCTATCCTGAAATGCTCAAACAGGAAGCGATCGAACCAGGTGCCATGGGTACCCTGGAAGATGTGATCAGTACTAATCCTCCCAAGTTTTCATTCATTATTCCACTCAAACCCACAGTCACCCTGGGTGATTATCGTGCCGTCCGTGTACCCTATGTATACCCGGGCGTATCAGAGAAAGATGTACAGGCAGCCATAGAACGTTTTAGAAGTTCCTACGCAACGTATGAACCTGTAGATCGAGCTGCTGTTGAGGATGATATCCTATCGATCACCTACTCAGCATTAGATCTGACTGCCGAAACCGAGTCTACGCTTTTCTCCGATCGTCCACTTCAGATACGGGTTCAGAAAACAGAAGAAGAACGTGATACAGAACATCCATTTCCCGGTTTTTCTCGCAAGTTTTTAGGCGTGAAAGCATCATACGAAAGCGATCTTGATTTTAGCTATCCAGCAGATTATCTGCGTCAGGACGTCAAAGGGAAAAAAGTCCGTTATCATGTCAAAATTGATGCAGTAAAACAGATCGTACTCCCTGAAGTGAATGAAGCATTTATCCAAAACTTTGGCGATTTTCACACTGTAGAGGAATTTACTGAGGAAGTAAAAAAGCAGCTCGATGCCAATAATCAGGCAGAATATGACTTTGAATACTTCAAACAGGTTATCGACTCCATAAAAGCTTCTGCAACGATCAAGTATCCCCCACAGGTGCTGGATCAGGAAAAAGAAGAGGTTCTACATAATATAGAACACGATTTATCTCATCAGCGAATGGACCTTGAGGCATACCTGAAAGTACGCCAGCAATCAGTGGATGAGTTCCTTGAAAAAGAAGTCACACCAGCTGCAAAAGAAAGGCTTGAGCGCACTCTGGTTTTGAATGAAATTGCCAGGGCTGAAAAGATTGAATTGACAAATGATGAATTGCAGGCTAGCTATATGGAAACCCTTAATGAAATGGCGGGAACACCAGAATTTCAGAAGCTGCAGAAGAAGAAAGGCAGCCAACAGAGTGAGCTGGTAAATGCCATCGCAATGGAAGCCGCATCGCGCGCAATGAATAAACGAGTCTATGCGACCATAAAACGCATCGCGAATAATGAGCCAGAACCGACTCCTGAAAAATCAGTCACTATCGAAGAACCTTCTAGTGCTGATGAAGTAATATCAAAACCCCGAAAAGCAAAGAAGACAGTAACCGCTGAGGAAACTGTGGAAAATCCAGCAGGCACTGAAGAAGTAAAATCATCAACTCGAAAAACAAAGAAAGCTACCACAAACCAGGAAGGATAGGGATACAATGCTTGGTTCTCCAATCAAAGATGTGGTCCCATTCGTAATTGAATCATCAGGACGCGGTGAAAGGACTTATGATATCTATTCACTGCTCCTCAAGGAACGTATTATTTTCCTTGGAACCGGAATCGACTCGCAGGTTGCCAATGTCACCGTCGCTCAACTTCTTTTCTTAAGTCGCGAAGATCCTGAGAAAACGATCCATATGTATATTAATTCTCCGGGTGGAGAAATATATGCGGGATTTGCGATCTATGACACCATGAAAATGATCCCCAATCCCATCAGCACATATGCAATCGGTGTGTCCGCATCTTTTGGTACGATTCTTCTTTCTGCAGGAACCAAAGGTCAACGCTATGCCCTACCCCACTCTACCATTCATATGCATCAACCACTGGGTGGTACACAGGGACAGGCTTCAGATATCGAAATCCACGCTCGGGAAATCTTGCGACTGCGATCACGTTTAAATGAAATATTAGCTGTCAATACCGGCCGTCCACTGGATGTTATTGAAGTAGACACGGAACGTGATTTCTATATGGATGCAAAACAGGCGGTTGAATACGGTCTGGTGGATGAAGTCCTGAAAAATAAAAACGATCAATAAGAGTATTAACTATGCGCAATAACAGCCGGATAGCTACCTATCCGGCTGTTATAATACTCCTACGGAGATAAGCATGTTGAATTTTTCTGCCGAGGCGATCAAAGCCTTGATTTTGGATATGGATGGGGTGCTATGGCGGGATTCGGAATCGATCGGCGATCTGTCAAAAATATTTAATCGCATTAATGAATTAAATCTTCAAGTGATCTTAGCAACGAACAATGCGACACGTAAACCCAGCCAATATATTGAGAAGCTTGCGGGTTTTGGGGTAAAACTTAACGAATCGCAGATCGCGACATCTGCCATGGCCGTGCTCGTTCATCTACAGGAATATTATCCCAAGGGATGCCCCGTTTATGTTATTGGTATGGATAGTTTAAAAGATCAGATTTTTGAGTTTGGTTATAACCAATCTGAATTAAATGCGAAGGCTGTAATTGTCGGTGTAGACAGGCACATTAGTTATGAAAAGATCCGTATTGCCAGCACACTGATCCGCGCCGGAGCTGAGTTTATTGGTACAAATCCAGATAAGACCTTCCCAACACCGCAAGGTTTGGTTCCTGGAGCTGGCTCCATCATTGCGGCGGTAGCAGCTGCCGCAGAAACCGAGCCGCTCATTGTGGGAAAGCCAGGTCGACTTCTCATGGATGTTTCACTTTCACATCTGAAGGGGATAGATAAATCTCAAGTCCTCATGATAGGTGATAGATTAGATACGGATGTTGCTGCCGGTATATCTGTCGGATGCCGGACCGCCCTGGTACTTTCAGGAGTGACATCAAAAGAAATGTTATCAACTTCTAGTATAAAACCTGATTATATGTTTTCTGACCTTTCCGATCTGGTGGGGGTATTGTCAAATGAATAAAATTCATTTGCTTACGCTTAGCTATTCTCAGCTGTGTGAAATGATTCAGTCAATCGGAGAACCAGCCTACCGAAGCAAGCAAATCTGGCAGGCTATATACTGCCAGAAAACCACATCGATAGAGTATATGACCGCCTTATCATCCTCCATGAGAAATAAATTGGAGGAAACCTGTACATTGACGGCCCTTCTCCCAATGGCGAAGGCAAAATCTACCGATCAACAGACGACTAAACAGTTATTTATTACCCACGAAGGGAATAAGCTTGAAACTGTCTGGATGAAATACAACGAAAGGGACACATTGTGCATTTCCACACAAAGCGGATGCGCAATGGGTTGCACATTCTGCGCGACAGGACAAATGGGTTTCTTCAGAAACTTGACTGCCGGAGAAATTGTTGAGCAGGTTTTGTTCTACGAACGAATTTTAAATATTGAAGGTAGAAAAGTAACGAATATCGTTTTTATGGGTATGGGAGAACCATTTCACAATTATGACGAAGTGATGAAAGCCATTCATATCCTAGGTGATGAAACTGGTTACAATCTGGGTTCGCGACGAATGACCATTTCCACCGTTGGTTTAGTCCCTCAAATCAAGCGGTTCTCCGCGGAGAAATCTCAGGTTAATTTAGCCATCAGTCTACATGCAATCGATGACATAACACGTTCGAAAATGATGCCCATTAATCGCAAGTATCCGATCGACGACCTACTGGCGGCCTGTAAAGATTACGTTGCGAATACACATCGCCGAATTTCTTTTGAATGGGCACTCATAGAAGGCCTCAATGATGACGTTGCAACAGCGAAGAAATTAGCAATCCGTTTAAAAGGTATTCTCTGTCATGTTAACTTGATACAATTGAACCCAACGCGTCTTTTTACTGGGCGAGGCTCCAATAGAACCCGGGCGCTTGAATTTATGCATGCCTTACAAGAAGCTGGTATACCTGTTTCCATACGACTGCGGCGAGGTATTGATATCAATGCTGGTTGTGGACAGCTAGCCTCATCATCTTAGGAATTTTTCATGGCATCGATCATTGAGAAATGGAAAAATAGTCTTCATAAAACTCGCAGCCAGGCTTTTGGCCGGATCACCAGCCTGTTGGGGGGAAGTGAAATCACACATGAAACATGGGAGTTGTTGGAAGAAACTCTGATACAGGCCGATATTGGACATGCAACTGCCAGCTCGATTACTACCTCTCTTAAACGGCTCACTGAGCGCGATGGAATCACAACCCAGGAAGCTTTCAATCAAGCTCTGGTAAAAGAACTCAACCGTCGATTGCTAAATTATCATTTTGTATTACCTGAGGTGAAGCCCACTGTTATACTTGTGGTAGGTGTTAATGGATCGGGTAAAACTACCAGTATTGCTAAGATGGGTGCGTATTTTCAATCTCTTGGGAAGAAAGTCATGTTCGCAGCAGCAGATACTTTCCGCGCTGCGGCAGTAGACCAATTAAAAGAATGGGGAAAACGGCTATCCATATCAGTGGTTGCGGGTCAGGAAGATGCAGATCCAGGCGCTGTTGTTTTTGATGCTGTCTCAGCAGCAGTCAGCAAGGAAATGGATATTTTACTAGTAGATACTGCCGGTCGCTTGCATACACGCTTTAATTTAATGGAGGAACTTAAAAAGGTGTATAGAGTCTGCGGTAAAGCCCACCCCGGATCCCCACATTCAGTCCTTCTGGTTCTGGATGCAACCACTGGCCAGAATGCATTTCAGCAGGCTAAAGTCTTCAAAGAAGCAGTAAAAGTAGATGGTATCATACTGGCGAAACTGGATTCTTCGGCTAAAGGTGGAATGGTATTTTCAATTCAGGATGAGCTGCACCTTCCGATCTACTTTACTGGTCTTGGAGAAGGGATTCGGGATTTCTCAGAGTTTGATCCGGATGGCTTCATTCAAGGAATTATTGGGTAGTAGAAGGAATTTATACAATGGAAGATATCATTTTACGTTGTCAGCAGAGTTTAGAGAAAACATTAACCATCATGGAGCATCTTTGACTTCCCTTCGTTAGAAAAGAAACTGGCTGAATTAAAACTTAACGCAGAAGCCCCTGATCTTTGGAATGATCGGGAGGCTGCCCTTGCATTGATGAAAAAAATCAGCGACCTGGGAATACTGATTGCAGAATGGCGTAGCCTGGAAAAAAGGTTCAAAGATCTAATAGAACTGGCTGAGCTAGATGATCCTAACTTATTAGCAGAGTTAGAAACTGAAGCGAGCAAAGCGGAGAGTGAACTAGCTCGGCATGAATTGACAGCACTTTTCTCTGGTACATACGATCGTGGAAATGCGCTTGTCACGATTTCTCCGGGAGCGGGAGGGACAGAATCACAAGACTGGGCCGCTATGCTGATGCGAATGTACCTGCGCTGGATGGAAAAGCGAGGGTATAAAACCGATGTGATTGACCTCACAGAAGGAGAGGAAGCTGGTATTAAAACCGTTACCATTTCAGTGGATGGAGCTTACGCATATGGATATCTACGGGCTGAAAAAGGGGTGCATCGCCTCGTTCGTTTATCCCCTTATGATGCTGCCCATAGAAGACATACATCTTTTGCGCGAGTGGAAGTCCTTCCGGCGGATGAAGGCGCAGGGAATGAGATCACGATTAATCCAGAAGATCTGAAAATCGATATCTATAAGTCATCAGGTGCCGGT
>Ga0172375_10000075_pt1 | contig 137852 bp, 137 predicted proteins | sample LakKiv1m_FD_114537 | JGI IMG/M metagenome (GOLD analysis project Ga0172375, IMG submission 114537) | Freshwater microbial communities from Kabuno Bay, South-Kivu, Congo - kab_092012_11.1m | ecosystem: Environmental > Aquatic > Freshwater > Lake | place: Democratic Republic of the Congo... | reverse complement strand
TAGGTGAAAAAGGATTTGCCGCCAAACCGAGCGAAGCTCGGAGTTCCGCTAAAAGCGGAACGAAAAACTTGAAATCGTCCAATCCGAAAGGGTCGCTTCTGCTGGCGGGCGGAAGGAGGGTCTGGGAGGAATGCCGCCCGCCCTACAAATTTTGGGCGAAATCAGTTCGAATTTTTTCGAAAGCACACCGCATTGTAATTTAATATTATTTTTGTTAGAAAGATATTCGCTTTATGGAAAGAGTAAGACCGTTGCCAGAGATATTTGATAGAACTTGTTGTAGAGAGTTTGATTCAACCAGAGAAATTTCGAAAAAAGAAATAGAATTAATATTAAGAGCCGGACAGGCCGCTCCATCCGCTAAAAATAGACAGCCTTATTATTTTGTAGCGATTATTAATAAAGATTGCAGAAAAGAAATTTCTGAAGCAGCTGAGAGGGGAAGAAAAAAGCAATTTGCAAATCTTAGCACCGAAGAATTTGAGAAAACGGAAAAGGGAAGAACTGGATCAAACGACAAATCAATTTCTACGGCATCTGCTGCAATATTGGTTTTAAGGAATTCCGATAGTTCATATACCGAAGCCGACAATCAATCGGTAAATTTAAACATCAAAGAGGAACAGGGCGTTGCAACTGCAGCATACGCAATGACACTTCAGGCTAAAAAACTTGGAATATCATCTGGTTGGGTATGTTCACCTTTATACATAAAAGAGGAATTAAGTGAAATTCTTTCTAAATATGGGGTTACTTGGCAGAATAACTGGCAACCCAGACTTATTATTTCCTTGGGTTATAATTCTACTAAATTGGCAAAACCTAAAAGAAAGCCTTTGCGGGATGTGAGCACAATTATTTTTTGAGATTTTCATATTTAATTCGGGTTTTTATGATACAATCGGGACGAAATGGATCAGGTTGAAGAAGTAAAACAAAAAGTTGATATAGTTTCGATAATTAACGAATACGTGCCTCTAAAAAAAGCAGGTAGAAATTTCAAGGCCAATTGCCCATTCCATCAGGAAAAAACTCCTTCTTTCATGGTTTCTCCGGAACTTCAGATTTATAAATGTTTTGGTTGTGGTGAGAGCGGTGATGTTTTTACTTTTTTGGAAAAACAAGAAGGAATGGATTTTGCAGAAGCCCTAAGGTTTTTGGCAGAAAAAGTAGGAGTCAAACTTAAATCTTTTCAACCGGGAGTCCAAACGGAAAAAGAAAAGCTTTATAACATTAATCTTGATACTAATAATTTTTACCAATATTTTCTTTTGAATCATCAAGTTGGTAAAAGAGCCTTGGAATACCTTAAAAAGGATAGATCTTTAAAAGACGAAACTATTAAAACCTTTAAAATTGGATTTTCTCCAAATGTAGCCGGCGTCTTAAAGAAATTTTTAGTCGATAAAAAGAAATTTTTTCCAAAAGACGTTGAAAGGGCAGGAACAGTATATTTTAAGGGAAACGATATTGTAGATAGATTCAGGGGTAGGGTAACCTTTCCTTTATATGACCATAGGGGCAATATTGTCGGTTTTTCCGGAAGGATTCTTCCTTGGGAAGGAAAAGAAATGGCCAAATACATTAATTCTCCGGAAACCCCCGTATATCATAAATCAAGTATTCTATTCGGATTAAATTTTACAAAAGAAGAAATTAAAAAAGCGGGGTATGCAATTATTACCGAAGGGGAACTGGATATGATTTCTCCGTATCAAGCCGGATATAAAAATGTTATTGCCATTAAGGGAAGTGCTCTAACCGAAGAACAGGTAAGGCTTTTATCCAGGTTTACAAAAAGAATTGTATTGGCACTTGATTCAGATATTGCAGGAGATATGGCTGCAAGACGTGGAATAGTCATTGCCCAAAAACAAGGATTGGAAATATCGGTTGCCAGATTTGGAGAATATAAAGATCCGGATGATGCAATTAGGGCAGATCCAAAATATTTTGAAAAATGTATTAACGAAGCGGTTGGTGTTTGGGACTTTTTAATAGATTCAATTTTTTCTAAATATAATGTTGACTCTGGTGAAGGAAAACAAAAGATCAGTGGTGAAATTGTCCCAATTTTAGCTTCAATTCCGGATAAAATTGTTCAGGCACATTATATTGAAATAGTTTCGCATAAACTTTCTGTCCCCTCAGAAGCCGTTTATGGAGAAATAAGTGAAACAAAAAATGAAGAAACTAAAGAAGTTGAAAAGATTGTCTCTCTTCCCAAAAAAGAAGAAAAAACAAGAAGGCAGTTAGTTGAAGAAAGGCTACTAAGTTTAGCCTTTCAGGGAAACCCTGAAATACTATTAAACAAAAGAGTTTTAAGTCTAATCCAAACTCCGCTTCCAAAAAGAATTTTAGAAGAATATGAAGTTTTCTTCCAAAAAGAAAAGAAATTTTCGTCAACGAAATTTACTGAAAAATTACCTAAAGAGCTTTTGGATGGATATGCAGATATGATTTTGAAAGATTTGGAAGGTATAACAGAAGACCCGGCTCTTTTGGAAAAAGAAATGGGACTTGTCTTAAAAGAACTTTCGATAATAAGTATCAGGCATAAACTTGAAGAATTGGGTGTAAAAATAAGAGAACTTGAAGAAAAAAAAGAGTTTGATAAACTAGTAAAGTTTCAAGAAAAATTTAGGGAGCTTGCAGGAAAACTTTCTAAGTATGAAGAAGACCCAAGTCGAGGTATAATTCTTCAAGAGATATAAAAAAATAATGATTCGAAAACCAGTCCAGGAACTAATTAGAAAAGGAAGAGATCAGGGTTTTTTAACTCAGGAGGATATATTGGAAGTTTTTTCCGATGCCGAAACCAGAGTTGATGAACTTGATGACTTTTACGATAAACTTCTCTCTGAGGGAGTAGATGTTTTTGAATCGGTTACTCCGGATGAAATTGAAACTGACCAAAAAGCCCAAGAAAAATTAGATCGCGAAATTGAGATTCTTTCTAAACTTGAAGGAATCGAGAGTACGGATCCTGTTAGGCAATATTTAAGAGAAATTGGAAAAGTTCCGCTTTTGGATGCCGAAGAAGAAATAGAGCTTGCAAAAAGATACGAAAAAGCCGAAAGGAAAGCAAAAGACAAATTAACGGAAAGCAATTTGAGATTGGTTGTTTCCATTGCCAAAAAATATATCGGAAGAGGACTTTCCTTACTTGATTTAATACAGGAGGGAAATCAAGGGCTTATTAGGGCCGTAGAAAAATATGATTGGAGAAGAGGATTTAAGTTTTCAACCTATGCTACCTGGTGGATCAGACAAGCAATAACAAGGGCAATTGCTGATCAGGCAAGAACAATAAGAATTCCTGTTCATATGGTCGAAACCATTAATAAGCTTTATAGAACTTCAAGAAGATTGATGCAGGAATTAGGGCGTGAACCTACTCCTGAAGAAATCGGGGAAGAATTAGATATTGATGCAGAAAGAGTAAGAGAAATATTTAAAATTGCCCAAGAGGTTACATCACTTGAGGCACCGGTCGGAGAAGATAAGGAAAGTTTTTTGGGAGATTTTATTCCTGATGAAAGCCAACTTTCACCGGTAGATCAGGCATCAAAACAACTTTTGAAAAATCATTTGGATGAAGTACTGGCAACCTTGTCTGATAGGGAAGCAAAGGTATTAAAGTTAAGATTTGGACTTGAGGGAAATAAACAAATGACTCTTGAAGAAGTAGGAAAAGTATTTGGAGTAACAAGAGAAAGAATAAGACAAATTGAAGCCAAAGCCCTAAGAAAACTTAAACACCCATCAAGAAGGAAAAAACTTCAAGATTATTTGGATTAATTATTCTTTGCAACAATCCAAAGCTTTTTGAAAGATATCTCCGATCTTTGAAAATACAGAAGTATTTGTTATTTTGTTATCTTTGTCATTAATAAGGTTCATATCAGAATCTTTTTGAACTTCTTTGATGTTTACTGCTTTTAAGTTTATTCCCCAAAACATTGAATAGAGTTTATAGGCTTTGTCGTATAAATCTTTAGCTTTCTCCTTATTTCCTTTTTTAAATTCTTTTGTTCCAACCTCCAAAAGTCTCATTGAGGAAGCAAGCAAGTGTTTTGAGATACACCAAACTTCACCCTCGTAATCCTTAATAATATCTCTCATAAGTTCGGTTCTTATAAGTCTTACTTCGTTCATAAGATCCATGTATTTATCTTTTTTTGTTTTGTTGAAGGTAAAGAAAAGATGTTCTTCGATTGAGATTAAGTTCATTATTCCGATAGAGAGATCTTCACCGGAGGACAAATCGATTTTATTTTCCTGGCTTACTTTTTTAACCTTTTTTAGTAGTTCCTCTACCTTTTTATCGTTCATCTGGTTATAAAGTAGAATATTAAGCTTACAATTGCAAGTAGAGAGACCGGAATTATCACTTTTTGATAGTCAACTAGTTGTTTCCCGTAAGCTTTTCTAATCTTTTTATCTATTAAAATTGATCCTAAAAAGATTAAAGTTCCCACCAAAGAACCAAAAAGTAATTTATCTATTCCTATGATCTTGTTATCGGGATGTCCCGTGATATTTGCCATATCTAAAGGCAAGAATATCAAGAGTACTGAAAATAAATATACGGAAAAATCCAAGTATATTTTTTCAGTTTTTTTGAATAATTCCTTTTTATGAAGCCATATTGAGGTCATTAAAGAAAGAGAAGTTATAAATCCTCCAACCCATACGCCTGTTGCCAAATCATCGATCCCCAAAAATCTGGATAGACCAAGTCCTGCTCCAACTGCAATTGTACAAACCGGGCATACAGCGTAACTTACTTTAGTTGAAATACTTAACAAAAAAGCAGTTATTAATGAAGTTTGAAATATTTTATTAATTATTTTTTTCATAGTTAAAGAGTTTTAAGGTAACCGATAATCGGTTGGTCTCCCAAGAAACATTTTCCTTCTGGTGTAAAAAGTAGGGGGACTGATCCGATCCATTCGTTTTCAATTTTGCAGTATTTTCCGACACTTACAAGTTTTTGACCCGCCTGCTTATCAATATTTACTTCAAATTTATCAATCTTTATTTGATCTTTCTTTTCCCAGGTACTCATGAATTCCTGAACAACCTTACAGTGTGGACAGCTTTCAAGCCAAAAATACTCCAGATTGGAAGGAAGAGAAACTGTCTCTTCAGGTTTGTTTTTAGAAAAAACAAAAACTCCTCCCATTACAATTAAAAGCGTAATAATACCCATGATAATTGGAAACTTCTTCATAATTTTTAATGTTATATTTATTGTCTTTAGAATACAACTTTGATTTATTGACAATATATAATATAATGAATATGTATTCATAATTCAAGTATGAAAATAAAGGGGGTGATTAAAAATGCCAAGATTTGATGGAACTGGTCCCATGGGAGTGGGTCCAAGAACTGGAAGGGGAATGGGTAGATGTGATTGTCCATGTTGTTTAAGAGGATGTTGTTTCGGAACTTTTACTAAAGTAGATAAAGAAAAGGCCCTAGTAGAATACAAAGAGTTTTTAGAAAAGGAACTTGAGGAAGTTAATAAGGAAATGGCATAAAAGTATTAATCCCGCTTAATTGGTACCTAACGGCGGGATTGATATAATAATAAAAATGACAAGACCCAAACTTCCCAGATGTAATTGTTTTAATCCTGGAGTTAAATATTTTAAACCCCAGGGAGTCCCGCTTTGTTCTCTCGAAGAAGAAGTTCTTCTGCCCGAAGAGGCAAGTGCTTTGAAGCTTTACGATGTAGATAATTTAGATCAAATACAAGCTGCAAAAGAAATGAAAGTATCTCAGCCAACATTTGCTCGGATACTAAAATCAGCAAGAAAGAAAGTTTCTGAATCCATTATTGAAGGAAAAGCTATTAGAATTTTAGAATCTTAAAAGATTTTCTCAAAGAGCTTAAAAGACCCAGCTCCAAGATAGGAAAAACCTAAGAATTTTATTGTTTTACCAAGAAAAGTTGCAATAAAAAATTGCCAGACAGGTAGCTTGAGCATGCCTGAAGCAATGCCTGCAAGATCAAATAATGGGTTTGGAATTACGGCCAAAACAAATATGGTTAAAAGACCGTATTTTTCCATCCATTTTTCAATTTTCTTAAGTTTAAGTTTATCTTTTACAATTTCGCGTCCTCCATATCCAGCAAGGTATCCTGTAAGCTCACCGATGGTTGCTCCGAAAGCAGCTATTATTCCCACTAAAAGAGGATTAAGAATTCCTCCGCCGAGGTAGGCTGCCAAAATCGAAGGAATGGGAAGTATTATTGTAGCGTTTCCGATAATACTTATAATAAATACCCCCAAATACCCAAATGCTCCGATATTTGTTAATTTGTTTCTAAGAAATAGAACCAGAAGAGAAAGGAAAATTGCAGCAATTAAGGCTAATATTTTTTTATATTCAATTATATTTTTGTTTTTTATAGTCACAATTTATTTTATCAGAAACTTTTAAGGTTATTTTTGCTATATTGTATTATTAGTTTGAGAGGGGGTGATTATAATGATCGGATACGTTGGAAATATTGAAAAATCAACAGAAGATAATTCTTTCTTTAGACAAGTTATATATACAGGTAAATTTGCTCAATTAGTAGTAATGTGCCTTAAACCAAATGAAGAAATCGGAATGGAGGTACACAATACAGTTGATCAATTTTTTAGAATTGAAGAAGGTCAAGGAAAGGTTGTCATGAATGGAGAAGAAACCATGTTCGAAGCAGGTTTCGGAATAATAGTTCCTGCAGGAACTGAGCATAATGTTATTAATACTTCTCAAACGGAAGAATTAAAACTTTATACGATTTATAGTCCACCAAATCATCCTGATGGAACTATCCATAAAACAAAAGAAGAAGCGATGGCAGCTGAAGAACACGGACATTAATTTGCCCAAATAAAAACGCTCTATTAAATTGAAAGGTATAAAACCTAACAATAAGGAAGAGCGTATGCAAAACAAATAACGGAGATTACCTAATCAACGAAATAGCAATAATCACTGGTGCAAAAAGTGAACTTACCAGTGACATCACTGTGATTAGAGTATTAAGCGATGGTCCAGCCGTATCCTTGAAAGGATCTCCAACTGTATCGCCGATAACGCTAGCCTTGTGAGCTTCAGATCCAGGTCCTCCGAATTCGCCTGTCTCAATAAATTTCTTTGCGTTATCCCAAAGTCCACCGGCATTCGCCATTAAAAGCGCAAAAATTACGCCGGTAAAGATAGATCCACCCAAAAAGCCTCCTAGAGCATTCATCCCCAAGAATATCCCGACGAGGATAGGGAATGCCACTGCCAGGAAAGCTGGTAGGATCAGCGAGGAGAGGGCTCCCTGTGCGGCTAAACCAACACACTTTTCGTAATCTGGGAGTTCTTTTCCAGCCAAAATCCCCGGTTTCTGCTTCCACTGCTTTCTGATTTCTTCAATCATGGCGAAAGCATTTTTAGTTACTGACAACATTGTCAATGCACTAAAAATTGGAGGTGTGATCGAACCAAGTAGGACTCCCACTATAACCAAAGGGTCTCTCAAACTAATATCAAGACTGATTCCTTTGGTTTCCACAATTTGGGCAAATGCTGCAAAAAGTGCAAGCACTGTTAAAGCTGCTGCACTTATCGAAAAGCCTTTTGTAATGGCCTTTGCAGTATTTCCCGCCGAATCCAACACGTCAGCTGCTTCGATGACTTTATGATCCATTCCTGCCATCTCTGCAATGCCGCGTGCATTGTCTACAATTGGTCCGTAGGCATCGGCTGAAACTATCATGCCGCTAACCGCCAACATTCCAACTGCTGCAACACCAATTCCATAAACACCAGGAATTCCTGATGCTTCACAAGCATGGAAGCTTATTAGTGTTGCAATAGCAACTCCGATAATCGATGGAACTATACTAACTAACCCGTAGGAGTAACCGGTAATTATTGTAATGGCTGCTCCAGAACTGGATACTTTGGCAGTTTCTCGGACAGGCTTATATTTATCAGAAGTAAAATATTCAGTTGTTAAACCGATTACTACTCCCGTTACCAAACCTGTTACTGCAGAAAGCAATAAAGAAACTTGAAATTTTCCAATTCCAGTTAGAACCATTAACATCAAGGAAAATACAACACATGTTACTATTGTTCCTCGATTTAATCCTGTTCCCGGATCTCCATCTTTTCCCACTTTTACTGTAAGCATTCCGATGAGGGAAGCATAAATTCCCAACGAACACAGTATCAGTGGATAAATAACCAATTTTCCAGAACTACCTCCGATTGTTGCACCAAGTAGCATTACTGCCACGGCACTTGCGACATAGGAATCAAAGATATCTGCTCCCATACCGGCAACATCACCTACGTTATCACCAACATTATCGGCAATTACCGCAGGATTTCGGGGATCGTCTTCTGGAATTCCGGCCTCAACCTTTCCAACCAAGTCAGCAGCAATATCCGCTGTTTTGGTATAGATGCCACCACCAGCTTTTGCTAGTAAGGCCAAAGTCGATGCGCCGAAAGAGAAACCCAAAACCAACTCTTGGTTACCTGTTATAAGAAGAATTGTGCTCATTCCTATTACAGCCAACCCAACCATTCCAAGTCCCAACACGCTTCCCGCATAGAATGCCACCCTAAAACCAGCCTTAAGCGATCTTTGAGTAGCCGAAGCACTTCTTACGTTTGCTTCAACTGCTGTAGACATGCCTAAATATCCGGCTAAGGTAGAACATCCTGCACCAAGAATGAATGTTATTACCATTCCTGGTCCAAAAACGAAAGCTATTACTATTCCGATTAACAAAACGACCAATGTTAAGGCTGAATAAAGCTTTTTGAGATATGCACGAGATCCGTTTTTAATCAATAGCGCAATCTTTCTGGCTTTTTCGCTGCCCGCATTTTGGCTTTTAACCCAAAAGAATAGCCAAGAGGCCACTCCCAGGGAAATAAAGCCCGACAGAATTCCCAACATTAACCAGTTCATTTTTTACCTCTTTTTTTGAATTTTTGTTAGTTTTGAAGTTATTGAAATATGATTACTTATTATTTTTCTCCTTTTTCCGTTATTTGAATTTTAAGGTACTAAAAAAGACTTCGCATTTTGAAGTCCGAGTTATTCTAAGGTCCTTAAGGTTAGAAGTCAATTAATATGGGATGTTAGTTAAGAAGATTTTCCATCTCTTTTTCTATGAGAATTGCTCTGTTTTTTGTTTTTCCAAATATCGCATAGGCAAGTTTATTTTGTTTTAGAAGGTTTTCGGATATTATTATCAAACCTTCTTCTCTTCTTTTATCAAAAAGTATTGGTTTTAGAAGATTTATTAATTTTTTGAAACTATATTTTTTATTTAAAAGGTAACTGTTGTTTGAAAGAATATGTGTTCTATAGATAAACTTCTCCCCAAATAACTTTTTGGCAACTTGGTAAACGTGGGTCCCTCCGGTTCTTCTTACATTTGATTCGGTTACATAGATTTTATTGTTTTTTCCGACAACAAAATCTACATCATAGTAACCTCTATAGCCTGATTGTGCATATTTTTCCCCGATATAAAATCCTGTATCTGTGATTTGAGCCTCAACTTTATCTGAAATTACATCTTCATTTATTTCCATTCCTTTAAAAACTCCCTCTTTTGTTACTCTCATTCCACCGAAATACAAAAGATCAACTCTTCCGTTTTTGGTAATTTTAAATTCTACATTCGGGAAACCTCCTCCAACTGAAGAATTTATATTAATAAGGCTTTCAATGATGATCGGGAATTTGTCCCAGTAAGAATCTTTTTTGAGAATTTCCAATATTTTTCTTTCAGTTTTTTTGTAGTTAAAAGGTAAGTCTCCGTTTCTAAAGATTAGAACTCCGTATCCGGAATGGCCTTTGTTTGTTTTAATTACTACACCCTTTTCCTTTATGTATTTTTTTGCTGAAATTTTGGCTGCGTCTTCGATTCCTACGCAAATAAATCCATCTGACATGATTAAATCCGATTCTTCCATACCCGAATGTTCTGCAAGCTGTCTGATACCGGATTTACTCCCAAAGAAGTTTACTGTCCAAGCATCTTCTTCCTCGGGGGATTCAGGAATATATACGGAAATTCCTTTTTTCTTTAATAAATTTACAAGTTCAAGAAATTCTAAAGATGTTGTATAGGGGATTAATGTAATCTTTTTGGATGAATTTGCTATTCTAATAATCTTTTTGATTATTTTTTGATCGTTAATTATATCTTTAGAGATTTCACCTGTATGTTTTTTAGGAACCAGGATCTGAACCTCCTTTTTACCAAAAAGAGATTTGAAGTAATTTAAAAAAGTACTAGATATATTTTTTGGAGTAATTAAAACTATTCTTTGCTCACTCGCAAGTGAGAATAAATCTCTATCTGCCAAAAATGCATTTTCTTCAATTTCAAATTGTTTTGCTTTGGGGTCAGATATGTTTTTTATGAAGGGCCAGACATCTTCTGAAAGATTGGAGATAAAAATAGTTACACCACTATTTTTAAAAATATTATCCGGAGGTTTTTTATTTTTTTCTGACATTTCTATTTTCCAGTTGCAATTTCATCAATCTTCCAAAGACTATTTTCCTTTTTAAGTGTAATCCACCTTATATTTTCTCCATCCATCCAGCCATAATAGGGAATTACCTCATTAGAAGAATCCGGATTCATCTTGATATCGACTATAACTTCGTATTGTTTTTGATTTTCATCCCAAGCTTGAACATCTGATGGATTAATATCAACAACATTGGCAAACTCAATTGCATTAAATTGAACACCATAAGCTTGTTTTGCAGATTCGCTTGAAACTAATTCTTCAGAAAGCATAGATACAGCACCAGTTACTTTATTTTCATCTATAAGTCTAAAAAAGCTTCTTATGGTATCTTCTTCGGATGGTAAAGGAACAGAATTATTTTCTTCACCTGTTTCCTTTTTACATTCTTCATCAGGCTTTGGATTATAGGGATTACCGTGTTTTATCCATTCTCCTTTATCACAAATCCATGTATCTTCATCTCCTCCGATAACAAACCTTAGAACAAAAACAAATGCAAAAACCATTAAAAGTGATACCAATAAAATAATTACTTTATTTTTCATGAAATTAATAATAAGACTTAAAAAAATGAATTGCAAAAATAATTTCCTCTTTACTCATCAATAAGGCATTAATATATTACTTTCCAGTTTCCTGATTTGGTTTTGGCCATGATTGTCAATTTATTTAATTTAATTTCTTCCCCTGTAAGATTTGAGGCAAGACCGATAAGTGTCTGGGAATTGTATTTGAAACTGTAGTCAAGGGAAATATGTGGCAAAAACGGCGGAACTTCGTCGGTGTGATACGGGAAAGTTTCGATTTTAATTAAGTTTTTGGAAAAAGAATTTAAGTTATTATATATTTTTGTAATTTCCGCCTTTGGCTCTAAGGGCAAATATAATATTGTTTCGCCGGGATTTACAAAAAGGTTCGGTTGACCGATCCTAAGAGTAATAATTTTATTTATTAATTTATCCAAATATTCCTTTATGCTTTTTAAGTCTTCCTTTTTATTTACTGAAAAGGGAGGAATTAGAGTTAAATGAAGATTTTTTATTGGCAAACTTTCCCCAAAAGTATTCTCATACGCGGATCTTATTCTGGCTTCAACCATTTCTGGTATTAGGTATACGATTATATAGTTTTGCATATATTAATATGATACATTAAAATTGCAAAAAGCTATGGCAATGCATAATACCAATACAAGCTTCTATGGTCAGCAGACCAATGAAAGAATTTTGTTTGTTGTAAGACCTCACCCCATATCGGTTAACGTCAGAATGGTTTTTTTATATATGATTTCGGCACTTATCCTAATTATTTTCTATACTTTCGGGAAACTAATTGAACCTATTCATGTAACTTTATTTATCGCAGGAGTTGTCATTGCTGCATTTACTTCATTTGTGGGCACTTATATTCTTAGGAATTCACACGAAAGAAACATTACTTATATTACTGATAGAAGAATAATCAGATTTGAACCAACTACACTTTTTGCTACAAATATAAGAACACTAAGTTGGGATGAAGTCGTAAAGGTTAAAACCTATGTTCCAAATATGATTTGGAAACAGTTGGCAATTGGGAATATCTCCATTCATGCCAGAAGTACAACAAGTGTGGTGAGCGAATCTGAGCCTGTTTTATCGGTTGATGATATAGAAATAAGGGATGTTTATTACTATAGAGACTTGTGCAATTATATTGATAAGATTCTTTATACCTATAAGCAGAAGCCGGCTGAAATGAATGAAATAAGGCCCTTTATATTAAAGCCAAAAGGGGAAAGGTATTAATATTATTCTCTTTCTCTTCTAGTTACTTGGGTAAATTCCGCATCAATTGCCCTACGAGTCTTTTCGGTTTTATGCTTCATTAGGTTGGGATGAATTCCCTCGGGATGCGGATTGTTAGTATTCGATCCGGGAAGTGCAGGATTTTTAGCCATTTCTTGCCAAACTCTTCCCCCTCCATTTTCGGAGACAATGTCTAATTCAAGTTCTTGGTATTTTGGATCCATTGGCATGGGGGTGAATTATATTTGAAAATTTTAAATAGGTCTAGGCTTTTTTAGGGAAGAGTTCTCCCGAGTCTTTTTTTATTTTATCCCCAACTTTGAACTTATCACACATTTCTTTTGAAAGGCCTATGTTTCTGATGGTTCCGTCTTCCATTTTAACTTTCAAAAAATAAAAATGTTCTATTCTTTTGGAGTCGTCATCTTCTTTTGTATTATGTCCTTTTTCTAACACCTCTCCTGCCCAAGAAGATTTTTTTGCATTGGAAGTTAATTTAAGAACTAGGATTAAAAAGGGAATTGTGATAATTCCGAAAATAATAAAGAAAAATATTCTAACTGCACCCATATTTAGAAAAATTATACATAATCTGATTTAATTTACAAATGATTGTTAGAAAAAATAATTTAATTTAAAATAAATTATGTTTCTAAAACTAATTTTGTGGTTTGCGAATGTTAAATTGGCATCATTAAAGCCTGCCGATTGTTTTCCGAGTCATTGTTTTTGCGAAAATATTGGATCTGGCATTGTCAGACAACCAATTGATGCTTATTCAAACACAATATATTTATTAGTCGGAATATTTATTATTTTTCATTTGATTTTACTTTCTAAAAAACGTCTCAGTTATTCGAAAATTACAAATCTTCCAAGAAAAATACTTTTCGTAATGGCATTTGCATCAATTGCTCTTGGTTTGGGTTCTTTTTTATATCATGCAAAGTTTAATTTTTTAGGAGAGCAACTGGACGATGACAGTATGTATTTGGTTGGTTCCTTTCTGCTACTTAGTAGTTTTTCTCACCTTAAAAGATTTTCGATTAATAGATTTTTGTTTTCTTATGTTTTTCTAAACCTGTTTCTTGAGATTCTTATATTAATTCATCCCCTTGTCAGGGGATTAATGTTCGGCCTTCTAATAGTTTCCATGCTTATTTTGGAAAATAAAAATCACAAAATAAATAAAAACAATAAATTAAATAGGAATCTAGTTATTGGAATTTTTCTATTTGCTTTGGGATATGCTATTTGGATACTGGATTATACAAAGATCCTTTGTTTTCCGTACTCGATCTTTCAAGGACATGCAATTTGGCATTTATTAACAGGTTTGGCAATTTATTTTATGTATCTATACCAGGATTCGGAATATATTAATTAAGAAAAATTTACTATTGATTTTGTTCAATCCTAGAAAATACTAATTTTCATAAACACATTATCTGTTTTCCAGTTCGAATTCATTAACTTCTTCTGCTGTGGGAGTTCTATAGTTGATAACTTTTCCGGCTAAGAAGCTTTGATTTTTGTAGATAAAAGTTTTGTATGTAACCTCAATTAAAACGTCACTTTTATCTGACCTTTGTGTGATGATTGTGTAGTTTTCTTCGTTTTCAGTAATGCGCTTTAAAAAATTTTTTAAATATTGCTCTTTACTTAAATGTGAAGATGGTGCTAATTCAAAATTCTTTTTTGCAAGTAATTCTCTCTGACTATAGCCAAAAATATCGGTAAGCTTATCGCTTGTCCATTCAATATGCATGTCTTCAAGATGAATTACATAATCTGTTCCCGGTAAAGTTATTTCAGCTTCTTTTACTAAATCCTTATTAAATACGATATTTCCTATACGGATGGGTACAAGATGAATGTGAAGATAATCATTTTTAATAACAAAAAAATATCCAATGAGTGTTATAACAAAAACGTAAACTAATATTATTAAATAATTTGAATTTTTAGGTTCAGGATTCATTTTATAAACAACACTTAAATATAAGCTAATATTTAATAAACGGTCAATTACCAATGTTTATTAAAATTGCAATTTTTTATGTAGTTTTAGTATTTTTGAGGAGTTATCTACTACTATTTCTTTTTTAAAAAAAGACTTACTAAAAAAGAAGTAAACGCAGAAGCCGCAGCTGCAACAATTATTGTTGTTGTTTGTTTGCAACTACAAGATGTTATTGGGGCATATGTTTCCTGAACCGGTTTTAAAGTTGCGATTTCTTTAACTGAAGGTTCTTCTTTTATTGTTTTTTCATCATTTTCATACAAACGAATTGCTCCGGTGCCACCAGGTTTAAGACATTGTCTACTGTTTTCTATCTCGGTTGTATATTTTCCCTTAGGAAGAAGTTTATTAAGGGAAAAGTCAGCATTACACCATTGTTGTTGGTAAGGATCACAATTGCCACGGGTTGCAGTAAACTCAGCAAAAGGTTGACCGTCTTTATATACCTTTACAGGTAGAGTTGTTTCTCCTTGATTCCAGTTATACCAGACTTGAAAAGTGGTTACTTGGACGTCTTTGACAAGTTCCCATTCTGACTTATTGGTTAATTGGCAAGCACCGAGATACTTATCAGTAGAATCAAAAACTAAAGTATCGGCAGCATAAACAAAATGGGGAAGGGAAAAGAAAAATAAAACAAAAGGAAGGAAAATAAATTTTTTCATCTGGTTGCTATTCTAGATTGTTATTTTTAATTTTTCAAGTAAAGTTTTTATGGGTAAGATTTACTAAATCAACGGATTGTATTTGTGGATTATGCTAGGACTTGTTTGCAGACAAAGACACTTTTCTTGTGTTCACTTAACCGCTTGCTTAGATATTACCTTTTGCAATTTTTGCATGCAAGGCATATGGGGTCGATATCGCAAGAGCTGTTACCATCTGGTATTTGGTTTACTTCAACTCCTTTACGACGGAAATAAATAATTGTTCCTATGGCTCTAATAAGACCAGGCGTCTTTTTATAGGGGGCTTCACCTTTTTCTAAACAATTATTCCATTTGTCGATTAATTGATTGGCAACATCTGCAGGATTGCCTTCATATGATGCCCACACATATGAATAACGACTGTGATGTTCTTTGTAACTTGTCACGACAATGAGTGAATGGTACCACAACAGAAAATTAAATAGAAGCTAGCTTGTATGTGTACTATATGAGGAGCCTATTCGTTTTTTAGTAATTTCTCTGCAAGTGCAACTGCTGTAATGCTGGTTGAATCAGTGATTTCTTGTTTTCTAACCATTGTATAAAACTCATCAATTGTTACCTTCTTAACAGTTATATCTTCAGTTTTGTCTGGATGGGGCATTCCTTTTTTTAGGTTTCTGGCTAAAAATAGAAAAACTTTGTCATTTGATGAACCCATAAGGGTATGGACCATTGTTAAACTATCCCATTTTTTAGCAGTAATTCCCGTTTCTTCCTTCAGTTCTTTTTGGGCAACTTCGACTGGAGCTGTTTTGTCATCAAATGATTGAAGGGCACCTTTAGGAATTTCCCATGAATAAACATTAGGAGCATACCTATATTGACCTACAATGATAATTTTATTTTCAGAGGTTAAGGCCACAACACCAATTCCTCCTTTTAACTCAACAACACTATAATTACTCTTTTGGTTATTAGGTCCTAAAATGCTATCTAATTTTAGCCTAATCCAAGGGTCTTCATATACTAATTTTGAATTTAGTGTTTCCCACTTTTTTGTAGTTTTCATACTTGAAGTATATCAAAAGAAAAAACTGTCCATCCAATGGTGAGGATGTTTCGTACTTGTGGACTATATGAGGACTTATTACTCTAAAATAGTTAGTAGGTGTTTTTCTCCTTTTTATGCCATTCTTTGAAAAAATTCTTGGTTTTCTTCTGACACACAACTAATTCGGCAAGTAGAATGACATAGTTGTTTAATTAAGTCTTGATAAATACAAGGTATATTTTTTGCAGCATCTTCAACTAAACAGTTTTCAGCTGAACAAGGAGTATTTCCAGCCATTTTAAAACAAGGTGTTGTTTCAGAGAGGTATGATTGCCAACAAGTCTTTTTTTCAGTCATTGAGGCTATTATATCAGAAGTTCTAACCGTCCGTTTGAGGGTGAGGCTGGCTCGCACTTCTGGATTATATGAGGAACCTATTTTTGTAGTTGTTTTATATTTGTTTATAAAATTCTTTTGTTAAATCACGTATGTTTTTAGCTGCTTCTATATATATTTGATTCATAATGCGCATTTTATTTGAAGGTATAAAATGACGTATAAGTTTACTTAGTTTTGAACTAGGTAATGGGTCATCCTCTGCCATATACTTTACGGCAGCATCAATATATCTTTCATGATATTGATAAATTTGTGCTGTCGTTTTATTTAAAAACTGTTTTGCATCAAACCGTGAATGAGAGGGAAGTTGAGAAATAATTTTACTAAATTCAGAATAATGAAGGTACGCTTGTTGGGCATTTCCATCAACGAGTTGTGATATTTTTTTACGAGCTGCATTTTCTATTACGGGGTTAATATCTTTGTGTTTATATTCTTCAGTAAATACTTCAAAGTAGTGTTGTTTTACAGACATTAAGGGGTCTCTTGTTTCTTGATCAAATTGAGGGGTTGTGATGGGATTATTACCAAGTACACATCTTTGAATAACATATCTTTGTATCCAATTCTGTTGGGCTGAAATCAATTCTTCTCGTTCAACCATTGCCGAAATTATATCAAAATGGGAAGAATAAATATATTAAAAGGCATCAGCTCGCACTGGTGGAATGTATCAGGAACTACCTATTCCTAAATTATTCAGCTCAGTTTTTAATTGCTCAACATTCTTGAACAAGATGCCTTTAATGCCTATTGAGTTGGCAACATCCAAGAATTTTTGAATATCGTCTATGAATATGCATTCTTCGGGTTTAAGTTTATTTCTCTCTAAGGTTAATTTGAATATTTCAGGAGTATCTTTAGAAAGATGGACTTCATTTGAATTGATAACATCATCAAAGTTGTCAAATAATCCCCTTTTCTTATTTATCCGAGCATGAACTTCCATTGTATTTGAAACCAAAATTACTTTATATTTTCTCCTTAAATTGTTAATCAGAGAAATTAGTTCTTTATTAATTTCCGTTATCTTTTCGTAATCAGTTGCCCATAAGTTGGGTGGAACTTTTTTAATATCAAAATTCTCTGATTTGGAAATTCTCTCCCAATACTCTTGCTCTGTTATTTTTCCTGTACATAATGGTCCTATAAATTCATTAATTTTTTTCCAAAATTCTTTTCTATTTTTAGGTTTAAATATTTTGGCTAACTTATCAAGCTGCGAACCAGCACTAATAACAACTCCACCGGCGTCAAAAAGAATTGCTTTAATCATGAGTAAAGTATATCAGAAGAATTATTTGAAGCTGGCTCGCACTGGTGGCAAGTTTAACTTGCCTATTACCCAGCTTAGCTGGGTGGAAGGTGTGAGGAAGTGGTTTTGCTAATTTTTCCCAAAATATTAATTTATTTGTATAATATAACATTAAAAAAATATGTATGGGTAAAGAACAAATTATCATTTCTAAACACCACGCAGATGGTATAAAAAAACAAGCTGATGATATAGAAAAGTACGGCTTAGAAACATATATTCAATTGGGTTTAATATTAAGTTTGTCCAGATTGACATTTCCCAATAGCACTGAACTTTTATACCCACACCTTTCATCACTATCAGAAATGAGGAAATTTGCTGAATTACTTATTGTTGCCCATAAAGCTGTTCTGACAAACAACTACACGGAAGTTTCAGATTACAACCCTGATACTGGAACACAAAACTTTGATTACATCTGTCAAGGATGTTGTTATGTTCCAGGACCAAAAGAACCACAATTATGTAAACTGGTTAAAAAACTTCAACAAGAAAATTGTGATGTTTTGTAAATTATATCAATAAGGAATAAATATATCAAAGGGTATCAGCTCCTCGGGTAGGATTCGAACCTACGACCTTGTTCTTACAGTAAACCCCTTGTTACCAAAAGGACTGGACTATCTTATTCTCCCTTTTTGGGAGATCAGGTATATAGTCTCTACACGTTTACATACAAAAGTATGATTTAGCTCGGGATTAACCAATTTGGTTTTCCCCGAATTAGCCTGATTTTTCGATTTGGATTACTCCAAAAAGCTGCGATTAGCCACAGGAACCCGCTCTACCGCTGAGCTACCGAGGAATATTAATGAACGATAGGATTATAACATTTTGTAATACCGTGGATCCAGCCTAGAATTTTTCTTTGAGACTTCGCATCAGAGATCCTAATAGAAAAAACTCCATAGTTGTGAATATTTTTTCTTATTTTATTACTTTCCGTCTTATTTTTTGAAATATAAGTTTTATTAAATTGATTTAAAGGGATTTTTGTTAGATCAGACCAATATTTTTCTGCCAGTCTACTATCAAGATTATCATGAATCCATACTGCACCTCTAAATTTTTCAGATTTGATATGTAAAAATTCTTTAAACCATTCGACCATGAATTTAATCAGTTTTGGATCACTGTTTGAAAACCCTATACATTTATCTGTTTTGTATCCCTCTGCAACATATAAAGAAGTGCCTATTAAAAACCTGTCCCGTTTATCTAATTTTCCAACATCTTTGTCACCAGAAATCTCTAAATTTTTGATTTCTTGAATTCTTTTTTGTTGTTGCAGTTTTGCTCCTTTAATTCTTCCTTTCTCAGATCCTGAAAGTTTTTTTTGAAGTAACCTTTGTAGTTGTTGGGGAGAGAGGACAATGTCTCTACACCATCTGCTTAAAGTGTCTTTTGATACTGAAACCTCTTTTTTAATTTCGCTATAAGAAAATCCTTTTTTTCTTAATTCTATTGCCAATCTTTTCTCTTCTAATTTTCCAAAATAACCCATTATTTTATTTTAAACAAATCGTACTAAGAAGTAAATACATTATCTGGACTCTACCTTTGTTCGTTATTTATATTCTTTCTGATAAAAGTGATTTTTTGGAGCTAATGTATATTGCAAGTATTTTTATTATTTCAAAAACAACAAAAGTAAGGGGAAGCAATACTATGGTACTGATTAGTTGATATTTTAGAAAAGGAAGCCCATTTATATAACAACTGATAAGCCCAAAGAGTGTTTTGGGATACATTCCCCAAGAATCCAATAGCCAAACTCCAAAGTTAGTCCAAAAGTAGAAAAATAGGTTTGAGGATATTCCCAAACCAGTTCCTAAAACAAATTTATTAAGTTTAACCTTTTTAAAAATATCTGAAGCAAGTAAAGCTGGGATTAAAAACCCGGACCAGGTAAAGATAAAAATATTGGTATTTCCAATAACCCGATCACTTATAAGAAGGATAAGAAAGGTTAGAAGGAAAGATTTTTGTTTACCCAAATAGAAAGCTGAAAGAATTAAAGCTGTTGTAACAAATTCAAAATTTGGTCCCAAATCAAAAACTGTTCTTTCTAAAACTGCCAGTACTAAAAGAATTGGGAAAATTAACTTTTTCATATTTAAAATTCAGGTTTAATATATTTCCATTCAACCAAATCTCCGGGTTGAACCTTGTATTTATCAGATGCTTCTGTAGCTGATTTTCCGTTAATAAAAAATATCCAGGATTTTTCTGCTGTATTTTTCTTTCCGTCAATCTCTTCAATAAATACACCAAAATCATATTGTTTTACTTTTATTTCAATATTATTTTTCTCTGCAATCTTCTTTAAAAGATCATAAGCAGTTAGATCTTTATAGTTTTCCTCAGAATAACTGATTTTATTTTCGTTACCGAAGTCTATGGTTGTTTTTACACTTGTAATACTGGATTGAACTTTGAGATTGTTTGTATTCGGATTTACTTTATTAAAGTAATAACCAACTCCGGAAATAAAAAGTATCGTGAATATTAAGTAGGGAAGTAGTTTTTTCATTATTTTTGCTCGAAATATTTTTTGGTTGTTAGTTTTCCGACTGTTACGGTTGCGGCACAGTTTGAGATTTTCACTCAATTCCTTAAACACAACTCTAGATAAAATAAAAATATACTTCAACAACAACTCCGTCAAGTGTTAAAATAAATGTTAAAGTTTGGGGGTGAAGAAAATGAAGAAAAAAGATTTAAAACAAGTCTCAAATTATTTAATGGCACTTGCCATAATGTCTATTTTATTAGCAGGAGTTGGATATATTGGTTTTGATATTTGGTTAGCATCAACACAGTGGTTATTGGTAGCAGTAGTATTGGCACTTTTCGGAGTCTATTTTAAGTTATCTTAACAGGCATGATTTGTGCCTTGCGGATATTTTGCGGAATATATGCGGAAAATACTCTTTAGTATATTATTAATTTCATTATTTTTTGCCTTTAGTCTTCCCGTAAATGCAGAAATTGTTACTTTAAATGAAAATGGAGAGGTAACAATAAACGTTTTATCGTATGAGGATTCTTTGGGTGTACCCAAAAAAGAATCTTTGGAAATTAAAGATGTACTAAATAGTACTGAAGGAAGGGATCAAATACTTCTGGCAAAAGAAAATGATGAATACAAATTAAACATCGTTTCAAGTGGAGGAGAGAAAGAACTAAATGTAACTAATATAAGTGGTGATTTAATTGAGATTAAAGAAAGACCGTCTGTAAAAAATCTCAAAATCGGATTAATCGATGGAAGCTTCTATTTGGAAGAAGGTGGAATTTTAGCAAAAACAGTATTTCCCATAAATGTTGATTCCAAAAATGCAGAAATTTCAGTAAAGACAGAATCCGGAGTGCATTACATTGCGGTTTCTCCGGTTGATGCTTATCAATATTGCTTAAGAGCAAGAAATATTACCAAATTAAGAAACGAAGATATTGTGATTACCGAAAGAAAATTGGGTGAAGTTAGTTATGAGATCCCGGGAGAAAAAACTCTTAACTTATTTGGACTAATGAATTATGATATCCCGGTTAAAGTATCGGTATCCACATTAACAGGAGAAATAACAAATTTGGAAACAGAGATGTGGATGAAGGTTCTAAATTTTTTCTTTGGTTAATATGAGCAGAGATTTATTAAATATTTTAGGTTTATCTTTTATTGGAAGTATTGCGGGTTTAGTGGGTGGGGTATTTTTTCTTCTTAATAAAAAGCTTGCCAGAATTCTTGGCAAATATGCCGTTCCTTTTGCTGCAGGAGTGCTTTTAAGCGTTGCACTTTTAGATTTAATACCGGAATCGGTAGCAGAATTGGGAGAAAACGGCTATTTGGTTACTTTATTAGCATTTATATTTTCCTTCTTGTTAGAAGAAACATTGGTTCACCTTCATCACCATGAAGATCGTGAACATACAATCGAACATCATTCTTCAACGACTTTGGTTATTATCGGAGACACAATCCACAATTTTATAGACGGAGTGACAATCGGAGCAGCCTATTTAACAAATCCTTCTTTTGGTTTGGTTATTTCTTTAGCTACATTTTTGCATGAAACTCCTCATGAGATCGGGGACTTTGGGATATTAATGTCCAAGGGTTGGGGAAGATGGAGAACTTTTAGAGCTAATTTTCTTTCAGCTTTGGCAACCTTTCCTGGTGCACTTTTTATATATTTTTTTGCGGGGGACTCGCATAAACTAGTCGGAACACTTCTCGGAATTTCAGCCGGAATGCTTCTTTATTTGGGTGCAAGCGATTTTGTTCCAGAAATAGGAGAAGAAAAAACAGGTATAAAAGCTTGGAAAAAGTTCTCACTATTTATATTTGGATCTTTGATAATGTTTCTAATGACCAAGTATTCAATTGAACATTAAGGTAAAATAAATTAAATGCAAATAACAGTTTTTTCAACCGGAGGGTGTCCTTACTGCTTGATGCTTAAGGATTATCTAAATTCCAAGTCTGTCCAGTTTACAGAAAGGTTGATTGATCAGGATGAAAATGCCAGAAAAGAAATGCTTTTGGTTTCAAACGGTTTTATGGGTGTTCCATTTACTGTTATTACAAAGGATGATGCTTCAAAGGAAACAATTATTGGGTTTGATAAGGGAAAAATTGATCAAGTGCTACAAATTGCTTAAAAAATGATTTTTTTAAATTTCAAAACATATCAGGAATCAAGTGGGTCGAAAGCTTTATCTTTAGTTTCAATTATTGAGGACGTTGCTCTTTCTACCCAAATAAAAATTATTCCGGTTGTACAGGTAATAGATCTTAAAGAAATTTCTGCTTCGACAAAGCTCGAAGTATGGGTACAAAAAATAGATCCGGTTTCTTACGGAGCAAATACTGGATCAGTTTTACCGGAGGAGGTTGTGGGTTCTGGGGCCAGAGGAACTTTTCTTAATCATTCGGAAAATAAAATATCGGATCTTAATTTACTTTCCGAAACAGTTAAAAAAGCTAAAGAGGTAGATTTAAAAACTTTAGTATTTTGTTCTTCACTTGAGGAACTTGAAAAAAACAAATCTTTAAATCCTGATTTTCTTGCATATGAGCCACCAGAACTTATTGGAGGTACAATTTCTGTTGCATCCGCACAGCCTGAAATTATTGCTAGGGCTGCAACCGTCGCAAAGGATGCTGGAGTTCCTTTGATTATTGGAGCCGGAATTAATTCAAGAGAAGACGTTAAAAAGTGTTTGGAACTTGGTGCGGTTGGAGTTGCTCTTTCATCTGCCGTTATCAAATCTCCAAATCCAAGAGGAATATTGATGGATTTAACTGAAGGATTTAAATAAAATAATAAGAAACTAATAAAAATGAAAATTTATTTAGGTGGAGACCATAGAGGATTTGAATTAAAAGAGAAAATTGCCAGATGGCTTTTTGAATGGAAATATGATTTTCTTGATTTGGGTGCTGAGAAACTTGATATTAACGATGACTATACAAAATATGCATCATTAGTTGCTTCCATGGTTTCAAAAGATAAAGGCTCAAGAGGAATTCTTCTTTGCGGAAGTGGAGTAGGTGCGGATATCACTGCCAATAAGTTTGATGGAGTGAAGGCATCGATTGGGAAAAGCTCAGAACAGGTAAAAGCCGGAAGAAATGATGATGATATGAATATTTTGGTAATTGCAGCAGATTTTACAAAACCCGAGGATACCAAAGAAATGGTAAAAGTATTTTTAGAAACCAAATTTGGCGGGGAGGCCAGATTTAAAAGAAGACTAAGTGATATTTCCAAAATTGAAGCTAATAATTAAATATGAACCTGCCTTTTTTAACCCAGGCCGAAATTCAAGGTAAAAAAGTTCTTTTAAGAGCAGACCTTGACGTTGATTTGGAAAAAAATAAAGGTGAAGTAATTAGACTTAAGGCATTAATCCCAACTCTGGAATTTCTTAAAAAATCAAACTGTAAAACTATAATTATTGCCCACAAAGATAGACCGGAAAATCCGGATCCTAAATATAGCTTAAAAGAAATCTGTTTAAGTCTTTCTAAGATGTTGGGATCGGAAATCGAATTTATTGATCAAATCGTTTCAGAAGATGTTAAAAACAAAGTAAATTCTCTTAAGGAGGGAGAGTTTCTAATGCTTGAGAATTTAAGATTTGATAAAGGGGAAGAAGAAAACAATGAATCCTTTGCAAAAAGTTTGAGTGAATATGCCGAGGTTTATGTAAACGAAGCTTTCGGTTCTTCCCATAGGGAACATGCTTCAATTGTGGGAATTCCAAAATTTATCCCCGGTTTTTTGGGATTAAGATTTGAAAAAGAAATCGAAAATCTTTCAAAAGTGTTTGTTAATCCGGAAAGACCGGTGATTGCAATTGTCAGTGGAGTTAAGGAGGATAAAGTTTCTTATTCAAAAAAGCTTGCCGATATTGTTGATAAGGTATTGGTCGGAGGAAGACTCCCTGAATATATGGAAAATGAAAAAAGCGTAAGAGAATTTAAAGATAATGAAAAAATGGTTATTGCAAACTCAATTTTTGATAAAGAAGATATAACAATCCATTCGATAGAAAAATTCAAAGCAGAAATTAAAAAAGCAAAAACTATTGTTTTGGCAGGAGCAATCGGAAAATATGAAGACGAAGGTCATAGACAGGGGACAAAAGAAGTTTTTAATGAGGTTGCAAATTCGAGTGCCTTCAAAATTGTAGGAGGAGGAGACAGTTTGGTTGCCATAGAAATGTTTAATATTACTGATAAATTTAATTGGGTCTCAGTCGGGGGAGGGGCAATGCTTGAATATTTAGTTAAAGGATCTTTACCTGGAATAGATGCATTGTTACACTGATTTAATATGATAAAAGTCGGAATAAACGGTTTCGGAAGAATCGGAAGAATTGCTTTTAGAATCGGAGTATTAAAGCATTTGGATACATTATCCTTTGCTACAATTAATACTTCCGGAAGTATGGATGTGGCCGGTTGGGCACATCTGGTTAATTACGATACTGCATATAGAAAATTTGAATACGAAGTAAAATACCAGGAAGTTAATAAGCCGGATAAAGTTACAGATGATGATCCATTGCTCGGATATTTATTGATCTCCGAAAAAAATGTAAAGGTAGCTATACTTGCCCAGAAAGATCCTGCAAAAATTCCATGGAGCAGGTACGGAGTTGATTTGGTAATTGAATCTACAGGAAAATTTGTAACAGAAGAAGATGCTAAAAAACATGGGGTTGGCGGAGCAAAGGGAGTAGTTTTGTCAGCTCCGGCAAAAGAAGGAAACGTTGGAACTTATATTTTATCCGTAAAAGAATTCAAAAAAGAAAATCCCAATAAAGTTGATGTAATTTCAAACTCATCCTGCACAACAAATTGTGTTGCTCCAATAATGTCAGTAATCGAAGCCAACTTCGGAATCGAAAAGGCTGCCATGACAACAGTACATGCTTATACCGATGATCAAAACTTACAGGATAATTCTCACAAAGACCTAAGGCGTGCCAGAAACGCATCTCAAAATATTATTCCAACTTCAACAGGTGCTGCAATCTCTACAACAGAAACAATACCTTCACTCAAGAGTAAGTTTGATGGAACTGCCTTAAGGGTTCCTGTTATAACAGGATCTATTACTGATTTTACAATCATAACTAAAAAAGATACCTCATTGGATGAAGTTAATAATGCATTAGAAAAAGCTTCAAAAAATCCAATATACAAAGGAATATTAGCAGTAACCAAAGAGGATATTGTTTCGTCTGATGTTATTGGCAGAAGTGAATCGGCAATTGTTGATTTGGGACTGACACAGGTAATAGATAATAATTTAGTTAAGATCTTTGCTTGGTACGATAACGAATGGGGGTATGCCAATAGATTAGTTGAACAGGTAATTAGAGTAGGAAGAGTAATAGACTTAAAAAAAGCTCCAACGGATCCTATTAGCTTGAAGTATAGATAAATAATTAGATGTTATTAGAAAAACTGTTTACAAAAAATAAAAACAAGATAAAGAGAATTTCTTATTTTGGTTTTGCCGACACAAAACCGGGCGATGATCTTTTTAATGAGGTTTTTGATTGTGCAAAATTTATTGCAGAAAAAGGTTTTGTGACTGTCAACGGAGGAGGCCCTGGTGTAATGAGGGCATCAACCGATGGGGCAAGGTCAGTTGGAGGAAAAGTAATTGGAGTAACTTTCTATCCTAAAGATATAACCAATTTTGAAGGAAGAGATAAGGGAAATGTCTTAGACAAAGAAATTAAGAAAACAAATTATCTTGAAAGAACTTTAAAACTTTTGGAAATGGGAGATGCTTACATTATTTTTAGGGGAGGAACAGGAACTATTTCAGAATTTGGTATGGCCTGGGGACTTGCCAGACTTTACTTTGGTAAACATAAACCATTAATCCTTTACGGCAGTTTTTGGGAAAACGTGATCAGGGCGTTTGTAGATAACATGTGGATTAGGTCCGAGGAAATGAAAACTTTTAAAATAGTTAATTCTCCAGAAGAAGCATATCAAGCAATTTTAGGTTTTGAGCAGTCGATTAAAGAAAACAACATTAAAAATAAAGAAGAGCAGGCTTTTCAACAGTAGAAATAGTTAAATGGAAGCTGAGAATCTCCAAAAGATAGCAAAAGAAGTAAGAAAGGATATTGTCAGGATGATATATCAGGCAGGTTCTGGTCACCCTGCAGGTTCTCTTGGTATGGCTGACTTATTTACTTCCTTATATTTTGGAATACTAAATCACGATCCAAAAAATCCAAATTGGGAAGAAAGAGATAGATTATTTCTTTCTAATGGACATATTTGTCCTGCACTTTATTCGGTGATGGCAAAATCCGGTTATTTTCCAGAATCGGAACTTAAAAATTTAAGAAAACTAAAATCTATTCTTCAAGGGCATCCGGAGAGAATTAAACTGCCAGGTATTGAATCAACTTCTGGTCCTTTAGGTGAAGGCTTGGGGCAAGCCTGTGGACATGCTCTTTCCGGAAGAATGGATGAAAAGCATTTTAGGGTTTATTGTATTACATCAGATGGGGAACATAACGAAGGAAGCCATTGGGAGTCTGTGATGTTTGCAGCAAAATATGATCTTTCAAATTTGACACTTTTTGTAGATAGAAACGAAATTCAAAGTGACGGACCCACTGAGGAAATAATGCCCATAAATCCTTTAAAGGAAAAATATCAGAGCTTTAACTGGAATGTAATAGAAATTGACGGACACAATTTTGACGAAATTAATGGAGCGGTTGCCAAAGCCAGAGTGGAATATCAAAAACCAACAGTAATAATTTGTAATGTAACTGCCGGTAAGGGAGTTTCTTTTATGGAAGGAGACTACAAATGGCATGCAAAAGGACTAACCAAGGAAGAGCTGGACCAAGCGTTAAAAGAACTTAAATGATAGTAAAAGAACAAAAACTAACAATAAAAATATTTTCTAAAGATATTGAAGAAAAGCCAACTAGAGAGGGTTTTGGAGAGGGAATAGTAGAAGCTGCCCAGAAGAATACAAATATTGTAGCTTTGACAGCAGATTTAAAAGATTCTACAAGGCTTACCAATTTTGCAGAAAAATTTCCAGAAAGATTTTTTGATGTAGGGGTTGCCGAACAGGCTTTAATTACTATCGCCTCAGGAATGGCCAATTATGGAAAAATTCCTTTTATTACTTCCTTTGCAGTATTTTCTCCAGGCAGAAATTGGGAGCAGATAAGGACTACGGTTTGCTTAAATAATGTTGCCGTAAAAATAATTGGGACTCATGCGGGCTTAAATGTTGGAGCAGATGGGGCAACTCATCAGGCACTAGAAGACATTGCCCTTATGAGAGTTTTGCCCAATATGACAGTAATTTCACCCTGTGATAGTGAGGAGGCCAAAAAAGCAACAATTGAAGCTTCAAAAACTAAAAATCCAACCTATATAAGGCTTACGAGGGAAAAATTTCCCGTAATAACAACTTTAAAATCTCCTTTTAAAATAGGAAAAGCAGAAATTCTTTGGTATACAAAAAGCCCACTGGCAACAATTGTAGCAACAGGGCCGATGGTTTACGAAGCCTTAAAAGCTGCCAAAGAGTTAGATAAAAAGGGTATAGAGGTATTGGTTATTAATTGTCACACCATAAAACCTTTGGATCAAAGTGCAATTTTAAATGCTGCTAAAATTTCAGGAGCAGTTGTTACAGTTGAAGAACATCAGACCATTGGGGGATTAGGTTCTGCTGTATCGGAAATTCTTTCTCAGAACTTTCCTTTTCCAATAGAATTTGTTGGTGTAAAAGACTCATTTGGAGAATCAGGAACAAAAGATGAACTTTTCAAAAAGCACAAACTTACCAAAGAGGAAATAATTGAAGCTGTAAAGGCTGTAATTGTAAGAAGATCTTCTTAATTTGTTATTTCAAAGTTTTTAGTAATCAGATCATAAGTTTCTTCGTATTTTTGTTCCACAAGATCTATTTTTAAATATTTAGTATCAATTGGGGTAAGAATTGAAATATGTTTTTTACCTTTCTCAAATCCTGGACCGTCTTGTAAGAATGTTATTTCGTATTTTTGTGATTTAATTTTAGAGATTAAGGTTTCCGATTCTTTTACATTTTGATATTCGTCACTAATAATTTCAGGTTTTTCCTTAAGTGTACTGACAATCATAATCAAAAAATCTCCTCCACCAAAGCCCCCGCCTCTTTCAACCATTTTTCTGACTCCATCAATATCTGCTTGAGGTGCGACCATAAGGGTGGTCTCGTTTATATTTAAGGTATCCCAGTCACTTGGATATTTAAAAGAAAATTTATCTTTTGTATCTGTATATGTTTTCCAATCTGCAGTTTTGTCCGGAGATTTTGTCGGAGTGGGGGTTAATGCCACTTCAATCTTTTTTGACAGCTCGACTCTTAACTGCATATTTTGAAAATAGAAAAAACCTGCGATGAGAGTTGCAATTATTGTAGTAAAAGAAAGGATCAATATAAGACTAATATTATTTTTTGCTTTTTCCTGTTTTGTTTGAATTTCAGTTGGCATTTGTATAGGTTTTTGATCTTGTCCCTTATTTTCTTCCATCCCCTTAGTATCTGTTATCGTATTTACGTTTTCAAGTCTAAATGCTAAATTAAGATAAGTAAAATGCCTGTCCAAGATTTAAATAATGTAGCAAGATTATTAGTTCCTCCCTCAAAGGGAGTTCTTGCTTCAGATGAAAGCTTAGGAACAATCCAAAAAAGATTTGATTCTATTTCTATTGAAAATAATGAGGGAAATAGAAGATCTTATAGAGAGTTATTATTCTCAACTCCAGGACTTGAGGAATACATAAGTGGAGTAATCCTTTTTGATGAGACTATTAAAGATAAAGATTCAAATGGAAAAGCTTTTGCCCAAATTCTTTCCGAAAAAGGAATAATTCCCGGTATTAAAGTTGATAAAGGAAAGATTGATTTACCCAATTTCCCGGGAGAGGTAGTTACTGAGGGCTTGGATGGATTAAAAGATCGTTTGAAAGAATATTCTTCATTGGGTGCAAAGTTTACCAAATGGAGAGCAGAAATAAATATTGGAGAAAAAATACCAACCCTAAATTGTATTTCTGCAAACTCCGAAGCCTTAGCCAGATTCGCCGCTCTTTCTCAGGATGCAAATTTAGTTCCGATGGTTGAGCCGGAGGTTATGATGAAGGGGGCTCATGATATTGATAGATCAAGAGAGGTAACAGCTTCAGCGCTACAAAATTTATTTTTAAAGTTAAAAGAACATTCAGTAGATTTTTCCAAAATACTTTTGAAAGTTAATATGGTTTTACCGGGGGAGGATTGTCCGAATAAGGTGACACCTGAGACAATTGCAATAGAAACTGTGGAACTATTCAAAAAATTTGTTCCAAAAGAAGTTCCGGGAATAGTTTTTCTTTCCGGTGGTCAAAATCCTGTGGAGGCAACTGAGAATCTAAACGCAATTAATCAGATTAAGGATACTCCCTGGCCATTTTCATTTTCTTTTGGGAGAGCTCTTCAAGATGAAGCATTAAAAGTTTGGGCGGGGAATATTGCTAATAAAGAAGCTGCCCAAAAGGCTTTACTTAAAAGAGCCAAACTAGTTTCTTTAGCAAGACAGGGGTTTTATAGAAAGGAAATGGAAAATGAATGATAAATTAACAAATCTTGATCTTTTGTCTATCGGAGATGCCTCAATGGATATTTATATAACTCCATCAGAGTCTGAATCATTATCTCAAATGGATGATAAAGAGTCTTTTATTTGTTTTGCATATGGAGAAAAAATACCTGTTAAATCGGCTGAGCTTTCTGTTGGAGGAAATGCTGCCAACAATGCGGTTGGCGTAACAAGATTGGGTGTTAAAACAGGCTTAGTTCTTACTTTAGGCGATGATATTTTTGGAAACCAAATTCAAGAAAAATTAAACAAAGAGGGAGTGGATACAACATATGTAATTAAACAAGCGGGGATTTCTTCAAACTTTTCAGTAATTGTTAATTATTCGGGGGAACGAACAATATTTACATATAATGTTCCCAAAAGTTACGAGTACCCAGTTAATCTGCCGGCCGCTCCATGGGTATATTTAACTTCAATGGGAGATACTTTTAAACCTTTCTATAACCATATTGTTGATTATTTAAGAACAAATACAACGGTTAAACTTGCTTTTAATCCCGGTAGCCGTCAAATAAGGGCAGGAGTAAACGAAATATTAGATGTTCTTAAGCTTACAGAAGTACTTTTTGTTAATAGAGAAGAGGCAGAGAAAATTGCCAATTTTGGGCAGTCTTTAGGAAAAGAAAAAGAACTTTTACAAGCTTTATCTAATTTAGGAGTTAAAATTCCTGTAATTACAGATGGAGTTAAGGGATCTTTTACATATGATGGAAAAAGATTTATTAAAGCAGGAGTACTTCCTGTTGATGCTTTTGAAAGAACCGGAGCTGGTGATGCATTTGGATCCGGAACACTTTCCGGGATAATAAAAGGAAAACCGTTAGAAGAAGCACTGCTTTGGGGAACGGTCAATTCGGCTTCAGTAATTGGATATACCGGTCCACAGAGGGGATTAATAAGATCAAATGAAATTGATGTCTGGCTTGAAAGGTCTAAATCAAGTGGGGTTAAGGTGGGAGAATTTTAAGAAATGAAAATTTATATTACAAGAAAAGTTCCCGGGGAATCATTAGAAATTTTTAAACAAAAGGGATATGAAGTTAACCAAAATGAATTTGACAGACCGGTAACAGAAGAAGAATTAATAAATGGCATTAAGGGGGTAGATGGAATTATTTCTCTTTTAACTGAAAAATTTGATGGGGACATGATGGATCTGGCCGGACCACAATTAAAAGTAATTTCCAATTATGCAGTTGGTTTTGACAATATTAATATAGATGAGGCCACAAAAAGGGGAATAGTTGTTACAAATATTCCATGTGATGAAGTTAATGAAGCAGTGGCAGAACATACTTGGGCATTAATTCTTTCTTTGGCCAGAAGAATTGTTGAAGCGGATGAATCCATAAGACGAGGATCATATTCCGGTTGGGACCCAGGAACATTTTTAGGCTCTTCCCTTAAAGGAAAAACATTAGGAATAATTGGTCTTGGAAGAATCGGTTCAATGGTAGCAAGAAGAGCAAGCGGATTTGGAATGAACCTTTTGTATAACAAAAAAGAAAGGGATGAAAACTTAGAAAAAGAATTGGGAGTCAAATTTGAGACTTTGGATAATCTTCTTGCCAACAGCGATTTTATTACGTTACATGTACCTTTAACTGATGAGACAAGAGGAATGATTAATAAAGAAACAATTTCAAAAATGAAGAAAGGTTCTTACATAATTAATACTGCCAGAGGAGAGGTAATAAGGGAAGATGACTTAGTTGAAGCATTAAGGGATGGAAAACTTAAAGGAGCTGCTCTTGATGTTTTTGAAAATGAACCAAATATTCATCCGGAATTAATCGGAATGGAAAATGTAATACTTACTCCACACATTGCATCGGCAACTTTAGAAGTGAGAAATAAAATGTGTGAATTGGCCTTTAATGGTGTTATTGATGTTTTAGAAGGTAAAAAACCTCAAAATATTGTCAATGAAATAGTCTGGGAAAATAGGAGAAAATAATAATTATTGAGTAATAATATATTCTTCAACCATAGATAATTGTCAAAATAATATAAACACGAATAAAAACCGAATATATTAATTAATATTGTTTTTAATATTTTAAATAAAAGGTAAAATTAATTATGTCAATTTTTAAAAGGAATGAACCGGAAATAGTTGAAGAAGAATTGGATACTTTTCCAAAAAAGAAACCTTTGGTGGCAAAAGAAAAAACTCCAAGAAAAGAGCCACCAAAACCATGGGGTAAAAAAGAAAGATTAATAATTTTATATACTTTTCTTTTTACTATTCTGGTAGCTTTTCTTTTATACCTTAGTTCGAGAAGTTGGAAGCTTCCCAATTTCCCGAGAGTAGAAATTCCCAAGATAAATCTTTTTAAAACTGAAACTGTAACTATTGGAGGGGGAAGAAACCTTCAAAAAGAAAAAGAAGATGAAATTATAAAATATTTTAAAGATGGCTCTGACAAATTAACCGGAACTTATTCTTTTTATGTGATTGATTTAAAAGGAAATTATGAGTTTGGCTATAGAGAAAGAAACGTTATGCAGGCAGCTTCTCTAATCAAACTTCCTGTTTTTATAACTCTTTATCAGGAAGTAGAATCCGGAAAAGTTGATTTGTCGACAATTTATACCTTAAAAAGTTCTGATATAAGGGGGGGATCTGGAAGTCTTCAATATAAAAAACCGGGAACTCAAATAACATATCAAGATATGGCAAAACTAATGGGTAAAGAATCAGATAATACCTCCTTTAATATTTTTAGAAATATATTGGGAGATCAGAAAATTACATCCGTAATTAATACAATTGGAATGAATCAAACTTCTTTGGAAGATAATGAAACTTCCGCACATGATGTCTCGTTACTTTATAAAAAATTATATCTGGGTGAATTGGTTAACGATAACCATAAAGAAGAAATATTGGGTTATTTGAAAGATACTATATATGAGGATTATATCCCCAAAGGAATACCGGAAGTAAAAGTTGCTCATAAGTATGGTAGTGAATCAAATGTTATTAACGATGCAGGAATTGTTCTTTCGGAAAAACCATTTGTTATTAGTATTCTTTCGGAAGGGATAATTAATAAAGAAGCTGATGAATTTATTCCTAATTTTTCAAAGTTTGTTTTTGAAAAAATGAAGTAATTCTATAAAGAGGTTGAAGCTCCGCTGTCTAAGATTTTATTTTCATCTGGTTTTTTATATATACATGCTTTTGTTGGTTTTGATTCTTCCAAAAAATATTCACTGGATATCGGGCATCCCTCACAGGGGAGAGTTCCTGTTAAGGGACAAATTGATATTTTAATAATACCTTCAGGTTGAGTCCATTCAACAGACTTATTATCTTTGAGTAAATTAGTCATGATTCTATTAAAGATTGGAGCAGCTCCAGTAATTCCTGAAGCAATGTAACTCATTGGAGTTGAATCATTATTTCCGACCCAAACTGCAACTAAATAATTTTGGTTAAAGCCGACTGTTAGATTATCTTTCAAATTATTACTTGTTCCGGTTTTTACAGCCACTTCAGGATGATTTTTAATTACAAGTTGAGAATTGGCTCCAAAAGCAGGGGTTCTTGCTTTATTGTCTTTTAAGACATTAATAAGAAGAAAAGACACTTTAGGACTTAGTACGTTTTCTAAAGGTTTTTTATCATCATTTCTTTCAAGTACTTTTCCCTTTGCATCTTTTACTTCAATAAGGGGGTACACTTCTGGTCTTTGTCCGTAGTTTGCAATAACTGCATATACTCTTGCCAGATCAATTAGTTTAACTTCTCCTCCCCCAAGGGTTAAAGAAAGGCCATAGTTAGAAGGATTTTCCCAGGTTGTAATTCCCATTTTTCTGCCCTGTTCGATCATTTTATCAACACCAATTGCTGCTAATAGTTTAACTGCTGGAATGTTTCTTGATTCTGCTAATGCACTTCTTATGGGAATATTACCCCTAAATTTTCCATCATAGTTTTTGGGTGAATAAATTGGAGATCCGGGAACAGAAAAAGAAACCGGTGAATCGTTTAGTATTGTAGCTAAGCTATATCCGTGTTCCAATGCATACGCATAGTTAATAACTTTTATCGATGATCCGGGTTGTCTTTGTGCTGTAGTGACATTAAAGTTACCACCGTTTTGAATATCATAATAGTTTTTACTCCCAACCATTGCTAAAATTTCTCCATTTTTCGGATTAATTATAAGCGAAGCTCCGTTTGTAACATGATAGTTAACAAGTTTCGAAATTTCATTCTGGACTACTTCTTCTGCCATTTTTTGAATATCGTAATCTAAAGTTGTTACTACTTCTAAGCCTCCCTGTTCGACCATTTCCTCACCATACTTTTCAGCCAGAAGTTCTTTAACATACATAACAAAGTGTGGTGCTTTTATATCAATTTTTTTAGGTATAAATGTTATTTTTTCTTCGAGTGCCTTTTGTGCATCATCTCCTGTTATAAATTTATTTATTACCATTAAATTTAGTACATCCTTTTGTCTTGCGAATAAATATTCGGGGTTATTACTAAATGGACTATATTTACTTGGACTTTTTGGAAGTGAAGCTAATATAGTAGCCTCCGATAAATTAGTATCGGTAACACTTTTTCCGAAATATGTCTGTGAAGCTTCCTCAATGCCATAAGCTGTTCCGCCGTAACTTACTTCATTAAGATACATTTCCAATATTTGGTCTTTTGAATAAACCAATTCAACTTCAACTGAGAGAATAAGTTCTTTAATTTTTCTTACAACTGTTTTTTCCGGAGTTAGAAGTGCGTTTTTTACAAGTTGTTGTGTTATGGTTGAACCGCCGGAAAGTTTTCTATTTTTAATATTTTGAATAATTGCTCTTGTGATTCCTTTAATCGAAAAACCAGGATGGAGATAAAATTCTGCATCCTCTGCGGCAAGAGTTGCTAAGATTGCGTTTTTAGGAATTTGAGAAAGAGAAACCGGAGTTCTATTGATGTCTTTATAGATTTTATAAAGTAAAACTCCATTTCTGTCATATATTTTTGTAGAAATTTCTTGATTCTTTTTAACTAAATCATATGGAGAGGGGAGATCTTTTAATATAAAAAACCAGAATAAAAATGAGAATAATGAAACAAAACTGACAAATTCTAAGGCTCTTTTGTTTATTTTTATTTTTAATTCTTTTTTTTGAGGCTTAACTTTTTTATATGAAACCTTTGGTTTTTTTGCTTTGAATTTGGGTAATTTCGGAAAATTAAGCTTAATTTTTTTTATCTTTATCTTTTTGGCAATTTTTAGTATTTCTTTTGGAACTATAAAGAAAAGGTTTCCAATTGAATAAAATCCAAAAACAATAAAGACTAGGGAATATGAAATAAAAAGGTAAAAAGGCTTACCAATTAAAATAAGGAGTCTTTGAAAATAATTAAAGGCTTTTGATTTTTTCTTTTGAGCAGTTTTATCATTAGTTTTATTGCGCCTTTTGGGCATCTTAGCGGTATTCTAGCACAAAACGAATGTTTTAAAGAGGATATTTTATAGTTGCAGATACTGAAGAAACTGCACAATCAAGACAGTATTGGGTACCCAAGGGATCAAAATATACGGCGTGATTTTGCATTTCTATTTGTTCTGGTGAAGTATCTTTTCCTGCCAGTTGTCCAACTCCTTTTAAGATTGCAACATCGGCTCTTTCTCCCTCAGTCTTTTGAGGTAAATAATCCTGAAGAAAATATTCAAATCTGGTGGGACATCCCGGGTTACCGGCATCACCTGGGGGAAGTAGTCCAGTTACAGAACAGATGGTTTTTCCTACAACTCCCTCAGGTTGAAGAGGCCAAGCGTGCCCTTCTTCATTTTTGTCAAATTCACCTTTTTCTGCTTTATCTAAAAGCATTTTCATTACCCTATTCCAAATGGGGGATGCACCGGATACTCCTGAAACAGCGCCTGTCATCGGAGTATTGTCATTGTTTCCAACCCATGTAACAACAACACCTAAAGAGGTATATCCAACAGTCCAATTGTCGCGTCTATCGTTTGTGGTTCCTGTTTTAACAGATACTTCGGGATGATTTTTGACAACCAAAAAAGAACTTGTTCCGAATGCTTGGCTTCTTGCATTGTTGTCATAAAGAATATGTGATATTAAAAATGAGACTTCGGGTGAAATTATTCTTTCTCCTGAAAGTTCTAGATTGCTGACTTTGGTTTCTTCATATATTTTTCCTTTCCAATCTTCAACTTTGGTAATTGAGATAAGAGGCTGTTTTATTCCACGATTAGCAAATACACCAAAAGCAACAGCCATATCATATGGTTTTACTTCTCCTCCCCCAAGGGTCAAAGAAAGTCCATAATTGGAAGGATCACTTAGAGTTGATAATCCCATTTGTTTTGCAAACTCAACCAGTTTATCTATTCCGTTTAATGCCAAAACTCTCACTGCGGGGATATTGTATGAATTACCAAGTGCAAATCTTATTTGGGTAAGTCCGTGGAAGGTTCCATCGTAGTTAACTGGGCAATATGAAGGTTGTCCTAGAACACTAAAGCAAGTTGGAACGTCTGCAATTGCAGTTGCCGGAGTAATTTTCCCTTCTTTTAAGGCCAAAGCATAATTAATTGGTTTTATGGATGAACCGGGTTGTCGTTTTGCCAAAGTAACATTAACTTTTCCGTCTTCATCTTCAGCAAAATAATCCTTACTTCCAACCATGGCCAATATTTCTCCTGTTTTTGGCCTTGTTGCAATAAGTGCGCCATTGCCAACATTTTGTTTTTTAAGTTTTGCAACCTCAGTTGCTACAGCATCTTGGGCAAATTCTTGAAGATCCAAGTCAAGAGTTGTTGTAACTCTCAATCCTCCCTGTTCAACAACTTTTTCTCCGTATTTTTCAACCAATTGTTCCTTTACCCATAAAGCAAAATGAGGAGCTTTTGTTGGAGTAATTTTTACATAATTTAATGGTTCTTCTTTTGCCTTATCTGCCTCTTCCTGAGTGATCTTTTTATTATCAACCATGCTTTTAAGCACTGTTGCCTGTCTTTCTTTTGCATATTCAGGATGAGCACCAAACGGAGAAAATCTTGTAGGCGCTTGAGGAAGTCCGGCAAGAAGGGTTGCTTCAGCTAAACTCAAATCTTTTGCAGCCTTATTAAAGTAAAGTTCGCTTGCAGACTCAATTCCATATGCAGTAGACCCATATGGAATTTGATTTAAATACATTTCCAATATTTGGTTTTTCGTGTATATGGCTTCAACAAACATGGAAAGAACAAATTCTCTAATTTTTCTTCTTACTGTTCTTTCTGGACTTAAAAGCGAATTTTTAACTAATTGTTGTGTTAATGTGGAACCTCCTTCTAGCTTACCTTTAAAAACTATTTTATATGCCGCTCTTAAGATTCCTGTTGCAGAAAAACCTGAGTGTTTATAGAAGTCTTTATCCTCAATTGAAATTGTTGCATCAATTATATATTTAGGAAGTTCCTTTAATTCAACAGGTGACCTTCTCTGATCTGAATAAATTTCATACACTAATTTTCCTTTTCTATCCAGTAATTTTGTAGATACAGGAATTTTTTCGCTTGATAGCTTGGTAGGTAGGGGAATACCCCAAAATAGCCATAACGAAACTGTGAGAAGAGGAACAAAAAAAATTATTTGTCTTACTCTTTTCTCACTTTTTAGAGCACTTCTTATTTTTTCTCTTAAACTATTTATAAATTTCATTGCAGGAGAAAATTATATCTCTTTTACTAGTTTAAATACTACCATTTTTAGTATAAAAAAGGTTAGAATAACTTAATTATAGTGGGGGGTGATTAAATTGGAAGAAAAAGAAAATAAAGAAGTAAAAAAAGAGGTAACTAAAAAAGGAAAAAGATTCCCAACAATACTAATTGTTTTAGTTGTATTACTTCTTGCAGGTGCCTTGGGAGCAAGGTTTTTTTATAAAGGTATAGTAACAAGATTTTCAAACTATAAATTATCTAAATACTTATCAAAACAAACTGGTGCAGAAGTAAAAATAGAAGGAGATGGAGATAAAGTTACTTACAAAGGTGAGGATTTTGAGTTTTCTTATGATACCGATGAAGGATTACCTGAGGGTTTTCCTAAAGATTTCCCAATCTATAGTAATTCAAAATTGATAAGCAAATGGGCATCAACGGCCGAGGGTAATGAGGGAATATCTGTAGTAATGGAGTCTCAAGACAGTGTTGAAAAAATATCCAGTTTTTATAAAACAGAGTTAGCCAGTAAAGGTTGGACAGTTACATCAACTTTTTCTCAAGACGGTTCAACTGTTTTTTCTTTTGAAAAAGATAAAACAGAAGGAGTGTTGGGTATTACTGATGCAGAAAATAAAGTAAGTATTTCAATTACTATTGGAAATAAAGAATGATAGAGGAACACTCTCTTAAAGAAAAAAAGTGGTGGCTTTATATAGAAGAGGATATCAGAAATTTATTTACTGAATCTTTATATCTTTTGGATTATGCCAAAAATTCAGAAAAAGAATTTTGTGATTATGCTTTTATAGTTTTTCCTGCAGCAAAAGGCTTCGAAGGATTCTTGAAAAAGGTATTTCTTGATTTGGGATTTATCAGTAGTGAAGATTATTTCGGTAAGAGGTTTAGATTGGGGAAAGCCTTAAACCCAAGTCTTGAAAAAGAATTCCGTAATGAGAGTATATACGATAGACTTGTTGATCACTGTAAAGGAAAAGTAGTTGCCGATAATCTTTGGGATACATGGAGGCTTTCAAGAAATTTGGTTTTTCATTGGTTTCCAAATGAAAAAAACAGTTTGGATTTGATTGAAGCGGAAGATAGGCTTGAAATGATTTTCTCTGCTATGGATTCTCTGTTTTCTGAGTGTAAAATAAATTAATGGTTAAGAAAGAAACTGTTTTAAAAAATATTACTATATATATTACTTATCTATTGCTCTTCTGGGGTTTTTATAGACTTCTTTTTAAACTTCCGGACAACATTGAAGAAACTGTTGTAAAACCAATATTCTGGATTATTCCACTTTTATATTTATTAAGGATTGAAAAAGCAAGTTTAGAATCGATAGGAGTTACTTTAAAGAATCTATTTCCTTCAATCTACTTGGCTTTAGGACTTGGATCTTTATTTGTTCTGGAAGGACTATTGGGTAATTTTATTAAGTATGGCCAGTTGAATTTTATTGCCAATATCGGAGAAAAATTAATTTTTTCAGGTTTTGTGATTTCTTTGGCAACTGCCGTAACTGAAGAACTGGCTTTCAGGGGATATATTTTTAACCGTTTGTGGAAAATATTCGGAAAAGAAATTCCCGCCAATGTTGTTACTACATTATTTTGGACTTTAATACATGTGCCGATTGTAATTTTTGTTTGGAAGTATCCGCTAATGGATTCTTTGGTCTACCTGTTATTGACCACGGTATACGGAGCAGGTTCTGCTTTTATTTTTGCAAGAACCCAAAACATTATCTCCTCGGTGCTCCTTCATGTCCTTTGGGAATGGCCAATAATATTGTTCAGATAGACTTTCCTTGATTTAGATTGAGTACATAAAGTATGATTATTCTACCTAGATGATTAAAAAGATATTGGCGACAACCCTGACTCTTATATTTGCAATGTTTATTTTGGTTGCCTCTTTCTTAAGGGTTTCCTCAACCAGCTACTCTTTTTATGAGGAAGAAAATCTTACTTATCTACAGGGCTTGAATAAAGAGACCTCGAAAGAAGAAGGGGAGATAGATATTAAATATTATTTTCCTTATCCCGGAAAAATATTACCGGATAATTCTTTTTACTTTCTAAAAGCCTTTAGAGATAAGGTTTGGTTACAAATTAACAGTAATCCCAATAAGAAGGCAGAAATTCTTCTTTTACTGGCTGATAAAAGAATTGCTTCAGCCAGAATTCTTTTTGAAAAAGGAAAACCAAATCTTGCTTTTTCAACTTTGACAAAGGCAGAAAAATATCTCGAAAGAGCAGCAATACAAAATGAAGAGAATAGAAAAAACGGTCTTGATACATCTTCTTTTGATCTAAAACTAGCAACAGCTTCATTGAAGCATTGGCAAGAATTGAGAGATTTAATGAAATATGCAACAGAAGAGATAAAACCTGAAGTAATAAAAAACATATGCTATCCCAAAAAGGCTTACGAATTAGTAAGAGACAGTCTTCTTTCAAAAAACATGATTCCTCCTTTCAATCCTTTCGGAGAATAATAAACTTTTTGTATCAAATAATCCTTCAATAATTTTTTATTTTTTTTGGTATTAAATATTTTTCGTAATAATATCAGAAAATTTCAGCCACATAATAAGCATAAGATGATATTTTTTGACATAATTATTTCCAGTTGACAGTCCATCTATAGTGTTAGAATATCCAAACATATACTTTGTATAGTGTATTTTATTTTCATATATGAAATGCCCTTTTTGTAATAAAGATGATACTCAAGTTCTTGAATCAAGGATTGTTGAAGATGGTAATGGAATAAGAAGAAGAAGAGAATGTAAAAGTTGCAGTAAAAGATTTACAACAATAGAAAAAATAAAAGATTCAGCTCTATGGGTCATTAAAAAAGACGGACGAAGAGAAATATTCGAAAGAGAAAAAATAAAAGGGGGAATATTAAGAGCTGTAGAAAAAAGACCTGTTTCTATAAATGAAATCAATAAGGTTGTTGATGAAATTGAAAGGGAATTAAAAAGTCAGGAGGAAGAAGAAGTATCATCTCAACTTATTGGAAAATTAGTACTTAAAAAACTTAAAGAAATTGATAAAGTAGCTTGGTTAAGATTTGCAAGTGTTTATTTGGAGTTCGATGATATTAAAGATTTTGAAAAAATAATAAAAAAGTAGTTTAAATGCCTAAAAATATAAAAAATAGTAAAAAAATTGACTTTAAAGATATGGAATTTACTCCCTTTGATGAAGTAATCACTCAAATACAAAAAGTTGCAGGAAAAAGACCAAATATACCTAAAGACCTACCAAAAGGAGATTGGACAGAACAATCATTAAAGGTATTAAAAGAAAGATACCTAAGAAAAGATGAAAAAGGAAAAGTTTCAGAAACTCCGGAAGAGCTTTGTTGGAGAGTTTCTTGGGAAGTCTCTTCGGCTGACGCTATCTATAAAAAATCAAAAAAGGAAATTGAAAAACAGGCTAAAGAATTTTATATGCTTCTTATTAATCACGAATTTCTTCCGAATTCTCCCACCTTGATGAACGCGGGGGTGGGAAATCATCTACAATATTCCGGATGTTTTGTTTTGCCGGTTGAAGACTCGCTTGAAGGAATTTTTGATGCTGTAAAGTATCAGGCGTTAATACACCAAACGGGTGGGGGAACAGGATTTTCTTTTAGTCGTTTAAGACCAAGAGGATCTATTGTCAAATCCAGTATGGGAGTTGCATCCGGACCAATATCTTTTATGAGGGTGTTTGATGCTGCAACTAATGAGATTAAACAAGGTGGAAAGAGAAGAGGGGCAAATATGGGAATTTTGAGAGTAGATCATCCGGATATTGAAGAATTTATTCGATGTAAAGAAGAAGGCGGAATAACAAACTTTAATATTTCAGTTGCGATTACTGATAAATTTATTGATGCGTATAAAAATGATAAAGAATATGATCTGATTTCTCCTAAAGACGGAAAAAAAGTTGGCAGTTTGAAAGCTAAAGATGTTTTAAATCAAATAACGGAGATGGCTTGGAAAACGGGTGACCCAGGGCTAATTTTTATCGACAGAATTAATGATGGTCCTGCAAACCCCGTTCCTTTCTTGGGGCCTATCGAATCTACTAACCCATGTGGGGAGCAGCCTTTGTATCCTTTTGATTCCTGTAATTTAGGAAGTATCTTTTTAACTTATTTTGTTAAAGATACAAACGGACAGAAGGAAGTTGATTGGGAAAAACTTAAAAATGTGACCAAACAGGCAGTTAGATTTTTGGATAATGTAATAGAGGTTAATCCATATTCACTTTCCCAAATCAGAAAAACTACATTGGCAATAAGAAGAGTCGGCTTGGGTGTTGGCGGTTGGGCTGACATGCTTATTCAATTGGGAATTCCTTATGATAGTGAAGAAGCACTGCTTTTAGCAGAAAGAGTAATGAAAGTAATACAGGAATCTGCCGTTGAATCTTCTCAAGAACTTGCTCAAGAAAAAGGACCATTTCCTTTATGGAGCCAAAGTATTTATAAAAACCAAAAACCAAGAAGAAATTCTGCATTAACAACAATTGCCCCAACAGGTTCAATTTCGATTATTGCCGGATCTTCTTCAGGAATAGAGCCGTTATTTGCAATTGCATTTCAACACATTGTAAAAGATAAACATTTGGATAGAAAACTAACTTTCTTTAATCCTTATTTTGAAAGTTACATTAAAGGTCAAGATTTTTGGAATGATTCGGTTAAAGAAAAAGTTTTAACTCAGGGAATAATAAGAAATATAAAAGAAATTCCGGAAAGAATTAGAAATATATTTGGAACTGCCCATGAAATTGAACCTATTTGGCATATTAAAACCCAAGTTGCATTCCAAAGATATACAGAAAACGCTGTTTCAAAAACAATTAACTTAAATCATGACGCAAAAGTGGAAGATGTTAAAAATGCATACCTTTGGGCATGGGACTTGGGATGTAAAGGTATAACGGTTTTCAGGGACGGATCTAAAAGTTCTCAAGTGTTAAATTTGGGTATAAAGGAAGGTGAGAAAAAAGAAACTCCGGATAATTTAGACGGAAAAGAACATGTAGAGGTTAAAGGACCGGTCTTACTTACAAGACCATATGTAATGAATGGTTCAACATATAGATTAATTACTCCGGTTGGGAGTGCATTTATTACTATTAATGAAGATGAATATCATAATCCTATGGAATTATTCATAAACGTTGGAAAAGCCGGAAGCGATGTTCAGGCAATGGCTGAAGCTTTAGGAAGAACAATATCTACTTCTTTAAGGTTGGGAGTAAATATTGATCATAAACTGAAGATAAAAGAAATTGCCGAACAGTTGTCAGGGATCGGAGGAAGAAGAACTGTCGGATTTGGTATGAATAAGGTAAGATCCCTTCCGGACGCCGTGAGCATTGCAATTTGTAAACATTATGGCTTTAAGGTCAACGGAAACGGAAACGGTCATGTTACTGAAGCTTCTTCAGGTGTAGTTACAACTACCCAAACGGCTTTAAGTTCCATTAATTTGGAGCAAAAAAACCTTGGGGCGGTTTCGACTGCACCTGAAGGTGCTTTGGGTGATATTTGTCCTTCCTGCGGATTAAGCACTTTTGTTTATCAGGAAGGTTGCGCAAAATGTATATCCTGTGCTTATTCCGAGTGTTAAATATGCCAATGAAAAAATTACAAGTAAAAGATGTTATTAAGCTTAATGGAAATAAAGAAGCTTTTGATCCCGACAAGATTGCCAACAGTATTTGGTATGCCGCCCAAAAAGTTGGAGGGAAAGACAGGAAACTTTCCTATTCATTAAGAGATGAAGTATTAATTCTTTTATCTAAGGAATATTCAAGTAAAACAATAATTGAGACCTCAAAAATAGGGGAATTAGTAGAAAAAGTTCTTATTGAAAAAGGACATGCAAAAACCGCAAAGGAATTTATTCTTTATAGAGAAAATAAAAAACATCAGTTTCAAGATAAGGAAAGTCTTGGAGTAACTGATGACATTGGTCTTTCTTATAACACTTTATATATTTTAAAAAGCAGATACCTTAAAAAGGATGAAAAAGGAAATGTTTTGGAAACTCCAAAAGGAATGATTGAAAGAGTTGCTGACTTCTTATCAAGTGTCGAAAAAACTCCAGAAGAAAGAGACAAATGGTTTAAAAGATTCTTTGAAATAATGATTACGTTTGATTTTCTTCCGGGAACAAGAACTTTAGCCAATGCGGGGTTAAGAAATCCGCAACTTGCCAATTGTTTTGTTTTCAATATAGAAGATGATATCGATCAGATTTTTGAAACTCTTCACAGATCTACATTAATTAAAAAACATGGCGGAGGATGCGGTTATAATTTTTCAAAGATAAGGCCGGAGGGAGATAGTGTTTCAGGAGTTTCCGGCTTAGCTGCAGGACCAGTAAAAATGATGGAAATGTTTGATTTGATGACTTCCTTATTTAAGCAACAAGGAAAGTATGAAAGTGGAAATATGGCAATTGTTAATACAAATCATCCTGATATTTTTAATTTTATTTCTGCAAAACAAAATGACGGATATTTATCTAAAACTAATCTTTCTGTCGGAATAACCGATGAGTTTATGAATGCTGCCCTTAAAGGAAAAAGCTGGGATCTAGTTAACCCAAGAACAGGTGAAGTAGTCAATAGTGTCGATGCAAAATCAGTACTATCTTTAATGGCTCAAATGGCATGGAGTACGGGGGATCCTGGAATTATTAATTTATCTGCGATAAATAGAGGAACAAAACTTGCAAATCCTCTTCTTAAGAAAAGAGGTCCAATTTGGGCTACCAATGTTTGTGGAGAAATTCCTTTATATCCGGATGAATCTTGTAACTTGGGATATTTTAATCTTCCGCATTTTGTGGGAGAAAAAGGTTTTGATTTTAACAAGCTATCCAAAATGATGAAGACAGTAGTAAGACTAATGGACAATGTTATTGATGCCTCATGGTTTCCTGTTCGAGAAATTGAAAAAGCTGTTAGAGATCATAGACGTTTGGGTATTGGAGCAGTTGGTTGGGCTGAAGCATTAATAAAATTAGGAATTCCATACGACAGTAAAGAAGCATTTGATCTGGCCGAGAAAATTACAAAAACAATGTATATATCGGCATTTAAAGCATCGTGTAGTTTGGCAAAAGAGAGAGGACCATTCCCGCTAATAGGAGATTCAATTTGGGCAAATGCCAAAAATAAACCAAGAAATGTCGCATTTTTAACCTATCCGCCATCAAGCGGAAATGCAGTAATTTGTGAAACTTCTTACGGAATAGAACCTTTATTTGCAATTGCTTATGAACAAAATGTTTTGGGTGGTGAAAGATTTCAAAATATAAATTCTCTTTTTGTAAAAACCTTAAAAGAAAAGGGAATAAATCCGGAAAAGATCATACAAAAGATAATTGATAACCATGGAAGTGTGCAGGGCATTAAGGAAGTTCCATTAAATATCCAAAAAATATTTAAAGTAGCTCATGATATCGATTGGAGAGACCATATTAAGATGCAGGCAGCATTTCAAAAATGGACTGATAATGCGATTACAAAGACTATTAATATGCCTTCTAGCGTAACTAGTGATGACATCCAAGAAGCTTTTGTACTTGCTTGGAAACTGGGATGTAAGGGATTAACTGTATATAGAGATAGAACCAAAAAAGATCAGGTTATAAATTTTGGTGGAGAAAAAAAGAAAGAATATAAATGTCCAACATGTGATATTAAATTAACTAGGGAAAACAAATGTCTTAAGTGTAAAAAGTGCGGATTTTCTACTTGTGAGTTATAATTTTTCCTCAAATGTCTATTTATACAAAAAGAGGGGATAAAGGCAAAACAGATTTATTAGATCCAAATAATTTTTGTAATATTCGAGTTTTTAAAGATGATAATAAAATAGAAGCTATTGGTTCTATTGATGAGCTAAATAGTTTCCTTGGAATAATAATAAGTCTGGTTAAAGATAAAAAAGAAATAATATTTTTAAGGAAAATTCAAAAGGATTTATTTTTAATAAATGCTTATTTGGCCGGTGCAAAAAATATTAGTTTTAGTAAATATAAAGTAAATTACCTTGAAAAAAAGATAGATTTGTTGGAAAAAAGGCTACCCAGACTTAAAAACTTCATTTTTCCGGGAGGTTCACTTATTTCATCTTTCTTTCATTTGGCAAGAAGCGTTACAAGAAGGGTAGAAAGAAATATTGTAACCATTTCAAAAGAAAATAAAATTAATCCAAATATTCTTATATTTATTAATAGGTTATCGGATTTATTATTTGTAATGGCCAGGTGGAACAATAAAACTTCAAAGGTAGATGAATTAATCTGGAAAAAATAAAACTGTTGCAATTTTTAATTTATCAAGCCAATGCTACAATTAATTTATTATGAGTTTATTTCCAGAAAGTGAACCTAAAATTAAACCGGTAGAAGAAAGACCTGAAGAAATTTCTCCTTTAACAATAGAAAAGAAAGAAGTTATTCAGCCGCAAGTTACTCAATTTACCCAAAAGGTTGTCGATGATAATGGGAAGGAGCTTATCGAAACTCCCGAAACAAAAGAAATAATAATTGAATTACCGGCAAGTGTAGAAAGCCTAAAAAATACTTCTAAGGGACCCTCTGATAATTCTTTGACCTGGTTTGCAAAATTCTGGTTAAGAATATTTAAAAAGGGCATTCATTTTAATTGGAAAATATTTCAAAGAAATTCAATTGAGATATAAAAGGTATATTAACCTTTATCCAATAGTAATCTATACTTAAATAAGAAAAAATGCCTGCACAAACCCTAGTTTTAGATCTAAATGCAATTTTTGCTTTTGTTATTTTGGTCCCTCTTGCCGGACTTATTTTATATTTATTGGGTAACATTATTTTTACAATGTTTAGATATAGAGACAGAGAAGAAAAATCTCTTGATTCGGTTTTGCTTCAGGTTGCAGTAACAAGGAATAACGAAGTAAAGATTGATGCAATGGAACAATTGTTTGCTTCCTTATATTCAATCAAAAAAGGAGGTTGGAAACAAAACTTTTCTGTTCAACCGGCAATTTCTTTTGAGATAGTCGGAAAACTTGAAGATATAAGATTTTATGTTTGGACTCCGAAAGAATTTAAAGATTTAATAGAAAAACAAATACACGGAGCTTTTCCTGACGCCGAAGTATTGGAAGTTGATGAATTGAATCTATTTAAAGAAAAAGGAAAGGTAGCTTATAAATCATTTCAACTTTCAAGAAGTGTTTATTATCCAATTAAAACATATAAAGACCTTCCGACTGACCCCATGGCTTCAATTACTTCAGCTTTAGCAAAAATGGGAGTTGACGAGACAGCTGCAATTCAAATTCTTGTTTCTCCAATTGACTCAAAATGGCAGAAAGAAGGAAGAAAATTTATCTCTGATACTAAAAAAGATGAATCGGATCCGGAAAAAGCCAAGTTTACGACATCAGCAAAAGTATTGGAGGCAGTTGAGGGAAAAATTGGTAAACCCGGCTTTGAAACTTCGATAAGGATTGTTGTTAGTGCGGCCGATAAAGATACTGCAAAGAGACATTTGGACAACATTTCTTCAACGTTTGAACAATTCTCTGGAGAAAATAACGGTCTTAAAAAAAGAAAAATAAGAATAAAAGGAACTTTTGTTGATGATTTTCTTTATAGATATCAACCAATGTTTAATGTTTTTGGGAACAGTGTCTCAATTTTAAATTCTGAAGAACTTGCAACAATATTCCATTTTCCCAATAAACAGGTTACAACACCTCATATTCACTGGTTAAATGCGAAAACAGCTCCAGCTCCGTCTGAAATTCCAACAGAAGGAGTATTTTTGGGTAATAGTAACTACAGGGGATTAAAAAGGAAAGTTTATATCTCAAACGATGATAGAAGAAGACATGTTTATATTATTGGAAAAACCGGTGTAGGGAAATCAGAACTATTAAAACAAATGATTATGCAGGATATCAATGCGGGACATGGTGTTTGTTTTATTGACCCACACGACGCAGTTAGACAGCTTTTGACACAAATTCCACCCGAGAGGGCAGAAGACGTGATTTATTTTAATCCTGGAGATACCGCTAGACCGATGGGAATTAATCTTCTTGATGCAAGAAACGAAGATGAACAACACTTTGCGGCAACGGCAGTAATAAACATGATGTATAAACTTTTTGATCCTTATAAAACAGGTATTGTTGGACCCAGATTTGAGCATGCAATAAGAAATGCAATGCTTACTGTAATGCAGGCAGAGCCGGGAGCAACTTTTATTGAGGTTGTTCAGGCATTAGAACGACCCGATTATGTTCAATACCTTCTTCCAAAAGTTCAAGACCCCATTGTTAGACGCTACTGGACTGACCAGATTGCACAAACTTCGGATTTTCATAAGTCAGAGGTTTTGGATTACATAGTTTCTAAATTCGGAAGATTTGTTACCAATAAGATGATTAGAAATATTATTGGACAGTCCCAATCATCATTTGATTTTAGAAAAGTTATGGATGAAGGTAAGATCCTTCTGGTAGATCTCGCCAAAGGTGAAATTGGTGAAGAAAACTCAAACTTTTTAGGTTTAATTTTGGTTCCAAGAATATTAATGGCTGCCATGAGTAGACAGGATACTTTGGAAGAGAATAGACGTGACTTTTATTTATATGTTGATGAGTTTCAGAATTTTGCTACTCCGGATTTTGCTCAAATATTATCAGAAGCAAGAAAATATAGGCTTAATCTAACGGTTGCAAATCAATTTATCGGACAGGTTGAAGAAGAAGTCAAAAATGCAGTCTTCGGAAATGTTGGAACAATAGTTTCTTTTAGAGTTGGCGTAACTGATGCTAATTATCTTGCCCACGAATTTTCGCCTGTATTTGGGGAAGATGATTTACTTAATATCGAAAGATACCATGGTTATGTTAAAACCATAGTAAATAATGAGCCGGTTCAACCTTTTTCAATGGATATGACAAAAGATATGGCTCAGGAAAAACAGAGAGAGAACGCAAGAGTTGGGGAAATCATTAAAGAGATGAGTAGATTAAAATACGGAAGAGATGCAAAGCTTGTAGAAGCTGAGATTGCTCGCAGAGCAAAACTGTGATAATTTATTTGATATGGCAGAAAAAACAAAGATAGGAATAGTTGGTTGGGGAGTAGTTGGAAGGGCTGTTGGAGAGGGCTTTGCTAAAAACAAGGAAAATGAAATTCTTTGGTATTCAAGAACTCCGGGTCCTTGGTCTCCAGAGGAGGTAATTAAGGAATGTGAATTTTTGTTTATTTGTGTTCCGACACCCATGTTTGATGATTACTCAGGAATCGATTTATCGATTGTTAATGAGGTTGTTAATTTCATTGCACCCAAAATATCAGGAACAAATAAAATTCTAACTATCAAGTCAACAGTGGTTCCCGGAACTACTGCTAATTTTGCCAAGAAGTATCCAAAGGTCAATTTTGCAATGAATCCTGAATTTTTAACTGAAGCCAATGCTCCTTGGGATTTTTTGCATCCGGATAGAACTGTGATTGGAGCCATTTCTCAACCCGTTGCAGGAAGATTAACCGGTCTTTATAGGGATCTAATAGGAGCAGACCATAAAATATTTATTACCGATCCGACAACTGCTGAAATGGTTAAATATATGAGTAATGCCTGTTTGGCCAGTAAAGTGATTTTTGCTAATGAAATGTATGATCTTTGTACTGCTCTGGGAGTTAAATACGAAGAAGTAAAAGAAATGGTTGCGGCTGATCCAAGAATCGGACCATATCACTTGGATGTAACTACCGTTAGGGGATTTGGTGGAAAGTGCTTCCCGAAAGACGTAGTAGCACTTTTAGCCTATGCAAAAGAGAAAAACGTAGATATGTCAGTTTTACGAGAGGTTTGGGAGAAAAACTTAAAGATTAGAAAAATTAAAGATTGGGAAGAAATAAAAGGTGCTGTTAATGGTAAAAAAAAGTAATATTCCTTTAGTATTTAAGTACAAAAATTGGGAAGGAAAAACCTCAATAAGACACATTGTTCCGGAAAGAATTTATTTTGGAAAAACTGAGTGGCACCCCCAAAAACAGTGGTTATTGGAGGCTTTTGATTTAGATAAAAAGGAAAAGAGAATATTTGCAGTAAAAGAAATTATCAAGTTTTTTTAACTATTCGTACTATACTTCATATATTATATAATATAACTATTGAGGTTTATTATGGCTAATCGTTTTAAAAAAGAGTCTGCAATAAAATTAAGAGAACAGGGAAAGACTTATAAACAAATTCATGATTTATTAAATATCTCTAAAAGTACTTTATCTGGCTGGTTAAAAAACTATCCTTTAAATGAAAAACAATTAAATAAATTGTTAGAGAACATTGTTTTAAGAAAACAGATAGCAAGAGAAAAAACAACAATAACTAAGTTTAAAAAAAGAAAAGAAAGATTAGAACTAGTGTTTCAGCAGGAAAAAAGCATCTATTCTAAATTATCTATACGAGAATTTTACATTGCAGGTTTAATGCTATATTGGGGTGAGGGAGTAAAGGGAGAGGGTTCTGCAATAAGTTTGAATAACACAGATCCAAGGGTCTTAATCTTTTTCAAAAACTGGTTAATTAAATGTGTTGACGTTTCAGAAAACGAGATTAGGGTTATTCTTCATCTATATAATGATATGAATATAAAAGATGCTATTAATTATTGGAGTAAAGTATTGAAAATACCTAAAAAACAGTTCATAAAACCGTATGTTAAGGATAGTAATAGATTTAATATCAGACATAATGGATATGGTAAGGGCACATGTGGTTTGTATATTTATGATAAGCGGAAAAAAGAAAAAATATTGGCAGGGATTGATGTTATTGGTGAGATTTTTATGTAATACCAAAGTATTTTGGTATAATTTCCATTATCTTGGGTGCGTAGCTCAGCGGTAGTAGCGCCAACCTTATAAGTTGGATGTCCCAGGTTCGAATCCTGGCGCACCCACTCTGTAGAATTTTAAAGCTCCTGAAGTATTGGTTTTTTACCCGGTTCTTTTATTGTGGCTAGTTCTAAATATCTTTCAGTTGTTGAAAGTCTTTTATGTCCTGAAACTTGAGAAAGTAGTACTATATCAACTCCATTTTTAAGATTTTCTACAATGAAAGTTGTTCTTAAGTCATTAACTGAAAACTTACCAATTTCTGCTTTTTGCATGTATCTATCGATTGAAGCTCTGATGTTTCTTACGGCCAATGGTTTTCCGTTTTTACTAACAAATACATATAAAGATTTAATTTTATCTGCTCTTACTTGTAAGTAATTATTTAGAGCTTCTTTTGCGGGAGTATTTAAGGGTATAGTTCTTTCCGGTTGAGTTGCATAGCTTTCAATTTTCATTTGATTTCCTTTTACGTTTTCAAGCTTCAAACTTGCAACTTCTGAAATTCTAACTCCGGTTTGAAGAATCAATTCAACAATTGCAGCTGTTCTTAAATCATTTCTAACAACATCTCTTAATGCTCTATATTCAAGAGGGGACAGGAACTTTGGAAGAGAAGTCTCAATTTTTGGATGGGCTACATTCTGAGACACATCTGTAGCAATATAATGTTCAGAAATCATCCATCTGAAAAAGGTTTTTACTGCATTAAGTTTTCTGGAAACGCTTTTTGGAGTATATTTTTCGACAAGTAAAGTATCTCTAAAAGCTTCCAAATCACTTTGAATAATTTGTTCTGCCAAGACCTTATTTTTGGATTGTAAAAAGTCTCTTAACTGTTCCAAATCTGCCCTGTAAGCTAAGAGTGTTGATGGGCTTCTTCCTTTTACTTTTAAATAATCCAAAAATTTTGGAAGCAGGTTCTTTAATATTTCTTGTGTCATATACTATATTATAGAAGCAGGATACGATTAGGTTTATATAATATCACATCCTGTTATTTAGTCAACACATTATAGGTATAAAATGAGGAGAAAAAACAGCCAAGAAATAACAGAATACTTCAGAAACAAAGTTTCTGAATATTCAAGATATTTAATAATTTTTGGGGTAATAATAGTGGGAATTTCCCTTACAAGAAATATCGTTAGGGCAATAAATATCAGAAAAACAATAAAAGAAGAGGAAAAGAGAGTCGAAACATTAAAGAAGGAAAAGGAAGAATTGGAAAGAAAAGTTACCGAGGCGGAAAGTGACCAATACTTGGAAATGCAAATTAGAGATAAATTGGGACTGGCTAAAGAAGGGGAGATAGTTCTTGTTCTTCCTGAGGATGAAATATTAAGGAAAATTGCACCTCTTAGCCTGGAAGATGATGATACTTTGCCGGATCCTACCTGGAAAAAATGGTTAAAACTTTTTTTATGAACGACAAATTCAAAAACATAATCTTTTTATTGGATGCCGATGGGACCATAACTGATCTTAAAACAAAGAGGCCAAATCCAATATTGATAGAAAAACTAGGTAGTTTTTTAGATCAAAAAGGAAGGATTTCAATAATTACCGGTAGAGTATTGGAGTGGGTAGAAGAAACAATATTAATAAACTTAAAAAAAGTGAGTGATTCTTCGAAAGATATTACAATTGTGGCGGAGTTTGGGGCAGTCAGTAAATATAAGAAAGAAGGAAACTTTGTTGTTGAGGAGGAAAAAAGACCTCTTTATTGATCCGAATCTTAGAAGTTCTTTAGAGAAACTGGCAGAAAAGTATAAAAAAAGCATGTTTGTTGATAGAAAAAAACGTTCAATGTTTACTGTAGAAATGAAGGATAATTATTCAATTGATGCTTTTGTAAAAGATAGAAATTTGCTTCAAATAGATATAAAAAATCTTATAGGTGATGAGACAAAAATAGGTTTATTTATTAATCCAACTTCGATTGCCTTGGATGTACGAAATAGCAAATTGAATAAGTATTTAGCCACAAGTAAAGCTCTCAAAATATTACATGCTCAAGAAGAAGATAAATTCGTGGCAGTTGGTGATAATAAGTTTGATTCTGAAATGGCTGAAGAGTCTTTTAATCAAGGCTATAAAAATACCACTTTTGTTTATGTGGGTACAGATAAATTTGATAAAAAAGTTGATTTTCCAGTATACTTTTCGAAGGAAAAATATACAGCAGGTTTCGTGGAGTTTTTGAATGAATACGGCCTATTTTAACTTGTTGCGGGGCTAGGAGTTGAACCTAGTCTGCAAGATTATGCACCTTCTTACATTACTGTAAGGGTAGGACTATATCATCAACCTATAAATTAATAGGTGCTCGGCGTTTAGTCTCTACGGAGTCCTAAGAAAAAATCTTCGGTTCCCTCGGTATTGTCCTATAAAATAGGATGTCCACCGATATAGCCAAGTTCTCTTTGTAAGTTACCTTAACAAAGGGCCCATTTCTACTAGCCTTGCGTGCAGCCGTACACTACCCCGCATATAAAAGAACGTTTCAAATTATAGCACAAAACTTGTTGGTCGATTTTGTTTCAGGTAAAATACTTTGTAAGCCAGCGTAGCTCAGTGGTAGTAGCGATCGTTTCATAAGCGATAGGTCACTGGTTCGATCCCAGTCGCTGGCACATTTGATTTTGTATTTTGTATTTGTTACTATTTCTCTAGTTAAATAAAAGCTTTGATCCGAAAGGTTGGAATCGGGGAGCTGAGCAAAAATATGCTACGGAGGCAAAACCGTAAAAAGATAGCAACATGTGTCGCATAAAAGTGGAGCATGTCAAAATGAGATTAAACTCATTTAGATGTATCCCCGCGAGGGGATTTTTAAATGGTTTATTAAAGCTAAGGTGGCACAGCCTTTGTTGAAGGCCCTTGCAAGTTTCTGAAATATTCAGAGATTTACAAGGGCTTTTTTGTTTTTTAGATTTGCCTAAAAAATATAAAAAATGCCCTGTACTTTAAAAAGAGGAGACGGAGGAAAAGAGGAAAAATGAAAAGAATAAAAGATTTCTGTAAAAAAAATAGCTTAGAGATATTGCTAATTATCACTACGGTGGTAATTATTGCAGGATTGGTGTTGCTATTGAACACTTTCACACCTGACCAAGACGGAAATTTAATAAAAACAGTTGAACCATTTGAGTGGTCAGGCTTCCATATCACTTGGTAAATTTAATTTCCGTCTCCTCTTCTTTTTTAATATAATTATGTTATACAGAATAGATAACAATATGAAAAAACGTGTTTTATCAGGTATTCGTGCTACAGGCCGCCTACATTTGGGTAACTATTTAGGTGCGGTCAAGGGTATGATTGAGTTACAAAATAATCCAGATTATGAAACTTTCTATTTTGTTGTAGATTTACATACTCTAACAACTCCTTTTAACCCCAAAACCTTACAATCCGGTATCAGAGAAATTGTTTTGGATTATTTATCGGCCGGACTTGATCCTAATAAATGCGCTTTATTTATTCAATCTCAGGTTAGGGAACATGTTGAACTAGCTTATTTATTTGGAACTCAGATTTCTATTGCCAAGATGCAGCACCTGCCAACTTATAAAGAAAAAGTCAAACAGTATCCGCAGAATGTTAATGTCGCACTTTTAAACTATCCACTTTTAATGGCATCAGACATATTACTTTATAAGACAGATCTTGTTCCTGCAGGGATTGATCAAGAACCACACATTGAAGTTGCAAGAGAAGTGGCCAGAAAAATGAATGAAAAATTTGGAACAAAGCTAATTGAACCTAAAAGATTTGCAACAAAAGGAGAATATATTCCATCTCTTTTGGGTGAAGGAAAAATGAGTAAATCAGTTCCCGGAAGTGCAATTCTTTTGACGGATAACTTAGAGACAATTAAAGAAAGACTGGCAAAAACCCCAACTGATTCCGGAAAAGGAGATAAGATTCCGGATAAGGGTGGAGTAAACACTCTTTTGACTTTGGTTGAGTTATTTGAAGGAAAGGAAAAGAGAGATAAATATGAGAAGGATTATCTAAATAGTGGAATTAAATATTCTCATTTAAAAGAAGAATTGGCTCAAGCTATATATAAAGAACTAATTCCGATTCAAGAAAGAAGGTTAAAATTTGAGAAAGATCCAGAGTATATTAATAGAATTCTTGAAGAGGGTAGAGTTAAAGCTACTAAAGTTGCATCAGAAACACTATCAGAGGTTAAAAAAGCAATGGGACTTATTTAATATGGATAATATTTCATTTGAGGATTTTAAAAAACTTGATATTAGGATAGCTGAAGTAAAAGATGCAGTAGAAGTTGAAGGAGCAGATAAATTAATAAAATTGACTCTTGAGGTTGGGGAATTGGGGGAAAGAGTTATAGTTTCCGGAATTAAAGACTGGTATATACCAGAAAGCTTGATTGGTAAAAAAATAGTATATTTATCAAATCTTGAGACCAAAAAAATTAGGGGAGTTGAGAGCCAGGGAATGTTACTGGCACCTGAAGATAATGAAGGTAATTGTGTTCTACTTATTCCCGAGAAAGATATCGAAACGGGATCTCAAGTCCACTAAAGTGATATAATTCAAAAATCAAAAAATGAAGAGAAGTCAAATTAAATTAAAAATTAAATTAGACATAAGAAAGATTCTTTTGGCATTTTTTATCCTTTTTTTCCTTATTCCTTTTGTTATCTCTCTTTTCGAGTTTCAGAATAATACTTCTAAATTAGAGATCTCCCAGGCAATGAATGATATTAGAGAAGATAAAATCAAAAAAATTACAGTTGATGAAAACAAGATTATTTTAACCTATAAAGATGATCAGGTTAAATATACCAACAAAGAAAGCTCAGAAAGCTTTACGGATTTATTAGACAAATTTAAAATTGATCCGAATAAGGTTAGCTATAACATTGTTGATAAGACCATTTCTAATGCAGTAGGAGAAATCTTGGGAATAGTCTTGCCACTTGTCCTTATGGGTGCATTTTTTATTTTTATATTGAGATCTCAAAGCAAGGGAGCACAGGATATTTTTTCATTTGGAAGAAGTAAAGCTAAACTTTTTGATAAGGGAAAACAAAGTGTTACCTTTAGGGATGTTGCAGGAGTTGATGATGCCAAAAAAGAATTGGAAGAGGTTGTAGATTTCCTTAAAAACCCGGCAAAATATAGAAGAATCGGGGCAAGAACGCCAAAAGGTGTACTTCTTTTCGGTCCGGCAGGAGTTGGAAAAACACTTCTTGCAAGAGCGGTTGCTGGAGAAGCAGGAGTTCCATTCTTTTCAATGGCTGGATCGGAATTTATGGAAATGCTTGTTGGAGTGGGAGCCTCCCGTGTCAGAGACTTATTTGCACAAGCCAAAATGTCAGCCCCATCAATTATTTTTATAGATGAAATTGATGCAATAGGTAGGCAAAGGGGTAGAGGAATGATTGGAGGACACGACGAAAGAGAACAAACATTAAATCAGATATTAGTTGAGATGGATGGATTTACTCCAAATGATAATGTAATGGTTATTGCTGCAACCAATAGAGGAGATTTATTAGATCCAGCACTTTTAAGACCAGGAAGATTTGATAGAAGAGTAACTTTGGATATGCCCGATAAAGATGGAAGACTTTCCATACTAAAAATTCATGCAAGAGGAAAGAGATTTGCAAAGGGAATAAGTTGGATCAAAATTGCTGATAGAACAGTTGGTTTTTCTGGAGCTGACCTTGAAAACATGCTTAATGAGGCAGCAATCCAAGCAGCAAGAGAAGGAAAAGATGCAATAGAAATGCAAGATGTTGAAGAAGCTGCGACAAAAGTAAAATTGGGTCCTGCCAAGAAAAGACTCCAAACAGATGAAGATAGACAAATTACTGCTTATCACGAAGCAGGACATGCATTAACTGCACACTTTTTACCAAAAACTGATCCGGTACAAAGGATTTCTATCGTAGCAAGGGGAATGAGTCTTGGGCATACTGAAATTTCTTCAACCGGAACAGATAGAACTCATGAAACAAAAACAAGACTTATCCAGTCTGTTACTGCGATGCTTGGTGGAAGAGCAGCAGAACAATTAATTTTTAATGAAATGACAGCGGGAGCTGCAAGTGATATTAAAAATGCTACAAAAATTGCAAGAGCAATGGTAGTTGACTTTGGAATGAGCTCTTTGGGCCCGATTAATTTGGGTGCCAATTCTGAATATGGAGAATTTGGAACTTTGGATTTTTACGAAGGACCTTCTATTTCACCAAAAATGCAGGAAAAAGTAGATGAAGAAGTCGGGAAAATTATTGAAGGAAGTTATAAAAAAGCAGAAGAAATATTAAAGAAAAACAAGAAATTATTGGATAAAGTAGTAGAAAATCTTCTTATAAAAGAGACCCTAGATAAGGATGAATTCGAGAAAATTGTAGGGAAAAAAGACTCAAAATAATTTGTAAGCATGGATAGAATAAACGAAGAAAATTACAAGGATTTTGCTAGTTCTTCAGTAGCGGCAGAATTTTTTTTGTCAAAGCCAGAAAGAGAAAAGTTGAATGCATTTAGACAGTCAGTTTTTGAAAGTATCAAAAAATTATCAACAGATAACAAAGGAGACTTTTCGATAGAAATCAATAATCAGGCGGTTGATGTGGCAACTCAAAAAGATCCCGAAGGAAGAAAGGTTTTTGATAAATGGATAGATATGAGTTTTTCTGCGATGGAACCTAAAAACAAACCTAATAATGGATAAACTCGTACTTATAGACGGCTTTGCAATTCTTCATAGGGCATATCATGCAATGCCACCGCTTACAAATAAAAAAGGACAGCCCACTAATGCGATTTATGGATTTGTTTCCATGCTTCTTAGGATTATTACAGATTTAAAGCCTTCTCACATTGTTGTTTGTATGGATGAAAAAGCTCCTACTTTTAGACATAAAGCATTTAAAACCTATCAAGCACAAAGACCAAAAATGGATAGTGATTTGGAGACTCAAATAGAAAAGGCTAAAGAAGTAATTGAAGCTTTTAATATTCCGATGCTTTCTAAGAAAGGTTTTGAAGCAGACGATGTTATTGGAACTATTGCCCAGAGGAATAAAAATAAGATTGATGTAGTTGTTGTTACAGGTGATAGAGATATTCTTCAGTTGGTGGATGATAAAGTAAAAATCTTTATGCCAATATTGGGTCTATCTAATGGAAAATTATTTGGAGTAGATGAAACAGTTGAAAGAATGGGAGTAGTGCCTGAACTAATTCCGGATTACAAAGCTTTGGTTGGAGATCCATCTGATAATTATTTTGGTGTAGCCGGGATTGGGCCAAAAACAGCAATTAAACTATTGAATGAATATAAAAGCGTTGACAGTATTTATAAAAATATAAAAAAAGTTCAACCTAAGATTGCTGAAAAACTAATAAAGGATAGAAATTCAGCTTTAATGTCTCATAAACTGGCAACTATTATTAAAGATGTTGATATAAAACTTAATTTGGAAGATGCAGCTAAATGGGATTTAGATAGCAAAAAAGTATTAGAATTATTTGAAGAGTTGGGATTTAAAACTCTTAGAGAAAGAGTAATCAAAGTAGGAAAGGGTTTAGATCAGGATAAACAAATGGCTCTTCTTTAAATTTTTCAGTGCTCTTGCAATAATTACTTGCTTCTAATAATATTCAGGCAATCTAATGCCAAACAAGGAAATATTTGAGTTAAATCAAGGGGACCTATTGTCGCCCAAAAAGTTTGTTAATGACAACTTCGACAATTTTAGAAAAGACATTAGAAGGTCAATAATTAAAGATCTGTGTTCCTATGGTGATCATTCTTGGGAAAGACCATGGAGTAAACAATTCAAAAGGGAAATAATAAAAGTTTACTCTGCGCTAGAAAATTTTGAGCCCCAGCCGTTAGACAACAAACCAATTTTTGTCTATAAAAGGAATCTACATATAGGATCTGCTCTTTCAAAATATATCAAGGGTTGTGTTTTTGGGCCAGGGTTCGGACATGAAGATTTTGATGTAAATAAATATTCACGGACTTTTCTTATCGCCTATAAATTATTAGGATATAAAGATGGACCGAAAATGGCCGCAATTATCGAGGAGAGACGGAACTACGACCTGGTAGATAATGCTTATTGGGAAGCAGTGAGTAAAGTAATTATGGAGACAGACGAAAAAGCCTCATTTAATTTTGCAAAGTTGCTTTATCAATTAAAAGATAGGGTGAATTGGAATGAATTTTCTAAAAGGAAATTCAGTTTTAATGTTAACGAACTCGTCCGTTATTATGTAGATACTTACAAATTAGGAAATATAAAAGCTCTAAATTCCTTCGTCTGTTCTATTAAAGAGCAGAGCTGGGAAGTCGAAAGCATCGATTTAAGGGGCCTCAACCGTATGACAAGAAATATTGTTACCAAAATAGATGACCCGTTTATTTTTTGGTCAGTTCTTATTGCTTCAAAACTTCAAAATGCAGATTTTGACTATACGGGCTGGGATTTAATTGGTGACGTTGAATTCTTGAAAAGAAAAAACCAAAAAGACAGTGTTATTCGCTCTTATCTTTATGGATTGTCTAAGGGATTAAACAATAGAAAAGAAATGCTACAAAGTATTGATATCTCTGATTATTATACGGAATTAGCTGCTGACCTTCAGACTATTGACTATGAACACTTAGAAAGGGCTCGAGAGGAGTTAAAAAATATAACCAATTCAGATGAAAGAAAATCAACCATGAGGTTTATTAAATACGAGGAAGGGTTAATTAAAAATTACTCATATCTTGTAAGGTTTCCGGATATATTTAACGAGCATAAAAGAAAGATTATTCCATCATACAACCCCTTAATTTTTAGGGAAGGTTTTTTAAACGTTTTAAGCAAGCTCGGACCAAAAGCCTCGATGCTGTATGCAAATATTTTTGCATCCGAAGTGCAGATTGACATTGAGGGTAGAATAAGTACTGATTTCACGGTATTGCCAGAGAGGCTTAAGGAGTTTAATAATTGTGTGGGAGACAAGATATTTTCCCTTTCTTGTTATCTTTTGCCAAGAATAACCAAGATGTATTGGATTTATAGGAGCCTGATAGATGGTATAGAAAAATGCTACAAAAAATACGGAGAAAAAGAAACGATAAAACGTATAAAATATACTTATACGACGAAAAAATATGGTAACTCAGTAAGCCATTTAATGAAACCAAAAAATAAAAAATGAAAGTTGTTATTGTTCACGATTACATAAAAGAATATGGTGGGGCAGAGAAGGTGTTGGAAGAATTACATAATTTATTTCCAAAAGCCCCAATATTTACTACCGTTTATTTACCCAAGTTTTTAGGACCCCACAGAGAAAGATTTGAAAAGATGGATATAAGGCCATCGGTTCTCCAATATATTCCTTTCAAATCAAAGCTAATTAGCCCCCTAAGACTTCTGGCCATACCGGTTTTTAAATCATTGGATTTTTCCAAATATGATCTTGTAATTGTTTCGGCAACAGGAGCATATCAACCAAATCTTATCAAGAAAGGAACTGCAAAGCATATCTGTTATTGCCACACACCTCCTAGATATTTATATGGTTATGCTACTGCCAGAAATTGGCAAAAGCTTCCCGGAATTAATGTTTTGGCAGCTATTGCCAATCATTTTTTAAGAATTGTTGATTTTAAATCAGCCCAAAATGTTGATTTATTTATTGCAAATTCTAAAGAAATTAAGTCCAGGATCGAAAGATTCTATAGAAGAGATTCAGTATTAGTTTATCCACCTGTAAGTTTATCTTTAGGCAGTCATAATTTTCAAAAAGAAAACTATTATTTGGCAGGAGGAAGATTGGCAAGGCCTAAAAGAGTGGACTTGGCAATAAAAGCTTTCAATAGACTTAATCTTCCTTTGATAGTTTTTGGAAAAGGTTTTGCGGGGTATGGGAAAGAACTGAAAAAGATTGCCAAAAATAATATTAAATTTGTAGGAGAAATAACTGAGGATGAAAAAATGAAATTAATGTCTCAGGCAAAAGCATTTATCTTTTGTGCTCAAGATGAAGATTTTGGTATCACACCGGTTGAAGTTATGTCTCAAGGAACTCCTGTAATAGCTTTAAATTCAGGCGGTGTTAAAGAAAGCGTGATTGATGGAAAAACAGGAATATTTTTTGAGAAACCTGAAGTAAATTCTTTGATTTCAGCTGTAAAAAGATTTGAAAAGACAACAATTTCAAAGGAAGATTGTATAAAACAAGCGAATAATTTTTCAAAGGAAAGTTTTGATAAAAAAATAAAAGAAATAATAAATAAATATGCCTGAACTTCCCGAGGTTGAAACAATAAAAATCGGATTAAGAAAGTTTCTAATTGGGCACATGATCCTGAATGTTGAAGTCAAAACACCAAAAATATTTAGCGGAGAAAAAGAAAATATTTTAAATTCCAAAATAATTGGTGTTAGAAGGTTTGCAAAAGTATTATCTATTGATTTGGATAATAATTATTCAATTTTGATTCATGTAAAGCTTACGGGGCAGCCCATTTATAGAGGTCCAAATCTTACAAACCCTCCTGCAATTTCCAAAAAAGTAATCGGAGGACTTCCGGGGAAACACACCCATGTAATATTTAATTTGGATAAAAAGGGAATTTTGTATTATAACGACGTTCGTAAGTTTGGTTGGATTAAAGTAGTTAAAACAAAAGATGTTGAAAAAACTGGTTTTATTGGCAAACTTGGGCCTGAACCTTTTGATGGTTTAACTTTTGAAAAATTTAAAAGTATATTGGATAGTTCCAAAACAAAAATAAAAATACTTCTTATGAATCAGGAGAAAATTGGAGGAGTAGGCAATATTTATGCCAACGATGCTCTTTGGCTTTCAAAAATTGATCCTAAAGAATCTTCAAATTTGATTAACGATAAAAGAAAAAAAGAATTATATGATGCAATTTTGAAAGTATTAAAAGAAGGGATAAAAAGAGGAGGAGCAAGTGAACTTAATTTTGTTACTCCGGACGGAACAGAGGGAAATTATCAAAAACATTTTTTAGTTTACGGACAAGATAAAAAACTTTGTGTAAGGTGCAAAAAAACAAATATTATAAAAATAACACTCGGAGGAAGAGGAACATATTATTGTCCTTTCTGCCAAAAATAGTTAAATATAAAAATATTGTTGGTTAAACTTCTCATGATATACTGGCTAGAAAATGCAAATCAAAAAATTAAAACTTACTAATTTTAGGAATCAAAAGCATAAATTATTAGAATTTTCTCCAAACATAACAGTAATTTTGGGCCCAAATGCTATTGGTAAAACAAATATCTTAGAAGCCATGTATTTTCTTTCTTTAGGAAAAAGCTTTAGAGCAAAAGTAGAAGAAGAAATGGTTAACTACAGCTCTGATATTTCCAGAATCAAAGGAAGAATAAGTACAAATTTAGAAACAGATGATTTGGAAATAGTTTTAACAAGAGGAACTATTGATATAGGTGCCCAAAGACCGGAAAAAGTTCAAAGGAAAAAATTATTAGTTAATGGTATCGCTAAAAGACTTGTCGATTTTGCTGGCAAATTTAAAATAGTAATTTTTGGACCTGAAGATTTAGAGTTAGTTACTGAATCTCCAACTTTAAGAAGAAAGTTTTTAGATTCGGTTTTATCTCAAGTTGATAGGGAATATAGAAGAGCACTTCTTTCTTACGAAAAAGGACTTCGTCAAAGAAACAGACTCCTTTTAAGAATTAGAGAAGAGGGGTTATCAAGAAGTCAGCTTCTTTTTTGGGATAGACTATTAATCAAAAATGGTGACTATATTTCTTCTAAAAGAGATGAGTTTATTGAGTATGCAAATTCCTATCCGTCTATTAATAAAATGGAATTTAAGCTCGAATACGACAAAAGTGCAATAAGCGAGGCAAGGCTTGAACAATATGCAGAAGAAGAAGTATCTGTGGCTACAACCCTAGTTGGTCCGCATAGAGACGATTTTATATTCAAAGTTGTATCGAATGGTAATAAGTTTGACAGAGATCTTTCAAGATTCGGATCTCGTGGAGAACAAAGAATGGGAATTTTGTGGCTAAAAATGGTTGAACTATCTTTCATTAAAGACAAAACAGGAGAAAGACCAACTTTATTATTAGATGATATATTTTCAGAACTTGATCATAAACACAGAAAAATTGTTATGGACGTGGCCAAAAAACAACAAACTATAATAACAACTGCAGACAAACATTTTTTGGAAGGATTTAAAAAGATAGAAAAAATTAGTCTTAAAGGTTAAAATAGTACAAAGAATGGAATCAAAGGAAAATCCATCGAAAGAATATAAGCCGGGAGATCATTATCGTGGAATAAGGCCTCCGCATAAAGTACCCGGATGTAGTTGGCAATTAATTAAAAGACATGTAGAAAAAGGTTATCCGGAAGAATGGATTTTGACAAGCAAAGAACCGTATGAACCTTCCTCAGTTGATGAAGTTCCTCTTTCTGATGAGCCGCTTTTTAGAACCAAAGAGGAAGCTGAAGAATATAGTAGAAAGAAATTGTTAGAAAAAATGGAAAGAGATTGGAATAATGCAACTTCTGCAGACGGTAGACCTCCCATTGGCGGCGCACAAGATGATTAGTATCAAGATTTAGTTTTATGGATGAATTTAAACCCGATTTAATTAAGGATTTATATAAAACAACAAGTGATGTTTCCAAAAGAGAAAATGGCCAGGTAACCATTATCGGTGGTTCTTCACTTTTCCACGGAGCTCCACTTCTTTCCCTGAAAACTGCCTCAAGAATTGCGGGTATGGTTTATTTTTCATCTCCGGAAGAATCTGTTGGTGAGGTAGCAAGTAAACTAAAATCAAAACTATTTTCTTTTATTTGGGTTCCATGGGAAGAAATAGGGGAATATATTAAAAAATCTGATTCGGTATTAATAGGTCCCGGTTTTATGAGATATAGAAGTGAAAAAGAGGGAGATAATAATTTATCTAATGCTTCATCAATAGAAACGGAAAGAATTACAAAAGAATTATTGACCAAATATCCAGACAAAAAATGGGTAATAGATGCTGGGAGTTTACAAATGTTAAAGAAGGAATGGATTCCTGAAAATGCTGTACTTACTCCAAATGAAAAGGAATACAAAATGATTTTTGGTGATGAAAAAATTGAAGATATGGCTAAAAAATATAACTGCATTATTTGTCACAAGGCTAACATTGCAACTATTTGTTCAAAGGAAAAATGTTACGAGGTTAGAGAACCGGTTAACCCGGGAATGATGAAAGGCGGAATGGGTGATGTTCAGGCCGGTCTTACAGTTTCACTTCTTGCTAAAAATGATCCGTTACTATCTGCAGCCTGTGCTTTGTATATAGGTAGGAAAGTACAAGCAGAAATTGCAAAAACAAAAGGGCCTTTTTTCAATGCTGACGATTTTGCAGATAAGGTTCCGGAGGTTTATGAATCACTTCTTTAATAATTGTATTTTCCGCAAAATTTGCGATAATTAGGCAGGATGTATACACCTAAATATTCTATTTCGAATAACATATTAAAAAATATCGGGCACATAGAAGCTTCGAAGGAAGTTATTGAAAATGCGCCTTTAGTTCCTTCATTTGAAAAACAATTTCAATCAGATGCAATAGTCAGAACCGTTTATCACGGCACTCACATTGAGGGAAATGATTTAACAATGATCCAGACTAAAAAGATTCTTGAAGGACAGGAAGTATACGGAAGACCAAGAGATATCCAGGAAGTAATTAATTACAGGAATGTAATGGGATTATTGGATGATTTGTCCAACAAAAGAGGGGAATATGACCCTAATATGCTTCTTGATATTCATAAGTTTACTGTAGACAAAATTGTTCCTGAAGAAAAAATAGGAGTCATAAGAACAACTCAAGTTGTTGTTAAAGACGAGACAACCGGTAATATTATATTTTCTCCGCCCTCATTTGTTGAAGTTCCCTTTTTGATTAAAGACTTTTTTGAATGGTTAAACAGTAAATCTTCAAAAGATATGCATCCAATCATAAAAGCAGGAATTGCTCATTACATTTTGGTTGCAATCCACCCTTTTGTCGAAGGAAACGGAAGAACCGCCAGAGCTTTTACAACTTTGGTATTAATTAAAGAAGGCTACGACATTAAAAGATTCTTTTCCCTGGAAGAACATTTTGATGGAGATCCGGGAAGTTATTATGAGGCGTTTTCAAAGGTAGATAAACAATCCAAGAACTTGGCTCAAAGGGATTTGACTACCTGGCTTGAATATTTTACGGAAGTTGTGGCAGTTGAACTATCCAAAATAAAAGAGAAAGTTAGAAAGCTTTCGATGGATACAAGATTAAAAACCAAATTTGGTGAGCAGATATCCTTAAGTGAAAGACAAATTAGATTAGTTGAATACATTTCTGATCAAGGGGGAGCAACGGTTCCTGAATTAAGAAAGATTGTTTCTATGGTCTCTGACGATACTATCTTGAGAGACTTAATAGATCTAATCGAAAAGGGAGTAATTAAAAAACAAGGAAGAACAAAAGCATCTAGATATGTAATGATGGGGAGATAATATGAGTTTAGATGACCCTCAGTTTTACTATATATTTCTAATACTACCTTTTTTATTCGGAGTAGCACTTATTGGGGAGGGAATATACAAAATTTCAAAACAAGAATGGAATGGTTTAATTAATATTGTTTTGGGTGTAGTTTGTATGGGTTTTGTAATTGTTGTTTATTATATGTTTTCCAGACTTTTACCGGAAAATTTAACCGGTAATTTACTTGCAAAATAAATTTAGTTATGTTCTACTTCTAATTGATCTATGAAATTTAGTCTACTTGCTAACTATTTGGAAAGGTTAGAAAAAGAATCTTCAAGAAATAAAATAACTGAGATTTTATCGGATCTTTTTAAAGAATCTTCCTCTGACGAAATAGATAAGATTGTTTATTTGGTTCTCGGCCAAATTGCTCCAAATTATCAAGGTTTGGTCTTAAATATTGCCGAGAAAATGATGATAAGAATAATTGCAAAAGCATCAGGCAGGAAAGATGAGGAAGTAAAAGCTTTTTATAAAAAAGAGGGAGATTTGGGAAATGTTTCTTTTTCTTTTATTAAAGGAAAACATAATGGATTAACTGTAATTGAGGTTTTCGATAAGTTAATTGAAATAGCTAATGATAATGGTTTGGGAAGTCAGGAAAGAAAAGTTGATAAATTTGCAAAACTACTTTCAAATCTTGATCCTTTGAGTGCAAAGTTTGTTTCAAGAATCCCTGTTGGAAAATTAAGACTTGGTTTTTCTGATATGACCATATTAGACGCACTTTCCTTTATGCTTAAAGGTGATAAGTCGGCAAGAAAAGAAATCGAGGCTTCCTTTAATGTAAGTGTAGATACAGGTAAGATTGCAAAAGCCATTAAAGAGGGAGGACTTAAAAATATAAGTAAAATTCAGGCTCAGGCAGGTACTCCCATAAGGCCGGCTTTAGCAGAAAGACTTCCTTCTGCAGAAAAAATGTTAGAAAAAGTAGGTAAAAAGGTTATCGTTGAACCAAAATATGATGGATTTAGAACACAAATCCATATTTTTAAAGAAGGAAAAAGTAAAAAAGTAAGAATTTTTTCCAGAAATTTGGAAACCACAACTCATATGTTTCCTGATTTAGTTGAGGCAGCTTTAAAGATTGATGTCGAATCCGCAATATTTGATGGTGAGGCAATTGCATATGATGAAAAAACTGATAGATTTTTACCTTTCCAAGAGACAGTTCAGAGGAAAAGAAAACACGGAGTGGAGAAAGCCGTAAAAGATGTACCCTTAAAGCTATTTGTTTTTGACCTTCTTTTTAAGAACGGAAAAAGTTTATTAAACCTTCCTTTTACCGAAAGGAGAAAAGAACTTGAAAAAATAAACTTTTCGGATAAAAGAATAGAAATTGCCAGACAGAATGTTATAGATAGCGCTGATAAAATAAGAGATCTAATCAAAAAATATCTGGCTGAAGGACTTGAGGGGGCAATGATTAAAAAAATGGATGATCCGTATAAGGCAGGGGCTAGGGGATATCACTGGGTAAAATACAAAAAAACAACCGAAGAAGGAGTAGCCGATACAATTGACTGTCTTGTAATGGGAACTTATGGGGGAAAAGGTAAAAGATCAGGGTTTGGAGTGGGAGCTTTTTTGGTAGGCATTAAAGACAGGAATGAGTTTAAATCAGTTTCAAAAATAGGAACAGGTTTAACCGACGAGCAATGGAGAGAACTTGAAAGAAGAACAAGAGTACTTTCGGTTAAGGAAAAACCATATGGTTATATTGTTCATAAAAACTTATATCCAGACACATGGGTAAAGCCTTCTTTGGTTGTTGAAATATTGGCTGATGAAATAACAAAAAGTCCAATTCATGCAGCCTCTCTTGCTCTAAGATTTCCAAGACTTGTAAGGTTTAGAGACGATAAAGAAGCAAGAGATACTAACAATTTAGAAGAGCTTAATAATCTTTTTAAAATGCAGAAAGTTTAGAAAGAATAAGTATTTACTAAGATTCCTCCAAAATCCTTTTTCTCAATAATTTTTCCGTTTTTCTCTGCCCATTTTTCAGCTTCAAGTATGTGTACAATTGGAATTCGGCCGGAATTATCTATGATAAGGAAAAATAATTCTTCGTTTCCTTTTGGTTTTTCCAGTGTATTAAACGGATATTCTTGATCTCCGCCCAGCCAGGTTGGCTTATAGCCAAATTGATTTGAAATCCACTCATAATTGTATGCCCAGACGGCGTTTATATATAAAGGATTGGTAACAGTATTAATAGAAAAAGGCTTCATTTTTGATTTTTGGTAAGTATATTTAATTACTTCAATTTGTTTAGAAAGAATTGCCGATTGATCCGGTTCTAAAAGTATCTGACCTTTATTAAAGCTTTGTCTAATAGAAAATATATTTCCAAAAGTAATAAGAATAAGTATTGGAATTAATAAAATATATTTTAATTTTGATAAGAATATTCCTGATAACAATATAATTGCCGGAGGGAGTCCAATTAAATACCAAGGAGCTTTGTGATATCCGATTGAAAATAAAATAAAAGGAGAAACCAAATACAATAAAGCAAAAATAAATGGAGTATTATCTTTTTTCCCTTTACTATTTTTATAGTATTCAAATATTAAATACCCCAAGAGAAGAAATAGAATCACTATTCCAATATTTAAGCTATGTGGAAGAATAGTTTCCGAAAATGTTTTAGCGTATCTGCCCAAGAATTCTTTCAAATATTGATTTCTAATATTTTGTTGATTTGACCCAGAAGAAATTAAAGATCTAACACCGGAAAACTTAAATTTAATTTCAGTTGCAATCATTGTTGAAGTAGCAAGACAAAAAGAAACAAAGGAAAAAATTATGGTTTTAATCTTCGGAATTTTGATTTTTAGAACAATCCAGAAGAGTAAATATAAGGGGATTAGATAAAGAAAAAATATTTCAAATTGAATAGAAAGTCCTAAAAAAAATAAAGATAACGGAAGACCCCACTGTCTTTTTTCTTTATATAATAGTAATCCCAATATGGTTAGGGGAACTGTAAAATGTGTTGCGGTTGGGTTTGACAACCAACCTGAATACTGAACAAAATAAAATGAGACTGAGGTTAAGAAGGCAGTAATTATGCTTGCTTTTTTATTTTTGAAAAGTAAATAGGAAATATAAGCTAGGGAAAGACATGTAAGGCTATTAAAAAAACTATTCCATATGACAATAACTAATGGATTAGATCTCCCAATAACAATCGGTGGAATAATGTAGTAAAGAAATGCAACTCCATGATGAAGGTTGGCATTATTTCCGGCAGTAGGACCAACAATCCTTAAGTCACCAGAAATTATTTTTTTTGCATCAAAAAGATCTCTTGCTTGGTCAAATCCGATAATGGTATTTGAAGGATATGAACTTAAAATTCTAACAATATAAGCAAATAAAAAAATTAAAATAAATGGTAGAAACTTTATTATTTTTTTCTTCACCTTAAGATGTATCTTAGCAAAAATATTAATTAATAAAAAAATTTAATTTGTATTTTTATTGTGATACAATCCTTTCCACTATGAAAGTAATCAGTGATCTTCATTTTCATTCAAGATTCTCCCGTGCAGTTTCTCCTCAAATGAATATTCCGACTATTTCTTCCTGGGCAATGAAAAAAGGAATTGAGTTAGTGAGTACTTCCGATTTTACTCATCCTATGTGGTTTAGAGAACTGCAAATGAATATTAAAGAGATTGGGGACGGAGTTTATGTCCATAAAGATGCCGATAAAAGTGTTAAATTTTTAATTTCTACAGAGGTAAGCTGTATTTATTCAAAAAGTGGAAAGGGAAGAAGAGTCCACTTGTTAGTTTTTGTTCCGAATATCGCAGTTGCAGAAAAATTTAATAATGAGATGACTCAAAGGGGGGCAAATCTCTTAAGTGACGGAAGGCCGATAACAGGTTTAACTGCCAAAAATATTTTGGAAATTGCACTTTCTGTGAGTGAAGATTCATTGGTAATACCTGCTCACGCATGGACTCCACACTATTCAATATTTGGAAGTAACTCAGGATTTGATAGTTTGGAAGAATGTTTTGAGGAACTTACTACCAATATAAAAGGAGTTGAAACCGGTCTTTCAAGCGATCCCGCAATGAATTGGAGAATCCAAGAACTAAAGTCAAGAACAGTTCTTTCCTTTTCTGATGCCCATTCACCATCAAAAATGGGTAGAGAGGCTACTATTTTTGATATACCTGAGATAAATTACCCCAATATTAAAAAAGCAATTGCCCAAGAGGATAAAAATTGTAAAGTTGATTCAACAATAGAATTTTATCCCGAAGAGGGAAAGTATCATTTTACCGGACATAGAAACTGTCATGTGGTTTATTCTCCAAATGAGACAAGAAAGAAGGGTATAGTTTGCCCCGTTTGCGGAAGAAGGTTAACTGTTGGTGTAATGAGTAGAGTGGAGGAGTTAGCACACGGAAATGAAGTAAAAACAGAAACAATAAAAGATAAAAATGGCGTTTTGTGGGTAAAAAACAAAGACTTTGAAAAACCCCCATACACGATGATTGTTCCTCTAATAGAAATTATTTCCGAAGCATTGGAAATTGGAGTTCAAAGTCAATTGGTCCAAAATATGTATGAGAATCTTATCTCAAGTGTTGGAAGTGAATTTTATATTCTTTTAGAAAGTGATCTAAAGAAAGTGCAAGAAGTTGGAGGAGAAAAAATAGCAGAGGGAATTGCAAAGGTAAGAAGCAGTGACATTGTGATTAAACCGGGGTTTGATGGACTTTTTGGAAAAGTAAAGATTTGGAAAAAAGAAAAAGTAGAAGAGGAAGAATCAGGAGAAATTACTAGTCAAAAAATGTTGTTTTAATATTTCAGAGTATTGACAGTGAAAAACGTTTTTGAAAAGATTGATATAGGAAAAGGGGGTGATTAAATTGAAAGGAACAGGATTAAAGAAAAATACAGCAGGAGCATTGGCTTACGTATTGGGACCTATTACAGGTGTAATCTTTTTAATTCTTGAAAAAGATCCATTTGTTAAGTTTCATGCCATGCAATCAATAGTTGTCTTTGTCACATTATTTGTACTTCAATGGATTTTGGGATTAACAATCATTTTGTTAATTTTAGTTCCATTAGTAGGAATTATAGCTTTCATTCTTTGGCTTATGTGTATTTATAAAGCTTGGATGGGAGAAGAATGGGAAGTACCAGTACTTGGAAAGTTTGCAAGACAATTGGCCAAGAAAGCTTAATAAATAATTAAAATATCCGGGAGATGAGGAGAAGTAACGATTTATTCTCCCGGAGATTTTGTAAATTAAGTAATTACTATTTATTAGCTTTTATGTAAATTATTTTTGGGATGAAAAAACACGAACGTATTAATAATAGTTTTTTAAGATTTATCGAGAAACCTCTTCTTAATTATCTTGCAGAAAGGATGCCAAGATGGATTAATCCGGACGTTCTAACATTTTTAGGATTATTTGCTTCAATATTAGTTGGATTAAGTTATTATTTAACAAATTTTAATAAAGGTTACCTTTGGCTTGCTTCTTTTGGTTTAATCTTAAACTGGTACGGGGATAGCCTGGATGGCACTTTAGCAAGGTTCAGAAAAATTGAAAGGCCAAGATATGGCTACTTTTTAGACCATACAATCGATTGTATTTCCCAAACGGTTATTATCTTGGGTTTTGGATTATCTCCTTACGCTGATTATAAAATTGCAAGTTTAGTTTTGGTCGGATATCTGTCCCTTTCAATAATTACTTATATTATTACGAATGTCGAAAATGTATTTAAATTTTCTTATGGCAAAATGGGCCCAACTGAGGCCAGGGCAGTTGCAGTTATTGCAAATATAATAAGCTTTTATTTTGGAATTCCAGTAATTAAGCTTCCTATGATTGGGACGGTTACTATAGTTAACCTAACACTTTCCCTTATTGCGGTTTTTATTTATGCTTCATTTTTCCTAACCGCATTTGAAAAAATAATTCGTCTTTCAAAAATAGATAGAAAGAAATAAGAATTTACTTCTAATAGCTAAATATTTTTTAAGAATGTTTCTAATTACTTCTTAAGTGATAAAATACTTTGTAATATGAAACTTATTATTGGATTAGGTAACCCCGAAGCTAAATACTTTAAAAACAGGCACAATGTTGGATATATTTTTATTGATGAGCTTCTTAAAAATAAAAAACCAGGCATAGTTGCCAAAAAAACAAATGTTTTTATGAACGAATCCGGATCCGCTGTCAAAAATTTTGTTGATAAATATAAAGTCAGCTTTAATGATTTATATATAGTTCATGATGATTTGGATATGCCTCTCGGACAATTTAAAATCCAAAAGGGTGTTGGACCGAAACTCCATTATGGAATAGCTTCTATCAATGAGCGTCTTAGAAGTAAAGATTATTGGAGGATTAGGATTGGAGTAGATAGTAGAGATAAAGAAAATAGAACTGAGGGAGAAAAATACGTTTTAGAAGATTTTTCTTCTGACGAGGAAAAAATATTATTAGAAACAATTTCAAAAGCAATAAAAAAATTTTTCTTTCAGAGTAAGAATGGATAAAAAACCAAATTCAAAAATCAAAAATTTTTCCACAATTGCCGACGTATTGATAGGTTTTAAAGGAGATAGGGATAAATACATTTCTCAAGAATTTCAAAAGTATGGATATGATTTGGCAATTGAATTGGGCGACCCCAAAAATATTTCCTTTTACATTAAGTTGGCAAAAGATAATAATAGGGGACTTTTGGAAAAAGCCAGAAATTTTGTTAAAGATGCAGTTAAAGTAAGAAGCAGGCCTGCATTATTTATCTGGAAACTAACTCAACTTAAAAAGGAGGCTAAATTGAAAAATGAAGCAAAAAAGTAACACTTTTCAGAAAATCTATGAAGTAGTTAAAAAGATTCCCTCGGGTAAAGTATCTACTTATGGGGATATTTCAAGATTTTTGATGATGAAAAACCCAAGGATCATCGGTTGGGCTCTCCATGCCAATAAAAACAAAAATGTTCCTTGCCACAGAGTTGTCAGTAAAGGTGGTAATCTTTCGAAAAGCTATGCTTTCGGGGGAGAAAAAATTCAAAAAGAGAAATTAATGAAAGAAGGGGTGAAGTTTGATAAAAATACTGTTGATTTAAAGAAATCTAAAGTCTGTTTATAATAAGATTAGAACTGCTATGAAGAAAGAATTATTGCTTCAATTTCCTTTTTTGATTTCTTTTTTAATTCTTATTTCTGCATTCAAAGGATGGCTTTCACTTAATTATTGGCCTTTCTGGGTGGGTGGATTTATCGGTATGTTTTTTCCTTATCTTGATCATTTTTTATATGTTTTACTATTAAGGCCATACGAGCTTACATCGCAAAGGGTTAAATTTTTGTTGAATAGTAAGAAGTATAAAGAAGTATTAAAACTATTATCCGATACTAAAAACGAAAGAGTTGATTTGATAATTCACTCAGTATATTTCCAAATAATTTTTATTATTTTAACTTTTTGGGTAATCACATCATCCGGAAGCCTTTTGGGTAGGGGAATTGTTTTGGCTTTTTATTTACATTTACTAGTTGATCAGTTTAAGGATTATCAATATCAAGGATCAGTAGACAGATGGTTTAAAAATTTTCAAGATATATTTGATCAAAAAGGGAAAATTTATTATTTAATCGGAGCTTCTTTACTATTTTTAGTTTTTGCCTTCTTAATTTAATTTGTAATTATCGTTTTTAATTTTATCTATTTTTAAATATATTTATTAACTTTAGTCCTTGACTAACCTATGTAGAGGTAGATATATTGTAAAAGTATCAAAATGGCTTTAATTAACGTAACAGATTCAGATTTTGAAGAAAAGGTAATAAAAAGTACTTTGCCAGTTTTTGTTGATTTTTTTGCTCCATGGTGTGGACCTTGTAAGATGGCCGAACCGGTTATTGAAGAGCTTGCTAAAGACTACGAAGGTAAAGTTGTTATTGCCAAAATAAATGTTGACGAAAATCCACAGAGTGCATCGAAATATGATGTTATGAGTATTCCAACTACAATTGTTTTTAAGGCAGGTCAAGATATGGGTAGACAAACAGGTTTTTCAGGAAGACAAACATTTGAAGAATTAATAAAGAAAGTAGTTTAAAGGAGGTGATTATTTTGGATCCAAATAACCCAAACCCAGTTAGTCCAACAATGCCAGCCGAACCGGCACAACCAGTTGTTCCTACAACTGATCCACAAACACCGGTTAATCCAGTGCCTCAACCAGTTGAGCCAGTACAACCAGTTCAAGAACCAGTTGCACCAGTAGCCCCAGTTGAGCCAGCACAACCAGTTACAGGAACAGATATTCCTGGTCAAGGAGGAGGCGGAGTAGGAGGAACAGTTCCTCCAGTTGCTTAAACATAAAGTGTCAGATTTATTTACTAAAAAACCAAAAGAGAATGAATCTTGGGATGTAATTATTATTGGTTCGGGACCATCTGCATTTACTGCTGCAATTTATACTACAAGAGGGGCTCTTTCTACATTAGTTATTGCAGGAGAAAAATGGGGAGGCCAACTAATGAACACTTCAATGGTTGATAATTTTCCGGGTTTTCCTGATGGAATTATGGGCCCGGATTTGATGATGGCAATGAGGAAACAAGCTGAAAGGTTTGGAGCCGAAATAATCAATAAAAACGTATCAAAAGTAGATTTTACAAAGAAAGTTTTTGAAATATTTACTGGTGAGGAAAAATATACCGGTAAAAGTGTAATTATTGCAACGGGAGCCTTAACAAAATGGTTGGGTGTTAAGGGAGAAGATAAATTAATCGGTAAAGGAATTTCAACTTGTGCCCCATGTGATGCACCATTTTTCAAAAATAAAAAGGTTGCAGTTATCGGAGGAGGGGATTCTGCCATGGAAGAAGCACATGTTTTAACAAAATATGCAGATGAAGTAACTATTATTCACAGAAACGATAGCTTCAAGGCAACTGAAGCTATGCAAGAAAAAGTTCTAAATAATCCTAAAATAAAAATAATTTGGAATACTGAAGTTACAGAAGTTTTGGGAGAAAATAAGTTGGAAAAAATCAAACTTTTAAACAATAAAGACAATAAAACCTCTGAATTAAAAATAGATGGAATGTTTGTTGCAATTGGCCATAAGCCGGATAGTGATATTTTTAAAGGTCAAGTTGAAATGGATGAAAAAGGTTTTATTATTGCCAAAGACTTTCACTGTGGCACATCAGTCCCGGGAGTATTCGTTTCAGGAGATGTTTTAGACAAAGATTATAAGCAAGCAATTGTTGCTTCCGGATCTGGTTGCATCGCAGCAATGGAGGCTATTAAGTACTTGGATCGTTAATAAAGCTTGACTTTTATCTTTAATTAATCGAGAATGGATTTCTATGTCAGGAAAGAAAAACAATTCTTCAATTCTTGAGAAAGTTGCTCCAATTTTATTTATATTAACAACAATTCTTATTTTAGCTGTTGCACTTTTGTGGCAGAAAGTAGCTAAACTTGAGAAAAATATCTCTCAAGGAGGAGTTGGGGCTACCGAAGAATCGGCATTATCTATTAATAATCTTAAAAAATATGCGAAAGAATTGAAACTTAATACTAAAGACTTTAATAAATGTTTAGATGATGGAGAAAAAGCTCAAAAGGTTAAAGACGATATCTCTTATGCAGAAACATTAGGAGTATCTGGAACACCTGCCTTTTTTGTTAACGGACACCTTATATCTGGAGCACAGCCGTATACAGTATTTCAGTTGGCAATTGATTTTGAATTGTCTCAAGGAGATTGGAAAAAGCCGACAGCTGAACTAAAACCTTACATAGATCAAGGAGCTGTATCTGCTGATAAAGTTAATGTCAGTTTTGACGGAACAAACGTTGAAGGAAGTTCTGAAGCAAAAATTGAGATTGTTGAATTTTCAGATTTTGAATGTCCTTTCTGCACCAGATTTTATAAAGAAACTTACGAAAAAATAAAGAAAAGCTATGTAGATACAGGAAAAGTGAAGTTTTCCTTTAGGCATTATCCATTAACTTTTCATCAATATGCCCAAAAGGCAGCTGAGGCTTCAGAATGTGCTGCAAATCAAGGAAAGTTTTGGGAATTTCACAATAAGTTATTTTCTTCTCAATAAAAGTAGATTTTAAAGTGACTCAATTGCTTTATATGCAATTATTGCACCAGACCCCCAGACATTAAAAGATTTATTTATTCCATACATGGGAAGTTCAACAATTATATCTACTGCATCTAATACTTCTTTTTCCATTCCTCCTGTTTCATTGCCAACAATGATTGCACAGGGGAAATTTGGTTTTAAATCTTTATAAGAAATTGACCGTGGATCCTGCTCAACTGCTATTATTTGTATACCTTTTTTCTTCAATTCTTTAATTGTTTCTAAAGTCGAATCGGTTTTTTCCCAAGGTGTCCATGTTTCAGTTCCAACTGCTGCTTTATGGATTCTTGTTGATGGGGGATATTCCATATCTCCACAGAGATATACTTTTTCGGCTGATATAGCATCGGCCAATCTAAAAAGTGAGCCAATATTATATGTGTCTATGATTCTATCCAAAACAAGATAAATTGGATTTCTTTTGATCTTTTTAAGATCATTATTTGTTGGATTAGATTTTCGTAATTGTCTTGCGTTTAGTTTATTCATGTTATTTTTTGTTAGCTCTAACCATCCACCATTTATCTTCTCCGTCTGTATCTAATAATACAGAAATTTTATTGAAACCACTTTTAATTAAATTATACTCAATGCTTTCTTTATTCTCATAAAGAATTCGGTTTCCTTTAATATATGAGATAAATTGTTTAACCTCCTCGGGAGAATTCTGGGTGTTTTTGGTGTAAAGAATCGGATGATGAAAATTAAAAAGAACCTTTCCTTTGGGGGATAAGACTCGGAAAGCCTCTCTAAGAGCTTCTTTTGGTGCAAAATCTATAGCTAAGTTACTAATAATTAAACCAAATGTGTTGTCTTTAAATGGAAGATTTAAAGTATTTGCTTGGGTGTGGTTGATTCCATACTTTAAACCCAGCAATTTACCTTTTGAAATATTTGCAATGTCTATTGTAGTAATTTCTGTGTCTTTTAATAACTCCATGGATTTAGGATCTCTTAAGACTAATAACTGTTTTTCAAGAGCCTGTCTGCCGGAACCTATACTTAAAATTTGGTTGTTGGGTAAGTCTCCGGTTTTGATTAATCTGACAATTTCATTACACATTCTTGTTCTTGCTAAATCCGGGCTGTCGTGCTTATCTTTTCCACTATATATACGGGAGTAATGGCTTGCTAATAATTTTTGAATATTTTCCATATTAATTTGAGCTTTCCTAAAAGTAGATATTATAGGGTTTGGTTATGATTTTTTCAAAGGTAATTGGACCTATTTATTAAATTTGTATTTTTTGAGGTTTTCAATCATGTCGACAACCATTTTGTCTAGGGTATAAGTGTGTTTCCAACCCCAATCAGTTCTGGCATCTGAATCATCTAAGCTTCTTGGCCAGGAATCGGCTATTGCCTGTCTATGATCAGGCTTATAAGTTACTTCAACCTTGATGTGTTTATTTATTTCATCTGCCAACTCTTTTGCAGAGAAACTTAAAGCAGCCAAGTTATAAGAAGTTCTTATTTTTATTTGTTCTTTTGGAGCTTCCATAATATCTATGGTTCCTTTGATACAGTCCGGAATATACATTAAGGGGATTGTGGTCTCCGGTCCAACAAAACATTCGTATTTACCGGAGGAAATTCCATCATAAAAGATAGCTACAGAATAATCTGAAGTTCCTCCTCCGGGGGGAGTTTTCCAAGAGACTATCCCGGGGTATCTGACACTCCGCACATCAACTCCATATTTTAGATAGTAATAATTACAGAGATTTTCTCCAGATACTTTAGTTACACCATACATCGTGGTTGGTTGCATTATGGTATGTTGCGGTGCATCTTTGGGGGTATTCGGACCAAAGGCAGCAATTGTTGATGGCCAGAAAACCTGTAATTTATAGTCTCTTGCCAAATCAAGAATATTTTTGAGACCAACCATATTTACATTCCAGGTTGTATCAGGCATTTTTTCTCCGTTTGCCGAAAGAATAGAAACTAAATGAAAAACTGTTTTTATCTGATGTTTTTCAATTAATGACTTTAAAGCATCTAAATTGGTTATTTCTGCGCTTTCTACAATTCCATCAAAGTCAGAAGGAATATTATTATGTCCCAAGGCTATTACATTCTCTTTTCTGTACTTATTTTGGAGTTCCGGAGTAAGCTCACTTCCTATCTGGCCAAAGGCTCCGGTAACAAGAATTTTTGTATTCATAAGATAAACCATTTTATCAACAATTTATAAAATGTAACAGTCTATAAAAGACTTGGCTTTGGGGTATCCTTGATGGTAAAATACGTTACTGTAAGTTTAAAAAAAGGCCCCATCGTCTAGTGGACTAGGACACGAGGTTTTCAGCCTTGTAACCTGGGTTCGAATCCCAGTGGGGTCACACTTATATTTACTTGGGCCCATAGCTCAATGGTAGAGCAACACCCTTTTAAGGTGATGGTTGAAGGTTCGAATCCTTCTGGGCTCACAATAAACTTTCTACTTTTTCAATGCGGAATCGTCTAATGGTAGGACATAGCCCTTTGGAGGCTAGTATCTTGGTTCGAATCCAAGTTCCGCAGCATGCCAAAGCTACAGCTAATAGTTGAGAACTCCTTTGTAACTTCTAGCGCAAACAGCAAGGATATTGGAATAACTGTATTTAACAGAGTTTTTGATAAATTGTTAAAAAAAGGGGGTTCCCTCGGTAAGGTGCAGCCTATATATTTGGAGGTAGGAGGATCTCTTAAAATTCTAGGGGTTCTGACACTAAACGTTAGTGGTTCTTATTCATTCTTTCCAGAACTTCCTGGGGATCCCGGTTTTGACCATTTTACATTTGTTAATAATTACAATGGATGTCACCACTTTACGAGGGTTTTGAATCGCGGTAGAGTTAAAATCCTACCAATAACAGCAGAGCTTTTAACAAATGGAATCTTACATGGTATTTCGTTTGTTATCGGTGATGTTTCCTTACTGAAAGAGGCGCCTAAAGAAATTCATTATCCTGAAGTGGAAATGGCTGATTTCAATCGCATAAAAGATGCCTTTTTTACAGCAAACAAACAAGAAGGTTCGACTATATTGAAAAGTGACGTTTCTAACGGAACGGTTTGTGTCCAATTTTTCCTAATACCAAAAGAGATCGATTTTAAGAAACTTAGTATATATCCAAAACCTATTAAAACCTTATTAAATGAAAATATTAGAGGAAAGACTTCAGCATTTAATGCAGTAGTTCCACACGAATATCAAAACCAATATTCACTTGGTATTGTATATATTTGTCTTAATAAGAGTATTGATGCACCCCTTTTGATTCTTACGTCAGTACCTAAAAATGGCTTTTATTCGAAAATACCAATAAAGCATGTAATTTCACTGAAAGACTTACTCAATACAAAAGATGAATAAAGAGTCACATTTAGCCTCAAAAGTGGTACACTTGGAGTGACGGTTATGGGTCTGTATGGTCCGAGACCACACTGCTCAGCTCGGATTAATTTTGTATATTGTTAGGTTTGTTTAGCCAAAATATTCTCTTACGGCTAAAGTAAGTTCTCTAATTTCTTGGTTGTCTAATCGAAAAAAAGGTTTGTTTAAAACCGATTCAGATAACCCCATTTTTGATATAAGTTCCAAGGCGTGTGATTGAGATAATACCATTTTGTTTTTTCCTTTATTTTTATGAAAATCAAAATTTCCAGAGTCTCTCATGTTTTTTAATTGTCTTCTTACATTAGCTCTGTCACGTCTATGAAATTCATGTTTATCGAGAGTGCCATAGTCTGATCCACTTTCAACTAAGGCTTGTTTTATTTCGTTAACAATTAATCCACTTCTATTTGCATTTTTGAAAAGTTTCGCAAAAATTGAATTAGAGCGCGAGTTGTTAATTTCCCTTTTATTTTTTGGGAAAAAAGTAACAACAGACGCATTTGTTCTTGGTTGGGGATAAAAGGAGTTTTTGGGTACGTTGGTAACAATATTTATGTCGTAGAAGGTTTGTGCCAGTAACGACAGTTTTCCAAAGCCCCATGAATTTGGTGATTCTTGGATTTCTCTAACAACGTTATTTCCCAAAAGAAGAGTAATATCGCTTATATTTAAACCTATTAATTTTGTCAATAAAGGCTCTGTAATATGGAATGGAATGTTGGCAATCACTTGTATATTAGAATCAGAAGAACTGTTATTACCAATATATTTTTCAATTGTTCTAACGGCATCTGTATAAACGATTTCAACATTTTTATATTTAGCTTGAACATCGTCAAGTAATGGTTGAAATTGTTTATCAATTTCAAACCCTATTACTTTTTCAGCTCTTTGGGCCAAAAGGGTGGTCAAATTTCCCGGTCCAGAACCAATTTCAATGACTGTTGAACCGTTTGATACGAATGATGCGATGGTAGTAAGACAGTTATTATCAATAAGGAAATTTTGTCCAATTGCCTCGTGTGCATTTATTCCGGCTTTTTCTAGTTGCTCTCGAAAGAGATCTTGTTCTATCACTGTAGCGGATATTTTATTACAGGATATATTATTTAGTCAATTTTGCTTTATTTATAGAAGAAGAAAGGATTTTAACTTCAGTATTGTTAAGTTGTGAAAAAGATTTATTAAGAATGTCATTGTTAAGTTTTAGTCTATTAACAATGTCTCTTGCAAGGTTTTTAGTAATTATTGAGTTATGAGTTGCTTCTAATTCAATTATCGTGTTCATTAGAACATTTTTTACTAATCCTCCATGTTTTTGGCTTAAGATAATTTTTTGACCAATGTAATCGATGTCTGTCCTTTTTCTTTTAGGATCAAGTTTTAGGATAACAGAATCGGTTTTTGGAATAGGCCAAAAGGCGGATTTTGGTACGTCAGAAATTTTGTGGATATCAAAGAAAGACTTACAGATATATGACAACTCTGTAAAGTGTTCATCGTTGGGATTTGTAATTTGAGATTGATATCCAAACTTTTTACCAACCATCAAAATTGCTGGCAAATTTAAAAAGGCAAGTTTTGTGATAAAAGGTTCAGTTATATGATACGGTAGATTGGAGACAATAAAAATTGAATTGAATCGTTTTTTATTTTGGACAATAACAGAATCAAAAGTAGAAGAAAGAACATCGGCAAATATAAATTCCACGTTTTTAAATTTTTTTGAAATCGGTAACAGGTATTTTTGAAACCTTTTGTCAATTTCTATGGCAATAACTTTTTTCACTTTTTTTGCAAGAAATGTTGTAAGTTGACCCATTCCCGGTCCAACTTCGATTACCAAGGAATTTTTATCTAATATTGACACCATTTTTTCAAGAAATTTATTATTTTGGATAAAATGCTGTCCCAGGTTAAGATTTGGTGTTACCGAGCCCTTTTTATATATGTGCGTAATCATTAAAGATATTATATCTGTTTTCTCCAATTTATCCCATATTATTGACACCATCAACCGAAAGATATATATTTTATCCAACGGTAACAGGACAACCCGGACATTTTGAGCCGGACCGCTAAATCCTGTATGAAAAAAAATAGTAGCGAAATAACCAAAGCCGCACTAGAAAATCTTGTTAAACAAGTTATAACTTCGATTGGAGAGGATCCCAAAAGAGATGGTTTAAAAGAAACTCCAGTGCGTGTTGCCAAAGCGTTTACAGAACTTTTGGCGGGTTATTCTTTAAATCCTCGTGAGTCAATAAAACTTTTTGACAGTAATGGGTTTCACGAATTAATAATTGTGGAAAATATAGAGTTTTATAGCCTGTGTGAACACCACATGCTTCCTTTTTTCGGAAAGGTCAACATTGGCTACATTCCTAATGGTAAAATCTTGGGACTTTCCAAATTTGCAAGAATTGTCGAAATTTATTCGAAAAGACTACAAACTCAAGAAAATCTTACTAAACAAATTATTGATTTACTTTCGGAAGAGATACGCCCCAGGGGTATTATTGTCCTGATTGAAGCAAAGCATTTATGTGTAAGTATGAGAGGAGTCAAAAACAAAGGATTTATAACTAAGACAGTACTCAAAAGGGGATTGTTAGAAAAAAACAAAAACTTAATTGAGCAGTTTTATAGAGATATAAAAAATAAATAAATATGAAAATTTCAAAGCAGATCGAATGGGATATGGGGCATAGAATTGTTAATCATTATTCGGAATGTAGAAATATTCATGGACATCGGTATAAAGCTGAAATTATAGTAGAGGGCCAGCTAATAGATATTAAGAACGATTCTAGTGAGGGTATGGTAATCGATTTTGGACAAGTTAAAGAAATTGCCAATAGATATGTTCGAAATGTTTTAGACCATGGTTTTATGGTATGGGAGAAAGATAAAATCTTAACAAACTTTTTTAAAAAGAATACTAAATTAAAACACACCATTGTATCGTTTGTTCCGACTGCTGAGAATATTGCTAAATGGATTTTTATAACGTTAGACAAAAAAATTGAAGATAGATATAAAACCTTTCTGAAGCTTAATTCTATCAAAGTTTGGGAGACACCAACCAGTTCGGCAATTTGCTCTAGAAAGGATATCTATGGAAACCTACAATCCAAGCCTAGACGATAAGCAAAGGTTGAAAAAACACATAGATATGTTTAAAGTTAGTGGCGATAAAGTTTTTGCAACCTTACAAGGGGAGGGTGTTACTTCCGGAAAACCAGCGGTTTTTTTAAGGCTTCATTTTTGTAATTTGTCTTGTGGATTAAATGCAGGATGGAAGTGTGATACTGGTTATACATGGGATATACGAAGAGAAGAGTTTTGGAAAGAACCAGTTGATTGGAATTATGAAAAAACTGCGGAAGAAATCAAAAACGCTTGGCAAGAAAAGTTCGGGGATATTTTTTCTAATAATGATAAAAGAGTTGTAATTACAGGTGGCGAACCCCTTTTGCAACAAAAGAAAATTTTGAAATTAAGAAAGATGCTTTCGGAATACAAATTTGAGATTGAAACAAACGGAACAATTGTTCCGTTTGAAGACTTAAAAGATTGTCAATTCAATTGTTCCCCAAAACTTTCAAATAGTGGAAATCAATTATCAAAGAGAATAAATATTATTGCTCTTCAAAAGATAAATGCCTTTTCCAATTCATGGTTTAAATTTGTTGTTGAAAAGCCAGAGGATTGTAATGAAATCGAAGAACTAATCAATATAGTTGGTTTAAAACAGGAAAAAATTTTGATAATGCCCGAAGGGCACGATAAAAAGAGTTTAAATAAACACTTCAATTCCGTTAAAGAACAAGTAGAAAAGCATAATTGGACTTTTGCAAAAAGAAATCAAATTGAATGGTTTGGGAACAAAAGAAGGACTTAAAAAAATGGAGTTTGAGCAAGAATTTCAAAAAAAAATAGAAAATATTGATCGCAAAAGTGTTGTTTGTACTGTTAGTGGTGGTTTAGATAGTGCGGTGGCTGCCGGTTTGATGTTTTATGCCGGTTTTCAACTTCATTTTATATTTTTCGATTGGGGACAAAAAACTCTACAAAAAGAATTTCAGTGTGCCCTAGCTCTTTCAAAATTTTATAACGCTGATTTAAAAGTCGTAGAAGTACCACTTTTAAAGTCTTTACCGGGAATTTCATTAACTCAACATGAAACTATGACTTTACCTATAAATGAATATGTTCCAAACAGAAACGCAATTTTAGAAAGTCAATCAGTTGCTTATGCTGAATTTGTGAGAGCAGGTGCCGTTTGTATTGGTTCAACTGGTGGGGATCATATTTGTCCGGATAACAGTCCGAAATTTGTAAAAATTATGCAGAATTTGGTGGATCAAGGAACAATGCTTAAACCGAGTATTAAGATGATTGCGCCACTAATAAATACAGATAAAATTGGTGCCGTAAAGATTGGACTTAAATTAGGAGTACCTTTTGAGAATACTTGGTCATGTCATAACAATGTTGATAGAGCGTGTGCAAAATGTAGTAATTGTAAATCGAGATTAGAAGCTTTCAGCATAAATAACTATGTTGACCCAATTGAATATTATGAAAAATAATAAATATTTTTTTAGCAAGGAAAAAGAATTGGAAAAGGCAGCTGAGTTTCAAGATCGATATGATTTGAATACTATTAACCTTATAGCTCCTGCCACCCCAACTCCTTTGAAGTATTTTCATAATATTCATTTAAGACACAATGCGATAACAGAAGGTTTACTGGGTCATAGACCATATGCAGGAGCAATGGGCTTTAACAAAATTGAACAAATTGCTGTAGATTTGATTTGTGCATTATTTAATGCCGAACATGCAAATGTCCAACCTCATTCGGTAAGTCAAGCGAATCAGGCAGTTTATCAAGCTTTACTCAAAAATGGAGATAGAGTACTTGCTATGAATTTTAATGATGGTGGTCATTTAACACATGGTTTGAAGCAAAATTTTTCAGGCCGTTTTTTTGATTTTCATTTTTATGGGGTTGATAACCAAACTGGATTCTTGGATTATGACCAAATTAGAATACAGGCTTTAAAATATAAGCCAAAATTAATCGTGTGTGGAGCTTCTTCGTATCCCAGAACAATAGATTTTAATAAATTTTCCTCAATTTGCAAAGAAGTTGATGCATATTTAATGGCTGATCTTTCTCATCCTGCCGGTTTGATAGTTGGTAAAAGGTTTCCGCAGCCTTTTCCAGATTGCGATGTTGTAACTTTAACATTAGATAAAACTATGATTGGCCCACATGGAGGGATAATTTTATGTAAACGAAAATTGGCAGAAAAAATTGATAAATCAGTACATCCAGGTGTTCAGTCAAGTGTTCCTTTAAGAAGAATTTATGAAATGGCACTTTGCATGATAGATTCGGGGAAACCAGAATTTAAAGATTTTATAAATAGAGTAATAACGAATATCAAAGTTTTTGAGAAAGAATTTATTAAATATCCAAATTTAATAGTAACTGGCGGAAGTGATACCCACTTGATGGTTTTAGATACATATAATACCTTTGGTCTAACGGGAAAAGAATCAGAAACTCTTCTAGAAAAGATTGGAATTTTGACAAATCGGCAAGTAATTCCAGGAGAAAAATTAAAGCCGTATGTCGCAAGTGGAATTAGGTTGGGTAGTGCTTGGATTACAGCTAGAGGTTATTCAGAAATCGAAGTTAAGCTTATAGCCAAAGTAATTTTAGAAAACTTGAAAGACTCTCATAATATTTCTTTACAAAAAAAAACCAAAAAGTCTATGGATGATTTACTTAAGATCCGAAGGAGTAAAGATGTTTGGAAAAATGAGATTAAATAATTGATTTCTTATTATTTTAATATGTCTAAAGAATCTGAAAATTTATTAAATCTAACAATGGCGAGTGACAATAAATATGTTACCTATATGCACACTGCAATTAAAAGCATTAGAAAATACAATTCTGATATTCCAATAGATGTATATAGCTGTGATTTAATTAACCACTTGTTTGGCGAAAAAAATGTGCGTTTACATGAAGTTCCTGTCCCAGACAATTTGGCCCACGTCCTTTCGACACAAGAAAAAGAACACGCCTTTTCTAGGGTCGCAAAATTAGAAGCATTGGGCCACAAAAGTTCAGAAAAGCTGATGTATATCGATAGTGACATTATTGTGCTTGGTGACATAAAAGAAATAGAGACAGAGTTAAAAGTTACAGACAGTGATAAACCTGTTGTTTATATGTTATTACGACGTCCAAACACACTATCAATTGCAGAAATTGGATGGTTATATTTCAAGGATATAAATAAATTGTCATCCCAGAAAATGGCAAATTTAGTAAACGATACGTTTTCTGTGGAATATTCCGCCAGTCAGTTGCAAAACATAAGATGTTGGAATGGGGGAATCATTTATGGTTCGGCAGAAGCCGTAAATACCCTTTCTATTTTGTGGAAAAATTATTATTTCGAAATGCTGACCGGAAAAAACAGAAATCAATTTATTCCCAATGATCAGCTTTGTCTTTGGTTGGCAGTTGACCAATTAGAAGATAAATTAAAAGTAAGAGAATTGCCGTTAAAATGGAATTTTATGCCAGGACATGCGTTAGAGCAAATTACCAACAAAGTAAATTGTAAATCCGATGATATAAAAGAATACTTAAAAGGTGTAAGAATTCTGCATTTTGCACAAAATAAAAATGACAAATGGGCACAAATACTGGTAGATGAAGTAAATGTCGGGGTTTTAAAATGAAAAATTGATTGGTTAGAAATTGAGTTAATGTGTAAATTGATATTAAACAAAATGTTTTCATTAAAGTAAGGCAGCTATGAATATAAAACACGCAATTATTGGATGTGGCCATATTGCTCCAAGTCATGTTTATGGTTGTGTAAAAAACAAAATTTTGATCAAGTCCTGCATTGATTTAGACAAAAACAAGGCAAAAAAATTTGCCAAAAGGTACAAAATAAGAAAAGTAGCAAATTCTTTGAGCGAGATATGGTTTGATAAAACTATAAAATCTGTTTCAATTTGTACTGACCACGGGAGTCATGCAGAATTAGCAATAAAAGCTTTAAAGGCAGGTAAAAACGTAATTGTTGAAAAGCCGATTGCCTTAAGTTTAAAAGATGCAAAACAAATGCTTGACACTGCCAAGGAATATAAAAAGGTATTAATAGTTATTTCGCAACATAGATATAACCCGGTCATTGTTGAAATTAAAAAATCTATCGATAGGGGCATTTTTGGAAAAGTTACTTTAATAAATGCGACACTCAATGCGCATAAGGATAACAGTTACTATAAAGACAGTTATTGGAGGGGGACGTTGGATAAAGAAGGTGGATCGGTACTAATTAATCAAGCGATCCATACTCTTGATTTAGTATTGTGGATTAAGGGTGTACCTGTAGACATAAAGGCATTTTGTTCAAATCTTAAATTTAAAAAAGTTATTGAAACTGAAGATACTTTTTCATCAATAATGAGATTTAAAGACCAAAGTTTGGCAATTCTTTCATGCACAAACACATCGGTTGATATATGGGACTCTAAAATTGAGCTAATCGGGACGAAAGGAACGGTTGTTTTCTCTGCAGATTATCCAGTTAAAATATTGCATTTGATTCACGAAAATAAAAGTTTAGCAAAGAATTTAAAGAAAAAATTTGAATTAAAGGCAGACAAATTTACCAAGCCTCCGTCAGCAAGTTATTATGGAACAAAACACAAGGAACAGATGGAAGATTTTTTTAATGTTGTATCTGGAAAATCAAAAAATCTATTTATGAAACCTGAAGAAGCTTATAAAACACTCTCTGTTATTTTAAAAATGTACAAATTAAATGAAATCAAGTAAATATATTCGTGAGATAAATAGGTGTATTAAAAAGGGAAATCTTTCTTTAGTAAGTGGTGGTTATATGGAACAATTTGAAAATGAAGCCTCAAAACTATTTGGTAATAAATACGGCGTTTCAACATGTAATGGAACGTCGGCTCTCTTTTTAGCGCTTTATAGCTTGTCGTTAAATAATAATAAAAAAGAAGTAATTATTCCCGCTTATGGGTTTCATGTAAGTGTAAGTTTGGTGTGTTCTCTTAAATTAAAACCAGTATTTTGCGATATTGATTTAGATACTTTTACAATAGATTTCGACGAATGTGAAAGATTAATTAATAAAAACACTCTTGCGGTAATAGTATTGGAACCATGGGGTAACCTTGCAAATTTAGATAAAATGAACAAATTGAAAAAAAAATACAAAGTATTTTTTATTTCAGACTCATCACACGCGCACGAAACAAAATGGAATAATAAGCCAATTGGTCAGTTTTTTGACATTAATTGTGCATCCTTTGGGTTGGGCAAACTAATTAGCGGTGGTGAGTTGGGAATATTAACTACAGATAATCATTTATTCAGAGACAGAGCTTTATTGTATTCACACACAAACCGTGTTCCAGGTGATCTAATTACTAGTAAATATAAAGAAATTAATAATAATGTTGGAATAAAGTTTAGACCCCATCTTTTTGCATTGCTTCTTGCTTTACGTGATTTAAAAAGTAATAAATCAGCAAGAAATCAGATTAAAAAAAATATTCTAAAGTTTCAAAATGACATATCCAAAATTACAAACAAAATACATTTTCAAAAAGCATATAGCAAGGCGGATAGAGTTTTTTATATGCCGATTATTGCTTTCAATACAGATATGAATATCGATAGTTTGTTAAAAGAGCTTATGAAAAAAGGTTTTCGTGCACAAGGTCACAATTATACGAAGCCATTAAATAGAATAAGTATTCTTACTGATTTCTATCATATAAAAATTAAAAAGCGTCTGTTGAATACCGAAACTATTATTAATACCCACATAATTCAGCTTTATGCATCTGATTTTATTAATAACAATAAAGTTGCCGAGTTAAAAAGTTTTTTGTTATCTTACGTCAACAGATCTAACGAATAACTTTTTAATTATAAAACTATATTAGTTTAAAATTATTATCCTTATTCGACGGTGCTGGGGTGACATATTATAATAAATAAAAATTCTTAAAAATTTAACTTATGTATACTAAAACTCTTATCTGTGAAATAACCGATTTAGATTTTAACCCCAGGCATAAAATGTCCAATATTGATGGATATCATATAAGGCGGGCCGCAAGAGGCATCTTAATAAATAAAGGAAAAATTGCTTTACCTCATATCACAAAACACAATTATCACAAACTCCCAGGAGGGGGACTGGAAGGTAATGAATCAGCAGAATTAGCATTTAAAAGAGAAATATTAGAAGAAACAGGATGTAATTGTAAGATATTGGATCAATCTGGAATAATCATTGAATATAGAGATAAGTTTAAACTTCTTCAGATTAGCTATATATTTTTGGGAAAAGTTATAGGAAAACCTGAAAAAATTTCTCCAACAGATGATGAAGTCAAAGAAGGTCTTAAACTGAAGTGGGTTTCCTTTGATAATATTGAGAAAATATTAAGAAAAGATAATACAAAAGACTACGAAGGGAAATTTATTCAAATTAGGGATAAAAATATTTACAAATATTATAAAAACAAACTTAAAAGTTATTAATATCTAACTTGGTTTTGTTATACTTGATCGATGAAGCAAATTTTATTAAAGCTTTCGAAAGTCTTCTTTATTAATATTTTATTTCTTCTTTTTATCTTCGGATTTTCAAGTAGAGTTTGGGCAAAAGAATATTCAATAGATTCAGCAAATATAACTGTAGAAATTCAAAAAGACGGATCGGCAAAGGTAACTGAGGAAAGAACTTATAATTTTTCAGGCAGTTTTTCCTGGGCTGATGAGTGGATTAATTTGACCACAAAATGTGAAGGCAAGAATATTTGCGAGAATTATAAAATATCAGATTTTTCTCTTTCCGAAGGATCTGCAGTCTATTTAAATAACGATTCATTAACAAAAGGTTCTTATCAAACGGAAATTTCAAATGATAAATTTTATGTTAAATGGTATTACCAAGCTTTGGATGAAGAAAAAACTTTCTTGTTAAGTTACACAATTGATAATGCTGTAACCAATCATTCTGATATTTCTGAGTTTTACTGGAAGTTAATAGGGGAGGATTGGCCTAAAGGAACAAATATGGTTACGGCAAAAGTAATTCTTCCTTATGAAGCCCCTTCAGATCAAATTTGGGCTTTTGGCCATGGCCCGTTAAACGGAAAGGTCTCAATTGTTTCCCAAAAAGAAATCAATTTTTCTGCAGAAAATTTATCTTCAAATAAGTTTTTTGAAGTAAGAGTACTTTTTCCAAAAAACAATTCCTTTGTGAATGCCCAGGCCGGAAAGTTAAATTTGGAAAAAATATTAAAAGAGGAAAATAAGTTTATTAGACAGACAAAAAATAAATTTTATATTGGAATTATTCTTTTATTGGTATTTTCCGCTTTTCCCATCTGGAGAATAATTTATTGGTATAAAAAATGGAGAAAATTCGGTAAAGATTTGCCGGTTCCTGAAGTTAATTTGGCCGGAAAATTACACGAACCGCCAAGTGATTTATATCCGATTTTTGTTGAAGCTCTTCTTAACAGTAATAAAGTAACAGGTAAGTCCATAACGGCAATGATTATTGAGTTGGCAAGAAGAAAGATTGTGGGTTTTGAGAAAGAAAAGAAGAATAAGCTATTCGGAGGATTTAAAGACGAGTACTACCTTGTCTTAAAAGAAAAAAATTACGAAGAAAAAACTAAAAACCAATACGAGAAGGATTTAATTGATCTAATTTTTGATGAAAATGATAAAGTTTCGTTTAATGAAATTAAAAATATGGGTAAGGCAAGGCCTACCGAAACTTCAAAATTCTGGTTGGGAATTACAGGTAAGGCAAAGACTGAGCTTATAAACCTTGGAATCTATGATAAGGTTGCCGAATCTAAAAAAGGCATGCTTATATTGGAAATTGTATTGGTTGTTATAGTCTTTGCTATTTCTTCCGGATTTATACCGGTATTGGGAGTCATTCTCTTTGAATATGGTGGAATGTTTATCAATCTTTTAATACCGATATTTATTGCATATTTTATTGCCTTAATAATCTTTGTAATTATCATGGACAAAAAAACCGAAAAGGGTGTATTGGAATTTGCTTCCTGGAAAGCTTTTAAATCCTACCTTAAAGATTATTCTGTAACTAAAAATTATCCTATTGATTCAGTTATCCTTTGGGAAAAGTATCTTGTATACGGAACAGTATTAGGTATTTCAATGAAAGCATTATCCGAGCTTCCCATCAAGTATTCCAATCAATTTGAAAGAAGTGGTCTTTATATGGCAGGATTTTCTTCTCATAATGGAATTGGATCTTCAGGTAATTTATCCGGAAGTTTTGCAAGTTTAGGTTCTGCATTATCATCTCTTTCCACTTCTGTTAATTCTTCTTATGGTGCACACGGAGTTGGTTCTTCTGGAGGATTTTCAGGTGGTGGTGGAGGAGGAGGGGGAGGAGGCGGCGGAGGTGCAGGTTAAAAAAGGAATTAGTTTTATTAATATAAAAAAAGTTATTTATTATTCCTCACATGATCCGTTAATAGAAAAATTTACTTCAGATAAAGAAAGATATAAAAATCTTAAGGTTTTTAAGAAAGGATTGAGTAAGAGAGAATATTATTCACTTCTTGATGATAATAATGATTTGGCCGGAATTATTTGGTTTACTAAAAAAAGTATTCCGGATATCTATAAAAAGTATAAGTTAGATAAGAATATTTATGGGTTTACTGTTGCTTTGAGAATATATCAAAGCTTTCGTGGTAAGGGTCTATCAAACCCATTTTTAAATGAAGCAATTATGAGATTTAAAAAAAGTGCTTTAAATAAAGGAAATAAATATAAATTGTGGCTTTTAACCGGTAAAGACAATCTTCCTGCTCAAAAAACGTATATAAAATCTGGTTTTATAAAAGCCTCCAAACCTGACTTAAACGGAAAAATACTCATGATAGAAAAGTAGTTTTGACTATTCAAAAAAATTTGCAATAATAATTATATGAGTGTTAAGCCGAAATCTTTTCTTCTTCTTTTATCAGGTTTAGTTTTTGTTTTATTAGCACTTCTTGTTATTTTTTCTGATTTTTCGGATATTAATCCTTTCAAAAAATTCGAAAGGTTATCCGGTCAGAAAGTTGTTACCACAAATTCAGAAACAAAGGTAACTGAAGGTAAAACTGATCCGGAAAAAGTTTTTATTAATATCACATCACCTTTAGATAAATCAGTTGTTAAAAGTGCTTCCTTACTTGTTAAAGGAGAAACTGTAGCTAATGCAGAAGTATTTGTAAACGATAAGGAAACAAAGGCGGATAAAAATGGTAATTTTTCTCTTTATCTAACTTTAGATGAGGGAGAAAATACACTGACTGTCATAATGAATGATAGTCTTGGAAATTACATTGAAAAAGAAATTACTGTAACATTGGAAAGCTTTTAAGATGAATAAAAAATTAGTAAATACATTACTAGCAGGAGCATTTTTCCTGGGAATTTCTACACCTAAACTTGCTTTGTTTTGGGAAAATAAAGAACAAAAAGTGAAAGAAAGAGTTGAAAGTTCTCTGGAGGTAAATAATCCCGGTACAGGGGCACAACAAGAAATCAAGGAAAGAGTCAGAAATTTTGTCGGAAAAAGATCGGCAATTGGATCAGGTAAAGTAATTGCTATTGACGGATCGACATTAACAATAACTAAAGACGATAAAACATATACTGTTTTAACTGATACAAAAACAAAGTTCAGAAGAAGATTCTGGGGGAATTCCTCTTTGGAAGAAATCATAGTAAATAATATTATTGACGTAATTGGCAGATGGCAGAATGAAGAAAGAACACAAATCCAGGCTATCCTTATTAGAAACCTGTCAGTTCAAAAAAGATATGGAGTCTTTTTTGGAGTTGTTACTTCGGTTAACGACAAAGGATTTGTGATGGAAACAGCCAAGAGAGAAGACCAGGCAGTTACAGTCTCAACTGATACAAAATTGGTAGATAGAACAATGAAAGATATGACCTTAAACCAAATATTGGTAGGCCATAGAGTGAGAGTAAAAGGAACTTGGGATAGTTCAAATTCAACCATTACTGGTGTTACCCAAGTTAAGGATTTCTCAGTTCCTGTTTTACCAAGCGCTTCACCTGAAGCTGAATAAGCTTAAAGCTTCATATTAACTCATTGACTAAATATTCAGAATCTGGTATCTTATATCCACAAATGAGAACGTAAGTACCAGATGGCGAAAGCCAAATTAGGTGACCCACCAATCTGGTGGGTTTTTTCATTTTAAAGGCACTTTGACAATCTGGATTCGACTGGAAACGTCAAACGATATTTATATCCTATCGTCATAGATATAAATATTACTATTTGAGGATTTGATCCTGGTCCAGGATGAACGCTGGCGGCGTGCTTTAAGCATGCAAGTAGAGCGGGCTATCGCAAGATAGCAAGCTGCGAACGGCTGAGTACAAGATAAGTATCTACCCTTTGGCGGGGAATACCCATCCGAAAGGATGGCTAATACCGCATAAGACCTACGGGTGAAAGCGCTTAACTGCGCACCGATGGATGAGCTTATCTACCATCAGCTTGTTGGTGGGGTAATGGCCTACCAAGGCTACGACGGTTAGGGGGCGTGAGAGCGTGACCCCCCAGAATGGGACTGAGACACGGCCCATACACCTACGGGTGGCAGCAACTGGGAATCGTACACAATGGGCGAAAGCCTGATGTCGCGACGCCGCGTGAGGGATTAAGGCCTTCGGGTTGTAAACCTCTTTTGCTTTAACTGAGAAGTTATTGAGAATAAGCACCTGCTAACTCTGTGCCAGCAGCCGCGGTAATACAGAGGGTGCAAGCGTTATCCGGATTTATTGGGCGTAAAGCGTTTCGTAGGTGGTTTGGAAAGTTATATTTCAAAGACCGGGGCTTAACTTCGGGAAGGGGTGTAATACTACCAAACTGGAAGTATTTCGGGGCTTATCGGAACTGTTGGTGTAGGGGTGAAATCCGTTGATATCAACAGGAACACCAAGGGCGAAGGCGGATGGCTAGAAATTACTTGACACTGAGGAACGACAGCTAGGGGAGCGAAAGGGATTAATTATTAGTCCCACCAGACAGTAATGTTTGGTTAAAAATTGGCTATATCGGTGAAACTCCTTCGGGTTTTATTAGTATTATAATAAAATCATGAGGACAATACCGAGGGAAGTTCAAGATTTTAATAGGATTAAAAATTCTTTCAGTCTTTCTGAAAAACAAAAATTTGTTTTAATTGGTACGTTACTTGGAGATGGTTCGCTTAAACGCAGGGGAAATTTCTATCGTCTTCATATTAAACATGCCTATAATCAAATTTCTTTGGTTGAATACAAAAGGAAAATATTTTCAAATATTACCAATATGCCGATCAGAGTATTTTCTCAGAAGGTTAAAAATAAAAATTATAATTTTTGTGAATTTGTCACTTTAACTCATCCTGAATTTTCAAAATATCGAAAGATATTTTATAAGGGGAATAGAAAAGTAATTTCAAAAAATATTATAAAGGAGTTAACAAGTTCTTTAAGTTTAGCGTTGTGGTTTATGGATGATGGTTCGGCAGAATACGCTGGAGTAGCATTCAATACCCAATGTTTTACCTTAAAAGAAATTAATTTACTTCGAAAAACGCTGAAAGATAATTTTGAATTAGATACTACTAAACGTAGAAATAAAAACGGTTGGATTATCTATATCAAGAAAGAAAATTTACCTGATTTTAAAAATCTAGTATGGAAATATATATTGCCTGAATTTAAATATAAATTAAGGCCTTATTCCGTACGACAATGAACCCCGTAGAGACTATACGCCAAGACCCAATTACTTAATTGGGAAATGATATAGTCCGATCTGTATGGCAACATACAGACTTTAATAGAAATATTAAAGCGCCTCTTAAAAGAGGTTAGTATTCTTATTTAAGAAGAAGTAACAGAATGTAGAGACCCCTGTAGTCCTAGCCGTAAACTCTGCTCGCTAGGGATTCGTATTTATTTATGAGTTCCGTAAGCTAACGCGTGAAGCGAGCCGCCTGGGGAGTACGAGCGCAAGCTTAAAACTCAAAGGAATTGACGGGGACCTGCACAACCAGTGGAGCATGTGGTTCAATTCGAGACGAACCGAAAAACCTTACCAGGGCTTGACATGCTACCGTTTAGACACTCAGAGATGAGAGTTGATCCGAAATTTTTTGGATGGTAGCACAGGTGTTGCATGGCTGTCGTCAGCTCGTGCCGTGGGGTGTTCCCTTCAGTGGGGTAACGAGCGCAACCCCTGCTATATGTTGAATATTCATATGGGACTGACCAGTTTTATCTGGTAGGAAGTGGGGACGACGTCAAGTCAGCATGGCCCTTATGTCCTGGGCTACACACATGCTACAATGGAGCCGACAATGGGTTGCCAAGTGGTAACACGGAGCTAATCCCATCAAACGGCTTCTAAGTGGGGATTGAGGGCTGCAATTCGCCCTCATGAACGCGGAATTGGTAGTAATCGCAGATCAGCTACGCTGCGGTGAATACGTTCTCGGGTCTTGTACACACCGCCTATAGTATATTGATAATAGGTAATAACGCGCCTAGCAGCTATATCCTCTAGTGGGTTAAAATCCCACCTAAGTAAGTTTACTTAGTAGCTAAAAAAAATTAGCAGACTTTTTTGGGTAACTGAAAAAGCCGGAGGGCTTGAGGCAAAAGACAGGGATAATAAAAAAGTACGGCGACTTTCGTTGGGCGGTCGGAAGGAAGTCGCGAAGAAAATACTTTTATTCATGTCTGGAAGAGAGAATATAGTAACCTAGGGAGATCCAAATAAGATAGAGGTAATTGCTTATTTGGAAGTCAGCTTTTCCATATTAAATCATTGACAGTTTCGGGTTATCTTTGGTAATCTGAAATATAGATGAAAAAAGGGAAAAACGTAATGTTTCCAGCGTCTTATGTTGTTGGATTAACAGAGGGAGAAGGTTGTTTTTTAGTTTGTTTGAGAAAAGATAATCGTATTGATTTACGTTTTTTTATAACTCAAGCAATAGGAAATAAACCTTTACTTTTGAAAATCCATAAGTTTTTTAAAGTAGGAAGCGTATATCAAAAGAAATCCGCTAAAAACGGAAGACTGCCTGCATATGTTTTTGAAGTAACAAAAAGGGATGATATTTATAATATTATTATTCCTTTTTTTAAAAGACATAAATTATTGGGTATAAAAGCAAAGAGTTTTGAAACTTTTTGCAAAATTGCCAAAATAGTTAAAGGTAGACAAGATATACGAAAACTAAGCTTAAAAGAACTTTCTTATGTAAGACGAATAAGATTTGGAATGAATAAACATTACGGCTCGCCCGGTGCGGGAAATCCGCTCGCCGAGGTGGGAACGCACAACAACCTCAATGAAGTGCAATCCGTCAAGTCAGTAAAGTTGGGGGCACCCGAACATTGCGAGATGTAATGGAAGGTGACACCAGCGATAAAGATTAAGTCGTAAAAAAGTTGCGACCCAAAAAAGTGATTTTTTGGATAAATCCAGCTGTATCGGTGAAGCCTAAAGCATTGACTTTCGGTAAAATTTCGGTTTTACTGAAATATAGCCAAGGTAATACCGAGGGAAGTCGGAGAAATAATTCTCTTGACCCCGTAGAGACTACACGCTGGCACCGCAATGACTAAAGCTTATTTATTTGGCGTTTTACATGATGCAACTGAAAGGAAGACTACCTTTCGAATAGCAACGAATAATTATTTGTATTGTCAATTTCTTAAAAAAGAAATTGAAAAACTTGGTTCAAAAGCTTGGATTTATAAAGAAGGAAAAAATCGCAATCTTTGGATTGTTGAATTTTCTAAATCCTTTTTAAAGAATACTAAGATTGAATCAAAAATGGATAAAATTGATTATATTCGAGGTTATTTCGATTCAGAAGGTGGAATACCTAAAAGTTCAAGAGTACGTTTTTATTTATATTTTGCCCAAAAGGATAGAAAAGATTTATCTCAAGTAAAAAAGTATATTGAAGAACTTAACATTAGTTGCGGAATAATACATAACCCAAGTAAAAGGGTTGATCCAAAATATTGGAGATTTTATATAAGTTCAAAATCATATAAAAAATTCATTAATATTATTGGTTCATACCATCCTGAAAAAGCAAAAGTTATGCGGATGAAGATATAGTCCATGCCACACGAAAGTCGTGGAATTAACATGAACAAGGTATCCCTACTGGAAGGTGGGGATGGATCACCTCCTTTCTAAGGAGTTATCAAAAAACACCTGGTTTTTTAATTCGCAGTTTTTCCATAATTAAACTGAATTCGTTTCCGGTCGGATCTAGGTTGTCAAAATAAAAACCCGCTTTTAATTTAAAGCGGGATTTTTTATGGAGAAAATTATTTTTTCTTGCTCCAACGTTCTCTTGAAATTTTAATTACCTTTTGTCTATTTTGATTAATAGATTGAGGTAGGGGAAGAGTTTGGGCTAAGAATGGGCGTGTAGATTGTCCGTCTATTGTCATTTTTATGGCTACCTGGAAGTTTGAAAGATTGACCAAATCATTTTCACTGAAAACTTCTGCAAATTCTTTATTTAATATTTGTGCATCCGATGCTCCAATTGCAAATGAAATTATTGTTCCGGCATTTCCCAATATCGCCTTTTGTACGTTTTCCGGAATTTGTGCCATATATTGATTGGCAAGCATTAAATTAAGTCTATATTTTCTTGCTTCAGAAAGAATTTTAATGAAGCTTGAAGTGGCAAAGTTTTGAAACTCATCTACATATAAATGAAAATCTTTTCTTTTTTCTTCTTCAACATCAACTCTTCTCATTGCAGCAATTTGTATTTTGGTTATAAGGGTTGCACCAAGTAGGGCAGCGTTATCTTCTCCAAGCCTTCCCTGAGACAGATTGGCCAAAAGAATCTTTCCGTCATCCATTATGCTTTCTATAGAGATTGAAGATTTTGGTGCTCCAATTATTCTTCTTACCAATGGAGAAGTAATAAATTGCCCAACTTTATTTTGTATTGGAGCAATTGCTTCTTTTTGGAGCCTATCAGGCATTTTATCAAATTCTTCTTGCCAAAAATGAAGCAGTGATTTATCTTCTAGTTTTTCTTCAATTTTTTCTCTGAAAGATTTAATCGAAATAAGCTTTAAAACATCTTCTAAAGTAGAATCTTCAATTTGAGACATGGTTAAAAATGAATTTCTTAAGATATATTCCATTCTTGCCGACCAAACATCAGGCCAGATTTTGGTGAATATTGCCATAAGCCCGCTTGTTACAAGTTCTGCTTCTTCTCGGTTAGTTACTTCAAGTGGGTTAATATTTATCGGAAAATCCCTGTCCGCAGGATTAAAGTAAATTACATCATTGATTCTATGACGGGGAATATAGTCCAAAAGAGTTTCGCAAAGATCTCCATGTGGATCAATAACTGCAATACCACGATCCTTTTTAAGATCATCAACTGCCATGTTGGCAATTAAGGTAGATTTACCAGTTCCTGTTTTTCCAATTGTCCAAACATGCCTTCTTCTGTCCTTATCTTTTATTCCAAAAATAGTATCTTTATTTTTAAATACCGTATGACCAAAAAAATTAATACCTTTTTTATCTTCATCAGTCATATTTATGGCAGAAGGAAGATTGGTAGGGGGTTCCGAAAGAACAGAAGTACCCCAAGCAATAGTGGGTGTTTGAATTTTATCACTGGGTAAATGCCAGATAGTTGCTAATTCTGAGATATTTAATATTTGGTTTCCCGTTACAATTCTTTTTCTTAAACTGTTGTTATTTGATTTTTGTGAGGAAAGAAAATCCCTTTTAACTGTAAATGAATTTCCGTCTGCTTTTGTATAAACTTTAAATGCATTTGACAGTTCTGTTAGGGTTTTCTTCGTATTACTTCCAAGTCTTATAGATACTTTAAAACCTGGGTAAGAAATTTTCTCTTTAATAACACTTTGGTCCGATCTTGGGGAATAAGTTCCATCCTCATTTTTGGTGCCTTTATCTGCAAAATTTGCCCCTTTTGATTGCCAGGACGAAGAAACTGACTCAAGAGCAATTTGTACTATAGTGACTTGATCAGGGTCTGATTTTGATAAAACAGAAAGAATTGATGAGAGAGGATCAACATCAGTAAACAAAGTCCATGTAGATATTGGGTAGTAATTACCATGTTTTAATGTTAGATTTTTTACAAAGAGGGTTTTTTCTTCTAAAAAATCCTTACCTTTCTCGATTATCACAAGAGGGTAGTTTGATTGGATTTGAGTTTGAACATAAGCAGATATTTCGCTACTACACGTAATTTGAAACCTTATTTGTTGATTGATAAGAGCAATTTCTAAGGCTAAAGAGTATGGTTTTTTGCCCATTAATTTTTGCAAAAAGGTAGATGAATTAATCTGGGTTAGGGTAGCAAGAAATGTTTGTGCCGCCTCAGGAGTAACCTCGGTATTTCTTGGTAACCTAAGAATAAATGTAGCAATATCGTTCATTAACTTATTATATATAGAATCTGGAATTTTTGTATTTGGATGTTTAAAAACCGTCTTTATTCATTGTTTTGGCCATGTTTTTGTGTTAAATTATCAAGGCTAGAGGGCGGTTAGTTCATCGGCTAGAACGCTTACCTGATAAGTAAGAGGCGGATGGTTCGATTCCATCACCGCCCACAGTTTAAAACAAGAAATATTCATAGATAGACCTCATTTTATATTCTTAAAGTCAGCCTTTTTTTGAGGTAGTCATTGTTGAATTAGTTATAAACCGGTTATTTGGATTGCTTTCTAACTACGACTTTACTCAGTATTAGCGTTAACTCAAACAAGAATATTAGCGGTAAAGATAAAAGTGCATCGGTAAGTATAGAATCAACTGGAAAAAACATAGTGAGAATAAAGATACCAAGATATACCCACAAACGTTTTTTAGTTAAATCTTTTCTATCAATAAAGCCAAAATTAATTAAAAAAAGAAGAATAATTGGAAATTGGAAACAAATTCCCATTACGGTAGAAGTCAAAAGAATTGTCTTCATAGGTAAGTTTTGCCATATTTTGTTTTTCTACAGAGCAAATTGGTTTTAATTTAAGACTGTTTAGAAGTTTTTTATACTCGTTAGCCAATAAATCTGAGCAAACAACTTCGACTTCAACATCTCTACGCCTGTTTCCGATTATACATACAGGTCCGGATCCTAAATTTGCGATTTTTATTTTCTTTTTATTTCCAATAAATGGAGTGAATTTATCATGTAAACGAATGTTTTTTTCAAAGAGTTTGCCTTTTCCTGTCAGCCAACCGCGCCAGAACAGCAGTTCTGCTTCTCTTCCTTGTTTCCAGATTCCTTTATTTAACATTTTTTAATAAATTCCTGCCACAATTTAAGTTTTTCTTTATACTCTTTAAAATACGGATGTTTTTCATTCCCCTGCCAGAAAGTTTCATTTAGTACAATTCCCGGAGCTTCATTTATTAGGTTTTTATAAGGATCGGATGCTTTTTCGTGATTTACCCTAGCATATCCGGATACTGCCGCCCAACCTTTTTTATCTATTTGGCGTTTACTGACAATTCCTGCAAAGATGTCATCAAAGCGATTTATTCCATAAGCCCATGGGGCATGGAAGATATAGGGGAGCATTTTTCTTTTAAAGGCCAGGTTCATACTGCACATGGGATAATAAATTCCTTTTGGAATAGGACCTTTGTAAAAATCTACTTTTCTTTTTTCTCCTAAAACCAATTGACTTAAAGCATCCCAATCTCCGGATCCTTCCCAAACTCCATGAGATAAAACTACTTCGGCTTCATTTCTTATTCCATACGGAAATCCTCTTGAATACTGTTCTGACGTTGTTGATATCCAGCTTACAGGAACTCTTCTTTCTAAGACTTTAAGATGATCTTTAATGGTATCTCCGATTGGCGCGACATCATCATCAAAGGTTAATATAACTTCACAATCTTTCAGTTCCTTTGCTACATATGCAAAACCTAAATTTCTTATCCCAGCATTAAAATTGGTAAGAGTAGAAGCATATTTTCCCATTACTTCTTTTTCGGATTTACCGTTTACAGTGGGATTTTCTCCATCATGAACCACAACAAGTTCACAATTGTGCTTAGTAAGTAATGGTTGCCAAGCTTTTTTAAACTTTTTTAAATGATTTGGTCTTATGGTTGGTATAACTACTGCAATTTTCATTTTGACTCCTTCCATCTGACACTAATGAGTGCAGTATTTTTATATGCGTATGTAAAATGATAACAATTGGGTGACCAAATTACATGATCTCCTGGTTTATCAAGTAAATATGGTTCTTGTGATCCTTTAAAATCAAAAAGAATTTTTCCTTTGGCCAATATGGCCATTGTATGTAGTTGATCTGTTGTATCTTTGTTTTCTCTAACTCTCCCTTTTTTAATAGATTCAAATTTAACTTCAACTATATTAGATATTGATAAACCTTCTTTCATAAAAGCACCCACAATCCAACCTCTACTTTCTTTGTCTTGTTGGTTTGTGCCTCTATATATTTCTGTCATTTATGTTTACTAACCATAGTTAAATATGGAATATGATATTGATTTTCATTCATAACGCTAACTTTCAAATCACTTTTGTAAATTACATACGGTAGTACTACCTGATCACAAGTAAAATACCTTGATTGATAATACCACCAAAGCTTCATAGCATTATGAACTTTTTCATTGTTAAGATACATAAATGCTGTTGATGTGTAAAGAACATTATCTTTGAAATCGGGATCCGACATGCAAAGGGAATATTGTTCTTTGTGTAAACCGTTTTTGTACCTTGTAGTTATGTACCTACTTTTCTCTTTTAGTTTTTGTTCAATAATATCTACTTCTTCTTTAATTGTGTTTCTCCATGGGTGTTTAAAAAGTGCGATGTCATTATCACTTAGTTTTTCAAAAAACCACTTAACAGAATCCGGATGGGTAAGTGACATGGAACTGTCAACCCAAAAGTAAATATCATATCCCGGAAGCATTTGCCAACCAAAGAGCTTGGGTATTCTATATTGTAGTCGGGGAGTAAGGCCGGTGATCGGAGGAAAATTCTTGTCGGTAAAAAGATGGAATTTTATTTCTTCTATTCCATTTGGTAAATTTTGAGTTACAGGAACGACGGGAGTGTCAAAATTTCCCAAATTTGCACTCAATATTGCTATCTTCATTTTATTTGTTAATAAATGCCCAACTTGCCGGTGAAACTTTTTTATAAATTAAAAGTTCACTAATATTATTGTTTTTAACAAAATCATTAACGGCTGAAACTACTGCATAAAACTGACGTTGTCCTTTTCTTCTAATATAGTCGTGTCCCGAGATAATACCTCCTTTTTTAACTTTCTTACTCCATATAGTTAAATCCTCGTATACATGATCATAATCATGATTAGCGTCAATATACACAAAATCAAGCGAATTATCCATAAAATCTTTTACTGCATCTAAGCTAAACTTGCGAACTATCTCACAGTTAAATGGAGCTAATCTTTTTTTGGTTATTTCAAAGAATCCATCAAGTTTTTTTTGTCTTGTGTGATCACGGTAGCCTTTATAAGCTTTCCAGGCATCAATTGAATATAGTTTTTTGACATTTTTGTTTTTACAGATTATTTCCGAGAAAATTCCCTGTTCGACACCGATTTCAGCTCCTATTCCTTTAAATTCTTTTACCAAATCAGATCTGTCTTTATCAAAAAAATAGGAGAAACCCTTAAAGGGTATCCCTTATGTGCGTACAAACAAGTACTATTTACTGGTACATTAATGATGTGTTATAGGATTAAAAAGGTTGTAATAAATTACAAAAATATTGGTTTATTGAGGATAAAAAATAAACCTTTAGAAAGAAAAAGTCCGAGATTTTGCTGACAATGTCTTTGTGATTTTTATTGTTAAAAATTTGTGTCACCGTCTATTTTTTGTTGACCCAAAAAGACTATTTTCTAAAGATAGGTTTTATATACCGGTATTTTTAGTAAGGAGTAGGGTGTTTTTTGGAAAAAACTATATTCTATATATAATATATAGGGATTATTAAAAACTGGAAAAAACCTATTTTCCCTCAGTTTTCTACTTTTGCCCACTTTAGGCAAAATCAGTATCCGGTTAATGCTATTGACGGATCTAATTAGTTTATATATAATTTCCATACTTTTGAGTTTCATAAATTTAATGGTAAATATTATTAATTTATTTAAATATACGCACGCCTTATTGCGTGGCTAATTTTTAAATTAAAGTTAATTAGTATTATCCGGCTCAAAAGCCGGATTTTTAGTTAGTAGCACTTTTAATATAGTTTTAGTCAGATAAAACTGGGCCCGAAGTTTACCTGGCTTGAACACCTCATTTGCAATGAGGAGGCAGGCGGTTCGAGTCCGCCCGGGTCCACAAGTGTTTATTGGTGAGCGATCGCAGTGTCGATCGCTGTCCAATACACATTTTTTTAAAGAATTTGTTCTTTAACATCTGAAGAGAAAGGTCGCTAAGTTTCACATACGTGAACAGTGAATGCCTTGGTATAACCTACCGAAGAAAGACGTACATAGCCACGATAGTCGTCGGGGAGCTGCTAAGAAGCTTTGATCCGTCGGTGTCTGAATGGGGAAACCCAATCTTAAATGATTTACTTTCGTCCAAATATTTGTCCTTCGGGATAGATTATTAAGCGAATAGTAGGGAACCACCTGAACCGAAACATCCAAGTAAGGTGAGGAAAATAAATTAAATTAAAGATTACCTTAGTAGCGGCGAGCGAAACGGTAATAGTCCAAACCTTGACGTTCCTTCGGGAATGTTAAGGGGTTGTGGGAGCCTAATGTGGGAGTAAGAAAGGTAATAAAACAGCATGGAATTGCTGGCCATAGAAAGTGAAAGCCTTGTATATAAAACCAATTTTACCTCTAAGGAATTCCCGAGTACCACGGAGCAAATACTTTGTGGGAATCCAGGAGAACCATCTTCTAAGACTAAATATATGGTTGTAACCGATAGTGAACCAGTACCGCGAGGGAAAGGCGAAAAGAAGTGCGAGACGCACAGTGAAATAGAACCTGAAACTGTTTACGAACAAACCGAGAAAGCCAGAATTTATTCTGGTGATTTCGTGCCTATTGAAGAATGATCCGGCGAGTTGTTTTATCGTGCTTGCTTAAGTTCCTTTAATAAGAACGGAGGCATAGCGAAAGCGAGTCTTAAAAGGCGTTTTTGGTACGATACTACAGACCCGAAACCGAGTGATCTAACCATGAGCAGGGTGAACTTTTGAGAAATCAAAAGGGAGGCCCGAACCCGTTGTTGTTGCAATAACATGGGATGACTTGTGGTTAGGGGTAATATGCCAATCGAACTCGGAGATAGCTGGTTCTCCTCGAAAGGTCTATAGGGACCGTGCTTTGTAATGATACTACTGGGGTAGAGCTACTGAATGGGTAAGCGAGGGTAACTGAGTTTATTCAACCAAACTCCGAATACAGTATCTATCTAGCAAAGTAGACAGTCATATCGGGCTAAGCCGATATGGCGAAAGGGAAACATCCCAGATTTTCGTCTAAGGCCTCTAAATTTACACTAAGTTTTTAAGGAAGTTTTCTTTCTCAGACAGCCAGGAGGTTGGCTTAGAAGCAGCCACCCTTTAAAGATAGCGTAACAGCTCACTGGTCGATGAGAGGAAGCGCCTAAGATGTACCGAGGATTAAGTGTAATGCCGAAGACAAAGATACGGCTTTTAGCCGTGTGGTAGGGGAGCGTTCCGTTGGCGGTGAAGTCAGATTGTAAAGTCTGGTGAAGCCTTCGGAAGTGAGAATGCCGGAATGAGTAGCGAACAAGAAAGGTGAGAATCCTTTCCACCGAACACCCAAGGTTTCCGTCGCAAGGTTCGTCCACGACGGGTTAGTCGGTACCTAAGGCGAGGCCAAAATGGCGTAGTCGATGGAAGACTAGTTAAAATTCTAGTATTTGATTTAAATCGTTATTAATTGGGGAATGACTAAGTTGGAAGTTCAAAGCCAGAACGTGAAGTCTGGTGCAAACTGTTAAGTAGTTTTAGTTGGAAAATCCGCTAAGATGTTTATCCAAGCAGTGACGCAAAGTTCTCCGTGAGGGGGGCGATTTTGACACTTTTAGTTTACGAGAAAAATTTCGCAATGAGATTTAAATTAAGCCGTACCGTAATCCGACACAGGTGGGTTGGGGGAGTACCCTAAGGTGAGCGAGAGAAGGATCTTTAAGGAATTCGGCAAAAAAACTACCCGTAACTTCGGGAGATGGGTTGCCTGTTGTAGCCGCAAGGCGAAGCAGGTTGCAATTAACGATGTTTGCCGACTGTTTATCAAAAACACAAGTCTCTGCAAAGACGAAAGTCACTGTATAGAGGCTGACGCCTGCCCAGTGCCGGTAAGTTAAGAGGAGATGTGGTTAGTCGTAAGATTAACTGCGTTGAATTCAAGCTCCGGTAAACGGCAGCAGTAACTATAACTGTTCTACGGTAGGGCTTTAAAGTTGCCGTAGTAAAATCTAGCCATATGCTGGAAACCTACAATAATTTGAAGCTACTATGGTATAATTAATCCGTAGATTATGCCAAGTAATAAAGTTTCAGAATGTAGCAATCAGCAGGAAAGACTAGAACAAATTGGATGGATAGTAGGATTTGTAGACGGAGAAGGCTGTTTTACAATCAGTCTTCATAAGAATCCAACTACATTTCTTGGATTACAGATCATGCCAGAATTTGTCCTTTCACAAGGACAAAAAAGTTTGAGTGTTTTAAAAATGGTAAAAGATTATTTTAACTGTGGAAGGATTTCTGTTAATCACAGACATGATAATCACAGGGAAGATCTTTATCGTTTTTGTGTCAAATCTCAAAAAGAATTAAGGGATATTATTATTCCTTTTTTTAAAGAACATAATTTGAAAACTTCAAAAAATAAAGATTTTGAAATATTTTCAGAAGTTCTTGAATTAATGAGAGAAAAACAACATTTGAACGAAAAGGGAATGATTAAGATTATTAAGTTAATCGAAGCAATGAATACTAAGAAAAAACGCCAATATGTTTTAGAATCCTCAGAGACTATACGCTAGACTGGAATTTTTCCAGAAGATATAGTCCAAAACTCAATTAGTTTTGAGCGAAGCCCCTTGTCGGGTGAGTTCCGACCTGCATGAATGGCGTCACGAGCAAACAACTGTCTTAAAGATTCACTCGGCGAAATTGCGTTGGCTGTAAGACGCGGCCTACTTCCACTAGGACAAAAAGACCCCGTGGAGCTTTACTGTAGTTTGGCATTGTTTTGTGCATTTTAACTGTCTAGCGTAGGAGGGAGAGAAATCGATAATGTAACACCTCTCTTTGAAATGTGGCAAAACTTACTTGGAAACTTTGAATACAAGTTTGAGGAAAGTGTCAGATGGGCAGTTTTACTGGGGCGGTACCCTGCTAAATTGTAACGCAGGGGCACCAAGGTTGGCTTACCACGGATGGAAATCGTGGGGAAAGCGCAAAGGTTAATGCCAGCTTGACTGCAAGAGAGAAGTCTCGAGCAGGTACGAAAGTAGGTCTTAATGATCCTCCAAACCATCATGGGTATGGTTGGAGCTTAACTGATAAAAGCTACCCCGGGGATAACAGAGTAGTCGCACCCGAGCGTCCATAGCGACGGTGCGGTTCGCTACCTCGATGTCGGCTCATCACATCCTGGCGCTGGAGAAGGTGCCAAGGGTTAGTCTGTTCGCCTATTAAAGTGGTACGTGAGCTGGGTTCAGAACGTCGTGAGACAGTTGACCGTATAAGACATTTTACGGTGACAATTCGAGCGGTCTCTCCATTTCGACTTTCTGAGTAAAGAGAAAAAACTTTTTGTCTATATAAAATAAATGGATATAAATCTGGCTATATGCTGGAAAATCTCGATAAATGGTTAAATACTAGTATATAATGTAACTACTAGTAAAAATTTTAACCCTGAGATAATCAGCAGGAAAGGCTAGTTTTGATATGAATAATGTTAGTGATGATTATTTGATCGGTTTTGTTGAAGGAGAAGGAATGTTTTACATAGGAATTGTTCCTTCAAAAGAAACAAAATCAGGATGGCAGGTAATTTACTTTTTTAAAGTATCTCAAAATCCATCTGGAAAAATGATCTTAAATCAATATAAAAATAGGTTAAATTGTGGCTACATTAAAGCCAATAGTAAAAAAGATTTAACTGATAAATCATTAGCGTTTGTTGTAAGAGATTTGAAGAGTATAAAAGAAAAAGTAATTCCTTTTTTTGAAAACAGGTTAGTCATTAAAAAAACTAATTTTGAAAAATTCAAAAAAGTAATTAAATTGGTAGATGCCAAAAAACATCTAACCAAGAATGGAATTAAAAAAATACTTAAAATTTCTTACACAATGAATACTAAAAAGCGAAAATTTTCTAAAAAGGAAATTGTTCGAAACTATCAAAATTAGAATCCCCACAGACCATACGCCAGAAAACGAATATTAATCGTTTAAGATATGGCCGGACCCCTGAGGCGACTTGGGGAACTAGCAAGAAAACAAATTAGCTAGTCATTTTGTAACAATAATGTCGGACTCTATCCAGTGGAAGCGTTCGAGTTTTGAGGAGAGCTGGGGACAGTACGAGAGGACCTCTCTGGAGGAATCCCTAGTGTGCCGGTTATCACGTCAGTGGTAACGCCGGGTAGCTACATTCCTAAGGGATAACCGCTGAAAGCATCTAAGTGGGAAGCCCACTCCAAGATTAGAACTCGTCATTAGATCCCGGAGATAATATCCGGTTAATCGGCAGGCAGTGGAAGATCTGTAAAGATTTAAGCTTACCTGTGCGAATCGATCGAAAGCTTAACGAACTTTTCTCTTCAGTTTTAAAGAACAAATAGTTCTTTTTTAACATTTGAATATCTTTTTTGGAGCCTAATTAATAGGTTCACTGAAAAAGGTCTGGTCCTTTGAGCATAGTGGAACCACCCGATCCCATTCCGAACTCGGAAGTGAAACGCTATAGCGCAGACGATAGTTGTGGGGCAACTCACCGCGAAAATATGTCAGGGCCAGGCCTTTTTTAGTGGTTTGAATAATAATGAATTTAAGCTTATAATTGCATTTTTATGGGCTCGAAAGAAAACCAACCTGTTCCGCATTTAACAATTCCGTTGCCATTAAGGGATACTGAAGGCAAAGTGAATATCTTCTTTTTGGGTTTACATAAGAATAAAGTAACTATCTCACAGTTAGATGATGGGGTAATTCACAAATGGGAACCGGTATGTGATTCGGGTGAAGAAGTGAATTTAAAAAACGTAAAAGATGTTCTTAATTATTTGAGTGAACAAGGGTATAATATGTCAAATAGGAAAGGTGGAAATGTTAAGTGAGCAAAAATACTTCTAAAGTAAAAGAGCCAACCTCAATGGGGGAGCTTCTTAAGTTGTCTCAATTTAAGGTAAAAGGTTTTTCCAAAGGTGAAAAAATTAAAGGAAAGGTATTATCAAAAAATCCCAAGTCTTTAATTTTGGACATTGGTGGAAAATCAGAAGGAGTTGTAGCAGAGAATGCATTTATAGAAGCAAGAGATTTAATAAAAGCACTTGAAATCGGTGATGAAGTAAATGCAACTGTATTAATTCCTGAAACAAAAGAAGGAACAGTACTTCTTTCCTTAAGACATGCTGCAAATGATGCTATTTGGGAAACATTGGAAAATCACTTCAAAGAAAAGAAAGAAATTTCAGTAAAAGGAAAGTCTGCATCAAAAGCGGGAATAATGGTTGAAGTAGAAGGTCTTTACGGTTTTATTCCGGCTTCTCAAATTGGTAAAAAATATTCTGATTTTGAAGAATTGGTTGAGAAAAATTTCAAAGCAATAATTATCGATCTTAATAGAAGGAACAATAAAATTGTTCTTTCCGAAAAAGAGGTAAGTGAAGCCAGTGAAATTAAATTAAACAAAGAAGCATTAAAGAAAGTTAAAGAAGGCGAAATATATGATGGAAAAGTCATAACAATTACCAACTTTGGTTGTTTTGTAAAGCTGGATATCGATAAGAAAGTTGATGTTGAAGGATTGGTACATATTTCAGAAATTGCTTGGGAAAAGGTTAAAAAAGTTACGGATGTCTTAAAAGAAGGAGACAAAGTAAAAGTAAAGGTAATTGAGGTAAGAGACGGAAGGCTTTCATTATCTATAAAACATGCTCAAAAAGATCCTTGGACTGATGTTTCTGAAAAATATTCACAAGAACAAAAGATTAAAGGAAAAGTAACCAAGGTTAGTGATTTCGGTGTTTTTGTTCAACTTGAACCCGGAATTGAAGGACTAGTTCATATTACGAAGATTCCACCGGCAACCAAGTTCAAAGTTGGGGATATGGTGGATTGTTACATTGAAGAAATTGATCCGAAAGAAAAAAGAATTTCTCTTGGAATTACCCTAACTTCAAAACCAGTAGGATACAAATAAATTCAGAAATTGTTGGGGAATATTGATTACCTTAAATATTTTTTTATAGCTTCGCTTAAATATTTAACTTCATGACTTGTTATTGGATTATTAAACCCTTGTCTTTTGGCTTCTTTTACTCTTTTATCTTGGGCTACCACTTCACGAATTTCTCCTGAAAGACCGATCTCACCAATTGCAACAGTTCCTTTGGGAAGAGGCTTATCCAAAAAGGCTGAGGCAATAGAAAGGCAAACAGCCAAATCACTTGCCGGTTCTGTTACTTTTATTCCGCCGGCAACATTAATAAAACAGTCATAATCATATAAGGGTAGGGAGGAACGCCTTATAAGTACGGCTAATAGAAGCTCCAATCTTTTTGAGTCAATTCCTTGTGCAATCTTTTTAGGAAAGGCCATCTTTGTGGGAACAACGAGACTTTCTATTTCCACTAATATTGGCCTTGATCCCTGCATAATTGAAGAAACAACACTGCCCGGAATGATTTTTCTATTCTTGGAAAGGAATATTTTCTCGGCATTAATTAGAGAGATAAGTCCCTTTTCTTGCATCTCAAAAATGCCTACTTCATCCGTCGGACCGAAACGATTTTTAACTGCTCTTAATATCCTAAGGGGAGTTGCTTTATCTCCCTCAAACCAAAGAACGGTATCAACTATATGTGCCAAAACTGCAGGGCCAGCAACTGTTCCTTCTTTAGTTACATGTCCGACTAAAAAGATGGGAATATTATTTTCCTTTGCATATTTAAGGTACCTAAAACTGCATTCTCTGACTTGTCCTACAGATCCGGCCAACCCCGAAAGATTATCTGTTTGCATAGTTTGAATTGAATCAATAATAATCCCCCCTGGTCTGGGAGCATCCGAAATAGTAGCCAGAATATTTTCAAGACTGGTTTCTTCAATAAGCTTTATATCTTTTTTTATGCCTAATCTTTTGGCTCTTATCTTAATTTGTTGAGCAGATTCTTCACCTGAAACATAAATAAAGTTACCCAGCGAATCTGCAAGTTGAAGAAGGAGGGTAGACTTACCAATTCCGGGTTCTCCGGCAAGTAAGATAACCTGTCCGGGAACAAGTCCACCTCCCAAAACTCTATCGAATTCAGGAATTTTTGTTTCAGTTCTTTTAAGCTTATTTAAGGCAATTGAGGAAAGGGGAGTAAGTTTAATTGTATGGCCTTTTGAAGAAGAACCTTTGGATGAAGTTTTATTAGATTCAGTAACGGTTTCTACTAAAGATCCCCAGGTGTCGCAGTTCGGGCATTTTCCTGCCCAACCAACTTGAGAATAACCACACTGTTGGCATACATACTGAGAATGAAACCTAGTCATTAAAAGTCATTATACAATAATTTTTTATTCAATTTTTAGTTATCTTCAATTTATCCACAATTAATTTAACAGGCGAAAAATATACGAAAAATAAGGCTATATTTTTGAAATGTATTACTATAGGGATATGAGAAGCTGGTTAGTAGATTGCTATAGGGTTTGACAAAGAAAAAATTGGGTAGTAAACTTTTGACTAGAACCTTTAAAAAATCGTAAGGAGAACAAAAAAGAGCATCACCATCGTTGGGTTTTTACCTTAAAGTAAACCTAAGATAAACTCGCCACGAATAGCAATGCTCTTTATTATAATTTGTCTTGAGGACAGGTAAGCTTTGACACTTAAGTGCAAGACAAATCAAAATTAGACTAGATCTTTTTGACATAGTTTGTCAAGAGTCTTTTATAGGATGAAATCGGCTCTAGCAGGGATGGGTGGTATGTTGGGCAGGCGTACTACCCATTCCTAAAGGAGCCGATTTTTTGTGGCTAAAATTAGTAATTTAAAGGGAAGTTAAGTTAAAATAACGTTAGAAAAGAAAATAATATGCCGGATATAGAAATTTATCATTCATATATTCCAGAGGAAAAAATAGAGGTTAAAAACAGGAAAAAATTGGATATTTCTGAAATATTTTCAAGGCTAGCCAAGTACTTATATATCTTGGGAATTATTGTTCTTGTTATCTCATTTGCTCCCTCAGTTTGGTATCAGATTAAGTCTGGTGGAATTGAAAAGATTTCCAACTTAATTACAGATACTCTAAAGCCGGGAAATAAAGATGAAAAAAATCCCGTAAAAAGGTTTGAATACCAACCCAGGTATGATTCAAAATTACCGATTGAATCAAGACTTAAAATTCCCTCAATTAAGATTGATACTCCAATCTATGAGGCAACATTAGAAAATCATGAAGAAGCTTTGAGAAAGGGTGTTTGGAGGGCACCGGACTTTGGTACACCGGCAGATAGAAAATGGCCTACAATTATGGCAGCCCATAGATATGGATATTTGTCATGGAGTATCCCATATAGGCTAAAGAATTCATTTTACTCACTTCCGAAATTAAAGGTTGGGGCAACGGTTGAGATAATTTGGAAACAAAGGAAATATATATATGAAGTGTACAAAGAAGAAAAAGGGGGAGAGATTACGGATTATTCGGCGGACCTTATCCTATATACCTGTGAATCCCTTAATTCTCCGGAGAGGATTTTCAAGTACGGAAGACTTCTTGAAATCTAGAAAATATGGTTTTTCTAGATATATCCTATAAGACTTGACTTTTGGTTTTTGGGTCTATATAATGCTGGCCAATAGTCTGGAATATGAGTATCCAGGCTTATTTTATTAATAACCATGTTAAAGAAATTAATAGTCTTAACAGCTGTCTTGGTTAGCTTCATGCTAGTCAAACCAGCTTTTGCAGAAAACGAACAAATTTGTACCCAAGTTTACGGTGGGGGTGTAGTTTGTGGTGCAAGTCACGAAGTGGTTGATACAGCTATTTCAGTTCACCCTGCAGTATTAGGAACCGGACTATTGGGTCTTTCAAGAGTATTTGCTTATATTTCTAAAAAATTAAAAAATTCTTCTCAGGAATAATATAAGGGTTGAGGAGAGCGATTAGCAACTCCAAACCTAATTTTTCTCCTCTGCCCTTAATGATTGAAGTTTCCAAGAATGGACTTTCTTAGTTTGCTAAGAAATAGTTCGTTAATGGAGGCACTTTAACAAGGCATACAGGGAAAATTCATTTTTATCTTCCTAGGGTTAACGTGCCCACAATGGTTATAAATTAAGCGTTTATTTTTTATTAGTTAGTGATTTGTAGCCAGTGTGGGCATGTATCACCCAAAAAAATTCAAAAAGGAGTATTAGAGCGTGAAAGAGAAAATAGAAAGTTTTTGTCTGGTCGCCCTAGCGATTTTAAGTTTAATGGCAGCAGTACTTTTGTATTTATTGCCAAACAGCTTTGAAATCCATTGGGTCGTAATAACAGTTTTACTGTTAGATGCGATATTTGCGACAATATGTTTTTTTAAGTAAGAGTTATCAAAAAAAAGGAGAATAAAAATGTTAGTAGTAGATTTTAGTTGGTGGCAACAGTTGGTAAATAATCCAATGACTTGGTTGTTGTTGGGAGCGATCTGTTGCTGGTCATTGTTAACGGTTCTTCCACAAAAATGGACAGACTGGGTAACAAGGCAAGAGTACTTCGGATTTGTTCTCGGTATTGTTGGACTGGCATTTCTGGCTTTTCTGGTTTTGCCAAATCTGACAGTGGGAACTATTATCGGCGTACTTGGAAGTATCATATTTTTCGTCGCAGCTTTGAAATGGTGGAAGAAATTTAGAATCAAGAAAGAGAAGAAAGAAGAGGAAAAGAAATGAAAACAAAGATTTTTGTATTGTTGCTCTTGGCCATCGCCCTTACTGGGTGCCAGCTGTTGAGCAAGCCTTTGGTTCAATTAAAAACTGATCCAACGGTAACTGAAATCAAGGCGACTGACGAATCAGTGGTAACAAAAGCGATAGAAGTTAATTCTGTCGTAAAGCCAACTGAAGTAGCTAAGACAGTAAATGGAACTGGCGATATCAAGGAGATGTTTCGGGCAGGTAATGCATTGAAATATCCAACTTTGGTTGCACCAGATCCAAACAGACAACCCGAATTTCCAAATCAAAATCCAAAGATAGCTCGGTATGAAGAGCCGTTTGAGGATGGTGACTATTTCGAAGATTCTTTAGGAGATGTAGATCTTCCTCAATATTACTTTAGGGTAATGTCGGCAGGGAGAATTCAGATCTCTAGTCTCGGAATAGATTGCCAAGGAAATGAAAATCGCGGTTGTCTAGCAATCCTAATAAATCACTTTGGAAAAACAGCAATGTTTAGAAATTCCATTGTTGATAACGGATTTACTGTAGCTGGACTAGTCTTCGATATGGGTGATGCCGATGGTGTCAATTTGAAAGGAATGACTGCTGCAGAGAAAGTATCTCTCGCCGCACAAACCTTATTGGATCACTATGTATATCGGATGACGTACAGGCCATTAAATGACGGAGCCAATTGCGGCACTCTTGATGCTTGCCCCGAAGTTGAATGGCATGTTGTAATCGTTGGAAACGGAGAAAACCAGGTTCATTGGACCGGGATTTTTCGTAGATAACGATAACCTGTATTCCTTAACCGCGGTGTGACTTAACACTTTCTTCCTTAATTGGATTAAAGAAAAGTTACACCGCATTTCCTGAGCTAATAATTTGGTTTATTATTAGTTGAGGAGATGAAAAATAACATTATCAATAGACTTGCAGGATTAATATTTCCTGCATTTTTAGTTTTAATAGCTTCTTTTGTTGCTTATAAGAATTATTCATTAGGTAGTTCTTTATTGGGATGGGATTCACTTCATCCTGAGTTTAATTTTTCTCTTAATTTTTTTAGAACCTTTTTTGGTGTTTGGAGGGAAGAACAGGGACTTGGAGTACTTTCTGCCCATTCACATATGGCTGATTTACCAAGGATTTTTATTCTTTGGGTATCTTCCTTTTTTGTTCAAAAAGAACTTTTAAGGTATTTATATATTTTTCTGTGTTTAGTTTTAGGGCCTTTAGGAATGTACTTTTTTCTTGGGGAAGTATTCAAGAATAAACCCAATTTCAAAGTTACTTCGTTTTTGGGAGGGCTTTTTTACCTTCTTAACTTAATTACACTTCAACATGCATTTGTTGTTTTTGAAATGTTTTTGGTTTGTTTTGCATTTTTACCCTGGTTATTCTTATTTGTTATTAGGTTTCTTGATAGCGGAAAAAAGAGGAATTTAGTTCTTTTTAGTTTATTTACCATACTTTCTTCACCAATGGCCTATGCAGCCACTCTTTTTTATGTTTATTTAATCTCACTTTTTGTGTTTGTATTTATGTATTCCTTACTAAAGAAAAAAATGCTTCTTTCTTTTAAGAGGGGATTTGTACTGGTGTTAATTACGGTTCTTTTAAATTTATATTGGATAGCCCCGAATATTTATTCGGTTTTGACTCAATCGGAAGTTATATCTTCTTCTAAGATAAATACTTTATTTAGTCCGGAAGCCTTTTTGAGAAACAGTGAGTACGGGGACTTCAAAAATATTTCTACTTTCAAAAACTTTTTATTTGAGTGGAGAATATTTGACTTTAAGGAAGAGAAATATTTTGACCTTTTTGCTTTATGGAAAAACTATCTATCCAATAAATGGTTTATTGGATACGTGTTTTCCGGAATATCTTTTTTGGGTTTAGTTATTTCAATAATCAGACGAAATAGAGTCGCTCTTTCTTTACTTCCGTTATCCATTATCAGTCTTTTTTTTCTAATTAACATTAACCCTCCTACTGCTCAAATTTATCAATATTTGTATGACAAATATCCGCTTTTAAGAGAGGGATTCAGAATGCCTTTTACCAAGTTTTCTTTGGTATATTTGTTCGTTTTTACAGTTTATTTAAGTTTCTTTTTTGATTTTATGTTTTTTCTTTTTTCCAAACTTAAGGTTTTTGGAAAAATAATGTCTTTTCTTATAACAATTGGTTTTACCCTGGTTCTTATTTATTTCAACAGGCCCATGTTTGAAGGAAACTTAATTAGTTCTCAGATTAAAACCAAATTACCCAATGAATACTTGCAATTGTTTGATTATTTAAAAGACAAAAACGAAAGAATTGCAAAGCTTCCAATGAACTCTCTATGGGGCTGGGAATATCACAATTGGGGATATGAAGGATCAGGATTTATTCCATATGGGATTAAAAGTCCAACTTTGGATAGAGACTTTGATAGGTGGAGTACTGGAAATGAAAGCTTTTATAACCAAGCTTTATACGCTCTTTATGGAAGTAACTTAGAATCTTTTGAAAAAACACTACAAAAATTTGATGTTAAATACCTACTTTTAGATGAACCAATTATAAATGCTGGTGGAAATCCAAAACTTCTTTATGTTCCAGAAATAAAAGAAATGATAGGAAGTTCTAAAAAAATAAGAGAAATACAAAAATTTGGATTTCTAACAATTTATGAAACTGATTTTGGTTTAGGTGGTTATGTTTCAGCCCCAAAAAGCTATGTAAGCTTAAATACTGATCAGAATTATTCTCAGATTGATCCTATTTTTGAAAAATTTGGAAATTATGTTATTGACGAAAAAGGAATTTCTTATCCGTTTATTAATTTTGATAGGAGGATGAATGTTGAGATTTATGAAGATAAGGATTTTCTTAACTTTAAAAATGGAGTAATTAAAGCAATGTTTCCTTTAGAAGAAAAAATAACTGAAAACTTTTCTTCAAATAGGGGATTTAAAGAAGCTTATAACTGTGATCTCAAAAAAGTTGGAGAAGTAGAAAAAGAAATTAGATACGATGGTGTTTGGTATAAAGCATCGGGTAGCGGAGTATCCTGTGATTTTTTTGATTATCCCGAACTTTCTTACCAAGAAGGTTATGTCTTAAGGATAAAAGGAAAAAATCTAAAAGGCAGATCTTTAAAAATTTATCTTTATAACAAAAAAACTACACGAATGGATTTGGAAGAACTAATGCCTTCGGGAAATTTCGATAAATATTTTGTAATTTTACCGATAGCTAAAGAAAAGGAAAAAGAAGATAAAGGATATACTTTAAATTTGGAAACTAGATCTTTTGGAAAGGTAGCTTCTGAAAACCTAATAGAGCTTATCGAATTTGTACCTATCGATATTAACTTTTTAACAAGCCTGGTTACAGAGCCTGAAAGTGTAAAAATAATTGAGAATAATTTGAAAGTTAATAATGTACAAAAAATTGGAACAAGTAATTATCTGGTTGATTATGAGAATGAAGGTCTATTGGTTTTGGGACAAGGATATAGTGATGGATGGAATGCATTCATGCTATCAGGAAACCGTGACAGCATGCTATCAAAGTTCTTGCCTTTCATATATTCAAAGCCTCTTAAACATGTAAAAGTTAATTCTTGGGCAAACGGATGGATTATCCCTGAAGGAAAAGGAACTATTTCTATTGTATTTTGGCCTCAGTATTTGGAATGGGGAGGAATGATCTTGGGAGTAGTAAGTTTGTTATTAGTTGTGCTTTACAAGCCAAAAAAGAAGCCAGTTGACAGGGGGTAAAGATTAAATATAAAATACAGCTGTCTACGTAAGGGAAATGAATCTTTTGCCCTCTCAATTTCAAAAATGAGATTATTAATTTGAGTTTCAGTTTGATTTAAATACTAGGAATTTTATATGCCTATATCCAAAAAAACTACTAAGTTAGAAAAACCAGAAGAAGTTGTGGCAGCTCCTTTAGTGGAAGAAAAAAAGTCAGTTTCAGATTTAGTTGGTGAACCGGAGCCTGTAAGAGAAGAAAGAAGATTTGCTCCACGCCAAGAGTGGAGAATCCCGGATGCAGATTTACCTACAGAATATGTTGAGGGAGTACTTGATATTGCCAATGAAGGAAGCGGCCTTTTAAGACCCAAGTATCAAGCTTCAGATAAAGATGTTTATATTTCTTCATCTCAAATAAGAAGATTTAATTTAAGAGTTGGAGATAAAGTTGGGGGACAAGCAAGAAGGCCAAAGGAAAATGAACGCTATTGGGGACTTTTAAAGGTAGAAAAAATTAATGATATTCCTTTGGAAAAGTTTCCTGCAGACAGAAAAGACTATGATGATTTGGTTGCAATTTATCCAAACGAGCAGATTGTTTTATCTACCGAAAAAGATGTTCTTACAACTCGTGTAATTGATTTAGTTTCTCCAATTGGTTTTGGACAAAGAGGATTAATTGTTTCTCCTCCAAAAGCCGGAAAAACTTGGCTTTTAAAAGATATAATTTCCGGTATTGCCAAAAATTATCCTGAAGATGGAAAAGGAAAGGCAAGAAAAGTTCACCTAATGGCAGTTTTAATAGGAGAACGCCCTGAAGAAGTAACAGATATCCAAAGACATGTCAGAGACCTTACAAATGGATTAGGAGAAGTTGCAGCAAGTAATTTTGATGAACCCCCGGCAGACCAAACAAGAGTTGGAGAATTGGCACTTGATAGAGCAAGAAGACTTGTTGAACAAGGACAAGATGTTGTAATACTTCTTGATTCCATTACAAGAATGGCAAGAGCATATAATTTGGCTCTTCCAACATCGGGCAGAACCCTAACAGGAGGATTTGATCCAATGGCACTTTTCCCTGCAAAGAAATTCTTCGGAGCTGCAAGAAAAATAGAAAATGACGGAAGTTTAACAATTATCGGAACTTGTTTAGTTGATACTGATTCAAGAATGGATAATTTAATTTATGAGGAATTCAAAGGAACAGGAAACATGGAACTTCATTTAGTAAGAAAATTGGCAGACAAAAGAATTTTCCCTGCAATTGATGTTTCTATTTCCGGGACAAGACAAGAAGAGCTTCTATACGGAAAGGATACATTAGATAAAATTCTTACTTTAAGAAGAATGTTGGAACTTATTTCTGAGGATGAAAGAACTGAAACACTTTTGGAAAGACTTAAAAAAGAAGAAGATAACAAAAGCTTTTTGGATAATATAAAAAATCTTCAATAAAATTCTCTGAGTAAAAAAATTTAACACAGGATAAATTTGAATCAGATCTTTTCATATGTTAAGGTTCATACTATCCTATGGAAGATTTATTTGGCGATTATTTAGGTTTTATTGAAGAAATAAAAGAATTTTTTCTTCAGTTAACAGATTTTATTTTAAAGAATCTTCATATTTCTTTTATCAGTTTTGAAAAAGGTAAAAACGTTTTTGTAACATCACTTTATAAACAAAGAGGAAAGTTGGCAAGACGCTTTATGCATACAGGAATGGCTGGGCTTGTTGCATTGGGAATGGTAATTGCGCCGGTTGTTGCACAGGAGTTTCCGGGTAGATCCGTTAATCCTTGGGAAGTAAATTCTCCTTCAAATGTTCTATCTGCATCAACAGATGAAATGGAAGTAGATACGATGATCTCAGATAAGATGAGAGATAAAATTATCGAGTATAAAGTCCAGGAGGGGGATACCGTTTCTTCTATAGCAGAAAAATTCGGAGTTTCAACGGATACAATTCGCTGGCAAAATAATTTGGCAAGTAAAGATTCAATTAAAATGGGTCAGACTTTGGAAATTCTTCCAATTACCGGAGTAGCTCATAAAGTTAAAAAAGGTGATACAGTTTATTCTATTTCCAAGCATTATGATACAAATGCCCAGGGTATTGTTGATTTTCCTTTTAATACTTTTGCTAATGATGAAACCTTTGAATTGGCAATTGGTCAGGTGGTTATAGTTCCGGATGGGATTAAACCGGCTGAGATTCTTTGGCAACCTCTTGCCAGAGTTAAACAAACTACACCTGATGCTGGAACTATTACTGCTTCGGGAGTATTTGTATGGCCGACAAATGGAACCATTTCCCAGAGGTTTGCTTGGTATCATAAGGGTCTTGATATTGCCAATAAAGCAGCTCCAAGTGTACTGGCTGCTGATTCAGGAAAGGTTATTGTTGCCGGTTGGCCTGATGGATCAGGCTACGGAAATAGAGTAATAATCGATCATGGAAATGGATATAGAACATTATATGCTCATCTTTCGAGGGTTTCTGTAGTTGCCGGTCAAACTGTTGCAAGGGGTAATGTGATAGGGCAAATGGGTTCAACCGGAAGATCTACAGGAACACATCTTCATTTTGAGGTTATAAAAAATGGGACATACCTCGATCCCATTGGAGTATTAAGATAATAACTTATTATTTTATATTTAATTTCCTTATATAACTGGATTTATTTGTTGGGGATTGGGAGTATATCCTGTGTTTTGGTTTTTATATCTTAGGTTATTAAACAAAACTACATAAAAAAGAGAACTTATCGGAAGAAAGAAGATTTGTAAGAAGTTTAAATTTTGGTTTATTAAAGACAAAATCATTCCGGGGAATGAGGATACTAAATAAAACACAATAAGCCTTAACATTATTTGCCAATAATGTCCTTTAACTAAAGTTTTACTTTCAAACAATGCTTCTTTAAAGTTTTTGTTTTCCAATGATGAAATCATTGGTGCAAAAAAGTATTTAACTCCCCAGATTACAGCTGGCACAAAAAGAAGAATTGATCCTACAAAAAGAATAAGGCCAAAGATAATAATTGAAACTGTCACTTTTAAACTGCTTTTAAATGCATCTAATAAATATTTTTTAAAACTTTGAATGTTTTGGGGGGATTCAACAGAAACATCTAAACAAAAATGATAAATAAAAGAAATTGATAACGCAAAATAATAAATGTATAAAAGTGTAATTAATAACAAGGAAATTATTGTTAATGGGGAGGGTAGTTGATTGACAACACTGTATAAGTAACTAAATAGATAATTAATTAAAAAGGTTAGACCTGTATAAACAATTCCAATAATTGCAAACTTTAAAATGTATTCTTTTTTGAAAACTAATTTAAAAGTTTTGAGTATTACTGTTTTTATTGGAATAAGATTTGTCATAAATTTTTATGTATTATTCATTATCTAGATAAAAACATAGGTAAGTCAAGTAAGTTTTAGTATATATATCAATACATAACTTAATATATATAAATATAAATTAATAAATACTATATTTTCTTATTTTATTTACTATATATAAAAGATCATTGACGAGCAGTGTGAAAACAATTTAGGATTATATAATGCCCAAAAGTCTTTTGTTTTTACGAAGAAAGAAAAAACTATTTTCAGAAGGTTTTATTGCCCCCATCAGTATTATCAGTCTTGCATTTTTATTTATCTCTTTGATTGTTGGAATTTATGCAATTAGTAAAAGTAATCTTAAATTTGACATCAGAAATAGGGCGCAGGTACCAGAATATCCTGAAAATATACCTTCTGCAATAACTTCTACCCCGACAGTTACGGTTAAAACTCCCACTCCTACAGAAACAGTGTATTCAGATCCTGTATCTTTGGGTTGTGGTTCATGTAATTGCAGTGGGGTAGCAAGTTGTCCATATGGATCACAAATTAAATGTACTCCGCCCGCATCGTGTCCTACTTCGACTGGCGCAACAAGTAAAACACCAACTTCCACTTTAAAGCCTGCCGGAGCTTCTTGTAGTAGCCAAAACTGTATGGCCGGATATGAATGTAAAAATAATGTTTGTACCAAAAAAGAAACTGTAACAATCGGAAGTCTTTTTGCACTTCCTTCCTCAAAACCATCCTCTGTTCCGGTATCAACACCAGTTAAAACTCCAGTTCCAACTTCAATAGTATACTCAAGCCCTGAATCTTTAGGTTGTGGTCCTTGTAATTGTAGTGGTACTGCAAGCTGTCCGTATGGAGTACAAGTTAAATGCACCCCACCCGAATCATGTAAAAAAACCGCTACACCAGTGCCGGCAAAGTCTCCAAAAGCATCCCCGTTGATTGCATCACCTAATGTTGGTGCCGAAGTTGATCTTGTAGATCCATTTTTAAAATTGTTTGGCAATCTTTTTAACAAAGATCAAAATCAGGAGACTGTACAAATTGCCCAGTCGGAGGATGATGTAAAAACTCCAACCTGTGAAATTAGTTGTGGACTATTAGAATGTGTAAAAACAACTAATGGGGGGTACTGTAAAAGTCCCTCCTGGATTGATTTCAAGAAATTAGACCAAGTTAAGGATATAGATATACCAACTAGCCTGACTACAGTAGAATCTGGCAAAACTCCACTTCCTACTGTTGTAAAAAGTGATGAAAAACCCTTTGATCTTGCAACTTTAAAAGATGGAAATAAATGGTGTTCCGGAAATTATAAACCTGGGGATGTTGTTATCTGGGGAGGATATGTACAAGGTTGTAAGGGGGGATCTGGGAGTAAAGGTGGAGAATGGGTTAATTTAAGTGCCGAAGGATATGGCCCAGAAGTATTAACTGTTAAACCAACTTGGTTAACTTCTGACTCAAAAACATTTAAGAATTTAACTTCTCTTGCAAAGGAAGCACCAAAATATGTTGACAGTAACGGAGTATTCAAAGAGCCTGAAAAGAAACCATGGTGTAATACAGATAGTGGTGGAGTTCCTTCAGGAAGTGTTTCGATGGGGGGAGTCGGGACTAGATCAAAGTGTGTTTATGATCCAGAACATCCGGATACCGGTAAATGGGTTGCCTGTTCTGATAAACCAGAAGATGTAAATAGTTATTGTGCCTTAACGATAATCCCTTCATTTAAAAGTGAGGAAGATCTTAAAAAAGAACAAGAAATATATAATGAAAATGTAAAAAAGTATGTCGAAATATATCAACAAAATTATACAAGTTGTGCCTCATCCGGTAGAAAAGACTGTTTAAACGAAGCCGCTAAAATACTGACGGCCAATGGTCTTAATTCTGATGTTGCAGACACGATTAAAGAGCAATTTACTACAAATTTAGCTCTATATTATGCAACTCCGGATGCGCTCAAACTATATCAGGACTGTATTGCCAAGAAAAGTGAGGCTCTTTGTGTAAACGAAAGGGCAAATCTGAATAAGACAGTTGCTACAGCGGGAATCGATGATATCAAACTGGCAGAGGTAAAAATTGATTATATTTCAAAAGAATATGAGTCCGTAGTTAATCAGTATGTAGCTCTAAGAATCGAATCTGATAAGTGTAATTCAGATACACCACCTGCTAACTGTAAAGACATTCTTAATAAGCTCAATTTGCTTAAAAATAATCCGATATATAAATATGTTGAAGCTAAAAATAGACTAAATGATTGTCATTCTTATGCTGAATGCGTGTATTGGGGGACACAGGTTGAAACATTGGAAAAAGATCCTGTTTTTGGAGATATAAAATATATTAAATATATTGCTGACGGTGTTCTTAGTCCTACTGAAGTATATGAGCAAAATAAAACTTTTCAGGAAGCGGCCTACGCAATTTATACCCATAACGACGCTGACATCAAGAAGTCTTGTTTAAAAGAAAATGGGAATGATCAAAATAAATGTACAGGCAAAGCCCTAGATGAGTACAAAAATTCCATAATAGCAAAAATTCCTGAAGATCAGAGAAATATTTATGCAAATTCATATAAAGAAATTGAAAATGCGATTAATTCACAAACTTCAGTAACTCCTTACAAAACTTGTAGTAGATCTTATACAGATTCTACTTCAGGAGTTAATATGGGAGGAAGTTGTTCGAATGGTTACAGTTGCTTTTCTGGATTTTGTGTACCCAAAGAGGGTACTAAAGAGACAGCGGCAGTTTTAACAGAAGCCCAAAAGCAAGAAATTTTAGCGGATATTACTTCCAAACAAACATATTGTAGTAGTCAACTTTCAGGTTCAACTTATGACAGAGCAACCAATCTTTGTATTTTAAAAACAACAGAAATTCCCAAAGTTCTGGTTATCGGAAGAGAAGTAAAAAGTTCATATTTTTGCTCAAGCTCTGAAACATATTCAAATGGCAAATGTTTTTTGAAAACTAATGATGCATATGATTTGGCGATGGGTGTGGAAGGATACGGAAGCTTTGTAGAAAGGTACAGCAAACAATTAGAAAGCTGTAGAGATCAGGCAATAAATAATGTCAGTGTAGGCTGTGATAATAAAACTACAAGTTTTGTTGGCACTACTGTTTCAGGTGGCTTTTATAGAACTAGTTTAAATTTGGAGTTTGATGGAGCTGATAAAAACAATTGGTATGGAGAAAATACTGCTGTTTTGTACGAGTTGGCACAGATTGAGGCCATTAAACAAATTAAAGGAAGTGCTGCGCTTGATAAATATTATGTATCCGGTCAAGGTGTCGTTGATGATAATGCTTTAAAGAAGGATGGACTATTTGATCAGGTTGATGAAAAAGCTTGGGCACTTCTAAGGGCAAATGTAAGAAATACCAGCCCAACATTTCTTGGAATTCAACTAAATAATGATTATTCGATTGCGAGTAAAATTGCCGTTAACCCTTCCTATCTTGAAGTCTATAGTAAGAATAATCACTTAAATTTTGCAGATATTATTTCTCTTAATTTTAATCCTTCATACAAAGTTGATGAAAATAATAATTTAGTTTCTTACAAAAAAGAAATTACAGTTACATCTCCTGTTCAAATTGGAGGTACAACTTGGGGTGGAAATAATCTTAATAATTATAATCCATCTTGTGGCTATGGCACAGGTACAGGAGGTCTTTATGGAGAAAGCTGTAATAATCAGTCAAGCTATACAACAAAAATAACAATTAATACAAATGGACATAATGCATGGGATGCCGAGATAAATCCTGATAATCCCGAATATATTTATAACCAAATATATGGGAATGGACCAAATTCAATTTCTTCTACCTTATCTTTGGTAGGAGTAAAAGTTGATTATACAGTTCCTTATTCAGAATGGATTAAAAATGATTCATCCAAGGATACTCTTTTTAAATATGCCAGTGAATCTTCATTTGACTATGGTGTTTCTTTAAAAAATAATCCCAGCCAGAGATACGTGGCAGTAGGTGAAACTGTTGCTTCAATTGGAATTGGTATGATTTCAAGTGTATTAAAACCGGCAACTCCGGCTGGTTTTGCCATAGGATCTGCGATTGAGGTAGGGGGAGATTTGGTGGTACATGCGATTGCTGATGCACTTTCAACAAGCTCAAAAGAAATCTTCATGCAAAAACTTGCTAATGCAAAAGATGTTGATCAAAAAATTGTTGCTGATACCCAAACTTCATATACATGGTCAAAGATTGGGGAGTATGGACAGATAATCCTTTTTGATATTGGAGGAAACATCGTAGGTGAGGGAATTGGCAAATCTTTAGCAGGAAAGAATATCGCAAGTAACTTTGATGACAGTGTTGTTTTTTCCTTAGGACAAAAAGTTGACCCAGAATCAATTGCCAGAAATATTGCAGACATTGATTGGGATGCTTCAAGAATTTTGGTTCAAGATGAAGCTGGGGATTTAATAAGAGTTTCATCAAAAGATGAAGCTTTGGAATTGATAAATAAAGGAACTGTTAAAAATTGGACAATAGCAGGGGAATCAGAACTTACTCAAGCAGCAAAGATATTGGAAGATGCGAAAAACAAAGGAATGGGAAATATCTTTCAATCATATTCTGAGAAAAAGATTGTAGCAAATATTTCGGAAGGGATTGGGGATGTTTCAAAAAGAGAAATTTTTGAAAATCTTAATAATGTTAATAACGTTTTATCAGAATCTGAGAAATCCATATTTAGAACATGGGTTGATAATAGAAATGCATTAAAAGCTCCTTTGGAAGAATCTGTTAATGTTGGGGAAAACATTAAGTTAAAGGCAGATTCTTTTAATTTAAATCTTGAAAACGGTTTATCATTGGGTGCGCAAACAACTGGACAAAATATTGCTGTAAGTAGGGCAAAATCAATAATTTTTTCAGGAAGTACAGAAGAGTATTTAGAAGCATTTAAGAAAGGTATATTTCAGGCGGATGATCTAATTGAAACTTCTTCTGATACTATTTCAAGAAGAATTGTCGGTGAAACTATTGATGATACTGTATTAAAAGAAAGTTTTAGCCAAGTTAAGGGAGTTTCTTATCCAAATTATGTTAGGTTTTCAAACGGTGAGAAGGTTGTTATAGGTGGTGGCACAGATCCTTTTATGCTTACCGATAGAGAAGCTGGGCAACTTGTTGATGTTGTAAGGGATGGTAAATTGACCAAAGGTGTAATTGGTTCAAATGGATTAGTATCTGATATTAAGGGACTTTCCTCATTGGCTGTTAATTCAAAAAATGGTTTAAGACTTGCTTACGGAATAGATATTGATACTGGTAAATTTAATTTCGGCAATTGGGTCAAGAGTGGTGTTTTTGGAGACGATGTTCCTTTGGGGAGGCTTGCTAATGGAATTAATGATTGGAGATTGCCGGCTAAAGTAGTTGGTGAGTCTGAAAATATAGTTCTTTCTACAACAAAGAAAATACAACTTACTATTGGAGAAGATGTCATTGAATTGCCAAATTCCGGTTATGTAAGAATATTTGATGCGGATGGAAAAGTTGTGGATCTAGTTGAAATAAAAGATGGAGCAGTAATATCCGGAAGGTATTTAAAGGAAGGTAATTATATTCAAATTTCCGGTAATAGTTTTACAAGAAAGTTAACAGGTGTTGACGGTTATGTATCTTCTTTTAAAGACATCTCAAGCCAAATCGGAAGTTCCGGAGTTGGTGCAAAGAGAGCAGTTTCATTTGGTGAATTTGTTAATGAGGTATTTGAAGGTGGGCAGAAAAAGACTGTTACTACAAATGTTGACTTAGTTAAAGAGTCAAGAGCCAATAACCAAATTAGTTATAAATATAACGTTATTGATATTAAGGATCCTAAAGATCCAACTAAGGTTACGGGAGTTGGTGGAGTTAAATTAGTAATTAGTGATGATGTCGACCCATCAGTTAGGAAAATAATTGAAGAAAGAGCCTTGGTGGTTGAAGGAAAAGTCGACGAGGGAATTATTAAATATGATGCGGTTATGAGGGGGAGCGGGAAAAGTAAACCAATTACCAGAGTTGAGCTAAATATTGATAACAAAATTGTAACTTTGGAGCCTTCGGCTGGAGAATCTCCGTTTGAGTTTGCAAAAAAGATTGCAGATAGAAGGCTTTCAAATCCTCAGGATTTTATAAATTCAAAAGTATTTACCGAAGATGGTGAATCAAGTTTCTTTGCGTGGAATATCGGAAAAGGTGGAGATATGGTCCAGCCGGATGTAATTTTAGATTCTGTATTGGTGCCCGGAGCAAAAGTAGTTGGTGCCCCAACCGGTCTTGGAAAATCAGTTGTAGCTATAGAAAATATTGCATTCTTGAAAAAGGAACTATTAGGTCCGGATGCCAAATTTACAATAATTCTCAAAAATGAGGGAGATTTAAAAGAATTTAGATCAGTTTTTAGTGATGAGGCCGCCAGGTACTTGGGTTTTGGAAAACCCTATGTGATGAAAAACATTCCTCCTCTAGATTCGGAATTAGAAGCAATTAGTCAGGCTAAGGTATTTGTAGGCACCTCAGATACAATTTTTAACTCTCTTGACGATTCAAAAATGGGTAAAAAGATTACCGAAGCAATGAGGGGAAGTGTACTTATCGGGGATGAGGCACACATTTCTTTGAGAACGGATGTTGACTATATAAAGTCAGTTGGTGGAAGTCAAGCAATAGGATTGTCTCGAGCAGAAAGATTCCAGGAGTTATTTAAGGAAGATGGTTTATTGGGAGATTTAACAGCAAAACATATCGAAGATTTGAAATTAAATAGAGAGTCTCAATTGTTGGTAGACGGTGTTGGTGGAGGAAAAGTATTTAGTAAAGAGGTAAGAGATGACGCATATGCAAGGATTATAAATCAAAGAATAAAAGAGTACCCGGATGTTATTGAGCTGGAAAATGTTCTTAAGTCATCAGATTTACAAGGATCATTAGATGCTTTAATACATAATCCAAATATTAATCAAGATTTAGTTAAAGCTTTAGATTTCGACATTTCAGCATTTAATTCTGCGGAAAGAGTTTTTGCTGACATTCCCAGTAATAACTATGGATTAGCAACAAAAATATTTGTAGATGACGCCGGTGATTCATTTGAAGTACCTGCGATTGTTCCAAAAGAAAATAATGTATTTACGGGTAGGCAATATTCAGCAATTGATGATGAACTTGCGTATCAGTATTTGGGAAGAAAGTTTTTGGGAGAACCGGTTGATGATATATCTACCTTAAAACTTTTCGTAACTCCGGATTCTGTGGGTACAAATTACGGAAGATTTTTGAAAGATACCTTTAATTTGGATGAGAGTTTGGTTTTAAGTGCAACCCCCGGAAAAATTCAAGGTCAGTGGATGAATAGATTTGGAATTTCTACAACTTTATATGGATCTAAACCCGAAGAGGTTATAAGTGGCATTGCCGATAGGTTGAAAAATAGTTTCTTTTCAGTAAAGAGCTTAGATGATATTGAAGTTAGCGATGCGATTAAGACAGAAAGTGGAGTTTCAAATGTTTATGTAATTGGTGCAAATAGAACTAATAACCAAGAATTGGTATTTAGACTTGGAAAATCAAGTGCAGAAAACGGAAGAGACATGGCAGTTATTAAAGGATCTGGAGAGGTAGTTTTGTATAAACCAGATGGTGTTGAAATCAAACTTGATGGAAATTATAAATTCTTAACATCAGGCGGACAAGAAATTACAGTAAGAGAGGGACTTGGAGGAATAGAAGATCTTCAAAAACTGTATAATGCCAGCGGCAATGATCCATTGGATATTATTTACGAACTTGGTAAAAACTATGGAACTGATTTAAATACTTTACCTCTAAACTCAAAATTCATTACCATATTCGATAGTTCTACTGACGCAACAGATTTTATCCAGACAGTGGGAAGAGACAGGTGTAAAGATGGTGGTTGTAGAGCATTATCTGCCATATTCTTAGGTCAGGATTCGATGGATTTAGATTCATTTACTAATTTAATTAATACAAATGAAGCTAAAAACCTAGCAAGAATTGGCGTATCAGATATTGATGGAGAAATTAGAAATGCTGGATACAGGTTTATTCAAGAGTTGGAAGATAGGAACAAGAAAGGGCTGTTGGGAGGAATTTTTGGTGGTCAAAGTGATTTTGACAAGGTTTACAAAGATTGGAGAGCCACTTCTGACTTAGATTTGTCCTTGGGTTCAAAAGCTCTAACACCTGAAGAATATATAGCCGAACAGACAAACAGGTTACAAAGGTTTATAAACGAACTTTCTGATGACGCTTCTTTTAGAAGAGGATTATCAAGCAACGCTCAAGAGTTTTTGCAAGGATCAAAAAGAAATCTGTTTACTGTAGCCGACATTCATCTAAAAACGGGTGAAGTTAGTGAAGATTTAATATCGCCATTGAGCAATGCTTTAAATGCAGAACAATTGGTTTCGAATATTAATTCCACTTTTAGCAAAGAGAGTCTTCCGGAATTTATTTCTGGAAAGAATCTTTCTTCGGGTCAGATCAAAGCTTTTGTTGATGTACAAAAGCAGTTGGCGAAAGAAAGCGGACAAAAAGTTGCTCAAGGAAGTGTTGGAGATATTGCAATGGAAAGTTTGGGTAAACTTGTTAAAGGTGCGGGCAATATCGGTGGAAATGTAATAACAGCACTAAAGCCTAAAAATATAATTTCGGGAGTTAGTAAAATTGCAGGAAGAATTACAAATATACTCTCTAACATAAATCAAACAACAGTGACTCCAGAAGCACAAAAAATTGATACAAATGAAGAAAAAAGAATTGTAGAAAACATTAAAAATATTGATTCCTATCAAGAAATAAATAATGTTTTAGATACAACAAATAACACGGAAAGAATAGTTTTCGATGTTATTAATAAGTTAAAAGAAAACAATGCAGAAGAATTTAAAAATGCTTTAGATAGTCTTTCTAAACTTCCAGAGGTGCAAAAACAATTGGCCAGAGCTTACTTAAAAGAAAATGCTGCAGAAATTAAGCAAAGGTTAGAAAATCAAGACAACATAAAAACTGGCGACAAGGTTTTAGTGGGAGATCAGGAAGAAAATATTTTGGTTGCACACTTTGCTGACACAAAAGACGTAAAAAGTATCGAGGAAAATGGACTCTGGGGAGTTACGGGAAGGGATACTCTTTTAATCTATGAATCAGAAGATTTTAAAGAGGCTTACGAAAGAAACAAAAACAACAAAAACAAAACTCTTTTGGTATTTTCAGTTCCCAAAAAGATGATTGGTTATGCAGATTTGAGGGTTGGTGGTAAAAGCCAAGATGGAAAGGGCTTGGCGATATACAATGCAGCAAATGACACACTTAATCCAGAAATTTATCAAAAGATTTTAAATACCCCGGTTTTAGTAAACGGGGTTCTTGGAACTACAGTTTTTAAAGCAAATGATTTGGGTTATCTTCCTTCCTATATTCCCAAAGAAATGCTTTCAATTAAGGAAGACTTTAATTTGGCAAAATCAGGTACTAAAGATCAAAAAGTAGACTCAAGTCAGAAAAGTACTAAGCCAATAATAAGCATAAATATTGATTTTTCAAAGTTCCCCACATTAAAGATTGCTGGAGAAAAGATAAAGGTATTCGTTCAAAATGGCAATAAATATGTTTCTCAATTTTTTGAAAATGTAAAGAAAGCAAATTTAGAAACTAAACTATCCAATAATAAATCTAGGATTGTTGAATTGAATAATAATGTCAAATCATTGGAAGCAGATTTAAACAAATTAAACCTACAGAAAACAAATTTAACTGAGCAAATAAATAGTGCCAATCAAAAGTTAAGAGATAATCGGGTAAAAGAAAATTCAGAAAATCAAAGAAATAGAAAAATATTATCCGATTTAAATGCAGCCCAGCTCGAAGAACAGAAATTAAAAGATGCAATTTTAAAGACTGAAAATGATTTGAAAAATGATACATCAGGTTATCAGGAAAAAATTAGATCTGAGATTGAAAATTTAGAAAAAGCTTTAAAATTAGATTCACTGGAAAGACCAGAAGCTTATAAAACTTCCTTAAATTCAGCTATAAATAAATTAAATGATGGTGGAATAGTTATACTGCCCAAGAATGTTCCTACAATAGCGGTTTCAGACCTTCATGCCAGAAGAGAATTTCTATTGGAATTACTAAGAAAAATCGTTAACACCCCAGAGGGGAATATGACCGTTTATCAAGCATTAGATAGAGGACTTTATAATATTGTTCTTTTGGGAGACGGAATGCATTCTGAGGATTCATACAATTGGAAGCCTGGGGGCGATATTCTTATGAATTATGTCGGAGACCAGGATAATGCTGAGTTTAGGGCAAAATTTTTTGAAGAAAAAGAGAGATTGTTAGATCGGGAAATGGTAAGAACTTTAGGATTAATGAAAATGGTAATGGATTTGAAAGCCAAGTTTCCAAATAATTTCCATTATGTTAGGGGAAATCATGATGATATTAATGGAAGCTTCTATAAATATGACAATGAATCAGAAGACGTAAGAGATTGGATGTTAAAAAAGCAAGGTTTTGGTCAGGATTTTATCAATAGATGGAACCAGTTTGAATCTAGTTTGCCGTTGGTTGCAATCGGAAATGGGTTTGTTGCAAGTCATTCTATTCCAGAAAGAGAACTAACTGCACGAGAAATTAAAAATTACAACAGTTATGGAGAAGATATTAGAAGAGCTGTCAACTGGACTGACAACAGGAATATGTCGGAAGGTGCTCTTGATTTGTCGGTTAGAGGAACTCTTAGAAACTTAAATCTTTCTACATCAACTTTATGGATTATCGGACACCGGCCAACTGCAGGAGAAGACTACAGATCTCAGCTGAATGGACAGATTATTCAGATAAATCATAAAGCAAGAAATATAATTGCAAATATTCCATTAAATACAAAGTTTAATCCTAAAACTGATGTTGAGAATATTTCCGGAAAATTGCCAGACATTGTAGTTACCCAGGGAGGACAAAATCAGGCACAAATTGCTGCTATTAATATTAACTTAAATAGACAAAAGGAATCTCTAATAAAAGCACAAAATTTAATTCAAAATATCCAAAGAGAATTAAATAATTCTAATAATATTATTAGAAGCCTAAGCGAGGATTCACAAAAGATCCAAAATGAGATTTCTAATTTAGAAAATATAGATCAAGTAATAATAGATACTAAAGGAAAGATTGATTCTTTTGTTAAAGAGGTTATGGGTTTGGAAACTGAAAATGGGGAGTTAGATAAACAAATAAAAGAAATTGAAGTAAAGAAAAACAATAAGCCCGCGATAGTAAAAACTATCCAAAAAGAGAGAAAGATAAATATTAGCCTTGCGCCAGTCCATAAAATTTTACAAAGATTTAATGAGTTCCAAAATAGGGATACTGGATTTTATGCCATCTTAAACGCGAAGCTATTTCCCTTTAAATGGTGGAAAATAATTAGATTTTGGCCAAATCCTTTAACTACCTATGACATTCTTCGTGTCTCAGCAAATATTGCTATCAAAGTTCTCAAAGTTGATGTGACAAAAAGCGTTGAAACAGAATTCACAACAAGAGCCTTATCAGAAAGCGAAAAGAAATTATTTGACGATTTAGACAAAGATAACAATCAGTTCCAATTAACTAAAGATTTATTAAAAGTGAATGATTTTTATCCTCAAGAGGTTTTGGAGATTGGTAAAGAAAAATATTTCTTCTTTTCTAAAATTGTTAGGACAAATGGTGGAAAAGGAAGAGAGCAGGCATTAATGTTCGTCCAGAAAGAAGATGGAAGAATATATCCAAGAATATTATATAAATCTAATAGTGATGGAGGTTGGAGGTCTACTGAAGGATTTATATATAATACAAATGGGAAGATCCGCTACCTTAAAGGAAGAGATGTTCGAACGGAGAACGGTCATTATACTCAAGAAACAAAACCTCATCAGGGCATAATTAAATATCTTGAAAGTGCAGAAGAGCGAAACTTATTTGTTAATTACAATGGAGATTTAATTGGGGATTACTTCAATGTGGTGGATCTTTATGAAAATATAGATACGTTTAAAAATGAAACTTCAATTTATGACGATGGCGGAACTCTTTCTCAATTTAAGAAATATCAACCAGGTTTATATGGAGATATTAATTATGAAGCTCCAACTGCGGAAATATTTGCCAACTTTAATTATCCTAAGGATTTTCTACCTGATTTTTCAAAAGGTCCAACAAAGGTAGAAACTACAATACATACACTTTTAGAAAAAGTAACCCTAGAAACGTTTGAAGCCAAACTAAATGGGAGGGATATCGAATGGGTCTTTGCATATGACAAAGACGGAAGAATCTGGATTGAAAGAATAAACTTCAAAAATGGTGAAATATCTTCTTATGGAACATATAAGGAGGTCATTAATAGTGGTGCCTTGACAAACAAACCACTTGAATACGGTGGACAGGTGGCAAATCTTATCAAGGGTAAAGATTATAAACCATATAACACAAGCTATGCTGATATAACTCCTCTTATCAAGAACCTAAAGCCAATTAAATTATTTGAAGAATATAAAAATAAACAACAAAATAGCGGTGATGTTACAGATAGTAAAAAGGTAGATCAAGTTCAAGATCAGACGAAAGTGCAACAACCCCAAACGAGTTTTTTTTCAAAAATTAGAAAATTCTTAATTACTGGATCTGTTCTTGGAGTAATGTTACTTAGTTTACTGGGTAATAATGTTTTTGGCACTTCTGCACAAACACTCTTGAATTATTCGCAAATACAAAGACCTGCGATTGTTCAAGAAATTAATCAGAATCTAATACAACCTTTAGAAGTAGCCCAAATTGAGCCGGTGCAGCAGAATATAGAGACATCTGTTGAATTAAATACTGCATCTCAGATTAAGCCTCCCGAGGTGTTTGGTGTTAATAAAATCAAAGCTTTTTCTTTTCCTGCAAGTGGAAAACTGCATTTTTCTTTTCAACAAGTATCAAATCCATATAGTCTTGTCCCAGATTGGGTATATGACAAGGTCATACCAAAGGTTGTCAGTTCGGAATACTTTTGTAAATCAGCGGAATCTTGCAAATACGAGGCAGAACATTTGCCCATTGTTAATCATCTTGTAAACGAATATCGGGTAAAAATTGATGAAAATTTTGGCTTAGATGAGGAAACATCATTACTTGATTACGACTATAGATATAATCCAATGACTGGGAAATATTGGACGGTTGAAGTAAGAGCAGATATTAAAAATCAAGTTCAGTATATGATGGATGAGGTTAGAAAAGCATACCCCGGTGGATATATTATTGCTGTAGAAGGACGTAGGGGAAGTTATCAGCAAGGTCAAGCCAATTTAAATTCTCCAAGCGATTCGGCTGCAGCAGGATTTAGCCAGCATATTTCTAATTTAGCCATTGATTTTCAGATCGGTGGCATACCTAATAAAAATGAGGTTCTTGAGAAATACGGTTGGGTACATCCATTTAGTATAGAAACAGTCGGGTGGGATGATGGTCCACATTGGTTTTATCTTGATGGAGTTTATCCGGGCTTAACCAAGATGATTCGTGATGCTGGTTATAATCCACATGATATAAATGTTATTCAGCAGGTGCTTCTGGGATTACATCGTACATATAGTGCAAGGGAAATCGATTTGGGTAAAGCAGGTAATGCAATAAATGTTTCTACCCAGTCCAGTAGTGTTGGAACCAATAAGATAAATACGTCTTCACAAGTAATATATAGTCAGCTTGATTCTAGATGGGCTAATACATATGTTGGTGAAGGAATAACTATTAAAGATGTTGGTTGTGGAGTTGTCTCTGTTGCTAATATTACCCAAAAAGATCCAAGTGAGGTATTAAAACTTTATAAAATTGGAAAAGATATATCAGAAGGAGGAACGAGTGTTAAGGCAAATGCCAATACTTTAATAAAATTAGGCTACAAAGTTAACACGGGAACAAATAATGATGGTGTATTGGTAACCCAAATTAGAAGAGCGAATCAAACGAATAATTATTCAGAAGTACTTAAATCTTTAGAGATTTATCTAAAAGAAGGTTGGCAAATCATGTTAAACGGAAACTTTAGTAATTTGGGTGGAGGAGGACATTGGGTTGTTGTAACTGGAGTTGATGTAAATAGTAAGGAAATTACGGTAATTGATCCAAATGGAGGAATTACCAAAAAATATTCTTTTGATGGAGCTGCCAGTAGCGGAGAGGGAACAAATAAGATAGCACCAAAGAAAGTTCTTCTGGCCAAGGAAACTGGCACATCTTCAACATTGGTAAATGCATCTGTTATTCCATTTTTAAATGCTCAAATGTTTGAAAATCTTTCTGAAAAATACATTTACTCAGAATGGCCAGAAACTAGGGAAGAAGGCATATTACCTGTTTTATTCAAAAAAATTAAAAATGTAATAAATGAACGATTAAATAAGAATAAAGTTATTCCGATAACTGGTAGTAATGATCAGGATAATGCTGAAATAATTGTCAACGGAACAAGAATACAATATTTATTATTGGGAGAAACTGACCCTTTATTTATTGATATTAATAATCCTAAAGAAAATGAGATGATACTTTATCACGGATCTTCTAAAGTTCTTCATGTTAGAGAAGATTACAATCCTTCGATTGATGAAAATTCTGATGGATCCGAAACCTTGGGAACCGGACTTTATACAACCGATAACAAAGAGCAAGCCGAAAAATATGCAGAATTGAGGGGTGGAAGTAATGGTGGATATTTGTCTGTTGTTATACCCAAAAATGCCATAATGCTTGATTTAAGAGAAAATACTCCAATTCCTGAGGATATTTTTCAAAAATGGGTAGATTATTGGTTGGAATCAGTACCAAGTCTTAAAAAAAGACTGATAGAAGATAACGGACAAGCAATCGCTGAAATTCTGTTTGAAACAGTTAATAAATATACTGAATTTTTATTAAAGATAAAAGATATTAAGGATGATCCGAACAAAAGGAACATAAGATATGTATTGGCCACAATGAATATTCCGGAATATGGTATAAGATTTTATCCAGGTCAATCTCAAAATAGCATTTTTAGAGAATTTATGCTTTCACTAGGTTTTGATGGCATTATAGCTCCAGAAGGAGGGGATACTAAGGATTTTGGATATGCCGATAGTTACGTTTTCTTTAATTACAGTAAAGTTGGAACATTGGATGACTGGAAAGAAAGAGAACCAATCGATAATAATTTGGATTTTTCCGAAACCAATGATATTAATGCATCGACCACTTTAAAATCTTTTGTTTCCAAAGTTACTGATCAATTTAATCTAGGTTATTTTAAATTGACAGGAATTACCTTTTTTGAAGAAAAGGACGTTTTTGATGCATCTGAAGAAATAAAAAAGCTTTGGCTAACAAAACCCAACTCAGAAGAAAGGAAATTAGCCAAAGACGCGTTTATGCAAAAATATGCTTATCAACAAATGGGGTTATCAGAAATGAAAATTGAGATTGAGAATGCCATAAAAGTTCAACCTTCGTTAGAGTATTCAGAATTAATAAAAATATATGACAAATATAGATCCCAGTATAAGTTTCCGGAAAAGTTTAGACTTACAATTTTTGAATTTTACAAAGATTATAGAAAAGTAAGGAAAAATCTTATAAGTTTAAGAAAAAAATTTAAAGATAAAAAAGAATTGTTTAAGCAGTTTTTTGGCAGATATCCAAAAGGTGAGATAACTGTGGTGTACCAACCCCTAAATGTTCTTTTTATTGTTCCGAACGAAGATGATTATGTAAATATTCATTCACGGAATACCACAGATACTCCAGTAAGTAAGGAGATTAGGGAGTATTCTGTTGCAACAGGCGGTTTTCAGGGTACGAGATTTGTTGATTGGGAGCATTATTTCTTTACAGTTGTTAGAGATATTAATGACAATATTTCGATATCTCATGAAGAAAGACATGTGATAAGTGAATTTCTTGAAATCTATACTGATATAGTTCCAACTGTAATGATTTCAAAAAATGTAACTATTACACCAGAATTATTATCTGGTTATTTGGATCAAGTCGAAGAGTATGTTTTGGAACACGCAAAGAATGAGATAATTTCCTATTTTTCCACCGATGGTACGTCAATGGAAGCAATCATTGACGAAATTAATATCCCCTTTAATAAAGGTGGTCATTATGATTATTATAATTGGTTTTCTTCAACCGGTTGGGCTTATCAACGTATGTTTAGAAATCTTACCAATAAACAAAAAGATGATGCTAATAAATATTGGAGCAGTTTAATATCTGATCCAAAATTACAACAAAGGAAGCAAGATGCGTTTAATGAAGCAAAAGACGCTGTTAACTATTTGATTGAAAACGGATTGGATAAAAAGCAAATAATCTCTTTGTTAGAAAATGAGCCTTTGTATAAATGGCCAACGATTGCAAAAAGGATTAAACCATTATTTGATTTGAAATTTGAAGAAAAAAAGACAAAAGTTATTGATATTATCGGGAATATTGATTGGAAAGATGTGGACACATATAGATTATTAAGTGGGGAAGTGTTGGATTACTTTCAAATAAATGGCTCTGATGCCGATGTCGATACATTGTATGATATTTTTAGTAGTATTGAAAAAAATAAACCATATTTGACAAAGAAACAGGCATTAAATTATTTAAAATTAAAACAAATAAATGATTATTATGGAAATTTGGATACATTATGGAATAATAACGACATAACGGAGTTTGTAAATAGAACCACTTTTATTAAGAGCATGATAGATCAGATAAATGAAGACAACATAAATTGGGACAATGTTATCTCAATATTATTTAATGGGCCTGTAGGCAAACGGTATACTACACCCTTCGCATGGGTGAGTTCTGGGTTCAATTCCCAGCAGGTCCACACTTTATTTAAGAGTTTAAGTATTGTGTTATAATTTTTTCTATGAAAAATATTACGGTTGATAGAGCAAAATGTATAGGTTGTGGGATGTGTACCATGCTTGCACCCAAATCCTTTAAATTAGGAAAAGATGGTAAATCTGAAGTAATTAAACCTTGGGGTGACACTGATGATCAAATAAACGAGGTCAAATCTTCATGCCCGGTTGGAGCTATAACAACTGAAAAATAACTTCTTGACAAAGAAAAATATATAGATTAACGTCTATATGTTATGGATTTTGATAATGCTTGTGCAGGATGTTTTGCAGGACTTTCTTGCGGAACAAGGATTGATATTATTAATCTTTTGAAGAAAAAAAAGAAGCTTTCGGTAATGGAAATTGCCAAACATTATAAAGTTACTCAGCCCACAATCACACACCATTTGAAATATCTAAAAGATATGGGTCTATTAAGCTCTAAAAAAGAGGGAAGAATGGTTTATTACTTTGTAAGTCCCAAGTGTAAAGAAAATTGTGACCTCTTTTAAGCGTCGTAGTTATAAATTAAATAATCATTAATAAAATATATTGTTATATGAAGAATATTTATTTAGATAATGCTGCAACAACCCAGGTTGATAAAGAAGTTGTCAAAGAAATAAATAAATATTTTACTTTGGAATACGGAAATCCTTCTGAGTTTCATAGACTGGGGATTAATGCTAAAAAAGCACTACTTTTAGCAAGAGAAAATATTTCTAAATTTCTAAATGCTAAAAAAGATGAAGTTTATTTTACTTCCTCTGCCACTGAATCAATTAATTTAAGCCACAAGGGTCTAATTGAGGCAATAATAACTGAGGGAAAGATAAAAAAACCACACGTTATTACTTCTTCAGTTGAGCATAAAGCAGTTCTTGAAACCTTAAATCATTTAAAAAAAGAAAATAAGATTAGTATTTCCCTGATTCCCGTAAATAAGTTCGGCAAAATCGATTTAGCGAGCTTTAAGAGGCTAATAAATGTGGATACAGTACTTGTTTCTATTATGTACGCAAATAATGAAGTGGGAACAATTGAGCCTATTAAAGAAGTTGGGGAATATTTAAGAAAGATTAATAAAAAAAGAAAAAATAAAATATATTTCCATACAGATGCAACTCAAGCGATTAATTATTTGGATTGTAATGTGGAAAAACTTAATGTTGATATGCTTTCTTTCTCGGGACACAAAATTCATGCTCCTAAAGGAGTGGGGGTACTATATGTAAGAGATAATACCCCAATTGTTAGACAGATAGACGGGGGAAACCAGGAAAAAGGATTAAGGGCGGGCACAGAAAACGTTCCATATATAGTAGGAATTTCCAAGGCCATTAGTCTTATAGGGAAGGAAAAGGATAGGGTACATGAGATATCTAAGCTTAGAGACAGGCTAATTAAAGGAATATTAAAAATAAAAGGTACTTTATTAACGGGAGATCCAGATGAGAGAATTCCGTCAATCGCATCCTTTATTGTTAAAGGAATTGAAGGAGAGTCCATGGTTCTT
>Ga0172375_10000073_pt1 | contig 138980 bp, 105 predicted proteins | sample LakKiv1m_FD_114537 | JGI IMG/M metagenome (GOLD analysis project Ga0172375, IMG submission 114537) | Freshwater microbial communities from Kabuno Bay, South-Kivu, Congo - kab_092012_11.1m | ecosystem: Environmental > Aquatic > Freshwater > Lake | place: Democratic Republic of the Congo... | reverse complement strand
TTACTCACCCGTGCGCCGGTCGCCACCAATCCCGATTACTCGGGATCGTGCTGCCCCTCGACTTGCATGTGTTAAGCCTCCCGCTAGCGTTCATCCTGAGCCAGGATCAAACTCTTCATTGTATAAATTTATTCTTTTTGTCTTTTACAAAGATCAATCCTGAGACGCTCAATTCTAAATACTAACAAGTTCTCTTTAGCGAGACGTCACTCTCGCCTGGTTGCTACTTCATCATTTCAAAGAACTTTTCTACCATCTGTAACCTTAATTTATTAATCAAAAAACGGGTTACTTTTGGGACGTCAAAGATAATGCTTCCATTATTCCCTGCAAAGAAAAAAACAAAAATTTTCCTCATTCAAATAAATAAATTCTTTAATGCCCTTACAATCAATCGAAAAATGTATTTTCGCAAATATTTATACATAATGTCCAACCTGGTTATCATCCCTACATACAGGGAAAAAGAAAATATAGAAGCCCTTATAAAGGCCATTTCCTCCCTCCCTGTATTGTTCGACATTCTTGTAATTGATGATAGCTCTCCCGATGGCACAGCCGATATAGTAAGAAGCCTGATAAGGGATTATCCGAATGTTTATATCATTGAAAGACCGGGTAAACTCGGACTTGGAACCGCCTATATCACTGGATTTAAATGGGCCCTTGAGAAGGGATATAAATATATTTATGAAATGGATGCCGACTTCTCGCATAATCCTGAAGACCTTATCAGGCTCTATCGTGCATGCAACGATGAGGGGGCTGATGTGGCGATAGGATCAAGGTATATCAGCGGTGTCAACGTAGTAAACTGGCCTCTTTCAAGGGTGCTGATGTCATATTTCGCTTCAATTTATGTAAGGCAGGTTACAAGAATGAAAATAAGGGATGCAACAGCCGGCTTTATTTGCTACAAGAAGGAAGTCCTTGAAAATATCAAGCCGGCCCAGATAAGATCACGCGGATATGGATTCCAGATTGAGATGAAGTTTGCAGCCTGGAAACTTGGATATAAAATAGTTGAGATACCTATAATTTTTACCGACAGGAAGCTTGGAACATCAAAAATGTCAGGCGGAATATTCAGTGAAGCATTATGGGGTGTTCTGAGAATGAAGATCCGCAGCTTTTTCATCAAGTATAAAAAGAAGTGAGCAATATCCTTTTCAAAAATGCAACAATAGTAAATGAAGGCACCTCCTTCAGAGGCGATCTGCTTGTGAATGGGGAAATGATAGAAAAGATTGGTACTGTTCCTGTGGAAAGGATCCCCACCGATGCACAGATCATTGATGCTACGGGCCTGCTTCTTATCCCAGGGGTGATTGATGATCAGGTACATTTCCGGGAACCTGGCCTGACTCATAAAGGGGATATTTATTCAGAATCGCGTGCTGCAGCTGCAGGCGGCATAACTTCCTTTATGGATATGCCTAACACCTTTCCGCAGACTGTCACAAACTCTCTGCTAAAGGAGAAGCTGGAAATCGGAGCTTTCAATTCATTTGTTAATTATTCATTTTATCTGGGAGCCACCAACAACAATCTTGATGAATTGCTAAATGCAGATCCTTCTGAGGTATGCGGCATTAAACTTTTCATGGGATCATCCACAGGTAACATGATTGTTGACAATGAAAATACTCTCAGGGAACTGTTCTCAAAAGCTTATCTGCCTGTTGCATGCCATTGCGAATCGGAACCTGTCATCAGAAAAAACATTGAGATATACAGACAGAAGTATGGAGAGGATGTCCCGATGGACATGCATCCGTACATCCGGACCCGTGAAGCCTGTTTTTTATCTTCTTCATACGCTGTCGGCCTGGCTCAGCAGTACAATACAAGGCTTCATATACTTCACCTTTCAACAGCTGATGAAATGAAGCTCTTCAGAAACGACCTTCCTCTTTCACAAAAAAGGATAACCGGCGAGGTATGTGTACATCATCTGTTTTTTGATGAGTCTTCATATAAGGAAAAGGGATCTCTTGTCAAATGGAACCCGGCAATCAAGACAAGATTTGACAAGGAAGCACTGATTGAGTCAACAAGAAATGATCTTATTGATGTTGTGGCTACCGATCATGCCCCGCACACCCTTGAAGAAAAAAGAAATTCCTATTTCAAAGCCCCTTCGGGAGGCCCTCTTGTACAGCATTCTCTTGTTGCAATGATGGAACTATGGCACATAAATGAAATTGCCATCGAAAAAGTGGTGGAGAAAATGTGCCATAATCCTGCTATCCTCTTTAATATCAGAAAGCGTGGTTTTATCAGGGAAGGCTATCAGGCCGACCTATGCCTTGTGGATCCGGACAATCCATGGACAGTAGCAAAGGAAAATATCCTGTACAAATGCGGATGGTCGCCATTTGAAGGCATAACCTTCAGGTCAAAGGTAAGAATGACAATAGTAAACGGAACAATTGTTTATGACAATGGTGCCTTCAACGAAGGATACCGTGGACGGAAACTTGAGTTTGAAAGATAACCTGAATATAAGCAGCAACCACGATTTATTCCTTCCTTACCACATAGCGGACAGTGCTTCGTGTTCTTTGTTCAAGCAGTATTTCCCTTCCGCGTGTTATCCGTTCGACAGCTTCGGGAGTATAGTGACGAATCGAAAGCATCTCAACATTTTCATTATATGCAGTTGAGTACTCAGGTCCAAGGTCATTGATAAGAGATTCAACTCTCATCCTGTCGTCATCAATACATACGTCAATGCTGACAGCACTGGCTTCAACAATATTTACTTTAATCCCATGCTTTATAAAAAGGTAAAATATCCTGCTGAGATTCTCTCCCATTGCAAATGAGAAATCCCTGGGAACAAGGGAAACCATAATCTGGTTTTCCTTTTTAATAAACACTGGCAAACCATGTTTCAGCACATTATCTGATTTGACTATAGTCCCCTTTTCTTCTGGTGTAATAAATGATCTTACATGCAGGGGAATATTCTTGTTATGCAGTGGTTTTATGGTTTTGGGATGAATTACCTTTGCACCGGAAAACGTCATTTCAACAGCTTCACGGTATGATACTTCATCGAGCCGCATAGCATCGGGAAGCCATTTGGGATCTGCATTCAGCAATCCCGGGACATCCTTCCACACCACAACCTTCTCTGCATCAAGAATATTTGCAAGCAATGCTGCTGTATAATCCGAGCCTTCCCGTTCAAGAGTTGTCGTCTGTCCTGCTATTGTACTTCCAATAAAACCCTGTGTTATGTAAAGATTTGTATTACTGAAATTAAAAACAGCCTTTATCCTTGATGAGCTTTCATTCCATAAAATATCTGCATCCCTGAATCTGTCGTCAGTTATCAGATTTCCCCTTATATCTATCCATGTGGGATTTAATCCATAAATTTCCAGGTACCTGGCAACTATAACTGTAGACCATATCTCACCATATGAAACTATCTGGTCATAATCATAATCATAATCCGCCCCTGCAGGTTTTGAGAGATACTCTTCAAGCCTTGCAAACAACACATCAATCTTTGATTTACCGGTATGGTCTGCAGGGAATAGTTCATCGGTCACTTTCCGGTGATATCCATAGATTTCTTCAAGCAGGCCGATATATTCCTTATCCCCTCCGATCCAGGCCTTAAGAACTTTTTCGAGTGCGTTTGTTGTCTTTCCGAATGCTGAGACCACAACAACGAGTTTCTCTTTTTCAATGGAAACTATTTTCGCCAGATTTCTTATACCGTCAGCATCTTTAACAGAAGCACCTCCAAATTTGTAAACTATCATCCCATGAGTTTTGCCCAAAATTATCATTTCCTCTCCATATAACACCTGATCACTGAATGCAATTATCAGGTTCATTTTTGTAAATTTGCAGCTTTATTTCATCTGATGAAGGAGAGCAGTATATCGCAACTATATTCCGGTCACCCTGTTCTGAAAGAAATCGCTGAATTTATTGATTCTGCCGAAACCATCAGCAGATGCAGGATTGAGGGATTATCCGGTTCATCAAAGGCCATTGTTCTAAGCCGGATTTTTCAGAGTATGCAGCATATACATGTGGTTCTGATACCTGAAAAAGAGGATGCAGCATATTTTTATAATGATCTTGTTGCACTTGCCGGCGAGGAAGCTGTATTCTTCTTTCCTTCAACATATAAAAGATCTGTACAGTACGAACAGACTGAACCTGCAAATATTGTTCTAAGGACAGAAGTACTGAATTTTCTGGCATCGGGTAAAAGAAAAGGAATAATAGTTACCTACCCCGAATCGGCGATGGAGAAGGTGATCAGCAAAAGGAACCTTAAAAAGAACACTTTGCAGATTAGTAAAGGGGACAAACTGTCACTCGAGTTTCTTGAGGAAATTCTCCATGAGTATAATTTCGAAAGGGTAGATTTTGTATACGAACCCGGACAATATTCTGTCAGGGGAAGTATTGTCGATATGTTTTCGTACTCTGCCGATTTTCCTTATCGTGTCGATTTCTTCGGCGACGAGGTCGATTCAATAAGGACCTTCAATCCCGACGACCAGCTGTCGGTAAGTGTTCAGAAACAGATATCTGTAATTCCCAACATCCAGGATATTTCTCTTGAAGAAATTAACGATTCTTTCACTGATTTTCTACCACCTTCCTCAATAATCTGGACTGATGATGCAGGTTTAATTAAGGAAAGAGTCAATTCGATTTATTATCAGACTGTCCAGAGGGAAGATTCAGGTCAGATCGCCGGTAAAAGTGCTTTGGTGATGACTGGCAACAGGGTTATAAGTGAACTTGAAAAATTCAGAACTGTTGAATTCGGCAGACAGAGCATATTCGGAGCTGAAGTAAAATTTGAATTTCATACTACACCTCAGCCAGTTTTCAACAAGAATTTTGAGCTACTTTCGGAAAAACTTCTGTCGAACAAGAAAGATGGCATCCAGACCTTAATTGTCTCCGAAAGCCAGTCACAAATCGACAGGCTTAGAGATATCTTTGCTGAGGTTAATCCGGATGTCCATTTTGATCCCCTGCTTATAAATCTTCATGGAGGCTTTACTGATAATGATCTTAATATCGCACTTTTTACCGATCATCAGATATTTGACAGGTATCATAAATTCCGTATCAGAGGATATTTCTCAAGAAAGGAAAGCATCTCGGTCAAGGAGCTTACAGGTCTCAATCCGGGAGATTATGTTGTGCACATTGATCATGGAATAGGAAAATTCGGGGGGCTTGAGAAAATAGAGGTAAACGGCAAGCTTCAGGAAGCCATCAAGCTTGTTTACAGGGACAACGATATTCTTTATGTCGGCATTCATTCCCTTCACAGGATCTCAAAATATACAGGCAGGGACAATGCAGAACCAAAGATTTACAAGCTTGGTTCAGGAGCCTGGCAGAAGCTGAAGCAGAATACAAAGAAGAGAGTAAAGGATATTGCAAAGGATCTTATCCGTCTGTATGCAGAAAGGATGTCGGTTCCGGGCTATTCATTTTCACCTGATTCATATCTTCAGCGTGAACTTGAAGCTTCATTTCTTTACGAGGATACCCCTGATCAGCTGACTGCAACGCTTGCAGTTAAGAATGATATGGAAAATGATCATCCGATGGACCGTCTTGTATGTGGTGATGTTGGATTCGGAAAGACAGAAGTGGCGGTAAGGGCCGCCTTTAAATCGGCTGCCGACAGCAAGCAGACAGCAATACTTGTTCCAACGACGATCCTTGCACTGCAGCATTACAAGACTTTCTCCTCACGTCTTAAAGGATTTCCCTGTAGTGTGGATTACATAAGCAGACACAGAAAACCAGCCGACCAGAAAAAAATAATCAAAGATCTTGAAGAAGGGAAAATAGATATAATAATTGGAACCCATAAACTTGTAGGTCAAGAGGTTAAATTCAAAGACCTGGGACTTCTTGTAATAGATGAAGAACAGAGATTCGGAGTATCCGTAAAGGAAAAAATAAAAAAAATGAAAACCAGTGTGGATACACTCACTTTGACTGCCACTCCCATACCACGGACGCTCCAATTCTCACTGATGGGTGCAAGGGATCTTTCCATAATAAATACCCCGCCGCCAAACCGGATGCCTATTGTAACTGAGATTCATGGTTTCAATGAAGAGATAATCAAGGAAGGGATTGAGTATGAAATATCTCGAAACGGGCAGGTGTTCTTCATACATAACAGGGTTGAAAATATTAAAGAGGTTGAATTAAAGATAAGAAGGATCTGTCCGAATGTTAAGACTGCAGTTGTGCATGGCAGGATGGAAGGAAAAGATATTGAAAATGTTATGTTCGATTTTATCCAGGGGGATTATGATGTACTTGTCGCCACAACAATAATTGAATCAGGCCTTGATATTCCTAATGCCAATACAATATTTATCAATGATGCACATCATTTCGGATTATCAGAACTGCACCAGCTTCGCGGACGGGTTGGCAGATCTAATCGCAAAGCTTTCTGCTACCTTCTGGCTCCCCCCGTCGAAAATCTTACGCAGGAGGCCAGGAGAAGATTAAGGGCCATTGAAGAGTTTTCCGAGCTTGGCAGCGGGTTCAATATTGCAATGCAGGATCTTGACATAAGGGGATCAGGAAATCTGCTGGGTGCTGAGCAAAGCGGATTCATTGCGGATGTCGGTTTTGAGACATACCAGAGGATCCTTAATGAAGCTATGATCGAACTAAGGGAGTCGGGCGAGTTTGAAAATATACAGGAAGTCAAACCGGCATCCAACCTGGAACACGAAGAAAAGGAAAAAATATACGTTAGTGATTTTCAGATCGATACTGATCTGGAGATAATGTTTCCGGATGAGTATGTTTCAAATATTTCAGAAAGGATACGATTGTATAAGGAGTTGAATGATATTTCAAATGAGGAGGCGCTATTAAAGTTTGAAAGCAAGCTTACTGACATGTTTGGACCTGTTCCGTCTCCTGCAGCCGCTCTTCTCGATATTGTAAGGCTAAAATGGATTGCCGTCAGACTTGGGATTGAAAAACTTCTTTTAAAAAACAGTCTCCTTATTGCCTACTTTGTGTCGGATCCCGATTCTTCATTTTACCGTTCATCTTTATTCGTTTCAATTATGAACTATGTGAACAGGCATCAGAAACATATGTCGGTGAAGCAGAAGGAATCGAAGCTAAGCCTTACGATAAGGGGTATAGAATCGGTAAAAGCGGCATGCAATGCTCTCAGGAATATTCAGGAAGAAAATCAGAAATAAATTACCAGTGTCAATCTGTTACCGGGTTCTGATTTTAAACCTTCATGTTTATAACTTTATACTTATTTGATCCTCAATAATCAATTCATTTTGTCTCTATTCTGTTTTTTATCTAACTTTGAAGCCGGAAGGGAATATGAATCTGATCTACGATATCGGAAACACAACAAACAAACTGGCGATCTACGACAGGGGAGTAAAGGTATTTTCAGTACGTACCAAACAGGTTTGCTGTGAAGATCTTCAGAAAATGATATCCCCTTATACAATCACAAAAGCTATTATTTCTTCGGTCAAGGACCTTCCTGAATTTATTTATGATCTTATCAGTGTAAATATTCCCAAAGTCCATATACTCAACAATAAAACTTCGCTTCCTTTCAGGAACGAATATAAAACTCCGGAGACCCTTGGTCCTGACAGGATCGCTGCTGTAGCTGGTGCGTATTATCTTTATCCAGGAAGGAATGTTCTTGTTATTGATGCAGGAAGTGCAGTGACTTATGATTATTTGTCGGGTAAAAGTTATAAGGGCGGCAATATATCTCCGGGCTTAAATATGAGGTTTAAAGCCCTTCATAAATTTACAGACAAACTCCCAATGGGGTCGGCTATTGAAAAATATGAATCTCCCGGCAGAAACACCATTGAAGCGATTAGTGCAGGTGTGATTAACGGGCTTGTCTATGAAATAAACGAATATATCCGGAATTTTGAGGAAAATAATATTGACGCTGTAGTTCTCCTTACCGGGGGCGACGGGCAGTATTTGCGCGACAGGCTCTTTCACAAAGTGAATTATCAGCCCGATCTTATATTTGACGGGTTAAATCATATCTTGGAATACAATGCAAAGGAGTCTTAGTTTAATTGTCATTCTTGTCATACTGCTCCTGAGCATTGAATCGTGCGAAAAAAAAACTATCACTTACGATAAGATTGACATACTTTCGCTTCCTTCACTGACTGCGAGGAATTTTACCACCACCTATACCGATTCAGGGAAACTGCAGCTTGTATTATCGGCGCCTCTCATGGAAAGTTATGATAAGGAAGAAGAGCCGTATTCTGAATTCAGGGAAGGACTGGATGTAAAGTTCTATGACGGGCACAAGGAACCAGTTGCCTCAGTTACTGCAAAATACGCCAGATATACAACCAGCAAAAGTTTGTGGGAACTGCGTGACAGTGTCGTTGCAATAAATGAAGCAGGAGAAAAGCTGGAAACGGAAATTCTATTCTGGGACCAGAAAAAAGCATTGATCTATACCGACAGGTTTGTCAAAATCACAACCGAGGATCAGATAATCCAGGGATATGGCCTTGAATCGGATCCAAGACTTTCGAAACGCCGGATTAAAAATCTTAGTGCAACCATTTACATTGATGAGGAAAAATGATGTATATTGTTTTTCCAATCACATTAAAATCCATATACTTTAAAGTATTTATTGTATAAAGTATTTTTGAAGTATGAATGGCTTAGCGGTAATATTGACAGCAATAGTAAGTTCTGCCTTTTTCTCGGGGATGGAGATTGCCTTTATTACTGCAAACAAATTAAGGATTGAACTTGATATAAAACAGGGAGTTTTCGGTTCAGGTTTTATAAGAAAATTCACAAATAATCCTGGACAGTTTATTGCCACAATGCTTATCGGCAACAATATTGCACTTGTTGTTTATGGTCTTTTCTTTTCACGACTTTTGACACCAATGCTGACAGGAGTCTTTGGTTCTGATGTCCTGGTTCTTGTAATAAATACTATTATCTCAACAGGAATTATTCTTTTTTTCGCTGAATTTCTCCCAAAAACCATTTTCAAGCTTTCTCCCAATTTTTTTCTCAAGTCATTTAGCCTCCCCGCGATCATTTTATATTATCTTTTTTATCCTGTCAGCAGGTTTACAATCGCTGCTTCAAACCTTTTTATACGGTTATTTGTTGGGTGGAAGAATGACAACAGGAAGCAGGAAAACCTGGTTTTCAGCAAACTCGATCTTGATCATTTTGTAAATCTCAATGAACCTGTCGTCAAAGAAGAGGAACCATTTCACAGCAATATCAAAATATTTAAGAATGCCCTGGATTTCTCAAATGTGAAAGTAAGGGAGTGTATGGTTCCAAGAACAGAGATCGATGCGGTTGAATCCAAGAGCAGTCTTTCCGTTCTGAAGGAAAGATTTATAGAAACGGGACACTCAAGGATACTTATTTATCAGGACACAATTGATAATATAATAGGTTATTTTGAGCTTAAAGATATCTATAAAGATCCTCCTGATATACTTTCATGTGTAAGGAGGGTTGCAATTGTACCTGAGACCATGGCTGCAAATAAGCTTCTGAAATTATTCTTTAATGAAAAAAAGAATGTAGCTCTGGTAGTGGATGAATTCGGAGGAACTTCAGGAATCGTCACGATTGAGGATGTTCTTGAGGAAATAGTTGGAGATATTGAGGATGAGCATGATATAAAGGAGCTCACCGAGAAGAGGTTAAATGAAAGGGAATATGTTTTTTCAGGCCGTCTTGAGGTGGATTACATTAATGATAAATATAACCTTGATCTGCCTGAAGAAGGGGATTATGAAACCCTTGCAGGACTTATACTATACTATCACGGAAGCATACCTTCTGCCAATGACATCATCAGGATAAAAAACTTTACCTTCCGCATATTAAGGGTAACGGCAACAAGGATAGAGCTGGTAAACCTTAAGAAAGATCAGTAGGAAATTGTTACAACCCAGGCTCCCGGTTCATTTATTGTGAGCCGGAGTTCACAATATATCATGGCAGTCATCCATGCATTAGGGGCAGAAAACTTCAATGTGCTCCTGAAAGGGAAGTTCACCTGTTCATATCCTGTAAATGATGTAGTAATATTTTCCATCCCAGACGAACCGGTCATCAGAAGGCCATTGATACTGCCTCGTGAAAATACATATCGTACATAAGGTCTGTCACCGGTTCTTATGCAGGAAATCCTTCCAATACCGTTCCTGTAATCAATAACGTACGGAGGAATTGAAGGCATGCCTATATACTTATCATCTTTCCATTTCCCAACAAGAACCGAATCTCTGCCTTTTACCTGGAATGTATACCGTCCGTCGCCGTTTCTCAGACCCATTGACCACTGTCCTTCGTAAATTTCACCTGTCTGCCATTTATAGGTGCCATGTCCGTCGGGATATCCTTTTCTGAATTCTCCGATATAATGGTCTGCGCCTATTGCTTCACCCTGGCCATCGGCGAGACCTTTCTTACAGGAGCCTGTATATGAAACAGCAATACGCGGCAGGAGTACCTGGCATTCATCCTGGGCTGATATGTTTATACAAAACAGTGATGTAAGCAATATAATAGCAGGAAGGACCATTCTTTTCATTTTCATGGATTTTAATAATTTACCAAAGTTAAATGAAAATAATATGAAAATAAAAAGAGACGCTGCGAAGAGCGTCTCTTTTATTCAATATCTCAATAAGAACCTATTTAACATTTGTTTCGGTAGGTATAGGATTCTTTCTTTTATGCCACCATATCTGGCTTGTAATGCCGTTCGTGCTGAACATACCTTCGTTTGATACCTCAACCTTCTGTGCTGATTTTGCAGCAGCAAGCTGATCGGTATTGTATGTTTCTTCCTGGAGGGCATATTGCAGCCTGATAGGAAGACCAAGGTTTGGATAGTATGCGCCTTCAAGCTCATATTCGAAGATCCTTTCAGGGAAACCGGTTCTTCTGATTTCGCTGTAGGCCTGAACGCCCTGACCAAACATTGCTGCCCATTTCTGCTCATTGATAAGCTGGAATTTATGTGCATCTGTACCGCCCCATGCAACAAGAGGCTGGGCAAGATAGGCATCATAGGACACCGGCACACCTGTAGAAGCGGTTGTGATACTGAAAGCATCGCCCCATGATGGAAATACAGTACCTCCATCGACGCAACCCCATCTTTCCATTGATGCAGCAATACCAGCTTCATAAGCAGCTTTAGCCTGACCATCACGTCCGCCACGCATGTGATGTTCGGCAATGATGAATTCAACTTCATCATAGCACATTATATAGGAAGGAGCTGTTTCAGTGAAAGCTACCTTTGTACCCAGCAATGATATTGACGGGAAGTTAGCTGATGTAATAGCGCGTCCGTTCTGGAAACCTACATATTTGAGATCGCCCGCTGCAACCGAGTTTGGTGTGGGTTGGCCATAAATATGAACCCTTGGGTCGGTTCTTGCATTTAGCCAGTCGACCATTGTTTCGGATATAGCCTGGTCTTTCCTCGAATAAAGAGTATTGTAAATCGGGTTTCTGTAAGGCTGGCCCGGCCATGCAAGTAATGCATTATCATCATTCGATTCGAAGATCGGATATTTGGCCGGATCGGCAAGCATGGCAGCGATAAGCTGGTCAGCATTTGCCATTGCAGCAGCACCTGCAGTTGTTGTAACATCAGGCTGGGTTCCTGCCATATCATATGTAAATGTCCATGGTGTGCCTGCTGCACGGTTCAGAAGCCTTAATTTAAGTGAATTTCCAAATTTTCTCCACTGAACAGGATCTCCGCCATAAATGATATCTCCGGAACCAAAATTAACTGATGTTCCTGTCAGCAGGGTATTAGCTTCATCGAGCTCTGTAATCAGGGCATTATAGATGCTCTGCTGTGTATCATATTTCGGATAGAGTGTACCGTCAGCTTCGAAACCCTGGAGTGCTTCAGTATAAGGAACATCGCCAAAAAGATCTGTAAGATACATGAACTGCCATGCTCTCATAATTTTTGCAGCAGCCAGGAGTCTGTCGTCTCCAGCTTCAGTGGCTTTCTTTATAACTATTGCCAGGTTCTTAAGTCCATCTCTGTATGGCGCATTAAAATAAGCTGACATATCACGGGGCATGTATCTGTCCTCATCTATGTACTGAATTTTGCACCATTGCTGGCACCATACTCCAAGGTAGGTATGCTGGATCCAGTCTCCGAGTTCAAGGCTTACTGATGACTCAACTGCATTTGTAAAGATGTTGATAGCTGGGACATCAACCGGACTGTTGGGGTTTGTATTCAGTTCCTCAAAACCTTTTGTACAGGCAGTTACCATACCTAATACAAGGAACAATCCGAGTACTATTTTTTGTGATTTTATAATATATTTCATTTCTCTTGGGTATTTAAGTTAGAAATCAAGCCTGATATTGAAACCATACGATCTGGTTGACGGGATGGCATTGGTTTCAAAACCAACAGAGGTATTACCAGCACTTGTACTTGTTTCAGGATCTATATCCGGAGTATTCTTATGGATGATCCACAGGTTGCGGCCCACGAGTGAAAGGTTCAGATTCTTAACACCGATTTTGTTAAGGAAGGCAATTTTGTTGAATGAATAGCCTGCAGAAACCTCTCTCAGTTTAACGAAGCTTGCATCGAATGTTGAAAGTTCGTTCTTTCCGTAGTAGCCATAATAAAGAAGGTTGGCATCGGAATATGTTGTGTTTTCAACAGGAGAATCGACGTTTGCACCGGTACCGTCAATGAACTGAACAGTACCGTCAGCTTTAAGTTTGCCATAGACGGCTCCTTCGACAAGCACACCACCGCCATCAGCAAGTGCATCTCTTACGTTTTTGCCGTTTGCATTGATAGCTGCGGTTTCATCAAGGATACCTGTATATTTACCAAACATATCAGTTACTGAGAAAATCTTTCCGCCTTTCCTGAAGTCTACGAGGAAGCTGAAGTTGAAATCCTTATATGTAAACGAGTTGTTTACACCGCCGAACCAGTCGGGATATACTTTACCAAGGTCAGTTCTGGCATTTGAGCGGATATATCTTCCACTTGTTGTAACTACAGGACGACCTGAATAAAGAATATGTGAAAGCTGAGTCTTTTCTTCATCAAAGTAGACCGGAGTAGCTTTTTCACGGACTATTGAATATCCCCACAGGGTACCATATTCCTTACCGGGGAATGCATATACGTTTGCGTTCCATCCGGCAGAATAAAGTGCCAGGTATTTCATGTCTTCATAAAGTTCAACAACCTTGTTCTCGTTCTTTGACCAGTTGACCATAATATCCCATGAGAAGTTCTTTGTCTGAACAGGAACAAACATTGCCTGTATTTCAACACCTTTGTTCTGAAGGTTACCGGCATTGATTGTCTTTGTTGAGAAACCAGTTGTGCGGGATACCTCGATATTCATGATCTGGTTAACAGTGTTCTCCTGATAGAAGTTTGCATCAATTGATATCCTGTTCTGCAAAAGTTTCAGCTCAAGACCAACTTCCTTTGATCTTTTCCTCTGAGGTTTAAGACCAAGAGGTGGAATTGTATTTGTGTAATACAGTGATGGATTACCATTGAAAGGTTGATCAGCGCTATATACACCATTCAGCTGATAAGCTCCTGCAGTACCACCTACTTCTGCATAACTTCCCCTGATTTTAAGGAAAGAAAGGAAATTTGATGTTATACCCAAAGCATCCGAAAGAATCCATGAAAGGGATGCTGAAGGATAGAAATATGAATTGTTGTTAGCGGGCAGCGTTGATGACCAGTCATTTCTTCCGGTGAGGTCGAGGAACAACCAGTTCTTATAACCGAAGTTTGCCTGTCCGAATACACTCTGGAGTTCAGTATGATATTGACTCAGTCCTGTTGTTGCAGCAACGGCTGCGTTACTAACTGAATAAAGGTCAGGGATAATAAGGTCTGCAACGTTTGTTGAGCGGTACTGACTGTTATAGTGGTTGTATTCGGTACCAAGAGCTCCGTTGAATGAGAAATCGCCGAATGACTTGACAAATTCCAGACGTGCGTTGGCGTTAACTTCCTGTCTGCGGTTTGAATATGTATAGAATCCACCAAGCGGGTCGTTAACATCTCCCTGAGCATATCTCTGCATGATATCTTCTATGTACCAGTCGGTACCTGCGGTAGCCCTGAAAGTGAGCCAGTCGGTGAACCTCCATGCAAGGTTAACATTACCAATCATCCTGTCCCTGTTTCTGGAGTTTGTCATTTTATGAAGAGTCCAGTACGGGTTATTATGGTAGCTGTGGTTCCAGTTAAATGGAAGGCCTGTTTTCGGATCGGTTGTATTCCATTTTTCCTTGAGGACTTTCATATCAACCTGACGGCCAAACCACTGGCTTATTGATTGCATTGGGTTACCGGCATTATAACCGTTTTCAGCGATGTTATCACTCTTATTGCTGATATACTGTGCCGAAGCACCTACTGTAATCTTGTCAGTAACTGCAAGGTCACCATTGAAAGCAATAGTGTTCTTAGTAAGGTCAGTATTGGGAAGGATACCCTTTATACTTTGATTTGAGAGTGAAAGACGGAAGCTTGATCCAGCCTTAGCGCCTGCCACAGCAACAGATGTTGTTGATTTCATACCTGTTTCGAAGAAACTCTTAATATTGTCAGGATGTGAAATCCATGGAGTAGGAGTGCGGGTATCTGTTTCAGGATCATAAGGACTGTCGAACTGAGGGATCATCAGGCCAATATCGAGCCTCGGTCCCCAGCTTTCATCAACACCGTCGTTAACACCTCCGTACATACCATCTACATATTCAAAAGAATATTGTCCAATACCAAAATCATCAGCTGATCCCTGACCATACAGGTTCTGGTATTTCGGAATAACGAGCGGATTTTCCCACATGACGTTCTGTTCTATTGTAACGCCAAGACCAGCCTGTCCCTGCCGGGATTTTCCTGATTTTGTTGTAATGAGAACAACTCCGTTAACAGCTCTTGATCCATATAGCGCTGCAGCACTTGCACCTTTCAGAACGCTTATGTTTTCAACGTCCGAAGGGTTGATATCACTGGCAGCATTACCATAGTCATAACCGCCATAAGTACCTGTTGCGGAGGTGGAGTTGTTTATCGGAACTCCGTCGACAACAAACAGTGGCTGGTTATTTCCATCAGCTGACAAAGAATTCACACCTCTGATAAGGATCCTTGCACCTGATGCAACACCACCATCAGAGTTTGAAATCTGAACACCTGATAGTTTTCCCTGGAAAGCGTTAACAATGTTTGAGACTTTTGTTTTCTCAATTGCATCGCCTCCAAGGTCCTGAACTGCATAACCAAGGGCTTTCTTTTCCCTTGAGATACCCAGTGCTGTAACAACAACCTCATCAAGGCCGAGGATATCAGATTCCATAACGGCATTGACTTCTGTACGTCCAGCAATTTCAACCTCCTGTTTTTTCATACCTATATAGGTAAAAACAAGGGTTGTTGCATTCTGAGGTACAGAGAGGGTGTATTTACCATTAGCATCGGTTACGGTACCTACCGTGGTCCCCTTAACCTGAACAGTTACACCTGGGATGGCACCTTCCCCTTCAACAGCGGAGGTAACCGTACCAGTAATGACTTTTGTTTGCGCAAACAAAGCTGTGACACCTGTAAACACAAACAATACAAACAACAGTAATAGTTTCTTCATACGAAAATTAGTTTTAGGTTTGTATTTAACCAGCCAAAGATACTCTTTATTGAAAAAAAACAAAAAAAATTGAAACTTTTTGTAAAAACCGTAAGTCTGTTTAATGCTTTTTAAGAGTTTTCATTATTTGAACTGATGCCATTAACCGATTGTTAATATATTAACAATACAGTACACCAGATCCAAAACCGGTTTAAATATATATAATAATAAGGTATAAATTTGTTGAATATTATTACAACAAAAATCAGGAATTCTTTCTCAATTCCTCTGCTGCCAGGCAGAGGTCATTATAAACATCCTCCCCGAATGCCCTGATAAGAGGAGCCTTTAGAAACTCATAAATGTAAATTTTTTCCGACCGACCGCATCTGAGTGCCGAATGACAAATCGAAAGTTCCTGGTAGTTTATTGCTGTGAACCCGGAAAATTGTTTTACCCTGGCAGGAAACAGATGGCATGACAAAGGTTTCTGAAAAGATATCCTTCCTTCTGACCAGGCTTTCTCAATACCACACAAAAACATGCTTCCTTCAAGTATTGCATAGGCGCATTCCTCGTTGACAACAAGAGGGGTGACCAGGTCGTTCTCAAAATCAAGGACGCTTGTACCGTTGTATTCAATGGCGGCAATTCCTTCCTGTCTCAGATATGGTCTGACATCTGTCCATATTTCCTTAAGAATTTCTGCTTCCCTTTCTGTAAGGGGTGCGCCTGAATCGCCATAACGGCAGCAATTCCCAAGGCATTGAGGCAGGTCGCATTTGAATTTTTTCTCGAGAATATCCAGGCTGAATATGTAATTGCCTATACGAAGCATTGTTTGCCGTTTTTGCCCCCTGCCCCTGAAGTGGAGTTAACCTGATTAATAATCGGCCTGATATTTGGCAGGAATTAGCCCCCATTCAGGGGGGATGGGGGGTATTCTTTCAAATAAGTACTTTCCCTGTCATCTCCTTCGGTATCTCAATACCCATTATTGTAAGCAGTGTCGGTGCAACATCTGCCAGAATACCTTCCTTGATTGATTTGTAATCATCGCTGATAAGTATTGAAGGCACCGGATTCAATGAATGAGCTGTATTCGGTGTTCCGTCTTCATTCAGAGCTTTATCTGCATTTCCATGGTCAGCCATGATAAGGACATCATATCCTTTTGCCTTTGCTGCATTTGCAACTGCCCCGGCACATTCATCCACGGTAGCCACTGCCTTTTCGATTGCAGAATATACTCCGGTGTGCCCTACCATATCGCTGTTTGCGAAATTAAGGCAGATAAAATCATATTTTTCTGATTCAATTGCCTTTATAACTGCATCTCTGACACCATATGCGCTCATTTCAGGCTGAAGGTCATAAGTTGCTACCTTTGGAGACGGGATCAGTATTCTGTCTTCATTCTTAAAAATTTCTTCCCTGCCTCCGGAGAAGAAGAATGTAACGTGTGCATATTTTTCTGTCTCAGCTATCCGGAGCTGGGTTTTGCCAGCATCAGATAAAACCTGGCCAATTGTATTATCGGCATTTTCCTTTGGATAAATTACATGAAGCCCCCTGAAAGTAGCGTCATAAGGTGTCATTGTGCAGTAGTGCAGAGGGATTGTCTTCATCCCGAATTCAGTAAGGTCTTTCTGGGTTAGGGCAATCGTAAGTTCCTTGGCTCTGTCATTCCGGAAGTTAAAGAAGACAATGACATCACCTTCCTTTACTCTGCCAACCGGTTCTCCCTTTTCATCCACAACGACTATCGGCTTCATGAATTCATCAGTCACACCTTCATCGTATGAGTTTTGCATAGCTGTAACGACGTCGGTCGCAGGCTTTCCTTTCCCGTTTACAATAAGGTCGTATGCTTCTTTTATCCTTTCCCATCTCTTATCCCTGTCCATGGCATAATATCGGCCTACAAATGAGGCAACCCTTCCATTGGAACTCTTAAGATGTTCCAGGAGGTTAATCATATATCCGACTCCGCTTCTGGGATCAGTATCACGTCCATCACCGAAACCATGGATGAACACATTTTTCAGTCCATAATCCATTGTCATGTCGCACAGCGAGTACAGGTGCCTGTCGAGTGAATGAACACCTCCGTCGGAAAGAAGGCCGAAGAAATGAACCTGCTTATTATTGTCCCTTGCATATGAAAAAGCTTCAGTAAGGACAGGATTTTTCTTTATATCTCCAGTAAGGCATTCTTTATTTATTTTCACAAGATCCTGATAAATGATCCTTCCTGCACCTATATTAAGATGACCTACTTCAGAATTTCCCATTTGTCCATCTGGAAGTCCCACATCTTCACCTGAAGCATGAAGCCTGGAGTTGGGATAGTTGTTCTTAAAATATGTAAGGTTGGGGGTAGGAACCCTGCTTATAACATCAGCAACTGAACCGTCGCCTATACCCCAGCCGTCGAGTATCATTAACAATGCTTTTCTGTTTTTCATTTTTTATTTGATTTCTATGTCTATAACATATATTTACGAACCTTGTTCAGGTTGATATCAGCGGGGGCAAAATTAGCCAAATTTTGGAATCGTCGCCTATGTGGAAGAAAGTTGTTTGTATGATCCTTCTTATCGTATTTCCTTTATTTTAATCCTATATTCTGCTTCAGGACAGGTCTTTTCATAGGCGATGTCTCTTCCCACATAAGCCAGCCACTCATTGGGTGTAAAGTTACGTGTCACATAAGAACATCCGTCTGCAGCAAATGAATCGGCATAAGCCGGACGGGCAATGATCCTTGGTTTTGAACCTATGGTGCCTGAGAAAATAACATCTCCTCCTGGACTGAATTCAAAACCTATCACAATGCCATCGTTATCGTTAAAACAGACAGGCGGACTGATGAAATCACCGGTATCCCAAAGCTTCAGTGTCTGATCCTCCCCCGATGTTGCCATCTGTGGTTCTGACCTGCTGAACCTGATTTCCTTTACTTCCCCACTGTGTGCCTGGAATTCAGAGGTCTTATTTCCAGATATGGCATCCCATATTTCTATAAGTCCATCGTCGTAGCCGACAGCGATCCGGGCCTCATCGGGTTTAAACCTGATGCATCTTATTCTTTTATTTTTGGTTTCTATCTTAAATTTGCCTTTTGCATTTCCGGAATTCCAGATGAGACCACTGCCCTGCTCGGTGATCCCTGCTACATAGTTATTATCTGATGAAACGTCAAGAGAGGTGATCACAGTCCGGTCGGTTTCAAGTTCCACGGAGTTACCTGATGCCAGGTTCCATTTAAGGACTTTACCGTCGACAGCTGCAGAATAAAGGAAATTCCCGTCGAAAGAAAAGACCAGTGATCTTATTTTTCCTGAATGACCTTTAAGTTCATAATTTGTTCCGGATCCATTAAGCGATATCATTTTTACTGAGCTGGTACCGTCGCCGCAGGCCAGCCAGTCGGCACCGGGGCTGACAGCCATAACATCTACGATTTCGTTATCAGTATAAAGGAGTTTGTAATTCTGGTCTTTTTCGGAACTATTAAGGTCATACAACAGCACTTTTCCTTCAGAATCCGAAGCAAGCAATGCATTCCGCGACGGGATGAAAAGGATATTTTTTAATGTGCCTGAAATTCCTTCAAATGTTTTGATCTTATCGCTGTTCCTTTGTTTTGCAAGTGTATAAAGTCCCATGTAAATGTCGGCATCATTTCTGCTTCCATTGTTTTTCCTGTTGAACAAATAGGCCTGTAATGCCAGAAGGGCCTGCAGATCACCGGTTACAGAAGTCTGTTGAGACCTTAGTGACATAGTTTTGGAAACGGAAATCATCCTCAGACGCTGTTTTTCATTACCGGATTTAATAGCGGAATCTGCGTTCATCATTGCAAGCATGCGGGCCTGGTTTGACTGCCTTGATTCCCTGATTGCCACATCGGCGGCTATTTTTGATGAAAGGACCTGATTTTCAGCATTTCTTCGCAACATCCTTTCCATCTGTTCCCTCCTCGATGCAGAAACAGCATTTGAATCAGATTCGACAGACCGTCTAAGTGCTGTTGCAGCATATTGTTCCGCTGCCTGTTTTTGTGATTCAATAAGCTGACTCTTTTGTTCAACCTCTTTTCTCCTGATGTCTGAAGAAACTTTGGAGAATACTGAAACAAGCATTAGGATTGCGGCAATAATTGAAACTGCTCCCAGAATTGAAGAAATTAATCTTACCCTGTGAAGACGCCATTTATGGTACCTTGCTTTTCGCTCTTCCGATTCAGCATACTCTCTTTCGCTGGTCCTTAGGTAAACCATTGCCCTTTCAAAAGCAGGATCATATTTCTGAGCCCATCCGGGAGTGGGTTTATTCTTATCTCTCCATGAAATTGCAGCCTGAAGATCGGGTTCTTTAAGCAGTCCTGCCTTCCCCTGCTGATAAAGGGCCGATACCTCCGACAGCCTCAGATAGATCTGGACTGATGAAGCTTCCTCTTCTGTCCAGGTGTTAAGCCTGTCCCATAAGTGAATAAGGCTTTCATGAGAAAGGTCTATTATTGTCTCATCAGTCAGGGGAACTGTATAAGGAGGATTCAGGAATGAGAAAGCCGGATTTCGGAAACCTTCTATTACTTTTAAAAGTTCATCTTCATTGCATGGTATCGATGATCTGAGTTCCCTGAAGTTTGAGGGATAACTAATATATTTGTTCGAGGGGCTTTTGCCTGAGATTATCCTGAACATTTTTTCACAGATGGTCCTGCCGTTCTGATCCAGGCTATAATATACCTCATCAGCATATCTTGAAATTGCATTCGTTAAGGTGCCGACTGAGCTGTAATCGGTAAAATCGACAGGTCTTTCAGGTTCATTCATCCCCTTCCAGTGGATCCATGTAAGAAGCATGGCATGCTGAAGGACAAGAAGCTGATTGTTGCTTTCGCTCACTTCACTTACAAGAAGTTCGACAAGATCGCTGTTAATCTCTACGCCAGCATTTCTAAGCGGCCCTGTTATAGCATCCCTGAACCCGTTCCTTGTCATCGGTGAAACTAGAAAACTGCTGTTATTCAAAATATCTGTGAAACCTGTGTAATGTTCACAAAGGGGCAACATTTCCGATCTGATGGCAATTACCAGATAGATATTAGTATTTTTCCCATTAACTATGGATGTCAGGAGGTTAATTACCCCTTTTATTTCAGATCCTGATGAATTTTTCAGCTCATAATTCTCATATCTGAAGATCTCTTCAAACTGGTCGATAAACAAAAGTGTTTTCCCGTCTTGGTTCTGTTTGTCAAGTATTGTGGTAAGCTCTCCCGTCAAATCTTTTCCGGGCCGCATCAAGATGAAATTCCACTTTTCTCCTTTTTCGGAGGCATGCCGCTTCAGACGCGGAATCATTCCGCAAAGGACAAGGGATGATTTTCCGCTTCCAGAGGTTCCGGTTATGGCAACAAACCCGTTCCTTAAAAGCTTCCCGGTTATTTCCGAACTCTCATTTTCACGTCCGAAAAACATTTCATCTTCCCCCGAATTAAATGGTCGCAATCCGGGAAAAGGATTTAATTTTTCATCTTTCAGGTCTGCTGAAACCATAATGCTCTTCTATTCTTCTTTAAGATCTATATATTTAAGGATGGTAAAAGTATTTTCAGGATATTCAAATCCAAATTCCCTGATTGCAGCAAGAGGCAGCATATAACAATATGAAGATTCTGCCCGCAGATCCTTTATCATTTCCCTGATGTCGCTTATATCGTCGTGTTTAACGATTACTTCCGGTACTGTATTGTCCTGAGTAAACGACCAAAGAATGGAATTATAAGGCTGAGAATAAATTCCTTTCTCATCGTTTTTCACATATTCAGTTTTTTCAGCCAGGGTAATAAGTTCATTCTCATCGATATTATCGAAGCATCCTGAGAGAAATTTCACCTTTTCAAATATCAATTCTCTTTCATCTGTTTCGGCGGCAATTATCTTATCAATTCCTTCTCGTAAATACAACGGAATTCTTCCCCGGGCGGCTTTATAAAGTTCTTTTCCGGATCGTGAAATGAGTAAGGCAGCTTCCTCGCGGAGTATTTCTTCAGGACTGAAAAGAAGAGCAAGAACTGATTCGTTCATATTCACATTTTCAATCTCCGGGATACTTCTGAGTGCACAGGCCTTTGTCCATACGGTAAGAATGTTGTAATCGCAGTTTAAAATATCCTCAATCAAAACATTATATGGAGAAATCTCGCCATGAAGATAACGCTGAAGTTTTTTGAATTTTCTTTGAAATATAAGTATATCCTGAGAGCCTGTTTCCTTTTCGGTCTTTTCAGTGAAGATTATATCAGTAAGGGTCCGGATTAATTTGTCAGTCTCGTCTATGTGAACATTATTTGTTTTTTCTCCAATTCGTAAGACAGGACCATAAGCAAGGCAAAGTAGTCCGAGAAGATACTCCTTCCACCGGCAATATTCCTTAGCAATCGCTTCTGAAAGGAGGGTATTGTTGTAATTCATCAGGCAAATCCTTGCTGATAAAATCCATGACATGATCCTGAATGTTTCAATTATACTGGTTTTCAGTTTCTCAATTTCACTTTCCTTCGGCCTGTATTTAAGTTCCAGCAGTGTATCGAGGACTGTTTCCCTGACCTGTCTTGAGGTTGACCATAAACGTTCTACAAGGAAAGAGAAACCATTTTGATTTGAACATTTTCCCAATAATCTTAATATTGCTTTATGAGTTGCCTGGTTGCCGGCAACAGCAAGATAACACCTGTCTATATCCTTTCCGCTCATCTTTCCGAAACTCAAAAGAACTGCATATGCATCCTCTTCAAGGCCTTTAATATTGAAGCATGTGCAGACCTCCTGGATCATATCCGTAATTTTGAATTTTCCGATAAGGAACAGGGCAAGTCTTTTAAGTTCAACAGATTTATCTCTGAGAAGGCGGAGTATCTCAGTTGTCTGAGGGTACCTTGTCCCAAAAAGAAGCCATTTTGCATATTCGGCCTTTTCAGCTTCAGAACAATCGGAAAGGTTTGATGGGAGATCTTTTTTATTACGTACAAGTTCCTCAAGCATCTCCTGTGTTTCAGATGCACGTTGCCTGGTGCTTTCATCAAATCCGGCCGATCCGGCAATTTTCTTCAAAGCCGGCAACATGTTTATGTCACGGGAATTCCTTGAATAACAAAACAGTTCTTCAAAATACCAGTTGTTTTTAACTATATCAAGTAATGACAGGTTGCCTGTTTCTATCTCGAATAATTTCGCCCTGAAGAGTGTCTTTCCGGAATATTTGTTTTTAAGATTTCCCCATGAATTTAAATCCGGAAAATTCTTCTTTTTGCGTTCAGGCAGTGTATAGGGCCTTTTTCCCATAAACCAGGCATTAAATAATCATAATAAAATTAAGAAATTAATACCAATAATTGCTAAATGATCAACTTCTTAACCATATTACATAACCCTTGAAAGCTTGTTTTATTGCAATCAATTATCAACTTTGCGGATAAATACCATTTTTCACGTTCTTCGAGTTTCGCTGAAATATATTCTTCCAAATTTTCTTTTCCGATTCCCTTCAGGAGAGGGCGTTTACCGTCGGATTTTGCAAGTCGTTCCTTAAGCTTATCGGGGGTAAGACTCAGGTAAATTGTAAGGCCGTGGCCAAGCATAAAATCCATATTCCTCCCGAAACATGGGGCTCCTCCGCCTGTTGCTATAACGGTATTTGAAACAAATTCAGTTTCTTTCAGGGCTGCAGATTCGGAAAGGCGAAAAAACTCTTCTCCTTTTTCGGAAAAGATATCCCTGATTTTCATTCCGGTATTTTTCTCAATAATTTCATCAAGGTCAAGAAACGACCAGTTTAGATATGCAGCGAGTCTCCTGCCTGTTGTTGATTTTCCGCTTCCCATGAAGCCAATAAGGTATATCTTATCAGCTTTCTGCATTATAGTTCGAGTTTCATCTGGGCAGGATCATCATGGGAATCAGTATGCGGTTTTTCTTCATCCTCACCCTCTTCCATGACAGGGGATGATTCACGTCTGACCACAGGTTCGATTTCATGGATGTTTTCTACCATAAAACTTGTCAGACGCTTTCCTTTAGCTTTATAACTTTTTATCCCGATGAACTCGGCAACTTCAATGATTTCTGTTTCGCGATCCTTGTGTTTTCCCCCGAAATGAATTTCGAAACGAGGATATTCGACCTCGGTAAGGCTTAGAAGTCTGGATCCGGGATCTTCGTTTATGAAACACTGCGGACGTTCAGATTCTTCGATTGTGAATCTTTTCACATAATAAAATCCCTGTCCGGCATCCCAGTAGACTGCAGAATATACTTTACCGGGATGATATTTTTCGATTATCAGGATGTTATCCTCAAAATGGTTGGAAAGATCGAATCCGGTGATCCTGAAAAATCCGTTTTTTGTAATTACAAGGATTTTGTCATCGGCACTGAATTCTCCGAGATACAGTCCTCTTCCGTCGACATTAAGCCTGTAGACTGCATCGTCAAACCAGATTTTTCTTCCTCCGAGGGTGGAAAGGCCTTTTTCTTTAAGGGTGATTTTATGGATGGGATTTCTGGTAAGTATGTTACCCATTGATGACTTCCCTTTAATTGCCAGCTGTCCGAAATCAAATTCAAAAACCAGCTTTTTAAGTCGTGGCTTTGGCTTGTGATGGACCTTTATCACTTCTGCCTCTCCGTTTGGATTCGCGCTGAAATAAACAATTTTCGAACCCGGAGTTCCCTGTGTAAGGTTGTATTCCTTGTCGCGTGTAAGTCCTGTGATGGCACAGCGTTTAACAAGCAAAGGTCCGTCCTTGCCATCCTGATAAACAATATTATATATTGTCCGTTCATCATTTTTCAGGAATACCTGGGCATAGATTATATCGTTACCAACAAAGACTTTGTCTGCTACTTTAGTAATAAGGTAACCGCCATCTTTCCTTATGACTATTATGTCGTCGATATCGGAGCAATCGCATACAAACTCATCCTTTTTCAAGCCCGTTCCGATAAATCCCTCCTTGTAGTTTATATAAAGCTTGGCATTATTGGCAACAACCTTTGTAGCAAGGATGGTGTCAAAGCTCCTGATCTCTGTAAGTCTTTCCCTGCCTTTGCCATATTTCTTTTTGATCTGCCTGAAATAGTTGATTGTATAGGGAATAATATGACTGAGATTATTTTTGACCTCTTCAAGTTCAGATTCAATTCCTTTTATATGTTCATCGGCCTTTTTGGAATCAAATTTTGATATACGTTTAATCTTTATTTCGGTAAGTTGTACTATATCCTCCCTTGTTACCTCCCTCAGAAGCCTGTTTTTGAATGGTTTAAGTCCTGAATCGATTGTCCTGACAACTGATTCCCAGGTTTCGCATTCCTCAATATCCCGGTAAATTCTTTCTTCAATGAATATTTTTTCAAGAGATGAAAGGTGCCATTCTTCTTCAAGCTCTTTTTTCCTTATTTCAAGTTCGAGGGTAAGAAGTTTTACAGTATTGTCGACATTGTAGCGGAGTATGTCGCTGACACCAATAAACGAAGGCTTGTTTCCGGCTATTACGCAGGTGTTGGGTGATATGGTATATTCGCAATCGGTAAGTGCATAAAGGGCATCAATTGTTTTGTCGGGCGATACTCCCGGGATAAGATATATCACTATCTCAACTTTAGCAGAAGTATTGTCGTCAATTTTTCTGATTTTTATTTTTCCTTTTTCGTTTGCCTTGATTATCGACTCGATAAGGCTTGAAGTGGTTTTGCCAAAAGGTATTTCAGTGATAACCAGTGCTTTTTTATCTATCTTTTCTATTTTTGCCCTTATTTTGACAACTCCTCCCCTTTGTCCGTCGTTGTATTTTGAAACATCCACAAGTCCGCCTGTAGGAAAATCGGGATACAGGACAAAATCCCTGCCCTGCAGGTAATCAATTGAGGCATCAATTATTTCATTGAAATTATGAGGAAGTATTTTAGATGCCAATCCGACAGCGATTCCTTCGACGCCCATTGTAAGGAGAAGTGGAAATTTAACCGGAAGTGTTACAGGTTCTTTATTTCTTCCGTCATATGATAATTTCCATTCTGTTGTCTTGGGATTAAACACAACATCGAGGGCAAACTTTGAAAGTCTGGCTTCGATATATCGTGGAGCGGCAGCGTCATCGCCGGTGAGAATGTTACCCCAGTTTCCCTGTGTATCGATCAGAAGGTCCTTCTGTCCCATCTGGACGAGGGCATCTCCGATCGATGCATCCCCGTGAGGATGGAACTGCATAGTATGACCAATAATATTTGCAACCTTATTGTAACGGCCGTCATCCATTCTTTTCATTGAATGGAGTATCCTTCTCTGGACTGGTTTAAGACCGTCGTTGATATGAGGGACGGCGCGTTCGAGAATGACATAGGAAGCATAGTCGAGAAACCAGTCCTGGTACATTCCCGACAATGCTGTCACTGAATGAAGTGCGGCGGGACCCTGGGTTATCTCTTCCCTTCCTTCTGTTTTTTCTGATTCAAGTTCCTGATCGTCCATTGCCAGATTCATGCCCCTTTATACCAATTCTTTTTCCTGCTCCACAAGATCCTCTTCAATCCTCAGGTTTTCGATTATGAAATCCTGTCTGTCAGGTGTATTCTTACCCATATAAAACTCAAGATACCCGTTGATTGTATCGTTTTTCTTCATCCGTACAGGTTCGAGGCGCATATCTTTTCCGATAAAATATCTGAATTCATCGGGAGAAATCTCGCCCAGTCCCTTAAACCTTGTAATTTCGGGATTTGGTCCAAGTTCCTTTATTGCCTTTGCTTTTTCGTCAGAAGTATAGCAATACCTGGTTTCTTTTTTATTCCTTACCCTGAAAAGGGGAGTCTGAAGAATGTATACATGTCCCTTCCTGACAAGATCAGGGAAGAACTGGAGAAAGAATGTAAGAAGAAGCAATCTTATGTGCATCCCATCTACATCTGCATCGGTGGCAATCACAACATTATTATACCTGAGATCTTCAATGCTTTCCTCAACGTTCAGAGCAGCCTGAAGCAGGTTAAACTCTTCATTTTCATATACAATCTTCTTTGTCAGACCGTATGAATTGAGGGGCTTGCCCCTGAGGCTGAAAACAGCCTGAGTTTCAACATCCCTCGACTTTGTTATTGAGCCGCTTGCCGAATCTCCCTCAGTAATAAAGATTGTCGATTCAAGCTTTCTTGCATCATTTGTGTTGAAATGTATCCTGCAGTCACGGAGTTTCTTGTTATGGAGGCTTACTTTCTTGGCTCTTTCCCTTGCAAGTTTCTGAATGGATGAAATAGCCTTCCTTTCCTTTTCGGATTCCTGGATTTTCTTAAGGAGTATTCCGGCGGTCTCCGAATTCTTATGAAGGTAATCGTCAAGCTGTTTTTTGATGAATTCACCTATAAAATATCTCACCGATGGTCCTTCAGGCCCCATATCCTTTGATCCAAGTTTTGTTTTTGTCTGTGATTCAAAGATAGGCTCCTCAATCTTAATGCTTATAGCAGCAATTATTGATGACCTGATATCAGCAGGATCATAGTCTTTCTTGTAAAAATCACGTATTGTTTTGACAAAAGCCTCCCTGAAAGCCAGAAGATGTGTTCCTCCCTGGGTAGTATTCTGGCCGTTCACAAAGCTGTAGTAATCCTCTCCGTACTGTAATCCATGGGTAAAAGCAATTTCAATATCTTCTCCTTTTAGATGCACAATAGGATAAAGTCCCTCCTTGCTCATATTTTCGTTGAGCAGGTCAACAAGTCCGTTTCTTGAAAAAAACCTGTTACCATTGAAATTGATCACAAGCCCTGCATTCAGATATACGTAGTTTTTCAACATTGAATCCACGTATTCCGAAATGAAAAAATAATTTCCGAACATTGCCTCATCGGGCTGGAAGATCACTTCTACGCCATTCTCTTCATCAGTATTTTTGAGAGGATGATCCTTTACTGTAAGGCCATGTTCAAACTCACTTACCTTTATCTGTCCGTCACGGATTGATCTGATAATAAATTTGCTCGACAGGGCATTTACAGCTTTAACACCTACTCCGTTCAGTCCGACCGATTTTTTAAAAGCCTTGGAATCATATTTGGCGCCTGTATTCATTTTTGAAACAGCTTCGGTAACCTTGCCAAGTGGAATTCCCCTGCCATAATCCCTTACACGAACTTCCTTGCCATTAATTGAAACATCGATCTTCTTTCCGAAACCCATCATGTACTCATCAACAGCATTATCCATCACCTCCTTGAGAAGAACATAAATCCCGTCATCCTGTGAAGATCCGTCACCAAGCTTCCCGATGTACATACCAGGTCTAAGCCTGATATGCTCATGCCATTCAAGAGTTTTTATATGCTCCTCAGAATATCCTACGACTGACATTTTTCAGAATTTTGGGGCAAATATAGCTTTTTTAAGTAAGGCCGGATTTCTCATTTTTCAACAATATGCCATATTTATAAACGCAGAATAAGGGCGAAAGACCAATAGCTGAATCATTTAAACTCAGTTTTGGGTTTAATCGCCGACCGGGGAATGTTGATAAATGGGGATAGTCACACAATAATCATGTCTCTCAGATCAACAATGCTTTTACCTTAAACACAGATTTCCTTCTGTAAAAATCCGATTTCCTGAATTCAAAATTCCATGTCCACTCCTGTGTCACAAGGGCGTCGGGCAGATCAGCCAGTAACGATGGTATCTCGTCGGAGCGGCCTGAATTATCCTTGATTATTTCGGAACAATCTGTTATAAGCACTGCCCTGTGCTTAAGCAGAAACTGTAAATGCATTTGCTGTACACGTTTTCTGAAATTAAGTATATCATCAGGATTCACCTTTGACTTTTTGATAAGAAGTTTGACTGGCAGGGTTTCAAGCTGGGTAAGAATATTCAGGGAAATTACCATTCCGGGGTTGAATCCGGGCTTATATTCATTTACTTCTATATCACTTATTGTTTTCAACCTGCTGAAGATTGTTCTTTTGCCTGCTTTCTTCCAGACTTCCTCTATCAGACCTCCTGAAACATCATCTTCTTTAAGTACAACATTCGCAAGATCTTTAACCTGGTCCTTTACCTCCTGAGGATGAACTATATCGACAAGATTTATTACACCGGCACTTTCGGTCATTTCAGCAAGGGGAAGGTCAAGAAGCCAACCGCTGCCCAGGACGGTGACTATTGAAGGTTTATAATTATCAATAGCTTTAAGGATGAAGCTTCTGCAATTTCCCAGATGATCATTCCAGCTGCCTTCCTCATCTAGATGATGATATATCAGGCCACGCTGGTAGTTGTAATAGCCCATTTTGGTAAGTATCCTCCTGTATGAAAGGTCTTGTGTCATATCAGGATATTCCTGCTCTCCAGTTTTTTAGAGTTTCTTTCATAAATGTACTGAATTTTACGGAAAGGATATCAGGATCATTTGTGCCAAATGATTCTGGATAAACAGGATCCGTAACTTCAACACGGATCTTGTGACCAGTACTGAAAATGAGCCCGTGCTTGGGGAGAACGCCCCCTGACCCGTCGATCACAACAGGAAGGATAGGCTTGTTTTCTTCTATTGCAAGCTGAAATGCTCCTCTTTTGAAAAAACCTATTTCCCTGTCAGCCGACCTGGTTCCTTCGGGAAAAATCATTACTGAAATATTGTTTTTTAAACATTCCTTCGATTTCTCAAGCATCTTTTCCTTGCTCTCCTTATTGCCCCTGTCAACAGTGATATAACCGGCCATTCGAAGATACCATCCAAGAACCGGCACCTTGGTATTTTCGATTTTGGAAATCCATTTATAATTATAGCACAGGCAGTTAACAAGCAGTATGTCGAGTATTGACTGATGATTGGAAATAATGACATATGTATTCTCTTTTTGTGCCTTTTCCCTTCCGGTGATCCTGACTTTCCATATAGGCATCAGTTTAACAAGCAACCAGCTCTGATAAGTAAGGAACTTATGTGTGATCAGTCTGTTACTGTCGAAAGGTAAAGCGATAAACCATATTATGAATGTCAGAGGGAAAAAGAACACAATAAAAAACACGCCGGCAAGCCAGACAATAACGGATTTCAGGATATCCATACATTTATCAGTTTAGACATTAAAAGAAGTCAAAAACATCAATTTCCGTCCTGTCAATGTTCTCTTCATTGAATAAGGCTAAAAGATCCTCAGGCATATGCCGTAAGCCAACCAGTCTGCCGGTAGCCTGAATGAATCTACCTGTTCCACCTGCTTCGCATTCTGTAATAATTCCATCATTTACTTTCAGCATGCAAAAGGATTCTTTGCCAAATGCTGTGAATTTATTAACAAACATGTATTCAGGACCATATGCATAATTCCACTCCCAGGATCTGTACTTTGATAATGCCAGTGACCTAATAGCTTCTGTCTCTTTTTCAGTAAGATCGAAGTTTTGTATTTGAGGTTGATTTTTTAAGAACCATCCTCTCATTTCAGATCTGAAGTTTTTTATCCCATCAAAACCGGCATGCTTAATCATGTCTGAAAGATTACCAACGGGAGAAGGATTTGAAATGACTGCCCTTGTTGTATATGCTGACGTATCCCTTCTCAGGACGTTCCTCAGAATATCAAGATCTGCCCTGAACAGCAGAGTTCCATGATGAAGGACCCGGTTCCGGAAAACATGTTCGGCATTGCCTGAAATTTTTAATCCGTTTGCCTTCAGATCGTTTCTTCCTTCCAGCTGCGCTGTAATACCAAGTGAGTCAAGAAATGTGATTACAGGAAGTGTATATTTCCTGAAATCTATCTGTTTCCCTTCGGAACTGTTCAGAACAAATGAGAAATTAAGGTTTCCGGTGTCGTGGTAAACAGTTCCCCCGCCTGAGATCCTTCGGATAAGCGGAATTGAATGTTCGAAGGCATATTTGGTATTTATCTCCCTGTGTGCCACCTGATGCTTTCCTGTAACCACTGAACTGTCGTTGACGGAAATGACGAGGAAATTCTCATTACGTTGTTTAAGCAGATATTCATCAACAGCAAGGTTGAAGTAAGGATCAGTTGATTTGAGGTCGAGGCAATATATTGGTGAGGATAAATCCAGCATGAATTCAAAGTTAGCCGCCATTTTATAGTATCAGGCCGATAAGCAAAAAAGAAGTCCGGTTTTTATGTTATACCTTTATGCTGTAATTTCCTTGAATCATATATCAAAAACAGCCTGTAGACAGTCCATCCGATCAATGCTCCGAGCAGGGCTCCGCCCAGAACGTCGCCCGGATAATGAACGCCAAGGTATATCCTGCTATAGCTTACGCCTGAAGCCCACACAAGAATAAATACAGTATACCATCGGTTCCGGATAAGTAACAGGCTCAGCAGGGCAACATTAAATGAATTTGCAGCATGTGAAGAGACAAATCCGTATACTCCTCCGCAATGACCTTTAACTGTATGTACCAGCCCCTGGATTGAGGTCTCATAACACGGCCTGGGTCTCGAAACAAGATCCTTAATAAGTCCTGAGAACTGGTCAGCCAGAACTACTGAAAACAGAATAAAAAGGAGCAGGATTATGAATTTTCTTTTATAGATCCTTGCCAGCCAGTATATTATGATAAGGTACAGGGGTATCCAGACTGCCTTCAGGCTCATGAAATACATTATACTGTCCCAGAAATGGGAATTAGCCGAATTGAGTATCAGAAATAATTGTCTGTCAAATTGTTCCACAACGAATCAATGAATATTGAGTGTTTTCCAGATCATATCCTTAAGGGTAATAATTCCTTCGCCTGTAAGAGAAGAGAAGAAAACCCTCGATATATCAGGCAGTTCCTGTCTAATCTCATTCTTAAGCTCCTCATCGAGCAAGTCTGATTTTGAAATCCCGAGAAGACGTTTTTTATCGAGCAGTTCAGGATTGTATTCCCTGAGTTCATTTACAAGGATCTCATACTCCTCCTTTATGTTTTTACTGTCGGCAGGGACAATGAAAAGGAGTACTGGATTCCTTTCAATATGACGCAGGAATCTAATTCCCAACCCCTTTCCCTCGTGGGCCCCTTCTATTATTCCCGGGATATCGGCCATCACAAATGACCTGTCGTCCCGATAAGAGACTATACCCAGATTCGGTACAAGTGTTGTAAAAGGATAGTCGGCAATTTTGGGACGAGCAGCAGAGACTACAGAAAGAAGTGTTGATTTTCCTGCATTAGGGAATCCGACAAGACCGACATCTGCAAGAATTTTAAGTTCAAGGATGAACGCATCCTCAACTCCCGGTTCTCCAGGCTGGGCATACCTGGGTGTCTGGTTTGTGGCCGATTTGAAATGGACATTTCCCAATCCTCCGCGGCCACCTTTTGCCAGGATTTTTTCATCACCATGACCTGTTATTTCAAAAAGAATTTCATCTGAATTTTCCTTTCTTGCAATTGTACCAAGAGGAACTTCGATAAAAATATCTTCTCCGTCGGCTCCTGTTGATTGCTGAACACCTCCAGCCCCGCCGTTTTCCGCGAAGATATGGCGCCGGTATCTGAGATGCAAAAGTGTCCACATCTGGCTGTTCCCCCGGAGAATGATATGTCCTCCCCTGCCGCCATCGCCGCCGTCAGGTCCTCCTTTCGGAATGAACTTTTCCCTCCGGAGATGAGCAGACCCGGGTCCGCCATTACCGGCACGGCAATAGATCTTAACATAATCGACAAAATTTGATGAGGACATATTTCTGTGTTATGGGCAACTGGATAAAAGGCAAAGGGGAAGAATAAATAACATCTCCAGACTTTTATTTAACCTGATAATGAAATCTTAAAAATATTCCACCATAAATTCGCAGAGTCTGTCAAAAATTTCATCGATCGAGCCGACGCCATTAACAGGCTGGTATATACCTCTCTGGCGGCAGTAATCGATGATAGGCTCTGTTTTTGACCGGTAAACATCAATTCTGTTCTCAATGACGGCCGGGTCCTTATCGTCAGGGCGGCCTGAAAGATCAGCCCTTAAGATAAGACGTTTCACAAGTTCATCATGATCAACGTCGAGCACCAGCATACTGTCGATCTTCATTCCCCTTTCATTAAGCATTTTTTCCAGTTCTTCAGTCTGTGCAACAGTTCTGGGGAATCCGTCAAAAAGAAAGCCGGCCACATTTTTTGTTGAATCGATCTTGTTTGCGATCATCTCTATAACAACCTCGTCAGGAACCAGCTCACCCCTTGACATAATGGAACTCATTTTTTTCCCAAGCTCAGTGCCGGCAGCTATTTCTGCACGAAGCATATCACCTGTCGACAGATGTTTTAGATTGAATTTTTCAGCCAGTTTCACCGACTGGGTTCCCTTACCCGATCCGGGAGGGCCAAAGATCAGAAAATTAACCATAGAATGAATTTTTATTATTTTACCTGTTTATAAATAGACGGGACATTTCGTCCGAAACCATCATAATCGAGCCCGTAACCAACGACAAAGTCATTTGGGATACTGAATCCCAGATAATCAATCTTTATTTCCTTTGAATACGCATCGGGTTTAAGAAGTAAAGTTGCAATTCTGATATCTTTCACGTTTCTGATTATCAGGTTGTTCACCGTATGTTCGAGAGTTACGCCCGTATCAACTATGTCTTCAACGATGATTACCGACTTGTTTTTAAGGTCCTCATTCCAGCCTATAAGCTCTTTAATTTCTCCGGATGAGCTTGTTCCCACATAGGAAGCAAGTTTTATGAAAGATATCTGGGCATTAAGTTTTATCCGTTTGAAAAGATCGGCGGCAAACATAAAGGATCCGTTCAGAACGCCCAGAAATATAACTTCACGCCCTTCATAGTCTTTATTAATCTGATCTGCAAGTTCATCAATCCTTTGCTGAATTTCATTTTCACTTATGAATTCACTGAACTTTTTTCCGAGGATCTGTACTTCTTTTGTTGCCATGATTTATGAATAATCAGCCCCTGCGAAAATATGAAAATAATAGCTTATTTTTGCCCTTATCAGGTTGTTAAATAAAAATTTTGAGATGGAACCACTTGTCAGCATAATAATGGGCAGCACATCAGATCTGCCAGTGATGGAGAAAGCCGCCCAGGTTCTTAATGATTTCAAAATACCTTTCGAGATTAATGCATTGTCGGCACACAGAACACCTGAAGAGGTCGAGAAATTTGCAAAAGGAGCTGCTGCAAGAGGCATAAAGGTGATAATTGCTGCAGCCGGCATGGCAGCACATCTTCCCGGCGTAATAGCAGCAATGACTCCCCTTCCGGTTATCGGCGTACCAATTAAAGCCTCTCTTGAAGGGCTCGATTCAATATTTTCTATTCTGCAGATGCCTCCAGGTATTCCTGTAGCCACAGTCGGGGTTAATGCAGCCCAGAATGCCGGAATTCTTGCAGCCCAGATAATAGGAACAGGTAATCAGACAGTTCTTGAGGAGATAGTCGCACACAAGGAAAACCTGAAAAAGAAAATAGTTGAAGCCAATGAAGAACTCAAAAAGGTTAGTTTTCCGTATAAGACAAATTGAAGAAATGCCTGGCATAGACTCTTATCTGAAAAATCCTTTTCTGAACTTACTTTTTATGCAAATAATAAATTATAGCAGTCAGAATAACAAGGGTTGATTTTGCGCCAGAAATTTAATCCGTTCCGGTACATGGGAACGGATTTTTTTGTATCTTGTAAGAAATTACAGAAACATTTTGCTCTCGCTGCGCAAAATACCTGTTTTGGTTTTATTTGTTTTTCTCTTATCCTCAGCTTCCGGTTCGGATCCTTATCTACTTAAGGCAGGTGCTGCAGAATCAGGGATGAACTTTTCATGTATCATGAAACCTGATTTCTGGTCGTCTTTTCATAATCAGGCGTTGCTACCTGCATATACATACTCTTCCGCCGGCATAAACTACCAAAACAGTTTCGGGATATCTGAACTTGGAACAAGAACCGCCGGATTCATTCTGCGTAATCAGGGAGCAACAGTCGGTGCGTTTTACAGCAATTTCGGATACCGCGATTTCAGGAGGCACACTGCAGGATTAGGGTGCGGAATAAAGCTTTCTGATAAAATTTCAGCAGGAATTCAGGCAGATTTTCTTGCAGAAAAAACACCAGATGAGTATTACAAAAGGGAATCCATCACTTTCGAGACTGGTATATTGATTCTGCCTTCAGATAAAGTGAGGATTGGTATCCATGTCTTTAATCCGTTACCCGGTTCATTAAGAAAAAACTTTTTACCGGCATCTGTCAGAGCGGGGGCAGGAATATATCTGAGCAGCACTCTTTTTGCATGTACAGAGGCAGAGATAAGTACAGGAAGATCTTTGTCAGTAAAGGCGGGTTTTGAATATGAGGCCGGAAAAAGTTTCAGGCTGCGAGGAGGATTCAGTACTGAGAATTTTTCATTCAGCTTCGGGGCCGGATATCTGATGCGGGATATCAGGATTGATATGGGATTTGCATCGCATCAGAATCTTGGGGTTAGCTCGTCAGTTTCGCTAATTTTCAATCTTAAAGCCGGATGAAATAAAACCCTTTAACCGCAAAGAGCTTCAAGAAGTAATAAAGAAAAAGGTTACTGAAGCAAGTTTAGGAACTTATTTTTCCAAAAATATGGCACGATTACTTTTAACTTTCTTCCTGATTTTAATTTGCTCCGGTCTTTGGGCTCAGGATGAAACCCTGATGGAACTTATAAGTTCGGTAGCGGAAGAGCTTTCATACGATGAAGATGATCCGGAAGCGGCATCTGTATTTGCTGAACGGCTTTTTGAACTTGCCGAAAAACCAGTCAGAATAAATTCAGCAGATGAATCTGAATTATCCCGTCTTTTTTTTCTCACCGACTTTCAGGTCAGATCATTAGCTGATTATATCCATTCCACTGGACGGATATTCACAAAGTATGAATTAGCTTCAATTCCAGGGTTTAATCGCAGCCTTGCTGAAATGATATCTCCATTTGTTTCTCTTGAAACCTCCAAATCTGAAAAAAAAGACACAACTATAATACACGGCACCTTTATATCGAACTTCTCAGTGAAAAATAATACTGGCGACGCCAATTACCCCGGCCCTCCATGGAAAGCACTCTGCAGGGTCAACTTCTCAGCTGGCAGGATTTCAGGAGGTTTCACAACTGAAAAGGATGCCGGTGAAAAAGTATTTTCAGGCAAACCACCATTACCCGACTTTTATTCAGCAAACCTTTCATGGCGGGGAACAGGAATCATCAGGAAAATAATAATCGGCGATTTTACAGCACGCTACGGAACCGGTATCGGTTTAAATACCGGACTACGTACAGGTCTTTCACTGACCCAGACCGGTTATATTTCAGGTAATGATGAGATCAGACCTTACTCCTCAACATTTGAATATGGCTTCTTCAGGGGGATTGCTGGTCAGCTGACTTTCGGAAAGACAAACGTCTCGCTTTTCTGCTCGGCCGATATGACAGATGCCGCCATTGATACTATTCCTGAAAGCAATATGAAATTCATAAGAACAATTTACAGGACTGGCCTTCATAACACGAATTCATTGCTTCTGTCAAAAGACGCCCTGTCAGAGTTCAGTTACGGAATGAATGTACTTTTCGACCTCAAAAAGATAAGGGCAGGACTGATTTTTACAGGAAACAGTTTTTCTTTGCCTTTTGCAAGAAACAAAGATGATCCTGAAGAGGTATTTGATTTCAGTGGAAGGGATAATTACAATGTCTCACTCTATTACAAAGCCGGACTGGCGAAATTCATACTTTTTGGAGAGATTTGCACTGATGGGAGTCTGAACAAAGCTTATGTCCAGGGATTATCATTTCGACCCGACAACAGGCTCACAATAAATGCGCTTTACCGGAATTATGACCCTGGGTTTGCCAGTTTCCACGGCAAAGGCATATTGAGCAGTTCATCAGGCGACAATATAAAGGGAATTTTAGGAAATTTCATTTTTGAAGCAGCAAAACACCTGTTCATATCTGCAGGATGCGACCTGAGACAATATCAATGGCTGAGCTACAGATGCAGCAGCCCTTCCATATCTTTAAGTACGGAAGTAAGGATAAAATACCTCCCATTAACAAACCTTTCCTGTGAAGGTTTGTTTTCATACCGTCAATATCAATATGATAATCCGGAAGTTTCAGGGATAAAAAAACAGCACCGTTTGACCACCAACACATTTAAAGTCGCTGCCAGGTATTCACCTGCTGATAATATTACCATTGGAACGCGTCTGGATTTCAAAACAGGAGGATATGAATCTTTAAGCACAGGGACAATGATCGTGCAGGATATCAGCTACAGGTTAAGGGATCCTGCCATTGCATTATGGCTTAGATATTGCATCTTCAGGACAGGCAGTTGGGAATCCAGACTATATGCCTATGAAAATGATCTTGTTTACAGCTTTAGTGTTCCGGCATTTTCAGGTACAGGAGAAAGAATCTACCTTATGCTTGACTGGGAACTCAGTAAATCCATGAATCTTAGGATAAAATACGGTATAACAGATGCTTATGCAATATCAGACGATCTGGCAGAGAATAAAGAGACACGCGAATTAAGGCTTCAGTTAAGATTCAGATTCTAGTCATCCCGGTCCGTTACTTTAATGTCCCTTATATTAAGCTGGAGGTTTCTGTTACCTCTGAATTCATTCATTTCAATCGAGTAACAAATATCAAAGGGTTTTCCGGATTTAATATGTTCGAAATGTTCAGACTGGCTGAATGCGATTGCCGGGAATGTTTTCGGGCCTGTCGATTCATGATAGAGGTCGAGTTTAAGATGTTCCCCGCTTGAACCCACCATTTTCCCCGATCCCGAGTCAAATACATTTCTTGAAACAAAAATCGGCGACATATTGTCAGGGCCGAATGGCTGAAACTTGCTCAGAAAATTAAAAAAGTCCTCATTAATTTCACTGAATGACAGTTCGGAGTCGACGAATATACGCGGAACAAGCTGGTCCTCTGAAATTGTACTGTTGACATACTGCTCAAACCTCTCCATGAATGGTTTAATATTCTCCTTTTTAAGGGTCAGCCCTGCGGCAAACATATGACCTCCGAAACTTTCAAGCAAATCGCTGCAGGCCTCTATTGCCTGATAAAGATCATATCCCTGCACTGAGCGAGCTGATCCGGTGGCAAATCCGTTTGATTCAGTCAGGATCACCGTCGGGCGGTAATATGTTTCTATAAGGCGTGATGCCACAATTCCAATCACCCCTTTTTTCCATGAGGGATTATAAAGCACGGTTGTTTTAGCATTTACATTTCTCTGGTCATCGGAGATCATTCTCATTGCTTCGGTGGTAATCGACCTGTCAACATTACGTCGTTCAATATTGAAATTATTGATCTCCTTGCTTATTCCTGTAGCAAGTTTCGAATCATTTGAAATAAGCAGCTCAACCGCCTTGCGTCCGGTTTCCATTCTTCCGGCCGCATTTATCCTTGGTCCGATCTTAAATACAACATCCTCAACTGTCAGAATCCTGCATACATCTGCCTCCCTGATTATCTCCTTCAGCCCTGTCCTTGGATTTTCATTTAACTGTTTTAATCCGAAAAAAGCAAGGACTCTGTTTTCACCGGTCAGAGGAACTATATCCGAGGCAATGCTTACAGCCACAAGGTCGAGATATCCGGCAATACGGCTGAACTGTATGCCATGTACCCTTGAATATGCGTGAACAAGTTTGAATCCCACTCCACATCCCGAAAGTTCCCTGTATGGATAATTACAGCCGGGCTGTTTGGGATCCAGAACTGCAGCAGCTCTTGGTATCTCATCTCCCGGGTAATGATGGTCGCATATAATCACATCAAGTCCTTTGGACTTTGCATATTTTACCTTTTCCACAGCCTTTATGCCGCAATCGAGTGTGATCATCAGCTTGCAGTTATTCTGGAATGCAAAGTCAATTCCCTGGAATGAAACGCCATAGCCTTCCTTATATCTGTCAGGAATATAATAATCAACATTGGAATACAACTCCTTCAGGAAGGAATACATAAGAGCCACAGCGGTAGTTCCGTCAACGTCATAATCACCATAAACCAATATCCTTTCATTCTTTTTTATTGCAGTCGAAATTCTCTCAACAGCAATATTCATGTCCTTCATCAGGAATGGATCATGGAGGTATTTCAGATCGGGTTCAAAGAATTTAATCGCTTCTTCCCTGGTGGTAATATTCCTTTGAACCATAAGGTTGGAAAGTGATTCAGATATTTCAAGTGCAGCAGCAAGCTGTTTTACTACAACCGGATTACCTTTTTCTTTTATCACCCACTTCTTTTCCATAAAAATCAATTGATCCAGTTCAGGCCAAAAGTCTTTCGCAGGTTTTCCCTGACAAGCAATTTAACATTTTCAAAATCCTGCTTTTCACCAAGTTCCTTCTCCAGTGATGTTACACCTTTATCAATAAATCCACATGGATTAATATAATTAAAATAATTCAGATCCGTATTGACGTTGAAAGCAAAACCATGCATTGTTACGTATCGGCTGGCCTTTACCCCTATGGCACATATCTTTCTTGTTTTTCCCTTTTCACCGGGGTCTAACCATACTCCTGTAGCACCATCAAGTCTCCCTCCTTTTATTCCAAACTCCAGAAGTGTATTTATAATTGCTTCCTCAAGATAAAAAATATAATCTTTCAGTCCGATACCAATCCTTTCCAGGTCAAATATAGGATATCCGACGATTTGTCCGGGACCATGGTAAGTGATGTCACCTCCCCTGTCTGTTTTTACAAAAAGGGCTTCCTTTGCCTGAAGCTGGATAAAGTCGATAAGGAGATTATTTTCCGATCCGCTTTTCCCAAGCGTGTAAACATGTGGATGTTCAACAAAAATAAGAGTGCCCTCACAACCTTTATCATCAATGTTCGCAGCCCTACCTTTTTTCAGTTTACAGTCCACCAGTTTTTTGAAGATCTCTTCCTGAAGGCGCCAGGTTTCGTTGTAATCTCTTCTGCCAATATCTTGATATGAAACATTATAGCTCAATTTCTCCGTTGTATTGAAAAGCTGATGCAATATAGTAAAATTTAGTCTTTACTTACGTGTTTCCCGGAATGAAATGATGATCGCACAAGAGGGTGGCATTCCACGAATTTAAATCCTTTTTTAAGTGCAGCCCCCCTGTATTTCTCAAATTGTCCCGGACTCACAAATTCCTTTGGCTCGATATGATTGAATGTGGGCTGCAGATATTGACCTATCGTCAGGACTTTGCACCCTGAATCATAAATGTCAGCTATTGTTTCCAGAACTTCATTTTCAGTCTCTCCCAGGCCGACCATAAAACCCGATTTTGCGGTAATGCCGGCATGCGAAATATATTTCAGTACTGCAAGGCTTGTATCATATTTTGCTTTTGTTCTAATTTCCGGTGTGAGCCTTCGCACAGTTTCAATATTATGTGAGATGACTTCAGGCCGGGAATCAACAACTTTCTGAATATATTCAGATTTCCCGTCAAAATCCGGGATAAGTGCTTCGAGTGTGGTCGTTGGATTAACCTTTTTTATTGTTTTTATTGTTTCGGCCCAGAATGAGGAACCTCTGTCGGGAAGATCGTCCCTGTCGACAGATGTTATAACGCAGTGTTTCAACTGAAGAGTTCTTACTGATTCGGCCAGTCTCATGGGCTCACCGGGATCAGGAGGTAAAGGCTTGCCTGTCAGGGTGGCACAAAATTTACATGCACGGGTACAAATGTCTCCAAGAATCATGAAAGTTGCCGTGCCGGCATTCCAGCATTCTCCTATATTCGGACAATTTCCGCTAGTGCATATTGTATGCAGGTGATTTCGTTCTACAAGATGTTTTACCCTTGAATAATTCTCTCCGCTTGCCCTTTGCATCTTCAGCCAGAAGGGCAATCTTCTCCCCTTTTGCATAATGAAAATATAGATTGACAAAGGTAGAAAAATTTGTGCTTGAAATTTCGTCCACCCATATTACACCGGATGTTCTGATAAACCCTTTATTAAGTTCAGCAGGCCAGGAATCACTATCGGTACCGATGTCATGTAATATTTGAACTTAAAAAATTATATTTGTTAAATCGCTTTTAATACCGGAAAAACTAATACAATAACAAAATGACACAGAATGATTTTACGATAAATACTGAATATCAGACAGTTGTTGGTGATTTACCAAAAGTCGGAATTAGGCCGGTAATTGATGCCCGGGAAAACGGCGTAAGGGAATCACTTGAAAAACAGACTATGGATATGGCCATATCTGCTGCGGGACTTATAAGCTCCGAACTGAAATATGGCAACGGGAAGCCGGTGAAATGTGTCATTGCTGACACTACTATTGGCAGGGTAGCAGAAGCTGCAGCCTGTGCTGAGAAATTCAGGAAATCAGGAGTCGGAATAACACTGACTGTAACACCATGCTGGTGCTATGGCAGTGAGACAATTGATGTTGAGCCGGAAAGGCCAAAGGCGATATGGGGATTTAACGGTACGGAGCGGCCTGGCGCAGTATATCTCGCTGCGGCCCTTGCAGGCCACACAATGAAAGGATTGCCGGCATTCGGCATATATGGACGTGATGTTCAGGACGTCGGAGACAAAAATATTCCGGATGATGTCAGAGAGAAAATACTGAGGTTTGTAAAGGCCGGCCTGGCAGTTGCTTTTATGAAAGGTAAATCATATCTGTCGATGGGTTCAGTTTCGATGGGTATTGCCGGGTCAATTGTAAGGGAAGATTTCTTCCAGGAGTATCTTGGAATGCGTAACGAATATGTCGATATGACTGAATTCACGAGAAGGCTTAATCAGGATATTTTCGACGGCGAAGAGTATCTAAAAGCACTCGCCTGGACAAAAAAATATTGCAGGGAAGGAAAAGACTACAATGAGAAACCATCATCCAGGGAAAGAAAGGACAAGGAGTGGGAAATAGTTATCAAAATGGCTTTGATAGCACGTGATCTGATGGTTGGAAATCCCAGGCTTAAAAAGCTTGGTTTCGGTGAGGAATCTCTTGGTCATAATGCAATACTCTCGGGGTTTCAGGGCCAGAGGCAATGGACCGACCATATGCCTAACGGGGATTTCCTTGAAGCTATCCTATGTTCATCGTTCGACTGGAATGGAATCAGACCGCCATACCTGGTTGCCACCGAAAATGACGCAATGAATGGAGTACCAATGCTGTTCGGATATCTGCTTACAAATACCGCGCAGATGTTTTCTGATATTCGTACTTTCTGGAGTCCTGACGCAATTAAAAGGGTTACCGGAATTCAGCCTGAGGGACTTGCGTCAAACGGAATTATTCATCTTATTAATTCCGGAGCTTCTGCCCTGGATTTCTCAGGAAAACAAAGGAAGAACGGTGAGCCATGCATCAAACCATACTGGGAAATTACATCAGAAGATGCAGCCGGATGTCTCAGTGCAACACTATGGTCACCGGCAAACACAGGATACTTCAGAGGCGGTGGTTTCTCCTCTCAGTTCACTACACAGGATGTTATGCCGATAACAATATCCAGGGTGAACCTTGTAAAAGGCTTAGGCCCTGTGCTTCAGCTTGCTGAAGGCTGGACAGTAGATCTTCCCGAAAGAATGAATAAGATCCTAACTGACAGGACTGATCCGGGATGGCCGACAACATGGTTTGCACCACGGCTTACAGGTAAGGGACCATTTACTGATGTTTATTCTGTTATGGCAAACTGGGGAGCTAACCATTCTGCATCGAGTTACGGTCATATCGGAGCAGACCTCATTTCACTTGCATCATTACTGAGAATCCCTGTGAGCATGCATAATGTTCCAGAGTCGCAGATATTCAGGCCCAGTTCCTGGAATTCCTTCGGAATGGATAAGGAGGGCTCGGATTACAGGGCATGCACTGTTTACGGACCACTTTACAGGTAAAGAATAAGATTGATTTATTAAAATAAAAACCGGAACATAAATGGATAATACTCCCGGGGACAGGAAGATGGAAATAGGCTCCGAGATACTGAATAAGCTAAATTCGACAAGGAAATGGACTACATTTCTTTCGGTACTCGGCTTCATTTTTCTTGGGCTTGTAATTATTGGAGGTCTTGCAGCCGGCATATTCCTGACTATCTTTAAAACTCAGGAGAACACGCTTGGATTTCCTGAATCATTTCTGACAATTGCTTCACTGGTTGTCGGACTGATTTATTTCTTACCGGTATTGTTTCTCTTTCGCTTTTCAAGAAATACTCGGGATGCTATTCATAACCTTGATAATGTGAAGTTAACGAAGGGATTCCGGAATCTCTATCTTTTCTTTAAGATCATGGGAATCATATTAATTATGATGATGCTGATCTATGTTATTGCGCTTGCCGTCTCCGGAGCTTCACTTACTTTTATCAAAGGGATCTGATTTATGCCAAAGGAAATCGTCATTGTATTCGATTGCGGAGCAACAAATGCAAGGGTAATCGCCCTGAACCGAAAGGGAGATGTGGTTGCCTCTGAATCATATGCAAACAGTCCCAAAACCGATCCTTTCTTCCCTGCTTACAGGATCTGGGATACCGGGGAGATCTGGGAAAAAATGTGTACTGCATCAAAAAAAGTTGTTGCAAAGGTAAAAGATGACAGGATACTTGGCGTGACAGTTACAACATTTGGAGTTGATGGTACGCTTTTTAACCGTGAAGGGAAAATGCTTTACCCTGTCATTTCATGGCAGTGCGAGCGTACCAGGCAGGTAATGGAAGATATAGGTAAATATATTCCTGTTGAAGATCTGTACAGAGAAAGCGGTGTCCTTCCATTTAATTTCAATACTATCAATAAACTGATCTGGTTTAAAGAGAACATGCCCCAGCTTCTTAAAAAAAGTTACCGATTCCTGTTTATGCCGTCCATATTCGCATATTTTCTTACCGGCTGTATGGTAAATGATGTCACAATGGCCGGGACTTCAATGATGACAAGTCTCGCCGGAAGAAGGTTATCAGAGAACATTTTCAAAGAGACTGGGTTACCGTTAAGCTTAATAGGCGATCTTCATGAACCCGGATCGGTAATTGGTGAAGTAACTGTATCTGCATCTGCAGATACATCACTGCCTGCACATACTCCTGTTGTAGCAACGGGGCACGACACCCAGTTTGCAGTCTTCGGATCGGGCGCTGATAAGAATCAACCTGTCCTGAGTTCAGGAACCTGGGAGATACTGATGGTCCGCGCGGCAAATTTTAAGACTGAAAAGACACAGCTTGAACTGGGGATCACAACAGAACTGGATTCAAGGCCTGGATTATATAATATTGGAAATCAATGGATTGCATCTGGAATACTGGAATGGGCAAGAAGAACTCTTTTCAATGATTTCAGGAGAAATGCTTATGAAGAGATGATTGCCGGAGCAGAGCAGGTGCCTCCTGGATCGAATGGTATAAAGATACTGCCTGAATTCTATGAGGATCTTAAGGGAAAACCAGGAGGTCGTATAACAGGACTGACTATTGAATCGACACGCTTTGAGATTTACAGGGCAATCCTTGAGGCTCTCGGAAACCGACTGGCCGAAGGCAGAAAAGCCCTTGAGAATGCCGGGGGATTCAAAACCGAAAATATAATTTGTGTCGGGGGAGGCTCAAAAAACAGATTATGGAACAAAATCAGGGCAAATTCTGCAGGAGTTCCGATATTAATACCTGACCAGAAAGAAACGACCGTACTCGGGGCTTCTCTTTTTGTTCAGGCCGCATGCGGTAATTTTGCATCTCCGGAAGAAGCAAGATCTGCTGTTGAATATAAGACTGAGACCATCCTCCCCGATTAATTACCGTTGCTGCATTGAAATTATCCTTTCCTGTAACGGTAACAAAACAATCTGACAAGATATGTGTTAACTATAAAAACTTGTAAATGATGGAAATGGCATATTTTAACGGTAATTTTATCCCGAAGAACGAGGTCAGGATCAGCCCTGACGACAGGGGTTTTCTTTTTGCTGAAGGGATTTATGAAGTGGTAAGGTGGTACGAGGGATTCTTTTATGATATGGACAGTCATGTTGCAAGAATGAAAAGAAGCCTGAAGGAAATCAGGATTGGCTGGCCTGAAGAGGATACATTCCCTGTAATTGCCAGAGAGCTTGTCAGATTGAATAATCTCCGCAATTCTTCAGCCCTGGTTTATCTTGAGGTTACCAGGGGAGCCGCAAACCGGACGCATGCCTTTCCGAATCCATCCGTTAACCCTACTGTATATGCATATGCAAAGGAATTTGTCCCGGAAAACAACGGGAAAGAATCAGGCGTAAGCATAATGCTATGTGATGATATCAGATGGAACAGATGCGATATTAAATCAATTGCCCTGCTGCCAAACACCCTGAAGTATCAGGAAGCCCTCGACAAGGAATTTTTTGAAGTTGCATTCATAAGGAACGGATTTATAACTGAGTGTTCACATTCAAATATTTTCTTTGCTGTAAATGGTATACTTTTCACACATCCTGAATCTGTTTACATACTCTCGGGAGTCACGAGAAAAAACATTATCAAGATTGCAAGAAAAACAGGAATACCTGTCAAGGAGGAGGCAATTGATGATAAAATGCTGGGATCAATACAGGAAGCATTTATCACAAATACTTCCGGAGAGGTAACTCCTGTGGTAAAAATCAATGATATTGTTATCGGTGGAGGGGCTCCGGGTCCTTTGACAAGGATGATCAGAGAAAGATTTAACGATCATATCTGCTCTTTGAAACATTAAAGATTGTACAGGTTCCCGATCCCTAATTTTAATATATTTGCAAAAATTTTTCAATCAACATAATATGGGATTAAGTGAACAGGAGCAGATAAGAAGGGAATCGCTGGCAGAGCTCAGAAAGCTCGGCATTAATCCGTATCCTGCTGCTGAATATAAAACAAATGTTTTTGCCAGTGAGATTCTGGCAAATTACAACGATGAAAGCAATAATTTCCAGGATGTCTGCATTGCGGGAAGAATAATGAGCCGCCGTATTATGGGGAATGCTTCATTTGCAGAGTTAATGGATTCTTCCGGCAGGATCCAGATTTATTTAAGACGGGATGATATTTGTCCTGGCGAAGACAAAACACTTTATAATACTGTTTTCAAACGCCTTCTTGATATTGGTGATATTATTGGTGTTAAAGGCCGGGTATTCAGAACCCAGATGGGAGAGATAACTGTTCATGTTAATGAATTCACAATTCTTTCCAAATCACTCCGGCCACTACCCATCGTTAAGGAAAAAGACGGCGTTCTTTATGATGCTGTTACAGATCCGGAAATGCGTTACCGCCAGCGATATGTAGATCTTATTGTAAATCCCCAGGTCAGGGATGTTTTCCGGAACAGGACCAAAATTATCCAGTCGATGCGCGAATTGTTCAATTCGAGAGGATATCTTGAAGTTGAAACCCCAATCCTCCAGCCTATTCCCGGGGGAGCTGCGGCCAGACCTTTCATTACACATCACAATACTCTTGACATACCTCTTTACCTCAGGATAGCCAATGAATTATACCTTAAGAGACTCATTGTGGGCGGTTTTGAGGGTGTTTATGAATTCGCAAAAGATTTCCGTAACGAAGGCATGGACCGCACACATAATCCTGAATTCACGGTAATGGAAATCTATATTGCATATAAGGATTACAACTGGATGATGACCTTTACTGAGGAGATTGTTAAAAAAGCTGCTTTAGATCTGCATGGCAAAACCGAAATTGTATATGGTGATAAGTATATTAACCTGAATCCTCCATTCAAACGCGTCAGCATGACTGAGGCTATAAAGGAAAACACAGGTTATGATATTACCGGGATGTGTGAGGAGGAACTCAGAAAAATATGTGATAAACTAGACGTTCCCCATACACCTGAAATGGGGAAAGGTAAACTTATCGATTCAATCTTCGGGGAGAAGTGCGAACATACATACATCCAGCCCACATTCATTATTGATTATCCGGTCGAGACATCACCCCTGACAAAAATGCACAGGAGTAAACCCGGACTTGTTGAAAGGTTTGAGCTAATGATAAACGGCAAAGAAATTGCAAATGCGTATTCAGAGCTTAATGATCCTGTCGATCAGCTTGAAAGGTTTCAGGAACAGCTCAGGCTTTCAGAAAAAGGTGATGATGAAGCTATGTTCATAGATCTTGATTTTGTTAAAGCCCTCGAATACGGGATGCCTCCCACCTCAGGAATGGGAATTGGTATCGACCGCCTGACAATGCTGCTTACAAATCAGCCTTCGATACAGGATGTTCTTCTTTTCCCTCAAATGAAGCCCCTGATTCAGAAAACGGAACAAGAGAGCAAAAAAGAAGATTATATTGAAGCGGGTATACCTGAAGAATGGATTGAACCTCTTAAAAAACTCGGATACACAACTATCTCGAAGCTGCAGGAAACTGAAAAAGCCGGCAAACTTGCAAATGACCTGAATGGTTATAACAAGAAGAACAAACTGGGATTACCTGGTTTGAGCCCCCGGGTTGTGGAAGGATGGCTGAAGAAATAGTAATATTGACCTTCAGAAAAGGGGCACCACAAATGCCCCTTTTTTTATTTGAGATTTGTTAATACTAAAGTCAGAGAAAAAAACTTTTGCATTAGTTCGGATGTTGGCGTAACTTTATATATTTAAATAACATACACCCGGAGAAATGCACGAAAAACGCAATAAATTCTCCAGACTCCGGAAAGAATTGCGACGCCGGAAGACAGACAGGGTGATTGTTGCTTATGCAGCAGCTGCATTTGCGATCCTCCAGATGGGCCAGATCCTTTCAGATGAACTTGCTTTTCCATCCTGGACAATGACAGTCCTGATGATCATTCTTGCGGTCGGATTTCCAATTGCCGCAGTATTTTCATGGTTTTTTGACATCACTCCCGGAGGAATTGAAAAAACATTGCCAGTCGTTGAAAAAAAGAAACCCGGAACTGATGCCGAAATAAAAAAGTGGAAAACCAGCACCCTTGTCAGTTTCATAATAATCGCCATACTTATACTTTATAACCTTGTAAATGTTTTAGTGGGCAGGGAAATAAAAGGACATGCCGATAGGTCAATTACGGTCCAGCCTTTCAGATGCCTTAGTAATGAAAGCGATCTTATACTAAAAGGGGCATTTTTGACTGATTGTATTAGCGGCACCCTGACAAACATTGAGGACATTACCTTACGTACCTGGCCTCCCTATATGGATGTTCAGGAAAACAAAAAATCATACTCCGAAATAGGCCGTGAACTCAATGTTGCATTCATACTGAAAGGTACAATTTCACGAATTACAGACAATACAGTCTTTATTGTTCAGCTGATAAAAACGAAAACCAAAAGCATTGCCTGGGCAAAAAATTACAATCTCGATCCGGAAGGCGGCAATTACTACGAAGTTCAGAAGGACATTTCTCTGAATGTAACAACTTCTCTTAATGCAGGCCTGTCACAGAAAGAAAGGAAAAGAATAGACAAGAAACCATCATTCAGCACTTCGGCAATGACAAGCTTTATGCAAGGAAATACTGTTTCACAGAAGGTAATTTTCAATACTTCCTCCGGAAACAGATTTTTTTCCGAGATGGTCGATGCCAACCTTTTTGCTGATGCCATTAGCTCATTTGACAAAGCAATAGAACAGGATTCAGCTTTTGCCCTGGCATATGCAAAACGGGCAATAATCAGATCGTGGGGTTACCATGCAGGCTATATCGACAGATCAGCAATTATGAAATGCAGTTATGATATTGAAAAAGCGATGGCTCTCGATTTGGATCTGGTCGAGAATTTAATTGCCCAGGGATTTTATTATTACTACTGCAAGGATGACTACAACAAGGCTCTCAGCTTCTTTTCCCGTGCCTCCAGGGAACAGACTAACAACTGGCAGTGTATATATTATATGGCTCTGGTTCACAGAGTGCTGGGAAACTGGGAAAAATCACAGAAACTGATGGCCAGGGTTTTGGATTCCAATCCTCAGGATCCACTGCTTCTCACTAATATCGGTATATCTGAACAGATCCTTCGGAATTATGACAAAGCTGTTTATTATCACAACCAGGCTATTAAGATAATGCCCAAATGGTCATCTTCATATCGCAATAAGATAACTGCAATGCTGCTCAGGGATGGCAATACAGAAGAAGTCAGGAAAATAATCGATACTGCTACAAAAAAGACAGAGGATAATCTCCGGGAATTCAGGATAAGGCTCAACATATATGATGGCAGGTACCAGGAAGCACTTCATGAAATGGAATTAGCAGAATCTGCTGACTTTGATGACCGCGGAAGCCAGCTACTGATATATTCCTCTATTTACAGGCACCTTAATGATCTTCAGACATCTGCAGCTTTTTCAGAATCAGCACTCGTTTGGTACGAAAAAAAGATAAATGAAGATCCTGAAAAATGCGAAAACTACAGCTTTTTGGGCATTGCCTGTGCTGGAATCAACAATAAGGCCAAAGCAATTGAATATGGCGAAAATGCAGTCAGGATGTCCAAAAACAATTATATATGGTACACCGACAGAAAACTGAATCTTGCTGTGATTTACGTAATGACAGGGGAATATGAAAAATCCCTTAAGGAACTTGAGTTCCTTCTCGGAAAACCTTCCCAGATCTCAGTTAAAATCCTCCAGATCGATCCGGTATGGGACCCTCTGAGAAAGACACCGGAATATAAAAAGCTTATTACCAAATATTCTTCTTAATATATTGTAAAGAAATCTTTTAATCGTTAACCTTAAAAGTCTGAAACTATGACAAGAATTGAATACGTAATGCACTCAAGGACCTGCTCGGCTTTTTATAAGTATCCAGATCTGACAAGAAAGATCAATGCCCTCCAGAGTAAATTTGTAAGGGATGTCCTAAGGGCAAAAAAGGATCTTGAAGAAGGTATCAAAAATACCTGTGCCGAGTATGGAATTACTGTTCATCCGCCAAAAGTCTGAAACATGAACTTAAATCCAGGATACTGATTATTTCTCAATCTGCTGGCGCCTGATCTGTATAATTACTGATGTTTTATTATTTATTTCATAATAAATAATGGAAATTCCCTATGTTCTGTTTGTTGCCTTTGAAGAATTTGACAATCTTGGGATCCGGTATATCTCATCGATACTTGCTGAAAATGGCTTCGGGATAAGGATCATTGATATACGCAAGGGGAAAAAAAAGATCCTCGACATAATAAAGGAGACAAGGCCCATTATCATCGGATTCTCGGTGATATACCAGTATTATATAATGAAATTCCGTGATACTGCAAGATTTCTCAGGAAAAATGGAATTACTTCTCATTTCTGTGCCGGAGGACATTATGCAAGTATGAGACCAGAAGAACTGTATGAACTTATTCCTGAAATTAACTCTGTTGTAAGGTTTGAAGGGGAATATACATTCCTTGAACTTGCAGAAAAAATTCGTTCGGGAATAAGCTGGAAAAATATTAAGGGAATTGCCTTCAGGGATGAAAACGGGATTATATTAAATCCGATTCGAAGACCAGAAGCAGATCTTGACAGATTACCATACCCCTTGCGTCCTCCTCTTCCCGAATATGCTCTTGGGAAAAAATTTGCAACTCTCATTGCAGGAAGGGGTTGCAAGAATAATTGTTCATTCTGTAATAATACTAAATATCTATTACAATCTTCTCTTCCGGTCAGGAGGTTAAGAACTCCTGAAAATGTAGCAGGGGAAATAGAGTTCCTGCACCGTGAAAAGGACTGCTCTGTTTTCCTTTTTGATGATGATGATTTTCCGGTCAGAACAGAAAATAGGTCAGAGTGGATTATAGACTTTTGTTCAGAACTTAAACGAAGAAAGCTGGCCGGAAGAATTTTATGGAAAATCAACTGTCGCACGGATGAGATTGACAGTAACATATTCATGATGATGAAAAATCATGGATTGTATCTTGTTTTCCTGGGTATCGACGACGGCACGGATGAAGGTCTTGCCAGGTTGAACAAAAATATGACTGTTGGTCAGAGCATGGCTGGTATCAGAATACTTAAAAAACTCAGGATAAATTATGACTATGGATTCATGCTTTTTCAGCCTTCATCAGATTTTAATTCGGTAATCAGGAACATTGATTTTTTGTACAACCTCTGCTGTGATGGAAGTACACCATTGAAATTCCTCAAGATCCGTCCTTATTATGAAACAAGAATTGAAAAGGAACTGCTCAGGGAAGGAAGGTTAAAAGGGAAACCCGGGTACAGGGATTATGATTTCATTGATCCTGAACTTAATCATTATTACGAATTTATTGAAGATTTGTTCAGTTACTGGATGTCGGGCTCAGGTGGATTGACAAATGCTGCCTTGTGGGCAAGAAATTATATTTGTGTGTATTCCCGTTTTTATGGACCTGTTAAAAGTATAAACAGCCTTAAATCTGATATAAAAGAAGTTGTTGCAAGAAGTAACAAATTTATGGCTGGCACAATGAAGGAACTGGCATACATTTACATGTCAGGGAAAAGCTACAGTCACATTGGCAGGGATCTTGAGTATTACCGTGAAAATGTGGGATCTAATCACCAACGATTTCTAAAGCAGATTTCCGATCCTGTAAATCTGATCTGCAGGATGGCAGAGATGCAGGCGATAACCAAATCAATAATGTATTAACTTTGCTTTTTAATAAATAATGACCGGCCGGGCCACATAAAGCTAAATTTCTTAACTTTAGGCCACAAAAAGAGTAGTATTAAAGTATTATTGAGCCGGATAACATAGAAATTGAGATTATGTTAATAAAACATATAAACAGGAAAAATTTGTTTTTTTTGTTCCTTTTTTCAGGTTTGTTTCCGGTTTCTGCCCAGCAGATGCCTTTTAATCCGGTCTCATACCGGATCTTTAGTCCTTTCATCTTAAATCCGGCCATTTCAGGAAGTAAGGATTATCTTTCAATTGATATACTCGGGGGATTTACTGGTAAATCACATTCCCAGATGGTAAGCGGGAATGCCAGGATTGAAAGGAAAACATCAGGTTATGGTACTTCGGGAAGGATTTATTCTTTCACAAATATAGGGACCGGAGGATTTTTTTATAACGATTTCAACAGCATTGATTCCATCCATAATGCGGGTATAGGTGGTACGGCATCATATCATCTCCCGCTTAACAAACGTGCTTTGTCATTCCTGTCGGTCGGTGTCTCCCTGAAAGGGATGTATCATTTTTATGATGGTGACCCCGACAGGGAAATGCCTTCATGTGAGTTTTACTTTCCAAATGCTGACATTGGGGTTTACTATTACAATCCAATCTATTATGCAGGCATATCTGCAACAAATATCCTTGATCCTCCGTCTGACACCCTTGCCGGCATCTTTTACAAGGTGCCAGTCTCAAGAAAGTATAATTTTATCGCAGGATATAAATTCTTAATAAACAGCGAGTTAAACCTTGTCCTGGAACCATCGGTTATTATTCATACTGATGACACCCTTGGATTCGATCCTAAGGAGAACATCGAACCGGCTCTGAAACTCTATGCAGGGAATTTTTGCCTGGGCACCTATTTCAATGATTTCAATAAGATATCATTCTTTTTTCAGTACAGGTATCCGAAATTCTATGTCGGTACTTTTTTTGCCTTACCAAAAGATTCGCCATTCTATAAAAAATCCCCTACAGCAGAAATTGCACTGGGAATAAATTTTTCACGTAACCAGTCGGGTTACACCCAGAACGGTCATTGGTAAAATTTTAACTCGTCATTATGAAAAGACTACTCAACATACACTTTATTATTGCAGCCGGTTTTATACTGGTTATGGCACTGTCAGAAATCAGTTTTGGATCAGCACCCCCGGCAGGTACAGAAAATTATCAGGACAGTGATACACTCAATGCAGGAAAAATCCTAAAGGTAAATCCATTCTGGCTCGATATAATACCTCCTTCCAACGGAGTCCAGTTTTACCGTGATGGTATTGTATTTCTGGCAAATACCAAATCGGAATCAAAGATGCCTGAAAGCCATACATCGTTCGGGAAAGTTGAAACGTATTATGCATCACTTGATGACACAATCCCCGGAAATCATGTTTTGTTCTCATCTTCAGTTCCCTGGGAAGTACCAACGGATGCAATGACTTTCAACCGCGATTATTCAATAATGTATTTTACAAAGCTGCCTACAGGAAGAGAATCAGAAAAAATATACCAGGCAAAATACCAGTCTTTTAAAAATGGCAAACGAGAATGGGTAAGTGACACCAAGCCATTGAGCTTCTGCAATGACAAGTCTGTCTACACTAACCCCGCTCTGTCGGCAGATGGTGAAAAACTGATATTTGCCAGCAACAGAAAGGAGAGCATAGGAGGTCTCGATCTGTTTATTTCATATAAGGAAGGAGATAGCTGGTCGGAACCTATAAACCTTGGAAATCTGATAAACACGCAAGGCAATGAAACCTCCCCTTATCTTGATCAGAGCAATAATCTCTTTTTCTCATCCGACGGGATAAAGGGTTATGGAGGTTACGACATTTATATGTGCCGCTACAACGGACGCGGCTGGGATAAACCATTAAATCTCACTCGTATTGTTAATACTCCTGATGATGAACTTGCATTTACGCTTGATCCCATAAATGCCAAATCAGCTTTCTATTCATCGAGAAACGCAAAAGGTAATAAGCAGGTCAGATTGTACAGGATCACCTTCCGGGATCAGTATGCAAGCAACAGGCTTACCAATATTTCAAATGCTGTAAGGTATATTGCCCAGTCGGGTTATGTCCCCACTGAAGGAACACAGTTCATTGCTTCAAAACCGGCTGACCAGATCACCAGAGAAAAGGAAACCATGAAGGAGCAGGTACGGGAAACAACGGTACAGACCGTTGTTGAAAAACCTTCCGTACAGCCTAAAGCTGAAACACAAAAGCCTGTAACAGAGGTTCAGAATCAGCAGGTTGCTGCTCCGGCTTACGAATCACCTTCAGCGGCCAGCGATGGTATAGTTTACCGTGTTCAGTTCATGTCACTTTCAAAGCCAAAAGGCAGCTTCGATCTTAAAATCGGTGGTACCTCCTTTAAAACCTTTGAATATTTCTATAATGGAGTCTACAGGTCATGTGCCGGTGAATTCAGTTCACCTGCAACCGCGCAGAACTTACTGAATCAGATGAAGAGGGAAGGATACCCTGACGCTTTTATTGTGGCTTTTAAAAACAATGAAAGGATTACCGGATCGCTTCAGGCTACAGCAAAGATCCCGGAAAATGTAGTGACAGAGAGACCTGCGGTTATATCACAACCCGAAATGCCTGTTCAAAAACAAGCTGATTCAGATTATTCCCAGGGTGATGCAGTAATTTACCGGGTACAGTATGCAACAAGCTCAAATCCAAGCGGGATAAGGGAGATTACAATTGAAGGAAAAACGTACCGGACTTTTGAGTACCTGTATTACGGTGCTTACAGGTTATGTGCAGGGGAGTTTACTGATCGCAATTCTGCGCAGGCATTACAACTGGCAATGAGAAGGGGCCAGTACAAGGATGCCTTTATTGTGGCATTTAAAAACGGTATCAGGATTACCGATCCGGCTTCAATCAAATAGGAAAATCCTTTCAGAAGGAGGATATTTCTTTTATCTCAAGGAAGCCTGAGTCGCTCCGTCCTTTTGGATTTTTACCGAATCCTGTCAGAATCCTTTTCAGTACATTAAAGTAAAGAAATGTATATAATATAACCGACAGCAGCCAAAGAACCCACAGATTGAACCAGAAAGTATCAGTCACCATATTCCCGATCACCTTATAAGGCGCACAGAAATGCGCCCTTCCTATTCGGGATGTCGGCATCATGTAGCCAGGCTCATATTTTCTTATGATCTTCCTTTGCCTTTCAATGGATTTCTTCAAACCGGGATCGTCATTAAGAATGAAGGACGCGAGACCCTTATTGAAATAATCAACTTTAAGGCGGATATATCTTTCACTATCGGCCCGGCTTCCCGTAAAGGAACTGACGAGTGAATCACGTGAGTGCTTCAGTGATTTCAAACGGGCGTTGAAATGTCTTCTAAGGGTTTCGAAATAAACCTGGATCTTTTTCACGGAAAGTGAATCAAGCCTGTAATTATCCAATGAATATCCAATGTCTGCAGGAACTTCAAAACCTGCATTTTCTGACATTTGATTAATATAATATCCAAGTTTGTAATAATTGTTCCGTATCGTATCATTTACAATTTCTGCCCTGCGGCATTTGTAGAGTTCTTTCTCCAGATCATAGATTAGATATGCAGAATACCAGTTATTGGAGCTGATTTCCATATTGTACGGGAAAATTGTCCTTTCATATCGGTTGTTCCTGAACTGTTCGACAGCAAGGGCCTCAAATGACCATCTCGCAGGCATAAGTTCGCCAATTACAGGCACATATTCATTTTTTATACCTCCGCTTATATGAAGTTTATCATACCTTACAAGAACGCCGCTGAACAACAGTTGAGGAATTAAAATAAAAGGTATCAGAATATATATCGCAATAACAGAATTGAGTGCCGAGGAAAGATTCAGACCAATCATATTGGCACAGCACGACGTAGTAAAAAGGACGATCCAGTATTGTAATGTCATGCCTTTAATGCCAAGGATCAGATTGCCTATTATGACAAACAAAAAGGTCTGAATGGCAGATATAAGAAACATCATTGAAATCTTGGAATTTATATAACTGAACCAGCTCAGACTCAGAAATGCCTCACGTTTAAGGATCTTCCTGTCGCGCAGAATCTCTTCAGAACTGATAATAAGTCCGAGAAAAAGAGCTGTTATCACACACATAAAAAGGTAAGCGGTCAGGTTATCATTATTGATAAACTCATAATTAGCTTCCTTTGAATACCTCGTGAAATAACCAAGTAACAGGGCCAGAAGCGGAGCTCCCATCAGGCTTATAAGGATGTATTGCCTGTTTGCCAGTTTGGAAAGCATATCCCGGGCAAAAAATATTCCAATCTGTTTTAGAACACCCGGGATACTGTAAAGACTCCCGGGCAGTCTTTTAAGGCTGACTGTTGCTGTGCCAGGCTTATTCATGAAATTTTCCCTGAAGCGGAGTGCCCATTCCTCCGGACCTATTTTTCTTATCTGAGTCAGCTTTCCATGTTCATCGATGATCTTGGCCTCTACAATCTGAAGAAGCTGGTCAGTATTTATATTACCGCATTTCGGACACTGGTCTTCCTCAGGATTTGCATGATTGCCCTGTTTCTTGAAATAAACTATAGCCTCGTTCGGATTACCATAATAGATCTGAAACCCACCCTTGTCGAGGATGATGATCTTGTCAAACAATTTATAAAGATCAGAGCATGGCTGATGAATATTGACAATAACAAGTTTCCCTTTATAAGCCTGTTCTTTAAGCAGATTCATCACAATCTCTGAGTCGACAGATGAAAGTCCGGAAGTGGGTTCATCAACAAACAGGATATACGGTTCGCGGATAAGCTCGAGCGCTATGTTTATCCTTTTGCGCTGCCCGCCGCTTATCACTTTATCGAGAGGATTGCCGACCTTCAGATCTCTGATCTCCCAGAGGTCAAGATCGTTCATAATCCTGGATATTATTTTGCGTATTCTGGTAAGTGTAAGGTTACTCAGACAAAGCCTTGCATTGAAATAAAGATTCTGATAAACTGTAAGCTCTTCAATTAAAAGGTCATCCTGGGGGATATACCCTATAAGCCCTTTTAAATTTTCCCTTTCCTTTTCATTATTTATGTCAAATCCATTGATCATTACATTTCCGGTCTGAGGTTTAAGGTTCCCATTCAGGAGATTCAGGAGTGTGGATTTTCCTGTCCCGCTCAATCCGAGAATTCCGATCAGCTGCCCCGACTCCTCATGGAAATTAAAATTCTGAATCCCGTTTTCACCTTCCTTAAACATATAGGTGACATCATTTGCCGCAAGAGATACTTTCGTCTCGGATCTGGTATCGTTGAAATATCCTGAAACTTCGGTATAATAGAGTGTATTTAGTCCTTCTCCTTTGACTGATGACCCGTTATCAAAGAGATACGACTGACCCGGATTTATATACTGACCGTTAAGGAATAGATTCCTGTCGCCTGAATACCGGAGTATAAACGACTTGGTACTTGTAATACTCAGGAAAAGCAGTTCACCGGAAAAATCAGGATTATAGATATGTTTTACCTTACGGTATTTGCATACTTTGCTATTATTGATAAGGAGCAATCTTTCCTTTTCATGGATCTTTGAAGCAGGATCCAGTATAAAGCTCCTGATACTCCTGTATTCATTTTCCTGAATATTGAGTGTCAGAGCCACTGTCATCAGGAAATCCAGCTCATTAAGGGTTATTTCTTTTCCGTACGATATAAAGTCAATAAGCTGAATTACAATATATATCTTTTGTTTTTGTCTTAATTCACTATTAATCCCTTCACAGATCCTCTTAATCCTCATAGTCTTGAGGTCGGCAATTTCAAAATCGGCGGTACGTTCGGTAATTGCTTCCCTTATAATGAACAATTCAAGATATTCATCAAATATCTTAAGGTATTTTTCTACGAGTTTGGCGTTCAGATGACGTTCAAGGAATGACCTTACAACATTTTTCTCCTGCTGTGAGATTTCATTAATGTTTCCAATATCACTGATAAGAGCAAAGAGTTGCATCAGTGCTCTCAGGACAGGTTCACTCATTTGAGATTTGTTTCCTAATTCAGAAGGTCAAGGGAATAGTTAAGGTAAACATTGTTAAGCGGGCAATATCCTGTAGTCTTAATACTTTTCTGGCCTTCTCCGAGGACAAAATAAAGAAACTCCCGGATTGCAGGGTCAGTAGGTTTACCCATTGTTCCAAGTGTCAGTTCACGACACAGCTGATCGGGATAAAAGCCAAGCCACAGACTTCTGTGGGCCTCCTCCAGATTTCGGAACGGTTCCTCCACCCTGTCGATCTTATTATCAAAATCAAGGTCACAGGGGATAATCTGAATATCCTTTATCTTTTCACCTGTTGATACATTAAACGCATATGTTAAATTGCAGAACCCGATAGAAAGGGGATTTTTTTGTACGCTTTCTATCATTTCATCATCGCCTGATACTCCTTTTCCCTTCAGGTCGGCAGCCTTTTTATAAAGAAAAGCAGCGAAGATATCGGCGGCTCCTGATTCATCAGCTCTTGTAAAAACAGTAACCTTATCTCTTGAATCAGAATCCAGAAGGTCACCCCATAACAGATCTCTTCCTGAGGAAAAAACCTGCATAAACTCATCGGGACTCAGGCCACAGGCCAAAATCCTTTCAAGATTGGGATTTTGCTGGTTTACGATAGGAGCTACTCCGTCTTTTGCTACAGGGATCACCCAGACTCCGGCATTTATCTCTTCATCTGTCAGGGGCCGGGAGATCATTGCAATCTGACAACTACCTGTTAGAAGGTTTTCTATACCTTTCCCAGTGCCAACTTTTGTGACTTCTATTCTGACCTTCGGATAGATCGCCATGAAGTCATCTGCAAGCTTGCTTATAAGTGGATAAAGAGCATAGGCCCCGCTGACTGTAAAAGTTCCACTTATATCTTTTTTAGAATTTCCGGCAGCAGGCGAAGAGCTCTTTTCAGTTTTGGGTGAGCCACATCCTGCGATTGTTAATAAAATAACAGCTGAAAAAATGCCTTTCAGACGGATCATTTTTCTTTTAAAATTACAAATTTTCCGCATCACTGACAACAATAACATAGCATACTTAATATCCTGTAAATTCCTGTATGTTAATACCACTCATTACAATTTTGTTAAATTTGAATTCTCATTTAGCCAAAAGGGAGCAATTAAGGTTTTGCATAAGACAAACGATAGGTTTTAATGAACAATTTTGTTATTGAGGTTAGTAATGTCTGGAAATCATTTAAAACAGTTCAGGCTGTAAAAGGGATAAATCTCAAAATACCCAGGGGTCAGTTCACTGCTCTTCTTGGTCCTAACGGAGCCGGAAAAACTACTCTTGTAGAAATGATAGAAGGTATTCAGAAACCCGATAGTGGTGAGATAATGATTGCTGGCATGCACTGGAAAGGAAATGAGGATGAGCTGCACAGGATAATCGGGCTTTCATTGCAGGAAACACGGTTCATTGACAAACTGAGGGTAACAGAAACCCTTCGCCTGTTTGCGAGCTTCTTTGAACTCGGAAATGAGAGAGTTGATGAAATCACGGAACTAGTTGGCCTTACTGATAAAAGAAGATCCTATGTTGTTAACCTGTCAGGAGGACAAAGACAAAGACTTGCTATCGGCATTGCACTGATAAACTCTCCTGCCATTCTGCTTCTTGATGAGCCAACGACAGGGCTGGATCCAAATGCCAGAAGAGAAATATGGAATATTCTTTCAGGACTGAAGAAAATTTCGGATACCTCCATGATACTTACGACACATTATATGGAAGAGGCTGAAACCCTCTGCGATTATATTGTAATAATGGATAATGGTTCAATCCTGAGGGAAGGGACACCTGAATATCTTCTTAAGGGTTACAGATCTCTGGATGATTTGTTTGTTTCACTTACCGGGAGGAGTATCAATGAATAAACCTGTAAGGATCAAGCAGCTGCGGCAATTGATACTGGCATTGTCATATGAGCTTACACGCGAGCCGGGAGTTTTGTTCTGGGGTATCCTCTTTCCCATACTTATGTCGCTCGGACTGGGGCTGGCATTCACAAGAAAACCTGAGGTAATAACAAAAGTAGCAGTAATAATTAATGCGGATTCTCTGCCAGACAGGTCAGAGCTCACTGATTTCATTGAATATAAATGCATTAGAAATAATCCTGACAAACATAAGGATTACAACTGGCAGTATGAGATAAATGATGAAAAGCTTGGAAAAACTCTTTTCCTTTTCTACAGATATGACTGGAAAACGGCAATGGTAAGCCTGAAAAGGGGTACCGTAAATCTAATACTAAGCAGCAATAATGGAAAAACCCAATATAATTTTGATCCGGTCAATTCAGATGCAGAACTGACTTATATGAAGCTCCGCAATATTATTGGCCGGGATGAAGTTCTTTCAGTTCAGAACAACCAGGAAATAAGGCCTCTCACAATAAAAGGAACCAGGTACATTGATTTTCTGGTTCCGGGACTTATAACTATGGGAGTTATGATGTCGACAATGTGGGGTATAAGCTACGGGATAATCGAAAAACGTTCAAAAAAACTCCTAAGGCGTCTTGTAGCAACGCCAATGAAAAAGTCTCACTTTCTGATTGCACTGATTACCGTTCGCGTGGCAATGAATTTTGTTGAAGCCGCTATCCTGATCCTGTTTGCCGTTATTGTTTTCGGAATGACTATCCAGGGAAGTCTGCCGGCACTATTATTATTGTTCATTGCAGGGAATATAGCGTTTGCCGGAATAGCTGTTTTTGTATCTTCCCATACATCAAACACTGAAGTCGGTAATGGCCTTATAAATGCAGTTGTCACTCCAATGATGGTACTCTCCGGAATTTTCTTCAGTTACCAGAATTTCCCTGACTGGAGTGTCAGCATAATAAAAATTCTTCCATTGACAATTCTGACTGACGGAGTAAGAAGTATCTTCAATGAAGGAGCAGGATTTTACGAGGTAGCCTTCCCTATTTTTGTCCTATCGCTGGCGGGAGTGGCTTTTTTCAGCGCGGGCCTTAAAATTTTCAAATGGCATTAGCTACTGGCTTACAGTTTTTTCAGGCGTCCGTCAAATTTAATTACTTCGCCTCTTGAGGTTTCTGATCTGTATTCTTTATCAGCATATCTTACGAAAAGGGGCGATCCTGAAACGGAAATAATTTTAAGTTTTGTCAGTTTGCCCATTTTCCATTCAAACTCAAGCTCGAAGCCTCCCCTTGCCCTGATTCCCCTTATATATCCCTCCGGAATACCATCAGGAAGGGCCGGTAAAATGTCGATGCGGTCAAGATGGCTCTGAATGAGCATTTCAGCAATGCCGGCAGCTCCGCCGAAATTACCGTCGATCTGAAATGGCGGATGAGCATCAAACAGATTGGGATAAGAGCCGCCGCCCGACGATCCGCCGCCCTTAGCCTGTGATAGTGATTTTCCCTGAGGCCTTAACAGCATGCTTACCATTTTCCACGCATGGTTTCCGTCCCTGAACCTTGCCCAGAAATTTATTTTCCAGGCCAGACTCCAGCCTGTACCTTCATCACCTCGTGCAATAAGTGATGTTTTTGCAGCATCCAGCAGTTCAGGATTTTCCTCCTGATTGATTTCTTTTCCGGGATAAACACCCCAGAGGTGAGAGACATGTCTGTGTTTATTATCCGGATTGTCAATATCTTCCATCCATTCCTGCAACTGTCCGAACCGTCCTATTTTATATGGTGCAATTTCTGGAATCATCTGCCTTAGGGTGTCGGCAAACGACTGGTCGGTGTTCAGTAATTCTGTTGCTCTTATACATGCCTTGAAAAGGCTTTTTATTATTTCATGATCCATTGTCGGTCCGGCAACAAGTCCGCCATTTTCAGGTGAATTTGACGGAGTTGAGATCAGCCAGCCTGTCTTTGGATCGCGAACAAGAAAATCTGTATAAAACAATGCAGCTTTTTTCATTACTGGCCAGGCTGTATAGCGTAAAAACTCTTCATCCATACTGAAAAGGTAATGCTCCCAGTAGTGATGAGCCATCCATCCGCTGCCTGAAACCCATATCCCGTGATCCGAAGCATTTATCGGGGCAGCGCCTCTCCACAGATCCGTATTGTGGTGTAAAACCCATCCGCGGGCGTTGTAATGGTTTTTTGCAACTTTCTCACCGGAAATGACCACTTCGTTTATCATCCTGAAAAGTGCGTCATGGCATTCCTGAATATTAAGTATCTCAACAGGCCAGTAATTCATCTCCGTGTTTATATTAACAGTGTATTTGCTGTCCCAGGCCGGGGCCAGCTTATCATTCCAGATCCCCTGCAGGTTTGCAGGATAGGTGCCCTCCCTGCTGGAAGATAGCATCAGATAGCGGCCATACTGGACATAAAGTGCGGCAAGAGAGTTATCCATTGCCACGGGTATCTGATCTATTCTTTTATCTGTTGGTTGTTCCTCTTTTCCCGATTTCCCCAGAAAAATTGAAAACCGGCTGAAATATTTCCTGTAATCATCAATATGGTGTTTCCTGAATTCCTTATAGTTTTCTTCCATGGCACCTGCAAGATTAGCTTCACAAAGTGAATCGGGATCTCCGGAAACATCTTCGGGAGTAATAAAATTTGTTGAAGCTGTTAGCCAGATAGTTGCTTCATCGGCTTTCTCAACATGTATTTTATCCCTTGTGGCAGTAAATTTTCCGCCTTTCAGCGTAAGCCTTGCCAGAGCCGTACCAAAAAGGACACCATCTTTTACCCTGACCTTCAGCCTTATTGTCCCGTCCTGACCTGCGGCAGCCGAAAAATACTCATGGACCGAATTCATAGAAATGTCAAAAGACAGGGACCCTTTGCGGCTGCATCCCAGATTTATTGCCAGCGAATTACCCGGATAGCTTGCAATGTACTCTCTGGTATAAAGGGTTCCGCCAGCTTTATATGTCGTTCTGCAAACAGCATCAGAAAGATCCAGTTCACGCCTGTAATCCGAAAAATTCTCTTCCCCCGGAAAAGTAAGCCACAGGTCGCCAAATGGCTGATATTTCTTCTGATGTAAGGGGACGCTCATGAATCTTTCCATCGCTAGTTTTTCAGCTTCATCCTGTTTTCCCTGAAAGAGCAGTTCCCTGATCTTTCCCAGATAATTATATGCATCTTTATTTGAATAATCATGAGGCTCACCCGACCACAAGGTTTCTTCATTGAACTGGATATGGTCCTCCTTGATACCTCCAAATACCATTGCACCAAGCCGGCCATTACCTATAGGCAATGCTTCTTCCCAAACCGAAGCTGGCTTTTCGTACCAAAGTTTCAACTGTTCATCTCTCTCAATCCTGCAACCAGTAACAAGTAAGATAATAAACAAAACCGTAGAAATCCTTATTAATGCTTTCATTGAAATGGATTTAGATTAATTCGTATACCAAGATACAAACTAATTTTTTTTTTGACTTTCATTCTTTTTCATGCACTGTGCAGCATTATAATTTATTTCATGTCTTTGTAATGAACTGGTTCAACTAAACAACTAACGGAAAAATAATATGAAAAATCTAAGACATTTCCTTGTAGTAATACTCACCATTGGGATCACATTCTGCGCGGAAGGACAGATCCGCAGAACGGTTTACGGTAATAACCATGTGATAAAAAAGGAAAGAAACGCCGGGCACTTTACAGGAATAAGGGTAAGCAGCGGTATTGATGTATATCTGAAGCAGACTGGTTCCGAATCAATTGTTGTGGAGGCAGATGAAAACCTTCATGAATATATCGTTACCGAGATAAGGAATGGCATACTGAATGTTTATTCGGATGCCAATATACGCGAGGCAGAAATGAAAAGAGTGTATGTTACAATGAAAAATATCACCTCCCTTAAAACGTCAAGTGCAGGAGATCTGATTGGTGAAACGCCTGTCACAGCCGATGAACTTGAACTTTCAGCAAGCAGTGCAGGTGATATCAAGCTTGAGATCAAGGCAAAGAAGGTTGATATTGACATCAGCAGTTCAGGCGACATGACCCTTTCAGGCGAGGCTGATATTCTCGAAGCCAGCCTCAGCAGTGCCGGCGATCTTAATGCCTATGGGCTAACTGTAAGAGAAGCAGATGTTTCTGTTTCCAGCGCCGGAGATGCTGATATCACTGTCACTGAACGACTTAAAGCCAGGGCCTCCAGCGCCGGGGATATCAATTACCGCGGAGATCCAAAATATATCGACGCCCATTCATCAAGTGCCGGTGGAATACACAGGAAGTAGTCCTTTTTCAACATATAGCTTTTGATTGCGTATTAAAAAGCCGCCAGGGTAAATCCTGACGGCTTTTTTTTAATTTTGTAGTTTCAATAAATAACTTTAAATCGACAGGATAAATGAAAGAAAATATCAGTGTAGGTCTGAAAAATGTAGAAAGTTTTGTATCGTATGAAGAAATTTTAGCACTGGCACAGCAATCAGTACTTCATCTTGACGCGCTCAACAAGGGAACAGGTCCGGGAAGTGATTTTCTGGGCTGGATGAGTTTACCGGAGGATATCAAGCCACAGCTTGAAAGAATTGAAAAAGTTGCCGGCAGATTAAGATCAATTTCAGACCTTACAGTTGTTGTGGGAATAGGTGGTTCCTACCTTGGATCAAGGGCTGTCATTGAAGCTCTTTCACACTCTTTTACTTCACTCAGAAAAGACAGGCATCACGAAATAGTATTTGCCGGACAAAATCTTTCTGAGGATTATCTGAGTGAACTTCTTGATGTACTTGATGTGAGTAACTATTCCATCGTTGTCATTTCAAAATCAGGGGTTACTACAGAACCGGCAATTGCATTCAGGATAATAAAAAATCATCTTGAAAAGAAAGTAGGAAAAAAGGAAGCTTCTGAAAGGATCGTTGCAATAACAGACAGTAAAAAAGGTGCACTCAGGCCGCTCGCTGATGCTAATGGTTATGAAACTTTTGTAATACCTGATAACATAGGAGGAAGATATTCAGTACTTACCCCGGCAGGTCTTCTTCCGATTGCCTTAAGCGGAATTGATATAAGGACTCTTGTTGAAGGCGCCGCTTCTATGGAGGCGGTAACCAGAAATAACAGGAACGCCTCAACAAATATTTCCCTGATTTATGCAGCAACAAGAAATCTCATCATGCAATCAGGAAGGACCACAGAGATCATGGTAAGCTATACTCCCAAGCTTCACTACTTTGCAGAATGGTGGAAACAGCTTTTCGGAGAAAGTGAAGGCAAGGAGGGCAGGGGACTATTTCCTGCTGCTGTAGATTTCACGACTGATCTGCATTCCCTTGGCCAGTACATTCAGGACGGACAGAGAATAATGTTTGAGACTGTTCTGTCAGTCACTGAACCGAAAAGAGAACTAAGGGTGCCAAAGGAAGAAGATAATGCGGATCAGCTTAATTATTTAAGCGGCCAGAGGTTGTCTGAAGTTGATCATAATGCTGAGGCAGGTACAATTCTGGCACATCACGATGGAAATGTTCCTGTTATTTTATTAACAATCCCGAAACTTAATGAGTATTATATCGGACAGTTGTTTTACTTTTTCGAACTTGCCTGTGCGGTAAGCGGCTATATACTGGATGTGAATCCGTTCGATCAGCCCGGTGTGGAAGCTTATAAGAAAAACATGTTCGCTCTCCTGAATAAACCAGGCTATGAAGAAGCCGGCAAATTACTAAGAGAAAGACTGAAATAACATGAAAATTGAGATTAAAAAGGATTACAGATGGGCTCTGGTCGTGCCCACAAGTATGGGAGTAAGGATCACTCCCCCTGATGGTCAGCCCGTTCATTGCAGCGACTTGTTCCGGATGCAGGTTACAAGCGCTGAAACAAATGTTGCAACTGTATCTTCTCTTTTAGGACTTCCCGTAAAGGTTCTGACGACATTCGTAAAGGATAGCCCCATTGCCCGGATGATCAAGGATAACCTTTCAGCCAGGCATATGGATTATGAGGGTATAGATGTTGAGCAGGGAGGTCCATGGGGCTACCGGCATCAGTTTAACATTGCTGACAGCGGATTCGGGTCACGCGGACCGAGGGTGCATAATGATCGTGCCGGCGAGGTCGGCAGGACTCTGAATGTAAAAGATTTTAACCTTGAGCGACTCTTCGGTCAAGAAGGAGTCGGAATACTTCATCTTTCAGGGCTTATAGCAGCCTTGTCACCTGAGACCGGTAATTTCTGCCTCGAGCTTGCAAAGTCGGCAAGTAAACATGGAACTAAAATCTCTTTTGACCTTAACTACAGAGCCTCTTTCTGGATTAACAGGGAAGATGAGCTTTCTTCCATATTCAGGGAGATAGCAGGAATTGCAGATATACTTGTCGGCAATGAGGAGGACTTTCAGCTTTGCCTTGGGATACAGGGCCCTGAGGAAGGTGGCAAAGATCTTTCGGGAAAGATTGAAAATTTTAAGGAAATGATAGGCAGGGTCAAAAAGGAATTTCCCGGGACTTCGGTATTTGGTACCACCCTAAGGCAGGTCATAAACACTAACGAGCATCTTTGGGGAGCTATTATGCTGGTGGGTGATAAGTGGTATGTGGTTGAACCTCGCGAGATACGTGTCCTCGACCGCATAGGTGGCGGTGACGGATTTGTCGGCGGGATGCTTTATGCGATACTAAGGGAATGGGAGACTGAGAAATGGATTCAGTTCGGATGGGCAACAGGAGCTCTTGCGACCACTGTCCTTACCGATTATGCCCAGCCTGCAGACGAGGAGCAGGTATGGAGCATCTGGAAAGGCAATGCACGTGTTAAACGATAGATGTCTTTATAGAAAATTTTAACCGTAAAGTCCGCAAAGCTGTTGCATAGTTCGCAAAGAGTATAATTAAATTCCTGCTTTGCAATCTTCGCGATAACTTAGCGAACCTTACGGTTTAATATTTCTTTGAAACAGTTACTCTTATCGTTTCAGATAAGTTTGAATTTCCTGACAAAACCGTCGATAACCTGCGAAAGATTGGGATCCCCTATTTCCTGAAGATCATAATAAACCCTGGTGTTCGGCTTTTTGATCCTGATTATCCTGTTCAGATCGATTGGTGTGGCAATTATCACGCTGTCGCAGTCGGTATTGTTGATTGTCGTTTCAAGATCCCGCAACTGTTGTTTTCCATATCCCATTGCCGGAAGGAGAGTACCTATATTCGGATAAAGCCTGAAGGTCTCGCTCAGTTTCCCAACTGTAAACGGTCTTGGATCAACAAGCTCTGAAGCTCCGAATTTCCTTGCTGCAACAATTCCGGCTCCGATCTTCATCTCCCCGTGTGTGAGTGTAGGTCCGTCCTCAACCACCAGAACCCGTCTGCCCTTTATTACCGACTGATTATCAACCTTTATTGGAGAAGCACCGTCAATCACAACAGCATTTGGATTAACCTTTTCTATGCTTTCCCTTACGATCTGGATGGCTTCGGGAGAAGCGCTGTCGATTTTATTTATTACCACAACATCGGCAAGCCGGAGGGTTACCTCTCCCGGGTAATATTTCAGTTCATGTCCTGCCCTGTGCGGATCAGTGACAGTTATCATGAGATCTGGAGTATAAAACGGGAAATCGTTATTGCCGCCATCCCATAGTATTACATCACAGCCTTTAGGATCTTTCTCTGCTTCACGGAGGATGGCTTCATAATCGACGCCTGCATAGATCACATTACCCCTTACAACATGAGGTTCATACTCTTCCATTTCCTCAACTGTACATTTATGCTTTTCAAGGTCGCTAATTGTTGCGAACCTCTGAACCTTCTGTTCAGCAAGGTCGCCATATGGCATTGGATGACGCACAGCAACAACCTTCAGACCTTTTTCCATAAGCAGCTCTATAACCCTCCTTGATGTCTGGCTCTTACCGCATCCTGTCCTTATGGCACCAACGGCAATAACAGGTTTCGTACTTTTTACCATTGTATCTTTGGGGCCGAGGAGAATGAAATTTGCTCCTGCAGAGTTTACAACCGCACTCACTGACATTACTTTCTGATATGTGACATCACTGTATGAAAATATACAGTCATCAACTTTCAGTTTTCTGATCAGGTCGGGAAGCTCCTGCTCAGCAAAGATCGGGATACCGTCGGGATAGAGCTTTCCGGCAAGAACGGCCGGATATTTCCTTCCATCAATATCAGGAATCTGTGCTGCTGTAAATGCAACAACATTATAGTGCTCGTTGTCCCTGAAATAAGTGTTGAAATTGTGAAAATCCCTTCCTGCTGCTCCAATTATAATGACATTTTTTCTGGCCATAGAACCTCCTTTTCCTTTTTTAAATTTGTTATTTGTAAAAGTCAGTCAAATTGATAGGTAAAACGACAAATTTATAATTAGAATGCTTAATATGCGAACAAAACAGACTATTTTTTAATTCAGCTCTTTATGATATTAACCTATTGTATTACTGCTCATTACAATATCTTTTCGGAAAGTGGAAAAACATGTTAAAGAAAATGTTTCCGGCATAATTGTGTAATTATAATTTCTTTGTACTATTATGGTTTAAAATGAATGTTCTCGCGCACATATACCTGTCCGGTGATTCGGAAAAAATTATTATCGGAAACTACATAGGTGATTATGTAAAAGGGCGCGATTGCCTTAAATATCCCGATCTTATAAGAAAAGGAATAATACTTCACAGGAACATAGATGATTTTACCGACAGGCATCCTGTTGTGCACAGGAGCAAGATATTTTTTTCAAAGAAGTATCACAAATATTCCGGTGTGATAACTGATATTATCTATGATCATTTTCTAACGAAGGAATGGAACTTTTTCTCTAGGAGACCCCTTGAGAGCGTAACATACAATTTCTACAGGGCAATGGTAAATAACTTTGACATTTTGCCTGAAGATGTCAGAAAGATGATGCCCTTCTTCATAATAAACAACTGGATTGAGACATATCAGACTATTCCCGGGATCCGGCACGTACTCAATACTTTAAGCAAGAGATCAACACTTCCTAATGAAACGAGGTTTGCGATAAAAGCTTTAAAGAAGAATTATTATTCACTACAAGACGACTTCATGGAGTTTTTTCCTCAGCTGATAGATTATGTCGAGAATGATTTCGGTATTGAGATCTCTCACAGAATAACATATCCTTTCTGATCATATCAGATACTCAGCCCGACTGGCATCGAGCCTCAGGAAAATAAACAGAAGTATTGTAAATCCCCATAATGAGCTTCCTCCGTAACTCAGAAAAGGTAATGGAATACCTATTACAGGCACAATACCTACTGCCATTCCGATATTGACAAAAAAATGAAAAAAGATAATCGATGTTACTGCATAGCCGTAGACTTTTGAGAACATCGATCGTTGCTTTTCAGCCAGGATAATAAGACGAAACAGAAGAATTACATACAGGGATATTACAAAAAAAGATCCAAGGAATCCCCATTCTTCGCCTATAGTGCAGAAAATAAAATCGGTGCTCTGGGCCGGAACAAATTTGAACTTGGTTTGTGTACCCTTAAGATATCCCTTTCCGGAGAAACCTCCTGAACCAATCGATATAATTGACTGGTTAACATTATAACCCGTTCCATGGGGATCGGATTTAATCCCAAGCAAGATCTCAACCCTCTCTTTTTGATGAGGTTTAAGAATACTGTTGAATGCAAAATTCACTGAATTGACAAAGACCAGGCTTCCGACAAGAAAAACATATATTACCAGAAGTGAAATGGCTTTTTTATTGAAAAAATACACCCCATAAGCCAACCCCGAAAGTACAAGGGCAAAAAAGAGAATCTGATCATCCTTCAATGATTTAGTAATAAATCTGTTAACAACGAAAACCAAAGCCGATGATACGATAAATATTCCTGCTCCGGCCAGAACCAGGGTCCATTTCCTTGATGTCAGCCATGCAAGGATAAAGGCAATACCTATAAGGCCGACCGTAAGGTAAAGGTTGTGGAATAGAAGGGTTAAAAAGAATAGTATCAGCATTATAAAGGCTGAAATAAAAATATAAGGGCTCATGCCCTCCCTGAAAAGAACAATGAAAAGGGAAAAATAGACAAGAGCTGACCCCATATCTGGCTGTATTGCAACAAGAATGGCAGGAAGAAGAATTATTACGCCTGAAATGACGAAGGCCCTGAACCTGTTCAGATCGAGCTTCCTTGAATTCAGGTAGGCAGCAAGGGCCAGGGCAGTCCCTGACTTGGCAAATTCTGAAGGCTGAAGACTAAGAGCTCCTATCTGGAACCAGGATCTGGCACCATTGATTTCCTTTCCAAGAACCACGACAAGCATTAAAAGCAAAATCATAAAGCCATATACAAACCATGCAAAGAATGTATAAAAACGTGAATCGATGACAACAACAAAAACAGCTATAACAATGGTTGCAATTATCCAAATGAACTGTTTCCCATAGCGCTCCGAAAGATCGATGATCTTTGTATGCTCTTCATTGAATGCAGCTGCGTAAATATTGAACCAACCGATAATCACAAGAAGCAGAAATATCAGTATAACCGGCTTATCAAGCCTGTTCCATATATTAACGTTTCTCGTCACCTGCAGTAAGTTTTAAGTCAATCATTCTCTGTTCAAGAGCCTTGTTTGAGATCTCACCCCTGAGGTATTTCTCTATCATAAGACTCGCAACAGGGGCAGCATATGTTGCTCCGAATCCTGCATTTTCGACAAAAACTGCAATTGCAATTTTCGGATCTTCCTTAGGTGCAAATGCAACAAATACAGAATGATCCTTACCATGAGGATTCTGTGCAGTACCTGTCTTACCACACACGGTTATATCTTTTAGGGCCGCGACGGTTGCGGTGGCACCAGCTCCCCCATTTACCGCCTCCTCCATTCCTTCTATTATAGGATTGAAAAGAGAACTGTCAATATCAATGATCTGCCTTGTCAGGAACTTCTGATCAATTGACTCATTATCGCCTATCGACCTTACAATATGAGGAATATAATAATACCCTCTGTTGGCAATTGCCGCAGTCATATTGGCCATCTGAAGAGGAGTGGTTTCAATTTCACCCTGGCCGATCGACATAGATATTACTGTCAGGGCCTTCCATTTATTCTTGCCATAATATTTATCGAAATATGCCGGCGACGGGACCAGGCCTGACAATTCATTTGTAAGCTCTATTCCCAGTTTTTTTCCGAATCCGAATTCATTAAGGTATTCCTTCCATTTGCTGTAAGCCTCAGAAACTGATCCGTATTTCGGGTTTTCCAGTATTCTCCTGAAAGTCTGACAGAAATAAGAATTGCATGAATTTGAAATACCATGAACAAGGTCGAGAGGAGAGCTGTGAGCATGACACCCTACAAATAGATAACCTCTGTTGCAGCCAAATGTAGTAGAGGGGTCAATTACATTTTCGGCGAGTCCGATAAGCCCGTTAATTGGCTTGAAAGTAGAACCGGGCGGATATTTTGCCTGAATAGCCCTGTTGAATAAAGGTTGGTTCACTGTGTCGGCGCTAAGCCTTGCAAAATTCTCTGACCTGACTCTTCCGACAAGTAACGCGGGATCATAATTAGGTGATGAGACAAGGGTAAGTACCTCACCTGTTTTTGGTTCCAGAGCAACTATGCTACCTGTTTTATTTTTCATCAGCAATTCTCCATATGCCTGAAGATCCATATCAATGGTGGAAAAGATATCTTTTCCCTGTATGGCTGTAGTGTCAAGACGGCCGTCAGCATATGATCCCTTTATCCTGCTGTATACATCTACAAGGAGTATTTTTACCCCGCGGCGTCCCCTGAGCTCTTTTTCATACGCCTCCTCTATCCCAAGCTTGCCTATATAGTCACCCGCCTTATAGTAAGGATCCTTCCTTATTATACCTTCATCAACCTCGCTAACATATCCCAGCAAATGTGCGGCAACAGGCTTTGAATATTTCCGTAATGTCCTTGGCTGTACATAAAAACCCGGAAACATGAACAGTTTTTCCTGCAGCCCGGCATATGTCTCAGCGGAAATCTGTTTCAGAAATACAGATGGCGCCCTTTTCGAATAAGATACTGCTGCATTCATCCTGTCCCTGAATGTGCTCTTTGATATTTCCAGAAGTTTACAGAAAGCGGAAGTATCAATTCTGGTCACCTGGGCCGGTACTACCATAAGATCATAGGCTGCCTGATTATAAACGAGGTAATTTTTATTCCTGTCATAAATAAGTCCTCTTGCAGGATATTGGGTGACATACCTCAATACATTATTATCAGCCGACAGGCGATAAGTATCCTTGACAACCTGAATGATGAACAGCCTGACAATAAGGATAACTGCTGCCAGAACAATGACAGCCATTATCACATATTTCCTGTTGACGTATGCGTCTTTCATGTCCGGACTTTACCTCCCTTTCCTGTAATACTCCAGAAGGAGAATGAAACCAAGTGTAAAGGCAGAACTTACAAGTATCCTTAAAATTGTCCTGAAGAAACCTTCAAATCTGAAGACCTCGAGGAAAAAGAGTGCTGTGTGATGTATCAGGACAATTGCAGAAGCATAGATAAAAAACCACTTTATACCGTATACTCCCAATGAAAGGGCTGATCCTGATTCATATCCGTCTCTGGGAGCAATTATCCTTAAAACATAGGGCCGTGAAAAGGCTGCAAGCACGGTGGCTCCTGAATGCATTCCGGGGGATCCTGTAAAAAGATCTATAATGAGTCCTGTAAAAAATGATATTATCAGGAGTAGCCATGCCGGCGTCAATGATGGAATCATCATAATGATCATGATATAAACATATGGATTTACATACCCGCTGAACTGTATGTTGTTCAGAATCAGAATCTGAAATAATATCAGCAGTATCCCTGACAATCCTAACCTTAATACTGAATTGATCATTGAAACCTGTTTTCTAGTTCTTTACGTTCATTTCTTTGAAGGTTGGCGATTACATCAACATAATTAAGCTTCTTGAAATCAGTAAATAGCGCTACTTTAATCACATAAAAATCGCTGCCGCTCTTTTTTGGTTCAACAACTGTTCCTATTGGTATTCCTTCGGGGAATATTGCAGAATATGCTGTTGTTTCGATTGTGTCTCCGACATTTACACTAATATGCTGGGGGATTTCATTCAACAATACATATCTGAAGTTTTTTCCATCCCATGTTAAAGAGCCGAAATAACCGTTCGATTTTAGCCTGGCGCTAAGTTTAAAATCGAGGTTAAGTATTGAAATAGCAACTGAAAAATTTTCAGAGCATCCCACTATCATTCCAGCGGCACTATTACCACATATTACCGCCATATCGGGCTTAATACCCTGGCGTGTCCCCTTGTCAATTGTGAAAAAGTTTTTTTGTCTGTTGACTGAATTGTTGATCACCCGGGCAGTGGTATAACGGTATTTCTGTCCGGCAACAGTATCGTTGACATCAATAAAAGAAAGGCTCTGTTCCTGTCTGAGTGCTTGTAATTTATTCCGTAGTGAAGTGTTTTCAGATGCGAGCCCGGAATTTATCTCACGCAGGTTCAGGTATGTTCTGGTATTGGCTATACGTTCATTAATGCCCCTCGTAATACCCTGAACTCCGTTTACGATCCTCGAATTATGATAAGTATTTCCGGTCGCAAGCAGATATAATGCTATCCCCTCAAGAATCAGAAAGACAATAAGGTTATTGTATTTCAGAAGAAAGTTTAGCAGGTTTCTCATTCACCGCAAAATATTATCTCATAAGGAATGGAAATTTATCCACATTCTTTAATGCCACACCGGTACCCTTTGCAACAGCATGAAGAGGATCCTCAACAACATTGAAGTTAATATTTATCTTATCAGCAAGCCTTTTATCAAGTCCCCTCAGCAATGCGCCTCCTCCTGCCAGGTATATGCCTTTATTCACTATGTCGGCATAGAGTTCCGGCGGAGTCTGTTCCAGAACATTCAGCAATGCGGCCTCAACTTTCGACAGGGATTTGTCGAGACAATATGCAATTTCCTGGTATGAAATAGGTATTTCAATCGGTAGCGAAGTCATAATGTTGGGTCCTCTTACAATATAGTCAGGGGGAGGATTGTCAATATCGGGTAATGCAGCTCCGACAGCTATTTTTATATCTTCAGCCGTTCTCTCGCCGATCTTTATGTTATGCTGATGACGCATATACGATTGAATATCTGCAGTAAATCCATCGCCCGCTATTCTGATAGACTTGTTGCAGACAATGCCTCCCAGGGCAATAACGGCAATTTCTGTAGTCCCGCCTCCTATATCAACGACCATGCAACCTTCAGGGGCTTCGACGTCGACGCCAATACCGATAGCAGCAGCCATGGGCTCATAAATCATGTAGACATCCCTGCCTCCTGCATGCTCCGATGAATCACGGACAGCACGAAGCTCAACCTCGGTACTTCCCGAAGGTATGCATACAACCATTTTCAAAGAGGGAGAGAAAAACTTAGAGCCTGTATTTATCATCTTGATCATGCCTCTTATCATAAGTTCGGCAGCATTGAAGTCGGCAATGACACCGTCGCGCAGAGGCCTTACAACTTTAATGTTTTCATGTGTTTTCCCATGCATCTGCCTGGCTTCCTCCCCGATCGCAATCAGTTTCCCCGTATTTTTATCAATTGCAACTATTGAAGGTTCATCAACAACTATCTTATCATTATGAATAATTATTGTATTTGCCGTTCCCAGGTCAATTGCAATCTCTTGCGTCAAGAATGAAAATAGTCCCATTTATAGAGATGATTAATAGTTAATTAGTGTTTGAAATGTCTTTTACCTGTAAATACCATTGCCATATCATGTGATTTGCAGAATTCTATCGAATCCTTGTCCCTTACCGATCCGCCAGGTTCGACTACTGCTGTAATTCCAGCATTAAATGCTATTTCTACACAGTCGGCAAATGGGAAAAAGGCATCTGATGCCATGACTGCTCCTTTCAGGTCGAAGCCGAAAGTCCTTGCTTTTTCAATAGCCTGTTTCAATGCATCAACTCTTGAAGTCTGTCCGATCCCGCTTGCGCAAAGCTGCCTGTTTTTTGCAAGTACAATAGCATTCGATTTACTATGCTTCACTATTTTATTGGCAAAAACAAGATCGTCTGTTTCTTCTTCCGTGGGTCTCTTTGGAGTAACCGGTGTCATGTCCGCTGCAGTTTCGGTACTAAGGTCCTTTTCCTGCCACAGAACGCCGTTGAGCATTGATCTGAAGTAGAAATTGCTTCTATCCTTGCTTTTTCGCCTGAGTATTATCCTGTTCTTTTTCTGCATTAAAATATCAAGGGCAGCCTCAGAATAATCAGGTGCAATTATTATCTCAAAAAATATCCTGTCGATCTCGGAAGCTTCTGCTTCAGTAACGCCAACATTGCATGCTATGACACCGCCATATGCCGAAACAGGATCACAGGCAAGAGCATCCTTCCAGGCATCGCCAGGATTTTTTCGTGAAGCAGCACCGCAGGCATTATTATGTTTGATAATTACAAATGTCGTTTCATCAAATTCATCAATAAGTCCAAGCGCCGCATCGATATCAAGGAAGTTGTTATAGGAAATCTCTTTGCCATGAAGCTTATCGAAGATTTCACCATGATCTCCATAGAATACTCCCTTCTGGTGAGGATTTTCCCCATAACGCAGCTGAAATGATGAATTAATGCTTTCTCTGAATACGGGTATTCCGGCTTCCCTGTTGAAATATTTAAAAATTGCAGTGTCATAGTTTGACGAGGTCATGAATGCCATGGCAGCAAAATATTTCCTGTCCTCAATGGAAGTCACGCCTTTCTTATCATTCAGCAGATCAAGCAGGGCCTTATACTGCGAGCTTGATGAAACAACCAGCACGTCATTGAAATTTTTCGCCCCTGCACGGATAAGAGAGATACCTCCAATATCTATTTTTTCAATTATCTCTTCCTCATTATCCGATTTTTTCAATGTCTCTTCAAAAGGATAAAGATCGACTATAACAAGGTCGATTTCGGGAATCGCATATTTTGAAAGCTGCCCGGCATCTTCCTGATTGTTCCTGCGTGCAAGAATGCCACCAAATACTGTCGGATGAAGCGTCTTGACCCTTCCGCCGAGGATTGACGGATAGGATGTAAGACTTTCAACTGTCCCGGCAGGAATTCCAAGATCTTTTATAAAATTGAAAGTGCCGCCCGTCGAATAGATTTTAATATCAAGATCATGAAGCTTTCTGACAATTTCCTCAAGATGGTCTTTATAATAGACCGATATCAATGCACTTTTGATTCGTTTGTTACTCATAATTTGATTTTTATGATGGGCCCACCCCTTCAGATCCAGGCGGTTAAAAATAGACATTTTTTTATTATCCTCAATACAAAATAATTAGGAATATTATTGTCGGTCTTCAGCTTCATGAAAATCAAATGATTTTTTTACCTTTGGCTTCCATTTATTCCGTAAAAAGCAAAATATGTCATTAAGACTATTCAGGGAGGGTATTATATTCGCGTTCAGTTCTGTTATTACCAATAAGTTGCGTACGTTTCTATCGCTTTTCGGAATAACAATCGGCATATTTTGCATTATTTCGGTATTTACGGTTCTCGACTGGCTGGAAAAGTCGATTCGCGACAGTATAAATTCAATGGGAAACAATGTTGTATATGTACAGAAATTCCCATGGTCATTCAATAGTAACCTTGCATGGTGGGATATAATAAGGTGGCCTTCCATTTCACTGGATGATTATCAGGCTATAATGACAAGGTCGACAAAAGTCGAGGCTGCTTCATTTCTTGCCGCACGCGGAGATAGGATCAAATATAAAAGCAATGTTGCAAATGATGCTGTTATTGCTGCTGTAACCGACAACCTTGAAAAGGTTGTTTCATTTGAAATCGGGAAAGGAAGATATTTCTCTCCATTTGAATATGCAAGTGGTTCGAATGTTGCCGTGCTCGGGGCCGATATAGCCGAAAGGTTGTTCGAAAATGCAGATCCCCTTGGTAAAACAATAACCATCTCGGGTCATAAGGTTACAATAATAGGCGTCCTTAAAAAGGAGGGTGAAGGAGGCATAAGTCTTAGCAATACCGACGAGATAACTCTCATACCATTGAAATTCGGAAGGAGCTTCATCAACCTTAAAAACAGGTTCGTCGATTCGCAGATGATGATAAAGGCCAGACCTGATGTCTCTGTCGAGGAATTGTCCGATGAGGTGACAATGATTTTAAGAGCTGCCCGGAGATTGAAACCTGTTGAAACGACAAATTTCTCGGTTAACACTGCCACAATGCTTTCCCAGGGATTTGATGCAGTATTCCAGGGGATCAATATAGGAGGCTGGATCATCGGGTGCTTTGCGATCCTGGTAGGTGGATTCGGAATTGCTAATATAATGTTTGTGTCAGTTAGAGAAAGAACGAATATTATCGGAATTCAGAAAGCGCTTGGAGCAAAACGGTCATTCATCCTTCAGCAGTTTCTTACCGAATCGGTCCTGCTTTCCATAACAGGCGGTTTTCTGGGATTGTTCCTGATCTTTATCGGAACCATTATTGTAAATTATTTCTATGACCTGAAAATGTTCCTGACAATCGGAAATATCTTTCTCGCACTATTCATTTCCGGTATTATAGGCATCATAGCAGGTTATGCACCTGCAAATGCCGCTGCCAGGATGAATCCGGTTGATGCCATGGGTTTTTCATTCTGATTTTACAAGATTTTCACCTATCCAGTTTGTAAGACGGATAAATTCATCTACAGAAAGTTGTTCAGGCCTGGACTGAAGAGTCGGGTAATCCTCTGATCTGAGTTCAAAAACCGATTTTATAGAGTTTCTCAACATTTTACGACGTTGATTGAAGCCCGCCTTGACTACTTTGAAAAAAAGGTCTTCATCACAGGCAAGTTTTTTAACATTGTTCCTCCTGAGCCTGATTACTCCCGATCTTACCTTCGGGGGAGGCGAAAAAACAGTATTCGGGACTGTAAAAAGGTATTCAGCTGAATAAAAAGCCTGAAGAAGAACACTCAGTATTCCGTAAGTTTTTGTGCCTGGTCCGGCACATATCCTTTCTGCAACTTCTTTCTGAAGCATCCCGCAAACTTCAAAAATCTTATCCCGGTTATCCAGTATTCTGAAAAAGATCTGGCTTGAAATATTATAAGGGAAATTCCCTATAAGTGCTATCCTGCCTTTAAAACAGCTTTCAATATCAAGTTTCAGGAAATCACCAGTAATTATATTATTCAGGGCAGGAAAATTTTCCTTCAGGTAATGAACTGACTCGTTGTCAATCTCAATGACTCCGAATTCAGGAAAGTCTCTTTTTAGAAGGTACTCCGTAAGAATACCCATTCCCGGTCCGATCTCAAGTACACCGGAATACCCTTCACCAGTCAGTGAAGCAACTATTTTCTCAGCAATAGATCTGTCCTTCAGGAAATGCTGTCCGAGATTTTTTTTTGGAAATACCCTGTTCATGTTCCCCGTGGTATGAGTTCACGTCCGAATTTTCTCCATATCGGGATCCTGAGAGTCTCAAGGAAGAAAACGAAACGTTTCAGAACATCAAGGTATAATGTAACAAATAGTACAACTGTCATTAGCCATATTGCACAAGTATTGAATAAGAGAGTATCCACAACAGTATTGCCAAGCATTTTGTACGGAGCATAAAAATGAGCTCTCCCATATCGGGAACCCGGAGGCATTAATATTGGATCAGCTTTCTGAATAAGCTTTTTGTCGGTCTCATAAATTTTTATTGTACTAAGCCTGTTAAGGACAATGTCGGCCAGTGTTTCATTATAATCAGCCTGCCTTAGTTTCTGGAATTCAGTCTCTCCCATACTGGCTACAATGGTTTTTATAAGGGAATCCTTCTTATCCGAAAAGCTCTTATTTCTTTCACGAATGGAAATTGCAAGTGAATCAATATACCCCTTCGCCTGGATGGACACAGTTTCGTTGAAATTTTCATAATTGAGTTGTGTAAACCAGGCACCGGGGCGTAGGCCTGTTTCTTCCGAGAGATGTTTCAGGTGGAAATTCAGCTTGCTGAAATTATTCCTTGCATCTTCCTCAAAATCAGGATTTCTGCCAGCAACCCGGCACTCCTCAACTTTTACCTTGAGCATTGGCAGAAGGAAGGAATTGTACCAGGCTGTACGGCTAATCTCCATATCATACTTAAAAAACAGTTTTTCAAATTTATTGTTTTTATATTCCTCAACCATAAGTGATTCGTAGGCCCACCTGGTAACCATAAAATCGCCAATAACAGGAACATATACCTTCTTTGTCAACGATTTATGCAAATCATCGAACTTGATCATTGCACCGCCGAGAAGGAGCATGGGTACAAGCAGCAATGGTATCAGAATATAGATACTTACTGCTGTCCTCAGACCTGCTGAAATGTTTAATCCAAGCATATTTCCAAAACATGCAGTCGAAAATAGAATGAGCCATTGCTGGAGGAGCATTCCCCTGACTTCAAGAAGAGTATTGGCTACAACAACAAAAGTCAGGGTCTGGATAGCTGACATAAAGAAGAGGAAAATTATCTTCGACATCAGGTAACTCGACCTGCTTATATTCAGGAATTTCTCCCTTTCAAGTATTTTCCTGTCCCTGAATATTTCTTCAGCACTTACTGTCAGTCCGACAAAAAGAGCCACAATAATTGACATGAAAAGAAAGACAGCATAGTTTTTGTTTCCGCCGAATGTATAATCGGCGTTAACGCTGTACTTTGACAGGTAACCCAGGATAAGTGCCAGAATTGGTACTTCGAGAAGGTTGATCGACATGTACTGCCTGTCGGCGAGCTTGCGCTTAATATTCCTTAAAATGAATGTCTTGAGCTGTTCTGATTTGGCAGGAACACGAAAATTGCTCTTTGGAAGAACTTCTTTCCCGGGAATCTCACCGAAGGCGGGCATCATTTTCTTGCGATACCTCTCATACCATTCTTTCGGGCTTATCTGCCTCTCCTTTCCAGGATAACCTGCAGTGTCGATAACTTTTACCTCAACAATATGGAGAATATTGTCAGTCTCGATATTTCCGCAGTTGGGACATTCGCTTTCTGCGGCATTTGCCTGCGATGTTTCGGTCTTGAAGTAAACGAGTGCTTCGACGGGATCCCCGTCATATATCATATATCCGCCCTTGTCGAGGATCCAGAGTTTGTCAAACATTTTAAGGATATCCGATGAAGGCTGATGTATATTTGTAAAAACAAGTTTCCCAGACAAGGCCTGGTTCTTAAGAAGTGTCATTACCTTCTCGGTATCGAATGATGAAAGCCCCGAGGTGGGTTCATCAACAAACAGAATCCCCGGCTCCCTCATAAGTTCAAGTCCAATGTTGAGCCTTTTTCTCTGGCCGCCGCTTACTTTCTTGTTAAGAATATCTCCTACCTGAAGATCCTTAATCTCATAAAGATCAAGATCAACAAGAACCTTATCTACAGTCTGATTAAGCTGTTCCTCGTTATAATCGCCGAAACAGAGGCGGGCATTGAAATAGAGGTTTTCGTATACTGTAAGCTCCTCAATAAGCATATCATCCTGGGGAACAAACCCGATAAGACCAGTTAGTTCTTCAGATTCATCATAAAGATCATACCCGTTGATATAGAGGTTTCCGGAAGTAGGCCTGGTTTTTCCGTGAAGCAGGTTGAGCATAGTTGTTTTACCTACGCCACTGCCTCCCATAAGACCAATCAGGTTGCCTGATTCAATTCTGAAATTCATCTTCCTGATTCCGTTGTCTGAATTTTTGAATATGAATTCAATATCCCGGCCTTCAAAAATTATTTTTTCAGGAAATTTCCTTGAAACAAACTTTTTATAAATCCTCGAATAATAAATGGGTTCTATCCCCTGCCCTTTGATGTTAACCCCTCTTTCAAGCAAATAAGGCCTGCAGGCTATTATATCACGTCCCTTAAAATAAAGTGTAAGTGTGCCGTCATATGTAAAAATAAGTGATCCTGTGCTTTCAATATGAAGAACAAACATATGACCCTTGAAACCTTTCTGCCTTATATGGCGCCATTTATCATAGTTTGCATAGTTTCCCGAGGCCCAGAATTTTTGATTTTCATTTTCGATTATAAGAATGCAATCTGCCGAAACTTCATCATAATTCTTCCCGATCATAAATGCCATTGCATTGTCGTATTCCTTTTTCGCGATATTGAAGGTTCTTGCAACAATGTCAATGATTGTCTTTTCCTGTTCGGAAATCAGCCCGTCTTCAAATGCAAATTCGAGAAGCTGCAGAAACACTATCATCCTTTCTTCAAGGAAAAGACCTTTCTTTATCTGCCTGCATATATTAGTGATCTGAAAAGTGATAAGGGAATCTTCATCTGACAGTTCGGCCTTGTCGACACTTTTCAGTTCATTCGAATAAAATTCAAGGTTATTTTCAAAAAGAGCATAGTATTCTTCTTCAAGTTCGCGGTTAAGATATCGCCTGAGATAGCTGCGAAGAATCTTTTTACCTCTTGTTGAGATACCTCCCGGATTTATAGTCGAAACAATGGCAAAAATATGTATCAGAGCCAGGAGTACAGATTCCCTCATAGAGAATTAATGAAGAAAAGACCGCAAACAATAATCTTTGCGGTCATTAATTTATGAATATGAAATTATAATATTTGACCTCTAACAGTTGATATCGCTTTGGTAATATTCATTATATCCTGATTGGTAAGGCTTGTTGTGAGACCTGCATATACCTGTCTGACAGGTTCAAGCTTATCAACAAAATCCTTAAGATTGGGATCATCCAGATATGGCTTGGTTATATCCATGAACAGATCGAATGACTTCTTCTGCTCGATAAGGACTTTTGAGATACCGGCGATCTGGTAAGCTGCTTCTGAAACGTGTGTTGTCAGATACATGCCTTCAACCCAGGCTCCTCCAACAACAAGCAGCGCAAGTGGTTGCTGATCATTATCGCTGAGATATGCATAGGTATTGTTAAAGGCATCGGTCAGAATCTCAACAAGTTTATCTTTATTGTCAAAATTTTCCTTGATCTTGTCATACAGGGTTTCATCATAAATTTTCGACATGTTAAGATCAGCGGCAAGAGACCTGATTGCATCAAGATAGTTAATAACTTCCTGCTGGATATTGTATAAAGTTGCATAACTAAGATCAGCTCCATAGCTTCCAAGATTAATGGCTTTGCTTGGACTTGTAAGATATTTTTTGGAATTTTCTACCGGATTTGATATCCCGAGTATATAACCAACCTCAAGGTCTGAAAGCATTTTTATTACCTCGGCTGATGTAGGCAGAGGATAAACATTCTTTTCGATCTCACTTCTCAGCGTATCGACTTCCTCAAGTTCTATTCTCTTCTGTTCTTTCTTTTCAGTCCGGTTTTTGCATGAACCAAGACTGGCAATACAAAATATCAGCATTGGAATAATGACAACTGCTATGGCCTTTTTCATCGTAGTTAGTTTAAAATTAAAATCCCTGAAAAACGGTTATAAAAATAATAAATAATATTAATATAGCCCGCTCACTTCAATCTATTTTGCAAAATACAATAATAACACAATATCAATCATTCGCCGGCAGGTAATTCAACTGTAACATATAAACAAATGCTTGTCAAATTTAGTTATCTTTGAGCCCCTGAAAAGTAATAATTTTAATGTATCTGGATTTTGATGAAATTGTTCCACGGGAAGGAACAGACTGTATTAAATATGACCGGAGAAAGGAAGTATTCGGAACAGATGATGTTATTCCGATGTGGATCGCCGATATGGATTTCAGGACTCCGGATTTTATAATATCTGCACTCAGAAAAAGGCTTGATCATGAGATATTGGGATACTCATTCAGACCTGAACAGTACTTTAAATCGATTGCATACTGGCAGCAGAAAAGGCATAACTGGAAAATAGAAGAAGACTGGATCTGTTTCAGCCCGGGCATTGTTCCGGCCCTAAATCTGTGCACTCTTGCGTTCACACGTCCGGGTGATTCTGTTTTGATCCAGCCGCCTGTTTATACCCCTTTCTTCCCTGCAGTGGAAAGCCATGGGCGTAATCTTAAATATAATCAACTTATTGAAAAGGACGGAATATGGACAATGGATTTTGATTCACTGGCAAAGACGGTCAGCCCTGAGATAAAAATGATAATTCTTTCCAATCCCCACAATCCGGTCGGAAGATCGTGGACAAGGGACGAACTGATGCAACTTGGTGATATCTGTCTGAAAAACAACATCCTGATCCTTTCCGATGAAATACATTGCGACCTTGTCATGCCCGGATATAAGCACACCCCAATGGCAACATTGTCAGAGGAAATAGCTGATATAACAGTCACATGCATTGCACCAAGCAAGACATTCAACCTGGCAGGACTATCAACATCATCAGTAATAATTTCAAATCCGGTTCTCAGAAAGTATTTCAGGTCAAAAGTGGAGCATCTCCACATCGAACACGGGAATATTTTCGGCACAATTGCCTCAACAGCAGCATATTCCTTTGGTGAAGAATGGCTGGGGCATCTGCTCGACTATCTCAAAGGCAATGCTGATTATGCTTTAAAGTTTTGCAGGGAAAATATCCCTGAAATAGTTCCTTCAAGCCCGGAAGCAACATATATGATTTGGCTTGACTGCAGGATGCTTCGTTTGAATAACGAAGATCTCCGTGATTTTTTCGTGAGGAAAGCGAAGGTAGGTCTTAATGAAGGGACCTGTTTCGGCCCTGGAGGCGAAGGTTTTATGAGGATGAACCTGGCCACGGCCAGAGATGTCGTAAAAAAGGCTTTTGACCAGATAGCCGACGCGGTTGGAGAGTACAGAAAATGAATAAAAATAATCGACTGATGAATAATACTCTTAAAGTAAAGCTTACTCTTGAAGACGGGACTGTTTACATCGGAAATTCATTCGGAGCTCCTGTCACTGCTGCCGGTGAGGTTGTGTTCAACACGGCAATGACCGGATATCCTGAAAGCCTTACAGATCCTTCTTACAAAGGGCAGATACTTTGCCTCACATATCCTCTCGTAGGAAATTACGGAGCCCCCGGGAAACAGGAAGAAAACGATCTTTTCAGCTTTTATGAATCATCATCGATCCACATCTCGGGCTTGCTGGTCTCTGACTATTCATTTGAATACAGCCACTGGAATGCCGACGAAAGCCTCGATGAATGGCTAAGGAGAAACAATGTACCAGGTGTTTACGGCATCGATACGAGGGCACTTACAAAAAGGATTAGGGAAAAGGGGGTCATGCTCGGTAAACTTGAGCCGGAAGGAACATCAGCCGATTTTTTTGATCCTAATATCACCAATCTAGTAGCTTCTGTAAGCACACATGAAGTCAGGACATACGGTTCCGGGAAATACAGGATATTGCTGGTCGACTGTGGAGTCAAATACAATATCATAAGAAACCTTCTGAAAAGAGATACAACAATTATCAGGGTTCCATGGAATTATGATTACTCTTCTGAAGATTATGACGGACTTTTTCTGACAAATGGTCCCGGAGATCCTAAAATGTGTGAAATAACGATAGAGAACATAAGGCGTTCATTCTCGGAAGATATACCAATTTTTGGAATATGTCTTGGCAACCAGCTGATGGCACTAGCTTCGGGAGCTGATACATATAAACTCAAATACGGACACAGGAGCCATAATCAGCCTGTCCTGGAGGTCGGCACTGACAAAGCTTATATAACTTCCCAGAATCATGGCTTTGCAGTTGACAATAAAACACTTGGAGAAGACTGGAATCCTTATTTTGTGAACATAAACGATAAAACCAATGAAGGGATGAAGCATAAAACCAAACCTTTCTTCTCCACCCAGTTTCATCCTGAAGCTTCAGGCGGGCCTACGGATACGGATTTTCTGTTCGACGATTTCATCAGCAATATAAAAAGGATTAAAGGCTGATCATTTTATCAATCAGTTCCTGGGCAGATCTGTTGACAAAGCTGACCATCCTTTTTTTAAATAACTTTTCAATTTCATAATTGCATAGATTACCGATGCTCCCTTCATGAGTATATTCTGAAGTGGATGTGGGAGTAAATAAAGTATCGCCGATCTTCTCGCCTATAATCCTGTATGCATCCCTGAAAGGTATACCCTGCTTTACCAGCCGGTTAACCTCTTCTGTGCTGAAGATACTGTTATATAAAGGATTGGCGGTAATATTATCATTTATCTTTATATAGTTTAACATATGTATTGCAATGCCAATACAATCCTTAAGTTCTGAGAATCCATTAAAAATGAGATCTTTCATTAACTGAAGCTCCCTGTTATAACCGGAAGGAAGTCCTGATACCAGGGCCGAAACCTGGCCCGGGAGTGTCTGGATCAGATTGGCCTTACCCCTGATTATTTCAAACACATCAGGATTTCTTTTCTGTGGCATAATGCTTGATCCGGTCACAAATTCATCGGGAAAATCGACAAACCTGAGTTCTGCAGTCATGAACAGGCACAAATCCATTGCAAGTCTTGACAATGTCTGTGCAAGAGAGGCCATTGCCGAAGCAGCGGCAAATTCAGCCTTACCCCTGTTAAGACCGGCATAAGCTGAATTATATAAAAGATCTTCAAATTCAAGGAGTTCAGTAGTAAGCTTCCGGTTCAGTGGAAGTGTGGAACCGTAACCGGCACCACTTCCCAGAGGATTCCGGTTGTTCAGGCTTCGTGCATCCGACAGCATAAGTATATCATCTGCAATGCTTTCGGCATATGATCCGAACCAGAGTCCGAAAGATGAGACCATTGCAGGCTGCATGTGCGTATAACCCGGGATCAGCACCTGCCTGTACTGTTCACTCAGCGACAACAACTGGTAGAAAAGCCTGCCGGCTGCTTTTGCAGTTTCATCGATCTCTTTTCTTGTGAAAAGCCTTATGTCAGTAAGAACCTGATCATTTCTCGACCTTCCCGTATGAATCTTCTTCCCGGTATCACCAAGAAGGGTAACAAGCTCTTTTTCAATCTGGGAATGAATATCCTCAATTCCCTCTCCGATTGTAAGATTTCCTGTTTTCACCCTTTTGAAAAGTGAATGAAGGGCAATCAGAAGATTCTTTTTTTCTTCATCTGAAATTAATTGCACCTCACAAAGCATTATGGCATGGGCCATTGATCCGGCTATATCCCATTCAGCCAGACAAATATCCGTTGTCCTGTCCTTGCCGGAAGTAAACTCGATGACCCTGCTGTCCGGAACAGCTTTCTTTTCCCATAGTTTCATTTGCAAAAATTTAAATGTCTGCCGGATTTCACTTTCCCTGCCATAAAAATGATCATTTGTGTTTGCTGGCTTCGACAATTGCTCTGTGAGCCATGAGTCTTATTGCATTTATTCTTATAAAACCCCTGCTGTCGGTCTGGTCAAAACCTCCTTCAATATCCATGCTCGACAATTCTTTATTATATAACGATGAAGGTGATTCGCGTCCTTCAATAAGTACATTCCCCTTGTAGAGGCAGATATGAACGCTTCCGTCGATTAATTCCTGACTCTTTTCAATTGCGGCCATAAGAAAATCCATTTCAGGACTGAACCAGAATCCATAATAAATGATTTCTGCGAACTTTGGTGTGAGCATGTTCCTGAGCCGCATCACCTCCCTGTCCATTGCGATTCCTTCGAGGTCCATATGTGCGATATGCAGGACAGTGGCAGCCGGTGTTTCGTATACACCGCGCGATTTTATTCCAACAAACCGGTTCTCGACCATATCGAGAAGCCCGATGCCGTTTTTGCCTGCAAGATCATTTAGGTATGTGAACAGTTCATAGGAATTATCTTTTACTGTTCCGTCATCTTTGTTAACCAGCTTTATGGGAATTCCGTTTTTGAAATGAATTGCTATCCTTGTTTCCTTGTCAGGTGCATCCTGCGGCATTACCATCTTTTCAAGCATGTTTTTGCGGGCTGAGAACATGGGATCTTCGAGGATACCTGCTTCATGGCTTATATGCATGAGGTTATCATCTTCACTGTAAGGCTTGTCGATGCTTGCCTTAACAGGGATTTTTTTCTCAGCTGCGTATTTTAGAAGGTCTGTGCGTCCCTTGAACATATCCAGGAATTCCTTATCCTTCCATGGAGCTATTACCTTAATGTCGGGCTTAAGGGCATAATAGCAAAGTTCAAACCTTACCTGATCGTTCCCTTTTCCGGTGGCACCATGAGCAACTATATTTGCATTTTCATTTATAGCGGTCTCAATCTGCCTCTTGGCAATAAGGGGCCTGGCAAGAGCTGTTCCAAGAAGATACCTTCCTTCATATACCGCATTACCCATAATGGCCTTAAGCACATAGTTCTCAACAAATTCTTTTTTAAGATCATCAATTATGACCTTCGAAGCACCAAGGAGAAGAGCCTTTTTCCTGCATTCTTCAAAATCTTCAGCCTGGCCAACATCTGCGACAAAAGCTATAACTTCATAATTTTTTTCAATTAACCATTTGAGAATGACTGATGTATCCAGTCCTCCGCTGTAAGCCAGCACAATCTTTTCTTTCATTTTATAAATATTTAGTTCCGTTTTCTTATATTCCTTTGGTTCAGTTTTGCTGTTCCGGGTCCGAATGCTTCAATCTGTTTGTGAAGTCCCGGTATTATTAGTTCCAGGCAGGCATGAACCTGATTCACTGTAATGCCGTCCCTGGGAATTATTAAAATGGTGTCGTCGCCTGCAATTGTTCCTGCTATTTCGTATCTGCCGGAGTTATCAATGAAATACGCTGTGGCATTGGCGCTTCCCGGAATAGTTTTCATTACCAGCAGACCTCCGGCCCCTACAATCGATTTAATACCCGGAAGGATATTGAGCTTTGGTTCCTGTGAAGGAGCTGCATCGTTCAGGGCTGCGAGTGAATATCTATAACCACCTTTGCCGTCAGGTACGCGGCTGACACCCAGCTGCCTTAAATTGCGGGATAATGTAGCCTGTGTACATTTTATCCCTTTCCCTTTCAGTTTTTTAAGCAAGGCATCCTGCGAGCTTATATTCCCACTTTCAATAATCCTCTCAATTGCAAGGAGCCTAAGTGTTTTCTGCATATTTATTCATTTTTTTTGCAAATATATACATTTTTTGATTCTGCAAGGCGGAAATCAAAAATTTATAATATTTTTACAGCCTAAAATCCGGCAATGAAAGACGAAATCAGGAAAGTTGTAATACTCGGATCAGGAGCTCTTAAAATAGGTGAGGCAGGAGAATTTGATTACTCGGGATCACAGGCTCTTAAAGCCCTGAGGGAGGAAGGAATTTATACCATTCTTATTAATCCCAACATTGCCACTGTACAGACTTCCGAGGATCTTGCCGATAAAATATATTTCCTTCCTGTCACACCCTGGTTTGTTGAAAAAATTATTGAGAAGGAATCTCCCGATGGCATTTTATTATCATTCGGAGGGCAGACTGCCCTCAACTGCGGAACTGAGCTCTTCAGGAAAGGGATCTTTGAAAAATATAACGTCAGGGTATTAGGGACTCCGGTCGAAGCAATAATTGAGACCGAAGACAGGGAATTGTTTGTAAGAAAGCTCGACGAAATAGATGTAAAGACGCCGAGAAGTATTGCTGTCACCGGAGTTGAGGAGGCAGCTGAGGCTGCAGCAAAGCTGGGATACCCTGTTATAATCAGGGCAGCATATACCCTGGGAGGCCAGGGAAGCGGATTTGCCTCAGATGCAGGGGAGCTACGGACCTTGGCAACAAAAGCATTTTCATATACAAACCAGATCCTGGTTGAAGAGTCACTAAAAGGATGGAAAGAAGTTGAATATGAAGTTGTAAGGGATAAATATGATAACTGCATCACTGTTTGCAATATGGAAAACTTCGATCCTCTGGGTATTCACACCGGAGAGAGTATCGTTGTTGCGCCGTCACAGACTCTCACAAACAGTGAATATCACAAACTCAGGGAACTTTCAATAAGGATAATAAGACATATCGGCATTGTGGGCGAATGCAATGTTCAATATGCCCTCTCCCCTGAATCTGAAGATTATCGAGTGATAGAGGTCAATGCAAGGCTTTCGCGTTCAAGTGCACTCGCATCAAAAGCTACCGGATATCCCCTTGCTTTCATTGCGGCCAAGCTAGCAACAGGGTATGGCCTGCATGAACTGAAAAATTCTGTAACAAAAAACACATCAGCCTGCTTTGAGCCGGCTCTTGATTATATTGTATGCAAAATTCCCCGCTGGGACCTGAACAAGTTCAAGGGAGTATCTCATCTCATCGGCAGCAGCATGAAAAGTGTCGGGGAGGTAATGGCAATAGGAAGGTCGTTCGAGGAGGTGATCCAGAAAGCCCTTCGGATGATAGGCCAGGGCATGCATGGATTTACAGGCAACCTCAAACTTGGTTTTGGTGACATCGAAAAAGAACTTGCCGAACCGACAGATATGAGGATCTTCGTTATAGCCGAAGCCCTTGAAAAAGGTATTTCTGTCGACAGGATACATGAACTTACCAAAATAGACAAATGGTTCCTTTATAAGCTCAGGAACATAATAGTCATAAAGGAAGAGCTCTGCTCATATAAATCCATTGAGTCGGTGCCGTTAGAACTACTATCAAATGCCAAAATATGCGGATTCAGCGATTTTCAGATCGCACGCCACATCATGAAATCATCCTCTTCAGAAATCAACAGGCACATGATGAAAGTCAGGGAACACCGCAGGAAAAACAAAATCACTCCATTTGTTAAGCAGATTGACACCCTGGCAGCAGAGTACCCGGCAGTGACAAATTATCTTTACCTGACCTATGGTGGTTCGGAACATGACATTACTTTCGGACATGAACAGAAATCAATAATTGTTCTGGGATCAGGGGCCTACAGAATCGGATCAAGCGTTGAATTTGACTGGTGTTCTGTAAATGCTGTCGACACCATCAGGAAGAATGGCTTCAGATCAATAATGATAAACTATAATCCCGAAACCGTAAGCACCGACTATGATATATGTGACAGGCTTTATTTTGATGAGCTGACCTTTGAAAGGGTTCTGGATATAATTGAACTGGAATCACCCGACGGTGTTATTGTTTCGGTTGGAGGGCAGATCCCCAACAATCTTGCAATGAGGTTGCATGAGTGCAATGTTCCAATTCTGGGTACATCGCCGGTTTCAATTGACAGGGCTGAGAACAGACATAAATTCTCAGAGATGTGCGACAATCTGATGATCGATCAGCCCCGGTGGATGGAACTTTCATCAATTGACGACATTTACGGTTTCGTTGATCAGATAGGCTTCCCGGTACTTATCCGCCCTTCATATGTATTGTCGGGAGCAGCAATGAATGTCGTTTCGAACAAGAATGAATTATCCCATTATCTCGATCTCGCAGCCCGCGTTTCAAAACAATATCCGGTCGTGGTTTCAAAGTTTATCGAAGATGCAAAGGAGATAGAGATTGATGCAGTGGCAAAGGATGGTGAGATTTATGCCTATGCCATCAGCGAACACGTTGAGTTTGCAGGAGTTCATTCAGGTGATGCAACGATGGTATTCCCGGCACAGAAGATATATTTCGAAACTGCAAGGCGAATCAAAAGAATATCGAGACAGATATCGAGGGAGCTGAATATAACCGGTCCGTTCAATATACAGTTTCTGGCCAAGGACAATGACATAAAGGTTATTGAATGCAACCTTAGGGCAAGCCGCAGTATGCCTTTCGTTTCAAAAGTGCTTAAGACAAACCTTATTGAGCTTGCCACTCTCCTCATGCTCGACATACCTGTCGAGAAACCTCACAAGTCAGTATTTGAACTTGATTATGTCGGTGTAAAGGCCCCTCAGTTCAGTTTTTCACGACTGGCAAAAGCTGATCCGGTCCTTGGTGTGGATATGTCGTCAACTGGTGAAGTGGGTTGCATTGGGGAGGGCTTTTACGAAGCAATTTTAAAAGCTATGTTCTCTGTCGGATACAGGGTACCTAAGAAAAGCATCCTTCTCTCTACCGGTCCTGCGCGTTCGAAAGTTGAGCTGCTTAACAGTGCAAGGGCTCTCCGCGAAAAAGGACATAAACTATATGCCACCCGGGGCACATGGCAATTTCTTCAGAATGCCGGTGTTGAAGCCTACGTTGCCTACTGGCCCGATGAGGAAAAATCGCCAAACACTATAGACCTTATTAAAACGCGTGAGGTCGATCTGGTTGTGAATATCCCCAAGGACCTCTCTTCAACCGAACTTAACAACGATTATTCAATCAGAAGAAGCGCCGTTGATTTCAATGTGCCGCTTCTAACAAATGCCCGTCTGGCAAGTGCTTTCACACTTGCATTCTGCAGAATGAACGAAGACGATCTGGCGATTAAAAGCTGGGATCAATATAAATAGTTGACTAAAAAAGTATCATAAAAATGATATTGGTAAGAAAAGCAGTCCCGGCTGATTCGGTTTCCATAATCGATTTTCAGATTGCCATGGCCATGGAAACTGAAAATCTTAAACTCCCTGAAGCCATCGTAACAAAAGGAGTAAATGCAGTGTTCGGCGACCCTTCAAAAGGTCAGTATTATGTTGCTGAATCTGATGGAAATGTAGTGGCATCACTTCTTATCACCTATGAATGGAGTGACTGGAGGAACACCAATGTATGGTGGTTCCAGTCGGTTTATGTGATCCCTGAATTCAGAAGGCAGGGCGTTTTCAGGCTTATGTACACATTTATCAGGCAGCTTGCAGAGGATCAGGATATTGCAGGGCTCAGACTGTATGTGGAAACCAGAAATTCCAGGGCCCGCAAAACCTATGAAGCCCTTGGAATGAGTTCAGAACACTATTCCTTCTATGAATGGATGAGAAAATAACCAATGTCCTGGCTGATTTTAATCCTCCTTTTTCCATATTTATATCTGCTCCTGAAGATATATCTGGGACTCTTGTCCATTACGCAGTTTCATGCTGAGAAATCCGGCAAAGTATTTTTGTCAGTTGTGGTTCCATGCAGGAACGAAGAAAAGAATCTTCCTTTTCTTCTCTCTGACATTGCCAGGCAAACACTCGATGACAACCTTTTTGAACTGATAATTGTGGATGACAATTCAGATGATTCCACCTTTCAGACAGCATCAGGGTTTCATCTTGTCAGAAATATGAAGGTAATCAGGAATGAAGCAAGCGGGAAAAAAAATGCAATCCGGAACGGGGTCCTGGCATCAACAGGCAATCTGATAGTTACAATTGATGCTGACTGCAGAATTGAGAAGACATTTCTTGAGACATTATCCTCATTTTACAATGAAATGATACCGAAACTGATAATATGCCCGGTAGTTCTGGAAAGTGGCAAAAGCTTCTTTTACAGATTTCAGGAGCTTGAGTTCCTAAGTCTTCAGGGAGTCACTGCAGGATCTGCCATGCTGGGAGATCCTGTAATGTGCAATGGGGCCGGTCTTGCTTTTAAAAAAGAAGCCTTTCTCCGTCATTCAGTCAATATGCATTATGAGCTTGCATCTGGTGATGATATCTTTCTTCTCCACAGCATAAAAAAGGAAAACCGTTTAAGCATAAAATGGATAGAATCCTCTGCTGCGACAGTAACAACGAAGCTTGCCGGAACGCCAGCAGACTTCATCCGGCAGAGATCAAGGTGGATCTCAAAGACAGCATATTACAGTGACATTTCTGCAAAGGTTCTTGCAATTGTAACATTTGTTACAATTTTAATCCAGCTTGCCTTACTTGTTGCCGGGATATTTTTTCCCAAAATGCTATTGATATTTGTTGCTTTCCTTATTCTCAAATCAGTTCCTGATTTTCTTATCCTTGAAAATACGGCATCGCGGTATGGCAAAAACAATCTGCTGACATGGTTTCTGCCATCTCAGATAATTTATCCTTTTTATGTTTCGGTGATTGTTTTGTGTTCTCTTTTTTTTAAAAAGCAGACTACAGGATTTTAATTTCCCATTTCCGAAAGGAACTTGATCCTCATAAGCCTTATTTCTTCTTCCTCAAATTCATTTCCAAGTTCGGCAATAGCTTCTTCGAGGGAGTCCGATTCAGCTTCTTCCCTGAAATAGGAGAAAATATCGTGTTGCCGTTCCTCTTCCATCACCATATTAATATAATAGTCGAGATTGATCCTGGTTCCTGAATTTACAATTGCTTCAATTTCTGAAATAAGTTCGCTCATTTCAAGTCCTTTGGCTTCTGCAATATCCTCGAGGGGACGTTTCATGTCGATACTCTGGATAATGTAAACCTTGATGCCTGACTTGTTTACTACCGATTTAACGACCATGTCAAGTGGTCGTATTATTTCTTTTTCCTCTACATATTTCTTTATTATCTCAACAAATTCCTTTCCGTACCTCTGGGCTTTCCCTGCTCCGACTCCCGATATGTTTTGAAGTTCATCGAGTGTAACCGGGTATTGAATAGCCATATCTTCAAGTGAGGGATCCTGGAATATAACAAAAGGTGGAACGTCCTTTTGTTTTGAAATCTTCTTGCGAAGGTCCTTAAGGATGCTGAAAAGTTCTTCATCGACGGCGGCTGTTCTGGCGCCGAAGGCATTTTCCTCGTCAGCCGTGTCAGCATAGTCATGATCTTCTGCAAGCATGAATGATGTGGGCTTTTCGAGGAAGTCGAGTCCCTTTTGCGTCACTTTGAGCAACCCATAATTTTCAATATCCTTTACAAGAAGTTTTGCTATCAGGGCCTGGCGTATGACCATATTCCAGAACTTTTCGTCCTTATCCTCTCCTATCCCGAAATATTCAAGTTTATGATGCTTGTACGACTTAATTGCAGAGGTAACCTTTCCTGCGAGAATATTTGCAATATGATCGGCCTTGAATTTTTCCTTTACGGCGAGAATAGTTTCGAGCACATTTACAACAGCTTCGCTACCTTCGAACTGAGACTTCGGATGTAGGCAGTTGTCGCAGGCTTCACAATTTTCCCTAGGATATTCCTCCCCGAAATAATGAAGTAAAAGTTTCCTCCGGCATACTGACGATTCTGCATAGGATACAGTTTCGAGCAGTAACTGTTTGCCTATTTCCTGTTCGGCGATAGGTTTTCCCTGCATGAATTTTTCGAGTTTCAGTATATCGTTGTAGCTGTAATATGCGATACAGTTTCCTTCTCCTCCGTCACGGCCGGCCCTTCCTGTTTCCTGGTAATATCCTTCGAGGCTTTTTGGCATGTCGTAATGGATGACAAACCGAACATCAGGTTTGTCTATTCCCATACCGAATGCTATTGTGGCAACAATTATATCTGCCTCTTCCATAAGGAATTTATCCTGGTTAGCCGTACGTGTAGCCGAATCCATTCCAGCATGGTACGGGAGCGCCTTTATACCATTAACCTTAAGTGTTTCAGCCATTTCTTCAACCTTTTTCCTGCTGAGGCAATAAATGATCCCTGATTTACCAGGATTGTTCTTTATGTATTTTATTATCTCCTTTGTGACATCCTGTTTCGATTTTACCTCATAATAAAGGTTGGGCCTGTTAAAGGATGACCTGAATACATCTGCCTCGAGTATTCCCAGGTTTTTCTGAATATCATGCTGGACCTTTGGTGTTGCCGTGGCTGTGAGGGCTATTATTGGTGAACGGCCTATAGTATTAATTATAGGTCGTATCCGCCTGTATTCCGGTCTGAAATCATGACCCCATTCCGAAATACAGTGTGCCTCATCGATAGCGTAGAAGGATATTTGTATATTCTTGAGGAATTCTATATTGTCCTCCTTTGTAAGCGACTCAGGAGCGACATATAATAATTTCGCCCTGCCTGAAAGAACATCCTTTTTTACTCTGGCAATTTCTGTCTTGGTTAGAGAGGAATTCAGGAAATGGGCAACATCATCATCTGTACTGAAATTCCTCATGGCATCCACCTGGTTCTTCATCAGGGCAATAAGAGGTGAGATCACTATTGCAGTACCCGGCTTCATAACTGCAGGCAACTGATAACACAAAGATTTCCCTCCCCCTGTTGGCATCAGCACAAAAGTATCGCGCCCCTCAAGGACGTTTTTTATAATAGGTTCCTGATTACCCTTAAAAGTATCGAACCCAAAATACTTTTTTAAATAATCATGTATAGTGGCATCTTTCATCATTACTATCCGCCCAGGTAAATTATATAAATGTTTGCTGCCTGTAGTTTATATAAAGTTAAAAAATTTATTATTCAAATACCATTTTAATTTTTTTTAACCTTAAAAATTATTTTCCCGGAAGATTCGCCAGTTGAGAAAAGAGGTGTTGTTTTGCAAAATAAGATTTATCATCTTTACAGGCTGAATTTTAATTCAATCACCTGAAAGAGCTATGCCCGGAACAAATAAAAAGGGAAAGAACAAGGAGGGGGAAATGTCATTTCTTGAGCATCTTGAGGAACTCAGATGGCATATAATAAGATCAATCCTGGCCATCGTAGTCATGATGATCATTGCATTTGTTTTTAAAAATATTCTTTTTGACAAGGTCGTTCTGGCACCGAAAGAGCCAACATTTATTTCCAACAGGATGTTTTGCGAATTCGGGCACTTCCTGGCTGGCAAATTCAGCTTCATCAATAACCCTGATATATTGTGCATAAATACCAAGCCTGTAAATCTGATCAGCATAAAAATGGCGGGACAGATCACCACTCATATAACAGTTGCGCTTGTAGCAGGTGTTATCCTTGCTTTTCCCTTTGTGATACGGGAATTCTGGCTCTTTTTCAAGCCTGCACTCCATTCAAATGAAGCAAAACATGCAAGGGGAGCTGTTTTTGCATCATCTTTGCTTTTTTTCATTGGTGTCATGTTCGGATATTTCCTTCTTGCACCGCTTTCGATACATTTCCTGAACACTTATCAGATAAGTGAAACCGTCGTTAACCAGATAAATGTAAGGTCATTTATTGGCACTCTGACATCAATCTGCCTGGCAACCGGAGTTGTATTCGAACTGCCGATTATAGCATTTTTTCTCACCAAGATCGGTGTTATAACACCCGCTTTCATGAGAAAATACAGAAAGCATTCGATTGTCGTTATTTTCATCCTTGCTGCTATCATTACACCTCCTGATATATTTTCCCAGACTCTTGTCGCAATACCGCTTCTTATCCTTTATGAAGTAAGTATTTTTATTTCGGCCGGGGTAATCAGGAAAAAAGCTAAAGAACACGACGCCTTCATGAACGATGACTCATCCGTCAAAACAGAAAGTGCATAAATAGCTAACAGGGATGAAACTTTATACAGAAAACCTTGTAAAGAAATACCGCAGCAGAACAGTTGTCGACCATGTATCAATTCAGGTGGAACAGGGTGAGATAGTTGGACTGCTCGGACCAAACGGTGCCGGTAAAACAACCTCGTTCTATATGATAGTCGGACTCATCAGACCAAGGGAAGGAAGAATTTTCCTTGATGATGAGGAGATTACAAAACTACCTGTCTACATGCGCGCCCGCAAAGGGATAGGGTATCTTGCCCAGGAAGCATCAGTTTTCAGGAACCTTTCGGTTGAGGATAATATCAGGGCTGTACTTGAAATGTCGGGATTTCCAAAAACAGAACAGGCTGAACGGCTCGAAAGCCTTTTATCTGAATTCGGGTTGCAGAAAATAAGAAAAAGCAAAGGAATTCAGCTTTCAGGCGGTGAAAGGAGAAGAACTGAAATTGCCAGGGCCCTGGCTCTTAAACCCAGGTTCATTCTTCTTGATGAACCATTTGCAGGCGTCGATCCTATTGCCGTTGAAGATATTCAGGATATTGTTTCGAAACTGAAAGTCAAAAATATTGGAATTATTATTACCGATCACAACGTTCACGAGACCCTTGCCATTACCGATCGGGCATACCTTCTTTTTGAGGGAAGGATACTGATGTCGGGCACATCAACCCAACTTGCTGAAGATGAACATGTAAGAAAAGTATATCTTGGCAAGAACTTCGAGCTTCGCAGGTAATCCAACCTCTTTGTTTTAATAATTATTTTCTATACTTTTGCGGGGATTTTCCGCGGATGTGTCGTAATTGGTAGCCGAGCAAGACTTAGGATCTTGTGTCTTAATGACGTGGGGGTTCGAGTCCCTTCATCCGCACCAGAATTATTACCGCCTTTACAAACCACTTGATTAGAGTATTGGCGGTATTTTCAAATACTCAATACCATTAAAATGAATATTACCAGGGAAAACATTGATGATCTGAACGCCGTTCTCAGGGTACAGGTGGAAAAAGCTGATTATGAGGGAAATGTGGAAAAAGTGCTGAGGGACTATCGGAAAAAGGCAAATATCAAAGGGTTCCGTCCCGGGATGGTACCTTTCGGACTAATTAAAAAAATGTATGGCAAGGCTGTTCAGATCGAGGAAATCAATAAGCTTGTAGGTGAAAGCATTCAAAAATATCTTGCTGATGAGAAAGTGGAGATCCTCGGAGATCCTCTGCCAAAAACTGATGACCATGAGCATATCGATTTCGATACACAGGAGTCATTTACATTTTCATTCGATCTTGGCCTCGCTCCTGAATTTGAAGTAAAGCTTTCACACAAGAACAAAGTAAATTACTATGAGATAGAGGCAGATGAGAAAATGAAAAAAGACTATCTTGATAATTATACCCGCCGTTACGGATCATTTATTAAAGGCGAGGCATCCGAGGAAAAAGATATGCTCAAAGGCAAAATAGAAAGTCTTGACCCGGAAGGAAATCCTGTCGAAGGTGGCTTATTTGCTGATGATACAACATTGTCAGTCGATCTTATAAAAGACAAAAAGATAAAGAAACAATTTACAGGGAAAGCTGTTAACGATCATGTTGACTTTGACCTGAGAAAAGCATTTCCCAATGATTTTGAAATAGCAGGCATATTGAAAAAACAAAAAGACGAAGTTTCTGACATAAACGGGAATTTCAGGTTCACAATAAATGAGATATCAAGGTTTACTCCGGCTGAAATTAACCAGGAACTCTTCGACAGGATCTATGGAGAAGGTATTGTGAATTCAGAAGATGAATTCATGAAGAAAATTGATGATGAGATCTCAGCCAGCCTTAAAAATGAAAGCGATTATAAGCTTTCAGCTGATCTTAAAAATACTGCCCTCGAAAAGACAGAATTCAGTTTGCCCGAAGAATTCCTTAAAAGATGGCTCCTCAGGGTAAACGATAAAACGACAGAGGAACAGATTGAAAAAGAATTCGACACTTTCAGGAAGGACCTTAAATGGCAGCTTATCAGAAACAAGATTGCCAAGGCTAATGAAATGAAAATCACTGAAGAAGAGCTTCTTAAGGAAGCTGAGAATATCACAAGACTGCAATTCAGGCAATACGGTCTCTTCTATGCGACTGAAGAACAGGTAACTAACTATGCAAAAGAAACACTGAAACGGGAGGAAGACGCAAAAAGAATCGCTGACAAGATACTCGAAGACAAAGTGACTGAGCTTCTTAAGGGTATGGTAAAGCTTGAAAACAAGAAAGTTACTATCGAAGAATTCAATAAACTGTTTGAATAACACCATAGTTTTGCTTACCACTGTTTTACAATATTTTTGTACCTTTGCAGTTTAATCTTAAGAATTTCACTATGAGTAAAATAGATGATTTTGGAAAATATGCAAGGAGCAATCGCGGAATAAGCAGTCTGTCCCTGCACAAATACAGCACAATAACAAGCAGCTATATCTCTCCGACAATCATTGAGGAACGGCAGCTGAATGTGGCATCGATGGATGTCTTCTCGAGACTGATGATGGACAGGATTATTTTCCTTGGCCTGCCGATAGATGATTATGTTGCCAATATCGTCCAGGCTCAGCTTCTTTACCTCGATTCTTCAGATCCGGGCAAGGATATCCAGATATATTTCAACACCCCGGGAGGATCAGTAAGCGCCGGACTTGGCATATACGATACTATGCAATACATCTCATCCGATATAGCAACGATATGTACGGGAATGGCTGCATCTATGGGAGCTGTTTTGCTTACCGCTGGCAGAAAAGGAAAACGTTCGGCTCTAAAGCATTCAAGGATAATGATTCATCAGCCAATGGGAGGTTTTGAAGGACAGGCTTCCGACGTCGAAATACAGGCCCGTGAAATCCTGAAACTGAAAACCGAGCTTTATGAGATAATAGCTTTCCATACGGGAAATCCGCTTGAAAAAGTTGAAAAAGACTCTGACCGTGACCATTGGATGACCTCACAGGAGGCAGTTGAATACGGAATGATAGATGAGATACTGCAGAAATCTGAAAAATAGCTTAAATGGATAAATGTTCATTTTGCGGCCGTACCAAGAAGGAGGTCAGCATGCTCATCGCAGGCCTTGAAGGGCATATTTGCGACCATTGTATTGAGCAGGCCTATAGCATAATGAACGAGGAACTCGGCTCAAAAAAGAACATTTCCTTCGATACTATCAATCTCCTTAAACCTGCAGAAATAAAACATTTCCTTGACCAGTACGTAATTGGTCAGGATCAGGCTAAAAAGATTATTTCTGTCGCGGTTTACAACCATTACAAGAGGCTTATGCAAAAGCCTGATCCGGATGATATTGATATTGAAAAGTCAAATATCATCCTGGTCGGGGAGACAGGAACCGGGAAGACGCTTCTTGCAAGAACTGTTGCCAGGATGCTCCATGTCCCCTTTACGATTGTTGATGCGACAGTCCTCACTGAGGCCGGTTATGTTGGCGAGGATATTGAAAGCCTCCTTACACGCCTGCTTCAGAATGCCAACTATGATGTAAAGGCAGCTGAAAAGGGAATAGTATTTATTGATGAGATCGACAAAATTGCCAGAAAAGGGGATAATCCCTCAATAACAAGGGATGTATCCGGAGAGGGAGTTCAGCAGGGTCTTCTGAAGCTTCTTGAAGGATCTATTGTCAATGTACCACCCCAGGGAGGAAGGAAGCATCCTGAGCAGAAGATGATACCTGTCGACACTAAAAACATCCTTTTCATCTGTGGAGGAGCCTTCGAAGGAATCCAGAGGAAGATCGCACAGAGGTTAAACACTCAGGTTGTCGGCTACGGCGCCTCAAAAAAGAGAGAAAAGATAGATAAGAATAATCTGCTACAATATATTGCTCCACAGGATCTGAGGGCATACGGAATGATACCCGAAATAGTCGGAAGGCTGCCTGTATTAAGCCACCTTAACCCTCTCGACAGAAAAGCCCTGCGGGATATTCTCACTGAACCCAAAAATGCTATAATCAAACAGTATATCAAGCTCTTCAAAATGGATAACATCGAGCTTACATTCACCGACGGGGTTCTGGATTTTATTGTTGACAAGGCAATAGAATTCAAACTGGGAGCGCGCGGATTAAGATCTATATGTGAAGCCATAATGCTTGATGCCATGTTCGATTCGCCTTCTGCCGGAACAGGAGAATTGACCATCACAACCGATTATGCCAGCAGCAAGCTCGAAAGAATTGACATGCAGGTTCTGAAAGCATCATAAATAATTACCTGAATACTTTTCTTTTACGTCTTCTTTCATATACAACATATGTATATGGTACAGGACTTCCCTCATCCTGTGAAAATTCTTCCTTTTCCACAATTTTCCAGCTTCTCCTGTCGATCTTCGGAAAATATACATCGGCAGGAGCCCTCCGGTGTACATGAGTAATATAAAGACGGTCGGCTATACTCATAAACTGCCTGTAAACACTTCCTCCTCCAATAACAAAGACCTCTCCCTCACTATTGCATTTGCTAAGGGCATCCTCGATCGAATATGCCGTCACCGAGCAATCTATGCATTCATTGGGAACATCAGTCAGGACAATATTCTTTCTTCCCGGCAAGGGTCTTTTCGGAAGGGATTCCCACGTTCTTTTTCCCATGATAATACAATTGCCAAGTGTGAGCTTTTTGAATCTCTTAAGATCTTCAGGTATGTGCCAGAGAAGCTCATTGTCTTTTCCTATACCCCAGTCGTCCGATACGGCAACAATTATCGAAATCATCATCTTTAATTAAACTGAAATTTCTCCCTTTATGTGGGGATGTGCAATATAATCTGACAATGTAAAATCCTCATATCTGAACATTGTGATATCGTTAACAGATTGATTAATCATCATTTGCGGGAGTTTAAACGGCTGCCTGGTGAGCTGAATTTTAACCTGGTCGATATGATTGAGATAAATATGGGCATCGCCCAGGGTATGAATAAACTCACCGGGTTTATATCCTGTAACCTGGGCAACCATAAGAGTAAGGAGCGCATAGGATGCAATATTGAATGGTATACCAATAAAAATATCGCAGCTTCGCTGATATAGCTGGCACGAAAGTTTACCATCTGCAACATAGAACTGGAAAAGAATATGGCATGGAGGCAGAGCCATTTTATCAAGCTCTCCCACATTCCAGGCGCTTACAATATGCCGGCGTGAATCGGGCGATCGTTTTATCGAATAAATGACATTCTGAAGCTGGTCGATCTTCCCTCCGTCAGATGTTGGCCATGACCGCCACTGATAACCATACACAGGGCCGAGGTTTCCATCTTTATCCGCCCATTCATTCCAGATTCTTACCCCATTGTCAGTAAGATATTTTATATTCGTATTTCCCGAAATAAACCAAAGCAGCTCATGTATAATTGATTTAAGATGGAGCTTTTTGGTAGTCATGAGCGGGAAACCTTCGTTGAGATCAAACCTCATCTGATATCCAAAAACACTAATCGTTCCTGTACCGGTGCGATCAGATTTCCTGCTTCCGTTCTTTAATACATGATCCAGAAGGTCCAAATATTGTTTCATTTTGTTCTGTCCGGTAAATTTTCCTTTAAGTTCATCTCGGAGATAATCTTGCAACCCATCCTCCTCCGGGAGCCAGATGAATTGTCATTTTATCTTCCGTCCTTATGCTGGTTTTAGTATGTTTGTAATCCTGTGCATGGCGGTCGGCATTAATACCATCCTGGAAGATATCCATGCTGTACTCACCAACAGGAAGGAAAGAAAGATCCAGTTCCAGGTCACGGGCATTCCAGTCAGTCATTCCACCGATATACCATTCTCTTCCTGATCTCCGGGCAAGCAAAAGAAAATCGCCTGTTTTTGCTGCCAGTACCTTGATGTCGTCCCATACTACAGGTACTTTTGCAATAAAATCTGTACACTCCTGTTCCTTCATATAGTTTGAAGGTGAATCGGAAAGCATCTGAAGGGGACTTTCATATATAACATACATCGACATCTGGTGGACCCTTGTTCCCTGGCTTGCAGGACGAGTAAACTGCGGATTGAAGTTGTCCCTGTCCATGTTCATCATAGCTCCTGGTGTATAATCCATGGGGCCGGCAACCATACGGGTAAAGGGTAGTGTAACGTCATGTTCGGGTGTAATGGTTCTCTCCCACTTGTCATTTTCCATTCCTCTTACACCTTCCCTTGTAAGTGCGTTGGGCCAGGTGCGGTTCAGTCCTTCGGGCTTGTATGATCCGTGGAAATCAATAAGCAAATGATGCTCAGCGGTTTTGCGTGCCGCTTCATAATAAAAGTTCACCATTTTCTGGTCGTCCCTTTGCATAAAATCGACCTTTACACCCTTTACACCCCATTTTTCATAAAGGTCAACTGCATCATCGATTTTATCAAGGAAAGTTTTCCAGACCACCCAGAGTATCACTCCCACCCTTTTGTTTTCAGCATATCTGCATAGTTCCGGTATATCGATTTCGGGAATTGATTCAAGAACGGTACCTGGTTTATACCAGCCTTCATCAAGTATTATGTATTCAATCCCGTTGCGTGATGCAAAATCTATATAATATTTATATGTATCATTGTTTATACCTGCCCTGAAATCAACGCCATAAATATTGCAGGCATTCCACCAGTCCCATGCAACCTTGCCGGGTTTTATCCATTTGGTATCTGAAAGACGAACAGGTGATCCGAGTCTGTAAACAAGGTCACTTTCGACAAGTTTCCCGTCGGTGTCGGCAATTATGAAAACCCTCCAGGGGAAGGTCCTGGTTCCTCTTGTAGAGGCTATATAGTCTTTTGTTTTTGTAACAAACATATCCCTGTCCCTGTTAAGTTTTTCCGTCTCGGGATACCCGGGATGAACACCCCTGAGTTTTCCCGAACCTGCTCCTCTGAGCCACAAGCCTGGATAGTCCTCGACATCTGATTCAGAAACAAGCACATTAATACCCTCCCCGGTTTTAAAGAGAGCCGGAAGGCTTGCAAGATGACTGTCGGTTATTGTATCGAGTGAGGAAAATTTAAAAATCCTTTCATTATGCGACATAAAGCTTTCCTCAACCGGATACCAGGCAGATGATCCGGCAGGGAAACTGAAGTTTGCTATCTCATCCTTTATTATGAGGTCATTTTTCAGTGATGTCTCAAAACGGTAGGCCAATCCGTCGTTATATACCCTGAACTGAAGGGCAGTTCCTGATTTGAACATCAGCAGCAGGCTGTTGTAATTATCTTCTATTGCCGACCTTTTATAAGCCACGACAGGTTCAATAATGTTTTCTGATCTGCCAGTAACGGCTTTTCTTACGATCTCATTCTTTCCCAAGGTTCTGCCATCGTTCAGAACAAGCCCTGCATTCGCAGTTACGATTGTTTCGATATTATTAAAGGTGGCTGACCATGTTAGTTCAGTCGTCACTGAAACAGTGACAGTAATTTTACCATCAGGGGAGGTGACCTTGTAATCCCTTGCAGTTAAATTAATTGCAGCAAAAAGGCAAAGAAGTGTAAATAATAAGTCTCGTTTCATATTAAGCAGGTTATAAGTCAAAACAAGGAATAGCAAAAATGCCAGGGTACGGCGGTCAGGTTTTTCTTTTTTTTCTTTTTTCTATTTCATCTCTTATGGATGCGGCGCGCTCATAATCTTCAGTTTTCACTGCATCATCGATCATTTTATAAAGATCCTCGTCGGTGTAAGCTTCATATTTAGATGTGCCTGTCTCATAAAGTGAATCTGAATCACCTTCGGCTTCTGCCTCTGCCTCGGCAGGAGTAACTGTAATTCCGGCCTTATCGAGAATTTCTTCGGTTATATATATAGGGCATCCAAATCTCAGGGCCAGGGCAACCGCATCTGATGTACGGCTATCTATCGAGATTTCTTTGTCACCGTTGTTACAGATAAGCCGCGAATAAAATACTCCCTCCTCAAGTTTATAGATCATAACTTCGATGATAGTAATGTTGAATTCAGCGGCAAAGTTCCGGAACAGATCGTGAGTAAGCGGCCGTGGAGGTTCAAGATTCTCAAGCTTTATTACTATTGCCTGAGCTTCGAAGCCTCCGATAATTATAGGTACTCTTCTTTCTCCATTTTCTTCAACCAGAATCAGTGCATAGGCACCCGACTGAGTCTGGCTGTAGGAAATCCCCAGTACCTTCAGCTTTACTCTCTTCATATCAATTAATTAACAACCAGCATAATACCTGTTTACCTGTGGTCTATGGCAAATATAAAGATAATAGCAGTAAGTAAAATGTCTCTTATCTTCTTTTTTTTAACATATCGGCCGGTCAACTTTTAGTAACTTTATTTATTCTGTATATATTCATCTTCCGACCCTGCTTTATGATAAAATATTAAGATTGAAATTTAATCTGAAGGTTTGTAAATAAATGAATTTAATTATCTTTGCAGTCCGAATTTAACCAAATCCAAAGGGGCTATGTTAAGTCACATGTAAAAATACAATGTGCGCCTCATGGAGTAACTTAATAAAGAATCATAAATGTACGCAATCGTTGAAATTGCAGGACAGCAGTTTAAAGTAGAAGAAGGGAAGAAAATCTTTGTACACCGCCTTGAAGCTGAAAAAGATGCAATCCTTGAGTTTGACAGGGTTCTCCTTCTGGAAGATAATGATAAAGTGATTGTTGGTGAACCTACAATAGCAAATTTCGTTGTTGAAGGGAAAGTACTTGATCATGTAAGGGGTGACAAAGTAATTGTCTTTAAGAAGAAAAGGAAAAAAGGATACAGGGTGAAAAATGGTCATCGTCAGAACTTTTCACAGGTTGAAATAATAGGTATTGGCGAAAAAGGCTCTATTGTCCGCAAGGAGACAGTTAAAAAAGAAAAAGTAAAAGTGTCAGAACCTGTTGTTACTGAAGAACCGGCAGAAGAAAAGACTGGCACTGTTAAAAAAGCTGCATCCAGGAAGACGACTCCCAAAAAAGAAGTTACTGCCGTTAAAAAAGGCATAGCTGAAGAAAAAAAGGTAGTTGAAAAAAAGCCGGCCGCAAAAAAAGCAGCAAAAAAGAAAGAATAGTAAAATACAGAATATAAAAAAAGAAAATTATGGCACACAAGAAAGGGGCAGGCAGTTCTCGTAACGGCCGTGATTCTGAAAGCAAAAGGCTTGGCGTTAAACTCTTTGGAGGCCAGACAGCCAAAGCCGGAAACATTATTGTCCGCCAGAGGGGAACAAAGCATAATCCCGGCCTTAATGTTGGTCTTGGAAAAGATCACACTCTTTTTGCTCTTATCGATGGTGAGGTTGAATTCAAAAAGAAAAAAGACAACAAGATATTTGTTTCAGTCAAACCCGTTGCTGAACAATAACCCATCTGAAACAGCATAAGCTCCCGGAAATTCTTTTTTATCAGGAAAAGCATTACCGGGAGTTTTTATATTTTTACATCGGGCTTTCCAGGCCTGCTTTTTTATTAAATAACAGAATATGCTTATAAATAACAGAATATGCTTACAATTAATCTCATCCGCGAAAAAAAGGAGTTTGTCATTGAAAGGCTAAAGGTTAAAAACTTTGACTCGGAGGAAATAATCAATCGGATTCTCTCTCTTGATGCCTCACGACGTGAAATCCAGCTTAAGACCGACATGTTGCAGGCTGAAATGAACCGAATCTCGAAGGAGATTGGCAATCTTATGAAAGAAGGCAAAAAAACGGAAGCCGGGGCTGCACGTGAAAAAACATATTCCCTTAAGGAAGAGATCCGAATGCTTACCGATAAAATCGCTCCTGTTGAAAATGAACTTAAGAATGAGATAATAAAATTGCCGAATCTGCCTCATGAATCTGTTACAAAAGGTTATGGAGCCGATGACAATATAAAAGTCAGGGAAGGAGGGAATATCCCGGTGCTTCCCGATACCGCGCTTCCTCACTGGGATCTTATCAGGAAATATGACATCATCGATTTTGAACTTGGGATAAAACTTACTGGAGCAGGTTTCCCTGTTTACAAAGGTAAAGGTGCAAAGCTTGAAAGAGCTCTGATTAGTTATTTCCTCGATAAGGGTGTATCAGCGGGATATACTGAAATAATGCCACCCATAATGGTCAACGAGGACTCAGGCTTTGGAACCGGCCAGTTACCTGATAAAGAAGGACAAATGTATAATATAGGCCTTGATGGTTTCTATCTGATACCAACCGCCGAAGTACCTGTAACAAATATCTACAGGGATGTTATTCTGAATGGAGATCAGCTTCCTGTTAAAAACGTTGCCTATACTCCCTGTTTCAGAAGAGAGGCCGGTTCGTGGGGCGCGCATGTAAGGGGCCTCAACAGGTTGCATCAGTTTGATAAGGTTGAGATCGTTCAGATCGCTCACCCCGATCTTTCATATAAAGCACTCGAGGAAATGGTAGCTCATGTTGAAAATCTTGTGGCCTCTCTTGAACTTCCATATCGTATCATGAGGCTGTGTGGCGGTGATATGTCATTCACCTCGGCCCTTACATACGACTTCGAAGTATGGTCGGCTGCTCAGAAAAGATGGCTTGAAGTGAGTTCTGTTTCAAATTTTGAGTCATTCCAGGCAAACCGCCTTAAATGCAGGTTCAGGGATAAAAGTGAAAAACAGACACGGCTTGTTCATACCCTGAATGGCAGTGCTCTTGCATTGCCAAGAATAGTAGCCGCCATCCTTGAAAACAACCAGTCAGAATCGGGAATAGCAATCCCTCCTGCCCTCGTTCCATATACGGGATTTGAAATAATAAACTGAAACTATTCATCGACCAGACCAGGACAGATGAATAATACCGGAAGATCATACAGCTTTGGAATTCTGGCCATATTGTTCTGGGCAACAATACCTACTGCATTCAAGATATGCCTGGCCCGGCTCGGCATATTACCAATGCTTACGATTGCATCCGTGGTATCAGCAACAGCATTGTTCGTTATAATCGTTGCCGGGAAAAAGCTTTACCTGCTTAAAAAAAATACTTTTCCCGACATCTTGAATTCTGCACTGCTCGGACTTGTAAATCCATTCGTTTATTATCTAATATTACTGAAAGCATACCAGCTGTTACCAGCGCAGGTTGCCCAGCCATTAAATATGATCTGGCCAATCATTCTGGTATTTCTTTCTGTGCCTGTATTAAAGCAAAGGATAGAAAAAAAGAGTTTTGTGGCGCTTTTTATTTCATTTCTAGGAGTATACATTATCTCATCGCAGGGTAATATTTTCCATCCTGGCCAAACCAATATGGCAGGAGTACTTCTTGCCACCGGTAGTTCAGTATTCTGGGCTTTTTATTTTATTCTGAATGTAAAGGATAAAAGAGAAGAATCGGTAAAACTGTTCCTGAATTTTATATTCGCATCAGTTTATCTCATTCTTACCCTTATGATAACACGAAGCTGGCCTGAGCATATTGAAACATCCGCAATAGTATCTGCAATTTACATAGGGCTTTTCGAAATGGGAATTACCTTTTTCCTATGGCTCAAGGCTTTACAACTGGCACCAACCACTGACAAGATTAGCAATCTTGTCTATCTTGCACCCTTCTTTTCGTTGATCCTGGTTCATTTTATTTTGCATGAACCTGTTTTTTATACAACTCCGGCAGGATTATTGCTGATAATAACAGGTATTTTGATCCAGAACCGGAAACCGGCAACTATTTAATTATTTATATTTGCAAACCATATTTAATTGTGAATAAAATATTTGGATTATCTGTTACCAAAATGATCACAAAAATTCAATGGATATGAAAAAACTGATCTCTTTAAGCATAATTCTTCTGACCCTATTTTCATCATGTAAAAAAGATGACCCTGAACCTGTAATTGTCGACAAGGAAATAACGGATGCCATGGCAAGAGACAGCCTTTATTTTCTGATGAAACAGTGGTATTACTGGTACAACCTGATGCCTTCAGTGGTAAAGGAAAACTACCCCGATCCATACAAACTCCTCGAGGCAATGAGATATAAAGACCTTGACAGATGGAGTTTCGTTGCTGATTATAATGAATTCATTTCTGAGATGCAGGGCGATTTTGTCGGACATGGTATAAGAATCGGAATTGACGATTCCCAAAAGGCCAGAATCGCAATGATTTATACCAAATCTCCGCTATATGCCTCCGGAGTAAGAAGAGGATGGATAGTCAAAAGTGTCAATAACGCAGATATTGCCCAGATAATTTTAAGCGGAAATTCAGCCGAGTATAACAACGTCATGGGTCCGTCCACACAGGGGATAACAAATAATTTTGTATTTATAAAGCCTGACGGAACAGAAACGGCTATCTCATCAACTAAAACCTCATTTACAATTAATACCGTATTGGTTGCTGACACACTTCATCTTGCAGGAGATAAAATTGCAGGACATCTGGTTTTCGAATCCTTCATCCAGCCATCCTCAGAAGAACTTGCGACAGCTTTTGCATTCTTCAAATCATGCAATGTTACCGATCTCATTCTTGACCTGAGGTATAATTCAGGGGGATATCTTTATGTTGCACAAGAACTTGCTAGCTATATTGCCGGCAATAACCTGGCCGCTTCAAAATCAACATTCGCAATCCTTACATACAATGATAAGAACCAGAGATGGAATGAGTCATATCCCTTCAAAACTATGAGTTCTCCCTTGGGACTGAACAGGCTTGTGGTAATAACATCGAGGCTTACAGCATCGGCAAGCGAGGCCGTCATGAACGGACTTAAACCGTATATGGATGTCATTGCCGTCGGCGACACCACACTGGGTAAACCCATGGGAATGAATGGCTGGGAAGTTGGCGAAAAATATTTTTTCTGGCCTATAACATTCAAAATGGTAAACAAAAACAATGAAGGAGAATATTTTGATGGTATTCCTCCTCAGAAAACCGCACCTGATGATATCACCCATGATTTTAGCAGCAGGAACGAGGAGTGTCTGAAAGAAGCAATAAAGTACCTCGAGACCGGATCTTTTTCATCCAAAGGTTTTTCTGTTTTTTACCGGAACCCGCAGTATTCCGAGAAACCTGCCTGGATGCAGAATGGCCTTGGAATAATAAGATAATACAATACAATCAGGTCATTTGAAAAGACTTCAGAAAGAAAGGATAATACTCGGAATCGATCCGGGTACAAGTATTACCGGTTATGGGATAATCAGGGTTTTCGGACAGGAACCTGAGCTCATTACAATAGGATCGATCGATCTTTCAAAGTATGATGATCATTATAAAAAACTGAAGTATATATTCGATCGTACTGTAGGAATTATTGATGAATACCACCCTGATGAACTTGCCATTGAGGCTCCTTTCTATGGCAAGAACGTACAATCGATGCTTAAGCTTGGAAGAGCCCAGGGAGCTGCTATTTCTGCGGCTCTCAGCCGTTCAATACCAATTTTTGAATATGCCCCCAGAAAAATAAAAATGTCAATCACTGGCCGTGGAGCAGCTTCCAAGGAACAGGTGGCAGCAATGCTTATGCACATCCTCAAGTTCAGCAAAATAGAGGTTAAACTTGATGCAACCGACGGACTCGCTGCTGCCTTATGTCATTTCTATCAGACAAATAATCCGAGGATTGATAAAGATTACAACAACTGGAAAGACTTCATTAATAAAAATCCTAAAAGGATAAGAAAACAGTGATTTTAAATCACCGAAAATGCCAGGGCTACCACGCTTACCTTAACTTTCTCAATTTTAAGAAGTTCATTTGTACAGGCTTCAAGTGTTGAACCGGTAGTAATTACATCATCAACAAGCAATATATGACTGCCTGAAATGTCAGTCACCCCGGTAACACAGAAAATATCTTCCACATTTGTCCATCTGTCATATCTCGACTTCTTTGTCTGAGTCTTTGAACCGGTTTTCCGGATTAGAATTTCCTTGTTCACAGGCAATCCGGAGACATCTGATAATCCTTCAGAAATAAGATCACTCTGGTTATATCCTCTCTGACGCATTTTCGAGGGATGCAGCGGTACCGGAACAATAATATCAATATCATCGAAAAAACCTGATGATTTCAGGGTATTGCCGTAGATCCTTCCCAGTTCCGGACCTATTTCCTTAATTCCTCTGTATTTTAACTGATGAATGAGTCTCCGTATTCTGCTGTCTCTTGTATAAAATGAAAATGCAGCAGCCTTTTCGATAAGGCATCTTCCCCAGAAAAGCCGGGCTACCGGATTTTCGTTTTTCAGATGATAGCCTGTTCGCGGGATCTCAATATAGCATTCGGTACAGATTAGATATTCATTTCTCATCAATGGATTCCCGCAGCCATAACATATTCGCGGGAAAAGAAGACTGATGAAGTCATCCAAAAGATCATACAGATAATTCATGCAGCGGGAAGAATGAATTATTACTGTAAAGATATGAAAGGTTGGATTCTGATCCAAGTACCGGGAGGTCAAATCATAGCACTACCTTTTCGCTGATCTTCTTTGCAATTTTGCTGAATTCTTCCTGTGAAAGTTTCATTTTGGGATTATGGAAGTTCAGATCTTCCATTGTATCCATAGGAACAAGGTGTATATGCACATGCGGCACTTCCAGTCCTAAAACTGCAACCCCAATCCTTCCGCACGGTATTGCTTTTTCAATTGCAATTGCTACTTTCTTGGAAAACAAAATCAGTCCCGAAAGATCTTCATCCCCAAGGTCAAAAATATAGTCGGTCTCTATTTTCGGAACAACAAGTGTATGTCCTATTTTCAGAGGATTGATATCAAGAAATGCAAAGTATTTGTCATTTTCAGCGATCTTATAACAGGGTATTTCGCCTTTTATGATCTTAGTAAAAATGGTGGCCATTGTGCCTGAAATTTATTGTGTTGATATTGCTAGTATTTCAAATGGAATAACTCCCGATGGAACCTTGATTTGCACAGTATCCCCAACCTTTTTGCCGATAAGTCCCATGGCAATGGGAGAGTTTACAGCGATCTTCCCGAGCTTGAAATTGGCTTCACTTTCAGGGACGATCTGATATTCCATTATAGTATTGCTCGACTTGTTCTTGATCTTTACCTTATTAAGAATCCTGACTGTAGAGGTGTCAATTTTAGATTCATCAATTATCCTTGAACGGGCAATGATATCCTCAAGCTTTGAGATTTTCATCTCAAGCATACCCTGGGCTTCTTTTGCAGCAGAATACTCAGCATTCTCGGTAAGATCGCCCTTGTCCCGTGCTTCTGCAATTAACTTTGATATAGCCGGACGCTCGACCAGTCTTAACTGATCAAGCTCTTCCTTTAGCTTCTGAAGCCCCTCCTCCGTTATATAAATGACATCTGCCATTCTTTCTATCCAACAGTTAAAAAACAAGAAGAATCCCGGAGAATCCGGAACTCTTCACTAACAAATATAATATTTCTTTAAATAAATACAAAAAAAATGCGATGAAAACAGGTATGATACAAGTATTTATCTGTCAATATTTAAATGCTAATCGTATTTTTTGCCTGCTTCGCGCGATTTCTCCTTCATCTTTTTCTTTTTCTCCCTGAATCTCTGATCAGAATCCTTCCTGTTTTCGATCATCCTTGTTTTAACTTCAGGAGATTGAATGTCAATATTGTGTTTCCGCTGCTTTTTTACATAAGCATCATATTCCTTTTCGAGCTTTTTATGGTTTGCAGCCTGTTTCTTCTTTGCCCTGACAACTTCCCTCGATTCTCTGTATTTAACAGTTTTATTGTTCAGGGATTTTCCAAATAGCTTTCTTTCCGGATTCCTTATGCTCCTCTTGTATTGCTGTGCATCACAATTATTAATTACAACAAAGAAAGATATTAGAATGATAACAATACTCTTTGCAGGAAAACACTTCATTATCTCCTGAGTTAAATATTAATATACAAAATTGCCGTATTGTTACGGCTAATACTATTTTTGTTCAAAATTAATAACGCTGAATTACATGATTAGATTTTCAGGACTGACAGTTTTTTTCTGTTTTTCCTATCGGCGGCTTTCCTTAACTCATGCGGAAAAGCCAATAACGATGTTATTCCCGATGTTTATGTCGACTTCACTATTGATCTTCTGGATCCTGAATTTGTCAGTCTTTCAGTTATCAATGTTTCCGATACTGTTGATGCCTCAACGAATAACTGGGGTTACAGGTCAGCCGGTTTTAGCAACAACGGAATAATAGTTTTCAGCGGACCTGATAATTATTATTCATATGACAGGACCTGTCCCCATGACTTTTCAGAAACAGGTTCCGCTATAAAAATCAGGATCGAAGACAACATTTATGCGGTATGCCCTGTATGCAGAACAAAATATTCCCTTTCGACATACGGGACTCCACTTTCAGGCCCCGGCAAATTTCCTCTGAAAAATTACAAGACCAGCTTTGACGGAGAACGGTACATTCGTATCTGGAATCAATAGCAGTCCCCGCATTCCTTCATTTTAATAACGATAATGATCGGCCTTGAAAGGTCCATCCTGGCTGACGCCAATATATTCAGCCTGTTCCCTGGTGAGTTTTGTGAGTTTAACTCCAAGTTTATCGAGATGTAGCCGTGCAACCTCCTCATCAAGCTGCTTCGGAAGTCTGTAAACACCAGTTTTGTAGGTATTTTTCCATAGCTCGATCTGGGCCAGTGTCTGGTTGCTGAACGAATTACTCATGACAAATGAAGGATGTCCAGTCGCGCAGCCCAGGTTTACAAGGCGTCCTTCGGCAAGAAGAAATATTTCATGACCGTCGGGGAAGATATATTTATCGACCTGAGGTTTTATGTTTATCTTTTGGATGTCTGCTGCAGAATTGAGTCTGTCGACCTGTATTTCATTGTCGAAATGACCTATATTGCATACGATAGACTGGTCTTTCATCATGAGCATATGTTCGAATGTGATGATATCCCTGTTTCCGGTGGCTGTGACGTATATGTTACCTTCATCAAGACTATCCTCGACTGTTTTTATTTCAAACCCTTCCATGGAAGCCTGCAGTGCACATATCGGGTCAATTTCGGTGACGATGACCCTTGCCCCGTATGCCCGCATTGACTTTGCACATCCTTTTCCAACATCACCATAACCGCATACAACGACCACTTTACCGGCGATCATGACATCGAGGGCCCTTTTCAATCCATCAGCAAGTGATTCGCGGCAGCCATAGAGATTGTCAAATTTCGATTTTGTTACTGAATCGTTTACATTGATGGCAGGGACAAGCAGTTCACCGTTTTCCATCATCTGATAGAGTCGGTGAACACCGGTAGTTGTCTCCTCCGAAATTCCCTTTAGTTCACTTACAGCCCTGTGCCATTTACCTGGCTCCTGAACAAGCAGATCCTTAAGGGTTTTCAGGATAACAGCTTCTTCATGGCTTCCGGCCTGCTTATCGAGAATCTTAGGATCATTCTCCGCTTTATAACCAAGATGTACAAGGAGTGATGCATCTCCACCGTCATCCACAATTAAATTGGGACCTTTTCCTCCCGGGAAGGAAAGAGCCTGTGCAGTGCACCACCAGTATTCTTCAAGCGTCTCCCCTTTCCATGCAAAAACGGGTATCCCTCTTTCAGCAATGGCAGCAGCGGCATGGTCCTGGGTTGAGAATATGTTACAGCTTGCCCATCTTACATCAGCTCCAAGCTCAGCAAGGGTTTCTATCAACACAGCCGTCTGAATTGTCATATGAAGTGAGCCGGTTATCCTGGCTCCCCTTAACGGCTTTTCAATTGAATATTTTTTTCTTATTGCAAGAAGTCCAGGCATCTCTTTTTCTGCAATCTCTATTTCCTTCCTTCCAAAAGATGCAAGTGAAATATCTTTTACCGCGTATTGTTTCGACACTGTCATTACATTCATAATCAAAGTATTTAATTTTTCCGGATGCAAAGTTAAACAAATAATCTGAAGCTTGTGTTCATACAAGTAATCTCAATGCCTCCTCCCTGTCTATCGCCATCTGTTTTCTAAGCTGATCTGTATTCCTGAACTTCTTTTCGTCACGCAGCCTGTGCCTGAAAAAGACAGTAATGGTTTTGCCATAAAGGTCATCCTTAAAATCGAAAATATTAACTTCAATCGACCTGTCTCTCCTTTCAGGGTCTACTGTAGGATTAAAACCTATACTAAGCACACCCTGAAGAAGTTCATTTTCAACTAATACTTCAACAGCATAAACGCCATTTGCAGGTATAAGCTTATGATCTTCATCAGGCTTAATATTTGCAGTGGGAAAACCTAAAGATCTTCCCAGTTTTTTACCCTCAACGACCTTCCCTGTTACCTGATAGCTGTAACCAAGCCATTTATTTGCATTTGCCAGGTTGCCTGAAAGAAGGGCTTCACGAATTGATGTTGAACTTATTATCCCTTCATCGCCGTAAACAGTTTCTGCCTGATCCACTGTAAATCCATAAATACGGGCATATTCACGGATTTTCAAAATATCTCCTTCCCTGGCTCTGCCGAATTGGTTATTGTATCCTACCAGAAGGTGTTTTATTCCAATTTTCTTAACAAGTATTTCCCTTATAAAATCGGCAGCTTCAAGATTTCCAAGATCTTTTGTGAAATTAATAACAATAAGATGATCAACCATACAATTCTCAAGCAATTCTTTCTTTTCCTTAAGTGTCGTAAGAAAAGAAATATTTTCTCTATCCTTGTTGAGAACATGCCTGGGATGAGGATCAAAAGTAATAACAACCGATTCGCTGCCATTATTCCTTGCAGCAGACACAAGCCGGCCAAGAAGCGCTTGATGCCCAAGATGGACACCGTCGAAAATGCCTATTGTTACGAACGGATCAGCAATACACAGATTTGTATAATCTTTATGGATTATCATCTATCCTTAACATTGAGCTGCAAAAATAACAAAGCCTGTGAAAACCTGATTACCGGGTGATTTAGTTTTTGTATTTTTATGGAACTATCCTAAAATTATCGTCATGAATCAAGCTAAGTATTATTTATCTGATCCATGGCTGGATCCGTACAAAGGTATAATTGAAGGCCGAATAAAAAAATGTATTGCAAAGGAACATCATCTGGCCGGAAACGGAAAGCTGACAGAATTTGCAATGGGTCATTTTTACTATGGCCTTCACCGGACTGATGACGGATGGGTGTTCAGGGAATGGGCTCCAAATGCAGAGAGCATATATATTACTGGAACGTTCAATAACTGGAAGGAAATCCCTGCCGGCCGGCTGACAAGAATAAACAAATATGGTGACTGGGAGATAAAACTTCCGTTTGATGGTCTAAAACATGGTGACCTTTACAAGCTCATAGTCCATTGGAAGGGAGGAAAAGGCGAACGGATACCATCATATGCAACACGACTTTTCCAGGATGAAACGACAAAAATATTTTCGGCACAGGTATGGGATCCGGGAAAGCCATACTCCTGGAAAACAGGTGATTTCAGACCTGCCGGAAAAGTACCTGTGATCTATGAGGCCCACGTGGGAATGGCTACTTCAGAGGAAAAGACCGGAACATACCGTGAGTTCACTGATTCTGTCCTGCCTCAGATAATAAAATCGGGTTACAACACAATCCAGTTAATGGCAATACAGGAACATCCTTTCTATGGATCATTCGGATATCATGTTTCAAGCTTTTTCGCAGCATCATCCCGGTTTGGACCTCCCGAAGATCTTAAGGAACTTATTGATAAGGCTCATGCTTCAGGGATCCGTGTGATCATGGATCTTGTCCATTCACATTCTGTAAAAAATATTATTGAGGGGCTGGGACTTTTTGACGGAACCCCCGGTCAGTATTTTCATACAGGAAGCAGAAGAAACCATATTGCATGGGATTCACTTTGCTTTGATTACGGGAAAGATAATGTCCTGCATTTTCTGCTTTCAAACTGCAGATACTGGCTTGAGGAATATAGATTTGACGGATTCAGGTTTGACGGAGTTACAAGCATGATATATTACAATCATGGACTTGAAAAGAACTTTACGACCTATGATGACTATTTTGACGGCGGACAGGATGAAGACGCACTTGTTTACCTTTATCTGGCCAACAGGATGATCCATGAATACAGGCCTGAGGCACTGACAATTGCCGAGGAAATGAGTGGTATGCCCGGCATCGCCTATGATACGGCAAAAGGAGGATTTGGTTTTGATTTCAGGTTATCGATGGGTGTGCCGGATTTCTGGATAAAGCTTGTTAAGGATACACCTGATGAGAACTGGAATGTAGGCCAGCTTTTTCATGAACTGACCCAGCACCGTCCGGAAGAGAGGATAATATCATACTGCGAATCACACGACCAGGCTCTGGTTGGAGACAAGACGCTGATATTCCGGATGATCGACGCTGAGATGTACACCGGAATGAACAAAGCCTATCATAGCCTTGCACTTGACCGTGGCATTGCCCTTCATAAAATGATAAGGCTTATCACTTTCAGTACAGCAGGCGGAGGTTATCTCAACTTTATGGGTAACGAATTTGGTCATCCTGAATGGATTGATTTTCCGCGTGAGGGAAACAACTGGAGCTATAAATATGCAAGGCGTCAATGGCATCTTGCCATGAATGAGGACCTTAAATATTCATTTCTCCTGAAATTCGACAACGCAATGGTGCGGCTTCATCATGATTTTAAAATCCTTGATGACCTTTTTGTGGCCAAAATCTATGAAAATGATTCCGATAAGGTAATTGCATATTCCAGAGGTGATCTTTTATTCGTTTTCAATTTCCACCCAACACGGTCGTTCACTGATTATGGCATTCCCATAAAAGGTAAATTCAGGATAATCCTCGACAGTGATGATCCTGTATACGGAGGTTTTGACAGGATAAACCGTACAACAATTTATATGTCGACCAGAAAAACAGAAAGGCCGACCCTTGATCAGCCTTTCTATCTTTATTTATATCTGCCCTCACGTTGTGCTATTGTATTCAAAAGAGAAGCTGTTAAAAGGGCAATTGATATTTAATCGATCCATCTGAGAAGGTAGAAATCCTGTTTGTGCGGAAGATCCTTATGTTTTGGATAGATTCTAATTCCGTAGAAAAAGGTGCCTGCCTTTTCAGGAACAAGGTTAGCCCTGTACAGGCACTTGCCGTTTTTGCTGCTTACCAGTTTGAATTCCTGGCTGTCGACAAATTCATATTCTCCCTGCTTGTTAAGGAAGGTGATGACAAATTCAACACCTACATTGTCCTTAGGGATTTTCTTTATATCAAGAGCTATCTCGGCTTTGTAATCATGCCCTGAATGATAATGACCTCCATCCGGAGCTTCAAAATGATAATTAAGCACCTCGATATTATCCCATTCGTCTCTCATATTTTTCTTCCATGCCGCAATCTCTTTTGCCATCTCAAAATCGTTGGATATCAAATATTTGTTCCTTCTCCACAGCTTCAGGTAATATTTGTTGACATAGTCATCCAGCATTCTTTTCATTGTAAACTCGGGAGCTATCTTTACCATCGTATTCTTAATATAGCTTATCCATTCAACTGGGATACCCTGTTCGCTGTAGGAATAAAATGCAGGTGTGATTTCGTATTCGAGCATATTGTAAATTGTCTCAGCATCCACATCGTCCTGAAGGTCCTGGTTGTTAAATGTCTTTTTCTTGGGAAGTGTCCAGCCTGCAAAAGCACGATAGCCTTCAACCCACCAGCCGTCGAGAACGCTGAAATGAAGTGTGCCGTTCATCACTGCCTTTTCACCACTTGTACCTGATGCTTCAAGAGGGCGGGTGGGTGTGTTCAGCCATATATCAACTCCCTGAACAAGCAGCTTGGCAAGTTCAATATCATAATTTTCAAGAAAAATCACCTTCCCTGCAAACTGAGGCATCTGGGAAATCTCAAAGACCCGCTTTATAAGATCCTGCCCTCCTCCGTCGTGAGGATGGGCTTTGCCGGCATAAATGAACTGGACAGGTCTGTCAGGGTCATTAACGATTTTTGCAAGCCTGTCAAGATCCCTGAAAAGAAGGGATGCCCTCTTGTAGGTAGCAAACCTGCGGGCAAATCCTATTGTCAGCGCCTTTTCATTTAGATGTGTGCTAATATTCAGAAGGGTCCGGGGACTTACATGTTTTTCGATCATATCCCCCTGAAGTCTTTTCCTTATATTGGCAAAGAGTTTCTTTTTAAGGCCGGTTTTAACTTCGTAGATCTTTCTGTCATCAATAGTATATAACTTTTCCCACTGGCTCCTGTCAGTCTGATCGAAATTAACAGTTCCGATAATTTCCTTGTAAACCTGCTGCCATTCTGGTGCTATCCATGTTGGATGATGAACTCCGTTTGTGACGTACCCAATATAAAGTTCCTCTTTAAGATACCCTGGCCATAATTTATTGAATAATCCCTGTGTAACCTGACCGTGAAGCTTACTTACACCATTCAGCTCCTGCGACATATGAGTGGCAAGATAACTCATGTTGAATTTCCTGTCTGCCTCTCCCGGGCATCTTCCAAGGGCCATAAGATCATCCCACGTAATATTGAGACGCGAATGATAATGAGATATATATTTCCTCAGGAGATCCTCCTCAAAAGCATCATGCCCGGCAGGAACGGGAGTATGTGTTGTGAACAGGGTTGATGATCGTATGGCTTCCGAAGCCTGATCAAAAGTAAGATGGTGATCCTGAATGAGATTCCTTATACGTTCAAGGCTTATAAATGCAGAATGACCTTCATTGCTATGATAAAGATCCGGTTTTAAGCCCAGGGCATTGATTGCTCTTATACCTCCAATCCCAAGGATGAGTTCCTGCTTAAGCCTGTTCTCATGATCACCACCATAAAGATAATGTGTTATTGAACGGTCTTCCGGGGAATTGTCCTCAAAATCAGTATCGAGAAGATAAAGTGAAACCTTCCCTACTTTTGCTTCCCATATACGAATTTTGACAGTACGGCCCGGCCATACAACACTTACAGTCAGATGTTTTCCTTCATTATCTTTTACCGGCAGGATAGGCAGTCGTGAAAATTCCTCTGCTTCATAAACCGTTAGCTGTTCTCCTTTGGGTCCCAGCTTCTGCCTGAAATAACCAAACCTGTAAAGCAGTCCCAGGCCATAAATTGTAATATTTGAATCGCTTGCCTCCTTCAGATAGTCCCCGGCAAGTATCCCTAAACCTCCCGAATAAATTTTAAGACATGGATGAATACCAAATTCCATACTGAAATATGCCACTGAAGGTTTTTCTTTATCATCAGGCCTGCCCAGATAGCTTTTGAACTCGCTGTAAATCCTCTGAAGATCCGAAACAAATTCGTCGTCATCTTCAAGCACCAGAAGCCTTTTATAATCTATTTTCTCAAGCAGAAGTTTTGGATTATGCTGAACTTCTTCCCAAAGTGACGGATCCATCCTTCTGAACAAAGATTCAGCTTCTGAATGCCACGACCACCATAGATTATTGGCAATTTCCTTTAATGACCCAAGCCTGTCGGGGACATCGCTCTGCACATAAATATCCTTCCACACGGGGATCTGGTGAGGTTTTCTTACTTTCAGGTCGGGTGCTTCTATAAGCTGGGCAAATTCTCTTGGCTCCTCCCTTCGCACCTTGCTATGTTCAAGAGCAATCTCATAAGCCTTAAAATAATGCTGGACAAGATTATCCCACATTGCTATCCGCGAGATTTCATGGGCCTTAATCCTTGACTGTCTGATATCCTCTCCGGAAAGACCAAAGTAATTCTTAATGAAATTTCTGATCTCGTGGACAACACTGGCTTCATTGTCGTCAGTTCTTTCAATTATGGCTATCCCGTTCCCCGGATCCCTGAAATATTCTTTTACCCATAGACCAAAACCTGAAAGCGATGTTGTAACTGTGGGGATGAAAAACATGAGACTTTCAAGAGGAGTATATCCCCATGGATCATAATATGATGGAAAGACTGAGAGGTCGAAACCAATAAGCAGATCATAATATGAAAGATTAAAGATTCCGTCGTTACCGTTCAGATAAGACGGGACAAATATGATCTTGACAATGTCATCCTTAGTGTTTTCAAGACCGTTTATCTTTATACTATGCAGGACAGGATCGCTTTCCGGATAATGAAGACAATGAGTAAGATACCTGTCGATCCCGTTTACAGGACCGTTATTATAAAGATATTCAATAAGGTCCTGTCGGGGGCCCTTATGATAGGCAGGCATCAGTATAAAAGCAACACATTGTTTCGGAAGCCGGTCTTTGTTAAGCTCACCAAGTGAATTAATGAAGATGTCAACCCCTTTATTCCGGAATTCATAACGACCACTGTTGGCAACGAACATACAATCATCATTAAGCTCATAACCCAAAACTGCTTCAGCTACTTTCCGTAGTTTATTCCTGGCATTTTGCCGTCTCTCCTCAAATATTTCTTTTGGCGGAACAAATGAATCCTCGAATCCGTTTGGAGTAACAATATCAACATCTTTCCCCAGGAAAAATGAACATTCCCTTGATGTTATGCCGCTTACGGTAGTAAAAACATCGGCTTCCATTGCCGATAGTTTCTCAAGCGATTGTTTTGCCACAACATTGAATTCCCTGGCTACCTGGGCAGGAATATAGTCCTTCATCTTGCCGTAAAGCGGCCTGTTATTGCCTGCGATGCATCGTCCAAGGACTGTGGCATGCGTTGTAAAGGAAGTTGCTATCCAGGGGACAAATTTCTCAAGATACAGTATCCCGGTACCTGTCATCCATTCATGGAACTGTGCAATAATGTTATGATGGTCGTGGTAAAATGAAGTAAAGCTTTCGATTACTTTGCCTGCTGCATATCCGAACAGGGCGGGCTCTACATAATCCCACTGACCCGTTATGCTGTCAAGCTTATATGTTTCCCAGAATTTGGCAAATATTTCATTCTGCTGGCCAAAATAAGGTGTAAAGTCTATGAGGAAAACAATAGGTTTCCCTGCAATATTCCATCTTCCGGTTTTGACCCTGAGCCCATCATTTGAGGCCAGCATCTTCCACTCTGCAAACAGGTTCTCGTCGGGTATGAATTCGGGATTAGTAACATCTTCCCTCCATACATCAGGGCCGATAAGAATATAATTATCACCAAGTTCATTAACAATATTCAGCGCCTTTGTTGAGATTACAGTGTGAATTCCTCCGACTTTATTACATACTTCCCAGCTGGTCTCAAAAACTAGTTCAATGTTCATGTATAAAATATGTTGGTTCAGATTTTCTTATTATACGGAATTTTAAGTTATTTATTTGCTTTTTCTTTTTTTTGTCGATTTTACTGACCTGGATTTTTTTGCTGTTTTTGTCTTAGAAGAATTGATTAACAACATATTACCAGCAAATGAAGTTTCTTTTATTCCTGCTTTTGATGCAGGTTTTTTCTTACGGCTGTTTTTCTTCAGGTTTTCAATTTCAGAAGAGAGTTGATCAATAAGCAGTTCCTTTTCCTTAAGAAGATTATTAAGTAAGGAAATTTCATTCTGTTCATTATTATCAGGGACAAACCGCTTAAGTCTCATTTCAAAATCGCTGAGAACGTTCATATAATTCATGAATGCATCATAGGGTGTGTCATAAGGATTGAAATAGGCATGAACGGCACCGTCTGAAAAGAATTTTGTTGCCATATAGTAAAAATGGTCGCTGGCCTGCAAATACTCCCAGTCTTTTCTGATTTGCGGATCTTCACACATATTTACTTTAGCCGTAAGGCTGTAAAGTTTATCCAGGGCAGAAGACTGAAGTTCATTACCGTTCCATGCGGTAATATCACGTTCCTCATCGGCCCATGATATGGGTGATGGTATGCTGATAGCTGAAACGGGCTGAAGGTTTTCAGCCACTTCCGCAGGAGTCATGAATTTAAAAGGTGTCTTTCTCAGAATTGCTCCAGGAAGATGATAAAGGAAGTCAAAAATTCCGGTATCTTTCCTGTTATGCTCCCCGAATGTTTCATAATCAAGGAAAACATTTATGAGTTCACTTTTTGGTGCAAGCTTATTAATCCAGGATGCATATTTATCGGCAGTCAGGGGCCACTCGCTCCAGTTATGGTTTGAGAACCGGAAAGCTATATCATCGCTAAGGACAAAATTCCGGAGCAGGACTTTAAGCCTTGGATTTATTGAGTTGCAATATATAAAGTTGGGACTCTTCCATCCAAGAACATGCTTTGCACCCTCGGTAAGAATGGATTTGAAACCCATATCGGCAACCCATGAGCCAATCTGGTCAGAATAAATAAGTTCTGTATTTCTGAATGATGTGGGTTCAACCCCGAGGTATTCCCTGATCATCGCTTTATGTGCAATCACCTGTTGCTCAAATTCACTTCTTGTCTTAATTGAAGCAAGTGAATGGGATTCTGTTTCGGCCAGGAATTCTACCATTCCTGTTTCGGCGAGCTTTCTGAACGATTCCAGAACTTCCGGGGCATAAAGCCGGAACTGATTAATTACCAGTCCTGTCAGAGAAAAAGTGACTTTGAACTTGCCTTTATTTTTGACCAGCTGATCGTAGATGATCTCGTTGGAAGGGAGATAACAGTTATCTGCCATTTTTCGCATGATCGATTCGTTTGTAAAGTCGTCATAGTAATAGTGGTCATGACCGAGATCAAAAAACCTGTACCGTTTTAGCCTGAAAGGCTGGTGAACCTGAAAATAAAAGCATATTGCTTTTTTGCCTGTTAAACTCATATTAGTTTTTATTTTGCCAAATCACTCTATAATAAATATCACGTACATGTCTTGCCGAATTGTCCCATTTTAGCCTTACCACTTCTTCTTTCCCATTCTTTATAAACATTTTTGAAAGGGCAGGATAATTTAGTATTCCATATATTGCATCAGCCATCGCATCAATATCCCAGAAATCGGTTTTAACTGCATGGGTAAGTATTTCCGATACACCTGACTGCTTGCTTATGATTACCGGAACATTTGATTGCATGGCCTCGAGAGGCGATATTCCGAATGGTTCTGAAACTGAAGGCATAATATAAACATCGCTTAGGCTAAGCATATTGAAAACATCTTTCCCTTTCAGAAAGCCGGTAAAATGGAATCTGTCGGTTATCTTTAGGGAAGCAGCCCTTCGCATCATTCTTTCCATCATATCTCCCGATCCGGCCATTACGAATCTTACATTGGGCATAGCCTTCAAAACCTTGTAGGCAGCTTCAATGAAATATTCCGGCCCTTTCTGCATGGTTATTCTCCCCAGAAAAGTAACCACCTTGTCGTCAAATCCCCTGTTGATGTCAGCATCATGTGATATTTTCACGGGTTCCACTGCATTATAGACAGTTTCTACCTTATCAGGGTGTATATTGTATTTATTTATTACGATATCCCTTGTAAGGTTACTTACTGTAATGATCTTTGAAGCTGCATCCATTCCCATTTTTTCGATCCTGTAAACATCGGGGTTTACATTTCCGCCGCTCCTGTCAAAATCCGTGGCATGAACGTGTATCACAAGTGGTTTCCCTGATACTTCCATCGCCGCAATGCCTGCAGGATAGGCCAGCCAGTCGTGAGCATGGATTATATCAAACTCATTTTCCTGTGCAATGACTGAAGCAACAACAGAATATTTATATATTTCATCCAGTAGTGAGCCGTCGTACCTTCCTGAAAAATCTATTGTCCCTTCATTATTTGTCTGAACTACCAGATTATAACCTGATGATTCTGAGTTTATTTTGCTATAATACTGTTCGGGATCAGTATATGGTACTATTTTCGATGAAATCTCGATCTGCTCAATAGGTTTCCTGAATCCTTTATACTGAATTTGTTTGAAAGCAACTGGTACCTTATTTGCTCCGATAAGCCTGACTTTCGTTTGATCTTCATCTCCCCAGGCTTTTGGCACAACAAAAATAACTTCAAGATCCTCAAGTGTCGACATTCCCTTTGTAAGCCCATAGCTGGCGGTGCCCAGCCCCCCCGAGATATGAGGCGGAAATTCCCAACCGAACATTAGTACACGCATATCATATCTGATTTATAGATTTGCATATTTATTTTCAAGAAGGTCGATGATCCTCAGAACTTCTCCAACACTCCATGCCTGGGATATCGCACCGTTTGGAGCGTGAGGCGGGTCACCGTCGTAAATTTCTGAAATGGTGCTCACCCCATGCTCACTCATCACTTCTTCGAGCCCATAAATAAGTTTCCTGACTTTCTGCACGCCCTGCCTGCCGTACACTTTAAGCCATCCTTCACAGAACGGACCGAACAACCAGGGCCATACAGTACCATTATGATAAGCTTTGTCGCGTTCCTCCTGGCTGCCGTGGTATGTACCCTTGTATAACGGATTGCCCGGTGATAAGGTCCTCAATCCTCTGGGAGTAACAAGCTCCCTGTCAGCTACTTCAAGCACCCTCTGCATCTCTTCTTTTGATAACATCGAATACGGAAGCGATACAGCAATCAACATATTAGGCCTTACAAAAGTATTCCTCCCTTCTTCATCATTTACATAATCGGCAGGATATCCGTATTGTATATCACAGAAAACCTCATGGAAGGAATTTTTTATAAGTTCCGGAAGATTTTCACATTCTTTTATGAATTTTCTGTCTTTCACCTGCTTTGCAAGGTCAAGAACAAAACAGACTGCATTATACCATAATGCATTGATCTCAACATCATATCCCCTTCTCTGAGTGACAGGTATTCCGTTAACGACAGCATCCATCCAGGTAAGCGCCTTGCCGGGAGCTCCCGCATAGATAAGACCATTATCCCTCATCTGTATGTTGAATACTGTTCCGGCCCTGTATGAGTTTATGACGGATTTCATTGCCTCGCCATATCTTTCCCAGGCGTCAGTTCCGCCTTTTTCGAGATATTGCTGGACCGACCAGAAAAACCATAGTGGTGCATCAACCGAGTTATATGCAGCATTATCGAGCGATCCCATATTCGGGAAAAGGCCATCCTTCATCCTTTCAACCTGTGTATCCAGAACTTCCCTGTAAAGCTGAAGGTTATCCTTTGCACGTGCAAGGGCCAGCCCGGGCAGGGCTATGAAAGTATCTCTTCCCCATGATCCGAACCATGGGTATCCGGCAACAATAAGTGTTTTACCATGGCGCTTTTCAATAAACTGCTGTGCGGCATTCCTCAGGCAGTTTATAAAACTGTTGCGGGGTATTTTCCCGTTGACAGTTTTTGTAAATTTTGCCTTCAGACCTGAAGGCTTTTCTTCCTTGGTCGAAGCAGAAACGACGATAACATCTCCTTCCTTTGCTTCCACCTCAAAAAATCCGGGTGTGAAAAGATCTTCCGAATAATCATATCCCCTTAGCTGCTCCTCAATATATTCAACCCCAAGATACCAGTCGGGAACAGGAACAAAGTCAACATTCGTTGAAAATTGTATGTGAAGCTCGGGAAATCCATCGTAAAGCCTTGTTTTTATTCCATTCTGGATGTATTCAACTTTTGTGTTGGCTGCCAGATTCGCATGGGTGAGCTCATGAATATTCCTGAAGGCAAGGAATGGACGGAACTGCAGTTTCATTGGCTCAGATGCTTCGAGTATGGTGATCCTGGCTAAATACTGTTCTTCATAATGCACCAGAAGACGTTCATGCCTGAGCCTGACACCTCCAACCCTGTAAATTCTCGACGGAATGGTTTCCATCTCAAGCTCTTCGATATATTTGTGGCCTTTCGGACTATAATAATCTCCTTTATATTTCCTGATCCCGGTATTGAAACTTCTGTCATTGTTGACAACAGTAACGTCAAGTGAAGATAGCAGAACATGCCTTTCACCACCAAAGGCATCAACGGGACAAACAAGCAAGCCATGGTACTTCCGTGTGTTGCATCCGACAATTGTCGTGCACGAATATGATCCGCCACGGTTTGTACGTAAAACCTCCCTTTTTAAAGAATATTCCAGGTTTACTACCTGCCCTTTATCAAACTTAATATAACTCATAAGGCGTCCTTTACTTTATAATCAGGTATAAAAAGTTTTTTAAGATAATCGTTTTTACTGAACATTCCAACATTATAAGCCCGTTATACGTGAAAGTTTTTATGTTTTATCCTCACTGCCTTACAATACCCTGATGCCTTATAAATTAACACCGCCATTCTGACGGATTAAAAAAAGAATAACTTTGCATTTCAAGAAATTGTTCCAGGCAAATAAATATTTTACTAAATGTGCAGAAATCTTTCTATACTGTTTTTCATCGCAGCCTTCTTGTCAGGCTGTAAGAATAAAACCGTTGAAATCACAGGAATCCTTGAAAGCTCAAGGCCCGGCGAATATATCTTTGTCCAGGAGCTAAAATCTAATAAACTCGTCACCGTCGATTCTGCCATAGTTCCGTCAGATGGTAATTATGGGTTTAAACTGAAGATCGATTTCCCTTCTTTTTACCTGCTCAAAATTAATCAAAATAACTTTCTGACAATGCTTCTTGAGCCGGGAGAGAAAATAAAAATGACTTCTCATTTCGACTCACTCAATTTTCCCGCTGTTGTCGAAGGCTCAAAAGGAACGAAATTACTTGCTGATTATAATAAGACCCTGCTGAAAGCAATTAATAAGGTCAGTATGCTGAGTGAAATACATGACAGGAATCTGGGAAGACCTGATTTTGCTTTTCTCATCGACTCTCTGGATAACCTGGGCAATGGTTATCTTAACGAAATGAACCTTTTTACAAAGAATTATATTGATGCAAATCTCCCATCCCTTGCTACTCTTGTTATACTTTATTCCCAGCTTGCTCCGGGTGTCTATGTGATGAATCCTGAAAGGGATCTGGGATATTTCAAAAAAGTTGACTCAGTTTTATACAGTAAATTCCCTGAATATGATCCTGTAATAACCCTTCACAATCAGGTAAAGGAAATGATCGCATATTTCGACAGTCAGAAGATGGCCTCAGCAGGATCTGCCGAAAAGATTGAAGCTCCCGAGATATCCTTGCCTGATCCTGTAGGGGATACTATAAGGCTTTCATCAACAAGAGGATCTTATGTATTGCTCGATTTCTGGGCATCGTGGTGCCAGCCATGCAGAGCTGAAAATCCCAATCTGGTAAGGGCATATACCCTGTATCACAACAAAGGTTTTCAGATCTATCAGGTTTCTCTCGACAAAACAAGGGAGGCATGGCTTAAAGGAATACAGGACGACAGGCTTGACAAATGGATCCACGTAAGCGATCTGAAATACTGGAACTCTTCTGTTGTATCTCTTTACGGAATTGAATCGATACCAGCAAATTATCTTCTTGACAAGGACGGCCGGATAATTGACAAAAACCTTAGAGGAGACGCACTTCAGCGAAAACTTGCAGAACTGTTTAACTAAAAATCTAAATCCACAGACAGGTAATTTAATTGTTATGATGAAAAGAACATTGATATTTCTGTTGCCTCTGATCATTCTTGCCGGATGCCAGAGTAAGAACTCTTTTAAAATATCCGGAGTCATTGCAAATCCCGACAAAAAAACTCTCTTCCTTAAAAAGGTAAATGTGAATTCCCCTGTAATAACTGATTCATCAATGGTGGAGAAAAACGGGAAATTCAGTTTCAGGAGTATTAAAGCCTCTGAACCCGACTTTTACCAGATCGGCTTCAGCGATCAGAATTTCATAACGATTATCCCTGCACCAGGCGAAAAGATCAATATCAAATTTAATGACAGCAATCTGTCAGGAAATTATACAATTACAGGATCAGATGGTTCTGAAAAGGTAAGGATGCTTGATATGAGGCTGGCTGCGACAAAACTAAAACTCGATTCTCTGAGAAAAGAATACGAAACTGCATCAGGAGAATCAGCAGAATCTAAAAAATCGAAAATTGAGACTATATTTGACAGCATTGTAAAGGACATAAGGAGAAAGAATATCGAGTTCATAATAGACAATATTACTTCGATGGCTTCAATAAAAGCCCTCTACCAGAGAATCGATGAAAATGCCTATGTACTTTATGATCCCCGTGACCTCCAGTATATGAAAATCATTTCAGATTCCCTTTCGAAATATTATCCCTCATCGAAAACGGTAAAAGCGCTCACCGAGGATGTAAGAAGGGAACTCAGCCAGATGAATACAAGGCAGGTACAAAACATGGCAATCTCATCGCCCGAAATAAAACTCGATCCTGACCTTGAGGATATAAACGGTAAACGAGTAGCATTATCTTCACTTAAAGGTAAGATTGTTCTTCTGACTTTCTGGTCGGTCGATTCAAGGGATTGCATTGCTGAAAACCTACAGCTAATTGATATCTATAAGACCTATAAGAAAAAAGGCTTCGAGATCTATCAGATAAATCTTGATCAGGATCTGGAAAAATGGAAAAGAGAGGTAAAATTTGACGAACTTCCGTGGATAAGCACACGGGAGGATGATCCTTCAAATCCAAAAAATGCAATTTTATACAATGTGAGGACGCTTCCTGCAAACTACCTTTACGACAGGGAAGGTAACATCATTGGGACAAACCTTCACGGCAAGGCACTGCAGATAAGGCTTAACCAGTTATTCAACGAATAATCACCATTTTGAAACCATCAGGAAAAATATTCTTTGCTTCTGACTTCCACCTGGGCCTTAACACCGGCTCAGACCCGGCAGGACGTGAAAAAAAAATAGTCAGCTGGCTTAATTTTGCAGCATCCGAAGCCTCCGAAATATACCTTCTGGGTGATGTTTTCGATTTCTGGTGGGAATATAAACTTGTAGTCCCCAGGGGATTCACAAGATTTCTTGGGACCATATCAGCGATTACCGATTCAGGGATCCCCGTTCATTTCTTTACCGGAAATCACGATATGTGGGTAGGCAATTATCTTACCGACGAATGCGGGATGATTATCCATGAATCCCCTTTTACCACGACCTTTAATGGCCGTAGATTCCATCTGGCCCATGGTGAAGGATTGGGTTCAAAAAATACAGGATATAAGATACTCCTCTGGATATTCCGTAACAAGCCGCTTAGAGTACTGTATTCATCCATGCATCCCCTTATCGGAATGAGCATCGGACATAAATGGTCAATGAATTCAAGGCTTGGAAAAGGCATAAAGCTCGATTTTCTGGGGGAGGAAAAAGAAGATCTTATACGGTATTCAAAAACTGTTCTTAAGAACGATGCCAATTTTGACTATTTTATTTTTGGCCATAGGCATCTTCCTTATGAATACACACTTAAGGAGGGAGCAAAGGTAATTTTTCTTGGGGATTGGGTCTGGGATGGAAGCTATGCTGTATGGGACGGAAATGAACTTACTCTGACAAATTACTGATCACCCCGGAATCTTCCCGGCTTTAACTGTCAGTCTAAAGTAAGAATAGCGGTCGCTTATCCTTTGAAAGTGATAATCCAGATTACTTCCTGATTTTCTGGCCATACTTACAAGTCCCAGATTACCTGTGCTGTCCGTTTCTATCGATTGATCAGCCAGGGATGAATAAAACAGCTCTTTAAGCTCACCTCTCTTCATGCTGTTCACAAGATCAAGCTTTTTATTCAGTTCATCAACCTTGTCATTCATTACAAGGTTTGCTGTGGTTATAATGAATCTTCCATTATCAAACCTGAGTACTACCACAGGCATGCCGTATTCTTTTTCATTTTCTTTGCCGACATTATATTTTGAGACATTCTCAAGCATCTCAACCATGATATTGAAAACCCTGCGTCTCAGATTACTGTTGACATCCTCCTCTGACAGCCTCGATTCTGTGATTGACAGAACCTCCTCTCCAATGCCCTGGCTTACATGACCCGACCATATCATATAAATATTATTTTCGGCCATCATTTTTTCAATCTGAACTATAGAATCGCCATTCAGTGAAAACTGATGGGGAAGCCCATCATGAGTTCCCATTCCTGATGAATCAACGGTCTTGCTCAGCATAAAATACAGATGTCCGTCCCCTGCAGGCCGGAAATCAAAATCGAGCCTGTTACCGGTTTTTACTGCCATTTCAATCAATCCCAGGCCTGCTCCTCCCTTTTCGCTGAATTCGGAATTCATCAGGATATCCTTATATAAATCCTTAATGCCCTGACCATCCAGATTATTTACCTGCTCAAGACGTTTCCGGAGATTCTCCGCCTGATCTCCGGCTATGACATTTGCAGTCAGAACCCTGTATCCTTCACCGGCTTTGGAATAGGCAACCAGAGGCATCATAACATGATGCCGGGCACCATGTTTCACGATATTCTGCAGACTCTCAAGAACAAACATGAATAACCTTTTTCTTCCGGCCATACCGTAAGAGTCATCTTTCATCTCATTCTCCAGAAGAGTAAGCAGCGGCAACGAATTCCTTTCTGTTATATCTCCACGGAATATGAACAGAAGCTGCCTCTCAGCCATTTTTTCGTGAATTCTCCGAATAATATCCATGCAAAACAGATCAGAAGGCTAGTTAAAGTATAATATAATTATTAACATGTTTAGTCAAGTAACGGAGGATTTTTTAGTATATTGTCTGCTGCTTTTATTGCATGGTCATGTAGTGTTGCAAGATAAAAAACAGCTTTTTCATTCCCAGATAACTTAATAATGCTATCGGTTTTCAATATTCAGAGATACTCACTCCACGATGGCAGCGGTGTCAGGACTACTGTTTTTTTCAAAGGGTGTCCGCTCCGTTGCCAATGGTGCAATAATCCCGAAAGCATAGATCCCTTCCCCTCCATAATGTTTGACGATCGCTCATGCCATGCATTTGGCGATTGTATAAAAGCAGGCGAAGGATATATTGTTAACTGCAATGGAATCCTCCATATTGACAGGGAACACATTACCGACTTTTCGCGTCTCAGGGACGTATGTCCCTCCAAAGCGCTCCAAATCTGCGGCAGAATAATGAGCATTGAGGAGATATTATCTGAAATAATGAAAGATCTCCCATTCTATTCATTAAGCGGAGGTGGAGTAACAATCTCGGGAGGCGAACCGTTTGCCCAGGATCCCATTCTGAGCGTACTGCTGGCAGAGATCAAAGCAGCAGGAATACATATATCTGCCGAAACATCACTGCATATACCATGGCTGAATATAGAAAGGTGCCTGAAACCGGTCGATGTTTTTCTTGCTGACCTGAAGCATCTTGATGGTTTTAAGTTCCAGCAGTTCACGGGTGGAAACCTGGAGCTTGTCCTTGGCAATTTCAAAAACCTCGACAAAACCGGAAAAACAATAATTGTAAGGGTACCTGTCATCCCCGGGTTTAACTTTTCCGCACCTGAATTATATTCAATAATAGATTTCGCTGCAAGTCTGAAAAATGCGGCTGAAATAAACTTCATTCCCTTCCATACCCTGGCAAAGGAAAAATATGCACTGCTCGGCAAAGATTATGTATTCGGCAACCAAAGGAATATTGAAAAAAACGAATTGTTACCTTACGTTATGTATGCAGAAAAGAATGGCCTTGTAGCAAAAATCCTGAACTGACATGATTACAGAAACCGCTTCAGCATTGACAACAGACCGGATCTCCCGGCTCAGGGAAAAGATTATTTCAGTGCAGTCCACAATCTGCACTGAAAGGGCACGTATCTATACTGAAGCCTATAAAAAACACGAAAACGAACCTGTAATACTTAAACGTGCCTATGCCCTCAGGGATACCCTTCTTAAAATGTCGGTATATATAGACGACGGTGAACTGATAGCCGGTAACCAGTCATCAGCTGTAAGGGCTGCCCCAATCTTTCCTGAATATGTTACCTCATGGATACTGAAGGAACTTGATGAGTTCGATAAACGTCCGGGTGACGCATTCCATGTGACTGAGGAACAAAAAACCGAATTGAGGGAACTGCTGAAATGGTGGGAAGGGAAAACCCTTATCGAAAGGGGCTATGAACTTATGTCGCCTCTTAACAGGGAGATACACGAAGCAGGCATAATAAGGGCTGAGGGAAACCTCACTTCAGGCGATGCCCATATTGCTGTTAATTATCAGAAAATTCTGCATATCGGCCTGTCAGGATACCTTTCCGAAATCACTGAGGCTGCAAAACTTATAAATGAGAATTCGGACGATGCTGCCAAAAAACTGGATTTTTACAAATCACTCGGGATATGTATAATTGCGCTCTCCGATTTCATTCGAAGATATGCCGGGCTTGCAGAGAACCTGGCTCAAAGCGAAACAAACCCGGCAAGAAAGAAGGAACTCCTGCAAATTAGCCGTAACTGCCAGAATATTGCCTCCGGTAAGCCTGCAGGATTCTGGGAAGCCCTTCAGCTGACTTGGTTTATCCAGCTTGTCCTTCAGATAGAGAGCAACGGCCATTCAGTATCCCTTGGAAGAATGGACCAGTATCTTTATCCTTTTTATAAGAATGATCTGGCCGAAGGCAGGATAACAAAAGATTTTGCGCTTGAACTGCTCGAGAATATGTGGCTAAAGCTTTTATCTGTAAACAAAATAAGGTCCTGGTCACACACAAGATTCTCAGCCGGGGGACCCCTTTACCAGAATGTTACTGTCGGAGGTCAGACAACCGATGGAAAGGATGCAGTAAATGAACTAAGCTTTCTTATACTAGACTCTGTCGGAAGGATGCGGCTCACACAACCGAACCTTTCGGTGAGGTTCCATAAAAAAATAAGTCCAGAGTTTCTTAGCCAGTGCATTGACGTAATAGGAAAAGGATTTGGAATGCCGGCATTCAACAACGATGAAATAGTTATCCCTTCACTTTTAAAACTGGGTGTTGCACATGATGATGCATACAACTATTCCGCAATAGGATGTATCGAAATAGCCGTTACCGGCAAATGGGGATACAGGTGCACAGGGATGAGCTTTCTCAACTTTATGAGGGTCCTTCTGGCAGCTATGAATAATGGCCTGGATACAATGAGTGGCAAGACATTTTTCAGCGGGACCGGTAATTTTGAAGAATTCACATGCTTCGACGACATGATGAAAGCATGGAAGCACCAGATAAAATTCTATACAAAGGCAACTGTTGAAATTGACAGAGCGGCCGACATTGCCCTCGAGGAACTGGTTCCAGATATACTCTGCTCGGCATTCGTCGATGATTGTATTTCACGGGGAAAAACGATCAAAGAAGGAGGGTCTGTGTACGATTTTATTTCGGGACTTCAGGTGGGTATAGCCAACCTCGGGAATTCGATGGCAGCAATTAAAAAGCTTGTTTTCGATGAAGGGAAAATAGGCAAAAGTGTTCTCATGGAGAACCTCAGGAACAACTTTGAAGGACAGGAAGGAGAAAAGGTAAGACAGATTCTTCTCAATCATGCTCCCAAATACGGAAATGATGATGATTATGTCGACAAACTGCTTGTCGATGCTTACAACTGCTATATAGATGAGCTTCCTCAGTACCATACCACTCGTTATGGAAGGGGTCCCATGGGATGCGCCTATTATGCCGGAACATCGAGCATATCTGCAAATGTACCTTCAGGAGCAGTTGTACCGGCCACTCCCGATGGCCGGAAAGCTTTCACCCCTGTTGCAGAAGGATGTTCACCGACTTCCGGAACTGATGTTCTAGGGCCCACTGCTGTGTTTAAATCAGTTTCAAAACTGCCGACTGATAAAATAACCGGAGGGGTTTTGCTTAACCAGAAGCTCGCCCCCTCAGCCCTTTCAAATGATACCCAGAAGCAGAAACTGATTTCGATAATAGACACTTTCTTTTCGGTTTTACATGGATGGCATGTCCAGTACAATATTGTTTCTAGGGATACCTTGCTCGCTGCAAAAAAGAATCCTGAGAATTACCGCGACCTGGTTGTGCGGGTTGCCGGGTATTCTGCATTTTTTACGACACTTTCGCCTGATACGCAAGACGATATAATTGCCCGTACAGAACAAACACTGTAAAAATATCAATATGGAAAAAATACTTTGCGGAGTCGATCTTGGCGGAACAAAACTTTCTGCCGGACTTGTCAGCGCGGCCGGGAAGATAATCGACAAGAAAATTGTATATGATCATACCGGAATGAACGAGGACAGTATTGTGAAATATATAACAGAACTTTTAAGGCAGCTGATGCAATCGAACAATCTGGCTGAGGAAGACCTCAAGGGCATCGGGATCGGATTCCCGGGACATGTAAGGTACCGCGACGGATTTACCATCACCACTTCAAACCTGAAGGGATTCAAGAATTATCCCCTGCGCGATTCGATAGCAAAGAATTTCTCAGTACCTGTTAAACTCGACAATGATGCCAATGCCCAGGCATTCTGCGAATACAAGTTCGGGGCCGGAAGGGGCTATGAAGATCTGATTTTTCTTACAATAAGCACAGGTATCGGAGCAGGCATTATCCTGAACGGCAAAGTATTTCGTGGAATTACTGGAACTGCTGGAGAATTCGGACATACGATAGTTGACCTGAACAGCGAGTTCACATGTACCTGCGGCAACAGGGGCTGCCTGATGGGGATTGCATGCGGGCTGTCGCTGCCCCAGAGGTTTAAAAGCAAGATAGAAAAGGGAGTACCGACAAAGCTTCCGTTGGGAGCTGATTTTGATTTTTCGAAGGTCGACGGGAAGATAATAAGACAGGGGCTCGATATTGATGATCCCGTTTCAAAATCGATAGTAACCGAATGTGCCGATTATATAGGGATAGGAGTTTACAACATCTTCCAGGTTTTCAATCCGCCTGTAATAATTCTTGGCGGCGGGCTTATGAACCTGGGTGATTATTATCTCGAAAGGATAAGGAGCAAGTTTTACGAGCTGGCGAGGGATATGATCTTCGATCCCATTGCCATTGTAAGGTCCGAAGCAGAAGCTGATGCAGGGCTCATAGGCGCTGCAGCTCTTCTTCTGGAATAAGGCTTAAAAATCAACCTGCCCATCCTTCGCGGTCGAGGTTCCTGTAGTTTATTGCTTCGGAGATATGCTCGGAGGTTATGTTTTCAGATTCAGCAAGATCGGCAATCGTTCTGGAGACTTTCAGGATGCGGTCGTAAGCCCTTGCGGATAGCCCTCGAAGTTCCATTGCAGTTTTAAGCAGCTTTCCGCCTGCTTCATCGGGCTGGCAGAATCGCCTCTGCATTGAGGAAGTCATCTGGGCATTTGAATAAACCCCTTTGAACTGTTCAAACCGTTTCGATTGTATTGCTCTTGCCCTTATTACACGTTCCCTTATTGCAGCTGATTTTTCGATCCTTCCGGTATCGGCAAGCTTGTCATATTTTACAGGTACTACCTCAATATGAATATCTATCCTGTCGAGAAGAGGCCCTGAAATCCTGTTAAGGTATTTCTGGACCATCCCTGTTGTGCACATGCATTCTTTTTCGGGATGGTTATGAAAGCCGCAGGGGCATGGGTTCATTGAAGCTACGAGCATAAAGCTTGCCGGATAGTCGCATGTTGATTTGGCTCTCGAGATTGTGATAATCCTGTCCTCGAGCGGCTGGCGCATGACTTCAAGGACGCTTCTCTTGAATTCAGGAAGCTCATCGAGGAACAACACCCCGTTATGACCAAGCGAAATTTCTCCCGGCTGGGGAAAAGTTCCCCCTCCGACAAGGGCGACGTCAGAAATTGTATGATGAGGGCTTCTGAATGGTCTTCGTGTCATAAGCGCGGTATGAGCATCGATCTTACCGGCAACGGAATGTATCTTGGTAGTTTCAAGAGCCTCCTCAAGAGTCAAGGGTGGCATGATGGTTCCAAGCCTTTTGGCAAGCATTGTCTTCCCTGCGCCTGGGGGACCGATCATCAGCAGATTATGATGTCCTGCTGCCGCTACTTCGAGCGCCCGTTTTACGTTTTCCTGTCCTCGGACATCTGAAAAATCGACATCATATTTATTTGCTTCTTCCCTGAAGATCTCCATCAGGTCTACTTTCACAGGCTCAAATTTCCTGGCAGAATTGAAAAAGTCGATGACGTCGCCCAGTTTTTCAAGACCATATACATCAAGTCCGTTAACGACAGCAGCTTCCCTTGCATTTCTTACCGGAACTATTATACCTTTGAAACCTTCTTCCCTTGCTCTCAGGGCAATTGGCAGCACTCCCCTTACAGGCTGAAGGGTTCCGTCGAGTGATAATTCACCCATTGTCACAAACGATTCGGGGCCGTCCTTTGTAATTTTCCCGTCTGCTGCCAGGATTCCTACCGCAAGAGGAAGATCATATGCCGAACCTTCTTTCCTGATATCAGCGGGCGCCATATTGATAACCACCTGTTTACCGGGCCAGTGAAAACCAAGAGTCCTGAGGGCCGATTCAATCCTCTGCTGACTCTCCTTAACAGCAATATCGGGAAGTCCAACAAGAAAAAACCGTACCCCCTGTGATACATTGACTTCAATTGTTACTGTGACGGCATCAATACCGGCAACAGCACTGGCAAATGTCCTTACTAACATCTTTATACATTATAGCACGTTGAGGAAACACATACCAAATATAAACAAAGATGATCAAACAAAAAAGAGGTAAAGATTAAAAAGTCCTGTAAGCGGGCGCTTACAGAATATTAAGGAAAGCTGATTCCTGACTGCAGCGTTTTCTACTTGTTGTTTTTGATCACACGTCCTGACCCAGATACAGTTACATCAACATCGGGATCACCCTTTAAATATATATTCCCGCTTCCGGAAATCATCCCGGTAAGCTTATCCTGAACAAATGCATAAGCATCCCCCGAACCTGAGATTATTACCGAGGCGGAACCTGTCTGGAAATCCCCCGCATGGATGTTTCCGCTTCCCGATATTTTAAGATTCAATTTATCGCTATCACCTGAAACTGCAATATTGCCCGAGCCTGAAATAAAGATATCCGAATCAGCACATCCTGCATTATCAACAGTTATGCTTCCCGAGCCCGACAGCATTACGGCAAGACCAGTGCAGACTGTATTTTGCACGGTAATATCTCCCGATCCGCTCAGCTTTATGCTGACCGCTCCTCCTTCAACATGATCGGCAACGAAGTTCCCCGAGCCGCTCACAGCAATACCTTTTATACCGGAAGAAGAGATATGGATCACCGGCCGCTGTGTATAATTAAAACATGCATCACGCGGGGCGGTTTTGATTTCAAGCGTTGAACCATATGTTTCAGTTACAATATTGTCAATAATGTTTCCATCGGCAGTTACCGAAATTCCCGATGTATCGGCCTTTGTAAAAACGACGTCGAACGGGGTCGAATTTTCAACCTGATCAAATGCCGACACTCTTCTTCTTTCAGTATCGGTTGCACCGTCGCCCCTGATGCAGACAAGATCGTCGATACACGAAACAAGGCTCATTGCCGTCATCACCGGAATTATAAAAAGTAAATTTCTTTTCATTGGAGCTTTATTTTCCTTACCGAATAGAGACGTTTGAAAACCAAAAGAGTTGCATTGTTATGGCTTTTTTCTCAGAAACATTAAATCGTGAAGGATTAAAAATGCCTTCTGCCGGATAAAAAAGACCATAGTAGTGCCTTTACCTGCCTTTATTGTGTCACAATAACTCTGTTTTTTCAGCCAGGCCGAGACATTCGTATACTTTTTTAAGGCTGTCGGCATTCTCGGCAACAATCACCAGGACGTCGTCGGGTTCAATTACAGTCGATCCGTTGGGAGTTAAGAATTTCCCGTTCCTTTTAATAAGAGCAATGATGGCAGCCCTTGGAAATCCCAGATCAAGTATTCTCTTCCCGGCTGCCCTGCTGTTTTCATCAATTTCAATTTCGGTGAGCTCGGTCTTTATAGAATCGGAAAGCTCAATATCGGGCGGGGTCCTCTGTTTTGCCCTCTCGGGTACAGTCACATGCAGAAGCTTTCCGAACCACCTCAGTGTTGTACCCTGTAAAAGGACCGATGTAAATGAAATGAAAAATACAAGGTTGAATATCATCTGCGATTTATCGATTCCGGCCAGCAGGGGGAATGTGGCAAAGACAATCGGAACAGCTCCTCGCAACCCAATCCATGATATAAATGTTATTGTCTTAAGCTTCAGCCTGTAGGGTAAAAGACATGCAAAAACACTGAAAGGACGGGCGACAAGCATCAGGAATGCTGAAACAAGAAGCCCTGTCCCAAGGACCGGAAGTATCTGACTTGGAAAAACCAGCAGGCCGAGAGTAAGGAACAGTACTATCTGCATCAGCCAGGCTATTCCGTCAAACACCTGCAAAATTGTTTTTTTATGAATAAGATACTGATTGCCAAGATAGACTGCCAGAAGATATATTGCAAGGAAACCATTTCCGCCGAGAAATTCAGTAAATGAATATGTAAAGAACATTATCGCTATGACAAGCACCGGATAAAGTCCGGAGTAATCGAGCTCGATACGGTTAATAAGCTCTTTCCCGAGCCTGCCGAAAAGGAAACCTGCAGTCACACCTATAAAAACCTGCTTAATGAATAAAGGAATTATACTCGCAGCCGACTGGTCACTTTCAAGCATCAGACCCATTACGGCAATTGTAAGGAAATATGCCATGGGATCATTGCTTCCGCTTTCAAGCTCAAGCAATGCCCTGATGTTTTTTTTCAGTCCCAGCCGGCTTGACCTTAAAATTGAAAAAACTGCCGCTGCATCAGTTGAGGACACTATCGCACCCAGAAGAAGCCCCTCGTAAAAAGAGAAGTCGGTTATTGCCCAGACAAAGACTCCGACCGACACTGCGGTAAGGAAAACACCAATTGTCGATAATGTAAGGCCGTGCCAGAATACCGGTTTCACAACTTCCCATCGCGTCTCAAGACCGCCGGAGAACAGAATGAAATTTAATGCTATGATACCGATAAAACGCGCTACTCCCGGATCGTCAAAATTAATATTGCCAACACCCTCCGATCCTGCAAGCATACCAACAAATACAAAAAGTATAAGGGTGGGGACTCCCAGTCTGAAGGAGGTCTTCCCGGCAAGAATGCTTATGCCGAGCAGAAGGGAACCAATAAGAAGTATGTTCTCAAGAGTCAGATTCATCGGATATTATGTTTCCCCGGAATACCAAAGTTGTTAAAAAACATATATCCGGGCTGTGGATCTCTCATTAACAATCCATCCGGCTTGAAAATACTTATTTTTTTCTTTTGAATTGTACCGTATTGTAACAAATGTTACAAT